>Ga0207695_10000113_pt1 | contig 247240 bp, 192 predicted proteins | sample KBSC54metaG_FD_184354 | JGI IMG/M metagenome (GOLD analysis project Ga0207695, IMG submission 184354) | Corn rhizosphere microbial communities from Kellogg Biological Station, Michigan, USA - KBS C5-4 metaG (SPAdes) (version 2) | ecosystem: Host-associated > Plants > Roots > Rhizosphere >...
GGGCTTCCGCGTCCGGATATGATCGGGGACCCGTACTCTTGAACGGACGCGGAAGCCCCTGGATTGGCTGCCTCCCCGTCCGCTTTACCGAACAACCACACAACGGTACAATCTATAGGGACGCTCACTTCGGGGCATTTGTGTGCCCTTTCCGCAGCGTTCCTCCTCATTGGCCGACGTAGCTCAGTTGGTAGAGCAGCTGATTCGTAATCAGCAGGTCATCGGTTCAAGTCCGATCGTCGGCTCCATCCGCTTGGCTTCCTGCTTCTCTAGTGATCCCTCTTAAAGGGTTTAGACACCGCGAAGCGCGGATACGGGTAATGAGCCGCAGGATGCCCGCCTGTGGTCGCTGATTAACGGGAACTGGCAGTGGACCGATTACATGTACACGAGCCAGTAAGGGCCGCTAGAGCGATTGGATAACTACCAGCCCATTTGGCGCATGCGTTCCTGAATGAGAGTGCTGGACCGATTCATGCGCGCGGGGCGCCGCTTGAGCGGAGATGGAAGAAGGGCGGCGAGCCTCGCGGCCTGCTCTCGATTGAGGCTGCGGGCTGAGGTTTGGTAGTGATAATGCGCGGCCGCGTCTGCGCCGTAGACGCCGGGTCCCCACTCGACGATGTTGAGATAGAGCTCAAGGATGCGTTGCTTGCCGAGGACGATTTCGGCAACGGGCACGAGAGTGGCTTCGGCGCCTTTGCGCAGGACGGACCGGCCGGTTCCGAAGAAGACATTTTTGACGAGTTGCTGGGTGATGGTGGAGGCTCCGCGAGCGCGGGTGCCCTCAAGGTCGTCTTCGGCAGCGATTTGGATCTCATGCCAATCGAAGCCATGGTGCTGATAGAAGCGGGCGTCTTCAGAGGCGACGACTGCATGCTGGAGTTCGGGTGAGATCTGGGAGATCGGAATGAACCGGTAGCGCTTGTGCCAGGCAGGCCTGTGGACAAATGCCTGGAGACGGCGCTGCATCTGCACGGCCGTGGTGGGAGGGTCGATCCAGCGAAGGGCGATGAGGGTGAAGACCGCGAGAGTCCAGGCGAGCGCGAGAGCGATCGCCATGCCGAGCAGTACGGATCGGAGCCCAGTGGAGCGGGGCCGAATAGAGCGGAGGAATCCCTTCCAGGACGGTGCCACGCCGGAGGTGGAGATTGCAGGGGCCACTGATCAGGATACGGTTGACCTGTTGACGCTGCACGATTGATCTGAGTGTTCTATTGAGGGCATTACCACTGACGGAAGACGACACAGACGGTGGTTTTGTCGAGGACGGCGAATTCGAGGGCGCCCCAGGGCTTCTTCTGGATGGAGTTTCCGTTGGGATGCAGCATGCCGGGACGCTTCGCCTTGATCTCATCGTAGAGTTCGTGGATGTTGTCGGTCTCGATGGCGATCTCGGGGCGGTCCTTGGCGGCGAATTCAGGGCTGGCGACGATGTAAGCCTTTGCGCCATCCCTATCGACCACTGCGAGGTCCTCGTCGCGGTATCGCACCTCGAAGCCGAGACAGTTGACGAAGAGGTCGAGGCCCTCTTCAAGGGTGTCGTAGAAGACTTTGGGAATCAGGCGGAGCATCATGAAGCGATTTGATCACAAAGACTATTTGCTGCGCTCGAAGTCTCCGGATTTGCCGCCTGATTTCTGATCCAGCTGGATGGAGCGGATGAGGATGGATTTGTCGAGCGCCTTCGTCATGTCGTAGACGGTGAGGGCGGCGATGGTGGCGGCGGTGAGGGCTTCCATCTCAACCCCGGTCTGTGCAGTCGTAGCAACGGTGGCGCGAATTGCGACTCCGTTTTCGACGATGCTGGCTTCGATGTCGACGTGGGTAAGCGGAAGCGGGTGACACATGGGAATAAGCTCGGATGTGCGCTTGGCGGCCTGGATTCCGGCGAAGCGCGCGACTTCAAGCGGATTGCCTTTGGGATTCTGCGGAAGCGCGGCAAGAACGGCCGGTGAGAGTTCGACGAACGCAGACGCGGTGGCGCTGCGGCGCGTGGATTGCTTCGCGCTGACATCGACCATGCGGGCAGTGCCGGACGAATCGTAGTGGGAAAGCCGATGCGTTTTGCCGGGCTTGGTGTTCGGTTTGGGCACGTCTCTCAATGTAGCAGGACGCGGACGGTAGTTCCGGCTTCAAGGTGAGCTGCGTCCTCAGGGATGACGAGGAAGCAGTTGGATGTGGCAAAGGCCGTGAGGTCTCCGGAGCCGTGCCAGGGAACAGTGGCGACCTGCGGGAGTGCGTTCACCGATGGATTGAATGTACAGAATGCGGGAAGGAAACGCGTAAGGCCTGATTTTGCTTTCCGATCCGTGTCGCGCGCAAGTTGAGCGAGGACGAAACGAGGATGGATATCGCAGCTGCCTGCGAGCGCGGCGAGAATGGGAGCGGCGAAGAGCAGGAAGGTTGCGGCGGAAGAAATGGGGTTGCCAGGGAGACCGAAGAAGATCCGCGCCGAGCGCGTTTTACCTGCACGCGGAATTTCGCCAAAAACGAGTGGCTTGCCCGGTTGAATTTTTACGCCGGTGAAGTGGAATCGGGCGCCGAGGCGGGCAAGTGCAGGTTCGACCAGATCGTATTTGCCTGCGGACACCCCGCCGGAGATGAGGAGCATGTCAGCTCTGACGCCTTGCGCGAGCGCTTTGTCTAGGGCATCGGCGGAGTCGGTGGCTGTGGGCAGGATGACAGGCGCGCCGCCGAATCTTGCGACGAGTGCGGCGAGCATGGGTGCGTTCGAGTTGCGGATTTTGCCGGGGCCGGGCGTGGCGTCAATGGGAACGAGTTCATCGCCGGTAGTGAGAATTGCGACGCGGGGACGACGGAATACTTCGAGTATGGAGTAACCGCAAGATGCAGCCAGGGCGATTTGCGCGGGTCCAAGCGATCCGCCGGAGGTGAGAAGCTGGTCACCACGCCGGGCTTACGCCCCCTAAGCGACGACGTTGTCACCGGGAGCGGTGGCGCGTGACGGAGCGAGCCGTATTAAGTCGCCAAATTTCTCAACGTGTTCGAGCATGACCACACAATCAGCTCCGACTGGAACCGGAGCGCCGGTCATGATTTCCCAAGCGGATCCCGGAGGCAGGGGGCCTGCGGGCGCCTGGCCTGCGTGGGTGGATCCAACGATCGGAACCGCAGTGTGCGAGATTTCAGCAGCACGGCACGCATAGCCATCGCGTGTGGAGCGCGGAAATGGGGGCTGATCATCGTCGGCGCGGAGAGGGTTCGCAAGAACGCGGCCGGCGGCTGAGGCCAGATCGACGTGCTCGACACGAGAATGCGATGCCTGCGCGATGTTGCGCGCGTGGTGCATGACGATCGATGCGGCGTCTTCGTAGCTGAGAAGTCCGGAGGACATGAGGAGATTGTAGGAAGGCAGGGACCGAGCGAACAAGGGGCGAGGGATCAGGGATTGGAGATCAGGGGATTAGAGCGATGAGCGTGGAATTAGATCTGGGGGATGATGGATCGTTCGTTTCGTGACAAGTTGTCGGGTGGCGCATCTAAGAACATGGATGTTGAAGACTATCTATTTCTTATTGCTGTTAGGACCCTTGGTTGCGGTAGCAGAAGACGCAAGCGGTGCCGGAGCGAATCTTTACAAGAAGCGTTGCGCGTCGTGCCATGAGAGCGGAACCGTACGGCTTCCGCCGCGGTCGCAAATGCAGGACCTGACCACCCAGGCAATTCTCAAGATTCTAGAAAATGGGGTAATGCGGAAGCAGGCGGCGCCGATGTCGCATGGGGATCGTGTGGCGCTGGCGCAATGGCTGGGGCGGAAGACCAGCGCGGTAGTCGATACAAACCAGTTGACGAACTTGTGTCAAAAGGATGTCGAGACACGTGGTCTGGACCCTATGGCGGCATGGACATCGTGGGGCGGCGGTGTTGCGAACCGGCGCTTCCAGCCCGGGGGTGCGGCGCAGTTGACTGCAAGCGACACGTCGCAACTCAAGCTGAAGTGGGCGTTCGCAGTGCCAAATGCGACATCGATGCGGTCGCAACCGGTGGTCTACAACGGAAGGATTATTGTGGCGGGCGGCAACCTGCTCTACTCGCTGGATGCGCGAAGTGGGTGCACGTACTGGGCTGCAGAACTACCGGTGGGAGCGCGGAGCGGGATCACGATTGGTGCTGCGGGCAGCAAGGAGTTGATCTTCTTCGGCGATCATGGCGGGCATGTGCAGGCAGTTGATTTCGACACGGGAAAGGCCGTGTGGCAGAGCCGGATGGATGAGCATCCCACGTCGACGGTGACAGGGACGCCTGTGTACTACGACGAGAAGCTGTACGTGCCAGTGGCGTCGTACGAAGAGGGGGCAGCGGTGTCGCCGGATTATGTCTGCTGCACGTTCAGAGGAAGCGTATTGGCGGTGGACGCGGCAACGGGTCGAGTGCTGTGGAAGACATATACGGTTCAGGAGCCGGATGCGATGCCGCACATGAACAATCGTGGAGCGAAAAGCACGGGGCCCTCGGGAGTTGGCGTTTGGTCTGCACCGACGATCGACGAAGAAAAGGGGCTGCTGTACGTGACGACTGGAGACAACTATTCAGACCCTGTGACCGACAAGAGCGATGGTCTGATGGCGCTGTCGATGGAGACGGGCGCGATCGAGTGGTGGAAACAGTTCCGCAGCGGAGATGCGTTCAACAATGCCTGCATGAATGCTGCAAACAAGAATTGCCCCGACGCGAAAGGGCCTGACTTCGATTTCGGATCATCGTCAATCATGGTGGGATTGCCGAACGGAAGGCGCGCACTGATCCTGGCACAGAAATCGGGAACTGTGTATGCGGTTGATCCAGACCATCAAGGCGAGGTGATCTGGCACGCGCAGATTGGGAAAGGCGGAGTGCTGGGAGGAATTGAATGGGGGGCAGCCGCGGACGGAGGCCGGCTGTACGCAGCGTTATCCGATGCGGCGTTTCTCGAGTCGGGCAACGAGAACGATCTTGATCCGAATATCGGGGGCGGGATGTTCGCGCTCAATCTTGAGGATGGAGAGAGGGCTTGGGAGATGCCCGCGAATCCTTGCGATGCGCACCGGCCATGCAGTCCGGCGCAACAGGCTGCCGTCACTGTGATTCCCGGAGTAGTTTTCTCCGGCTCGATGGATGGCCACTTGCGAGCTTATGGAACGGATGACGGAGAGGTGCTGTGGGATTACGACACCGCTCATGAGTACAAAACGGTGAATGAAGCCGAGGGACGAGGCGGATCGCTTGATGTTGCCGGGCCAGTGATCGCGGGAGGGATGGTATTTGCTGTTTCAGGGTATGACCAGGCGGGTGCTGCGCCAGGGAATATGCTGCTGGCATTTTCGGTGGAAGGAAACTGAAGAGACAGGGAACAAAGGGGACGCGGAAATGGGGGATTAACAAGAAGAACAGAGGGGTCGGCTGAGTCGAAACTTCGAAAACAAGAAAGGGGCGCGTCTCTGGTTGGAAACGCGCCCCTTTTGATTCGGAGCGGAGGCCCGGCTATTTCTTGCCGGCTTTGTAGCTGGAGCTAATCTTCTGGCCTGCGGAGTCGAGTATACCTTTGACGTCAGCAGAATACGGACCGTTGGGATCGAGCTCAAGGTACTTCTGATAGGCTTCGCCGCACCCCGGAGGCAGGACGATGTGTTGCGTCTTTGTCTTGGGATCGGGGTCGGACATGGTGGCTTTGCCGATGAGAGCCTGCCCTTTCAGGTAGTACGGAATGGGATCTTGTGCATTGGCGGCGATGGCTTTCTCTGCAGCTGCGGCCTGCGCGTCAGTGTTCCCAACTTGCGAGAAGATCACGGCTTCGTTTTTGTAGTAGAAGCCAGCCTTGGTGGGATCGGCCTTGGCGGCGGCATCATAGGCTGCGTTGGCCTGATCCACCTTGTTGGTGCGAGCGTAGATTTCGCCGAGCCCGGAATTGACCAGCCCTTCGATATCCGGACGAGGCTTCTTGGAAGCTGCATCAATCTCGATTGCCTTTTTGTAGGAGGTCTCGGCTTCGTCGTATTTCTTGAGGCCCATCTGACCCTGACCCAGGTACGCCCAGAGGACAGACTCCTGCGGACGGAGCTGGGTGTCTTTGGTCATCAGGGTGATCACCTCGTTGTACTTGGCCGTTTTGATCTCGTTTTCCTTTGCAGTTACGTCAGGTTTGGAAGCAGAGGCTCCGAGCTGCTGAATCGCAGCAGCGTGCGCCGTATCGGCATCGTGGATGTCGCTGGTTACCGTCTTCAGGTCAGCATTCAGGTTCTTGATCACCGCGTTTGCCTTGAGAGCTTCCGAGTTGTGCTTCTTCATCTCCTCGAGCTGCTTGCGGGTCTCTTCCGGCAGAGTCTTGGTGTACTCTTCGCGCGACATATCATCATCGACTGCGGTGTCCTGTCCCGCGACGATCTTGATGTTGTCGATCTTGTCGGCATCCTTGTCAGGCGTCATCCCAGGGGTGCGGTAAACAAGCGTATAGGTGCCGGGAGCGACGGAGCCTGAATAGTCGCCGTTCGCGTCTACGGGGAAGCTGGCGACCTCCTTGGTTCCCTGGTTGAGGCCGACGGTTCCGCCAGACTGCGGAGCGCCTGTGGGATTGGTAATCCTGCCATGGATCTTACCGGTCGGCTGTCCGGTGGCGGGCGCGGGGGCTTGGGCGAGCGCAGGCATCACGGCAAAAGCCAGCAACCCAATCCAGAGCGAAATCGTGCGTTTCATGTGCTTCTCCTTGGGAGCTTGTGCGACCAGGAAGGCTCGCGCGCTCGATCGAAAAGGTTCTGTGTACTTGTCAGACATCGCTAATTCAAATAGACCCGGTCTTCATCTCTTAGATGCGTCCAAGTACGTTGGCACGCGGAACGGCGAGAACCTCAAGGACGCTTCAAAATCCACACTGCAATCGGCTGCGGTCACCGAGCAGCACTCTATTCGGCACGGTCCAAGGTAAATCCAATGGATGCCTCAGCACAAGACCGGGAAAACTGCGGGCCAGGATCTGGCGCTGGGATCGTGCCTTTTAATGTTAGATTGCCGGCGCGGTACGCAGATGTGGCCTGCGTCACACCCTAGAATAAGGGCATGGCAACAGCGATCCGAGCCGCAACTGCGGAGGATGTTCCACAGATTCTTGCCTTTATCCGCGCACTGGCAGAGTACGAGCGAGAGCCCGAGGCGGTAGTGGCCACGGAAGCGGATCTGCTCCGAGACGGGTTCGGACCGAAACCGTTCTACTGGTGTCTGATTGCCGAGCAGGATGAAGAGCCAGCAGGGTTTGCGCTCTGTTTCTACAGCTACTCGACCTGGCGTGGGCGACCGGGTGTGTACCTGGAAGATTTGTTCGTGCTGCCCAGGTTCCGCGGACTGGGAATCGGCAAGGCATTGCTGCAGCGTGTGGCGAGGATTGCAGTTGAGAAGGAGTGTCCGCGACTGGGATGGGAAGTTCTGGACTGGAACACGCCAGCGATTGAGTTCTACGAGGCAATGGGAGCGGAATTTCTGGATACATGGCGGAATGTGCGGGTCAGCGGGGATGCGCTGAAGAGACTGGCTGCCTCTGAGGGCATGGAACGGGAGCCGGCGAAGTGACGATTCGGGTGATTGGTGGTGGCCTGGCCGGACCAGAGGCTGCACTAACTGCGGCGCGCCTGGGCTGCCAGGTAGATCTTTTCGAGATGCGTGCGATAGTGGATGGCCAGCCGCGACTGACGCCGGCGCACCAGACGATCGAGTTTGGAGAACTAGTTTGTTCGAACTCGTTGAAGAGCGAGTCGCCGAATACAGCGCCATGGCTGCTGAAGCAGGAAATGCGACGCGCTGGTTCTGCCCTGTTGCGCATTGCGGATGAGACGGCAGTACCCGCAGGTCATGCGCTGGCGGTGGACCGGGTAGAGTTTTCGCGATGCATTGCAGAGGCAATTGCTGAAGAACCGCGAATCCGCGTAATTCGCGAAGAGGTGAAGCGGCTTGACGAGCCGGCCAGCCTTGATTCGATAGAGTATCCGATCACGATTGTAGCTACTGGGCCATTGACGTCCGACGCTTTGAGTGCGGATATCCGGCGGATTACCGGATCGCAGCACCTTGCGTTTTACGATTCGATTTCGCCGATTGTGGATGCGGAGTCGATCGATATGGATCGCGTGTACTTCGCGGCGCGCTACGACAAGGGAACTGCAGATTACATCAACTGTCCGATGACCCGCGAGGAGTACGACCGATTCTACGATGCTCTGATCTCGGCGGAGCCAGCGGAAACTAAAGACTGGGAGAGCTGCGACTATTTCGAGGGCTGTTTGCCGATCGAGGAACTGGCTCGGCGCGGGCGGGACACGCTGCGATACGGACCGATGAAGCCGAAGGGGTTGCGCGATCCGCGCACGGGACGGGAGCCCTGGGCGGTGGTGCAGCTGCGCAAAGAGAATGTACGCGCGGACAGCTACAACCTGGTGGGGTTTCAGAATCACCTCAAGTATGGCGAGCAGGCACAGGTATTGCGGTTGATTCCGGGTCTGGAGAATGCGAAGTTCCTGCGCTATGGACAGATTCATCGCAACACGTATATCTGCGCGCCGGCACTGCTCGATGAGTCGCTTCGGTTGAAGAGCGATCCACGGATCTTTTTTGCGGGACAGATTTCGGGAGTCGAGGGATATACGGAATCGATTGCGACGGGAATGCTGGCGGGGATTTATGCAGCTGCCCTGGCAAGCGGGCATGAGCCGACGGCAGTGCCGCGCCGAACAGCGCTGGGATCATTGGTGAATTACATTACACGCGCGGAGGCAAAGCATTTTCAGCCGGCGAATATGACCTTCGATCTGCTGGAGCCGTTAGAGGAAGATGTTCGACGCAAAGTGCGGGACAAGAAGGAACGTCGCCGCATCCAGTGTGAGCAAGTGCTGGCGGAATTTGATCGCTGGTGGGTCGCCCACTTCTCAAATGCGAGATGTGGGGCCCCGACCACCTTCTAGCGACAACTCCGGTGTTCAAAGACTCATTCACGTGTGAGCTCAACTCGGCGATTGCGTGCGCGGCCTTCTAGAGTTTCGTTTGTGTCTGCGGGTCTTGAGGAGCCGAAGCCGTCGGTTGCGAGTCGTTCTGGAGCAATGTGGTACCTGGACGCGAGTACCTGTTTTACGGCTGCGGAACGGCGCTTGGAGAGGTCAAGGTTATAGGCGTCGCCGCCGATGTTGTCCGTGTGGCCTTCCACGGTCAATTTCCAGGTCGGGTTATCTGTCATTGTTTGCACGATCTGCTTGAGCACGGGTTCTGATTCCGGCTTGATCGTATCTTTGTTGAAGTCGAAGTAGATGCCGTAGGTGACCGCGCGTTTCTGCTCGGTGAGCTGCTTCTCGATCAGGTTTGTCGGCTGCGCAGTCTTGAATTCGAGCTTTACTACCTCTATGCGGAAATTGCCATTGTGGTAGAGAGGCGATTTGAGACGCCAGAGCAGAACAAGGGGATCGAGTGGATCATCCAGGACATACGCCTCGGCTTCAACGTGATCAGGGATGTCTTTCTTCGGCCTTGGGTCTTTGCCCACGGAGGCGACGGTTCCGGTGAGATGAATGGTCGGCAGAGTGACTTTCTGATCGTTCACGATCATCGGATAAGGAACATTCTGTGGCTCCACACGAGAGTACGTCCCTCCTTCAATGTAGGGTTTCACGCCATTGGAGACCTGGCGGATATCGAATTCATGCAAGTACGTTCTCCCGGCGCTCTTTATTTCGGAGAAGGATTTATCTGAGAGTCTCACTCGCGTGAGCCCGTGGATCAGGTGGGGCATATGGTTGAACGTGACCGTCGAATACGTGTCGGCGCTAACCAAGTCTGTGTTGCAAACAGTGTCGATGGACACTTTGGCTGTCTGTGGGACGTCGAAGTCGTTCTTGTATGCTTCCGTGGAAGTCGTCTGGACGAACGACGTCGGATTCACTTCTTTGACGGTAATGCGGCTTTCCACGTCGCCATTCTTGATGCCCCATGCAGTGGTAATGACTGTGCCTTCTTGCAGGGGAATGCGTGCTGCGCTTTGAGATGGAAGAGGCTCGGCAGTACAGGGTTCGACGGAATCAGTGTCAGAGACGGTCTTCACCTCATCACCGACAGCATCCTCGTTTTTCCCAAGAAGTTTGGTCAGAGTTCCAAGGATCCCATTCGGATCGTCCGGATTTTCTCCATTTGGAGATCCCGGCTTCTTTTCGACTGAGCCGGGCGACGAATGCGCGATCTCGTCGACCGCGCCTGTAACTTTCTTTTTAATCCGGTAGCCGACGTAGACCACCCCGGCGACGGCGATCACGGCGATGAGAGCTACGGTACCAAGTCCAACCAGGAGAAGCGGTATGCAGCTTGATTTCTTTGGAGGCGGCGCTTGGGTGGCCGAAAAGCTCGCGACCGTCGGCATCTGCGAAGGCGGAACATTTGAAATCGGTTGCCAGGTGGGCGGCGAGGGGGGAGGGGCGGATTGTTCAGGTTGCGCGTTATCTTCATCCAGCGTGCCGCAGTTTGTGCAGAACCGATTACCCGGCTCGCGTTTCTGGCCGCATTTCGTGCAATAAAGCATGCTGCGAACCTCCGATGATTCGAATCCCCTGACCGGTGGCTGACTACGCGATATAGATAACCCAGAGGCGAGAATCCTATCAACGGAACTGAGGCTGAATTGAGGATTACCCGGTAAGCTCAACCGAACAGCCGAATTACAGCAAGGGGTGATCAGCCGGCGGAGGGGCCTGGAAGGCAATCTCCTATGGCACGGCAGGGAACTTGCGGGATGGAAGTTGCGTATATCGTGGTAGATTAGGCGTTTCCCCCGGAAAGGGTTTGAATGCGTGCTCTCTCTGCCGCAGAGGCCATTTCTCCTGCAATCAACCGCACTCGCGAGTTCCTGTTCGCGCCGCCGTTCCGCTGGCCAACATTTCTGAAGCTCTGCCTGGTGGCGGCGATTACGGAAGGGCTCGGGTCGAATCTGCAGTCGAATGCAAATAAGAATCATGCATCGAGCGATGGCCCGGGACCGATGGCCTTCCATTTCTCACCGCAGATCATAGCGGCGATTGTGGCGATGTCGTTGTTGATGCTTGTTGTTGTTCTGCTGATCTTTTACGTGATGACTCGGTTGCGCTTTGCGTATTTCCACTGCCTGGTGACGAACACAAGGCTGATCAAACCTGGATGGAACTTGTACCGGCCGCAGGCGAACCGTTTCTTCCGCATGAACCTGTGGGTGGGGCTTTGCTTCGTGCTGATGGCTGCGCTGATGGTTGTGCCGTTTATTCCGGGCTTTATTCGCTTGTTCAAGGGAATTCAGGCGGGGAATGGGCCTGACGTGCAGTTGATTTTCTCGCTCGCTCTGCCGCTGATCCCGATCTTCATGCTCTTGGTGGTCGCTGGAATTGCGCTCGACATCATTCTGCGCGACTGGATGCTGCCGCACTACGCGCTAGAAGACGCGTCGGCTGGACAGGCATGGTCGGCGGTGTGGGAGCGGGTCCTGGAGGAGAAGGGATCATTCTTTGCGTATGGGATTTTGCGGATCGTCCTTCCGATCATTGCATTCATCGGAATCGTGATCGTGTTGCTAGTCCCGGGCCTGGTCCTGGTGGGCTGCGTGGCAGGCGCGGAGTATGCCGTTCACTCTGCCTTCGCGAATGCTACCGGGGCTTCGGTGGCGATTGGAGCAATGCTGGAGGTTTTCATCGGCGCAGTTGCACTGGGTTTCGCGCTGGTGATAGGGATCAGCATCGGAGGACCGGTCAGTACAGGAATCCGCGAATACGCGCTTGTGTTTTATGGGAGCCGGTATCAGAAGCTTGGCGAGGCGCTTTTCCCCGCCGCTCCGGTGCTTCAGGCCGGTTCACCAGGCGCTCCGGCGAGCTGAAGCATCGCCCGGAGCGCGTTCTGGTGCGCGCATTGAAGGCTTGTACTGCGTGTCATGCCTGAGTGTGGTGATCGGCCCAGGCTTCCTGAAGCATCTCTGCTGCTTTCCTGACCGGCATGGGCCGGGTTCTCTGCTGATTGCGATAGAGGGCCCACGCGGCAAGAAACGTGGAGATTCCAACGACGTATAAGGATAAACGAAACATGCTCCGGTTTCCTCCGTGTTGCTGAGGTTCGATGCCATGTCCGCGAGGTGAGATGCAGGGGAGTTTGGACGCTGGAACTCTGGCACGGAGCAGTCCAGGGGTCAACCGACTTCGGTTCGTCACGTCGCACTTCGATCCCAAGCTTCGGAATAGAGAGACTCAGGAATCACGATTGCGAACATTTCCAGCGTTCGCGGTGTCAAAGAGGAGATGGGATTTTCGCGTCTTCAGTAAGGAAGCTGGTAGCCTGAGACTGGGAGCGTACGGAATGCGGTGGATGGGTTGTGCAGTGTGTGCGGCATCTTTGCTGGTAACCGGCCTACGCGTTGAGGCGCAGGCGCCTGCGAAGAAGGCTGCTCCGATTATGGTGACCACCGGTTCCCCCACCGCAGCAGATAAACCGGTTGCTCACGCCAAGGCCGCGCCCGAAACCGTGCCTCCGGCGGTGCAGGGTCCGTTGCTTCCGGATGGGTTTGCCGGATGGGTCTCCACGGAAAAACCGAAGGCAGTAGCGAATCCGGCCGAGCTTGATAACGCGAATGCGGCGGCGCTGAAAGAATACGGATGCGGCGGCGGTATGGTGGCCAGCTACAAGCGTTCTGACGAGACTTTAAGCGTGAAGGCGCTGAGCTTCCAGGATGTAAGCGGAGCGTATGGGGCGTACTCGTTCTACCGGCAAAACGGATGGCCCAAAGCAGAGATTGGGACGGGGGCAGCTTCAGAAAAAAACCACGTCCTGTTCTGGAAGGGCAACACGGTTATTGACGCCACGTTCTCGCATGTGGGGCCAATGTCGGCAGGGGAGTTGAGAGATTTGGCGAAGGGCCTGCCCATGCCACAAGGTAACAGGGCTTTATACCCGCCGATCATCGCGGCGCTTCCGCAAGGTGCGATGGACATGCAGTCGATGCATTTTGCGCAGGGACCGGCCGGATACTCAGGTGCGGGCGGAGTGCTACCACCGGAATTGGTGGGTTTTGACAAAGACGCCGAGGCGGTGACGTCAAACTATTCTCTTTCGTCAGGGCCGGCGGTGCTGACGCTGATTGACTATCCAACACCGCAGATTGCCGAGGCACAGGAGAAGAGGATCAGAGATTACCTCAAGGCAGGCACCGGAGCTCAACCCGCATTCACAAAGGCATTGCAGGATTCCGATCAGGCATCGCTCGAAGTGAGACGGAGCGGACCGATGGTGGCTCTTGTGAGTGGGGACGCGATCCCTGACGAGAGCCACAAACTGCTGTCGCAGGTTCACTACTCGGCTGAACTGACCTCAATGCCCCAGCCGCATGAGTCAGAGGTGTCGAAGACTAGCCGATTCCTCATGGGAGTTGCGTCCCTGGTGATTGTCGGATGCAGCGCGGCAATTCTGCTGGGCCTCTTCCTTGGCGGGGGAAGGGCGCTGTATAGGCTCGCTCGGGGGAAACCGGTGTCATCGGTCTATGAAGCGGAGTTCATCCGGCTCCATCTTGAAGACTGAGACCGGAGTGAGAAGTGTCACAGGTGTGCATCAGAACGGTAAATGGCGCACTTCTCTTGTGGAAAAAGGGATGTAAACCCTAGAAAACACCGAAAAAAAGAGGCATTACGCGTACTTAAATTGGCGAAGATAGGGCGAATGCACAAGATGTGTTGCACGCGCGGTACGGTCTACATGTTACTGAATTAAAAGCGCTTACGAGGTGCCGGATTTATTCTTGACACTCCGTTTCCCCGCCCCTACTATGCAGCCAGAAAGTTCTGATGGTTTTGCCTCCGTTGGAACTATTCTCCCTAGGAAGGAGCTGCCCTGTTGCCGGGCGGCTCTTTCCGCATTTGAGGCCCTTTCAAACCTGGCCGGAGTTCAGCAAGGCCGACGGGCCGAGCTCGTCACCCCTGGCGCCTCACTCACAACAAATCTCTTTCGCGCAGAGGGTAGGTATGTGAGTCTCGATTCGCTGAATTGAGCTCGGAAAACGTGTGCGTGAGGAGGTTCGGGATGAGGGTACTGAAGTTGTGCGTGTTGGCTGGCTTGGTTTCGACCGTTGCTGGTGCTTGGGGCCAGAAGGTACAGAATTTTCCCCTGACGGACGCGACTGGGATGGAAGCCCACAACGTGAAGTTTCAGGCGGCAACATACCAAGGCCGGAAGGCGACGCTGGTAACTACGCTGTCGAATGAGGACAAGGCGAGTTTTGGACTGTTGCCGGCCGTTGATCTTCAAGATGGAACGATCGAAGTAGATGTTGCGGTGAAGATCCTGACACCGCCGGGTGTGCGGATGCCGGGATTCACGGGGCTGATGTTCCGTGCCAAGCCGGATGGATCGGAGTACGAACTTTTTTATCTCCGTCCGAAGAACGCGCTTGCAGATAACCAGTCGATGCGAAATCACGCGGTGCAGTACTCCGCTGAGCCAGGATATGGGTGGTACAAGCTGAGACGCGAGTGGCCATTTGTGTACGAGAGCTATGCGGAGATCGAGCCGGAGAGATGGACTCACCTGAAGATCGATGTAGCGGGTCGAGTGGCACGGTTGTATGTGAATGGGTCGACGAAGCCGAGCCTGGTGGTGGACGGGCTGAAGGGCGCAAATCTGCACGGCACAATCGGGCTTTGGGTGTATCCGCAGGAGGAGTCGTACTTCTCGAACCTGCGAGTCACGCCAGCAATGGCGGCCCCGATTAAGAATGGATCTGATGTGAGTGGAGTGTGGGATGTCAAGGCAGGGACCGATGCGATCGCGTTCGGGACCTCATTGAAACTGACGCGGGACGGTAACAAACTGAGTGGCACGATGGAGACTGAGCCGGGGAAGACGGTTTCGGTGACGGGAACCTGGCGCGATGGGTACGTGGAGTTGTCATTTCCGTTTGAGTGGCCGCAGGGTATGAACGATGGTGCGCCGGGAATGACAACGGCATTCATGGATGGGTGGATCGACAGCGATGGGGCCAAGGGGCGCATCCGTGTAGAGGGGCGTGCCGACGGAATGTGGACGGCATCGCGAAAGGTGGAGAGCGCGAAGGGGAACTGACGTTCTTCGATCACATGTCAGTGTTGGCCTACGGTTTCGCTGGGTGGTCGATTGGATCGGACCAGGTGTGATCGCAGGATTCGCAGAGCCAGTTGTTGGAGGGTTCGACGGATTCGAGAATGGGATCGGGAGCGCCGCATTTCGGGCAGGTTGGGATTTCGTACTGGGGGGCTGCCGCTTCTTCGTTCAGCTGATCGATGATGTCCTGAGGGATCGGCTTTTCAATGATGGTCTGAGCTTGCTCGAGTTGGTCAGCGCCAACGTTGATTTGGATATCACCGACGCCTAACTCCAGCCAGGGAACCACGAAGCGTACACCAGGGCGTTGGACCCAAGAGTCAATGCCGGCCCGGCGCAGCATTTCACTTCGTGCAGCAGCCTCCTCCAGAGACTCGCAGCGGCACAGTCCTACTTTCCATGTGTAGTCGAGAACTCCTTCCTCTTCGGACACATCGAGGTCAGTATCCGCGGCTGTGCCGTGTTCCTGGTGCCAATGCACGACCGGATCGTTTGCTTCAGTGCTGATTCGTCGCTTCTTTAGTTCGTTGCGGAGCACGTCTTGTGCCGTGGGAGTGAGGTCGTTGATTTGGTCGGCGAGTTCCTGGATCTCAATGTCGCCCATTTCGTTGTAGAGCGCAGAAAGGCGTCGCCATTCTTCAAGGGGATCTGTCGGCATGGGGAGAAGTATAGCCGCAGGCAGAGGACAAGGGAACGAAGGAACTAGGGCCCGAGGGATCGGGGCGAGCTAGACGAGTTGCTGTACGAGCTGCATCATCTAGCTGCCCTCTTTTTGCAGGTGTATACAAAGTCGTCGTAGGTGGACCAATCGAAGGCGGCGGTGGCGCTATCGAGGAAGAGGTTTGTGTCGAAGGGAATGCCCTGTTCGTTGGGACGATCGAGGACGAGTTGTTCGCCATGGAAGCTCCCAGCGAGATCGAAGAATCCGCGGTTGGGTCGTCTCACGCTGAATGGCTTCGTGTAATCGATGAGGCGAAAGTCGAAGAGGCTGTTGTCTGAACTGGTGTAGCCGCCGTACATTGTGCCGCTGAGGTCGAGTCGGCGAAGCTGGCCGGGTGCCGTGCAGATCCAGGCATTTCCATCGAGGTGTGCGCTGACGGTCTTGCCATCCCGCCTGCCGCCGCCATGGAATCCCTGCGGGCGACCGGGCCAGAAGGAGATGTACAGAGGATACGACTTGCTTCCCTTGCCGATGACAGTTCCGGAGCCATGCCAGTTGAGGAGCGGTGTTGATCGGCCTCCGATGTGCAGCGACCAGGGGTTAAGCGCGATGGTAAATAGGTAGATCGCCGCGACGGCAATGGCCGACCAAAGGCCAAGCTTCGTCAGGCAACCGGCGAGACAGCCTGTTTTTGTGCGCATGGCTGCAGAGTATAGCTAGAGAGCAGGGTACAAGGGAACACGAGAACGGGGATGGAGGATTAGGAGTGGCCGGGCCAGACGAGCTGATGGAAGAGCTTGTCCATTTCGATTGGAGTTTCTTTTTCGCCGCGGTCGAGCCACCAGCGGAGCAGTGCGAGCATGCTGCCGGAGAGCGCTGTGGCGCGCGCGGCAAGTTCGCGAGCCGGAACGTTCTTGAGTCGACCGGATTCGACCAGCCGGCGTTCGATGCCGCGAGCGAAATGGCCTTCGGCGAGATCGTAGAAATCTTTGAGGTGACCGGACTCGGAGAGAACGCGGTAGAGCTGATTCTGATTGCCGATGTGCGCGAAAAGTTCGGCGACAGGCGCGACGCGTTTCGACTTGTCTCTCTGATCGCTGAGTGCGTTGCTCATGGCTTCGCAGAACATTTCGAGCTGGCTGAGGAGCAGGTCGTCGATGTCGCGGTAGTGAAGGTAGAAGGTGGATCGGCCGACGCCGGAGCGGTCGAGGACATCCTGTACAGTGACTTCGCGGACGGGCTTCTCGAGGATGAGATTGAGAAATGCGGTGCCGAGCTGCATGCGTGTGCGGCGGACACGGGCGTCGTCTTTTCGCATTGACAGTGGCTCGATGGCGGACATTGTGTCAGTCGGACGTGACAACTTTTCAGCCAGAGTGGGGACCTCGGTCACCTTCTTGCGCGCGTTCTTGGACATCGAGGACCTCTTTGTTCAGCAACCCGTGCCTGTGTCTCGACGCGGAGGGAATTTACCGGTACAGTCCGAATCATAGGCCTCAACCGCGGTTCCCCATTCGAGAAAAATCAAACAGGGAGAATAGATATGAATCGAAGACGAGCTATGACCATTGCTGCTGCGGCAGTGGCTTTTGTGCTGCCCGCATTTCAATCCAGCTTCGCTCAACAAGCCGAGGCTCCGCCTGCGGCGCCTCACAGCATGCCCAGCGTCGATGACCATCTGCACCTGCTCGCGCAGAAACTCGACCTCAGCGATGAACAACAGGTTAAGGCCCGGCCAATCATCACTGAAATGCAGGATGAGATGGAGAAGGTAATGGACGACAAGAGCCTCACGCATGAGGAAGCCACGGCGAAAACGCATGAGGCCTTCATGAATGCTGACAAGAAATTCCGCGAGTTCCTCACGGATGATCAGAAAACGAAGCTCGACGAGATGGAAGCGCAGATGCACCATCCGAAGAGTGAGTAGGGAGTGGTTAGTAGTCAGCGACGGACGGGGAACCAGGGATACAGAGACGCAGGCGAGATAGGGACGTGGAACCCCGGTCCCCGAGTGCTAGGGACCGGGGTTGAAAGACTGAGCGAGGCTAGAGCGTGACGAGAGGGCCGGTGAATTCGGGTTGGCAGACGGCGGGTGTATCGGTCGGCACCCAGTTCTTTGGCTGGTAGATGCAGCAGGGCTCCTGCGAAAGCGGGTCGCCGGTGATGGCGTAAGCGCGGGCGCGGGACCCGCCGCAGATCTCCTTGTACTCGCATGCTCCGCATTTGCCTTCGAGACGGCTGGTGTCGCGGAGCGCCTTGAAGATGGGTGCGTTCTGGTAGATATCTGCGAGAGACTTTTCGCGGATGTTGCCGGCGTGTATGGGCAGGAATCCGCTTGGATAGACGTTCCCCATATGCGACACGAAGAGGAAGCCTTTGCCGTCGTTGACGCGGCGGGTCATCCAGTTCTTTGTGCGAGTGTGAGCGTCGGTTTCAGGAGCACCAGGTTCGTACTCGCGTGCGATGGCCCCGGGGTGCGAACCGGAATGTCCGTGGTCCATCTTCTTCTCCTGCAGATTGTGCTGGAGAAGGTAGCGGCGGTAGTGCATGGCTTCGGTGGTCTTGATCTGAAAGCTGACGCGGTTTGAGAGTTCGTAGATCTTTCCGAAAACCTGTTCGAATTCTTCGCCGCTGAGCAGATCGCCGAGCTGGCCGCGTCCGACGGGAACGAGAAAGAACACGTTCCACATGACAATGTTGAGCTTTTCGAAGAGGGCGCAGAGATTGTCGAGGTCGTGCGCGTTGTGGCGGCTGATGGTGGTGTGAACCTGGATGGGAAGGCCTGCTTCGCCGGCCCACTCGACCGCTTGAATCGTGCGAGCCCATGCACCAGGCAGACCGCGGAATGCGTCGTGGATCTCCGGGCTCGAGCCGTCAAGTGAGATGCCAAGGCGTACGACGCCGGCTTCTTTCATCTTGAAGATGGCTTCGCGGGTGAGGAGCGGCGTGGCGCTGGGAGTGACGGCGACTTTTACGCCTTTTTCGTCGCAGTAGCGGATGAGCTCGTAGAGGTCGGGGCGCTTGAGCGGGTCTCCGCCGGTGAATACAAAGATGGGTACGTGCATCGCGGCAATCTGGTCGATGAGGTCTTTGCCCTCAGCGGTAGTGAGCTGATCGGGGTGCGCGATGGGCTGGGCTGCAGCGCGGCAGTGTTTGCACGCAAGGTCACAGGACTGTGTGACTTCCCAGATGGCGAGGAACGGCGCTTCGTCGTAGTTGAGCCCGCCACGGGCGGGTATCTGGTGCATAGGTTGTTGCATCGTTCGGCCTCCAGCCTGACAGGGCGGCTATTGAATTGCCAGGAGAAACACCCTTGTACGCAATCAGGAGACCACCAGGACAAGGGGCCGTTCAGTGATTCAGATCACTAAATCGCGCCGAATATTCACGGACTTGAGACTGTACTCGCTGGACAAACAATTGGGATGGGTCCACAATCCAAGGCAATAGAGCGGTCCTCACGCTGAGTGCCTCCTCTGCGACGGCGTTGAGGTTTAAGCCTCGATCTCAGTCGGTTGGGGTTGCGATGATGTGATTTAGATCACTTTTTTATGTGGTCCAGAACACTGATAAATGAAACCGCTGAGTCTAATATCTTCAAGCACCCGAAGGAGGTTTCCCATGGCCAACAAGCCAAGTTGGAGCAAGCCTTCCACAATATTGTTCGCAACGGAAATCCCTGCGAACGAGCGCGCGTTTAATTTTGCTCTTGCGGAAGCACGGGAGTCCGCCGCGGATCTGATTCTTTTTCACGCGTATGACACGTTGGTAGTTGCGGCGTCGGAAACTTCCGGTATCCGCTACTACGATTACGCAGCCGCGGCGCGCGCGGAGATCAAGCACCTGGAGCCACTGGCAGAGAGGGCGCGGGAGGCTGGAATCAAGTGCGAGGTGGTGGTGCGGCCGGGACTGGCTGCAGACCAGATCCTTGAGTATTTGCGTCAGCGTCCGATTGACCGGATTGTGATGGGGACTCATTCGCCGGGACCGATCGGGAAGCTTCTGGTCGGGTCAGTGGCGGAGGCGGTGCTGCGCAGCGCGAATGTGCCGGTGTTCACGATCGGGCCTGAGGTTGTGGATGGAGCTTACCGGAATTTTGCGACGCGGACGATTTTGTCCGCGGTGAGCCTGATCGAGAGCAGTTACGTTGTTGCGACTTTTGCGGCCGAAATGGCTTTGCATCATGGCGCACGGCTCGTTCTGCAGCATGTGATCCGGCCGCAGGACCGGGCTGAGGTGCTGGCGGGGCGAACGATCGAGGAGATCGAAGCCGATGTGCTTTGCCTGATCCCCACGGAATTGCGCGAAAAAATTTCAATCCAGACGATTGTGGTGCCGGGCGATCCAACGGAAGAGCTCCTCTATCAGAGCCGGGCACAACAGGCTGACCTGATTATTCTGGGTGCGCACGGAGCGTCGGCATTCGCTGCGATTGCGCGCCATGGAATTGTGTACAAGGTGCTGGCGCACTCACATTGCCCGGTGATTACTTTGTCGCCGGCTGTGCTTGCCGAGAGCGGCGTGATGCATCACAAAGAACACGTGACGGAGAGTTTTCTGGCGGGAGTGTTTTAGGGCGAGATATCCGGCAATACGGGATCCACGGCCTGGAACTCTGAAGCAGCCGGGATTACCGCAATACCAACCGGACGCGACGCCGGGTGGATTCAATCCAGGGCGTGGTGGAGTCCACCCGGCGATGCCGGGTTTCATTTCACTCAAACTTATTGTCGCGGCTCAAGCTATTCCTTATTTCAAACGCGAATCATGGGCCTGAGGCCCCTGCTCCTTCCGACAGCAGATCGGTCTGGTTATCTGTGCTTCCGAGCAGATTGTTGTGAGGTGAGGCGCGTCTTTGAGGTGCAGGGCTGTTTGGCGCAGAGCACTTCGGTGATTCCTTTGCCCTCGGTGATGGTGAAGATGCGATCGACGGCGGGGAGTTGGACGGCTTCGATGGCGCCGGATGGCCAGTGGATTTCGGCTGTGCCGGCGTCGGTGGCTTTGCCGAGGCCGAAGTGAGGACGCTGATCATTGGATGAAATGAAGCTGCCACCGCTCATCACGTCTTCGCGCTGTCTTGTTCCGTTAGCAGAGAGATAGATGGTTGCGCCGATGGCGTCGCGGGGGCTCGTTTTGCCGTTCGCTGGATTGGCGCCACCGATGAGCTTGAGTTCGACCCAGTGGTGCTGGTCGGGGTCGACGTTCTTGAGCAGGACCGGCGGACCATCGATCGGGCTAATCACGACGTCGATTTTGCCGTTGTTGAACAGATCGCCGAATGCTGCGCCGCGACCCGAGGTGAGCGTGGCGAGTCCTGAGCCTTTGACTGCGGGAACGTATTCGAATTTTCCGTTGTGGAGATTTCGGAAGAGAATGGGCCGCTGCGCGAAGGTGGTTCCCCAGTCGTGCTCGTCGACTTGCGGGTAGACGTGGCCGTTGATCATCAGGATGTCCTTCCAGCCATCGTTGTCGAAGTCGGGAAAGCCGACGCCCCATCCGACGAAGGGAACGGGGACTTGGGCGATGCCGGCTTCGCTGCCGAGTTCGGTGAAGCTGCCTTCTCCGTCGTTGTGATACAGCGTTTTGTAATCGTCGGAGAAATCGGTGACGACGAGATCGACAAGGCCGTTGTTGTCGTAGTCGCCAACGCCGAGGCCCATAGAGGCGATTTCGCGGCCGTCGTTGTTGAGCGCGAAGCCTGAGACATAGCTGCGGTCTTCGAAGGTGCCGTCGCCTTTATTGAGGTAGAGGTAGTTGGGATTGGAATCGTTGGCGACGAGGAGATCGGGGCGGCCGTCGTTGTTGACGTCAACGAAGATGGCGGTGAAGCCATAGTAGCGGCCTGGATCGGAGACGCCCGCTTTCGCGCTGACGTCGGTGAAGGTGCCGTCGCCATCGTTGTGAAAGAGATGATCGCCTTCGCCGGGGAGGCCGCGGGGGCCGCACATGACGGGAATGCCGTGGAGCTGGCAGAAGGAGAAAGCAACGCCGCCGGTGTTTAGCGATTCAGGCTGGTTGTCCAGGTCGTAGTGAACGTAGCCGGAGACGAAGAGGTCGAGCCGGCCGTCGCCATCGTAGTCGCCCCAGGTTGCGCCATCGGACCAGTTGCCGAGAGTGATGCCGGCCTTTTCTCCCACGTCGGTAAATGTGCCGTCGTGGTTGTTGCGGTAGAGGCGGTTGTGGCCGAAGTTGACGACGAAGATATCGGGCCAGCCATCGTTGTCGTAGTCGCCGATGGCCACGCCGAATCCCCAGCGGTCGTTGGTAACGCCGGCTTTTGCGGCGACGTCAGTGAATGTGCCGTCGTGGTTGTTGTGGAAGAGCGCGGCGTGAGGGGGCGTTTTTTTGCCGGAGAGTGCGTCGTAAGTCGAGCCGTTGACGAGGTAGATGTCGAGCCATCCATCGTTGTCGTAGTCGATGAGGCCGACCCCGGAGCCGTCGGTTTCGAGGATGTATTTCTTCTGCTTTGTGCCCATGACATGCTGCCAGGTGCTGAGGCCTGATGCCTTGGTCGCGTCTTCAAAGACGATGGTGCCTTTATCGACGAAGCCGCCGGCGGTGATGGGGCGTTTGTTCTCGTCGTAAACGGGGGCGAAGGTGCCCGCGGAGGAGATGCCGCCCATGCCGCCATGCTGCTCGGCTTGCGCGGGCTTTAGTTTCTGACTGGCCGTGGGTTGGGATTGCTGGGATCGTGCGGAAACGAGGGTTAACGCAACAATGGCGCCAGCGAGGATGCGATGAAGGCCGTGCATCCGGTCAGTTTTTCTTCGCGGCAGTGCCGGACGGAGTGACGCCGCAGGGTTTTCCGTCGCAAAGAGCACTGGTGATGCCTTTGCCTTCTTCGATGGTGTAGATCCGATCAACCGCAGGAAGCTTGATCTTCTCTTTCGCGCCGGAGGGCCAGTGAATTTCGGCTGTTCCGGCGTCGGTGGAGTCTCCGAGTCCGAAGTGAGGGCGAAGGTCGTTAGAAGAGAGATAACTGCCGCCGCTTAGAACATCCTGACGTTGTTTGATCCCTGCGGAGTTGAGATAGACGGTGGCGCCGACGGCGTCGCGGGGGCTTTTGGAGCCACCGATTGGGCGGAGTTCGACCCAGTGGTGGTGATCCGCGTTGACATTGCGGAGGAGGACAGGGACGCCATCCATGTTGTTGATGATGACGCCAGGCTTGCCGTCATTGAAAATGTCGCCGAACGCCGCGCCGCGTCCGACGCTGACGACGGCGAGTCCGGTGTTTTCTACGGCGGGCATCAAGTCGAACTTGCCGTTCTTAAGATTTCGGAAGAGCAGCGAACGCTGTGCATAGGTGCTGCCCCACTCTGGATGCTTGTCAGCTTCGGGGTAGACGTGGCCGTTGACGATAAGGAGGTCCTGCCAGCCGTCATTGTCGAAATCAATGAAGCCGTCTGCGAAACCAACAAAAGGCATGGTGGGTTTCATGAGGCCGGCTTCGTAGCTGACGTCGGTGAAGTAGCCGGTACCATCGTTCTGGAAGAGGACGTCGTAGTCATCGCTGAAGTCGGTGTTGACGACGGCGAGGTTGCCGTTGTTCTGGTAATCGGCTACGGCGATTCCCATGTTGGCCATTTCCCGGCCTGCGCCGTTGAGGGCGTAGCAGTTTTCTACGCTCTTATCTTCGAAGGTACCGTCGCCTTTGTTGATGAATTCGTAGTTCTGCGATGTGTCGTTGGCCACGAGGAGATCGGGCCTGCCGTCGTTGTTGACATCGACGAAAAGAGCGCCGAGGCCGAAGTACCCTGCGGAATTGTCGACGCCGAGTTTCTTGCTGACATCAGTGAAAGTGCCGTCGCCGTTGTTGCGATAAAGGGTGTCGCGTTCGCCCTTCATTCCGCGAGGTCCGCACATGACTGGAATGCCGCGGTACTGGCAGAACATTAGCGGTGTGACATTGTCCTGTTTTGGAGGATTCTTCCAGTCGAACTGGAGGTAGCCTGCAACGAAGAGGTCGAGTCTGCCGTCGCCGTCGTAGTCGCCGAAGGTTGCGCCGGTAGACCATTTGTCGACGCCGACGCCGGCCTGTTCGGCTACGTCTTTGAAAGTGCCGTCGTGATTGTTGTGGTAGAGGCGGTTCTTGCCGTAGTTGCTGACGTAGATATCGGAGTAGCCATCGTTGTCATAGTCGGCGACGACGCAGCCGAATCCCCAGCGGTCGTTGGCTACACCGGCTTTCGCGGTTACATCCGTGAATGTGCCGTCATGATTGTTGCGGAAGAGTGCGGCGTGGGGGGCAGGTGATTTGCCGGCGAGGAAGTCGAAGTTTGCTCCGTTGACGAGGTAGATGTCGAGCCAGCCGTCGTTGTCATAGTCGAGGAGGCAGACACCCGGGCCCTTGGCTTCAAGGATGAATTCCTTTTTGGGAGTTCCGGCTGAGTGATGCCAGTTGGTGAGGCCAGCGGATTTAGCAATGTCCTGAAAGATAATGGGACCGGACTTCGCGAAGCCGCCAGCGGTGATGGCTCGATGCTGGCTGTCGAAGACGGCGGCTTGCGGCGCGGAGCTTGCCATTCCGCCATCAGGCTGCGACTGGGTGGGAGCAGGCGCGGGAGTCGTCTGGGCGATTGCGCATTGCGAGGCTCCGAGTGTGAGTGCGACCACGAACTGGAGACCCGATTTCATCTGCCGACTTTCTCCTGCGCTTATCTTGCAGGTGTTTCCGGGAGCAACTTTACTTCGGCGGCTTTACCGTCGCATGGCTTGCCGCTGCAGAGAGCACCGGTGATGCCTTTGCCTTCTTCGATGGTGTAGATCCGATCAACACCGGGAAGCTTGATCTTCTCTTTCGCGCCGGAGGGCCAGTGAATTTCGGCTGTTCCGGCGTCGGTAGCATCGCCCAGGCCGAAGTGAAGGCGTCGATCGTTGGACGAAATATAGCTTCCGCTGGAGAGCACGTCCCGGCGCTGGCGAGTGCCATTGGCCTGAAGGTAAACCGTGGCGCAGGTTGCGTCGCGAGGGCTGGACTTGCCGTTGGCGGGATTTTTGCCGCCGACAAGGCCGAGTGCAACCCAGTGATGTTTGTCGGGGTTTACGTTGCGCAGTAGTGCAGGCGGGCCATCGATGGGGTTGATGATGACATCGATCTTTCCATCGTTGAAGAGATCGCCGAACGCTGCGCCGCGGGCGGGAAGCACGACGGCGAGGCCGGAGTCTTTCACTGGAGGGACGTACTCGAACTTGCGGCCCTTGCCGGTTGCGTCGGGGATGTTGTGGAAGAGGAGCGGGCGCTCTGCGAAGGTCGTGCCCCAGTCATGCTGATCGACTTCGGGGTAGACATGGCCGTTGACCTCGAAGAGATCGAGCCAGCCATCGTTATCGAAGTCGAGGAAGCCGTCGCCCCATCCGACAAAAGGAATGGTCGTTTGTGCGAGGCCGGCCTTGTAGCTGACGTCGGTGAAGCTGGCGTCGCCATCGTTGTGGTAGAGGACCTTGTAGTCGTCACCGAAGTCGGTGACGAAGAAACTGATGAGACCGCTGTTTTCGTAGTCGCCAGCGGCAATGCCCATGGAGGCGATTTCGCGACCATCCTTATTAAGAGCGAAGCCGGAGACGTAACTCTGATCGTCGAAGGTGCCGTCCCCTTTATTGATGTAGAGGAAGTTGGGCTCTGAATCATTGCCGACGACGAGGTCAGGTTTGCCGTCGTTGTTGACGTCCACAAAGATGGTGGCGAATCCGTAGTATTTGTCCTTGTCTTCGACGGCGGCCTTGACGGTGACATCAGTGAACCTGATGTTTCCATCCTTGTCGACTCCGTCGTTATGAAAGAGGTGGTCAGGCTCGCCGAGGAGGCCGCGAGGACCGCAATTCACGTTGACGCCGCGATACAGGCAAGAAGCAAATCCGACAGCCTTGGTCCCGGCGATAGGCAGGTTGTTGCGATCAAAATGTACGTAGCCGGTGACGTAGAGATCGAGTTTGCCATCGCCGTCGTAGTCACCCCAGGTTGAGCCAGGGGACCAGTTGCCTAGATCGACGTGGGCGGTTTCAGCCGCGTCGGTGAATGTTCCGTCGTGGTTATTGTGATAAAGGCGGTTCTTTCCGTAGTTGCCGACGTAGAGGTCGGGCCAGCCGTCGTTATCGTAGTCGGCAACGGAGCAGCCGTAACCCCAGCGATCGTTCTGTACGTTTGCCTCTTTGGAGACGTCGGTGAACGTACCATCGTGATTATTGCGAAAGAGAGCGGCGTGCGGAGTTGGCTCTTTGCCGTCGAGGGCATCGAAGGTGGAGCCATTGACAAGATAAATGTCGAGCCAGCCGTCGTTGTTGTAATCGATGAGGCAGACGCCCGAGCCATTGGTCTCAACGATGAACTGCTTCTGGGGCACACCCATCTTGTGAACCCAGCCAGACAGCCCCGCAGACCTTGTGACGTCCTGGAAGACGACGGTGCCCGTGTCGACGAATCCTCCAACAGTAATAGGACGTTTCTGCGCGTCGTATTGCGGAGTGGACTGAACGCCGGCAGCGATGCCGCTGGTCATGCCCGGCTTCTGCGGCTGTTGAGGAGGAGTCGAGGGAGCCTGAGAAATGGCGCTGAAACCTGCGATCAGGACAAGGAAACTACATGCGAGACCGCGGACACGCAAAAGAAGAAACCCCCTCGGTGGATACGGTCGCAGTGTATCGCATCGAGGGGATCGCTTTCGAATCGCGTGGGCAGCTCTTGCGCGTTCAATAAAGCTAAACGAGCACAGTGGGCCATCAGCTTAAAAGACCTTGAGCAGAAGCAGAATCAGCACGATCGTGAGGATCAGGCTTATGCCGCCACCGCCGTAGTAGCCGATCCCGGGACCCATGCGATATCCGCCGAAGCCGAAAAGCAGGATCAAGATAATGAGAAGAATAATCATAGTTTCAATCTCCTTCGTTCCTTAATTTATGTACCTGGCATGGATGGATGTCCGATGCCGTGTCTATAGCTTGCAGGTAGTCAGCTAGAGTGCCGCGGACCCTGATGCAGGAACGCAACTCACAAGTCTGATGCGTGCAAGGGTAGCAAAGCTGTACATCGCGGATGCGGGCCATCTTGATAAGCGAGTTAGGAAGGGGAAAGTCCTGCAGACTTGACATTCGAAATTATTTGTGGCCGATTCTGAACGGCGCGAACAACCAACCGGATTCGGGGAGGCGTCAAAGCAGGTGTTGTAGATATACGTAAAGCTTCACGGAGGTAGTAGAGATGCTTTGGACAATTTTCGTCGTCCTGCTGGTTCTCTGGCTTCTGGGTCTGGTAAGCAGCTACACGCTGGGTGGTTTCATCCACGTTCTGCTGGTTCTGGCACTGGTCGTCCTTGTGATCCAGCTGATATCCGGACGTAGAGCAGCACTATAACGCTAGTTCGGGAAAAACAAGTTTTGAGTGAAAGGCGCGTACGCGAGTGCGCGCTTTTTCGCAAGCGCCGGTAATCCGGTTGAGACCTAAACGCAAGCGATACCCCACGGAGGTGGATACCTATGAATAACGACAAGATCAAGGGAGCAGTTGATGATGCGGCGGGCCGCGTAAAGCGCCAGGTCGGCGAGTGGACCGGCGATACAAGCACCCAGGTTGATGGAGCTGCCCAGCAGGTGAAGGGCAAAGTCGAAAAGGCCGTGGGTAATCTTCGCGACGCGGTAAAGCCCGGAGCAACCCGCGACATCGAGACCAATCGGGACATCGACGACAACACTGGCCGTGAGACGGTTCGTGAACGGGAAGAGATTGATCGGGAGTAATCTGGAACGAGAGAATGGCAATGGGAGGCATCGGCTGCCTCCCATTTCTATTTGCAGCGGGAGTTTGGCTCACTGCAGGTAGTTATTGTTATTGCTATCTTGTTCGCAATGTGAGGAATTCACCCAAGACCAGTCCGATGAAACGCGCGTGAAGTCCGCCTGCGCGAGGGTGCTCAATGTGGCACCCGGCTTGCTAATTGATTACGAATAAAGCTATAGATATAGGTATCACCGAGCGCCAGGAACTACCGGTTTGCGCGCTGCGGTGTAGTGAGGTGCGCCTTCCGCAGGAACTACGGTTCACTGTCGATTGATGGTCCACTATCGGAGACTTCCCGTTGGCGCGCTATCGTGCGTGTTCTTCGAAGTCCTGTAGACGCAATTGGTTCCGCACTTCTTCCCGCCTCATGCACTCTTTGCGGCTCCCCGCTGCCGCGACTTTCGTCCGTTCCAATCTGCGAAGCTTGCTGGACCGAGATTCCCGTCCAGACCGGAGCAGTGTGTCTGCGATGCGGCGAGGCTCTGGAGGCACCGGTGGTGGAGGGGCTCGCCACAACGGAACTTTGCCGCAGTTGCCGGATAACGCCGCCAGCCTTCGCAAGAGCAGTGTCATTCGGTACTTACGATGGCAGGCTGCGCGATGCAATTCACGCACTGAAATATGACCGGATGCATCCGGCGGCACGAGAACTAGGTGCGATGTTGGCAGAGGCAATGGGGCAGTTACTGCCAGAAGTGCCCTGGGAGATGCTGGTCGTGCCGGTTCCTCTGCACCGGACGAAGCACCGGCAAAGGGGATTCAACCAGGCGCGTTCGCTGGCGCAGGGAGCGATTGAGGCACTAGGTCGTTCTCATCCTGAGTGGAAGCTTACGCTTGCGTCGAGCACGCTGATGCGATTGCGTGCGACAGGAACGCAGGCGGGACTTACGCCGACCCAACGCCGAAAGAATGTGCGCGGAGCCTTCAAGGTGACTGAGCCAAAGGAAGTGCAGGGTCGGCACGTGCTCCTGGTTGATGACATTCTCACCACCGGTGCTACCGCCCGCGCAGCCGCGCAATCTCTAAAGAGGGCGGGAGCAGCGTCTGTGTACGTGGCGACGCTGGCACGTGCGCGCCGCATAAACTCCAGCGTTCCATCAAACCACGCGTTCGCAGACATGCATTCGTCATCATCCAATCACCAACCTGCTTCATAACGAGGGGAAGAAGGATGTCGCTCGGAAAAGCCATGATTCATGCACGCAAGCAAAAAACTGCTGCCCGCGCCGCTGCCCATGCTGCTGAATCAGGCACCCACGCGGGCATCCACGCCACTCACATTTTGCAGATGCCGGTGTTGGTTCTGAATGCGTCGTACGAGCCGATTAATATCTGCGGCGCGCGCCGGGCGCTGGTGCTGGTGCTGAAAGGAATTGCGCGGACGGAAGAAGAGCACGGGATGACGCTGCACGCGCAGCGGAGCCTGATTGCGATGCCTTCTGTGATCCGGTTGCTGGAGTATCGGCGTATTCCGCACCAGACGAGAGCGTTGTCGCGGAAGAACATTCTGCTGCGCGACCGCAATCAATGCCAATATTGCGGGGTTGTTCTGCCGTCGGGCGAACTTACGTTGGACCATGTTATCCCGCGTTCGAGAGGCGGGAACTCGACCTGGGAGAACCTCGTGGCATGCTGCCATGCTTGTAACCGCCGCAAGGGAAACCGCATGTTGTCGGAGATTGACGACATGATACTGCTGCGTGAGCCACGCCCGTTTTCGCTGCACACGAGCCGGCAGATCATGCGAATGCTGGGGCGCGGAGATGACCGGTGGCGGAAGTATCTGTTCTATTAGCGACCGGTTACCGAGCAATTGAAATCCCACATCTCAAAAGCGAAATGCGGTCACCGGGCAAGGACGCTGGTGGAGCCAACGGTCAGTAAATAAGCGCGTTATTGCACGGTCACGGTGAAGGTGGCGGTACGGGTGATGTTGCTGGCTGTTGCTGAAACATTCACGGTGTAGGTGCCTTTGGGTGTGCCCTGATCCAGGTTGCCACCACCGGATCCGCCGCTGCTGCCGCCTCCGCCGCAACCCGTCAACGAGCCCAACGAAACGAGCACCAGGATTGCGAGGAAGCAGCGTCGGCGCTTTCCACCGAAGGCGATGATGATAATGCTCGCGAGCGCAACAGCACCGGTCGCGAGGGGCGAAGAGGAATTTGTTGCGATCTGGTGAGGTGCGGTAGTCACGATTGTCAGCGTTGAACTGGTTGACGTGCTGCCTACGAGAGAAGCGGGAGTTGCGGAACACCGGGCTTCGAGCATGGATACAGGCAAGGTGCAGGTGACTGCGATCTGGCCCGAGAAATTATCGATGCCGGTCAGGGGCAGAATAGACGAGCCGGTGTTTCCGGCCTTCACGGTCATGTTTGGGATGTTGCCGCCGATTTTGAAGGTGGTGTCCAGCACATTCACGGTGACCGGAAATGCGCTCTGAGATCCGAGATAGTTGGCGTCACCGGAGTAGGAGGCTGTGAAGGTGTAAGTCCCAGGTGTCTCGATCGTCGTGGCGAGCGTGCTTGCGAGGTTGGCGAAATTCACGCCGGTGAAGCCACCGATGTAGTTGCCGTTTGAGGGATTCGTAACCACTGTGCCGGCAGGTGTCGCACCGTTCTGGAGGATCGATACCGTGCCGGTGGGCGCACTCAGGACACTCTGGGTATAGGCGGGGGCTACGATGTGAAATGCCTGACCGGAGAATGCGGTGTAATTCAGCCCAGTGTAGTCGGGCGAGAGGTCAGGAACGCTGATGAAATAGATGAACGTGGGAGCCTGGGATATTGTTGCGTTGAGCATCACCTGGCTCGGGTTGTAACTTGCGTCTCCGCTGTACTGAGCAGCAACGGAATAGCTGCCGATGGCCGAGAGGTGATGCGCGAAGCCCTGATCTTCTGCATATCCCAGCGTGTTCAAGGAATAGGAACCCGCATCAATTGCCTGGCTGCCGCTGGTGAAATCCACATTGCCAGTGGGGCAGGCAATGCCAGTCTGCTGGGGACTGGGCGCGCAGGTGGTGCCGTCGGCTCCGGTTACGTCGGCGCGCAGGAAAGCTACGGATCCGTAGGGGACAGTGCTGCCGGATCGAAAGCCGCCATTGGTGAAGTCGTAGGCGGCGAGAGATGCCGTCGTGAGGCTGTTTTCTTTGCCAACCGAGACCTGCGTAGGAGCGGAGTCACTGGACGCGAAGTTACCGTCGCCTGGGTAATGAGCAGTCACGCTGTAGGAGCCGCCTGGAAGCAGTGAGGTAGACCCGGTTGCTGTTCCGTTCATGAGTGCGAAGGTCGCGAGGCCTGAACTTTGTCCCGCAGTAGAGGCCATCAGCACGATGGATCCGGTGGGGGTACCGTTGCCGGTGGCTGGTGCGACAGTCGCGGTCAGACTGACCGGCTGTCCATGAACAAGTGTCGTGGGAACAAGATTGGTGAGTGTCGTCGTGGTCGGGGCCATTGAGGCACCTGCCCACGCATTCACCAGGTTGTAAGCATCAACGGTACCGAGGCCGGTAGCGAGGTCATACCCAGCGGTTGTGGACCATGCGGCGTTTTTGGAGTCGTTGGGGTCGACGAGAACTCCAAGGCCATTTTCCGGGGCGGTGCCGCAGTTGGCTGTACCTGGGAGGCAGGGTACAGCGTTGTTGCCCTTAGTGATGTCATGGAAGATGCAGGAGTTCGCGCCAGTGGCGGGCTGAGATGAATCGCAGGATGCGCCGCTCTTAGCAGCAAGGTTGTAGAGCACGTAATTGGCATTTCCCTGGCGAGCATTGGTCTTTTGATTAACAAGCGCCATCATTCCAGCGAATGCGGGAGCGGAAGCGGAAGTGCCGCCAAGGCCGACGAAGTTTAGGTTCGTCAGGCTGCAGGGCTGGTTCCACCCAGGCGCGGGGCCGAACGGTGAGAAATCCGACTCGCAGACGATATAGAAACTTCCGTTGTATCCCGAACTAGCGAAGAGTGAAATATCGGGAAGATCGCGGACTCCATCCTGGGGAACACCGGCGCCGGTCTGCCAGTTAGGCTTGCTGTACCCGGCGAGGCACTTTGAGTCATCGCTCACAGTGGAGCAATTGCTCGGTCCACCGCTTCCGGCGACGATGTTGAGGTTGGTTGCGCTGGGGCCGCAGCCGTCGGTACCGCCAGCCGCGCAGGATTGATTCCAAGTTGTCTCGGGAATGTAGGACTTCGCGGAGGATTGCGTGGCCGGATCGTTGATGGAATTCCAATAGTTCGCGAAAGTGGTGGGCGACTGGTCGAAATCGGTCCCACCGACCGCCACGTTGTAAGGGGTGGATGCGAAGCCGCTGACCGCGAGGCCGTTGTAGGCGAAGCTCTGAGAATTGAAGTCATCGCACACGGCTGATCCGGAATCCCCTGAGGAGACCACAACTGTGATACCTTGCGCGGCAGCCTGTTGCCAGAGGGAGTTGTAGAAGGCGTTGCCCGCATTGCCGAGTTCAGCTTCGCAGATGCCATAACTTTCACTCATGACGGGAGCGAGATTGTTGTCGACAATGTACAACGCGGAAAGATCGACGCCGAGAGACGTCTCGGTGGTTGCTGAGATGACGAAGTCGATCGTTGCGTTCTTTGCGACGGCGCCCGACCACGAGACGTCGAGGAGAGCTTCAGTTTCATCTCCGACGATACCGGGATCGGGACCGTTCATGATGACCTTAGGTGTGTTGTTCGGCAGGCCGAATAGGCTGCGGAAAGCGTCGACATCGCTTGTACGAATGTTAGTTTCGCCGACGATGGCGATGGTTTGGCCTGTGCCGTCGATTCCCTGGTTCCAGAGTGGAAGGACGTTGTAGATGGTGGCGAAGTCGGTGGGCCCGAGACCGTAAAACGTGTTCTGTCCGGAGGTGAAGGTGAAGTAGGAGGAGGGCGAGCCTTGAGATTGCTTGAGTGGCTGGCCGTGAATGACGGCCTGGGAATGGCGCGGGAAATTGTGCAGCGTTAGAACGCCTTTGACTACTGGGGTAAGCGCGGTCGGGATGGAGGGCTCAGATGCGTTCGCCCAGTGCTGCTCGCCTCTGACTTCGTAGCGGTGGATGGATGTCGCGAAGGCTTGGCGAACCTGATCCGCCGAGCCGGAAAACTCTATGGCGGTGCGGCCGTTTGCGACGGCGGCGACCTGGAAGCCGCGTGCGTTGAGCCATGATTCGACTTTGTCGATGTCGGCATCGGACGGACCGAAGTTCTTGCCAAATTCGCCGGGGGTGAGCCACTGATGGTAGTGAGCTGATCCGCGGGTCTGCTGATCGGCGAGGAAGGATCTGAGCGCCGCTTCGCGCTCGTCGCTGCGTTTGAGGACAAGAAGCATTCGATTCATGGGCAGTGAGGAGGGTGCCAAGCCGCGGTCGAATTCAGGGCGAGCGAAAGGGTGATGATTTCCTCTGAGGGTTGTGCGCTGGGACTCCTCGATGGGGAGAGTGATGAGATTGCGCGCGGTAGAGGTTACGAGAGGCTTCGCCGCCTGGGATTCAGCGAAGGCCGTAAATAGAAGCAGGGCCGTTGCGATAAAAGCGCGGGGCGGAGTGAGTGCGAAATGGGATTTCAGAGAGGCAGACGAATCAAAGCCAGGACGAGAAAGCCAGGACAGCGGGGACATTGGAGATTTCTCCACAGGGCGGCACCTGCCGCCTGAAGCGATTGAGGATCTCCGGGGCTGAAGGTTACCCAGGAGTAGATGCTGGAACTTCAAAGAGCATACCTTCATTCGGCGCATTGCGGGCAGGTCCGGTGAGGCACATTGCTCAAGTGATTACTCCCAAAACGAAGCGTATCTCGTGAACGATATACCTAAGCACCCAGACGGACGAATTCCACCAAAGCGGAAGTGCCTTGGTTCAAGCGCACCACTGTTCGGATCTGGAATGGATGCTGCGGCAGCACGCGCGCTATTGCGATGCTCTGCTGGAGACAGGGGCAATCTTCAGTCGGAGGCTAGTAGCCAAAGATGGAACTGGATGGCTACTGTCTTCAGCTACTTCTGCGGTTTGGAAGGAGCTTGCTGTTGGGGCTGTTGACCGCTGGGTTTGTTGGGCTGCTGGCCATTCTGGGTGATGTCCTGCCCGTCGTAAATGATCTTCACGGTTGAGCCGAACTTCTTGTAGTCGGTGTACTTGATGGTGTCGCGGATGTGCACATCTTGACTCATGGCGTAGCTCCCGCCCTTGAAGTGCAATACGCCTTCTCCCTTGGTGTAGACCGGGAACCAGTAGTGGCCATCGACCTGCTGGCGCCAGGTCATGAACGGGGGATGAAGGTCTTCGTTGTTCTTGCGGGTATCGTCGGGGACCATCCGGCCATTGGTGACTACGATCTGAAGTTCGGTTGAGTCGACCCAGATGCGGCCGAGGAAGTAACGCTTGTTCTTCTCTATCTGTTTAGGCGCGACATCGAACACGATGCAGTCGACCTCATCCACCTTCTGCTTGCCGACGTACTTCACGTTGTATTGAGTGATGTCCTCGGTGGTGAGGACGAAGGGATAGCCTTTCTGGATGTCCTGAAGGTCGGACGGGGACATGGAGACGCGCTGGAGGGTGTTCTCGGGGGCAAAGATGGTCTTTTCCATACGACGACCGGTAGGGTCGAAAGTGACGTCATCGACCTGGTACCACTCGCCGTCAACCTTATTGTCATCATCCAAAGTCTGAACGCGCGCGACGCGGCGGTAGGTGTAATGGTTGAGAGCCTCCCGGAATTCACTTTCCTTGGCGGCAAATTTCTTGATGATCTCCTCAGCCGGGCTGGCTGGCTCCGTGAGATCGAGTTTGCCGAATCCGGCATCGAGGGGCATCGGGGTGAAACTGTCCTTATCCTGCGCGATCGCCGGAAACACCAGCGCTGTGGCGATCGCTGGTACGAGCCACCAACGGTTTCTCACTGCAAACTCCTCCAAGCCCCCGCGACAAGGACTCTATCTTCCTTTGTTACCACGTTAGACGTATGGACAGCACGGCCGGGTGGTCGCAAAATCTTCGATGGCGGAGCCCGAACACGCGGAACTGCCGCATTTCCTGGAGCTATTCAGGCCGAGCCAGACTCAAAATCGGCATTTACCATTGGGGATCAATAGTTTAAGCTCACTGATTAAAGTCAGAAGCTGCCCCGGCAAACACCTAACTGGATGCCGCGACCTGCTGCAGATACCATCTCGCAAGGCGCGGACCTCCAAGGAGAGACCGCATTTTCATGCCCGACAGCTATCAGCTTCCCGCGTTGGTCATCACGGTGCTTCTCTTGCCGGCGTTCTGCCAGCTCTACATTCGATTTCGAAATACGCGAACGCTGCTATGGTTCCTGGGTTTCTTGTTTGCGTGCCTCCGCATGCTGCAGTTCTACAAGCTTGGGATCTGGGACTACACGAGTGCTTCCAAACACCCATGGTGGGTTGCAGGTGGTGAAACAGCGGCTCTCATTAGTTCCGCGTTCTTTCTTGCCTCGCTCACGCCTCTGCGTTTCCGGCTCGGTCGGATCCGCATCCTCTATGTCGTGCCGTTCATCCTGCCCCTGATCGCCTACGCCTTGCTGATGTATGGCCATTACCGAGCAGTGACACCAAGCGGAAACACCTTTCTAATATTCCCAGCGCTGGTGGGCCTGTCTCTATTTGCCGCCTGCGCATGGGCCATTTCGCATCGTGGAATTCCGAGGGCGATTCCGCTATTTGTTTGTATCGTTCTTGGCTCTGCCGGCTTGTGGATCTGCTTCAGGATGGGGAGCGCCTGGCCTCTAACGTTTGTAGAGTGCGCCATGCACCTGACCACGGCTCTGCTGGTGTTCTATGTGTTCCGACGTTTTTCAGTGGGCACGGCTCTGGCGGCGCTCGGGTTTGTAGGATGGTCGCTCAACATCGGTGAGGCACTCCCGTTCTTCCGCGTTGGGCCACCCGGGCTCATCGAAGAGCGGATCATCGTAATGTCGAAGGTGGTGGCGGCGGTCGGCATGATCCTGATCGCGCTGGAAGATCAACTGGCGACGAACCAGGCTGGGGAGAGGCGGGAGCGGCACGCGCGTGAGGAGATAGAAGCGTACACGCGCCTGAATCTTGCTCGGAGACGGGTAGAAGATTTCGACCGACAGGCCGGGGTAGTGTGTCAGTCAATTGTCGAGAACAGCCGTTTCAAGCAGGCAGCCATCGTTCTGCTTCAGGGTTCGGGACGCTATCAGCTTTCAGGGTCGGCCGGTTTCGATGACGCAACGCTCACGTCGCTGGAGGCGCTGGCGCTGCGAATTCCGGTGACCGGATTTTTGGATCCGGGCAACGTGCCGCCGACGATCGAACATGCGCAGACGTTTGAGCTGGATTTGGCTCCATTTCTGGTCCCCGGGGATGACCTGCTGCGGTTGAAGCTGACGACAGTGCAGGCGGTTCCTCTGCGCGGGCGGTCATCGACGGAGGGAGCAATCTTTCTCACCGGCCTGGATTTCCCGGATGAGCCGATCACAGCCGTGGACCTGCTGCCTCTGGAAGTTCTGGCAACGCGTCTTCAGGCGCTGCGCAGCCAGACGATGATGCTGGAGAAGCTGGTGGATGCGGAGAAGTTCGTGGGGTTGGGGCAGCTTGCGGGCAACGTGACACGGCAACTGAACAATCCACTGACAGTGATTCTTGGGTATGCTTCGTTGCTGGATGAGACGGAAGATCTGAATCCGCAGGCGCACAAGGCGATTGAGGCTATCCTGACGGAGGCGCGGCATATGCGGCTGACGCTGGAGAGCTTGGCACGGGTTTCGCGGCCGCAGGGCGATCAGATCGCGGCGATTTCGGTGACAGAATTGTTGAGCGACCTGGAGCAGCTGCATCGGTCGGAGTTTGTGCAGCGATCGATTGACTTCAGGGTGCAGATTGCTCCTGCTCTGCCGCGGATCCTGGGGAATGCGCAGCAGGTGCGGCAGGCGGTGTTGTATTGCCTGCAGTACGCCATGGATGCAGTCGAGAAGCTGGACACGGCCCATGAGAAGACGGTGCGGCTGGAGGCGGCAGTCGAGAAGGGTCATGTACAGATCCTGGTGGCGCACAGTGGAGCGAGATTTACAGTTCCCGCGCGGGCTTTTGATCCGTTCGTCCCAGAGCCGACAGGCGACGAGTCAACGAGCCTGGGATTGAGCATGTGCGCTTCGATCATCCGGGAGAACAACGGGACGGCGAGCGCAATGAACTTCGAGCCGCGCGGGGCGGGGATTCTGCTGGAGATGCAAGCGGCTTAGAAGCAGGGAACAAGGGACCGAGGGAACAAGCGAACCAGCGCCTCGGGAGTTCGGCTTCCAATCTCATAGAAAACTGAAACCCTGATCGCTGACAGCTGAACGTGGCGGCGGTTGTACACTTCTTCTTCGCGCGGAAGGGATGCGCGAGGGGAACGATATGCGTAGGAACTGGGTGGTTGGCTTTCTCTTCTTTGCGAATTTCTTCGCGACATTCACGACAACTCAGGCACAGACGAAGCGTCCGATGACGTTTGAAGACATGATGCACATGAAGCGTCTTGGTGGGACGTCTGTGTCTGCGGATGGGAAGTGGCTGGGGTATTCCGTCACAACTGTGGACCTCGACCAAAACGCTAAGAGAGCGGAGCTCTGGGTGCAGGCGATTGCGGGTCCAAACCCAGGAGCAGATGCCCCGGTGAAGGTTGCGGTAGCGCAGCCCGGGGATGGCGGGATCGAGTTTGCTCCGGACGGGAAGCGCGTGCTGTTTACGTCGTCGCGCGAGGGCGGGCAGCAGGTGTGGACGGCGGACTTCGATGCTGCGAGTGGAGCTACGAGCAATGCAAAGAAGCTGACGGCGATTTCGACGGAGGCGGATAACGCAAAGTGGTCGCCAGATGGGAAGTCTGTGGTGTTCACGTCGGCGGTGTATCCGGATTGCGCAGCGATCACTTTCGCCGATGGCAAGACGGGCGATCAGTGCAATGCCGATCGGGACAAAGCGAAGGCTGACAGCAAGGTCAAAGCGCAGATTTTTACGCACCTGATGTACAGGCACTGGAACCACTTCACAGGCGACAAGCGATCGCATTTGTTTCTGGTGGAAGTGGAGAGCGGGAAGGTTCACGATCTGACGCCGAACGATACGCATGACGTGCCGACGGACTATCCGACAGATCCACTGGGATGCGGCTGTGCGATATCGCCAGATTCGAAGGAAATTGCGTTCGTCAAAAAAGATGTGCCTGACGAGGCGGTCAGTACGAATGCGGATATTTTTACGCTGGACCTGACTAGCGCTGATGCGAAGCCGGTGAAGGTGAGTACGGCTCTCGGTGGCGATATGAATCCGGCATACTCGCCGGATGGGAAGTGGCTGGCGTGGCGGTCGCAGGCGCGGGCTGGGTATGAGGGCGATAAGTTTCGGCTTGCGCTGTTTGACCGCGGGGCGAAGACGATCAAGTATCTGCTGCCGAAGTTTGACAATTGGGTGGATGAGTTTGTTTGGGCGCCGGGTTCCACGAACATCTACTTCGTAAGCGCCGCCAAAGGAGAGGCTCCCATTTACTCGGAGTCGATCAATTCTTTCGAAGCGGTGATCGTCCTCATCGACGGGCAGACTGCGGGCGAATTCTCGGACTTGCATCCATTGCCCAGCAGTATGAAGGACCCCCTCATAGCAACGAGGATGACCGTTTCTAGTCCTCCAGAAGCGGTTGTCCTCAAATTCACGGCAGCCAGCAAGGTAACAGTCGATGGTTCTGGGAGACCCACTGGCCGTGCTGAATTTCGCGGGTTGGGCCAAATACCCGTTACGCATTTGAATGACGCTCTGCTTGCTCGGCTCGATCTGCCGAAGATGGAGTCTTTCTGGTTTACCGCGGCGGATGGGACGAAGGAGCAGGGGTTCATCATTCGGCCGCCGGGGCTTGATGCTTCGAAGAAATATCCGGTGAAGTTCCTGATTCATGGGGGGCCGCAGGGTGCCTGGGGCGACGCGTGGTCGTACCGGTGGAATGCGGAGCTGTTTGCGGCGAACGGGTACGTGGTGGTCATGATCAATCCGGGCGGGTCTACCGGATATGGGCAGGCCTTTGTCGATCGCGTGAATGGCGATTGGGGTGGGAAGCCGTTCACGGATCTCATGTCGGGCCTCGATTATGCCGAGCAGCACTATCCATTTATCGACAAGAATCGCGAATGCGCGCTGGGCGCGAGCTATGGCGGGTACATGGCGAACTGGGTGCTTGGGCATACGAACCGCTTCAAGTGCATCGTGTCGCACGACGGGATGTTCGATCCGGAGTCGGCGTATGGGACCACGGAAGAGTTGTGGTTCAACGAGTGGGAGTTCAAGGGCAAGCCGTGGGATTACTACAACGGGGTCCCCACGGACAGGTCCTCGTCCGCGGGGCGGGGCAAGCCGGACGCGGAGAATCCATACCGGAAGTGGTCGCCGATGATGTCGGCCAAAAATTTCAAGACACCGACGCTGGTGGTTCATGGGCAGCTCGACTTCAGGCTGGATGTGAGCGAGGGATATCAACTGTTCACCACGCTGCAGCGGATGGGTGTGCCGAGCAAGATGCTGTACTTCCCGGACGAGGGGCACTGGGTGCTGAAGCCGCAGAACTCGCAGCTGTGGTGGAAGACGGTGAACGGCTGGGTGGACGAATACACAGGGAACAAGGGACCGAGGGAACGAGGGAACAAGGAGGGTCACAGGGACTAGGGGACATAGGGACGACTGAGGGACATAGCGAATGTGAGGTGGGTCACCGTACGGATGAACCTGACCCCCTCCCCCCCTTCTTTGACTAAATATCCTATTTTCATTTGTTTAGAGAGGGTGGGTGGCTGCAAGTATTTCTTCTCATTGAACTTGGCGATAAATATATGTAAATACAAGAACTTAGAGGGACAGGAAACGAGGGGACAAGGGAACAAGTCCCCGGGACGAACGATTCCGGGATGCGGACTTGCATTCGCGTGGCTCCTCTCGAGTGAGATCTGGAACTATCAACTCCATTGTGACTGGAAGTGAGAATCAGACTGCAATTGCTCGAGTGGCTTCGAGCAATTGGAATGAGCGATTTAGCGGAAATTCTTGTGGGCAGGTGTTGACAGTGCTCGAGGTGAACCCCTGGTCCGGGGGTCGGTGCACCGAGTTGCTGCAGTTTGATTCATCCCTCAGCAAGTCAGCCGGCGCTGCGCGCCGATCGCGAGTCAGCGAGTCACTGGTCGCTCGAACGCGATGAAGTTGGCAGGTTCGCATGTTTCTTGTCGGGCTCCTTGCAATTGCCCTGCCTGCGAGCAAACGGGTGACAACTGGCTGCATCTAAAACGTTTGCTTCGGCAAGGAGTTACGCGTGGATCTTGCAGCGACGTAACCGTTTGCCACGGCATGATCACTGCGACAAATGGAGACGTTGCGTCAATGGATACACGTCTGTCTACAGGGATTACAGGCCTCGACAACATCCTGCACGGAGGGCTGGCGAAGGGATTCCTTTACCTGGTAGAGGGTAGTCCGGGTGCTGGAAAGACCACTCTAGCACTTCAGTTTCTAATCGCGGGCGCCAAAAAGGGCGAGAAGGGGCTCTATATTTCGCTGGCGGAGAGCGAGGCAGAGCTGCGGTACGTGGCGGACTCGCACGGGATGGATCTCAAGAACGTGGAGATCTGCAAGATATCGCCGCCGGAGATTGCGGGAGACGCTGGGAAGCAGTACACGGTATTCCAGCCGGCCGAGGTGGAACTATCGGATGTGCTGGAGACGATCCTGACAAAAGTGCGAGAGCTCAATCCGTCGCGAGTGATCATCGACTCGATGTCGGAGTTGCGGATGCTGGCGCGGGACTCGCTGCGGTATCGGCGGCAGGTTCTGAGCCTGAAGCAGTTCTTCGAGGGCCGCGATTGCACGACGCTGCTGCTGGATGAGCGGTTCAAGGATAACGAGGAGAGCCAGGTGCAGACGATCGCGCATGGCGTGCTATGTCTTGAGGTGCTTCAGCGGAGCTATGGGATTACGCGCCGGCGTCTGGAGGTACTGAAGATTCGAGCATCCAGCTTCAGGGAGGGCTACCACGACTACGTGATCGAGAAGGGCGGAGTAGTTGTATTTCCGCGGCTTGTCTCGGGCGAGCATCGTGGGCATTCGATGATGGCGGAGAACCTGCCCAGTGGAGTGCCAGAGTTGGACGCCTTGTTCAAAGGAGGTGTACAACGCGGGACGAGCACTCTCATTGTCGGACCCGCGGGATGCGGGAAGTCGACGCTGTGCACGCAGTTTGTTGTGCAGGCGGCCCAGCGTGGCGAGAGAACCGCAGTTTTCACCTTCGATGAGACCCGGCAGTCGTTCAGGGTGCGCAGTCGCGGCATGGGAATGGACCTTGACCCCTATCTCGATAAGGACTTGATACACCTGGAGCAGGTGGACCCGGCAGAATTGTCTCCGGGTGAGTTCATCTACCGGATACGTCGGGGCGTAGAGGAGAAGCGATGGCGGATTGTGGTGATCGACAGCCTGAATGGCCTGATGAACTCGATGAGCGAGGAAGAGGGCTTGACTGTGCAGCTTCATGAACTGCTTTCGTATCTAAACCAGGTAGGTGTGGCGTCATTCATGGTTCTGGCGCAGCATGGGTTAGTAGGCTCAATGAGCTCGCCCACGGATGTGAGCTATCTGGCCGATAACGTACTTCTGGTGCGGTATTTCGAGGCGGCGGGTGAAGTCAGGCAGGCGATCTCGGCAATGAAGCGTCGGTCGGGACCGCATGAGCGCTCGATCCGGGAGATGAGATTGACTTCCGGGATGCTGGTGATCGGAGAGCCGCTGAAGAATTTCGTGGGAGTTTTGACAGGGACTCCGGAGTTCAGGGGAGGACAATCGTTGTTGTGACCGAATCTGCCGCTAATGTTCCTCGGTTCCTGGTGGTCGCTCCTTTGGGCCGTGATGGTGACCTGATCGCCGGATTCCTGAATACTTCAGGATACCCAGCGGAGAGTGTACGTGAAGTGCGAGAGATTGCGGGGCTGGACTGCGCAGAAATGCTAGGGCTGATTGTGACGGATGAGGGGTTGCAGCGCGGGGGATTCGAAGCCTTCAGACACATTGTTAACTCGCAGCCTGTGTGGTCGGATCTGCCCGTTCTTCTCTTGACGAGCAGCGCAACGGAGCCAAGCTGCGCAGCGCTCGCAAGCCAGGCACGAATCGAGGTGCGCAGCCTGATTCTGCTGGACCGGCCAATACGCAAAGAGATGCTGCTGAGCGCAATCCAGGTAGCGTTCAATGCACGGCAGAAGCAGCTGCAGATTCGGGATGCGGCGACGAAGCAATTCCAGAGTGATGAAGCTTTGCGGAAATCAGAGCACCTGGCGGTGGCGGGCAGGCTGGTTGCGACGCTAGCACATGAGATGAACAATCCTCTGGAGGCGCTTGGAAATCTGCTGTACCTGGTGGAGAGCAGCACAACGCTGGACGAGGCGCATTCATTTGGGCAATTGGCTGCGAAGGAGTATCAACGGATCAGCGAGATCGTGGATCATACGCTGCGGTTCCATCGCGCTCCCGCCAAGCCTGCGTTCACCGACGTGGCGGAACTGGCGATGTCGGCGGTCACTCTGTTTCGCGGGAAGCTGCGGGAGCGGCAGATCCGGGAGCGGATCACGGCGGAGCGGGCGTTTGGGTATTGCAACGAAGGTGAGATACGGCAGGCGCTGGTGAACCTGATTGGCAATGCGGTGGATGTAATGAAAGATGGCGGAAGCCTCCGTATTCACGTGATGCCGGTGTCTCTTCATGGCATGGAGTATGCCCGATTGACGGTGGCAGATACGGGCGGCGGAATCCGGAAGGAGATTCGTTCGCAACTCTTCCGTCAGTTCTTTACCACGAAGGGCAGCAGCGGCACTGGTCTTGGTCTTTGGCTTACCAGGGACGTCGTGGAGAAGAATGGCGGCAAGCTGCGTTTCCGATCGCGGACAGAGTCGCCGTGTGGGACGGTATTTGTGATTTACTTGCCTTCCGCGCCGCCGGTGGAACAATCGAACGCTGAGCAGGATCGGGCGCAGGGCCTCGGGCTGCAGCGTGTAGCGGCGGCGATGTAGGCGCTGACCGAAGCGTGATCGTCTCCCACCTGACCGCAAACTATGCGGTTAGGATGGCATCCGGGCTTTGCCGTATTCCACTTTAGACGCACAACCTTAACTGTCCGTGGGGATTCCGGGTGACGCCGGTGAAGATGGGGAACACGGCAGGACTTGCCCGCGATGAACTATGCTTCGCTTAATTCTCAAGCGGAGCTCTGATGAAAGCGATCGTGCGGCACAAGTATGGGGCATCGGATGTCCTGGAACTGGCAATCCTGCCGAAACCTGCGCCGGCTGAGAATGAGGTGTTGATCCGGGTACGGGCTGCCGGGTTGAATCCGTTCGACTGGCATGTGATGCGGGGCACGCCCTGGTTTCTGCGCCTGTTTACCGGATTGCGGAGACCGAAGAGTATTCGCCTGGGAGCGGATATGGCCGGGACGGTTGTTGTTCTGGGCTCCCGCGTGGTGGAGTTTCAGCTCGGCGATGAGGTTTTTGGTGCTGCGGATGGAGCGCTTGCGGAATACGTGGGCGGCACGATTGAGGGTCTGGTTAGAAAGCCCGCGAATGTAAGCAGTGAGGAAGCCGCGGCTGTGCCGATTAGCGGTTTGACCGCGTTGCAGGCGTTGCGAGACAAGGGACACATCAAGGCGGGCGATGCTGTACTCATCAATGGCGCCGCGGGCGGGGTCGGTACGTTTGCCGTCCAAATAGCAAAATGGCTCGGCGCTCAAGTGACCGGAGTCTGCAGCGCGCGCAACATGGAATTGGTACGGAGTATCGGGGCTGACCAAACGATCGATTACACGAGCGAGGATTTTACGAGGCGCAAGGAGCGCTATGACGTCGTCTTCGATCTGGTGGGGAACCGGTCTCTCTCAGAGTTCAGAAGCGTGCTGAAGCCAGAAGGAATCTTCATCGGGTGTGGGGGCGGCGGTCCGGAAACACCGTCGATACAATTGCTCATCGGCATGCTGAAGCAGGTGGTGGCGGGCTGGTTTACGAAGCAGAAGCTTGTAGGAGTGCTCGCAAAAAGGAGCAAGGCCGATCTGGAAATCCTGGGAGAGCTTCTTAAAAGCGGGATCGTCAAGCCAGTGACAGACCGAATGTATCCACTGGCTGAGGTGCCGGAGGCAATCCGATATCTCGAGGAAGGCCACGCGCGGGGGAAGGTGGTCGTTCAGATTCTGAACGGGTGAAAGATGAATCGGACTGGCTCAGGGATGAGGCGCGGGTGCGGCGGGCTTTTGTATCTGCCTGACGACACGCGTCACGGTTAAGGCGAGGATAAACTCTGAGCCGGAAGCGAGCTGAAGCCGATTGCCTTCGGTGCTGATTTTGTCGCTGCACTCGGGGCCTGCCGTGGGTTCGAGTTTTATGTCCTTGATGCCGACGACCACGCCTGGATGAATTGTGTGAGGCGGGCCGCCCGGATTGAGTTCCTCGTCGAATGCATCGGTGCCGTATACCGCCTGGCCCATTTGGCGAGCACCTCCGGCGACCTCGCTGGGCAGGTCTTCATGCATGTGGTGCGACTCGTTGGGAGGGCCGACGATGGCTATGACTCTCAGCTTCAATGGCTGCTGATCACGGTGGTTGCAGTCGGCGCGATCGAAAGCGAGAGATACCTCCGAAGGGCTGACGGAGACGACGCGCGCGTAGACGACGGAATCGGCATCAAGCGAGCAGCCAGTGTAGTAGAAGGGGCGCGCGAGCTTGAACCAGACGTCCTTACCTGGCTTGAGGTGGGCGGAATCGAAATTTGTGATCTTCGCCTCAATTGCGGCGCGGCTGGGAATGGCGAGGTTGGCGGCCATTGGGGCACATACAACGCGAGGCGTGGTTGCGGAAGCAGGAGCCGAAGATGAAGGAGCGGGCGATTGAGGGCGGGCGGTCAAAGTTGAGAGAGATAACGCTGAAATGGCGATGACTCGAAGGGAACGATGAGTGAGCAGCATGAGGGAACGCTCCCAATTGCGATTTTTCAACTGCAGATGTTCGAATTAATGACGTGCCGCAGTGCCTGGTGGTTAACAGGAATGTGACGGGCTTTACCTTGTTTCGGTGAGAGCAAGAATCAGTTCGGAGCCAGAGCCCAGCTGGATCTTGCTGCTGGTGCTGCTCAGCTTGTCGCTGCATTCGGGGCCGGCGGTTGGCTCAAGCTTCACATTTGGGACGCCGATGACGATGCCTGGACGCACGGTGTGCGGAGAGCCGCCAGGGTTCAGGTCCAGGTCGAGCGCGTTGGTGCCTGTGGCAGCGCTGTCGATTTGGCGGCCACTGCCTGCTACCTGGGTGGGCATGGCCTCGTGCATGTTTCGCCTCTGTTCCGGAGGACCTAAGACGGCAATGATATGGAGTTTGAATGGCTGCTTGTCGTGGCCGGAACAGTCGGCATGGTCGAAGGCAAGGGAGAGTTCGGAGGAGGTGGCGCCTTTTCCCCCGGTGGCGGATAAGACGTGGGCGTAGACGACGGAGTCGGTTTCGAGGGTGCAGCCTGGGTAGATGACGCCGCGCGCGACTTTGAGCCAGATTTCCTTACCGGGTTTCAGTTTTGAGGAATCGATGCTCATGACTTTGGCTTCGACGGTGGAGTTGGTAGGGATGCTGGTGTCGGGGGCGAGGGCGGCACAAGTTGCGGTCTGCTGAGCAGTAGTCGCAGGCTCTGAAGTTTGCGCAGGAGGCTGGGCTATGGATGCTGCGGATGTGATGGCAAAGAGAGCAGGAAGGACAATTCGAAAAGCAAATCGATGAACAACCAGCATGGAACCCCCTGGAGATAGATGGGTGATGGACAAGAGGGAGTATACATGTGATCGGAAAAATGGCTGGGCGGGAGGGCGGGGAGTAGATATCCACAACGTTGACCCGCCGGAAGTTTCTTAGCGGGAAGGTGGCGGAGACGAGAAGTGGCTTTTCACCTTGATGTTACGGGCGGAGAAGAGTGACTAGGGCACGTTCATCTCCAATTTGGCTTTCAATCGTGGCAGGGTTTCTGCCATACTTGACTGTGCCCACCAGGTACGGCCAAACCCAACATTTGAATAGTGAGGTTGCAGGGATGTCGGCAAAGTATGTCTTTGTGACGGGCGGAGTTGTGTCCAGTTTAGGCAAGGGTCTTGCCGCGGCTTCGATCGGATGCTTGCTTGAGAGCCGCGGACTTCGCGTGAACCTGATGAAATTTGACCCATACCTGAACGTCGATCCGGGAACGATGTCGCCGTTTCAGCATGGCGAAGTTTTTGTCACGGACGACGGGGCGGAGACTGACCTGGATCTGGGGCACTACGAGCGGTTTACCCATGCACCGCTGTCGAGGGACAACAACCTGACGACGGGGCGAATCTACGAGCAGATCATTCTGAAGGAGCGGCGGGGAGACTACCTGGGGAAGACGGTACAGGTGATCCCGCACGTGACAAATGAAATTAAGAACGCGATGCGGAAGGTTTCGGCCAACGGGGCGGATGTGACGATCGTGGAGATCGGCGGGACGGTGGGCGATATCGAGTCGCTGCCGTTTCTAGAGGCGATCCGGCAGATGCGGCAGGAACTGGGGCGGGAGAATACGGTTTTCGTTCATCTGACGCTGGTGCCGTGGATTGCAGCAGCGCAGGAACTGAAGACGAAGCCAACACAGCACTCGGTGAAAGAGCTGTTGAGCATTGGGATCCAGGCGGATGTGCTGCTTTGCCGGAGCGACCGGAACCTGGGCAAAGACATGCGGCAGAAGATTGCGGCGTTCTGCAACGTGGAGGAGCGGGCTGTGATTGGGGCAACGACAGTGCCTTCGATCTACGAGGTGCCGTTGAACTTCGCAGCGGAGGGTCTGGACGGGCTCATCCTGAAGTATCTGCATAAGGACGTGCCGGAAGCGGATCTGAGCAAATGGAAGGAATTGATCCATCGCGTGCATCATCCGAAAGACGATGTGAATATCGCCATCGTCGGCAAGTATGTGGAGTATGAGGACAGCTACAAGTCGCTGAAGGAAGCGCTGACCCATGGGGCGATTGCGGAGAACCTGAAGTTGAATGTGACGTGGATCGAGGCGGAGGGATTGGAGTCGAAGACGCCTGAGGATCATGGCTACGAGGCGCAGCTTGAGGGATTTGACGGGATCCTGGTGCCGGGGGGATTTGGAAAGCGCGGTATCGAGGGGATGCTGAATGCGATCCGGTATGCGCGGGAGAAGAAGGTCCCCTACTTCGGAATTTGTTTAGGAATGCAGACGGCGTGTATTGAATATGCGCGGAATGTGTGCGGTCTGAAGGATGCGAACTCAAGCGAGTTCGATCCGGCGACGCAGCATCGCGTGATCTACAAGTTGCGCGAGCTGCTGGGCGTGGAAGAGATGGGCGGCACGATGCGGCTTGGCGCGTGGACATGCGTGATCCAGCCGGATACGCTGGCGCATCGCGTGTATGGAACGACTGAGATCAGCGAGCGGCATCGTCACCGGTACGAGTTCAACCGCGAGTATGAGGCGTTGCTGACAGGCGGCGGACTGCAGATCAGCGGGTCGACGCCGGACTCGACGTACGTGGAGATGGTGGAGATACCGGGACATCCGTATTTCATCGGGTGCCAGTTTCATCCGGAGTTCAAGTCGAAACCGCTGGAGCCGCATCCGTTGTTCCAGCAGTTTGTGAAGGCGGGCTATGAGGGCCGGGGGAAACGTGGGGCGGAGAAGACGGAATCGGTGACGGTGATTCAGTAGTTCGGGGATCGAGAGGGAAGATGTTCGATAGTCTTCCGGATAGAGAAGATGAGCGTGCGACTGAAGGTCGCGACGGGTCTTCGTCAGCATGGCGCTGGGCTCATTTGCCGGCAATGCTTGCCTTTGCACTGCTGTTTTTCCTTTTCAGGAGCTACGTGTGGAGTTGGTATGCCGCCATTGGGGGCGCCTACACCATCTTTGTGTTTTGGCTGGCACTCGGATCAATTTTGAAAGATTCAGACGATTTGTTTGGGAGCCCCGAAGTTCTCAGATACCTTCCCAAAATGCTAATGCTGCATGGACTCCCACTTGGTCTCTTGCTGTCTGGCCTTTTCCTCTGGTTTGAGCTCAAGAGAGTTTTACCAGAGTGGGTGACGCATGAGGCTAGCCGAGGCTCGCTTTGGGATTTGCTCGGTTGGCTTGTGTTGGCGTGCATCAGCGTCGGTGAGGGTTTTTGGATGGCGGGGAAGGTCAAGCAAAAGTTTCGGGTCGATGAAGAATCAGAGTGAAGACAGGACCTTTCGAGGCCGCGAAGAATGATGTCGTGCATAGGTCTTTGGCCGGTTGGGGTGTGTCGATTCCCACCCAAGCAGAGCTTGGATGGGGCACCCGGGTAGAATCGGGTTCGTGAAACCTTCATTTGAAATTGGCCCGGTAAGGGTTGGAGAGGGCCGGCTGTTCCTGATTGCCGGGCCTTGCGTGATTGAGTCGGAAGCGCACGTGCGCAAGATGGCGGAGGCCATCCAGCGGATCACGAGCGACCTGGGCGTTCCGTACATTTTCAAGGCGAGCTACGACAAGGCGAACCGGACAAGCGTGAAGAGCTTTCGCGGGCCGGGGCTCATTGAGGGTACGAAGATCCTGGGGAGACTGGCTAAGGATACCGGGCTGCCGGTGTTGACGGACGTGCATGAGCCGGGCCATTGCGAAGTTGCGGCAGAGTCGGTAGACGTGCTGCAGATTCCGGCGTTTCTTTGCAGGCAGACGGATCTGCTGGTGGCGGCGGGCAAGACCGGGCGCGCGGTGAATATCAAAAAAGGGCAATTTGTAGCTCCGTGGGATATGAAGCACCCGGTGGAGAAGGTGCGCTCGACAGGGAATGAGCGGGTGTTTCTGACGGAGCGGGGAGCTAGTTTCGGGTACAACACGCTGGTGGTTGATTACCGGTCGCTGCCCGTGATGCGGGAGATGGCGCCGGTGGTGTTTGACGGAACGCACTCCGTGCAGCAGCCCTCGGCGGCGAATGGCGTGAGCGGCGGACAGCCGGAGTTTATCCCCTTGCTGGCGCGGGCGGCGGTGGCGGCGGGAGTGGATGGGCTGTTTCTCGAGGTGCATGATGACCCGGCTCATGCGAAGTCGGATGGGGCAAATGCGCTGAGGCTGGATCTCTTGAAGCCACTGCTGGAGAGGTTGCTGGCGGTGCAAGAAGCAGCTTTTAGCTCGTAGCTCTTGCCCGATTGCAACCGAGAGGTTGCTCGTTTCACCGTCAAAACGACAACTCAGTTCGACCCGCCCCGCCGCCGGGACGTGTGGAGTTTTGTCGGCTCAGAACCTAGGTTGCACCCTTGGGCTATTCTCGGGACTGCCTCCGGGAGCTATTTAATCCCATCAACTTGAAAATTACGAAAAGGGAACCGAGTTGCGGTCTCAAGCCATGAGGTTCGCGAAGAACCATGTTGCCGAAACGAACATCGCGAATTGAACGGCGATGGAACAGGTCCAGGTCACGCGGCGGAAGAGGCGGTCGGATGGACTGAGCTGAATGACTCTGAGCGTCATTGCTGTGAAGCATGATGCGAGAAGGCAGCCGGAGCACGTCCCCAGTGGAAGGAGATAAATGAGAGCGATGTCACCCCGCGCCGTGTTGCAGGGGTTTTGACCACGACACCAAAGCACATGCCGATGAAGAGGGAATTGACTGCACAGAATTCGCCGGCAACTCCTCCGAGGATGCCTGACAGTGAGTAATACCGGCGGTGAATCCTCGAACTGCATGCGATTGCGAAAGTGAGCACGGCGGCGATGAGCATGGCGATCCAGGAGAGCCAGAGGGAGGCGGAGGTCGAGACCTTTAGCGTTTCCCAGAAGTCCATGGCTCTCTCCTTTCATGCCGCGGATGAGCGGTGATGGCCTGGGGTATGGACTGCGGGTTTGGCGGTGCGCTGGCGGTGTTTGCGACGGTAGTTGCGCTGGAAGGCGGCGCGGCGGGCGGCGACTACGTCGTCTTCGTAGACACGATGGATGAGGTTGCGCAGGCCGGCTTCGAGTTCGGCGACGCTCATCTTTGCGGGCTGGAAGTTTACGTCGAATAAGGTGCATAGATCCCAGGCTTCATCGCGAAGGATGCGGCCTTCCTGCTTGAGGCGCGTGTAGAGCGGAGTGGCGGGGAAGGCTGTCTGGACGGTGATCTGGATGTCGTAGAGACCGGACTGCTGGACGAACTGCCATATCTCTTCGAAGGATTCGGTGCCGGTGGAGTCCAGGCCGAGGACGAAACAGCCGTTGACGCGGACGCCGCGATCCTGGATTTTGCGGATGGTTTCGAGATAGGAGTCAACCTTGCGGGCTTTCCAGTTGGAGCGCTGCTCGACGCCGTTCACGGCCGAGAAGGTGGTGCTTTCGAAGCCGATGAGGACTTCGGCGCAACCGGCATCGTGGAGGAGATCGAGGAGTTCGTCATCTTCAGCGACGGAGAGATCGGTTTCGGTGAACCAGTGGATCTCTTCTTTCGCGATGGCGCGAAGGAGTTGTTTGGAGTGGGCTTTGTTGACGAAGGAGTTGTCGTCGGCGAACTCGATGAACGGGCGCTTCCAGATGCGCTTGATCGAGTGAATCTCGTCGATGACGCGGGCGATAGGTTTGGTTTTATAGGTGGGGGAGATGCGCATGGAGGCGGCGCAGAATTCGCAGCGGAAAGGGCAGCCACGCTGACTTTGAACCGTAAGGCGGTTGTAGCGCTCGATGTCGAGGAGATCGAAGCGAGGCATGGGGGAGTCGGCGAAGTTGAAGTTATGGCCGCGTGCATCGTAGATGGGTTTGAGAGTGCCTGCGAGGAGGTCGGCGATGACGGCGGGCCAGAGGGGTTCGCCTTCGCCGATGACGACTGCATCGGCGTGGCGGAGGGCCTCGAGGGGGAGGGCGCTGACGTGGAGTCCGCCGAGGATGACGCGGGTGCCGAGAGCACGGTAGCGGTCGGCGAGTGCGTATGCCTCGAAGATCTGGGCGGAGAAGCTGGAGATGGCGACGGCATCGAACTCTTCGGGAACTCCGGAGATCTTGGCGAGATCTGCAACCTCAAGGTAGCGGATGTCGATGTCGGACGGTGTGAGTCCTGCGAGAGTGAGAAGGCCCAGGCTGGGGAGCGAGGCAATGACCTGACTGCGCTCGACGAAGCCCGGAAGAGTGAGGCCGAGGGCCAGGAGTTCTGCGTTGCGGACACGGACTCCGCTCATTGCGATCAGACCGAGTTTCATCGAGGCCAACCTCCGATAAGAATTGCGAGAAGGCCCGTCGTGATGGAGAGGACGGGGATGGGAAAGAGATGCCGCAGCGGCTTGCGCCATGCAGAGAGGAAACAGCAAAGAGGCATGGTGACGGCGCCGAGGATGAGAGTCCACGAAGCTGTAGAGAGTAATCGGCCGTTGAGAGGGAGCTGAGCGGCGGTGGCGGCGAAGATGAGATTCAGGAATCCAAGGCCGAAGAAGGCGATGTGGCCCAGGCGCGCTAGGCGTCGGCGGTAGGAGCCGTAGCCGCCCATCCAGTCTTCGCGATGGAAGAAGAGGCCGAGGATGGCTCCGGAAAGAACTCCGGCGAGCATGCCGAGCCATCCAGCCATGAGGTTCAGGTTTGGAACCTGCGGAGTCATGCATTTCTCCATACCGGTTTTGGGAGGGTGGGGCGGGGGAAGGCGAAGGCGGTTTCTGCGTTCTTGGATTGAGGTCTGGCAGCTGCGTGTTTGTGGCTCTCCGGTGCCGGGGCCGTCGCGTTGTTTTGAGATGAGATGGAATCAGCCGGGGAGATGACCATCAACGAGGCGCCGTAGGCCTTGAGGCCGTCGAAGAAAGCTGAGAGGAGGAAGCCAAACCAACTGGAGTGAGTGTGTGCTGACTGCGAAGGTGCCGGGGCTGCTGTGAGGTGCGCCATCGAAATTCAACCTCCCTTTCATCGCCGCTTTCTTCTTCGGGGAAGAGCGACTGATGGGAGATTAGCTAGAAACGAAGGCGCGGAAAGGGCGCTCAGGTACAGTTTCTGAGGTGTCACAAGGAAAGGTGGGTCAGAGTGGATCCGGGGTAGTTCAGGAGAAGCGGGCGAGTTCGTCGCGAGCAGCATCGGCGAGGAAGGGGAAGACGCAGACGCGAGGTCCCGGGGGGAGCTTGCCCGAATCAGCGGTGCATGCATCGCAGATGATGGCGGCGGTCTGATCGAGGCCGCGGACCCAGCGGGGGCGGGTCACGTTGCGAAGGACCAGGCGGTCGTTTTCGACTCCGGCGGCTTCCAGGACGGTGCGGGCGATTTCGATGAAGTCGGGCCAGCGGGAGGCGACACCGATGAGCCCGCCGTGGAGCGAGGAGAGCCAGGAGTCGAGCCACGCGCGGGCGGAGCGGATCTGGAGGGTGATGAGTTCTACGCCGGCGGGAAGCAGGGGGCGGATGGTGTTGGCCTGGCTGGGCCGGCAGAGGGGGACAGCTGCGAGGGTGGCGTCGGCTTTTGCGCAGTCCTCGAAGGAGGCGCTGGTGACTGGGAAGGTGGAGAGCTGGCGGATTTCGGTGAGTAGGATCTCGCGGACTTCGGGGTCGGGCTCGATGAGGAGGAAGTGGTCGGGAGGCGGCGAGGCGAGCCACTGGGCGACGCGGCGGCGGACGTCGGCTGCGGGCATGTTGAGCTCGCGGACGGCGCGGAAGAATCCGGCGATGTGCTGTTCGAGAATTTGCTCTGGGGTTGAGGGCGGCGTGGCGTTGTTTTTTACGTAGACGCCGCTGCCGTGGCGGAATTCGGTGAGGCCGTCGCGTGCGAGCTGGCGGTATCCGGCGCTGATGGTGTTGGGGTGGATGTTGAAGCGCCGGGCAAGTTCGCGGGTGCTGGGAAGGCGGTCGCCGGGGCGGAGGTCGCCTGCAAGGATGGCAAGCGAAACCTGCGTGACCAATTGGCGGTAGATGGGGACTTCGCTGGCAGATGAGAACCAGAATCGCACAGGGATATTGTTGCAGGGACCAAGGGAGCGAGGGAACAAGGAACGAACACACGAGGTAACCAGCGAGGGACATGGAAGTAGGAGCAGGGACTAGTGCATAGGGAAAGATCACTCGTTGCGGAGGGCCTGCATGGGGTTGACGGAGGCCGCGCGGCGGGCGGGGATGTAGCAGGCGGCCATGGCGACGAGGACGAGCACAAGAGTGGCGGCGGCATACGTGAGGGGATCGGTGGCTTTGATGCCGTAGACGTAGTCGGCCATGATGCGGCTGAGAGCGAGCGCGGCAAGCAGGCCTACGGCGACACCGATGAGCGCGACACCGAGGCCTTCGCGCAGGATCTGGCGCAGTACGGTGAGGCGATCGGCGCCGAGAGCCATGCGAATGGCGAGCTCGTGGGTGCGGCGGCTCACGGTGTAGGACATGACTCCGAAGATGCCGACGGCGGAAAGCAGAAGCGCCAGAGACGCGAAGATCCAGACCAGGGTCATGGGGAAGCGGAGCGTGCCGTAGGTGCGCGCGATTTGTTCGGTCAAGAGCATGGGGTCGTTGACGGGCTGTTCGTTGTCGATGGCGAGAACTGCTTCGCGAATGGACGGGACGACGGAGAGCGGTGCGACGGTGGTGCGTACGTTGAGATAGGCAAAGGAGATTGGGTGCTGCTCGAACGGGGCATAGAGGTCGGACCGCGGTTCCCAGAGGTCGAAGCCGCGCCGGTCTTTCACGATTCCAACGATCTCAAGCGACTGGGTGGAACTCTCGGCTTTGCCTGAGTAGACGCGGGCGAGAACGGAGAGGTGGCGACCGATTGGATTTGTGTTGGGCCAGTAGCGATGGGCGGCCGTTTCGCTGATCAGGGCGACAGGAGTTGAACCCTGGGCGTCACTTTGGGTGAGAGTGCGTCCTGCGATGAGGGCGACTCCCATGGCTGCGAAATCACCGGGCGAGACGATGTTGAGACTCGCAGTGGGTTCCTGGCCCGGGGTCATGACAGGCTGGCCTTCGGGCTGGAAGAAGACGCGAGAGCCGGGTTGTTCGATTCCGGCGGCGGTGACTCCGGGGAGTGATTGCACGCGCTGCAAAAGCTGGCGGAAGAACTGCGTCTGGTTTGCCGGCTCGGAGTATTTGTAATGAGGCAGGTCTATTTCCATCGTCACAACGTTGGTGGGATCGATGCCCAGATCGACCTGCATGAGGCCGAGAAATGTGCGGATGAGAAGGCCGGCGCCGGTGAGAAGGACGAGTGCAAGCGCAATTTCAGAGACGACAAGACCATTGCGCAGGCGGCGGCGTCCTGATTCAGAAGCAGAGTTCACGCCAGACTCTCGCAGCGACTCGTTGAGATCGGTTCGAGAAGCAATGAGGGCAGGAGCGAGGCCGAAGATGATTCCGGTGAGGAGCGTGAGACCCAGGGAGAAGAGCAGTACGCGCCAGTCGAGGTCGATGACGCTGGCGTTGGGGACGCTGAAGCGGCGGTTGTACGTCATCTCGAGCGTGAGGATGCGATCTCCGAAATAAGCAAGGAGAAGTCCGAGCGAGCCCCCGATTGCCGCGAGGACGACACTCTCTGTGAGCAACTGGGTGACGATGCGGCGGCGGCTCGCGCCAATTGCCGCGCGGATTGCGATCTCGCGTTTGCGGACAGTGGCACGAGCGAGCAGGAGGTTGGCGACATTTCCGCAGGCAATGAGCAAAACGAAGAGAACTGCGCCGGACATGATGAGCAGAGGTTGACCGATGTGGCGGTAGTAGGCGGCGTGAAGAGGTTCGACTTTGAAACCCCAGCCTTTGTTGGCTTCAGGGTGTTCGATGGCCAGACTTCCGGCGAGCGCATCCATGGCTGCCTGCGCCTGTTTGACGTTGACTCCTGGCTGTAGCCGGGCCTGCGTTTCGAGATCGCGGGACGTGGCGCGGCCCTTTTCGCTGAGCTCGTCGGGTGTGAGTGCGAGGGGAACGAAGACGCCCATCTCCTGATCCCAGGTAAAGCGGAAACGCGCGGGCATGACACCGACGATAGTGTAGGGCTTTTCATCGAGACGGATGGTTTTGCCGAGGATCGCGGGATCGGCACCGTAACGCGTCTGCCAGAGTTTATGGCCGAGGATGGCGACTTGGTCGTGGCCGAGTTGTGTCTCTTCGGCGGTGAAGAAGCGGCCCATTAAAGGCTGCACGCCGAAGAGTGGAAGCATGTCCTGCGAAGCCTTGATGCTGTCGACGCTTTCAGGATGATTGCCTTCGGTGATGTTGAAGCCTGCCCAGCGGTAGTATGCGACCTGCTGGAAGATGTTCTTCTGAGCGGCGATGTCGAGGATGTTGGGACCCGATACGCCGGTCTGGACGTAGCCTTCGCCCTTCTGATTTCTCCATTGACCGAGGCCGACGAGTTCGGTGGGGCTGGGATATGGAAGTGGCCGGAGAATGATGGCGCTTACAAGGCTGAAGATGGCTGCATTGGCTCCGATGCCGAGGGCAAGCGTGAGACTCGCAGTCAAGGTGAATCCGGGACTCCTCAGGAGGGCGCGAAATGCATAACGCATGTCGGCATAGCAGCGTTCGATGGTGGCCCAACCCCATGCTTCGTGGGTTTGCTCGCGGATGAGAGCCGTGTTGCCGAAGGCGCGACGAGCAGCGTAGCTGGCGTCTTTGGATGAGAGGCCGCTTGCGCGCTGTTCTTCTTCTTCGAGTTCGAGATCGGAGTGGAGCTCGCGTTCGAGGTCAGCATCGCGCTTCTTGAACTGCCACCATCTCATCTCAGCTTTCCTCGGCGGCGGGCCACATGACCCGCGCAACGGCTTCGGACATCTGCTTCCACTGGGACTCTTCGACAAGGAGCTGTTTGCGGCCTTTTTCGGTCAGCCGGTAGTACTTGAATTCGCGATTGCGGTCGGGGGCTGTCTCCCACTTGGCGGTCACCCAACCCCTTCGTTCGAGGCGATGGAGAGCGGGGTAGAGGGAACCGTGCTGCATCTGGAGGAAATCGTTGGTGGTGCGCTGAATGTGCTTCCCGATCTGGTGGCCGTGGGCAGGGCCGTAGAGGAGCGTGCGCAGGACGAGCATGTCGAGCGTTCCCTGGAGGAGGCTGGCGCTTTGAGGCTTGCTGGTCATGGAAGACGTTCGACCCCCGACGTGGATGAGGGTAGGCATTCGACTATCAGGTGTCAAGGATTATGTGATGGTCGATGAGAGAGGCGGGACTTAGGAGGGGGAGTCTCAGTTGGTTTTCAGGTGCTGATGGTGCATTATCTTTTTCGCGTCCCGTTGCCAGCGCGTCGATTGCTTGCCGGCTCTTCGCCGTACCACCACCACTTCGGTTCGGGATGGCTGCCGTATTGCAGCAGCAGAGCATCGATTTGAGGATTGATGGGCGCGTGACGTTCAGGAACGTTCGCGCCCGCTGCTATCAAAGTCTCAATGATCTGAGCGTAGACGTGCGGATCGCCACCGTGCGCTGCCGACCATAGAGTTTGTCCGAGAACGGAGCCCCCATACATGTTCTTCGCTTCGAGGGGTGGGTTGTATTTCAGCAGGAGTTTCAACGTGTCGAGGCGGCCAAAGATTACGGCATAGTGTGTTCCGGTCTGGCCATCTCCGGAATGCTCGGTGAGATCTGCGCCGTGCTCCAGCAGAAACCGGATCACGCGATTGGCGCCGTAACCGCAGGCATATCGAAAGGCTTCCTGCAGCAGCTTTTTTGAGAGCCCTGGTTTGCGAGTGCCTCTACTGTCGAAATTTTGCTTCACGATTTCGATACGGTCGAGTGCCGCAGCGGAAACGATGTCGACGGGCGCACCCTTCTCCGCGAGGAACTGAGCGGATTCAAGACGGCCGTTCGCCAGGCAGGCGAACACGAGTGTGCGCGCACGTCCTGCGCTGCCTTTTTTATCCGTGTCCGCGCCATAGTCCAGAAGCAATTGCAGCAGTTCGTTCATGACGCCGGCTTTCGCGGGATGAACACTGGTGGCGGCGAGGCCGAGGGTGGTGCAATGGCTACCGTAGACTTCGCAGACCGCATCGATTTCGGCGCCGGAGTCGAGCAGAAGCTTCGCGATCTTCGCAATATTTTTGGGCGTGCTCTGTCGATAGCTTTCGACGCCATTGGCAGAGACATAGTTCAGGAGAGTCGCATGGTGGTCGCACCCCGAACGTGCATATACAAGTTCGGGGTTGCGGGCAAGGAGGGTTTTCAAATGGGCTGAATCGCCGTTGACGATGGCGTCGGCAGCGGTCTCGAATTGCGCTGTTGGTGAGTGCGGCTGCGAGAATTTTCGCACGTGCTGCGTGAACTTCTGCCAGGTCGCGAAGCCGATTGACCTGGCGACGACCATGCGAGCTTTGCTCAAGGTCGGGTTGCTCTGCAATTCCGTGGTGGCATAGCCTCTTAACTGGCTGATCCATCTCCCGGTGCGACTAGTCAGATGTCGTTTTGGAATTCCGGATGTTTTGACCATCGCATTAACCCATTTGCTGGCCCAGTCGGAGATGGCATCGTCGCCGGTCTTCGCGGCGCGCACCAGGGCTTGCGCATGCTTATTGAAAGTCTCGAGGCGCGGTCTTTTTGGAAGCGGAAGTGAATCCTGTGGATTGGGGAACATGCGATTTCCTTCTCTTCATCAGGGGGCAAGCACAGATCTACGCAAAGTTTAATCCTGCGTGCAGATCTCGAAGGTTGCGATGAATAGAATTCTCAGGCTGTGATATTGCCGCCAGGGAATGTTCTTGGGCCGACGGGGCGAGACGCGCGGTCGCGGGGAGGCATGCGGAGCAGTTTGGCAGAGGAGAGAGAAGGCTGCGGGTCGGGTGCGGTTGCGGAATTGAGGAGATCGCGTATGAGGCGGTAGCGATCACGATCGAACTCGTAGGCTCCGGCAGTAGGAAGCTCTCGGGCGAGGGCGGCGCCCACGTTCCATGCGTCACGTGCTTCGAGGGGATGGTCCTCGACAAAGTGCAGAGCTGCGCGGGAGAGCCAATAATCGACGCCGAAGTGAGTTGGCGTTTTGCTCTCGAAGAGATCCCAGTAACGGCGCGCGGCTGCGGCATCGCGTTCGAGATATGCGGCGTTGAAGACAAACGTTGTGAGCAGGTCCGACGTTATAGGAATGCTTTTGTCCTCGGCAATCGCGATCGCTTCAGCAAAATGTGCGCGTGCTTCGGGCATTTGGTTCCGATCCAGATAATGTGAAGTCGCGAAGAGGCGGAGCATCAGGCCCTCACGCCCGTCTTTGAAATGTGCGGCGGCACTATGGATGGCCTGGATGTCGTAGTTGCGCGGGCGCAGAGGAGTAACGGTACTCGAGAGAACCATGGAGAAGACGCGATGGAGTTGGGCCCAGGGACCGCCGGAGAGAAGCTGGAAGATGCGTGCGCCGTCCGAGTAGAGAGCCTCCGGGCGGAAGGGAACGAGATTGATGGCGAAGGTGACGATGTTGACGAGGGTAAAGAAGGCGAGCGGTTCCCAGTAGCGTTCCCACGGACGTTCTTTGGCGGAAAGGGTGAGGAAGGCAGCGAGCAGACCGGCAGTGAGATTGATGAGCGGTCCGGCCGCGATCATGGTGATTTCGACCCAGCGGCTCTGATTGGGATTGGCGGAAATGATGCCGGTTGATCCTCCGAAGGAGAGGAAGCCCGCGGGGACGAAGCGATAGGTCCAGCGGCCGTCGCGGATGCGCCATTGGAAAGGTCCAACGACGAAGACGCGAAGCTTCATGCCCAGAGCGAGACCGACACATGCGTGGGCAGCTTCATGGAGCCAGATGGTGATGAAAATGATGAGAAGAATGACCGGCCAGGAAACGGAGCCGCGGATGAAGGGAAGTTGTTGCGCGTGTCCCCAACGCGTGTAGAGAATGATGCCGCCCCAAACGCCGGTGAGTGCCAGCCCGGATACCAGAAGGTCGAGAAAGGCGCTGGTGCCGTCGCCTTGACGGTGTCTCCGCGAGTTGGACTGAATGGCCTCGGAAGTCGTGCGCGTGAAGACGATCAGACCGAGAATGCCAACCGCGAAAAAGAAGATCTGGAAAAGAAGATAGCTTCCCCGGAAGTGGTGGCGGCCGGAGGGCCAGAGCGTCAAACGCGCCGCAACGAGAACAGTAGTGGAGACAACCATGAGGATGCTGGCCGCAATCGACCAGCTCCGCGCCGAGCGGCGTCCATGCTTCAGTGTCCACCATGCTGCGCCATAGGTGATTGCCATGAGCAGGGGGATGATGCGGACAAAATAGCTGAAAACGAGAAAGGAGATGGACGAGAGTTGCCGGTTTCCAGCAGGGAGCCACGGACTGGGTTGAGGATGCTGATGCATCCAGATGAAAGTCCGCGCCATGAAGATGGAGACGACGAGGGAGATGAGCGTGAGATAGCCGAAGCAAATACGCAGGAATACTCGGAGGCGTTGCATGGCGGGAGTTTCCATAGAGGGGCGGGGGATGCTGGAGTTCGGCTGTTTGTCACTATATCGCAGAAAGACGGCGCTTGGGGGGATGTGAGGGATGGCGGATGGTTGTAGGGGAGGAACTCGGTGTCGCAGCTTCCCGAGTTGTTGGTCGCGACGGAACTGCGATTGAGAATCTGCGGGCCAGCAGGGCATTTTGGCGGAGATTGGATGTGATGATGGCGATCACATCCCGTTGCGGTTGTGGAGTGTTATGTTCCGGCGCGTCGTTCCGATGGAACGAGGGGGACGAGATGCGCAAGGGCTATGTGCTGTTGATTGCAGGTTTGGTATGCCTGGGTGGCTGTAACGTCGATCCGGGGACCAAGACATTGGATGTGCCGGAGAAAGCGAAGTCGAAGCCACCGTATCACCTCGATTTCGAGACCAAGGTGTCGAAACCGACTCCGGCGGGATTGTCGATTCCGGCTGTGAGTTATACAGGGAATCCGAAGGCGCTGGAGAAGAGAGCGTCGCTGGTTGTGAAGTTTGACGGGGCGGGAGTGAAGAACGATCAGCCGGGCAAGGATCGACTGGTGCTGGACCCAGTGGATATTCCGGGAACGGGAGGCACGCTGCCGCAGAACTACATGGACCAGGCCGACGTCAAGGTGGGCAAACTACTGGACGGCTACTGCTACAAGGGAACTGCGAAGCTGAGCCTCGCGCTGGTGAGGTCGTCCATCAAGCCTGGAGCCACGGATGCTGATATCGATGCGAAGCGACTGTCTGATTGGTTGCCAGTGGAGGTGGTGTTCAAGAATCCGAATGCGCATCCGAGGTGTTAGGGGCGGGATCTGTTTTTCCGAGAATTCAGGGCTGGGTGTGCGTTGAGGAGATTGAGCTGAGAGCGATATGATTCACGGACCCACACATCGTGAAGCTTCGATGAATGGAGCACAGCCTTACTTTTGAGGCGGAACACGTTTCTCCGGAGGATCAAGGAATTGTCGGAAGCCAGAAATGTCGCAACTCTCGAGCGGTTCGTAGAAGAAGTTATCAACCAGGGGCAGTTCGAAGCTGCCGCTGAACTCGTCGAGGAGAATTTTGTCGAGCTTGATCCGTTCCCGGGTCAGCAGCAGGGACGTGAGGGGTTGAAAGATGTGATCCGGATGATGCGTATCGGCTTTCCGGACATTCATTGGACCGTTGAGGAAACGATCGCATCGGGAGATAAGGTCGTTTCTCGATTCAAATGGACGGGGACGCAGCGAGGAGAATTTCTTGGCATTCCTGCGACGGGCCGGAAGGTAACGGTGCCCGGGGTCGTCATCGATCGGCTGAATGACGGGAAGATGGCCGACAGCCGGATCCTGATGGACACTCTGGGAATGATGCAGCAGCTTGGGGTGATTCCGAGGCCGGGTGGTCCTGCTTAGCTTGAGCGACAGCGCAAATGCCGACGCGAGCGTCTCTATTCAGTGACGGCGAGTGTGGCGAAGGCGGTCGGGCGCTGCCGAGAAATCTCGGTGGATCCCTGTGCATGCAGGGCTGCATGCTTTTCGATGAGTTCCAGCAAGCGAGCTTGGCAATCGCGGTCGTAATTATTAGAACCCGTCTGCGGTAGTCCGGACAGGTAGTCATTGCCTGCTTTCCACGTTTCGCGAGCGAGGTCGAAACGATTCTCGGACCAATGAAACGCGCACTTGGCTTGCCAGTAGTTGATGTCCTGTCTATCGAGTCGTTTGGTTTGCATGGACTGCCAATAGGTGCCCGTGGCTTCTGCATCGCGGCGCGTGATAGCGGCGTTGACGACAAGACATGCATGGAGGCTGGGCGGGACGTCTGACGCGGAATCCTTGAAGACCTCTTCGGCTTGGGTGAAGGCCACCCGAGCTTGGGGTAAGTCCCCACGATCGAGGTAGTATTCGGTTGCCCAGAGATGAAGCAGCAGTCCGACTTCTCCGGTTGTGAAATGGGTCGAAGCGCGGTCGATTGCAGCGATATCAAAGTCTCTCGGACGAACGGGAGAGGCGGAACCTGCCTGCGAAATTCTGGCAGCGCGTTGATAGTCGTATAGGGGTCCCCCGCGAAAGATCTGAAGCATGCGAGCACCGTCGGAGTAGAGGCCCTCGGGCCGAAGCGGAATGAGGTTAACGGTACCGGCGACGAGGCTGACGGTTGCGAAGAGCGCGAAGTACTCCCAGAGAAACCGCCATGGAGAATCTACGGCCGACCAAGCCAGCGCGGCCGCGACGGCTCCGGTGAGAAGGTTGACGAACGGGCCGGCGGCGATGACGGCGACTTCGTTCCAGCGGCTTTCTTTGGGGTCAACTGGAACGAGCCCGGCGGCTCCCGAAAAGGCGAGGAGCTGGGTTGGGCGAAATGCAAATGTCCAGCTGCCCTCGATGACGCGGAATTGAAAGGGGCCGACGATGAACGCGCGCAGTTTCATCCCAAGGGCGATTCCGACGAGAGCATGGCCGGATTCGTGGAGGAGGGTGGCGAGGATGATCACCAGGAACCACTGCACCCATGCCTCCAGACCGTGAGTGAAGGGCAGTCCCTGCTGATAGCCCCAGCGGGAGTAAAGTTCCATGAGCCACAGGGTAGCGCCGACCTGGAAAATGATGCCGATTGTGTCGAGGTATCGATGGGTTCCGTCTCCCGCGATGCGGGGAGGCTGGGCCTCAGCAAGGGAAGAATCCCGCGGCGAGAACGCAATGAGGCCGGCAATTCCGACGAGGGCGTGAATACCGATGATCCACGCGAAGAGCGGCGGGTGCCCCATCGGGAAGCGGCTATTCACGTACTGATCGAGCGACCAGAGTCCGATGCCTGTCAACAAGAGGCTCAGACTCGCAGCGAGAGCCCACATCCGCGCTGATTTCCTGCACGTCCTCAGCGCCCACCAGGCGATGCCATTCAATGCGGCCAGAATTACTGGAAGAACGAAGATGAATTGCGCCAGCAATAGTAGAAGGTTCTCGATCAATGTGGGAGTTCTGGGAGCGTCCTCTAGGAATTGCCGGTTTTCTGCGCGCATTCGGACGAGCGCCGGAAGCAGAGTACAGCTTGCGACGAGATAGATAAGCGCAGCATTTGCGAAGCAGGCGCGCAGGAGCTTGCGGAGCGTCGGCATGGGCAACATTCTCCGAGTACGTAGAAACGGTTTGGGGAAAACCGATGCTGACAATATAGCGCAGGAATGGCATAGAACCCTCTGCCTCTGAAGTACCGATGAAGCTGAATCGGAAGAGTGTGAAGGGACGTTACCTGCTGTCCGAGAGGGACGCATGGTTGCGGCTGGTAGCATTTTGGGTATGTTTCGGATTTCTTCTCAAACTCAACTGCGCTCCGTGATTGCTTCCGGCGCGGTTTTTGTTTTGCTTGCGGGATGCTGCGCAACTGGGAACGCGCAGGCAGTCGCTCAGCGGCAAAGCGAGGGTGCAAAGAGCGGATCAGATCGGGCACATATTGAAGAGGTGCTGCGCGGGTTGAATCGCGGGCGAGGCGTGGGGCAGGTGGCGATCTCTCCGGATGGGAAGCGGCTGGCGTGGATCGAAGGCGGACGCGGGGGTGGAGAGATTCGGGTAGCGGACCCGGGAGATCTGGCGAAGAGCCAGCGGGTGACGGCTGCCGTGAATTCGGATCAGCGCTGCGTGGAAGGGGAGCTCACGTGGGAGCCGGATTCGAAGGCCCTGGCGTTCTTCTCGAACTGCGGCGACCAGGCGGGGCGGCAGGAGGACCTCTATTTGTCGCGGCTGGATGGGAGCCCGGCGAAGCGGCTGTCAGCGGCGAAGGGCTACGTGCATGAACCGGCATTCTCTCCGGATGGGAGCAAGATTGCTTTCCTTTATGTAGAGGGTGCGACGCGACCGGCAGGGGCGCTTGCGGCGATGAAGCCAGCTGCTGGAGTAATTGGACAGGACAACGTTGAGGTGCAGCGGGTAGCGATGGTGGCGGGGGATGCGTCGGCTGCCGTGCCGTCGGAAGTGAGTCCGGCGAACCTGCACGCGTATGAGTTCGACTGGGCTCCGGATTCAAAGGGGGTGGCGTATGTTGGCGCCGAGCCACCGGGGGAGAACAATTGGTGGGTGGCGAAGCTGTATACGCAGCAGCTGGGTGGCGAGCCCAAGGCGGTGCTGGCTCCCGCGGAGGTGAGCGGACCGCTTCACGGACTGCAGATTGCGGTGCCGCGGTGGTCGCCGGATGGACAATATATTGCGTTCATCGGCGGGCTGATGAGCGACCAGGGATCGACGGGCGGCGACGTCTGGATGGTGCCGGCGGCCGGTGGCCAGCCGAAGGATCTGACGGCAGGGAGGCCGACCTCGCCGGCATGGGTGGAGTGGGGGAGCAACGAGTATCTCTTTGTGAGCGAGCTGGCGGGTGGAAACAGCCAGCTGATCCGGATGAAGGTCGATGCGGATGTGCGGAGCGGATCGAAGCCGCCTTCATTTGGGTCACCGATTTTCTCTATTCCGGGAACTGTAGGAGACGGACGCTTGTCGCACAGTCTCTCGGGCACGGCCGACCATTCGTTGTTCCTGTTTACGGCCAGCAATTTCGAGCACCCGACGGAGATCTATGGGGCAAAGCCGGGGACGGTGATGACGTCCGGCCTCGAAGGCGTGATGCAGTTTTCGCACTGGAACGATGGTGTGAAGCCGGGATGGGGAAAGGCGGAGTCGCTGACTTGGAAGAGTGACGGGTTCCGGGTGCAGGGTTGGCTGCTATTCCCGAAGGATTATGACGAGCACAAGAAATATCCGCTGGTGGTGGAGGTTCACGGAGGCCCGGCGGCTGCGGTGACGGCGCGGTGGGGCGGAGGCGGAGGGATCAGTGGAGCCGGGCTTTCGGCGCTGGGGTATTTCGTGCTGATGCCGAATCCGCGAGGGAGCTATGGTCAGGGTGAGGCGTTTACGCAGGCGAACCGGAAGGATTTCGGGTATGGCGATCTGCGGGACATTCTGGCCGGGGTGGATACGGTAGAAGCGAAGTATCCAGTTGATCCGCAGCGGGTGGGGATCACTGGGTGGAGCTACGGCGGGTTCATGACGATGTTCGCGGTGACGCAGTCGCAGCGGTTCAAGGCGGCGGTGTCGGGAGCGGGACTGTCGAACTGGCAGAGCTATTACGGGGAGAACTCGATCGATCAATGGATGATCCCGTATTTCGGGGCGTCGGTGTATGACGATCCGGCGGTGTATGCGAAGAGCTCGGCGATCAATTTCATCAAAAAAGCAAAGACGCCGACGCTGGTTGTTGTGGGAGACCGGGATGGGGAATGCCCGGCGCCGCAGTCGTATGAGTTCTGGCATGGCTTGCGGGACCAGCATGTGCCGACGGAACTGGTGGTCTATCCGAACGAGGGGCATGGCTTCGTGAATCCGGAGCACCGGCGAGACGTGATGGATCGGGCGGTGGAGTGGTTTGAGAAATATATGCCGGCAAGTGCTGAACAGAGCGTGAGCCGGTGACGCCCGGGTTGCAAATGCTGAGCCGTTCGCCCGGTCGTTGAGCCGCGTGGTTGCTCGCGAATGGGGCGGGGCTGAGTCTATGTAAATACAGACAATTGGAGGGTGGGAGAACCCTGCCCTGATACACTTTCGTTTGGAGCAAATTGAGCGTGGTTCCTAGACCGGCTGCATGGAATGGTGAAGTGCCGAGGGCCGGTGTCCTGTGCGCGAGGGCCGAATTGCAGGCCAGTGGCTGGTGCGGGGAAGACTCGCTTTTAAACCTTTTCTTCTAACGATTTTGGAGAGACCGTTCCGCGGCAAGATCGGGCGGGGCGGGGAGGATTCATGCGGCGGTATCTGACGCTTGTCTTCATGCTTTTTCTGGTCATACCAGCGGGGATTTCGTTTTCCGGCTGTACCCGCAACCCGGCCGGGAACTACTGCAACGGCCTGGGCTATGGATTGAAGGATACGGACGTATACAGAATTGACCTGGAGCCCAAGACGATAGGGCTCTCGCTGGCGTTTGGACAGGAGCAGCAGATCAACGCTCCGCAGGCCTTTAACTGCAAGGGGACGAGCGCAAACGCATCGAGCTTCAATTATTCGACAACCGATAACAAGCTGGTGGACGTGTCGCCGACGGGCAGAATCTGCGCAGGAACCTGGAACCGCAATTCGGGCGGCGGGATTCCGGACTACACGATCTGCAATTTTCCCAATCCGGCGCCTGCGACCAAAGGGCTGCCCTACACCTCGGCCTACATATCCGCGTCTTCAAACGGAGTGACCTCGAATCCGGTGCAGGTGTTTGTGCACGCCACGGTGAGTTCGGTCTCGCTAGCCCTGGCGGGGAATCAGCAGTGCTATTCGCAGGGTACGAGCACGCAGCTTGATTCTGAGGCATGCTTCTCGCAAAACGGCACGCAGTTTGAGTTTTGCGCGCCGGCTTCGGTTTCCCCGGCGAATTACGCCTGTGCATTGCCGAGCGGAGTGACCTCAGTGCCTGCATGCGCGAGCTCGATCGGCACCCTCGCGTACTCCGTAAGCACCGGTGCGGTGGCGACCTTGAACGCAGCAACGAACGTGATTACTGCGGCCCAGCCGGGTACGACTGCAATTCAGGCCTCAATTGCCGGATCCGGATCGTCGGCCGGTTATTTCACCACCTGCCCGCCGAAATCGATATCGGTGACGTTGAACGGGAACACGAACGCGACAGTCACGAAGGGCGTGACACAGAACCTTGTGACAACAGTTGTGGATACGAAGGGAACTGTGATTTCGGGACTGACCCTCGATTATCAGTCCACCAACCCATTGGATATCTCAGCGGGCACTGCAGGGTCGGTGCTTGCTTCGTTTCCGGGAGCGGCGTCGGTTTATGCGATCTGCCAACCATCCGTATGCAATCCGTCGCCGATCAACCAGGTGGGTTTATTTGGAACGGGTTTGCCGATTTCGAGCAATGCCGTGAACATCACGACGCCGGGAACGGCCAGCACCTACGTGTGGTTTGGCGCACCCGGGCAATCGCAGTACTTCGTTCCTTATGATCTCGTAGGAAACTCGCTGGGATCAACGGTGAGACTGCCCTATGTGCCGAATTCGATGGTGATGGACCGCCTCGGAACGACGATCTACTTTGGATCTTCCCACGCGCTGATGGCGTACAACGCCTCCAGCAACGTGGCGGCGAATCCGCCGGACACGACGGTTCCGGGAGTTGTGCTCGCAGTGTCGCCGGATGGCAAGCAGGTTCTGATCAACGATCAGACCAGGCAGGTGTTTTACATTTACAACACCTCTGGATCAGTGGCAGCTACCTTCACCGGTGTGGGCAGTGCGGCGCAGTGGACTCCAGACGCAAAGACTCTCTATGTGACAGACAGCGCCTCTGCGGGTACCGGGCATACCGACACGCTATATGTGTACAACGCAAACACGGGCTGGACGACGTACGATCTGAGCTCGTCAGGTGGGGCGACGAACCTTACGCTGGCGATTCCGAGTGTGGGCGCTTATCTGGCCGGCAGCCCAACGGTTGCGCATACCTGGTGTCCATCGGGAACGGCGAGCAACTACAAGAGCATTGTGTTCTACCCGCAGGGGGACTCGGTGCCAGCGCAGACCGATGTACTGGCGGCGACGACGGACGGACAGCATGTGCTTGGGGCTGCGCTAGTGGGCGGCGGAGTACAGCTTTCGGATATTGGCGTGACGATTCCCCTGGATCCGGCGACGAACCTTCCGGCTCCTTGTGGGCAATCCGGTTCGCAGCTGAATGCATTGCAGCTATCACACACACTGAACCAAATCGGCGTGAACGGGATCAATGCAACAGCGCTGAACGCGATCGTGACATCGCCGGCACAGAACCTGGCGTTTCTTACTTACGATGGAACCACGCCGGGCGGGACGCTGCCTTACTATGTGCCGGGTGCGAAGGGTACAACGGGAGCGCTGAATTACCTCACGCTGACCGGAGGGAATGCGATTCTGGCGCCCATCGCGGGTACCTTCAGCCTGGACAATCAGTACTTTTTTGTGTCGACGTCGGGTGACGGGCAGATCCACTTCGTGAAGACATCAACGCTGACCGATACTCAACAGATTAATCCGGGCCTGCCGGCGTGTGCTCCGGGTAGCGATCCGAGCTGCGTATTCAACAACACTACACCGCCTGCGTCGGGCACAGTGCCGGCAACAGTGATCCTGGTGAAGCCGAGAAACACGGTGTAATCGGATTCCAAGTAAAACGAGAAAAGGCCGGCTGAGAGAGCCGGCCTTTCTTTTGAGTTCGGGCTTCGATCACTTTTTAGTCGCCGCTGCGAGTCTGCGTTATCATGCGACTCCTCTGATCCCTGGGCATGATCTCAAGCTCATATCCAGGCTTGAGAAGGACATCGCCGCCGGTGGAGAAGAAGGCAAAGGCGGCACCGGTGATTGGAATCATGTAGCCGGATTTAAACACGGACCCTGAGATTCCGTCGACGAGATCCTTGGAGCCAACGCTGACGCCGCCGCCGACGAGCATGTTGGTGATCTGACGTGTTCGGCCGGGCTGAATTTTTCCTTCATCGCCCTCTTTTTTCGGGCGCAGTGCAACCGGCTGATCGAAGACGAGCATGAGATGGCCGCGACGAAAGAAGCGACGCGCGGGAGTGGAGACGAGATGCCCGGAGTAGTCGCCGGAAGGGCACTTGACTGAGAACGCCGTGCCGGTAGTCATCCAGGAAGATGCGTAGGTCTGGAGCTTACAGGTTTCGGCGGCCGCTATGTCTGAAAGGACGAGAAGCGCCAAAACGACGGAAAGAATCTTCATTGTTTTTCTCACGCCAGGTTCCTTGTTGGAATCAGAAGACTAAGTATACGGACAGGGCTGCAGAAACAGTCTCTATAGCAGTTGCGAACTGACCGCTGGCTGCGATTTTGTTCCCGTTTTGGACCCCCAAAGCTAGGTTCCCAAACAGGAAAAGGGAGCAGGGCAACACGATAGAATCAAAGCATGATTAAGGGGATTTCCGTTCTTCGCCGGGCCGAGGACGGAGCTGTTTATGACAGGTTAAGCAGTTTCTTTGCGGCCATGGGATTCGCGCCTGGCGCGGGATGGGACGAGCCTGGAAGTAAGGGCGCCTCTTTTCTGGCGCCACTCGGGAATCTGGAACTTGTGAATGGGCAGATGCCTTCCGTCTCGGATGTCATGGTTGAGGTAACTTCGATCGATCAGGCTTATCAGGCTGCGGAGCGTTGGCTGCGAGCCGACGGCGGTGCCACGGCGGTTAAGCGGTTGACCGAGCCAGTTGACACGCATTGGAAGTCACGCATGTTTACGGTTGAGCCGGAGCCGGGATGGTCTTTCACGTTCTGGGCATGGGCGGATCCGCTGCGAGGAAAGCCGGTTGCTATGGAAGGAGATCTTTCGGCTGAGGGGATGAAGTTCGCGATCGTGGCGGCACGCTGGAATGCGGTGATTACGGACCGGCTGCTGGAAGGCGCTCTGGATGCGATGCTGCGGAGCGGGGCGCGGCGCGAGGATATTCAGATTGTGCGCGTGCCGGGAGCATGGGAGGTACCGGCTGCCGCGCGGATGATCGCGGAACAGAAGAAGGTGGATGCGGTGGTGACGTTGGGATGCCTGATCCGCGGAGAGACGGCGCACTACGAAGCGATCTATAACGAGGTTTCGCGCGGGATCGGACAGTCGCAGCAGGATACGGGTATTCCGCACGGATTCGGCGTGCTGACGTGCGAGACATTGGAGCAGGCGCTGAATCGCGCCGGTATCAAGGCCGGTAACAAGGGATTCGAAGCGGCTGCGGCAGCGATCGAGATGGTGAGTGTGAAGCGCAAGATCGCGGAAAGCGGGAAGGCGTGACCGCTGGTTTGCGGAGGAAGTCGCGTGAGCTGGCGATGCAAATGCTTTTCCAGGCAGAGATGGGAAAGCATACGCCTGACCAGGTGCGGGCGACGTTCTGGAGGTCGGTGGAAACGACGGAGCCCGAGGTTCGCGGATTTGCTGAGGATCTGTTCCGGACGGCCATCGCGAACCAGGAGAAGATCGACGAACTGATTTCGGCGAATTCGCGGCACTGGCGGCTGGAAAGGATGCCGGCGGTGGATCGCAACCTGCTTCGAATGGCGGTAGGCGAGATGCTTGGGTTCAAGGCCACACCGTTTCCCATCGTGATCAATGAGGCGCTGGAGATTGCGCGACGGTACTGTGCGCCAGAGTCGATCAATTTTTTGAATGGGATTCTGGATGCTATAGCGCACGGACTGCTGCCTAAGTAGGAACCAGAGGGCCGGTCTGACAGAGTAGAATTGCGAAACGCCTAAGTTGGTAAGGGTTACAACTGAATTCATGTCAAAGGCGTCCAATGCCAGAGAGCCGGGACGAAGAATTCTGAAGTCCGAATGTCTGGCTTGGAATGGCGCAAATTCTGCGCGCAAGCGTATTTGCGGCGTAACATGGGTTTTTGGCTGGTTCAAGCTTGTCAGAACCGTTGACCGGAATCTGGCGTACTGAGCAGAAGGAGAAGAACTATGAGCGATGAGAGAAACGGAGTTCAGGGAGCGGCGTGGTTTTTGGCCGGACTGGGCGTAGGCGCACTAATTGGCATTCTTTATGCTCCGAAGAGCGGTCGGGAAACCAGGGAAGACCTTGCCCAGGGAGCACGTGAAGGAAGCGAGTACCTGCGGGCACGTGGGCGGCAGGCAGCCGACCAGATGGGACAGTATGTAGATAAAGGCCGCGATCAGGTGAACCAATATGTTGGGCGCGGACGGGAGATTGTTGATCGCGGGCGCGCGCAGTGGGAAGACTTTGTGGAGCGCGGAAAGAACATTGTCAGCGATCAAACTACTCGTGTGGGTGCAGCTGTGGAAGCGGGCCGCGACGCATACCAGGCGAATGCGCAGAAGCCGGCTGAACCGACTGCGTAAGGACAATGAGGCAAGGCGCCGGGGCTGACATGATCGGTCCCGGCGATTCTTGTATGAAGCGGGCGTTCTCTTGAGTGGCGGAGGCGCTGAACGGGACTTTCAGGAAGGTTAAGATCGCGTCGGTGCCGAGATGAACTATAACAGCGAGACATTCTGGTTGATTGTTTTTGTAGGGCTCACATCGGTTGCACTGTTTGGGCAGTTCATCGTCATGCTCATGGCCTACTTCATGGTGCGCAAGAACGTCAGTACAGTGCGGGATGAAGTCAGTGAGATTCGTTCGACGGTGATGCCGATGCTGAACCGGTCGAAGGAACTGCTGGAAAAGGTTGCGCCCAAAGTAGAGTCGGTGGCTGCCGATGTGGCGGATATGGCGCAATCGGCGCGCGAACAGACTGCGCACATTCGGTTCACGGCGGATGAGGTTCTTGCTCGCGTCTACCGGCAGACGAGCCGCGTGGATAACATGATCACCAACGTTGCGGATGGTATGGAACATGCGGGCAATGTTGTGGCTGACTCTGTTACGAAGCCGGTGAGACAGGTATCGGCAATACTGGCTGCGGCGAAGGCGTTTCTCGGTGTGCTTGCGACGGGGCGGCGACCGGACCGTCAGGCAGAGGTCATCGCCGATCAAGACATGTTCGTGTAGAGCTGACACGCTTCGAGTTGAGCTGATCCAACCATTCTTGTTTTGGTGTAATCTCTTCTACACAATGAGGGGCCTTTAACCAGGCTTTCACATTGGTTTGGTCGAAGTGTCTTACCTGGTCCGATGAGCCCGCGTGACCCATCGGCCGGGTCTCGCCGAAGTCCCCAGCAATCCTTCGGCAGGAGGTCGCGCCATGAGTGTGTCTGAGGAACCTGTTGCGAACTGTTCTTGCGCCGCCGGGCGACCCACCGGACGGCGCATCGCGTGGGACGCGGGCGAACTGCTCATAGGGTTCAGCGTCATCCTGGCTGTCATCTGGACTCCGCGTCCGCTCCAGCATTCGCTCTACTTCATTGCGCTGGGATGGTTCATCGTCTCGATAACGCTCTCGTTTGAGAGCTGGAAAGCTCTGGGCTGCTGTCTCGCCGGATTCTGGCGTTCCTCGTGGATCGTCGGAGTCGCGGTGATCGTTTCCGGGGTGGCCACCTATTTTGCGGGATCATTCCACACGCTTCATCACCCCGGCGAACCTCTGCAATGGATCAGGACATTTGGTGGATATACCGTCTGGGCGCTCTTCCAGCAGCTTCTGCTGCAGGGATACTTTCTGGCGCGAACGCTACGCCTGATTCCCAATCCGACCGTGGCTGCAGTGCTTACGGCTTCAGTTTTCGCGCTCGTGCATCTGCCCAATCCCGTTCTGACACCGCTTACGTTGATCTGGGGGCTCGCGGCTTGTCTCGTCTTTATACGCTCGCGAAATGTTTACCCCATTGCCATTGCTCACGCGATCTTTGGGATCTGCGTGGCGATTACGGTGCCGGCGTCAATCTTGCACAACATGCGGGTCGGGCTTGGATATCTTGAATATCAACCACATCCGGCTCACCTGAGCCAGAGCGACCACGTGATTTCGACGAACGATTAGACTTGCGCTGCCGGAGCAATCTTTACGGGCCGAAAAAGCCAGGTTAGCAGCAACGCGAAGAGCAGGCCGCCCACGGTGAACTTGAGCCATACCGGAGCATGCGAGGGCGAGAAGAATCCTTCCAGGCATCCGGCGACTACGAGCATCGGGATTACACCGGACACAAGTCGTGATGCTTCGATGCCGCCACGGGCCACCGATTCCTTCCAGCGATATCCGCCCGGGAAGAGCATCGCGCGACCGATGCGGAACCCGGCTCCTCCGGCGATGATGATTGCCGGAAGCTCCAGCGAGCCATGGGGCACCACAAAGCTCCAAAGCGCAATGGACATCCCGTACTGATGGCATGCCGTGGCAATCACGCCGAGCATCATGCCGTTGTTGAAGAGCAGTAAAAACGTTCCAAATCCGAAGAGGATGCCGCCCGCGAAGGTCAGAAAACTGACCGACAGGTTGTTGGTCATGATGTGGCTGGTTTCCTGGGGTGCTACGCTCACAATCGACTCCGTCCACATTTTGTGCTGCTCCATGGTGGCGATCATGGCCGGACCTACGTAGTGGCGCATGAATTCGGGCCGGGCGCTAGTTATGGCTGCACCGAGAATTCCCCACGCGACAGATACCAGGAGAGACGCCAGAACGTAGAACTTCTGTTTCTGAAATATGGCGGGATAGTCAACTTTGAGGAAATGGAAGAGTGTCGCCCAACCGGTTTTCTTGCGCGAATAGATGATGTGATGCGCGCGAGCCAGCAGCATGTTTACATGGTCGGTATAGGTTCTTGCCGTTTCGTCGCGCCGAAGAACGGAGAGGTCGCCAGCCACCTCGCGATAAAGCAGCGCCATCTCCTGTAATTCCGAGCGCGACAGGGCGGCGACGCCGTGCTGGTCCGAGCGGCTAAGCAAAAATGCGAGTCGATCCCAGTGCGGCCGACGCTTCGCAATCCACTGGTTCGATAGAATGGGCGCCATGATCCCGATTGATCCGGATGCTCCGAGTGTGCTGAGTTCAGATCAGCTTAGCATTGAAACCCCTGAGCTCGTCGCCATCCAGATGCCCATTGCGGGTGTCGGCAGCCGCTTCATCGCACTTCTTGTCGACTATCTGATCTGGATTCCGGGGATCCTTATTGTCGGAAAGATCTTCGCGTTTTTCCTTCCCAGCCTCAGTGCATTCAACAAGTTGTCAGAGCAATGGGCGACTGCTATCTACCTCTTCCTGATCTTCCTTTTCAATTGGGGTTACTTTACGCTCTTTGAGGCGTTCTGGAATGGCCGTACTCCTGGCAAACGGGTGGCGCGAATACGGGTGATCGAGCGGTCCGGGAGGCCCATTGGGCTATTCGAGTCGATGGCGCGCAATTTTATTCGCTACGTCGACCAGATCCCCTTCTTCTACGCAGTCGGGGCCATCGCGATCTTCGTTACGAAGGACCACCAGCGCCTGGGTGATCTCGCGGCCGGAACACTCGTTGTTCGCGATCGCATCGAGGAAGCTCCGGTCAGCAACGACGCGACCCGAACCTTCACCGCCGATATCTTTACTCCCGCTATTCCTACACCTGAGCCGTACTCATCATTCACACTGCCGGATCACGGCGTCGCGAAGCTCTCGAGTGCCGATCTCCAGGTGCTGGAGAGTTTTTTTGCCCGGCGTCTCGACATGCCCTTGGAGACCCGCGAAGCGCTGGCTCAACGGATTGCCCTCGCGATCCAGGCCAAGTCGGGCCTCGAACCGCCACCAGGCGCCAGCATTGAGACGTTTCTGGAGGTCACGGCACGCCAGCTTCGAGATGTGGCACGGATGCAGAGATAAGCCGCCCATTTGGACAGCGTCTCAACGGAGCTGGCTGAAAACGAAACCGTGCTTATCGGCTTTTGAGTGGCAGCTGAAGCATGAGGCTCCGGAGTCCTGAATTGCGTTTTCCGTCTTTTGGTCGCCAAAGAAGCGCTCAAAGCGCCACCCTCCAGTGGTCTTGTTGAGACTCGAGTCTTTGATCATGACGTCCACTCTTCGGCGCGCGCCTTCGGTAATGACGCCATTGCTCTGTTGCGTTTCCCGTAGTTCGTAGACAATCACTGATCCATCGGGGAAGTCGCCTGCCGCGTAAGCCTCCGCGGCCTTCGAGTTGGCGAAGACGTGGTGTATTCCTTCTTCGCTCTTCAACTGAGGGTTGGTGCCGGGCAGAATAACACCGGTTCCGACGTGAACCCACCGCCGAAAGCCGTCTGGATAGTGCGAGGCCTCATCGCTATGAAGCGTTGTGAGCGCCAGGACAGCCAGCGAGGCGATGATTGAGGCGGATCGGAGGAAGTAGATTGGGCGATTGGTACGCTTCTGAGTCTTCATAAAGCTCGGGTTCACTCAGAGCCATGGTTGACCATGTTTCAATTTGAGCAATGCGCTTTGTGCCGGGCCGGTCCGCGGATGAGATGAAGCGGCTGGCGGGTGACTTTTGGCAGCTTGGCTGTTTGAACGGCAGTAGTCCTATGCCAGCCGGCTCTCGCTCAAGTCAAGTTCGCGTTCCAGGTTGCGATGGACCGCGTCGCCGATTCGTCCGCTCTCCCTTAATGAGTTCAGTTCATCGCGTTGCCGGCGCACAGTGTCCAGCAGTAATTGCTCCAGCGTGACGTTACTTTCCCTCTCGGATGGGACATTCTCCCCGGGTCCACAAAGGTCGATCGACGCGATTTTGTGTTCAAACTGATGCAGAAGGTCCTCGTACAGGTGGATCTCAGGATCGGCCTTCGCTGAATTCCGACGATCGGTGAGGAAGTCGATGGCCGCCTGCAGCATCAAATGCCGGGCCTGTCCCTCCTCGCAATACCCGGTGTTCTGTGTTTGCAGACGGAGCACTCGAATGACCCACGGGAGTGACAATCCCTGCACCACGACCGTGACCAGGATTAGCGAAAAAGTGAGGAAGAGGATCATGCTCCGCTGCGGAAAGGGGCTGCCATCGTTGAGCGTGAGGGGCAGTGAACCTGCTGCAGCTAGAGCAACCACACCGCGCATCCCTGTCCAGCCAATAACGAATACCTGATTAGCCTGGGGCAACGCATATTGCTGATGGCCGATTCGCGTCCGAACCCACCATGCAGCGCGCGCAGCTGGAAACATCCACGCCAGTCGCAACAACACCAGAACGGCGGAGAACGCGAGCCCGTACCCGACCAATCCAAGCTTGCTCATGCCCTTGATCCCGGCCAGCACATAGGGCAGTTGCAGGCCGATCAGCACAAAGACGAATCCGTTCAGGAGGAACTCGAGAGCATCCCAGACGGCGTTTGCCTGGAGCCGAGTCCTCGGAGAAAAAAAGCCGGAACTGCGGCGGCTCATCAGCAATCCGCAGGCCACAACCGCGATGACTCCCGATGCTTTCACTGCTTCGCCTGCAAGGTAGGTGGCGTAAGGCACGACGAGTGACAGGGCGATTTCCACCGGTCCGTCATCCACCCACCGCTCCAGGGACGAGACCAACAGCCCTATGGCAAGCCCGACCAGGACTCCGCCGATTGTGAGCCAGGCAAATTCGAGCAGGCCGCGGCTCAGCGTCGGCGTCGTGCCGTCCACGACCATCTGCACCCCAAATTGAAGGGCAAGCAGTCCGGTTGCGTCGTTCAGCAGGCTCTCGCCTTCGAGGATATCGACGATTCTCTGCGGCATGCCGACTCTGCGGGCGATTGAGGTGGCTGCAACGGCGTCCGTGGGAGAGACGACGGCGCCGAGTAGAAAGCCGAGCCTCCAGTCGAAACCTGGCAGCCACCACTTGGCCGTAAACGCCACACCGATGGCGGTGAAGAAGACCAGAAGAATGGCGAGGCTGGAGATCGAGACGAGGTTGTACCTGAATTCGCGCCACGAGGTCTGCCATGCAGCGACATAGAGTAGCGGCGGCAAGAATACGAGGAAGACGATGGAGGGCGGGAGGGGTATGCGTGGAACGTGTGGGATCAACGAACAGAGCAATCCGAAGACGACCAGCACAATCGGATACGAGAGCGCGAAACGCCGCGCCAGGCCGGCCACGGCGGCGACAGCGAACAGTAGCCCAATCAGCAGTACGAGAATGTAATTCACCTGGTCCATTGGGCCGACTCCCTCATAGGTTTACATGTCCTGTTACTGTTATCGCAGAGTCCGGGGGTACACCGGTATCCGATTTCAACCTCCGATATTGAGGATCGCAGAATGCTGAACATTGCAGACCGAAGCAGGCGTAACTTTCTTATCGGAGCGGCGTCCGCCGCGTCCTTTGCACTCGCCGATCCAGCGGCTGAAGCACTTCAGGCCATTTCGCCGGCATCTGGTTTGAAGGGCCGGTTCCTGACGCACGTATCCGTTGTTCGTGTGAATCAAATCGAAGTCACGCCTACCCGATCCATTGGAGAGGATGAAGCTGCCGATAACCGTCCCGAGCGGATCCGCTCGAGGCGCGAAGCATTCGCACGCGGCTGCCCTGACGGGAAGATGACATGGGCCATTAGTTGGCTCGCCCTGCATGACACGCGGAAGGAATACCAGGAGGCTCGCCATCTACTGGCCGAGTATCACGATCGATATGGAGACGAGATCACGTTCATCCCCGGCGGTTACTTCGCGCCAATGTACGATACGCGCGAGCACAACCGTACGACGATTCATGAAGCGCTTCGGCTGGTTTCGAACATGGTGGGAGGTGGCTATCGCCCGGAGTGTCTTGTGGCGGGCTTCATGGATGCGGAGAACCAGAGGCATCTCGCCGAGGACGAGGGTATCCATGTGTGCCAGGGACAGATCTGGAGCCAGCACGCCATCGATAACGGTGACGGCGATGGCGGGATCTGCTATCCCTACTATCCAAGCCGCGAGCACTATCTGAAGCCGGCGCAGAACAAGGCCGATTTCATCGACTGCGTATGCCTCGATGGGTGGACTTGCGATTTTCTAGCCGCACGAAGAGAGGGATTCAAAGGCGGTTTCAATAGCCGGCTGGGCGTGGGGCCGATCGAGAGCGTGGGCAACCTGGGGGCGACGGTCGGACGCAGAGAGATGATGGACACCACCGGGATGCACTTTGACACCGGACACGCATTGAATGGCTTTGGATTCGTCACCTCCATCTGGGAGACATCGATCGGTCACGACGAAGATCTCGCCTGGTGGCTGCAGGCAGTGCGCGAACGGTGGCCGGATACGAAGGTTGTCACCGAGGGAGCGTTCGGTCTCGAATGGCGAAAGCACAATCCGGACAATTCGAAATTGAATTACCGGTTCGATGAAAAAGGAACAGGCGCGCCGGGATCGGAAAAGGAACTCGAGATTGAGTGGTTCATGAACCAGGAATTCCGCCTGGCGCTGCTTCACAATTGGGAGAAGAACGATCCGGCGATGGTCATTGATTTCACGCGCTACGATCTCAAAACGGAGGAGCCGCGCAATCCGCAGCGTGAATGGAGCCTGATGAATGTGATCAACCAGAAGGGTACGCGGCCGCAAGACAAGCCGGTTCGTCTCTCACAACTCAAGCCCGGGGATCAGCAGCGCATCTTCGCCAAATATCCTGACCTCAGGAAGCGCGGTTAGGTCAGCCGTTTGTCGCGCGGTGCTCGCTGGAGAGAGAATAGTTCCAGCGCCGTACGCGGTCGCGGCACCAAGAACGCACGAAGTCACGGGGTCGGTAGGAAGGTAGACGGGTGATCGGGAAGCTGCAATCGAGGTTGGCTGTCGCCTTGCTTCTCGCTGCGACTTCACTCTGGGCGCAAACCGGGGCGCAACCCGACAAGCTTCGCGAGTCCGCGATTGCCTTCGAGCAGCAGGGGAATGTTGGGGAAGCCGAAGAGGCTTGGCGCTCCTACCTCAAGACGCATGCGTCTGATCCTGAGCCGTATGCGCATCTCGGCCTTCTGGAGGCGCGTCAGGAGCACTATAAGGAGGCGGTCCCACTTTACCGAAAGGCGCTGACGCTGAACCCTCGGATTCCCGGTCTTCGGCTCAATCTGGCTCTTGCGCTTTTCAAAGCGGGTGATTTGAAGGGTGCAATCCCGCAATTCAATCTCTTGCTCAAGACCGTGCCGCCGAACTCGCCGGAGGTCCTTCGCTACAAGATATTGCTTGGAATGGCGCATTACGGTTTGGCCCAGTTTGCAGAGGCTGCGCCGTATCTGAGGGCAGCCGCGGATGCTGATTCGCAAAACCTGCCCATCCGCTTGACGCTGGCGCACAGCCTCCTCTGGTCGAAGCAGTACACCAAGGTTCTGGACGTGTACAAAGAGATCCTAACTCTGGATCCGGATTCCGCTGAAGCCGACATGCTCGCCGGCGAGGCGCTTGATGAGACGAAGGATACGCCGGGGGCGATCGAGATGTTTCGCAAAGCCGTGAAGGCGAAGCCGAATCAGCCCAACGCTCACTTCGGGCTGGGTTACCTGCTGTTTACCCAGAAGCAGTACGCTGAAGCCATCTCGGAGTTCAAAGCGGAGCTCGCTCTTGATCCCAACCACGCACAATCGATGCTGTACATCGCCGACTCCCAGGTTCAGCTGAACCAGTACGATGATGCGAAGCTGCTGCTGGAGAAAGCGGTCAAGCTCGACCCGTCGTTGGGCCTTGCTCATCTCGATCTAGGGATTGTTGCCGCCAACCAAGGGCGGAATGAGGATGCACTGCGTGAGTTCCTGACAGCGGAGAAGCTGAATCCCGAGGATGTGAACGTTCACTGGCGCCTCGGCCGGCTTTACCGCGCCATGGGAAAGAAGGCGGAAGCCAAAATCGAACTCGACAAGGCAAGCTCGATTACGAGGTCGGCAAACCAGGAACTCTACCGGAAGATCGGCGGCTCACAGGCAGGCCCTCCGAAGACTGAGCCTGCGGCATCTGCAGAGGATCCAAAATAGGGTTGCTTTTCAGCGTCGTTTGAACTGTGCTTCAGCTAGATCTTTGCCCGCAAGCAGTTGCGCAAGCGCCTTCTCCGGGCAAATGTGGTGCATCTCGACGAGTTCAAGGTCTGTCTCGTTCTCCATCGACGTTGCGATTGTCCGCAGGCAATCGAGACACATCGTATTGAGGGTTCCGTTGTCGTTCTGTGTTCGGCTATACATGAACGCCGCCTCCCACTGACAGCAGGGTTTCTAGATAGTATGCACGGCCAAGTCGAAGTCCCGTGACGGGAGTCACTTGCGGATGTGAGAAGCGAACTGATTGCATGAGCATGTCGCCGATCGTTCGCCGACTACATCCTGGTGGCTCTGTTTTTATTGCGACGCAATACCCAGCAGGCGTCCTCGCCATTCTGCGAAAAGATGGAGACCGAGCATGGGACATCGCTGGCGCCAAGATAGTCGTACTCCTGCCTGTTTCCCTTGAGGGGCACGACGATCGTTTGATCTACGTGCACACGGCCCTGCGGCGAGCCGCGAAGTTTGTAGACCGCCATGTCCCCAAGATAGAGCGCGATAAACGCTGCAAGCAGTGCGACAACAACCCATCGCGTCCATTTCCAGATCAATCCCGTTGATGTCATCTCGTCCGTTCCAGCGTATCGGAGACAGGCGGCTCCCGTGAACCGGCTAACGGATGGAGCATCGACATCGCTGCTAGAATTCGGTTGATCACCCCGTCAGGAGAACCGCGCATGTTACGCAAATCCTCCATGCATCTCATCTTTGCTTTTCTGATCGCATTTCTTTTGACGTCGGCATGCAAGACGCCTGCGCAGCCGGAGGGGGCCTTGATGGTCAACACAACGGCTGGCCAACTCAAGGGCGTTGCTCGCACGGGTGGCGGAGCTGAATTTCTCGGTATTCCATATGCGGAGCCACCGGTTGGCAACCTTCGCTGGCGTGAGCCTGTCGCTATGAAGGCGTGGACCGGCGTGAGTGACGCGGTCCGATTTGGCGCACCCTGCGCGCAGCCCGACCTGGGCGACTGGAATCGCCGCGATGCTGAAACCGGAAAGGAGGACTGCCTCTTCCTCAACGTGATCGTTCCGGAGTGGCCGGTGAAAAAGCCGCTGCCCGTGATGTTCTGGATTCACGGAGGAGCGAACGAAGGCGGTACGGCCTCAAGCGCGCTCTACAAGGATGGATCTCTCGTTAATCACGGCGTCATTCTTGTCACGGTGAACTACAGACTCGGGGTCTTCGGGTTCCTCGCGCATCCCGAACTCACCGCTGAGTCGGCTCACCATGCTTCCGGCAACTACGGCCTCATGGACCAGGTCCTCGCATTGAATTGGGTTCGCCAAAACATCATGAAGTTCGGCGGGGATGTGAACAACATTACGGTCTTCGGACAGTCAGCCGGCTCGATGGACACAAGTATGCTGATGACCTCGCCGCTGGCGAAGGGCCTTTTTCAGAAGGCAATCGGGCAAAGTGGTGCTGCATTTACGGCTCCCCTGCTGCCGCTCTCAGGCGCCGAACACACAGGAAAGATGCTTGGGGAATCGTTGAACACCCCTGCAGACGGCCAGATTAAATACCTGCGTACGATATCGGCTGCCGATCTGCTCGCCGCATTAGCAAAGAATCGGAATCATCCGCGAGTGGGACCGGATATCGATGGATGGGTCCTGCGCGAGCAGCCTGCTGCAGTTTTCGCCTCGGGGGGGGAGATGGGTGTTCCACTGCTCTATGGCACCACCACGCGCGAGTTCGGGGGAAACGAATCGGTTGATCAGCTTCGGGCAATGATCAACATGGCAGCCGGAACGTTTGCGCATCAGTTGCTTGCAATCTACGGCCTCAACAATGGAAATGCCGGCACAACCGATCCCAAGTATGGCACTCCGGCAGATCAATGGGCTGCCGACATGATCTTCCGGTGCCCTTGTGTCACTCAGGGTTCCTGGCATGCCGCCGCGCACAACGCGACGTACGAATACGAATTCAATCATGCGATTCCGGGACAGGAGGCTGCCGTCCATTCTGCGGACTTGCCTTACGTCTTTGGATTCTTCCCGAAGAGCGGAAATATCTCGGGGAAGTTCGCGGATTTAGACACTAAGCTCGCCGATCTGATCGAAACCTATTGGACCAACTTCGCCAAGACAGGCGATCCGAACGGACCGGGCCTGCCGAAATGGCCAGAGCAGGATGCGATGGGCACGTACATCCAGCTCCAGCAGGATGGAAGCGTGCAGACTGCGACCGGCTTGCGAAAAGCTCAGTGCGATGTCTATCGCGAATGGCTGACAGCACGCGCCCGCTCAGGCCAATGAATGAAGCTGCCCGCTAAAGAATCGAAGCCAGTAATAGAGGCGTACTTTTCATGAGCACGGTTATTGGCTGGTGCGTCCCACAGATGCCGCTCGGGGTGAAACGCCGCTGAATTCTGCGGCGCGGGCCTCTGCATACGCCGCTCAGCCTAACAAGGCCGCGCGGCTCTCCAGGATCACACGCACCGGCATGTTGATCAGCAACTGGCTCAAGCGGCCCTTGTCCTGGAAAGCTTTGAGGAATGTGCCATCCTTCAGCTTCTCGAGAATCTTGGGAGCGATGCCGCCGCCCACGTAGAGTCCGCCAACCGAGAGGACCTTCAAAGCCAGATTTCCGGCCTCAGCGCCATAAATGGAAACCATCATGTCCAGAGCCTTGGCGCAAATCTCGCTCTTCGCCGAGAGAGCCATCTCCGTAATCACGCTGTTCGGATCGTGTCCGTCACGGATCTTCTCGGCCAGCCACTTCGGCTCTTCCATGCCCTGCGCGTCGCGGAGGAATTCGTAGATGTTGGTTAGTCCCATACCGCTGACCACGCGCTCGTAGCTGATGCGGCCGTTATATTTCTGCTGAAGGAATCGCAGCAACTCGATCTCTGTCTCATTGCGCGGCCCGAAATCCGTGTGGCCGCCTTCCGAGGGATAGGGCACGTGAATGCGTCCGTTCCAGGCCAGCATGCCCTCGCCAAGGCCGGTGCCGGCGGCGATGAGGGCGCGATTACCGATCTGGCTCGCATCGCCTTGGCTCAGGGTGAAGATCTGATCGGGCGAGAGCTCAGCGACACCGTAGCCGTTCGCCTCGAGATCGTTGATCAGAAAGACATGGTCGATCTGCAGATTGAGTGAGATCTCGCGGCTGTCCAAGGTCCACGGCAGGTTCGTGAGGCGGAGTCGACCGTCGCGCACCGGTCCCGGAACACCGAAACACGCAGCGCTTACTTTATCGGTGCCCAGGAATTCCCTGACAATTTCATCAAGCCCGGAATACTCTTTGGCCGGAAACTGCTTGTCCCGTGTATGGTTTAACTTGCCTGCTGTAAAGTCATAAAGCGCCAGGTGAACCTTGGTGCCACCTACATCACCAGCCAAAATCATCGTTCCCTCTCAAACACTCCACGGCCATGCCCGTCTGTTGCGGGCAACAGCGCAGCAGCATCCTTATCCAGGATCAGAGTGAGTATACCGCTTGCGGGCCATATCAGTTGGCTGGGCAGGCGCTCCGGATCGCGCTGTCCTGTAAATACTTCTTTAACGAGCTCCGCCTTATTTTTGCCGCCGATGAGGAAGAACACCGAGCTGCCCTGGTTGATGACGGGCCAGGTGAGTGTGACGCGCCATGTATCTTTTTGGGGGACCTGGTTCGCGGTAACCAGCCGGCCCATTTCATGAAGTGCCTCGGTGTGCGGGAAGAGCGACGCTGTGTGTCCGTCGTCGCCCATTCCGAGTTGGACCAGGTCGAACCGGGGAGTCTCTGCGCCTTCGAGACGGAAGGTATTGCGCAGGAGAGATTCATATCGCGAAGCGGCTACGTCGGGTTCGAGTTCGCCCTCCATGCGGTGGATCTGTTCCGGTTTCAGCGGAACACGATCGAGCATCGCCTCACGGGTCATCCGGTAATTGCTCTCAGGATGATCCGGGGGGACCGTTCGCTCATCCACCCAGTAGAGGTCGAGCTTCTCCCATGGCATCCGTTTAAGAAACGGCTGGCCAGGATCGGCGAGCAATTGGAACGCAGCTTTCGGGGTCGATCCGCCGCTGATCGCGATGCGTGCGCGGCCACGTTTAGCGACGGCCTCTTCTGCAATGTCAACAAGCTGTTCGGCAGCCCGTCGCGCCAGGGCCGAACCGTCCGGCTCAACGATGTACTCAATCTGTAGTTTTGATGGCATGGGAGAACCTCCGCTCCTTCTACATTAGCGTGTTGCTACAAGCTGGTATCCGGAGGATCCTTGCTAAGGCTTTCGAGATCGATCCTGTGGTTTTATCTACCCAGATAGGCGCGGTACTGGAGTTCGATGACTCCACCGGCGCGTGCAAGAGCAAGCTTGGCGAGGTTGTAGCGGTAGAGGCTCTGCACGTAGTTACTCTGCGCGGACGCGAGCGTTGCCTGTGCTGTGACCAGAGGGAGAGTATCGTCGACTCCGGCGTTGACGCGGTCGGTTTCGTCGTTCAATGCCTGCGTTGCCAGATCGACATTCGATTTCGACACGTCAACCAGCTTCTTCGCGGCATCTGCGTCCAGCAAGGCCGAACGCACCTGCTGATCGATCTTCGCGCGAAGATCGTCGAATTGGGCATTGGTCGCGGCTAGCTGCGCAGCTGCCGCGTCCGATGCGCCGCGAATGTTCGCTTCGCGGAAGATCGGAATGTTCAGCGTTCCCACCGCGGAAAAGACGTCGTGACTCGGGACCCCGTTCACCTTGTCGATACCGTAGTATCCGCTAAAGCTCAGACTGGGAAGGCGCTGAGCTCGGTAGGCGGCGTGAGCTGCGCGAAGCTCAATGATCTGGTTCCGCAGGTTCTGGTAGTCCTGGCGGTTCTGGTAAGCGACTGCCCGAACCTCTGCCGGCGTTTGGTCGGCTAGATCGCTGTAGGGAGCAGGATCTGTGAGGATGATCTTCTGTCCTGGATCGATGCCAATTTCGCGCTTGAGCAGGATGAGGTCCTTCTCGAGAGTGTTCTGCGCCGCAATGAGCGATTGCTGCTGCGATTGGAGCTGCACCTTCGGTCGCAGTTCATCGAGATTGGCGGCTGTGCCCGCTTCGTGTGCCGCCTTCGCATTCTCAAACTGGAGTTGGTCGGCCTTCACAAGAGCCGTCGCATTGTCGACCTCGCTGGAGTCGGCAATGCATCGCAGGTACGCCGTAGCCACCTGCTGGAAACTTCGCCGCGCGCGCTCATTTTCGAAAAGTAAGCGGAACGCGCAGCCGCTCCTGCTGCTTTCCATCCAGCGATCACCACGCCGGAAAACAATGTCTGTTTTAACGAGATTTGCCCCTGGGTGAGGTCATCCTTCGTGATCAGCGAAATGTTCGGAGGAGGTCCACCCGGAAAGAGCGATCCAAATTGTTTCAACGTGCTGGGCCCGAACCCCTGGGCAGCCAGGTTGTGCTGGAAGACACCGGTGCTACCTGTCAGGTTGATGGTGGGAAGAAACTGCTGAAGAGCGATGTTCTTTTCGCCTTGGAACAACTTCTCGCCGCTTTCGGCTTCTTTGAGGCCGAGGTTGTTTTCGAAACCGCGGCGAATTGCATCATCGAGCGAAAGCTTCAGCGGTTCATCGCTGATGGTCTGAGCAGTAACGCTGCCGTAGAAGGGATTCGTTGCCGAGCTTGGATTCTGCGCCGAACCGGAATATTGCCCCAAAGCGCCCGTCGCAGTCGCGAGGAAAAGAAATCCCAGCGCCGCTCGGCAGGCAAATTGTGCAGCCTCTTTCACATCCATCATTTTCTCAAGTACTTGCAGTAGTGTCCAGATTCCCAAATACAGCAGGAAAATACCGGAATCCGGTGCAAAAATGAAAGTTCTTGCACCAGATCCCGGTCAATTTCGGTTGGCTCGGCCAGTTTAAAGTCTTCGGCATCAGATCCTCTGCCGCGCCCACCTTCCACGACGGAAGAGCACGATGCCCGCCACCGCCACGCATGCTTGTGCAACCACGATCGACAGAAACACTCCCAGGCCGTGCAGTTTCGCCGGCATAGCGAGAAGCCACGCCAGCGGCACCTCCAGCACCCAGAACCCGAAGAAGTTGACGATCGTTGGAGTCATCGTATCGCCGGCCCCATTAAACGCCTGCAGCATCACCATGCCGTAGGCATACGCAACGTTGCCGCAACTGAATGTGCGCAGAGCCGTCGCAGCAATTGGCACCACTGCCGGATCATTCACAAACAGCCGCACAACCGGGGTCGCAAACACAATGAAGAACACGCCGATGATGCCGAGAAACATCATGTTGTAGAAGCCTGTCTGCCAAACCGCCTTTGCCGCGCGATCAGGCTTCCTGGCGCCAAGGTTCTGGCCCACCAGAGTGGCCGCAGCATTGCTCAGCCCCCACGCAGGCAGGATGAAAAAGATCACGATCCGGATGGCAACCGTGTATCCCGCCACCGCGGCTGCTCCGAAAAGGGAGATGATCCGCACCAGCGCGATCCAACTCGCATTCGCAATTGCGAACTGCAGCATGCCTGTTACAGACACACGTAGCAGCCGCATCATCACGTCGACGTGAATGCGAACATGACGCCACAACACGTGAATCCTCTCCGTTCCCTTCAGAAGCCGATAGAACTGGTACAGCACTCCAATTGAGCGACCCGTTAGCGTTGCAAGTGCAGCGCCGGTTACGCCCATCCGCGGAAAAGGACCGATCCCGAAGATGAGGCAGGGATCGAGCACCAGGTTGATGATGTTCGATACCCACAGCAGCCGCATCGCGATGGCCGCATCACCCGCGCCGCGAAAGATTGCGTTGTTGAGGAAGAGCATGATGATTGCGCCGCAACCGCCGAGCGCAACCCGCGCATATCCTGAACCAGTGGCGACGATCTCTGGCGATGCGCCCATGGCTCTAAGCAATTGCGGCGCGAAGATCCCCGCAGGAATGCCGATGAGCAGCGAGATCGCCAGTCCCAGCATGATGGCCTGAACGCCTGCGATTGCCGCATCCTCGGGGTCCTTTTCACCAATGCGACGTGCGACCATCGCTGTCGTCGACATGGCCACGCCGAGGCCGATGGCAAACACGAGAGCCAGCATCGATTCGGTGATTCCGACCGTCGCGACTGCATTCGCGCCGAGCCTGCCGACCCAGAACACATCGGTGACGGCAAACAGCGATTCCAGAACCATTTCGAGCACCATGGGAATGGCCAGCAGCAAAATGGCGCGATTCAGATTTCCAGTTGTAAAGTCCTGGTGCGAGCCCTTCAACGCCTCGCGCACTGAGGACCAGAAGCCCCGCTCACCTTCAGTTTGAGGTGGCGGTATCAACCATTCAAGAACAGACATACAAAGCTCCACGTTGGCGCGCGCAAAAGATGCGCACCAATAGCAATGGGGTCACGCTGCCATCAATTTGTGATTTGCAGGTGCGGGGCCCTCGCGAACGGGTCCATGTTCGTGGGGTCGCCTAACCCAGGTCTGAAATCTGACCTCGGGGTCGAGAAGAAGGGAAAACCCGAGGCAATGTTCAGCGAATAGGTCGGAGTCTGACAATGACGGTGACGGGCTGAAACACTGTTTCCTCCAATGGCCGGCGGGACCGGCGGGTCTTCAAACTATAACCCGAAATCAGTTTGCTTTTCCAGCGAAAATCTCGTCGAAGGAACGCATTCTCCAGAATTGCGAAGTTGTCGCTGCTCAAGAGTCGGAACCTTGACGCAGCCGCAGACAGGGCAGGGAACCACGTCGTCGGGCCAGCGACTTTTCTATGTATTTCAGGCACTCTTCGTCTGTCGGGGAAAGCCGCAGTGGCGTCCATCAGTTTCATTTGGATCTCAAAATATTCCAAGGCTTACTCAGGTGGCGTTCGATGGTTCTCGATGGGACACACCAGAGATACACGCCAAGTGGAGCTCCGACAATGAATAGCAAGATGTCCCACCCGTGCATGAACCTAATCTAGAGCAAAGATCTAATTACGTGTTAAGTGCATAATCATCCAAATATTCCGCGCCGTTTTGCAGGTTATTTCGCCTGAAAGAGGAGAATGGAAAATGGGAGAAAGACCGGTCCTGGAACATTGCTGGTGAGGGACGCACCCGGACATGAGACCATTCACTTCGCGAAGTGGTCCGGCAGCAAGCCCCGAAACCACGGCGCGTAAGTGGTTTGTTTAGAAATATTTGAAGGCTAAGTCTTTTCGCTGCAATATTTGCGGCGTGATATGGCCGTAAACCACTGATTTCATTGATACCCCCCCGGGGGGGGGGGGGGCAGCGGTACCAGATTGTGGAACAGAAGAAACACAATCTTGACGACCATCGCGGGAGCACTAGCAGCTTGCTGAAAAACTCGCCTCGAGTCTCTGTTTTGAAAGGGCACGACTTTAGTCGTGCCGCTAAGTACCGCAAAATGAATGGCGGCTTTAGCCGCTGAGGGACGGTTTGGTTCAGCTCGGCCTCTTGCTGGTTTTTTCAGCACGCTGCGAGGGACCACCTCCAAAACAGAATGCCCGACGCGAAGGTCGCGTCGGGCTCTGCAACTGCGAACGATGAACTGTGACTAGTCTTCTTCCTCCTCCAACGGCTTCTTGGCGTTAGCAAGGATCTTTTCGGCTACCAACTGTGGAACGATGTCGTAGTGATCCATTTCCATGCGGTAGCTGCCTTTTCCTTGTGTCATCGAGGTGAGTTGGGTGCCGTAGGTAAGCATTTCGGACATCGGAACTTCGGCATTGATGACCGTCGTTCTCCCTTTCGACTCCATGCCCTGGACGCGACCGCGGCGACCGTTGAGGTCGCCCATGAGCGCGCCGGCGAACTCGTCGGGAGCCTCGACGGCAACCTTCATGACTGGCTCCAATAAGCAGGGCTTGGCTTGTTCCATGGCTTTGCGGAAGGCCAGGCGACCGGCTTTCTTGAAGGAAAGTTCGTTCGAGTCGACATCGTGATAGCTGCCGTCGTAGACGATGACCTTGAAATCGACCACGGGATAGCCGGCGAGATAACCCCGAGCGGCTGACTCTACGACGCCCTTCTCGATGGCTGGGATAAAGTTGCGGGGGATCGCGCCGCCGAAAACTTCGCTCGCGAATTCAAAACCGCTGCCGCGGGGCAGAGGTTCCATCCTGACTTTGCAGTCGCCGAACTGTCCGTGTCCGCCGGATTGCTTTTTGTGGCGTCCTTGCGCATCAGCCTTGCCGCGAATGGTTTCGCGATAGGGGACCTTCGGCGCTTTGAGCGTGACTTCGGCGTGATAGCGCTTCTTCAAGCGCGACACGATGGTCTCGATGTGCGGCTGACCCGCTCCGCCGATCAGGAATTCGTTCGTCTGCGGATCGCGGAAGAAGCGGATCAACAGATCCTCTTCCATCAGCTTGTGAATCGCGGGTGCAAGCTTGTCTTCGTCGCCGCGCGTCTTGGGTTCGATCGCGTAGGTCATCGCCGGTTCGGGCATGGCTGCAAGCTCGACCTGGACATCAGCGCCCTTGGCGCCGAGCGTATCTCCGGTAAGAGTGTCTCTCAGCTTGGCAACCGCGCCGAGATCGCCTGCATGCAATTCGGCAACTTCGACCGCCTTGCGGCCTTGCATGACGCTCAGATGGGACAAGCGCTCCTGGCTGCGGCGTGTGTAGTTCTCGAGCGTCGCATCGTTCTTTACACATCCGCTGACTACTTTGAAGAAGCTGATGCGGCCGGCGAAGGGATCGCTCATTGTTTTGTAAACGACGACTGCGACCGGTTCCGAGTCCTCGATTTTGCGGAAGGATGTGCCGCCTGAAGTTGAATCGGAGGAGGCGCCGTTTGCTGCAACCGCTTGCATTGCCGCTGTCTTTACCGGAAGAGGAGGGCGCTCAGTCGGCGAGGGTGCGTAAACCTTGATGAAATCAAGCAGGTGGTCTGTTGCGACGTTGGTACCACCGCTGGCAAACAGCACCGGGAAAATACGGTCTTCGCGGATGGCCTCGTGCAGAGCGGTGATCAGATGCTGTTCGGGAATTGTTCCCTCGGCGAAGAACTCCTCCATCAACTCGTCTTTGCCTTCGGCAACCAGTTCAACCAGAGCCTCATGCGCTTCTTTGGCCTGCTGCGCGACGCTGGCGGGAATCTCACCGGTGATCTTGCCGTGCCCATCACCGTTGGGCGTGTAGTGGAAAGCTTCCATTGTGACCAGGTCGACTACGCCATGGAATCCACCTGCATCGGAGATGGGAAGCTGAATCGGAACACATTGCCGACCCCAGCGCTCGTGCAGATCTTCGATAAGCGCGCTTAATCCATTGCCACCGCCGGCTTTCGGGTGGTCCATCTGGTTTACGACCACAAAGCGAGGGATATTCGCCTCTTCAATACTCTTCCAAACTCGCTCGGTCACCGGTTCCACGCCATGCTGGGCATTCACGACCACGCATGCGGCTTCGACGGGCAGCAATGCGGCTTTCGCTTCATGCGTGAACATGTGGAATCCCGGAGTATCGACGAAGTTGATTTTCACTCCCTGCCACTCGGCAAATGCGACCGCGTTGGACATGGTTGTGCCGCGCGCTATTTCTTCTTCGTCATAAGCGGTGACGGCTGATCCGTCACTCACGCGTCCCTGAGTTGGCGTCATTTTGGCGGCATGCAGCAGGGCGGCAATTAGAGATGTTTTGCCACTCTGAGCATGCCCCACTACAGCTACGTTGCGGATCTCACTTCCCTGGTAGGTTTTCATGGCATTACCTCGCTTTGGATTGGGTATTTGAGGGTGCGCACATCCAGTCCAAGTCTCAGATTTGAGAGCTGGGGCACCCAGGAGAAATATGTGGACGGGTGGCACAGGGAGTTCGTGAAGGCGTCCGTGAGGACGTCAACGCGTCCCGATTTCAGGGCTCGAGGGCCCAGTCTGCCGTCTTCCTCGTCCATGCGGAGAGTCTCCGGCAGGCGCGGGGCAGATTCTCAAGTATCGGGAGGCCGCCCGGCGTCTAGCTTTGAGAAGCGGATGCTATCACAGCGGGAGTATGAACGTCCTGTGACTGGAATTACAGCCTGAGGCTATTGGCTTTTTGCTGCTTTGCGGGCTGTGGATATCCAAACGGCAATGCCAGATTTCTCGTTACCAGTGAAGGACCGGGAGAAGGCTCGAAAAATCATCGGTCCAGGGGCGCAGGCCGGGCAGCGTTTCGGGGTAGAAGGCATGTGAGACGAGCTCGGGCTGCTGGAAGAAAGCGGGACTGTTGGTTACCAGCATCCAGGTGGCCGTGTACTCTCCGCGCGTTTCGTTCGCCAGACTGTAGACATGGCGCGACTGCATTCCGGCGGAGGCGGCGAGTAGCGCAATCGGCGGTTCAAGATCGACGTGCCGGTTGGAAATGTGAAAAGCGATGACTCCGTCCGGCGCAAGGTGCCTGCGATAAAGAGCGAGAGCCTGCGTCGTGAGCAGATGCAGGGGGATCGCGTCACCGGAAAATGCATCAACAACAAGAACATCAAAGTCCTGAGGCGACTCAGTGGCGAGCGAGGTTCGCGCGTCGCCGGTGATGACGGAGACCTGGGCTCCGGAATCGCGGATATAGGTAAAGACGTTGCGGGCAATCGGCTCGACTGCGGGATTGATCTCATAGAACTGAATGCGATCGCCGAGCCTGCCATAGGCGGCTATCGTTCCGGCACCCAGGCCAATGACGCCGATTTTCCGTGGGCGGGTATTGCAGCAATTTCGGATTGCGAGGCCCACACCAGAATCTTCCGCATAGTAGGTCGTCGGTGTGTGCCGCTCTGCGTCGGTACCGAAGATCTGGGTTCCGTGTTCGACGTTGCCGTTGGTGAGGGTGCGCAGCGTGGCTCCTGGATAACCGAAGTTCTGCTTTACACGAAGCGCGCCATAGAAGTTGCGAACAGCGACCTGGGTGTTCCGCGAGCTGACCGTGTAAATCCAAAAGGTCTGCACGGTCATGATGAGGGTGCCTACACCCCAGAGCAGTCGCGAACTCCAGCCGTCCTGCCATGTTACGAGGAATGCGAGCAGGGCGGTGAAGCAGCAGGTGATCACGAGGTCCATGTTGAAGCGGAACAGCAAAGGGAACGCAATGCCGACGAGGAATGAGCCCAACGCCCCGCCAGCGGCGAAGACCAGGTAAAACTTCGTAGACTCCGACGCGCGTTGCGGGCGAAGCCGGTATGCCTCGCTATGGCAGAACAGGCATGATGCGAAAGCCTCAACGAGGAAGAAGCCAATGCTGATGCGCAAGGGCCATTCCACATCCTGCTTTGAAAACGCGTATCCGAGGCTCGCCAGCATGATGATGAGGAACCGCGTCACGATACTCCGCGGCAACGCCCGCGGAAACTCGAAAGCCAGAATGATGGTCAACAGATAAACGCCCAAAGGCAGAACCCAGAGCATGGGAATCGCCGCGACGTTTGCTGTCAGGTAGCTGGTGACCGCACTCAGCTGCATTGCCGCACCCATGGGAAGCAGTACCCAAAGCAGTTTTTGCGTGAGTGATACTGGAGCACCGTCGCTGTCATCCATTTCGGCGGAACTCGGCAGCCCCGCGTCCGTCGAACGGGCACGCCACGCCAAGATACCTGTGACCACCGCAAATGCTGCGAACCCGCAGCACCAGGCGATCCGTTGTGCACGCAACGTCAAGTGCGGCTCGACCAGCGTTGGATAGCAGGCGAGCGCAAGCAATGAAGCTAAATTCGAAAGCGCAAATAAACGATAGGGAATTGCTGTCCCGTGCAGGCGCGTCCACCATACCTGCATCAGCGGGCTGGTTGTGCCGAGAGCAAGGAAGGGAAGTCCGATGGTGCCGGCTAGAACCGAGAATACTGCGAGAACGGGGTGATTCGATCCGCCGCCGAAAACGAGACTTCGAAGACACCATCCGATAGCGGTCGCAAATCCGGCGACCAACAGCCCGAAGTAGACCAGCCAACGCGGACGCTGGGCCATCCAGTGCGCATATAGGTACGCGCACAGCAGCGCCGCCTGGAAGAACACAAGGCAGGTAATCCAGACCGCAGCCGACCCGCCCAGAACGGGAACGAGTTGCTTGGCGGCGATGGGCTCGACAAGGAAGAGCAGGAACGCACCAAGGAAGACCGCGGTCGCAAACAGCCAGCGCGATCCGGTCATGCGGACCTCAGAGGTAACTTCTGCATCGATAATCATTTTCGATCACGCGGATGCTATCACATCCACTATGCGAATCAGTTTGCGTGGCTTCATGTTGTTTGTGGTAGATTCGCCATACACTTTCGGGCTTTTCTCGTTTCCTGCCGGGTTCCGAATTGTTCAAAGGAAGTTCCGTATGTCCCCGTTGGGATTGAAGCTCGGCGAGCCTGCACCCGGAAGTCAGGATGATGCGATCGGTGCGAGCGCCCAGCGGAAGGCCGCCATCCGCCTTCTGCCCATCATCGCGATCGGCTATGGCATGGCCTACATGGATCGCATCAACATCAGCTTTGCCTCACTGCGGATGAACAGCGATCTGCATTTTAGCGCGACGGTATACGGAATCGGCGCCGGGCTCTTCTTCATCGGATACGCTCTGTGCGAGATTCCATCGAACCTGCTGCTTTTGCGTTTTGGTCCGCGCCGCTGGCTGGCGCGCATCATGCTGACCTGGGGTTTGCTGGCAGCCGCGATGATGTTTGTACGGACACCACTCGAGTTCTACGGAGTACGTCTCCTTCTGGGGATCTCGGAGGCGGGTTTCTTCCCTGGTGTGATCTACTACCTGACCCTGTGGTTTCCGGCCAGGATGCGGGCACGCGCGGTGAGCCGATTCTATGTCGCGTTGCCGCTCAGCACGGTGGTGATGGGCGCGCTGGCCGGCTGGCTCATGGGTCTGCAGGGAAGTTTTGGCCTGGCTGGATGGCAATGGCTTTTTCTTGTGGAGGGATTGCCCGCTGCATTGTTCAGCTTTGTCATTCTTGCCGCCTTGCCTGACAGCCCGGAGAAGGCGAAGTGGCTCACAGAAAGCGAGAAATCCTGGCTTCGCCGACAACTTGAAGCGGACGCTTCATGCGCGCACCTTGGACACGAAGCCGGCGTACTGCGTGCCTTGCTCTCACCAAAGGTGTGGATGATCGGGCTATTTTTCTTTTCTGCTCTCACCTGCAACTATGCATATGGGTTTTCGGCTCCGGCCATTCTGCAGGCAGCCACCGGATGGAGTGTTGGGAGGGTTGGAGGTCTGATTGCAATATTTGGACTGGCGGGTGCGGCCAGCATGTTATTTGGCGGTGCGAACTCCGATCGCACCGGCGATCGCGCGCTGCACTGTATCGTGCCATGCTGCGTGATGGGAGCAGGCTACTTCATTGCGAGCTATGGAGGTCCAGGGTGGCTTGTAGTGATCGCGCTCGGAACAAGTTTCGTTGCCTTCATGGCCCTTCAAGCGCCCGCACTGGCAGTACCCACTCAATTTCTTGCCGGCCGTGCTGCTGCTGCGGGAATCGCTGCCATGAATACCATCACCATGTTCAGCGGCTTCGTTGGCCCTTTCTGGATGGGGCGAATGAAAGACGCAACGGGAAACTACAATCTTGGCTTGCGTGGGCTTATCGTTCCTAGTCTGACTGCAGGGCTCGTAATGTTCTTGCTGACCCGGAGCCTCGCGCAACGCAGAATTCCTGCTCGGCAAGTGGATCTGGCAAACGAGGCCATTTGAGCAAGAACCGCTTTGCCCGAAGATCCGTTATCCTTGCATCGAGTTCAATCTGTTCATTTATGCCGCGGAAGATCGTCACCGCTCTCGATTTGCTGATTCTTTTCTGTGCCTGCGGTGCTGGCGCATGCGGCCAGGATGCTGCGAAGCAGAACGCAGATGACCAGGCATACACATTAAAGATGCCAGTGGATGAGGTGAAGGTTACGTTTCATGTGTCGGATGGTAAGGGCGACCCGCTCGAGCATCTGAAGAAGGACCAGATCCAACTCTTCGATAATGGCAAGCGGCAGAATCGAACGGTCGCATTTCACGAGTATCACGATCTGCCGATCCGGGTAGGATTTCTGCTCGACAATAGCCCATCGATGGAGACACAGTTGGATCGAAGCCAGCTGATTGCGTCGCAGTTGATCAAGGAATTCTTCCGGCCACAATCAGACCGGGCCTTCACGATGGGCTTCGGGGTGGACACACGACTCAGTCAGGATTGGACGGAGCAAGCCGATCCGATTTCGAAGGGCATCACCTCCAGTCTTGTAAGAGAAGCATCGGAGCGCGACGGCACCGCAATGTTCGATGCCATCTACAAGGCGTGCACAGATAAGTTCTCGACGCGGACAGCGGAACTGACGGGGAACTTCATCATCCTGTTCACGGATGGAGAAGATAACTCAAGCCATGTGTGGGAAGGAGAGGCAGTGGACATGTGCCAACGAGCCCGCACAGCGATATACGTCTTCGTCCCACAGTGGAAGGCACGTGCTACTCGCGGTCAGCAGATACTTGAAGATCTGGTATCCAAGACTGGCGGGCGAGTCTTCTACGAGAGCAGGCAGTCCACCCACGATGCATTGGCCCTGGCCGTCTCAGACATGCGGTACCAATATGAACTGATCTACTCTCCGCCGGGACTGAAGCGAGACGGAACTTTCCACCACATCAAGATGAAGTGTGCGGCTGCGCATGCACAGATTCAGGTGCGCTTGGGATACTACGCATACGCGAAAGCGCGTGAATCGAAGTAGCTGCTAGATGCTTGCGGTGGCCGGCAGAATCTCGTCAACATCCACCCATGCCGTTGGGTAGTTACCTGTGTAGCAAGCGACGCAAAACCCGTTGCCCTCACCACCGTCACAGGATTTCAGCAATCCATCGAGCGATAAATAGGCAAGCGTATCGGCTTCAATAAACCGCCGGATCTCCTCAATAGACTTGTTGGCAGCAATTAACTCCTGCTTTCGTGGCGTGTCCACACCGTAGAAACACGGCGAAATTGTGGGCGGGCAGCTGATGCGCAAGTGAACTTCCTTGGCACCGGCGCCACGTACCATGCGCACGATTTTGCGGCTGGTAGTTCCACGGATAATGGAGTCATCGATGAGAATCACGCGCTTGCCTTCCAGCAGATTGCGCACCGGATTCAGTTTCAGACGTACGCCGAAGTCACGCACGCGCTGTTCGGGCTCGATGAAGGTGCGGCCTACGTAGTGATTTCGGATAAGGCCGAAGCGGAAGGGGATTCCGCTCTCATCCGCATAGCCGAGTGCCGCCGTTACGCCGGAGTCCGGAACGGGCACGATGATATCTGCCGGAACGCCCGACTCGCGCGCGAGCTGGCGTCCCATCTGGTCGCGGCTCTCCTGCACCCATCGGCCGTAAATCTTGCTGTCGGGACGCGCGAAATATACGTGCTCGAAAACGCAGCTCGATTGCTGCACGCCGCTTGCATATTGGCGGCTGGTCAGTCCGTCCTCGGTGATCATGACGAGCTCACCGGGCAGCACATCGCGTTCATACTCGGCGCGAAGAAGGTCAAATGCGCAGCTCTCAGAGGCAATGACAATGGTGTCAGGGCCGTCCTGATTGCGGATGCGGCCAATAGATAGCGGACGGAAGCCGCGTGGATCGCGTGCCGCAAAAATGCGGTCACGGGTCATCATGACGATCGAGAATGCGCCTTCCACCTGCCCCAGTGAATCGGCAATCGCATCCACCAAGGTCCCAGCCCGCGAATGGGCGATGAGCTGCACGATGATTTCGGAATCCGACGTGGTCTGGAAGTACGCGCCGTCACGCTCCAGCTTCGCTCGAACTGTCCCGAGGTTCACCAGGTTCCCATTGTGTGCGATCGCAATGAGCCCTTTGGTCGATTCCACGCGAATCGGCTGCGCGTTCAGCAGGGCCGAGTCACCTGTTGTCGAGTAGCGCGTATGGCCGATGGCCATCTGCCCTGGAAGCTTTTGCAGCACCTCATCGGTGAAGATCTCGGACACGAGACCCATGCCTTTGATGTTGGCAAGGTGCTGACCGTCGGCTGTCGCAATACCCGCCGACTCCTGTCCGCGATGTTGCAGCGCATACAGGCCGAGGTAGGCCATCCTCGCCGCATCTGGATGTCCGTGGATCGCAACAACCCCACACTCTTCGCGGAGTTTCGGATCGGGATCCCGAGTCTCGGCAGCGAGATCTGGTGTACTTGCAAACCGCGTGGTGTCATCAATGCCGGGAACCCCCTGGTACATCAGCCGGCTCGTCATTATGCTGTGACCTCGTTGTGGAGTGCTGCTTCCAGAGACTTCGCCCACGGACCGCGCAACTCAGAAATCGACGCCGAAACTAGAACATCACCGTACACTGAGAACTCAATGCGGTCACCACCGGTGGTTCCCATGCGGGAGCAGAAATAGCTGAACTGGTTCGCCAGTTCCTCGATTTCTGAAATGTTCTCATGCACCGTACTGACGAGCACCATAGAGGCCGGTTCCGCGAACAAGCCGAAGAGCGGATGCGTCATTAAAGACGGTTCCTGGTCTACTTTCGCACCAATCCCCTTGTCGAAGGTGGCTTGAGCGAGAGCGGTAGCTATGCCGCCATCAGAGATGTCTCGCGCAGAGCGAATCAATCTACGGGTTGCGAGTGCGACAAGCAGCTTTTGCAGATCCGCTTCCGCATCGAGATCGAGAGTGGGAGGCGCGCCCCATAGTTCGCCGAGCACCGCCTTTGCATACTCAGAACTGCCGAATGCCGACATGTTCAGCGCAGCGGTCGCTTCCGGCGCCTCAGGATCGGTATCGGGCACTGGATCCGCTTGTGCCTCTACAGGGTAGTAGCGCATCGGTTCCGGTTGGAAAGGGACCTTCAGATCGGGCTTGGGTTCGTCGCCGCGCGGCACGGGCCACAAGAGCAGAATCGCGTCGCCTGCACGTTGGAATGCGGCCGGGACTGCCTTAGTGACGTCATCGAGAATGCCGACGATGCCGAGAACTGGTGTCGGGTAAATTCCCTCGCCCTTGGTTTCGTTGTAAAGCGAAACATTGCCTCCCGTGATCGGTGTTCCCAGTGCCGTGCATGCCTCGGCAATGCCGTCGATTGCCGCCGAAAGCTGCGCCATGATCTCCGGCTTTTCCGGATTGCCAAAGTTCAGGCAGTTCGTCGCTGCTACGGGAGTGGCTCCGGCGCATGCGACTTTGCGTGCCGCTTCGGCAACCGCGTGCTTCGCGCCGAGTTTCGGATCGAGATAACACCACCGGCCATTGCCATCCAGCGCCATTGCAAGCCCGCGCTCGTGGTGCAACTCACCAGTTTGCTTGATACGCATGAGGCCAGCTTCGCCGCCGGGCCCGAGCACAGTGTTGGTCTGTACCATCGAGTCGTACTGCTCATGCACCCAGCGCTTCGAGGAGACGTTCGCGCTTGACAGCAGAATCTTCAGATCAGAGGTAAGGTCGCGATCCTTCTCCAACTCGGCGGTCACCCGCTCCGACGGATCGGACGATACTGCAGGCTTCCATGTTCCAACCGGGCGGTGATACAGCGGGGCGTCGTCGGTAAGCGACTGGTTCGGAATATCGGCAACCAGTTCGCCATGGTGGCGGATCCGCAAGCGGGGCTCCGGTTGCACCGTACCCACAATCACCGCGTCCAACCCCCATTTTGCGAAGACTTTCAGGACCTCGTTCTCGCGGCCCTTTTCGGCAACGAGTAGCATGCGTTCCTGGCTCTCGGAAAGCATGATCTCGTAGGCGCTCATCCCGGTTTCGCGCTGCGGTACCAGGTCGAGTTCCACGTCCAGGCCCACGCCGCCGCGTGCGCCCATCTCACAAGTCGAGCATGTCAGTCCCGCTGCGCCCATATCCTGGATGCCGACGATCGCGCCGGTTTTCATCGCCTCAAGGCAAGCTTCGAGCAGCAGCTTCTCCATAAATGGATCGCCCACCTGAACATTGGGCCGCTTCTGCTCTGAGCCTTCCTTGAATTCCTCGCTGGCCATGGTCGCGCCGTGAATGCCGTCGCGGCCAGTTTTCGCTCCTACATATAGGACGGGGTTTCCTGTGCCGGTCGCCTTTGCATAGAAGATCTCGTCCTTGCGCACCAGCCCGAGTGCAAAGGCATTCACCAGCGGATTGCCGCTGTAGCATGGCTCAAATTTCGTCTCACCGCCGAAGTTGGGCACTCCAAAGCAGTTGCCGTAGCCTGCAATGCCGTCGACCACGCCTTCGACGATGGAGTGGTTTTTCTGCACGAGTTCCGGCTCTGAGCCTGCCTCGGGCAGAATAGGGCCGAACCTCAGCGAATCCATCACTGCAAGCGGTCGAGCGCCCATCGTGAAGATATCGCGCAAGATGCCGCCGACGCCTGTAGCCGCGCCCTGGTGCGGCTCGATGTAACTGGGGTGATTATGGCTCTCGATCTTGAAGGCGCAGGCCCAGCCGTCGCCAACGTCGATGATGCCCGCGTTTTCTCCCGGCCCCTGGACCACAAGGTCGCTCTTGGTCGGGAGGCGTTTCAAATGCACACGGCTCGACTTGTACGAGCAGTGCTCGCTCCACATCACGCTGTAAATTCCAAGTTCAGTGAGGGAAGGGACGCGTCCGAGTGCCGCCAGGATCCGTTCGTATTCCTCCCGGGTGATGCTGTGCTGCGACAGCAACTCCGGGGTGATCACGACTGGATCGGGAACGACTGCAGAAGAGGCAGTAGTCATCACGATTGCCTCCATTGTCGCATGGGATGTACCTCAAGCTTTAACGGTATGCATGAGGAAAGGACTTATCTCGCCGTGCAGAAGCGAGACAGCCGTCTTCTGAGCGTTTTCGGCGCATGCGTTGCGGTGATTGAAAGGTCTTGGCCAACTCTCCGCAGTGGCCCGGTCACCAACGGTTGTGCGATACTTTTCATGCACTCCATCTCTCGCCGGGATGGCGGAACTGGCAGACGCAGCGGACTCAAAATCCGCCGATCGCAAGGTCGTGGGGGTTCGACCCCCCCTCCCGGCACCAAGCAAAACAAAGGTGTTCCAGAGAAGTGACCGCACTTCGTCTGGGTGGACATGTCGTGCTGGTATCAGTAGTGGTGTCAGTTGCCTCCCTCAGTCAACCTTGTCCTCCCGCACGCTTTCCTTTTTGAGCAGGGCAGGTAGATGGGAAGTGGACACAGCAAGACGAACCCCGTCCACATCATCACTGCGCGAGCGCCCGCAAGGTAGGCACGCGGGATCGAGTCTGGGTTAACGTCTTCGACTCGATTCAACGCTGCGGCTTGAACTACTGTGAATGGGTATTCCGCCCGTAGTATCGCGGTTGTGGCGCGCGATGGGAGCACTCGCCGTTCTTCATCCCCGCTGTAGCGCCTTCGTCACCAATGGCTTTACACGCGATTTTGGCGACTGCTAGGGTGAGTCGATTGCACCAATGCCAGTTATGAAACTATAGCCCTCAATAAGGAGCGTGAGATGGATCGACGGCGATTTCTGGCGAGCGCTGCTTCTCTAGGAATCATTGGCGTGTGGGCGACGCGATCGCCTGCCGTACCGTCGCGAGTCGTATGGCGAGAGGACCGCGCGTCTTTTCCCCAAGGAGTCGCATCTGGCGATCCGGACGATCACAGCGTGGTCTTGTGGACCCGACGGCCATTCGACAAAGGCGAGCGCCAGGCGCTGACGGTGGAAGTGGCGCGAGATGCGGATTTCCGCAGCGTCGTTGCCAAGGCACGCACGCCGGTGCTGGCGGCGGCCGACTGGACGTGCCGCGCGCTGATCGGCGGCCTCTTGCCGGCGACGACTTATTGGTACCGCTTCACGGACGACAGCGGCGCCGGCAGCCGAATCGGGCGCACGATCACCGCCCCGCGTGCCAGCGACCCGCGCCCCGTTCGCTTCGCCTTCGTGTCGTGCAACAGCGTCAACGAAGGCGCGCAGAACGCCTTTCGCCGGATGATCTGGGAGGACGAGCACGCACCAGCCGATCGCAAGCTGGGCTTCGTGCTCCACTTGGGTGACTTCATTTACGAAGTTGTCGAATATCCCGACGAGGTGTCGCATCGCTATTCGCGCACTGTCTACGACCTTGGTCGCATTCCTGACGGCCGCAAGGTGGGCAATTTCCACGTGCCGACCAACCTCGCCGGCTATCGCCATGTCTATCGCGCGCACATCAACGATCCCGACATCCAAGACGCGCGCGCGCATTTTCCGTTCGTGTGCATCGGCGACAACCACGAATTCTCGTGGCAGGGCTGGCAGAGCTTCATCGAATACGGCGGCAAGATCGAGCCCGCGCAGCCGCTGCGCGTTGCCGCCAATCAGGCGTGGTGGGAATATATCCCCTCGCGCGTCCGCAAGGCCTCGGGCCCCGGGCTCGACGAGTTTGGCCCGCCGGCGGTGACGAGCGCGCCGATCGACACATTAGACGATCATGGGTTCGGCACCGAGGCCAACAACCGCACCGCTGTCGGCAGCATGACCGCCTATCGCGCGATGCGCTACGGCAAGCATGTCGATCTGATCCTCACCGATTTCCATAGCTACGCGATGCGGAATCCCGGGGCGCGGCCCGAAACGGACGTGTTCGACTTTCACTTCCCAGTGGTTCCGCAGGAGTTGTTGGAAATCATCGACGCGGGCAAGGACTATGCTGGCGGCAATCCCCCCGCGACAATCACCATCGGCGACAAGAGCGCGCCCAATTTCCGCAAGGACGAGCCCGCCTACACCATGCTCGGCCGCGAGCAGAAACCATGGCTCAAGGAGCAGCTGACGCGCTCGGCTGCGACCTGGAAGATCTGGGGCGCGACAAACGGCACGCTCGACATGCGGACCGATCCGCAGAACCTGCCCGCCGGGCTGGCGAAGGACAAATGGCCGGGCAAGGATTTCGGTACTTTCGGCGGCGGCGATTTCAGCGGGGCGTTCAGCGAGCGTGCCGAAATCTATGACACCGTCCGCGACCACAAACTGTCGGGGTTCGTCACGATCTCGGGCGACCGCCACAGCTTCTGGGCCGGCTATGCCGCGCCCAAATTGCCGCCAGCCGGGTTCGACCCGGTCGGGCTGAGCTTCATCACCGGTTCGATCTCCGCCCCCGGTCTCGCCGAAGCCGCCGAATACTATAAGGATTTCCCGCTGCTTCCGCTGTTCGTGCGCAAGGCGCCAGGCGCCGCGCCCGAAGCGACGATTAACCTGACAGTCAAGCACGGCGTGCGCGCAGCGCTCGAATATGCAGCGAGCGGCGACATCGCAAAGGCGCGGGCGAGGACCAATCCCGACGTCGCGCCGCACCTGGAATTCGTCGACATGGCCGGGCACGGCTACTCGGTGGTCAGCGCCGGGCCCGACTCGATCGAGACCGAATTCGTCTGCATCGTCCGCCCGATCGCGCGCGCGACGACCCAGGACGGCGGTCCGCTGCGTTACCGCGTATCGCATCGGGCGAGGCTATGGGGGCCGGGCACGCCTCCGAAGCTGGAGCAGCGGGTGCTTGAAGGGGATGCAAAGCTGTCCGTTTGATGGCTTCATCACAAAGGCGCCAAATCGTCTCACTCTCAACCATGTGATGCCGATTGGCTCGCCAAGCCCAAAACAATACGTGCGAATCCAGGTCTATCTCCGGCTTGATCGCTCGCTCGTGCCCAGCGATGCGTTGCGGCCGCAGATTAGCAAGAAATCTGAGAAATTTCAGGACAGACGGAACGTAAACCCGATCCAGTGACGCTGTTGTCGGCGATTGTAGTGATTGCGGTTGCCGGCATCGGGGGTTCAGATTGCATCCATGGCGGGAGAACTGAGGTTCTGGCCGGTTGGTTGGGTTTATCAGGATCACTTCCTGCAAGCTGATTTCAGCCTAGCAATTTTCAGCCTCATTAGGATCGTGATGATCAAGCTGCAATTGAGAAGATCCATGGATCGAATCCACTTCGAAAAGTCCTCTGCTCGGCTATACGGGTCCGTCTCCTCGAAGACCTCGGCGAGATCGATCATAGTCCTGGGATTTCTCTACATGCTATACTCCATCGTTTCCTGATCACTGAGCGGTGTCCGCGTGTTCTGCCGCAGAGTTTACCGCTTTATAGAAAGGGTCAACCTGCTCATGGCTGCTCTGCCTGGGTCCTTGTACTTCTGCGCGAATCCCTCCACCCACTTCAACCGGAATGCCATACATCAGAAGATCCGCCTGGCAATCGCCGTGTGGGTTCTTCTAGTGTTCGCGGGCGTTACTTGCGCGGTTGCTCAATCAAAGGCTGCCACTGCGACTAGCTTCACTGTGACCTCTGGCGGAAGCAGTGTTTCCTCGGTCCCAGCAGGTACCGTGGTGGCATTGTCCGCAACGGTGAGTTCGGGTGCAACATCCGTAACTCTCGGCGTCATCAGTTTTTGTGAGAGCTCCGCAAAATCCTGCACCGGCATTCATCTGCTCGGAACCATCCAACTCAATTCCGCCGGAAAAGCAGTGCTGAAAATGCGTCCGGGCATTGGGAGTCACAGTTACAAGGCCGTCTTTGCAGGCACGAATAGTTACTCCGGCAGCTCCAGCAGTGTGTTGGCACTCACCGTCACCGGCACAATTCCACCGGTCGCGACCACCACAAGCATTAGCCAGACCGGAGCATGGGGCGCGTATAGGCTGACCTCAACCGTCACCGAAACAGGAAACACTGCTCCTCCCACTGGATCCGTTTCTTTCCAGGATTCCAATCATGCCAATGCTGTTCTGGGCACGGGGACACTAAGCGCGCCGACGCGCGACGTGGCGTGGCTAACTGCGAACACGACGGCCAGCGGTGTCGCTGGGGTCTCTTATGTAGTCGCGGATTTGAACAGGGACGGGATTCCTGACCTGTTTATCAAGGACTATTTCGGCACCTATGATGTCCTGCTCGGGAACGGAGACGGAACCTTCAGAGTGCAGGGCTCTCCTTTTGGCCCATATAGTCAGACGGGCTCCTTTGTTGTGGGGGATTTCAACAATGATGGCATCCCAGACGTGGCTGCCGTTAATGCAGTCTACTACGCGGCAAACAACACGATCACCATCTTCCTGGGAAATGGAGACGGAACTTTCACCATCGCAGCTTCCAGTCCCGCGATCGGAATGAGTCCCAATGCAATCGCTACGGCAGACGTGAATGGCGATGGCAACGCCGACCTCGTTCTCTCCCAGCAAGTTTCATCCAATGGAGAAGTGGTTGTTCTGCTTGGCAACGGCAGTGGCGGGTTCACGCAGACGCAGGCGTCCGTCTCCATGTACACAATGGCGAGTTTGCTTATCCCTGCCGACTTGAATGGCGATGGCAAGGTTGATCTGATCGCGGTCGGTGCATCACCAACCGAGACGAGCGTTTTAATTGGCAATGGAGACGGAACCTTTACGGTTGAATCGAACCCCGGTTTACCTGCTGCCTCGCGGGCGGCCGTTGCGGATGTGGACGACGACGGCGTACTTGATGTGATCGTTGGCCCCAACGACTTCTCCGTTTACACCGGGAATGGCGACGGCACCTTCTCCCTGGTACCTGCCGGCCCAAATGCCAACTTCAAAATGTCCGGCTTCGCAGTCGGCGATCTGAACCAGGATGGTATTCCCGACATCGTGTATGCGGCGCCCTACGTAACGGCGGTCGGAGTGCTGTTTGGCAACGGAGACGGAACCTTCGTTCAGGCAGCTGGAACTATCGCTTATCCCTACGACTTTTCCGGCACATTTGTCGTTGCCGACTTCAATGGGGATGGATGGCCAGACATCCTTACGGAGGATGGTAATTCGCGGACTGTTATCGATTCGCTAACAACCCCGACTGAGACGGCCACCGCATCGGCGACTGTTTCGCTCCCGCTTGCAGGGACGCATCTCGCAGCGGCGGCCTACCCCGGTGACAGCAATTACAAGCCGAGCACTTCGGGCACCATTCCGCTGTGGGGCGTACCCCCAGCAACGTCCACGTCGCTGGGTCTGACATCGGCCGGATCCGTTGTGACCAGCGTTGCTCCCGGTACCGTCATTACCCTCACCGCAACCGTTGCGGCTGGGGCGAACCCGCTCACAGCCGGGCAGGTTGAATTTTGCGATGCGGCTACGGTCTCCTGTTCCGACATTCATCTGCTTGGCACGTCAGCGCTCTCCAGCAGTGGGACTGCGGTGTTCAAGTTCGTCCCCGGCGCGGGAACGCATAGCTATAAAGCCGTCTTCATTGAGAATGGCTATGGCCTGAGCAGTTCGTCCAATGCGGTCTCGCTGACCGTCGGTCCGGCACCACGGCCCGTATACACAGATGCAACCTCGATCTCCAGTCAAGGCTACCCAGGTGACTACTCGCTGACGGCTGCCGTTGTCGGATATGGCGGCACCGCTCCGGTGACCGGGAAGGTTTCTTTCCTCGACACCACCTTCGCGAACAAGAATCTGGGAACTGTCTCTCTTGGTAGTAGCACACCCGGAACGGGATGGCTCATCTCGCCGACCCAGGCCCTGGGCTACGCACCACTGGGTGAGGTCCAGGGAGACTTCAATCGCGATGGCATAGGCGATTTGGCGTTGTTGTGGAGCAGCGGCCAGTACGGCGACGGTCCTTACTCCATATCGATCCTCCTGGGTAAGGGCGACGGGACATTCAACACCGGCCCGACATTCTCCACAGGCATCGCCAATCAGATCAATCCTTATATGAGCTCCGGCGACTTCAACGGAGACGGGAAGTCCGATCTTGCGATTCTGAGTTGGAACACTGGAGGATTTACCAGCTACGTTACCACTTTTCTGAGCAACGGCGACGGAAGCTTCGCCGCTGCCCGGACCAATGTCGCTTACAACCAGGGCGTGGTCGGCGGAGATGGAATTCCCGGCTCGATGGTCGCAGCCGACTTCAACGGTGATGGCAAGCTGGATGTAGCCGTCGTTGGCGATTACATCTCATTCGGCGGCGTCTCCATCCTCCTCGGAAACGGAGATGGAACCTTCAAGGCCGGAACAAGCTTTGCTACCTCCGGCGACTATGGCCGCGTTGCGGTCAGCGATCTCAACGGCGATGGCATTCCGGACCTGGTTGTAACCAATTACTTCGAATTCGGCGGAAGTCCAACCATATTTCTGGGTAAGGGCGATGGCACATTTACGTCGAAGCCGGCGTCTTTCACTTTGGACTATTTTCCAACTTCGGTAGTGGTGGGAGATTTCAACCGAGATGGCGTTCTGGATCTCGCCTTTTCCGATCTAAGCGGCGTCGAGATTGCCTTGGGCAACGGTGATGGCACCTTCAAGGAAACCGCAGCTAGTCCGATAGTTCCTCCAAGTGAGCTCTCCAGCCTTGTCATCGGAGATTTCAATCATGACGGCAAGCTCGACATTGCGGGCGTAGACGACTACAACGACCGCATAGTTCTGCTCATCGGCGCGGGAGACGGCAGCTTCACGGTAACGCCGACCACTCCTGTTGTGAGCCCGAACTGGCTCGGACCGTTTGCGGTTGTCGCCGCGGACTTCAACGGAGACGGCGTCCCCGACCTGGCGATGCTGGATAAATACCAGACAAACGCATCGATCCTTCTCACCGAGCCTACCGAGACTGCCACGGGCACGGTGGACCACGTTGCGCCAATCGGCGCCGGAACACATGCGGTAAAAGCCAGCTATGCAGGCGACAGCAACTACCCTGCAAGCGTCTCGTCCACGATCAATCTCGACGCGGGCCTTGCCCCGGTGGTCATCTCGCCCCCGTCCGGCACCTACTCGACAGTGCAGACTCTGACGATGAGCGAATCGGTTCCGGGTTCCACGATCTACTACTCCGCCTATGGAGTGCTGAATACGAATGGCTTCGTCCCCTATACCGGGCCGATCACGCTTGCACAGGGCGGACAGGTGACGATCACTGCGTACGCCAGCGAGACTGGTTACGTCACGTCGAACTACGTGACAGCTACCTACAATTTGAAATTCCCGGTGACTCCAGCGCCGAGCATATCGCCGACTGCCGGCTACTACGCGGGGCCGCAAACCGTCACCATCGCGGACTCGGACTCTTCGGCGAAGATCTACTACACCACGAACGGAACGATTCCGACCTCCACCTCAAATCTCTACAGCGGCCCGATCTCTGTGAACGGGTCGGAGACGGTCGTCGCGGTTGCACTCTCCTACGGCGGGTCGCTCAGCGTTCCCGTCTCGGCGCAGTATGTGATCGGATCATCTTCAACGCCGCTCATCTATTCAATCGCAGGAACTGGAGTGGCGGGGTACAGCGGGGATGGCGGTCCAGCATCGCTCGCCCAGATCACAGGCGCGGCGGGGATGGTGAAAGACGCCAACAGCAATCTGTACTTCAGCGATGAAACCAATCACATGGTGCGCAAAATCGCGGCGGGTACCGGTGTCATCTCGGTCGTGGCAGGGAATGGATATTACGGTTCCAGCGGTGACGGCGGCGCGGCGACCAGCGCAGCGCTTTCCTATCCGGCGACGCTTGCATTGGATGGCTCGAGCCTCTACTTCGTGGATCTAGGCAGCGAAACCATCCGCAAGGTTGATCTGACCACCGGGATCATCACCACCGTCGCCGGCAACGGTACCTGCCTTATCAGCGGGGATGGCGGTCCCGCCACTGCGGCCGGAATCTGCGGCGTCTACGGGCTTGCCGTCGACGCCTCGCACAACCTCTATCTCGCTTCCGCGAACACAATCAGGCAGGTGAAAGCCGGAACCGGAATCATCACCGCCATCACGGGCACTACCTACGGCTACTCAGGAGATGGAGGGCCCGTCTCCAGTGCAGGTTTTGCGACAATCGATGGTCTGGCTTTCGACGCGAGCGGCAATCTGTATCTCGCGGATGCCGGCAATCAGTTGATCCGGAAGATCACCGCAACTGGCGGAGTCATCACGGCGTCCAGCATTGTCAGTACGGTTGCAGGCACTCCGCCACGGCAGAACAGCTATCCCATTGGCGGCTATTCAGGCGATGGAGGGCCCGCCATAAGCGCCCTGCTCAATGGCCCTTTGTCAATTGCGCTTGACGGTTCGGGCAATCTCTTCATCGCCGACAGATACAACAACGTCATTCGCGAGGTTGCAGCATCCACACAGATCATCTCAACCGTCATCGGCAATGGCCTCGCCTGCGCCTCCAATGGTGATGGCGGCGCCGCAACCAGTGCGTCTCTGTGCTTCCCAACGGAGGTCATGGCCGACGGCTCCGCGAACATCTACGTTGCCGATTCAATCAGCCGGATCCGTGAGATGGTCGTCGCATCTACGCCTCCATCCACCCGGGCAGCCACGCCAACGTTCAGTGTGCAGGGCGGTGACTATGCAACAGCCCAGACTTTGACCATCACGGATGCAACCCCCGGCGCGTCAATATACGTGACGGTGGATGGATCTGCGCCTTCCCCGTCCACTTCGCCCGGATACAGCGTTCCATTCGTCGTAACCGGCAATATCACGGTGAAGGCCGTCGCAGTAGCTCCGGGTTTCCTGACGAGCGCGCCTGTTTCGGCCACCTACAACATCGCAGGCAATGCGCCCATAATCACTACGGTTGCCGGCAGTGGAACCTACGGTACAAGCACAAATGGAACGCCGGCTTCGGATCTCAAGTTCAGGGGGGCTGAGGGGCTTGCCATCGACAAATCGGGAAACCTCTACGTCTCCGACACAATTGGATGCGCAGTCTGGAAGATCTCCGCATCTACTGGGACTGGCTCTATCTTTGCCGGAACAGGGAACTGCAATTACAACGGAGACGGCGTTCGTGCGACCGACGCAGCTCTGTCTTACCCGGAAGGACTGGCATTTGACGCCACCGGAAATCTGTTCATTGCGGATCAGGGTAACGGCCTCGTTCGCAGAATCGCTGCAAGCGATGGTGTGATTACGACCGTGGCCGGCCAATATCCTCCGCCATTCGGCAACGTGGGCGACGGCGGCCCAGCCACATCCGCATATCTCAGCGGGCCAGCTTCCATTGCATTCGACTCGAACGGGAACCTGTACATTACCGATAGCGGTAATGCCCGTGTTCGCAAGGTCTCGGCAACCACCGGCATCATCAGCACATTCGCAGGAAATGGAACCAGCGGCGTAAGTGGCGACGGCGGGCCCGCGACAAGCGCCGCCCTGCAATACCCCACGTCTGTCGCATTGGATTCGGCCGGGAACATCTATGTTGCCAGTTTGAATGGCGGCAGGATACGTAAGATCGCTGTTGCAAACGGGCAAATCAACACCATTGCCGGATTGAAGGACCTCCGAGGCGATCTCGGTGACGGCGGTCCAGCGCTTGGCAACGAGATCGCTCCTCGGTCGCTGACGCTCGATGCGAACGACAATCTGTACATATCTAACGATCCGTCAGAAATTCGCAAGGTCGATTTAAACTCCGGCGTAATCACAAGAGTCGCAGGCATTGGTTTCCCGGGCTATAGCGGAGACGGCGGCGTTGCCACCGCTGCGCAGATTGTTTATCCGCAACAGATCGCATTTGATTCTGTTGGAAACCTCTACTTCCTGGACGGCGCGGGACGCATCCGGAAGGTGATTCTCGTCACACAAACTGCAGCCACACCCACCTTCACTCCCGGCGGTGGCTCTTACGCGTCCGTGCAATCCGTCACCATCTCCAGCACCACAACGGGAGCGACCATCTACTACACCACGGACGGCACCACTCCAACCGCAAATTCCAATGTATACGCCAGCCCGATCACCGTAACCGCCTCTGAAACCATCAAGGCGATCGCTGTCGCAGCCGGCTATACGCAGAGCGCAGTTGCGAGTGGGACCTATTCCATCACCGTGCCGCCGCCCACATTCACCATCTCAGGGACGGCAGTCAGTGTGACCAAGGGAGCTACAACCGGAAACACCTCAACGATCACGTTGCAGCCTTCGAATGGCTTCAGCGGCAGCATCACACTCACCGCGGAGATCACCAGTTCTCCAAGTGGTGCGCAGTATCCGCCGACCCTGAGCTTCGGAACAACATCGCCTGCCGCGATCACTGGCTCCTCGGCAGGTACTGCAACGCTGGCGATCACCACGACCGCAGCTACATCAGCCGCAAACCACGCCGGACCATCCCTCTGGCTCACTGGAGGCGGCTTCACGCTCGCATGCATGGTGTTGTGGTGCATCCCGGCGCGCCGGCAAGACTGGAAAGCTCTGGTTGGATCGATGGCTCTGTTGCTGGCTCTTGGTGCGCTGGGAGCTTGCGGAGGAGGAAGCGGTGCTCCGGGAGGCGGTGGCGGCGGAGGCGGGGGTACAACTGGAACAACCTCCGGCACTTATGTGATCACGGTTACCGGCACCTCGGGCTCTGTCACCCAGACCGGCGCGATCAATCTGACTGTCAGATGAGCCAGATTGGAACTTCTAGTCATGCAATGTGACACTTTGCAGGCGAGTCGGTTAAGCACGAGGCGTGCTTGTAATCGGGCGAAGGAGCGGAATCACAAGATCAGCGTGAGAATCTCTGCTTCGATCAACACCGTTATCCGTCGCATTCCAGAGCGCATTGCTTAGGCTGAAGGTGAGCGGATCTCAGGAGTTCTCGGAATTCGCAAGATGCAAGTTCCGCGGCAACGTCCTTTTGTTACAGAGACCACCGCAGCGCACCGTGGAAACCTGCTCGAGATCCGCCAGCATGCGTTTGCGCCGTGTCATGCTTCCTCCCGCTCTCCGGGCTGGAGAATTTGCGCGATTGCTCGCGCCAGTTTGTCCCACTTGCCGGTTTCAACCGCCAACTGCCGTCTGCCTTTTGCTGTCAACGCGTAGAACTTCGCCCGTCGATTGTTCTCTGAGGTCCCATCTTCGGCAGAGATCCATCGCCGCTTGATCAGCCGGTGCAGCGCCGGATAGAGCGATCCCTGCTCGACCTGGAGCACTTCGTCGGACCTGAATTCAATAGCCTTGGCGATGGCGTGACCGTGCATGGGGCCGCGTTGCAGGGTGCGCAGAATCAGGAGATCCAGGGTGCCCTGGAGAAGTTCGATGCGTTCATTCTGCTCTCTGGTAGACATTCTAGGTGATCATAGGCAGGATTCCGGTAGAATGTCAAGGTGAGCGAGGCCAGCTCTCTATTGACGAGAGCTGCCGTAAAGTGCGCTTCAGAAGACAACTCAATCTGGGGCATCGGCGCCTCATCAAGGTTCTGCTGCCGGTCCAAAAGTTTCGAAGCCTCGACATATAGCCTCAATGACCCATTGACACCGCCCAAAGTCAAAACCTAGGCTGCACCGTAAATCGATTTGGTAGCAGCAAGGCGGGTGAAAGATGGCATATGAGATAGATCGCAGAACCTTCGTCAAGGGGGCAGGATCGATCGCCGGCGTTGGCGTACTGGGCTCATTTTCCGCACTGGCGGAGATGCGAAGACAACTGACAGCCGTCTCCACACCCCTAGCCTTGTTCAGCTACGCAGACGTGCAGTTGCACGACGGGCCGATGCGGCGTCAGTTCGACGAGAACCACGCGCGCTTTTTGAACCTGGATGACGACCGGATGCTGAAAGTGTATCGACAGGCAGCCGGTCTGCCCGCGCCAGGCGACGACATGGGAGGTTGGTACGATCTGACCGGGTTCAGCCTGGAGCGGAGCGACTTCCATGGCTTCATCGCGGGACATTCATTTGGGCAGTACGTCTCAGGACTAGCACGCGCCTATGCCGTAACGGGAGATGATGCGACCAGGCTCAAGATCAACAAGCTCGTGAAGGGATATGGCGAGACGCTCGATCCGAAGGCGAAATTCTTTGTGGACTATCGACTTCCGGCTTACACCTATGACAAGCTCTCGTGCGGGCTGATTGACGCTCACGAGTATGCCCATGATCCGATGGCCATGGACATCCACGAAAAGCTTACGCGGGCCATAGCCGCCTACTTGCCTGAAAAGGCTCTATCCCGCGCGGAGCAACGCTCGCGCCCGCACAAGGACACCGCTTTCACCTGGGACGAAACGTACACCCTGCCGGAGAATCTCTTCCTTGCATATCAGCGGAGCGGGAAGCCTCTCTACCTGGATATGGCGAAGAAGTACCTCGAAGATGACACCTATTTCAACCCTCTTGCAGAAGGGAACAATGTACTGCCGTTTGAGCATGCATACAGTCACGTGAACGCATTCAGCTCGGCGATGCAGGCCTACATCACGCTGGGAAGCGAGAAGCATCTTCGGGCGGCGAAGAATGGCTTTGAGATGATCATGAAGACGCAGAGCTTTGCGACAGGCGGATGGGGGCCGAACGAGGCGTTTGGCGAGCCGGGAGTCGGCCAGCTTGGCGATAGTTTGAGCCAGACTCATGCCAGCTTCGAGACGCCATGCGGCGCATACGGCCATTTCAAGATCACACGATACCTTCTGCGCGTCACCAAAGACGCACGCTATGGCGACAGCATGGAGCGAGTTCTCTACAACACCATCCTTGGTGCGTGGCCTATTCAGGCCGATGGAACGTCGTTCTACTACTCAGACTACGCAAATACCGGAAAGAAGGTCTGGTACAAGGACAAGTGGCCGTGCTGCTCCGGGACATTTCCGCAGCTTGCGGCCGATTACCACGTCAGCACGTATCTGCGTTCGCGCGATGGAGTCTACGTCAACCTGTTCACGCCATCGAGTGTCCGTTGGAACGACGACGGAACCAAGCTCCAGCTGACGCAGACGACCAGGTACCCCTTCGAAAACAAGATCGAGATTCAAATTTCCGCGTCGCAGCCGCATGAGCACACGATCTTCATCCGGATCCCGGCCTGGGCTAAACCTGATCCGGTTGTCATGGTCAATGGCCGGCGAGTAAGCAGCCAAGTCGAGCCTGGATCGTTTGCAGCGCTTCGCAATACATGGAAAGATGGCGACCGCATTCAGGTTGAGCTTCCGATGCCGCTCCGCCTCGAAGCGGTTGATGCAAACCATCCGAACCTGGTGGCGCTGGTCCAGGGACCGCTTGCGCTGATGGCTATTGCGGAATCACAACCAACGTTTGATCCGCAGGCTCTTCTCCGAGCGAAGCCGGCGAACAACAACCGCGGAGACTGGACGGCGACTTCAGTCAGCGGTGGAGATGTGACAATGCGGCCATTCATGACGATCGACAAGGAAAACTACAGCACGTACGTGCAGATCAAGAGTTGACTCACAATTTGTGCCTGCAGCAATTCGGAGGTCATCAGGCTCACCCCAATCCGATTCGGGATACAAGGCGAGGCGCCCCGGACCGCACGGAAGGAGAAATTGGAGCGATGATCAACCGGAAAGAGTTCGTGAGAGGCTGCGCAGCCGCGATCTGCGGAACCGGCATATGTTGTGCGGAGAAGGTATCTGCCGCTCAGGTGACGGAAGAGCATGCAGACGGATGCGATCCGAAGCAACTTTCAGAAGTACGCGACCGCGCTGACGCAGCTCGGCTGCGCTTCTCGAAGCTGATTGAAATCATCGAGGCTCGTTCGCCCGAGGACGAGCGTAAACAGATTCTGCGTGCGCTTGGAGGCAAGTGCGCGGATACGTTTCGCGCAACCTTGATCGACCGATACAAAGGGAACGTCGAGGGCTTCCTCGATGAGGGCCGGCGCAACTGGATGGCGGAAGCTACTTACGACAAAGCAGAGGGCACGATTCGCATTGTCGACAAGGGGCCATCATGTAGCTGTCCTATGGTGAAGGTTGGTACGACACCTCCCAGCTTTTGCGATTGCACCTTGGGATGGCAGGAAGCAACCTACTCAGAGATTCTGGGACGCCGAGTCAAGGCAGAGCTGGAAGAATCGATCCTTCGTGGCGGCAAGCGATGCGTGTACCGCATCACTGTTATTTGACACCAAGTGCGGAGTAGCGGATCCGCTCCCTTTCAATGTCACGGGGACAGCGGATCTCCCTCGACAAGTTTGAACCGGTTTTCTTCGCGCTTCTTGTTGTTCGCCTGCTGGCGAAGAACCGCAAGCTGCTTCAGCAAACCCGGAATTTCGTTTCTCTGGTCAGTTTTTCGCAATGCACGGACGAGATGATATAAGGCGGTCTGGTCTGCCGGATCATCATGGAGTGCTTTACGGCATTCCGCAACGGCGTCTGGGTATCGCTCCGCTGCCATGTACAGTTTCGCAAGCACGGTGTGAGCCGGACCGAGAGCAGGATTCAAGGAAACAGCTCTCTTTGCTGAGTTCATCGCCGTATTGAACTCGGAAGTGCCGGGCTGCGGGTCCTGTTCGGCGAGCACGTCAGCTTGCATATAAAGCAAGATCGGATCATTTGGGCGTGCGCGCAGCTTCTCCTGAATTCCAGCAAGAGCCTTGCTGAAATCGTTTTGCTGCACGGCGGTCAATCCCTGCGCGGCTGCCGATAGAGATGACTTTGGATCCAGTTGGTAGGCTCTATCGAAATCACTTTGGGCCTTCTCGTACTCCGAAAGCTGAACATACAACATTCCCCGTGCGAAGTAGAGCGCCGCGGCATTGGGCTGCAGGTTGATTCCATCGTTCACCACGTTAATGCCGACCTGTACTGACTGATGTTTCTCAGCAATTGCGGCAAACTCGATGTACAGATTCACGTTTTTCGAATCGCGAAGGATCGCTTCACGCAGCGAATCGACGGCCTTCTCCGTCTGATGCGATTGCTCGTATGCCTGCGCGGCAAGTTCCAGGGTCTGAGGGTCTGGATCTGCGGCTAACAATGGCGTGAGCGTAGCGATGGAGTCCTCTGGAAGTTGCGCCATCAACTGAACCGATGCCAGGACCCGGCGTTCCTGGACATTCTCCGGATGTGATTCGACGCTCCGCTTCAGCATCGCCATTGCTTTGTCGAATTGCTTTTGCTTCACGAGGCAGGCGGCGTACGCATCCAAGCCGGCCGGTCGCGCCTCAAACACAGGCAGAGCCCTTTCAAAGTGAGGCAGTGCCGAGGTGCAGTTCCCCTGCTGATACTCCAAAACCGCCACCATGGCGTGGCTGGTCAAGTCGTTTGGATGAAGCTTCAATAGATGTTCAATGATGGGAATGCCAGCAGCGTCTCCCTGGTCGAATTCAATCTGCGCTGCACCTTGCAGAGCAGGAACGTTGTCCGGAGCGAGCTTGATAGCACGGCGGAATGAAGCGAGCGCGTCCTTTGAGTTACCGGCGCCTTTAAATGCGACGCCTTGCATCGTCCACAGCTCTGAATCTGCCGGTGAATGTGCAATAGCTGCATGGAGCAGCCCGAGAGCCTTCTCGTATTGTCCGGCTCGAAGCGCTGATACGATGTCAGCGGTCCGACGATCGCCTGTTTGGGCAGCGAGATTCGCGACCAATGCCGTCAGAGCCACAAAAACGAGAAGTGTCCGGCGATGGGAGGGAGCAGTTGTCATAGCTCTGAACTAAAAGCGCAATAATGCAACGGCAAAAAACTCGAGAGACCTGCAACTGATGTTACTCAAAAGAAAGAGGCCGGCCAACTTGAAGAGCTGGCCGGCCTCATCGTTCAAACGCCTTTACATCAGAACGACAGCTTCCCGCCCAATTGCCAGAACCTTGGCTCGTGGGAACCCGTAGCCGCGCCGAAGCTTCCGTCCGGAATGTTCGTGTCGACATTCGCGTAGTTGGCCCGATTGAACAGGTTGAAAAATTCAAACCGGATCTGGAAGTTTATGCGTTCCGTAATCGGAGTGTCTTTGTAGATGTTGGTATTCGTCTCAAAGAAATTCGGACCGCGGAACTGCATTGGCTTCTCGTTGCCCTCTTGTCCAAATGCAGGTATTGCAAAGTTGGATTTCGGTACTGCACCCGCCAGCCACGCTTTGTTGCCGCTCAACTGCTTGTAACTCGTGGCATCCGGATAGTCGAGGTTGTTGCCGTCGGCGTTGTAGTCGCCGCTGTAGGATTGAAGGCCGACTGCCGGGTTGGCCGGAGACGGACAGGCGGGAGCGCCTGTTGACGTATCCTCGCAGATCGGCGCAAATCCGTTAAAGTTTGCTGCCGTGAACGGATATCCCGACTGGAAGACGGTTGTGCCGCTCAGGCCCCATCCCCCTGTCACTCTTCCGCTCGCACCTTTGCCATGATTTAGCCCTGAAATCGAATAGTTCCAACTCAGGGAGACCCGATTCGGCACGTCGAAGACCGACGGTCCGTAGTATTGGCCGGGGTTATCCGGTGTTGGATACGCGAGACCGTCGTCCTTCGAGCTGGAACGCGTGTACGACGCATCGATAAACCCGCGCGAGAAGCGTCCCCTTACATCGAAGTAGATGGCATGGTAGTTGCCGTAACGGTCATTATCCGCGTAGGCGATGGAGCCGAAGCTGGTGTTGAGGCCCGTTCGTACCAGGCTCTCATGAGCAATCAGATCCCCGGGAACCACGTTGATGTCCACTCCGTACGAGACGTTGCCGATCGAATTCCCATTCCCCACAATGTTCCACGAGTGCGATCCGCTGTAGCCCACTGTCGCAGCAAGGTCGCGCGTAAGCCTTCGCTGAACGCTGAGGGACCAGATATCGGCCCACGGTGATTTGAGCAGCGGGTTGATTGCTCCAATGGCAAAATTGCCCCCGACCTTGCCGCCTTTTGTATCCAGACCTCCCTGGAATGTCGGGAAGGTAAATCCAAACGGCGGTTTATTACTGGTTCCCAGCTGGAAGATCGGAGGGGTCGAAGTGCCAGTGGTGAACGATGCAAGGACCAATCCCGGGGGACTCCCGCGGAATTCTTCCTGAACATTGGCCGAGGTCAGCCAGTTGGCATAAAGACCCCATCCACCCCGGACCACCCAGTCTCCATTGCCGGTTGGATCCCACGCAAAGCCTGCGCGCGGGCTCCAGAGGTTGTCGACTGAATGCAATAGAGCATTTTTCGTCGGTTTTGCATACCCGTTCGCGATCTGCTCCTGCTTCGAAGTGCCGGTTCCGTAGTAGAAGTTGCCGAAGACGGTGGCGTCGCTCTTCGACCACGGGTTGCCGCTGTCGTCATAGCGCAAACCGAGCGTGAGTGTCAGGTTTTTGCGTGCCTTCCAGGTGTCTTCAACAAAGAGGCCGAAGGTCCTGGCGGCGGCATCCCAATTCCACAGCTGCTGGGTGCCGGTCTGCGGGTTGTACATAATGCCGCTCTCGTTCGTAGGCGCGTCTTGAGCGAGTTTCAGCAAGTTGTCGAAAGCGAACTTGGGCTGCGACCACGGGCCCTGGAAGGGCTCCACGTCGTCGCCATACCAGCCCTCGTACCCAAATTTCAGAGTATGTGCACCCTTGACGTGGGTGAGTACATCACGCCAGTGCCAATTGTGCTGAATGAAGTCGCCCTGTGCGAAGCCGACGCCATAAGCCTGACCACCGTCAGCGTTGATTCCGTTGACGGAGATCGATGGAACCGTATAGTCCTTGGCGCCGCTGCCCAGCACGCCTTCAACCCGGCTCTGGCCAGCTGTTACTTCGTTCAGCGTGTTCGAGGAGAACGTGTGCGTCCATGCTGCCTGCCCGGCGACCTGCCACGTGTTGTTCAAGGCGGAGAAATCAGGCATCGGAGATGCCGCACCAGTCAGAAGCAGAGTGCGGAAGAGGCTGACATAGATGCGCTCCTTGTGGAAGGCCTGATCGATGCGGGCGAAATATTGTGTGCCATTGCGGATCTGCGTGGCTCCGAAGGAGCCTTGATTGATCATCGCAAGAGTGCATGGCACGCCATTCTTTCCTGCCGTGGTTCCGCAAGCTGTGCCGAATACATCAGCTGCTGTTTGCTGCACTGTCACAGAGCCGACGCCAGAGGGTACATACTTTGCTAGAATGCCCGTTCCCACCGTGCTCGGATAATTCGCCTGGGCAAAGGAAATGAAATCAGGCGAAGCAAAAGTTACCAATCCGCCAGCACTCGCGGACGAACGCAGAGGCTCGATGGCGAAATAGAAGAAGCTGTTGCGGTGCGGAATGATTGGACCGCCGATGGCAAAGTCCATGTTGTTTGAATGGAATGGCTTGTAGGGGCTGTCTTTCGACGAGACAAAATGCTGGTTAGCGAACATCCCCTGGTAGTTGAACCAGTCTGATGCAGCACCGTGGAATGCATCGGTGCCAGACTTCGTTGTGAAGATGGTTTGAAGACCAGCTGCGCGGCTGTGCTCCACGGAGAAAGTGTTTACCTGCACGCTCGTTTCCTGGATGGATTCGGGCTGCGGAGTAAGGTTCAGCACGCCTTGGCGTATGCCGCTGGTAACGTCAAGTCCGTCGATGACGTACTGATTGTTGTTCTGTCCTTGTCCGTTTGCGCTGGCATCCACCTGCTCTTCGGTAGAGAAGTTGTCAACTCCAGAGGCGGGACTTCCCGACGTGCTGGTGCCAAGACCTGATACGCCGGGCGCCATTGTCACGAGAGTCACAAGGTTTCTACCCACGATCGGCAACTGGGCTACACCCTTGTTGTCCAGCGTTAGCTCAGTGCGACTATCGGCGGTGTCGACGATCGGAGCTTCGGTGCTGACAACCACTGATTCACTTGCTGAGCCGACTCGGAGCGAGATCGGCAAGTTGACGTTTTGTTCGGTCAGCACCGTCACTGAAGCTTCTGTCTTCGAAAAACCGGTGGCAGCGGCGGTGACCTTGTAACTTCCCGGGGCCAGACTGACGAACCGGTAGTTGCCCGAGGCGTCCGAATTTGCAGACTTTCGCTCGCCGGTGGCTACATTCAGCAGTTCGATCTGAGCTTTTGCGACACCTGCCCCCGTCGGATCCTGGACCACTCCCTGAATATTCGCCGTGAACTGCGCGAACGAAGGGACGGCCCATAGAGCCAGCAAGGAACACAGCAAGATGGCAAGGTAGAGCACCCTGCGTCGTGACATGAACACCTCCTGAAAGACGGATCGGGTAATTTTGGTTGGTATCAGAAAACGTTTCCCCGATTTCTCAACCTTGTAGAAGATGCTCGGAACGAGTGTCAATGGGTTCTATGTACTATGCGCCCGGTTTCAGCGGCTCCACCCACGGTTCGGAACCACGCCTGCACCCTCACGAAAGGTCACCAGCCGATTGCCGGCAACGCGGCGGTAGCTTTCGTGCAATCCGCTGGGCCAGTGGATATCGAGATCAACTTCCATCGCAGCTCCCAGGCCAAAATGGAGCCTCGGGTCATTGCAGGAGTAATAGCTTGACTGGCTCACCAACGCTTGCGCCTGAGTCTTCCCGCCGTAGTGGGCAACAACACGCGCTCCGATTGCGCTTCGATTCGATTTGACGCCCTGCAACTGCACCTTGAGCCAGTTCTGTTTCACCTTGAGATCGTTTCTGAGCAGGGAGGGAGGCTCATTCATATTGACGATCAGCACATCGATGTCGCCATCGTTATCGAAATCGCCGAACGCGCAGCCTCGACTGCTGTGAGCCGCGGATATCCCTGCGCCGCCCTGCGATTCAAGCTCCTCAAAAGTGCCATTCCCGAGATTTCGGAAGAGAACGCGTCGGGTCTTGTAAGGAAACTGCGGGAGTTTCTTCTCCACCTCCGGATATACGCTGCCGGTAACAAAGAACACATCAGGGTATCCGTCGTTGTCCAGATCTACGATTCCTGCGCCCCAGCTTGTGAAGCGAGTCTCAACTGCGATCTTGGCGGATCGCGTCACTTCGTCAAAATTGCCCTTTCCGTCGTTCCGATAGAAGCCGCTCGTGTCGTCGATGAAGTGTGTCTTGAACAGGTCGAGATGTCCATCGAGGTTGTAATCTCCGATGCCTACGCCCATACCGGCCTGTTCCATTCCGTCATCACTAAGAGCAACCCCGCGGGTCACCCCTTCTTCACGAAAAGTCCCATCGTGATTGTTCATGAACAGCAAGCTGGGCGTAGAGTCACACGCCACAAAAATGTCGGGCCAGCCGTCTTCATCAAAATCGGCTGCGACCACGGTCATGCCGTAGCTTTCAATGGCCACATCAATGCCTGCCTGTTTGGTCACATCGGTGAATGTGCCATCACCATTGTTGCGATAGAGCAGATGCCTTCCGGTTGGCAGACCTCGCGGTCCGCAATTGACTGGAATTCCCTTCCAATTGCAGGTTGATTTCTCTCCCGGTACCGGAGCGTTCTCAAACGAGAACCGAATGTAGTTCGAGACGAACAGATCGAGGTGTCCGTCGCGGTTATAGTCCACAAACGCGCATCCCGCTCCCCAGAGTGCGGGTCCTGATTGCAAAAGACCCGCTTCCTTCGTCACATCTGTAAAAGTGCCGTCGCCATTGTTTCTATAGAGGCGATTCTGGCCGAAGTATGTGCAGAAGATGTCGTCGAAGCCATCGTTGTTGTAGTCGCCTACGCACACTCCGTTTGCCCATCCGATGGCCTTCAGCCCTGCTTTCTCGGTTACGTCAGTGAAAGTGCCATCGCGGTTGTTTTTGTAGAGGCGGTTTGTGGCTCCTGGCGGTGTACCCTCGAGCCGTGTACCGGAAAGAAGGAAAATGTCGATCCAGCCATCGTTGTCGTAGTCGACAAAGGCGCAACCGCAACCATTCGCCTCGACAATGTACTTCTTTTCGTCGACCCCGCCATAAATGACGGGGGCATGCAAACCTGCTTCCTTCGCAACGTCGATAAATTCCGCGTTGAACGGACGCCCGGAAGGCGCCGGTTTGGCCTGTGCCTTGATCCCCCGAGATGCAATTCCACCTTGCTGTTGCCCGAGGAAGCGTTGTGCGGAAGTGCAGATAGACAGAAGGACGAAGGAACGTCTGGTGAGTGTCATGGAGACGCGGTGTTTAAACGAGAGCCATTATTGCCGCTGGAGAGTAGTCAAGTAAAGGCGTATGGGGCTATTGCCTTCGAATCTCATTCATTCCCGTCGGTTGGCCGGTGCGACCACGAGTTTGTACCGGTTGCGCTCGCCCTCCTGCTTGGTCGATTCCTGCCGCGCTTTCGCAAGCTTCTTGAGCAAATCCGGAATCTCCGCCTGTTTCCCGCTTTTACGAAGCGCAATAACCAGGTGATACAGAGCGCTCTGATCGGAAGGGCTCTGCTGCAGGACCATGCGGCACTCCTGTGCGGCGAGCGCATTCTCGCCGGCATCGAGATAATACTTCGCAAGCAGGTTGTGAGCCGCCGTCAGCGATGGCTGCAGTTTCACGGATCGCTTCGCGGATTCCATTCCCTGTCGAAACTCCGGCGTGCCCGGCTCCGCTGCCATCTTGGAGAGAATTGCCGCCTGTAGATAAAGCAGGAACGCATCATCGGGCTTCTTGAGAAGTTTGGCTCTGACCTTCGCCAGCGCCTGTGCGGGATCGTTCTGATTCTGTTCGTTCGCGAGCATGCCTTGTGCGGCCGCACTCATCCCCATCGTGGGATCCAATTGCTCGGCTCTTTCGAAATCGCTTTCGGCTTTCTGATATTCCGCGAGCTGCACATAGAGCACCCCCCGGGCCAGGTAGAGATTTGCAGCGTCAGGTTGCAGCTTCAGACCGGCATCAATCATCTCCACGCCCGCCTGGAATGACTGGTGATCGATTGCGAGTTCGGCAAAATCCACGTAAAGGGCCGTGTCCGATGGATCCTTGACAATCGCATCCCGCAGAATCCGCACCGCATTAGGCGTATCTTTGTTCGCCTCGAAAATGGCCGCCGCTAACTGCATTGTGCCCACATCGGCACTCGACGTCAGCAAAGGCTGAACGGTTCCAAGCGCATCTTGGGGTTTTTCGGCAGCAAGCTGAACGGCGGCAAGTGCTTGCCGGCATCTAGGATCGTCGGGCCGTGAGGCCAGGAGCTGCTGAAACACTTGAGTCGCTTCATCCATCCGCTTCAGCTTCAGCAAACAGGCGCCGTACCCTTGCAAAGCCTCGGGCTGTGACTCCAGCGCTTGACCGGCTTCTGAAAAGTGCTTCACCGCAGTCGGGCAGTCTCCGTTCTTTTCGGCCAGCACCGCCAGCATGGCATGCGAGGTGACGTCATTGGGCTGAATCGTCAGAACGCGTTTGAGCAAGGGAATAGCACCCACGCTGCCCGCATCGTATTGAATCTGGGCAGCGCCTTCGAGCGCGGGCAAGTAGTCGGGAGATAACTTCAACGCATGCTGGTAAGATGCGAGCGCCGATTTCGAATCTCTCTTCCCCGAGAAGGCCAGCCCCTGAAACATCCAAAGCTGCGGATTGTTGGGAGCGCCGTGGAGCGCGGTTGCCAGCAATTCGAGCGCCCTGTCAAATTCGTGTGTTTGAAGCGCCGATGTGATTGATGCAGTCTGCTCTCTCCCTGTTTGCCCGATCAAGCTTGTTTGCAGGCACAGAAATAGAGGGAGAAAACAAATCCTATGTACGAGCGAACTCAAGCTCATTATCCTCGAAGACATCTCCCGCTCTGTCGAGCCGTATCCGAACTGGAGTTTCGAGACTAGTCTACTGCGAATGCGGGGTAACCTGCTGCTTGAAAGAGCGAGATGGTCGGGCCGTATAATTGCCGGACCGGCTACGGAAGGACTAGACTCTCCCAGGATTTCAATAGTATGGGTCGAATGACCTATACGGTTGCCGACCACGTCGCCGACAACCTTTCGCAGAGCGAACGAGTGCGCCCAGAGGAAGTACCTGATGATGATGCGAACGGTTTCTCGCTTCAATCGGTCGACGCTGAATCGCTCTCACTCCATCCAAACGCCACTGGTTTTTTCTCTGCTGCTGGTTTCCTTCGTTGCCTTAGGCTGCAAGCGAACCAGGCCCACAGTAGCAGTGATTCCACGTACCTGCGGAACGGCGCTTTGGGAACCCGAGCATGCCGGTGTAGCCGCCGTCGCACGCTCGGCCGATCTGGATATTTATTGGAATGCGCCCATGCGCGACGACGACATCCGTAGTCAGATATCGCTTCTTGAAAAGTCGGTTGATCGCGGGATGGCAGGTATCATTGTCTCGCCAATTCAGACCTTACCCCTGAGAACTCCTATACGACGTGTTCTCGCCAAGGGAATACCGGTCGTAGTGATTGATACCGAGCTGGGAATCCCCTCGGGTTCGAAACTCAGTTACGTCTTGAACGATGAAGAGACAGGAGGGCGGATTGCCGCACAGAGGATTGGATCGATTCTTCACGGGAAAGGAAACATTGCAATCGTGGGAATCCAACCGGAACTCAAAAGCAGCACCATCCGCGAGCGAAGCTTCGAGTTTACGCTGACGCGTGAGTTTCCCGGAATTCACGTTGTTGCTCGCCGATTGGGGTTGTCGAGTGTGCCGCAGGAGCAACACAGCGCCGAAGAACTGCTCGCCGGCACAACCACCCTCGATGCGATCGTTGCGCTTTCGCTGGCCGCTACGCGCGGGACCTACTATGCTCTCGCGGAATTCTCCAAAGCAGGAGTAATCAAGCTGGTTGGCTTCGATCAGGACCTGATTCCCCCCATTCGTGGCGGAGGAATCGATTCCGTCGTGGTACAGAATACGTACGAATTAGGCCGAGCTGCGATGGAGATTATGAATCGAGAAATACACGGGTCATCCGGACCTGCACAGGTGAAGGTTCAACCCGTCTTGATGACGCGCGAAAACCTCGACTCCGCCGAAATCCGTCAGATCGAGAACATGTCATGGTGGTCGCCGCAATGAGCCGCACCCATGCGACCAGGCGCGCATTGCTGATTGGCCTGGCCGCAGCAGTCGTCGTAATCGCGATCGGCTCTTCCGTCATGTATCGCTCGGCAAATCGGAGCGAACCCCTTGAACGCCGCGCCATCTCTCTCGAGAATCAGGAAGACTGGCGGGCATTCGGCGGGACCTGGCAGTATGCGGACGGTGTGATGACCAACAACTCCGACGAGCGCGGCGCCAAGCTGATGACGGGACCGGGATATTGGACAAACTACTCCGTCGAAGCAGATGTACTGCTCCTCGGCCAGTATGGCGATGCAGGATTGATCATCCGCGCAAGTGATGAAGAGACAGGCGTGGATGCCTACCACGGCTACATGGCCGGCCTTCGTGATCTCGACAACACTCTCATGATGGGGAGGGCTGACTACGGTTGGAGAGAATATGCAGTCAAAAGAGTGATGCCGCGGGTGTTTGCAGAGCAGTGGTATCACCTCAAGTTTCTGGCTTTCGAATGCGATTTCGCGGTGAGCGCCACCTCTGCAACCGGCGAGACAAGCACCATCGCGGTCCGGGATCCGAACTGCATCCGTTCCGGGAGGTTCGGATTGAAGTCCTATAACACCGGAGCTCAGTGGAGAAACATGGAGATCCGGCCTGCCACTCATGCCGATCTTGCTGCGATGATCGGGTCGATACAACTGCAAACAGCAGTGGCCAACCAATTCCCAACGGGAATGGAACCCGCCCCGTACGACCGGTTCCTCGAACCCATTGAACGTGACCTGCAAGCACACCGTTCACAGACTGACGTGCAGGCGATCAGCAGCCTTCGACTGCTGTCGCCCGATGCGCCAAACTCCGTTACGATTCAGGGCGTCGTGACGCTCACCGCACCCATGCTCTATATCCAGGACTCGACCGGCGGATTAGCCATTTCCAGCAGTGCCCCCCATCCCCCTCTTCAGATAGGTGACGAAATCGAAGTGCGGGGCGATGCGTATCTGCACGATTTCAGCTCGGAACTGGGCAACGCCGAAATTCGCCGCCTATGGTCGCACACGCCGGTGTCCCCGGTTGCGGTCGCAGCTTCGCAGGCTGCGACTGGAGCATTCGATGCACAGTATGTGGAGGTGGAAGGAAGACTCGAAGAGAAACACAATGAGGGCAATGGAGCGGTCAGCCTGACACTGGAGGACGAAAGCCAGTCTTTCATGGCGTTGGTGACCGGTGCTGGCCGAGAGCCCCGGTTGAAGACTCTCAAGGAGAAGAGCAAACTCCGACTACGGGGCATCTGTGTAACGGATGCCAAGTACACTCATGACCTTACTGCCTTCGCGTTGCTGCTTCCTTCTTCAGGAGACGTCGAAGTTCTGGAGGGGCCGCCGTGGTGGAACACGTCTCACATCATTGAGGTCGGTGTCGCTGTCATCCTATTTTCTCTCGCCGTGATGACTGCATTGATCCTTGTGGAGCGTTGGCGCATGCAGGCTGTTCTTGACGAGCGTCAACGCCTCGCACATGAGATGCATGACACGCTGGCACAGAGCTTCGCGGGGCTGGGATTCCAATTGCAGGCTATTCGCGACGACGTCGAAGACGGGATGGACATCACTCCGCAGCTCGAAATTGCCCAGGGCATGGTTCGCAACAGCCATGAGGAGGCGAGGCGAAGCATCTCTACACTGCGTCCGGAGCATTTGGAATCAATAGGGTTGCTGGCAGCTCTCGAGGAATGTGCTCGCCGGATGGTCTGCCAGAGTTCCTCCGTTGAGATCAAGTCACAGGTCAAGGGAAATGTTCGGAATCTTCCCTTGCGTGTTTCCGATACGCTTCTCCGGATCGGCTATGAGGCCATCGCCAATGCGGTTCGGCATTCGCATTGCTCGCGGCTTACCATTTCGCTTGTCTACGGGAGTTCGACAGTGGAAATGTTCGTTGAAGACAACGGAGACGGCTTCATCGTTTCAAGCGAATCAGCAGGGTTCGGCATTCGAGGAATGCACAAGAGGGCCGACAACATTGCAGCGCAGTTCAGAATCGACAGCGCTCCTGGCAAGGGAACGGTAGTGAGAGTGCTCGCGCCATTGCCAGCCTCGTTCTTGCGGGCGCTCTCGATTAAGGGGCTAATTCACGTAAGGATTGACAAACATGAACACGCCAGACTCTAGAGGATGCGTCCGGGTCCTGATTGTCGACGACCACCCTGTTGTCCGCGCGGGCTTGACTTCACTGCTTCGCAGACAGCCTGGTGTAAAGCTGTCCGGAGCGGCTCATTCCGGAGAAGAAGCCATCAATGTACTCAAGCGTATGTCAGTGGATGTAATTCTCCTGGACTTGCGCATGCCGACGATCAATGGGATTGACCTGTTGAATCTCCTTAAGGCAGAACCAAATCCGCCCAGGGCAATTATCCTCTCCAGCTACGAGTTGGAAGAAGAGATCTACAGGGCAGTCAAGGCCGGCGCAAGAGGCTACCTTTCAAAGAACGCCCCGCGTGAAGAAATCGTCACAGCCATCGAAGCAGTTGCCGGAGGCGGCACATATTTCCCTGAGCGGATAGTCGAATGGATGTTGCTACGCGACGCTCGATCGAGCCTGAGTGCCCGAGAGATCGAAATCCTGGAAATGGTCTCGCGAGGTCTAACCAATAAGGAGATCGCCGGCGCCCTTCAGATTAGTCACTACACGGTTCGGAATCATATCAACCACATCAGCGCCAAACTGCAGGTCGCCGACCGCACTGAGGCTGCCACTGTGGCTCTTCGCCAGGGCATCATTGAAAACAACTAAGATCCGGCGAGAGAGCATTGCGGCCTGTGCTCTATTGCTGATTCCTGGATTTCTCTAAAAGATGATCGCCATAGACGATCCCTGCGTGCCGAGTCTCCGAAAGCACGTCATGCATGCGTGTTGGAACACGGAGATCTCGTTAATCGGATGCGATCGGTCGGTCTGATCGTATCGCCCGATCTGCGAGGTGTACTGGCAAGTTGGATGGCAATCGGGCCCGAGTTGTGACGACGAACCGAACTCGCGGAACGCGAAGGCCGGGGTAGAATGAAGATCCGCAGGCGGCAACGCCACGAAGGTTCAATTCTCTCCGCCCAACACGACCCGCTTTCTAACTTGGCCAGATTGGAATGAGAATTGAGCTGTATGGTTTCATTGGGACAATCATTCGCGAAGTTTCAGGTCACTCCAATCAATTTGGCTTTGAATGCTCCCAGCAGTTCTTCAATTGTCGAGAATTGTGCGAGAGGCAGCAGATCGAAGCTGGTTGCGATGTTCAAATGTTTTTTTGCCCCCCTTGCTCAACAAGATGCTGAGGGGTGTTCATCATGAGCCGGGATACCTCCATGCGTACCGCTGCATATGAGGTGTGGCGTCGGAGGACAGCCATCAGGGAGTCGCTGCTCCATTGGAAGAGTCGGTAGTCTTCATGCAAACCATGGGCCAGCATCTGGACTGCGCTCATCAGGCAGTCTGTCGCGACTTTCTCGCCATATCTACCGGATCCCATTTGATTCTAAAAATCCATGGTGGTTGATTTGCAAAACCGCACCTTAGACAAAGCCCCTATTCGATTTCCATGGACAGGTGGTTTCGTGAATGGCTCAAGCAGACGATTGGGCCAATACATTGCCTGTGCCTTGGCTAAGGCGGGAGCGGCTCTTGTACTTACCAGCCACGACCCTCAGGCTTTCAGAGAATTCAAATCGAAGATGCAGGCGGCAATCCCATCAACCATAGCGACGATGATCTTTTCCTTATAGATCTCCGTATTGCCAGCGATTTCCAGCCGACGACGGCTCGGTGCATTGTTTGTGATAATTGAATAGTTATGTCTATGCAACAGTTTCAGACCGAAGTAGATCAACTCTTACACCTGATCGTTCATTCGCTTTATTCACATCCGGAGATCTTTCTTCGCGAGCTCATATCCAACTCGTCGGATGCTCTCGACAAGCTACGCTACCTGACGATTACGGAGGAGCGATACAAGGCCCTCATCGTCAGTGGTGTTGAGTCTGCACGCATTGATCTCGTGCTGGATGAAGAGAATAAAACACTCACAATCTCCGACACGGGAATCGGCATGAACCGGGAAGATCTTGTGTCGCACCTCGGCACTATTGCGCGTTCCGGGACAAGGAACTTCCTTGCCCAGATGTCGGGAGACGCACGCAAGGACTCCAACCTGATCGGCCAGTTCGGGGTTGGCTTCTATTCGGTTTTCATGGTGGCCTCAATGGTTCAGGTCATCTCCCGCAAAGCAGGTGAAGAGAAGACGTTCAAGTGGACGAGTGATGGTAGGAACGGTTTCGAGATCGAAGAGCTTGTCGCCTCGGAGTCACGCGAACGCGCAGGAACAGACGTTCTGATTCGTTTCAACGATGAGAACGCCCAGTACGCGAACAGCTGGCGCCTGCGGGAGATCATTAAGAAGTATTCGAATCACATCGCGTTTCCTATCTTTCTCACCTACGACAAAAGCGAGTGGAACCCTGAGAAGAAGGAGTCCACCAAGAGCCGAGTGACTGAGCAGATCAACCTTGCCAGCGCCATGTGGCAGCGCACCAAATCCGAGCTCAAGGATGACGACTATAAGGAGTTTTACAAAGGGATTACGGGGGACCCGGAGGATCCGCTCTTCTGGTTTCACACCCGTGCCGAAGGCACACTCGAATACACCACCCTCTTCTACACTCCAGCTAAGGCTCCACTCGATCTGTACCAGGCTGAATACAAAGGCGGTATTAAGCTCTACGTGAAGCGCGTCTTCATCATGGATGATTCCCGGGATCTTCTGCCTCAATACCTCCGCTTCGTCCGCGGCGTCATTGATTCAGAAGACCTGCCGCTGAATGTCTCACGCGAGATCCTGCAGCAGAATAAGGTCCTCTCCAGTATCAGAACCGCAAGCGTTAAGAAGATTCTCTCGGAGCTGAAGGCCGTTTCCTCCAACGATCCGGAAAAGTATCTGAAGTTCATCACCGAGTACAACCGGCCTCTGAAGGAGGGGCTTTATGGCGACTTTGCGAATCGTGAGGTACTGCTTGACCTGATTCGGTTCAAATCCACCACGATCGAGGGGCTCACCTCATTGGCTGAAGCCAAGGAACGCATGAAGCCGGACCAGAAGTCACTCTACTACGTCACCGGCGGCTCGGAGTCGATGCTTCGCAGCTCACCCCTGCTCGAGATCTACAAGAAAAACGACATCGAAGTCTTGATCCTCGATGACGATATCGATGAGGTCGTCTTTTCCTCTGTCGGTAAATATGGCGAGCTTGAGCTTAAAGCCGTCAACAAGTCGTCTACTTCAGAAGACCTCAAAGATGAGGCGGCACCGCAGAAGGCCGAAGAGCTCAAGCCGTTGCTTGAGAAGATCACAGCCGCTCTAGGCGATGTCGTCAAAGAGGTGCGTCCATCATCGCGTCTGGCCGACAGTCCGTCAGTTATCGTATCTGATGAAGATGAACCCTCAGCGCGGTTGCGCCACATGATGGAAGCGATGGGACAGAAGGGCATGCCGGAGCAGAAGCCTATCCTTGAAATCAATCCTGATCACGAGATAGTCAGAAAGCTTCTGGCTGATCCGGGCAGCGAAAAGGTACCGGATGCGGCTTGGCTCCTCTTCGAGCAGGCCCTTCTGCTTGAGGGAGTGCCGTTGAAGGACCCTGTGAGCTTTGTTCAGCGCCTCAATCGAGTGCTAAAACAATCGATTTGATGGCGAACTTCGCGACCGAGTCTGCTGTCCAGAGCAGGTGGAACATTCCCAGCCGCTCAAACCCGGTACGCTCAGAGGAAACTGACCACGCATGAAATTCCAGCGTGAAGACGAATTGGCCCGTCTGCAGAAATCGAATCTCCAGCCGGTGTACTTACTGGTGAGATTGCGTCCGATACCAGAGAACTTCTCGTGAGTTGGCAAGGGGGTGCCTGTACGCCGATGAACGAAAGTCCGGCAACAATGTAGAGAAGCACACCGGCAAGCAGTTGACTGATTTTCATCAGGATCTCCAGACCTTTGGAAGCGTTGCCGCTTCTTTAAGAAGAATAAGCGTCGCTCGAATGCATGATGAATCATGAACTGTCTAAATAGAAGGCCCGCTTGCAGCAGCATGCGGGCCATGGAGAAGTGGTATTCGAAAAAGATCGCGCATTTCGAATTGTGGAGCGCCAGCAGGAGCCAACTGCAACAAGATGCCGGTTCGCGCAGAAAGGCGAAAATGCCGCGACCACTGCAGGAGGTTACAGCGAACGTTAGTTACTTACCCTTTGCACTTCCACTGTTTTGCAACGGCGACTGGAACAGCCGGGGCGCAAAATCCTTCAAATCGCGTCGCCAGGTCTGCCACTCGTGATCTGTGCCGGGGGACTCGTAAAAGACGTGCTGAACTCTTCCCTCGTCAAGAGTCGCATGCAGGTTCTCGAGGCCAGACTTCATCCGCTCCGGCTCGTTTGTTCCCACGCCGATCCAAAGCAGATGTACTCGTTTTGCGAAGGCTGTTGGATCGGCCATTGCGCCTTGGAACGCTGTTTTGGTGTCCAGCTTGCCGCTGCCCATAGCGAATACGTTTGCCGCTCCGCTGAATCCACCAATATAGGAGAAGTGGTCGAGGTGATTGAAGGTGACCTGGAAGGTCTGCATGCCGCCCATTGAAAGCCCCGCCATGGCGCGGTGATCGCGATCCGGGAGCGTGCGAAAGGTTTTGTCGATAAAGGGAATTAGCGCCTGCATAACATCGTCTTCGAATGCGCCCATTCGCTGCTGCATCACCTTGATGAACTCAGGCGAACCAAAGGGCTTGCCCGTGAGGTCGGGAGAGACATAGCCGGCGCGGCTGGCATAACCATTCGCCATCACGATGATCATCGGTTTCGTGTTCCCGCTCGCGATCAGGTTATCGAGAATGAAATTTGCTTTGCCCTGACGGATCCAGCCGCTTTCGTCTTCTCCTCCTCCATGCTGGAGATACAGCACGGGGTAGCGCGTCCTGGTTTGTGCGGCGTAGTCAGGCGGCAGGTACACGAGTGCATGTCGCCATGTTCCCGTAACCATCGAGTGATACCAGACTTCTTGTACCTGGCCATGAGGAACATCCTTCGGGAGGTAATAATCGACGCCGGCTTCGGGTACCTCAACGGCGCTGGCCCATTTGCTCCCGCCGAAATAGGCGGTGCTGCCGGGGTCGCTGACCTCTGCGCCATCCACAACGATTGTGTAGTAATGGAGCCCCGGCGCAAGTTGCGGTGTGGTAAAGGTCCAGAAACCGGCCGCCTGCTTTTCCATGTCCGCCTTCGGGCCGCTCCAGAAGTTGACGCGGACCTTGCTCGCGTCTGGCGCCTTGAAGCGAATCTGGACGCGCGAGTTGCCATCGACTTTGGGGTACTGCGCGTCGAGAACATTCGATGTGGCGGACTTGAAATCTCCTGATTCCTGAGCAGAGCAAAGACTCGCAGCCATCAGCATCAGCATTGCGATCGATCGCATCGGTATTCCTCCGGTTAAACGTTTGCCAGACTGGACCAAATCGGGCGCGAATCGCCCCAAGTCCAGGATCACGGGGATAGTAATCCAACGGCCGCATAGAGTAAAGCGATTTATTCAACTTGTTTATTGCATGTTGAACTATGTATATTCGGGAATTCCGGGATGATTACGTGGGATGGCGGCCGGAAATCTGCAGGATGGCTGCTGACTTGGGATGAGAGGATCCATCGCGGTTAGGCCAAAATCCAGCCTCTGCAGAAAACGTATCCCGACTGTTGATAGCCGATGCCCGAGTGAAGGTGAATCTTCAGCTGAGGTCCGAACAAATGAGGGGGGGTCCGAATGAGAGTCGTGAGACTGTTCATAGCGTGCTCGATTGTGATGACAACTATGTCATCCCGCGCGCAAGTACAAACCAACGTTCCCGCAGAAGTCTCCGGAGCAAGGCCCGTTGCCGCAGAGCGCATCAAGGTTCACGGCGCAGCGCTTGAAGGCAATCTGGAGGGCGATGCCGTCGATCGCGATGTCATCGTCTTTCTACCGCCCAGCTATCAGAACGACAAAAAGCGGCGTTATCCAGTGGTCTACGCATTGCACGGTTACTCGATTAGCGCCGAACAGTGGACACATGAAATTCATGTCCCACAAACGATCGAAGGCGCGTTCGCCACAGGATCGCAGGAGATGATTGTCGTCCTGCCCGACTCCAGAACCGTCTACAACGGATCGATGTACTCAAGCTCGGTGACCACCGGCGACTTCGAGAAATTCATCTGGCGCGATGTGGTTAGCTACGTTGACGCGCACTACCGCACCATCGCCAATCGAAGCAGCCGCGGCCTCGTCGGCCATTCGATGGGCGGATACGGCGCTTCTCGCATTGGTATGAAGCATGCCGATGTTTTCGGCGCTTTATACATCATGAGCCCCTGCTGCATGTCTCCGATGACCGGAGGCGGTCCGGGACCTGCCGATCAAATGAAGGAGCGTGCGATTGCCGGCGAAAAGAAAGCCGCTTCTGCCAGGTCGCCTGCCGACCTCGCTGCCCAGTCCCCGGGCTTTAGCGCGGCCCAGTACGCAACAGCTGCCGCCTGGGCTCCCGATCCGAAGAATCCTCCGCTGTACTTCGACCTGCCTACCAGAGATGGCGTTCCGCAGCCCGAGGTGATGGCGAAATATGCTGCCAACGCCCCACTGGCTTTTGTCGATCAGTACATTGGGAGTCTCAAGCAGTATCGTGCCATAGCGATCGATGTTGGCGACCAGGATGGTCTCCGCGCCGATGCAGGCAAGCTGCACAACATCCTCGACAACTACGGAGTCGCAAACATCTTCGAGATCTATTCCGGTACGCACACGAGTGCCGTGGCAGATCGATTTCAGAACCACGTTCTGCCGTTCTTTGCAAAGAGCCTCTGCTTCAACGAAGCATGCAAATAAGCATTTCGTCGAACACGCACATTGGAGAAATGTATGAGAAGCCGAACGAAGCAAATTCTAAAATGCATCACCGTCTGTATTGGAGCTGTCGTGGTGGGGAGCGCACAACAAGGCGCAGTTGCACAGGAGCCGGCGAACCTTCCTTACATGAATTCACAACTTTCAGCAGAGCAGCGCGCGATTGACTTAGTGCACCGCATGACTCTGGAAGAGAAGGCCACGCAGATGCAGAACAACTCGGCTGCGGTGCCGCGGCTCAAGATTCCTGCATATCAGTGGTGGAGCGAAGCTCTTCACGGCGTTATCAATGAAGGCGTGACGGAGTATCCCGAGCCGATCGGGCTGGCTGCGACCTTTGACTCGCCGGGGATTCACACCATGGCGGCGCAGATCGGCATTGAGGGTCGCATCAAGCATGTGCAGAACCTGCGTGAGGGTCACACGGGCATCATGGGCGGCCTTGATTTCTGGTCCCCCAACTTGAACATCTTTCGTGACCCGCGCTGGGGTCGTGGGCAGGAGACATACGGCGAAGATCCTTTTCTGACGGGGCGCATGGGCGTTGCTTACGTGACGGGATTGCAAGGCACCGATCCCAAGTACTATCTCGGCATCGCGACTCCAAAGCACTATGCAGTGCACAGCGGACCGGAGCCGACGCGTCACTTCGCGGATGTGGACGTGAGCAAGCACGACCAGGTGGATACGTATGAGCCGGCATTTCGCGCGGCAGTTGTAGAGGGCAAGGCAGGATCTGTGATGTGCGCGTACAACGCGATCAATGGCGAGCCCGCCTGCGCGAGCCAATACCTGCTGCAGGATCAGTTGCGCGGTAAGTGGGGCTTCCAGGGATACGTTGTTTCAGACTGCGATGCGGTGAGGGACGTTGCTGCGAATCATCGCTACCGCCCGACGCAAGCGCAAGGCGCGGCGATCTCAGTGATGCGCGGCATGGACAACGAGTGCGTGACGTTCACACAGCGGTTCGGCGAGCCGGTGGAGAAGGCGTACGTTGACGCGGTGCAGCAGGGATATCTGCCGGAGAACGTTCTGGACAACGCGCTGGTTCGGCTGTTCACGGCGCGCATGAAGCTGGGAATGTTCGATCCGCCGGAGATGGTTCCCTACGCGAAGATTGATGAGAAGGAACTGGATAGCGCGGAGCACCGGACGCACGCGCGCAAGCTGGCGAATGAGTCGATGGTGTTGTTGAAGAATGACGGGCTGCTTCCTCTGAAGCCGTCGATCAAAAAGATTGCTGTGGTTGGTCCGCTTGCAGATCAGACTCGACCGCTGATTGGAAACTACGCGGGCCAGCCGACGCACATCGTTTCAATTCTCGATGGCCTTAAAGCGGAGTTCCCAAATGCGGCCATCACGTTTGTGCCGGGAACGCAGTTCCTGCGTCCGGATGGTACGCCCGTGCCGGATGCGCTGTTGACGACTGCGGATGGCAAGCCGGGTCTCAAGGCCGACTACAACGAGGGAATGCGCCGGGGGCCCGGTCAGGCCTCGAACAAGCCGCCTCTCATGAGCCGGACCGAACCTAACGTGAAGCTGACAGAGGAGAATCTTCCGAAGGAGGTAGCGGGGAAGAAGACCTTCGGAGCGCAGTGGTCTGGATTTCTGATGCCGAACGAATCGGGAGATTTTCTGATCGGAATTCGCTGCGAAGGTTTCGGCAGAGTTGCGGTGGACGAGAAACAGTTGGCGATGGCGTTCGGTGGAGGCACACGCGGACCTTCGTCGGCTGTGGGGCGGGTTCACCTTGAGAAGGGTCGCAAGGTTGCGATCGAAGTTTCTTACGGAATGCGGAACAGCAAGCCGCATGCGGAGTTGATCTGGGCGAAGGTGAATAACGCTCCTTCGCAGGAGGCGATTGCGGCGGCGAAAAATGCGGATGCGGTGATTGCGGTGGTGGGAATCACGAGCCAGCTTGAGGGCGAAGAGATGCCCGTAAGCGAGCCCGGATTCCTGGGCGGCGATCGCACCAGCATCGATCTTCCCCAGGCAGAAGAAGACCTCGTGGAGGCTGTTGCTTCCACGGGCAAGCCGCTCGCGGTGGTCCTGATGAACGGCAGCGCTCTGGCTGTGAACTGGATTAACGAACATGCGAACGCGATTGTGGACGCGTGGTATCCGGGCGAAGAGGGCGGAGCGGCGGTGGCGGAAACGCTGAGCGGCAAGAACAATCCTGCAGGGCGTTTGCCGGTCACGTTCTACAAGGGCGTCGACCAGCTGCCGAACTTCGAAGACTACGGGATGGCGAATCGCACCTATCGCTACTTCAATGGCAAGCCGCTGTATCCGTTTGGCTATGGGCTCAGCTACACGAAGTTCAGCTACAGCGATCTAATGGTGCCGGCGCAGATCGTTGCTGCCGGACAGCCGGTTGCTGCGGATGTGACAGTGACGAACACCGGAAAGATCGCGGGCGATGAGGTGGTGCAGCTCTATCTCAAGTTTCCGCAGGTGAAGGGCGCACCGCTTGTGGCTCTGCGTGGTTTCGAGCGGATTCATCTCGATGCCGGCGCAAGCCAGAAGGTTCACTTCGATCTGAAGCCGCGCGACCTGGGGATGGTGACGGAGGATGGAAATCCGATCATCGCGCAGGGAGATTACACAATCAGCATCGGCGGGGGGCAGCCCGATACTGGAGCAGTTGTTGCCATCGGCAAATTCCACGTCGAAGGCCAGTATGCATTGCCGGAATAGTGTGCTTGCGCTGTTCAACCGGAACAGCGCAAGCACTGAATCACGTGCACACTGGAACGGGAGCGAGATTGAGGCCCCTGCCAATGAGGCTGCAGGATATTCGACCGTAGCTCGGACTCTTTAGATCTCAATGGTCAGGTTGTTGACTTCACCGCCCCCATTTTGAGAATGTCGAGCGGGGCTCTCCAATCGCGGGCGATTCGGACCGGGCCGGAGAGAATTCCGGCGGTCTGAATGAGAGCTCCCGTGAGACCTCGCTTTGTCGGATCTAATTCGCGATCTTGCGCTCCGAGGAGTTCGACGCCTTCCCATGTTTCAAAGGCAGCGGCAACAAGAGCGAGGGCATTGAGCGCACTGCTGTCTGTTTCGCCGGCGAGTTCGAGCAGACCGACGGCTGATTGAAGGCCAGACATGCCGAATTCGCGGGGGAGAGAACGGATGCGATTGTTCCATACCGGGATCACGCTTGCACCGATGAGGACGCCCGTGTAGTTGTGGAAGGGCATGCCCAAGAGAGTGGAGCCCGTGCGGCCTGCGATACGCAGGAATGTGCTGATCATGCTGCCGTCGATCTGGTTCTCGAGGAGGTCCGCGAGAGTCGATGCTGCTGCGCTTGCAGCGAATCCACTGAGAATCCAGATGCGAAACGCATCTATCATCGCATTCTGAACATGTAATCGACGCACGTATCAAAGAATTGAATGCGGTAACATCACACTTATGCAACTGCGGAGCGCGATGCTTTACGTGAAGGATCTGGAACGGATGACAAGGTTCTACGCCGATCTACTCGGGATCGAACCGGCAGACCAGAAAGTGGCGAGTGGGTGGGTGACCTTTGACGCCGGTTGTCTTCGATTTGCGCTGCATGCGATCCCTGTCGAGATCGCGAAGAAGATCGAGATTGCATCTCCGCCGATGCCGCGGGAAAGCGAACCGATGAAATTGATTTTCGAAGTGAAGGATATAGAAGAGGAGCGGGGACGACTGGAATCAATGGGAATCCAGACGTTGCGTCGTCCTTGGCAGCAACCGGGAGAAGCCTGTGACGCGGTGGACCCTGAAGGAAACATCTTCGGGTTGTGCTCTTCCGGCGCTCCAAGCCTGCTTTGATCTGGGAGCCAGAAAATCATCGGACGCGCACGGAGAACAATGCATGATGCGCGAGGATGAAGAGCGAGCGGCGATCCGGCCCGCCAAAGATCAACTGCAAGGGCCGCTCCGGGACATCAATCTCCGCGATCGGCCTCCCGTCATGGGCGTAGACGAAGATCTGGCCGTTCGCGACATACACATTGCCGTGAGCGTCCACGGCCACGCTTTCGCCACCACGTTGTGCGAAGGACTTCAACTGTGCCAGAGTGCCATCGGGTTGAACCTTCGCACTGTAGGTGATGTCCTCAGACTCGCTGCTGACATACACTTGCTGCCCAGGCCCTGCGACGATGAAACCATATGTATCGAGGTTGTCGCTGAACCGCCAGCCCGTGATGTCGTTCGCAGGACCCTGCTGGAACACTCGTCCCGCCGGTAGAATCACGCTGCCATCCTGCGATACGTATTCGCGCGTCTTCGGCGTCGTGACATCTGCGGCAAACATCTCTGCCAGGGTGCTGAACCTCATTGTTTCCAGATTCAGCTGGTCTTTGAATTCCCCGTTGTTCCACCAGTTCACTGGCAGAATGAAAGAGGCCTTTTCATGAGGCTGCGCCGGCTGAGGACTAAGTATCGCCATTTGTTCTGCGGAGCTTCCCGGACGAAATGTGTAGACCGTACTTTCCGGCCCGGCAGACGACAGAACCAGCAGGTTGCCTAATTTATCGAACGCCAGGTTAACTGGATCGAGCGGAGCATCGCGTTCGACGGTGAGACCCTCTATCTCCGACCATCCGTAGATACGCTGATTATGGTGATCGACAAAGTAGAGCTTGCCTGCGCCATCCACGGCCGCTCCAGAAATGGAAAAGAAGCCGTCCTCAAGTTTCTTGACTCTCGCATTTGCATCCAGAACGGTCGAAGCATCGCTCTCTGCCGTCTTCTGCGGATCGGCTGGTATGTCCAGGAATGCGAACTCGCGTTCGCGCACCTCGAGATGGTGCGTCAAATCTTCGATTGCGTTCTCATAAGGAAATTTGCTGAGACGCAGAAAGGTGCCGCATCCATTCGCATCGCAGATGTCGTATCCACTCTCCGCATTTACGTGCACGTTGCGGAAATGAATCTGGGACGATTGATAGATGCGCACTGCGGCCGGGAACGGCGCGCGGGAACGCGTCACGCGATAGCCATGATAGTTCGCAATCGTGAGATTGCGGCAGTGGTCAATCTCAAGTGAAAGTGCTTCAGGGCTCTCGCCTGCCTCCTCTTCGGTCTGCGGTGCGTTGATGTCCCAGTTCTCTACGTGGTCGAACTTGATCTCACTTCGCACGTGATGCTCAATCGATAGTTCGTACACGTGTCCGGGTGTCTTCGTGTTTGAAACAAGAAAACCTGACTGCGCAAAGGTATTGGGCGTCCAGATGTTCGCGAATGTTCCTCCGCCTCCATCTGCAACCCACAGGCTGGGATATTGCCCGTCCCAGCGCTTACGCAGGTCAGAATCAGCGGTGTGGTTGTTGTTGTAAGGATTGCCGCCGCTGCCGTGTCCACCGAGGAAGCGCACATCATTAATAAGGGACCGCTCCCCGGCCTTCCACAGCACGGCCACCGCTCGCGGGTTAATACCGCCCGCGAACACCCCGATTCCGCTGAGGATATTCTCGCCACCTTGCGGCGCCAGCAGCACCGCCTTGGGAGCACCAACCCCCTGATACCCCAGCGTTTCATCTAGCAGGTCAATCTGAGTGAGCGTTGGATGTAGCCCGATGAGCACCGTGTCGGGCTTCAAAGTCAAGGTGTCCTGGACTACGTAGTGACCGCCAGGCAGATAAAGGACTCGATGCGTGTTGATGGCCCGCTGCAGGGCCGCGGTATCATCGCTCATTCCATCGCCCTTCACACCGAGCGCATGTACATTCACCCATTCAGGGCTGGGAGGGAGGGCTCGAATCGCGGCTGGAAGAGCAACAGGCAAGGACGCGAGTGGGAATGCGTCGTATTGCATTCCAATCGATCCCATCCGACCTTCGCCCGGCACGATCAGCCCATAGGTGAAATTCTTCACCTCGTAAACGGGGCCTTTTCCAGGGACCGTTTTGCCGCTTTCCCGCAACCTGGCGAACACCGGCGCATTGCTCAGAACCGCGTTTTCGAATCCGATTTCCGTCAGGGGACTCTTCTCCAGGCTGATCGTCACCACCGGCCTAGTGATGTTCTCGAAGCGCGAGTCCTTCACCCATAGCTGATCGGGATAACCCTCATCGATATCGATCGCTTTCGGCACGTTGCGAAACGTATTCCGGATCAGCGTCAACCCCGCTTCATGCTCACGAATAGCGGCTTCACTCTGCCCCTCGAACACTGAGTCAATCAGAGTGAATTGCCATGCCGGAGATGTCTTCTCCGTTAGGACTCCGTAGCGCCCGCCATAGAAATGCAGATCCTCAGCCTCATTGCCAGCTTGATAGACACCGGCCATCGCCGAACCCAGATGGAAATCCATGTGCGCGAGAAACGAATGTTGCGCCACATGAAAGCGCACCGCCACTGCCGCCGGGTTGCCGTCTCCGATCTCGAAATCGATGTTGTTCATGGCCGAATAGAACGTGTTCGGGTTCGCATCGGCCACGTTGTCATTTGGAGGAACCGTTCCCGGAGGAGGAAACGCAATGCGATCCCCGGCGCGAGGACGCCCATGAGGCGTCAGCCCCGTGAACATCACCATCACGCCCATACCCTTCTGAAACCCGGGAGTATTCGGCGGAAGCACAAACACCGGCCGCGTCGCGCCATACCCTATGAGTCGCACGCCCGGCCACAAGTAGACCGTTCGGCTCATGGTGTAGCGGCCTGCGGCGATAAATACAATACCCTCGCGCCCGGTGCCCGACGCCTTATCGATGGCTGCCTGCAGCGCCCCAGAACTGTCCTCCTTCGTGCCGGGTGCGTCCATGTAGATGGCCTTAGGATCGTCGAGGCGCGCACTGATCACCGATGCGCTGAACGCCGATGGACAAAGGAAAAGAGCCACAGTGGCTAGTACGATTTCTCTCATGGGCTTCCCCGCGTGTTGAGGTGTTGACTAACTGCGGAATCCAGCATATCCGAACGATTTGCGTCACTCTTCAAACCGAATCGCATCTGGCCCGTGCTAACATCCACTCATTCGGCTCGCCAACCGGCTTGAGCCGCGGAGGTTATCGTGAGTCCAACTACTCGTCGCAGTTTCCTTAAGACAGGTCTGGCCGCCGGAGCCATGGCGACCGTAGGAACCCTTCCGTTGGCTGCCAAACGCACCGCAACCGACACTGTGGTGCTGGGACGCTCGAAGTTGGAGGTCACGCGATTGGCCTTCGGTACCGGGACGGACGGCGGCGCGGTACAGGCTGGGCTTGGCCAGCAGGAATTTACCCGGCTCGTGCATTATGCGTACGACCACGGCATTCGCTTCTTCGAAACTGCTGAGGCTTATCAGACGCCAGCCATGCTCGGCGAAGCGCTGAAGGGTCTACCGCGTGACAGCTACCAGCTGATGAGCAAAGTAACGACGTTCCATGAAGGCATCGATCCGCAAGCCAAGTTTGACGAGCTGCGTCGCACCTCGCAGACGGAGTATTTCGACATTATGCTGCTGCACTGGCAGCATACCGCCGACTGGCCGGAAACCACCAAACGCTGGCAGGACAGCATCCTCGAGGCACAACAGAAGAAGACCATCCGAACCCACGGCGCCTCAGTACACGGCCTACCCGCGCTGCGGCAAATGCCGGGCACTCACTGGCTCGATGTTGGATTGATCCGCATCAACCATAACGGCTCGCGCATGGACGGCCCCACATATGAGGATACGAATCACCCCGACAACGTAAGCGAGGTCGTCGGACACATCCACCAGCTCAAAAAAGAAGGTCTGGGTGTGATCGGCATGAAGCTCTGTGGCGGCGGTCAGTTCCAGAACAGCCACGACGACCGTGCAAAGGCAATGAGGTTCGCCTTCCAGAATGCAGGCGTCGACTGCGCTACTATCGGTTTCAAAAGCACGCAGGAAATCGACGAAGCCATCAGTAACATGAATTTGGCTTTAGCGTGAGCGGAGAGTTGAGCATCGACAGCTCAATGCGACTCAGGCATCGTCACGGAAGCATTGGATAGCGTTCGATCCAGAGCACAAACGCTGACGTCATCCAAAGCTCTCAAGATGGTCGATTGCTGACCGGCCGGCATGATTCGATGGCAACTGCTCTTCGCCTCGCTCTTGAAGTTTCACCGTATTGACGGACTTCCTCAGCAACCCAAACGGGCCCGCATCTACACCGACTTGATCATCGGCCCAGGCTTCCTTTCGAGGCCTTCCGCTCGCGCGTAATGAGAGGACTCGCGCCGGCGGTGGCTGACTATGTGCAAGATTTGCCAGACATATGCGCCGATAATCAACTCCCGACTGCGTAGCAGCATTTCACCGCGCTTACACTCCGGACTCGAATCTCCCGTTTCATCACCAAACTCCGGTTTCGTATTCATTTCAAACCAGTGCTGGCTTATTGCGTCGGATTTAAGTCCGCAATTGTCCTGGGTGTTTCCCGGGGAGCGTTCGGATTTCTTAGGAAATTCTCAGGGGTTTCTCTCACTTCAAATCAACACGAAGTTCGAGCTTGCGCCGGCATCGGGCCCGCCACAGGCACTGATCCTTCCTGGTGCTCTGCCGATAGAGGCATTAGAGCAACAACAGTGTCTCAGGCTGACGCCAGCACCGGCGTTAACGGTACAAGCATCCAGGGCGTGATCAGTTGAGTCGCGGTCTCACCCGGCGTGCCTTCGGGCTGGAGTTGCCGGAAGCATGTACTCGCAACTGCATTGCGACTTCGAGTTAAACCGCAGGTTCGCGAAACTCGACGTTTCCTTGCTAAGCGAAAACGAAGGAAGGTACTCATGTCGACTGCAATCGTGGACGAAATGCAAGCCGGGGAGAAAGCCAGGAATTCTCAGGCAAGGCAAGTCGTCGATACCGGGCGCTCTTTGGCCGGAATGGCGGCCGGAATGGCGTTGGAAAAGCGCGATCCAAAGGCCGCATCGGCGGACCAGCGCACGGGCAAATACCTCACATTTTTGTTAGGCCGCGAAGAGTTCGCAATCCAGGTTCTCAAGGTTCGCGAAATCATGGGAATTCAGGACATCACTGCCGTGCCGCAGACACCCTCATACGTGAAAGGGGTCATCAACCTGCGAGGCAAGGTGATTCCGGTGGTGGACCTGCGCCTGAAGTTCTGTCTTCCTGAGATGGAATACACGCAGCGCACCTGCATCATCGTCGTTCAGGTGGAATCAGCCGGAACGACACTGCATACGGGCATCATCGTCGACGCAGTCTCTGAAGTGCTCAATCTCGCAGCAGGCGACATCGAGGACACACCGGACTTCGGAGAGGGCAGCTCTGCTGCGAGTTACCTGCTCGGCATGGCAAAGGTCAAAGGCAAAGTGAAAATTCTGCTCGATATTGACCAGGTTTTGAGTGCGCAGGAAGTACATGGACTCGACGCTCTTGCGCAGAACTGATTGGGGAAGTGAAGAGAAGGAGAACGGGCGATGGCATCGCAAATGACAATCGGAAAGAAACTTTTTGGAAGCTTTGGTGCTGCGATAGCACTAACACTGGTCGTCGGCGGAACATCGCTCTGGCTGATCAGCGGCCTCGGAGCAAGTCTGAAAAAGACGATCAACTCCACCGCCCGCAAGCAGCTGCTGGCCGCAGGCATTGACATGGGAGAGTCAGACATGCTGGCGGCAGAACGCGGAATTCTGCTCAGGGCAATGATGAAGGACACAGCACTCGTTGCTCAGTACAGTCAGGATTACCAAACCGCGGTCTCCGAGATGAAGAGCAACCTGCAGGAGATGACCCCGCTGATTGAGACCGAAGAAGGGCGCAAAGTCATCGCGTCCATTCAAAGTGACCTCGATACTGCGACTCGCCTTCATCAGGAGTTCATCCTGCTTGTTACCGCGGGGAAAGACATCGAAGCAGCTGCCTTCATGAAAGAAAAGCTCATTCCAAACCTTGAATCCTTGAGCAAGCAGGCAGCAAGCGAGAAACAACTGACCGCTGAAATGATGGCCACAGCGCTCAAGGAGACCTCAGGACAAGTAACGCTCGGCAATTGGGTCACTATCGTCATGCTCCTGTTCTCTCTGACCGCGGGTGCGGTAATCATCTTCGTAGTGCGCCAGATCAACGCCTCCCTGCGAAAAGCCATCGCCGATCTATCCGAAGGTGCAGGACAGGTTGCCAGCGCAGCCGGCCAGATATCCTCCTCTAGCCAGTCTCTTGCCCAGGGGGCATCAGAACAGGCCGCGTCTCTCGAAGAGACCTCATCCTCGAGCGAAGAAATCAATTCGATGGCGCGGAAGAACGCCGAGAATTCGCAAACCGCACATTCCCTTGTTCTGCAGTCGCAGCAGCGAGTTGAGGAAACCAATCATTCCCTTGGGTCCATGGTGACAGCCATGTCCGACATCAAGAACTCCAGCGACAAGGTCTCCAAGATCATCAAGGTTATTGATGAGATTGCCTTCCAAACCAATATTCTGGCACTCAATGCAGCAGTTGAAGCAGCACGTGCCGGAGAGGCCGGAATGGGATTTGCAGTCGTCGCCGATGAGGTGCGGAACCTCGCGCAGCGCTGCGCGCAAGCTGCAAAAGATACTGCCGCTCTGATCGAAGAGTCAATTGCCAAATCAGACGATGGCCAGGCGAAGGTTGAACATGTTGCGGTGGCCATTCATGCCATCACCGAGGAATCGGCAAAGGTCAAGACGCTTATTGATGAAGTCAGCCTGGGTAGCCAGGAGCAAACGCGTGGTATCGAGCAGATTGCCAAAGCACTCACGCAAATGGAGCAGGTGACACAGCAATCGGCCGCTAATGCCGAGGAGAGCGCAGCAGCGGCCGAAGAACTTACCGCGCAGGCGTCCACTCTTATGGAAGTTGTCCACCAGCTCAGCGCGATGGTCGGAGGAATGCAGGAGACCGAGCACAGTCGCTCCGAGCATCGGGGTTGGCACTCCTCGGTGGCCGACCACAATGCACCGGTTAAGAGAACCCAACTCCTCGGCGGTAAGAAAGTAGTCAAATCCGATCCGCTTCCGATGGAAACAGACTTCAAAGCGATGGCGTGAAGGTAGCGGAGTCGGTCTTTCTTTGGCGCGTTTCTAATCAGGGTTACGTGCTCTGAGTCGAAACGCGCCACTCGCAGCAGTTCAGATTAAAGGACTTGGTCGCATGTCAAATCTAGAACCAATTGCAGCCGGAAAAGGCGAAATGGAGCAGCTTCTATCTACCGAGATAGACAACGCCGCGGTGCAAATCGTTTTGGGTACCCTCGACAGCGCTGAGCGGTTTGCGCTTCTTCAACGCATCTACGAACAAGCCAAGGCGGCCGTCCGCCCGGATATCGCGGAAATCATCAGAGCTGCAATCGACACAGCGTCCAAAACGACGGATTCGGGCGAGACTGACGCACTCCTTTCCGATTGCATTACGCGCGTCCAGAACGCGCTCTGTAATCTTGAACCGGTATCATGCCCGTCCTCCTCAGCATCAGCGATTTCTCCTTCCGTTCCGCTGGGCGAAGACCGTGAGTTGCTGGGCGATTTTATTCTCGAATCCCGTGATCATCTGACGCAGGTCGAAATTCAGATCATCACGCTCGAGAAGAATCCCAAAGAGGACGAAGCGATCAACACCGTCTTTCGCGCTTTTCACACAATCAAGGGCCTTGCGGGCTTCCTCGATCTCGACGACATTCGCGAGGTTGCTCACGAAACGGAAACGCTTCTCGATCTGGCTCGCAATCACAAGCTCATCATCTCCCCGGCGATCGTGGATGTTGTACTTGCGGCGGCAGACTTTCTTAAAGCGTCATTGCTGAACCTGGAACAGCGTCTGAGGGGAGGAGAGCCGTCAGCCCCTCCCGCTAAGGATTCCCTACTCGATCGAATTCATCGCACAACCGCCAGCCCAATGGCGCTTCCGATTTCACCGTCCGATCTGGAGCAGAAAAGTTCTGTCCCGCCTCACCCTGTCGAGCAGCCGCCGGAAACCGGTGAATGGACCGGACCCGAAAGGCGCAGTGGTGAGGACCGAAGGGCCAGGATGACCGACGCGAATTGCGTAAGAGTCGGGACAGCCAAGCTTGATTATCTCGTAGATATGGCCGGCGAACTCGTTATTGCCGAGTCGATGGTTCGCCACCATCCAGAACTTGCCCAGTTGCACAGCCCTGCGGTGCTGAACAGCCTGGCACAACTGGCGAGGATCACGAGCGAACTGCAAAAGACCGCGATGTCCATGCGCATGGTTCCCATCGGCGGACTCTTTCAGAAGATGAATCGTCTCATCCGGGATCTGGCGCGCAAAACCGGAAAGCAGGTCGAGTTGGAAGCCATCGGCTCCGACACTGAACTCGATCGCAATGTGGTTGAGGAACTCGCGGATCCTCTCATGCACATGATTCGCAACGCCATCGATCATGGGGTGGAGCTTGAGCAAGAGCGGGTGGCAGCCGGCAAGAGCCCAATTGGATGTGTTCGCCTGCGGGCCAGCCACCAGGCCGGCCATATCGCGATCGAAATTACTGACGATGGCCGCGGACTGAATCGCGACAGAATCCTTGAGAAGGCACGGAGAATAGGCCTTATCGATGAAGCAGCGAATCTCTCTGACGCTGAGGCTTTCAATCTGATCTTTCTTCCTGGGTTCTCCACCGCTGCAGAAGTCACGGATGTCTCCGGTCGCGGTGTGGGGATGGATGTCGTCAAGAAAAGAATCCAGAAACTCCGTGGCCACGTCGAGATTGAGTCCTCACCCGGCCGTGGAACCAGCTTTTGTCTGCGTCTACCCCTGACATTAGCCATCATCGAGGGGCTTGTCGTCGGCGTGGGATGCGAGCGATATATCGTCCCGATCTTCTCGGTGCGGGAGATGCTTCGTCCAACCGCAGAGATGATTTTCACCGTTGAGGGCGTGCAGGAGATGGCGCTAGTCCGCAATAGCCTGCTGCCCGTCGTGCGCCTGTACAAACGATTCGGCGTTCATCCGCGATCCGCAGATGCGGCAGAGAGCCTGCTCATCGTTGCCGAAGCATCAGGGCGGTCGTTTTGCCTCATGGTGGACGACCTCATCGGTAAGCAGGAAGTCGTGATCAAGTCATTAGGAGAAACTATCAAGGATATTCCGGGAATCGCGGGAGGTGCGATTCTCGGCGATGGCCGAGTCGGGCTGATTCTAGATCTCGAGGGCGTCTTTCGGGGCGGCGTCAAATGACAGGCCATCCGATGCAACTCCCCGGTGAGCAGCACCTTCAGCCGCAGGTCGGGCCTCTTGCACTGACGCAAAAAGAGTTCGCAGCAGTTTCTGCACTCGCACGCACTGAGTTTGGCGTTGAACTGGGAGCAGGGAAGGAGCAACTGGTAGCAGCGAGGATAGGCAAGCTGATGCGAAAGCTTCGATTCTCCAGCTTCGGCGAATACTACGAGCATCTCCGGGCCGATCGAACTGGGCAGTATCTCACGCAGCTCATTGACAGTCTTACTACCAATCACACCGGCTTCTTTCGAGAGCAGCCCCACTTCGACTTTTTGCTAGAACATGTCTTTCCGGAGTGGCAGAGCACTCGTCCGATGCGCATCTGGAGCGCAGCCAGCTCGACCGGCGAAGAGCCATACACTATTGCACTTATTGCGCTCGAATACTTTGCAACTCGCGGAGGAGGCGTTCCATCTATCCTCGGCTCCGACATCTCCACACACGCCCTTGAAACAGCTCGGAAGGGCGCATATCCCGCGTCGCGGCTCCAGAGTGTATTCGCTCCCTGGCTCCGGAAGCATCTTCTGCGCGGCGAAGGCCATTGGGATGGCTGGTATCGAATGCGACCGGAAGTCATGGATATGGTCGACTTTCGTCGAATCAACCTTATCCAGCCTTTTCCCGACATAGGCCGATTCGACCTGATCTTCTGCCGAAACGTGATGATCTATTTCAGTCATCAGACCCAGGCGCAACTGATCGCACGTCTCGCGGCGTGTCTGGAACCTGGAGGTTACTTGTTCGTGGGGCATTCAGAGACACTTACCGGCATTCAGCACGGCTTACAGCACGTTCAGCCGGCGATCTATCGCATGCGAGGCGCAAAGAGGTGAAAGAGCTTGTCATCGGAGTAGGCGACGGAGGCGTGAGCCGGGATCCTGATGCGATGCTGATCACCTATGCCCTGGGATCCTGCATCGCGCTTATGCTGCACGACCCCGTCGCGCGCGTTGCCGGCATGGTGCACTACATGCTTCCGGAATCTCCAGAATCTCAGTCCGAGCAGAATGCGCGTCCCTGCAAATTCGCAGACACCGCCATCCCATTCCTGTTGCGTGCTGCTGTCGCACATGGGGCGGACAAACGCCGGCTGGTGCTCTTTGCTGCCGGCGGTGCTCAGATGATGAGCGACAATTCGATTTTCAATGTCGGCAAGCGCAATTGTCTGGCGCTCCGGAAGGCGCTTTGGAAGTTCGGGTTGGTTGCCCATGCCGAGGACATAGGTGGAACGGTGGTGCGGACCGTTCGTATGGAGGTGGGAAGCGGACGGGTATGGCTGCAATCTCCGGCAGGCAAACGGTGGGAACTGAGCCCCCGCACTCAATGTGCCACCACTCCCAGAGAGGAAAACCCATGGCGTTGAACATCCTGATTGTGGACGATTCACCGGTGATGCGAGTCTTCCTTCGCAAAGTTGTGCAACTGACCGGGTTGCCTGTCGGCGAGTACTGCGAAGCGGCCGACGGCGAAGCTGCTTTAAACGTCCTCCATGAGCGCTGGATGGATCTGGTCTTGACTGACATCAATATGCCACACATGAATGGGGAGGAGTTTGTAAGGCGCTTGGAGCGGGATGAAATGCTTCGCGACATTCCGGTAATCGTTGTATCTACAGACTCAAGTCGCGAGCGTGTGGACCGCTTGATCAAGCTGGGCGTGAGGGGTTACATCTCCAAGCCGTTCCTTCCTGAAACATTGCGCGATGAGGTTGAAAAGATCTTAGGAGTAAGGCATGTCTGAACGTGTGCTTAAACATCTCCTGGCGCCTGCCCTTGACGACGTGCTTGAAATGATGTTCTTCTCTGAGGCCTTCGGCCCATGCGAACTCGATCCAAGTGCTGACGGACTCGAGGCAAATGTCGCGTTCGCGGGCGAGACGTCTGGAAGCGTCGGCATCCGCATCTCCGAGGCAAGCGCGCGCTGTCTGGCGGCATCCTTTCTGGGTGAATCTGAGAATGCGCTAACCGGCCCTCAGATTGCGCAGGTGGTCTGCGAATTGACGAACATGCTCTGCGGATGCATCGTTTCGAAAATGACGCCACATGGCTGCTTCAATCTCGACTCTCCCGAATTACTTTGCAGACAGAGAGAACAATCAAAGGACACGTCAGTCATCCAGCAGAGCTTCGCGATTGAGCATGGGACCCTAACTGTTTCGCTGTGGTTGAGCGCCTCAGAATGATCGAGCACAACCGAATCCGAGTCCTCATCGTCGATGATTCTGCCATTGTGCGAAAGATCCTCACCGACTCGCTATCGGGTGAGCCCGATATCGAAGTTGTAGGGACCGCACCAGACCCGTTTGTCGCTCGCGACAAGATCCTGAGCATGAAGCCGGATGTCCTTACGCTAGACATCGAAATGCCGCGTATGGATGGGCTCACATTTCTCCGCAAGATCATGCACTATCAGCCCATGCCGGTGATCGTTGTTAGTTCGCTCGGAATTGCCTCCAGCCGAACTGCGCTGCAGGCACTTGAAGCCGGTGCTATTGACGTCCTCGCTAAACCCGGCGGCCCGCAGTCCGTCGGGGAGCTGCGGCTGAGCATAGCCTCCAAGATTCGAGCCGCCAGAGTCGCTCGATTGCAATCTCCGAAGGAGATGTCTCCAGCCATCCAATCCCCCGCCATTCCAAGATCGTCGCCGGCATTTTCATCCTCCGCCGTGATTGCGATTGGCGCGTCCACGGGTGGAACAGAGGCAATCCGGAGAGTCCTTGCCGATTTTCCTGAAAACTGCCCGGGAGTGGTCATCGCACAGCACATTCCGGCAGTCTTTTCACGTTCCTTCGCAAATCGTCTGAATGAGCTCTGCACAATCCAGGTTCGCGAAGCAGAAGATGGGGATAAACTCGAGCCAGGTTTAGCCCTGATCGCACCAGGCAATTTCCACATGCTGCTGCGCCGCGCTCCTTCGGGGTATCGAATAGAGATAAAAGATGGACCGCTCGTGTGCTTCCAGCGTCCGGCCGTGGATGTGTTGTTCCACTCGGTCGCGGAAGCCGCCGGATCCCATGCGACGGCCGCTATCCTTACGGGTATGGGCTCTGATGGAGTGCAGGGGATGCTCGCGATGAAGAAGGCAGGCGGCCGTACCATCGCCCAGGACGAGGAGAGTTGCGTCGTCTTTGGCATGCCGAGAGAGGCCATCAGGGCCGGGGCGGTCGATCGCGTTCTTCCTCTATCCGCGATCTCCGAGGCTCTTCTCGCCGGATCGAGGCAATCCGGTCGATAATGCTTCATCACATAGCGAAGGATTGAGAGGCATCACTCTCCCATTCGCTGCATCCAACTAAACGTCACCTTATGCCTTCCCGCAACAGAAAACCAATCGATATCTCTGCCGCAGCCCAGAAACTTCTCGGCTTCAAATCCCTTCGGCCCGGCCAGCGCGAAGCTATCCAGAGTCTCCTCGAGGGACGCGATACGCTTCTAGTTCAACCAACCGGATCAGGCAAATCTGCGGTCTACCAGATCGCCGGCAGCTTGCTTGACGGCTCTACCGTGATCGTCTCCCCCCTGATCGCGCTGCAAAAGGACCAGGCGGACTCCATCCAAGCCGCCCGCCTGGATGAAACGGCTGTCGTCAACTCGACTCTTTCCGCCAGCGAACATCAGGAAATTCTCGACCGCATCGAACAGGGCGAGATTGAATTCATCTTCCTGGCGCCCGAGCAGCTTCGCAGTCCCGAAATCCTTGATCGCCTCCGCAGTGCCGGCGTTTCGCTCTTCGCTATCGATGAGGCGCACTGTATCAGCCACTGGGGACACGATTTCCGCCCGGATTACCTGGAGTTGGCTCACATTATCGAGGCGCTCGATCGGCCGGTAGTCCTGGCCATGACTGCAACCGCTCCGAAGGAGGTCCGTGCGGAGATCGTCGAACGACTCGGAATGCGCGATCCCCGCGTCTTCGTCCATGGCTTTGATCGGCCCAACATCTCTCTCCGCGTCGACCTCTTCAGTGATGAGGACGAAAAACTCGAGTCAGTCGTCAAGCGCGTGGAATTCGCAGAGAAGCCCGGTATCGTCTACGTTGCCACGCACAAACACGCGGAGACCCTCGCAAAGGAGTTGAAGGATCGCGGGGTGGAAGCCGTCTTCTATCACGGCGGCCTGAAGGCAAGAGATCGCGAGGAGATACAGGATCGATTCATGAAAGGGGACGTTCCCGTCATCGTGGCGACCAATGCCTTCGGGATGGGAGTGGACAAGTCCGACATCCGGTTTGTCTACCATGCCGACGTGAGCGATTCCGTCGATGCCTACTACCAGGAGGTCGGTCGCGCAGGCCGCGATGGAGAACCGGCCGAAGCAGTTCTCTTCTATCGCCCGGGCGACATTTCTGCGCAGCGGTACAAAACCGGCGCAGGCCGCGTGAACTCGGCAGACCTGCAGGCAATCACCGATGCACTTGTCTCGAAGGATAAGTCAGCAAGCCCCCGGGAACTGAGTCACGATACCGGACTCTCTCAGCGCAAGGTCATCAACATCGTTCATAAATTGGAAGAAGTTGGCGCGGCTGAAAAGCTCAATTCCGGCGAAATCCAGTTGGTACAGAAGAAAACATCGGCCCAGATGCTTGAGGCTGCTTCTGAGCAGCAACAGGTTCTTAAGGAACTGAGGAGCCGTCGCCTCCAGCAGATGCAGCAATACGCAGAGAGTCGAAGCTGCCGTCGCGCATTCCTTCTGCGCTATTTCGGTGACGAACTCAGTGGCCCCTGCGGGAACTGCGACCGCTGCGAAGCAATGGGCGGGATAGCGATAGCCCGCTGAAATGCGTGGCCTGTCGTGCCGACCCTTTTCCGAGAGTGGTATCCAGGCGGGCTAGAGGAGGACTCTGATCTCCGTCGCCACTGTGGCTGTCGACGCACCTGGAAAATCGCCTTCCATATGGAGTCCTTCCACGACCATTCCCGGATCGAAGCCATGTTTTTGGCGGTTATTGCGAGCCTCGCGAAGGCCAGATGACTCCCGACCTCTCTCGTCCGGGCATGGGGCTGGAACTAAAGGTACAGGCTGCAGAGAAATTCCGGATCGTGCTCTAAACCACGCTCATTGCCTCCCCCGCATCCAAGCCCGAAGAACCGGGTGAGGAGTGTGCAATGGCGAAACAGGTTTCCGATCTGATTGTGGAGCGGCTGATTGAGTGGGGCGTCGACACCATCTTTGGCCTGCCTGGGGATGGCGTAGACGGATTCTTTGAAGCTCTGAGAACTCATCAGGACAAGATGCGCTTCATTCAGGTTCGCCATGAAGAAGCCGCTGCATTGGCAGCAGTCGGATACGCCAAGTACACGGGAAGGCTCGGAGTATGTATCGCTACTTCGGGGCCCGGCGGCATTCATCTGCTCAATGGACTCTACGACGCCAAGTGCGATCAGGTTCCGGTTCTCGCGATTACCGGCCACACATTCCACGATCTGATTGGCATGGACTACCAGCAGGACGTTGATCTCGACAAACTTTTCATGGATGTTGCCGAGTTCAACCAGCGAGTCATGGGTTCCGCGCATGCCGTCAATGTTGTTGACATGGCGGTACGGACCGCCTATGGGCGTCGCGGTGTCGCGCACATCTGCATTCCCAAGGACATCCAGGAGTGGCCAGTCTCCGAAAAGATGCGCAGCTCTGCAAATGTGAAAGGTCACAGCGGCGATTGGGAGCACCCGCCCACATCCGTTCCGGCGGAATCATTGCTGCGTCAGGCCGCTGAGATCATCAATGACGGCTCGCGCATCGCAATCCTCGTGGGCCGCGGAGCATTGAAGGCCCGTGAAGAAGTCACGCAGCTGGCGGAAACCGTCGGGGGGCCCGTCGTCAAGGCCCTGCTCGGAAAAGGAGTGCTTCCTGATCGCAGTCCGTACACAACTGGCGGCATTGGCCTGCTCGGCACCGCGCCCTCTGTCGATGCGATGGAAGAATGCGACACGCTGATCATGATCGGTACCAGCTTCCCATATATGGATTTTCTGCCCAAGCCCGGTCAGGCTAAATGTGTGCAGATCGAACTCGATCCGACCCGCGTCGGTTTGCGTCACCCCGTGGATGTCGCGCTGGTCGGCGATGCGAAGGCCGTGCTCCACCACCTGCTGCCGCTCCTCAAGAAGAAGAGCAACAAGTTCCTTAAGAAGTCGCAGGACCGAATGAAAACCTGGAACGAACTGATGGAGGAGCGCGGCACCCGCACTGACATGCCGATGAAGCCGCAGGTCGTCACCTACAACCTCAACAAGTTCTTGGAAGACGACGCCATCGTCACGGCCGACAGCGGAACCATTGCAACGTGGTCTGCGCGCCAGATCGACATGCGCGGCAACATGCAGTTTTCACTCTCCGGTTCGCTGGCAACGATGGCAAATGGTTTGCCATATAGCATCGGCGCCGCGGCGGCTTACCCCGGGCGTCAGGTCGTCTGCATTGTCGGAGACGGCGGGCTGAGCATGCTGATGGCGGACCTCGCAACTCTAGTGAAATACAAGATGCGCGTAGCTGTCGTCGTGGTCAAGAACAACGTGCTGGGTCAGATCAAGTGGGAACAGATGATCCTCGAAGGCAATCCCGAATTCGGTGTTGAACTGCATCCCATCGACTTCGCAAAAGTGGCAGAAGCTTGTGGCGCGCGCGCTTTCACGATCGAAAAGCCCGAAGAAGCTGAAAGTACTTTTCGTGAGGCTCTCGCGTTTTCCGGCCCCGTTCTCATTCAGGCTGTCGTCGACCCGAATGAGCCGCCAATGCCCGGCAAGGTAACCACCGAGCAGGCATATAAATTCGCCAAGTCTCTTGTCCGAGGGCAGAAGGATGCGGCGAAAATTCTCGCGACGATTGCTGAAGATCGACTGCGTGAGGTGATCTAAGGGCAGCGACGATTGAAATGGTCAGGCGACCGCAGCGTTGGCTTCGAGAGTGAAGTCGGCAAGCAGGGGCAGATGATCAGAAGCAACGAGCGCCTTTCTGCTCCGCCATATCTTGGTGTGCTCCAGCTTCAGTGGCTCTTCATAGTAACAATGATCCAGGCTCAGAAGAGGCAGGACCCCCGGATATGTCCGTTCGAAGCGGAACGGCGGCCGTGGTCGATGGCTCAAAAAGCTTCTCTGCAGTAGTTTCGTTGTCCGTCCGCGAGTCCACTCGTTGAAGTCGCCGATTACGATCCGCGGTCCATTCAGGTCAGGCTTGGCGAGAATTTCATCCCCGATCAAAACTTCGATTTGTTTCCGCCGTTCCATGTAGCCAGTCCCAAAATGCACGTTGAAGACGTTGACCCTGATGCCCTGTCCCACATCGATCACACAATGCAAAACTCCGCGCTCTTCGCGTCGCGATCGCGTGATGTCATGAGTGTGCGCCTCCAAAACAGGGAACCGCGACAGGATCATGTTGCCATAGCGACCGCCGTGAAGCGGGCGCGTCTTTCCAAACGCGATATGCAGCTTGGGAAAAGCCTCCGCTATTCGGTTCGCCTGGTCGAACTTCCCCGTCCCTCCGGGAGCATCCACAATCTCCTGCAGGCAAAGAATATCCATATCGAGTTCCGCAATCACGCGGATCACGCGTTCCGGCGAAATCGTTCCGTGGATACCGCGACACTTATGCGTGTTGTATGAGGCCACTCGAAATTGAATCAACGGTTTGCTCATTGCTGTCGCTCGAATACCAACCCCATTAATTCTGTCGCGCGTTCCGTTACTGGCCGGTGCTGCCATTCCTGCAGCGAAATCTTCCGGCTCTGTTCAAGATCCAACGCCAAATCGTTTTCAAACCGCATCGCAACATTCGGATCCCGAAGAGCCAGGTTTACTTCATCATTGATTCCGAAAGAGCGATTGTCGAAATTCGTGGAACCCACTACCACCCAAAGATTATCAATGCACAATACCTTTGCGTGAATCATCGACGGCTGGTATTCGTACACCTCAGCGCCCGCCTTCAGCAACCCGCCATAGCCTGCGCGGCTCGTGCTGCGCGTAACCATATGATCGCTCTTTCGGCCGGGAACGAGAATCCGCACTCGAAGCCCGCGTTCCACAGCACCACACAATTCTTTCATCAAGCTTCTATCGGGAAGAAAATAAGGTGTCGTGATCGAAATGCTTTCCCGCGCCGAAGCGAGCAGCAGCTGAAAGAGGATTCGCGCGCGGGTGCCTCCGCCCACAGTAGGCGTACTGTTCACCACCATCGCCACCAATGGATGCTCGTTTCTGATGCTGGGAAAATATGCTTCTCCCGTCAGCAGTTCGCCCGATGTAGCAAGCCAGTTCTCCGCAAACGTCGCCTGCAAATTGCAGACCGCCTCGCCCTCAATTCGAACCGCTGAATCGCGCCAGCGAGGGTGTCCCTTTGTGCCCACATACCACTGATCCGCGATACCGGCGCCACCGATAAACGCCACGTTTCCGTCTACAATCATCAGCTCCCGGTGGGTGCGGTTATCCAGGTGCATGAGTCGATACCAGCGCGGACCGTTGTACCACTCGACTTTACCGCCAACTCCCACCAGCGGCGCCAAATACCTCTTCGTTGTCCCCGCGCTTCCGAAAGCATCAATTACCAGGTTCACCCTCACGCCAGCCCGAGCCCGCTCGGTCAGCACTTCGACATATTGATCCGTGATCTTGCCCTTCTGGAAGATGTAGGCCTCGATATTCACGCTCCGCTTCGCATTACGAATCGCTTCCAGTTCCGCCGGATAGAATGACGGGCCGTTCGTGAGCACCTCCAGGGTGCCGGTCCGGTTCACCTGCGCATCGCTCAGCGCTTCCAGCACCTGCAGGAAACGTTCCGAATCGTTTGGGGGCAGGTCGTTGCGATCGCTCAACTCGTATTTCGGTGTGGGGCCGATCAGCGCTCCGATCAAGGAGGAAGCCACCAGCACCAGAGCAACGATGCCTAGCACCGCAACGCTAGTCGGCACAGAAACGACCATCAGACACACAAGCACGTCAACTTAGATGCGCTCAGGGGGGCAATGGTTCGGGCTTGAACGTCTCGGTTTTCTACGAAGGTTTGAGGTTATTCGCGTTCAGGCAGGTTCTGCAGGTCGATACCCAATTGCTGGCATTTCTTGTAAAGATGGCTACGCTCCAGCCCCAGAGCCTTTGCCGTCTGCGTGACGTGTCGCCCATGCCGTAGAAGCTCCGCGAGCACGGTCTCCCGTTCGAAGGCGAGGACTCTCTGAGCCAGTGGAGCATCCGCATTCACCTCGACGGACATACGCCCAAGCCCGGAGGCATCAGTTGCAGGAAGAGCTAGCCGCACATCTTCCGCTTCAACTTGAGTTCCTGCCAGCAGCAGTAGCCGTTCCACCACGTTTCGTAACTCGCGAATGTTGCCGGGCCACGAATACTCTTTCAGCAAATTGATTGCTCCACTGCCGAACGGCACCGGCTTCCAGCCGTTCTGTGCGCTCACCTGCCGCGCGAAGTGATCGACCAATGCCGGCAGATCCTCACCGCGTTCCCTGAGCGGCGGAAGGGTCAGCGGGAACACGACGACGCGGTGGTAGAGATCGCGCCTGAACCCGCCGCTCTCTACAAGCTGCTCAAGGTTCCGGTGGGTCGCCACAACCACTCGCACGTCCACCTTGGTTGTCTTGTCTCCACCGATCCGCTCCACCTCGCCCTCTTCCAGCACGCGCAGCAGCTTTGCCTGCATTGCGATGGGCATATCGCCGATCTCGTCGAGGAAGAGTGTTCCGCGGTGCGCCTGCTCAAACTTCCCGTTATGACGTTGTGCTGCTCCGGTAAACGAGCCTTTCTCGTGCCCAAACAACTCGCTCTCGATCAACTCAGCCGGAACCGCCGCGCAATTCAGCGTGACGAATGGCCCATGAGTTCGCTGGCTCTTCTCGTGCAACGTGCGTGCTACCAGCTCTTTGCCGGTGCCTGTTTCGCCGTAGATGCAGACGCGAGTCTCGCTGGCTGCAACGCGCTCGATCTGCGCCATAACTCGCCGCATTGTCTCGCCCGTCCACACCATTGTGTGTTTGCCCACGCGCGTGCGTAGATCGCGATTCTCCGCTTCCAGGCGCGTCAATTTCATCGCGTTATCGAGCGTCACAAGCAGCTTTTCAGTCGAGAGCGGCTTTTCCAGGAAGTCCAGCGCACCCAGCCGCGTAGCTCGCACCGCCATTTCGATATGCGCCTGGCCGCTCATCATCACCACGGGAGCGGCGACCTCGGCCTTTTTCAGATCTTCAAGCAGTGCAAGTCCATCGCGCTTCGGCATCACCACATCGCTCAGTATGAGATCGAACGGTTGCGCCTGTGCCAGCTCGAGCCCACGCGCTGCGTTGTCGCAAACCACGGCCTCATGCCCGGCGAGCCGAAAAGCACGCGACAGCGAAGCAAGCGTGTTGGCTTCGTCATCAACGATCAGAATCTTTGCGCTCATGCGTCAGCCCTCGGCAGCGTAATCACGAATGTTGCGCCCTGTCCTTCGCAGCTCTCCACCGCTATAGTACCTGCGTGGTCCGCCACAATGCTTTGCACGATCGCCAGCCCCAGCCCCGTTCCGTGCTGCTTGGTGGTGTAGTAGGGCGTGAAGAGTCGCTCGCACTCCTCCGGCGTCATCCCCTGTCCTGTGTCCGAAACGCGAATCTCCACATTGTGTTGGCGATTGCCGGCAGAGATTGTCACCGTTCCGCCCTCCGGCATCGCGTCTTTTGCATTGAGCACGAGGTTTGACAGCGCACGATGGATAAGTTCCGGATCAACCATCAGCGGCATGGGAGCCTCCTCGAGCTTCATGACCACTTCGATCCTTGGTCCGTCCTCACCCGCAGCCGCATACAGGTTGCGCACCCGCGACACGGCATCTCTTGCGTCGATCCGCTCCAATTCGGGTTTCGGCATTTTGCTGAAGTCGCTGAACCGCCCAATGATCTTCTTGAGATTCCCAATCTCCATGCTCAGCGTCTGCGTGCTTTCATTGAATACCTCGTCGAACTCTGCCGGCGGCAACTGCCGTGCACGTGCCAGGTTCTCCACTGTCAGCTGCAGTGGAAATAGCGGATTCTTCAGCTCGTGCGCCAGCCTTCGTGCAAGTTCGCGCCATGCAGCCACCCGCTCGCTTTGCACCAGTTTCTCCCGCTGATTTGCAAGCTGCTCCGTCATGTGGTTGAAGCTGCGCGCCAGCACGCCGACCTCATCATTCCCGCCAACCGGAACACGCGCATCCCAGCTTCCGCTCGCAACTTCCTCCGCAGCTCTCGCCAGTTGCTCGATCGGCCGGGAAACGCGTGCAGCAATCCACAAGCTGAATACAATTGCCAGCAGAATCCCGGCCGCCGCTACACCATAGGCGATAGTCCGAATCTGTTGCTGCTCCGCCACAAGCCCGCTGCGAGAGATTGCGACTGTCAGAACGGCCAACGCTAGTCCGTCTGAATTTTTAAGCGGAATTGCGGTGGCAGCCACGCTGTCTTGCCGGCTCGGCGTCAAGTAGAGAATTCCGCTTGCCTCGTGTCCACTCGTGCGTGCCCGTTCGATCAGTGCGGCATACCTCTCGGCGCTGGGCACGACCCCGTCCGCGCCGACGAGTCTCTTCGGGTCGAACCTGTGAACTGCATCTCTGCCGGCTCTGCCCGGGCCGCCTTCCTCGCTGTACAAGCCCACTTGCATCCCCGGAGCAACTGGGAGATCCGCGAGAAAATTCTGGTCCATCCGTACGCCGCCGACGAGCCTTACGGCCGGCTCTGCTCCTCGGATTACGCGCACTGCGAACAGCCCGAGTGGCGTGCTTCCGTCCGACAATTCCTCGCGTTTCAGAAATGAAGTTTGTGCGACGTTGTTCGCCGCCGGCTCCGGATAACCAAATCGCGCGGGCCATTGGGCGGAGCTCACGATGGAGCCATCCGGCCCTACAATCTCCAGAAAGTCCAATCGCGCATCCTGCGCCAGCATCTGGGCCTCATTCAGAAATGGAGAGGCATCGCTCGATTGCACCAGCTCAAACGCCATATTCCGGACCCGCTCTTCCGCCGAGATGCGATCGATCGATGCGGCAACATCCGCTGACCGATGTTGAAACTCGCGTTGAAACTGGCTGACAAACAATGAGGTCTCGTCCCGATCGCGGCGCTCAAACACCTCCCTGATCCGCACCAGAACAGTCCACGCAACTGCTGCTACCGCCGCCGCAACGGTGAGCGAAAACAGCAGTAGCAGTTTCTGGCGAAGGCTCAACGTGCGTCCTCCATGGAAGTACCTGCCAAATCAGGCGTCCCGTCAGCGCGTACACGCAGATCTCTAATCCTCGCCCCGCTCGCATACCCCAGTGGCAGATCAACCAATGTAATAATCTTTCGATTCTCCAAAATCGTCTGCTCTCGTTTATAGAGATCGGCGGATGTTTGCTCGGTCACAGGAACAAGTGCGTCGGCATCCCAGAGTATCCGCTCGAGGGCTGCCGAAGGATCATTCCCCGAAATCAGAAACTTTCTGAGCATAAGATCGGAATGCTGCACCCCTACCGGGGCCATCTGCACATTGAATCCCGCTTCGCGCAGATTCAATGCTATTCGCTGGCCGGCAAGCTGCATCGCGCCCTCGCCTTCCACGCTTAACGTAAGCTCACCTGTTGCCAGGCCTCCCCGCAACTCGTGAGCCTTATTCAGGTCTCGAGCTGTCGGAAACAAAAAAGAGTATCCACTCATCTTCTGCGGAAGAAGGCTCGCAGTCACCTCTCCCTGCTTCTGGAAGATCACGTTATAGAGAGCGCTCCGATCAACTGCCGCTGCAATCGCTCCGCGCACCTTTACGTTCGCCAGCAATCCCGCATCACTTACCTGCAGTGCAAGCAGCACAATCGGTGGCGACGTGAGTACCGATAATCGTTGCTGTTGCGCCTGCCGCAATTGCTCCGCCGGAACTTCGACCAGGTCCGCGCGTCCCAGGCCCAGATCTAGCCATTGGTCTCGAATGGAGCGATGCACGCGAATTTCGACCGAATCGGCGAATGGCCGTCCCGACCAGCAGTTTTCATTCGCAGCCAGCGCAAGCACTCCATTTTTGAAGTCGCTCGCCTGGAAGGGCCCCGTCCCCATCGCGCCCGCCGGAGTCTTGCCGTCTGCGTTGGCTGTGAGCGCGATCAGGAATTGATCGCTGGCTAGCAGTGCAGGCAGATTCGGCATCGACGAATCGTTGGTGAAGATTACGAGCGGTCCAACAGCCTTTACGGCATCCCATGGACAACGGGCGCTGCACGATGCCTTAAGCGATGCGACTACTGTTGCGGAAGTGAGCACCGTCCCATCGTGGAAGCGCACTCCGGGCCGCAACCTGAATTGCCAGCGATGAAAGCTGTTGTCCTGCTCCCAACTGATCGCCAGCGCCGGTTGCAATGCGCCGCTCGGGTCCAATTGCGTCAGCCCGTCATATACGAGCCGCCGCGCAATGCCGCTAGGCCGCTGCCACGGATCACCCGCAACCTCCACCCGCAAAGTTCCGCCGTAGTGCGGGCGCGTTCGCGCCGTCGCACCAAGCGCCGCGAGCGTAAATACGAAGCTAATTGCAAAGCGCCGAAACACGGTCCACCTCGTATTCACCCGCACCATTCCGCACCACTGCCATTGCGCTTTTGCCGTCCTGCGCAGTCCATAGCGCAGTCACTGTTCCATCCATCCCAAGCGCGTTGCTTTCGGGAATCGCCTCGAGTGCGGGGATTCCAAACGCTCTCAGGCTGTCATTCGCGGCCTCGCCGGAACTCGACGTAATAACCTGCGTGCCCATGCCACACCCTGAACGAACTACGGCAAGGTCGCTGCCCCAGTCGCGCGCACCTGCAATCGGGCGCATCACGCCGTTCTCCACAGTCTGGACTTTCCCATCTACACCGGCCAGTAGAACTGCCGCACCACCCGCAGGCCGTGGGATCATTCCGGCCGCATAGAACGGTGGTAGATCTACGCCAATGTTCGGCGTAACTACTCCCGTAAAGAAGTCGCGGGCCGCGTTGTAAAAGGCCTTCAGCGCGGGAGCGCTGCTCGCATCCGCGCTTTGATACACCGGCCAGGGATCGTCGCTCGCCCGACACCGCACCGTCCATCCGCTGTCTTGCGCCGCGCCGTTCAGGGGCAGGGAATAGCTCCCGCTACATTGAGTTCCCGGCGCATAGGCGGTGAACGATCCGCCATCTGCCGTGGGCAACAGAATCCCACGCGCGTCGCGCGCAAGCTTCGAAGACATCGCAAACGAGTTTGATTCTATCCACCGACCTCCCGCTGATGAGAACACAGATATCCGATCATCGAACATCACCACCAGATGCCCATTGATCTCCGCCGCTGCCAGAATCGGATCGTCCCGCATGGTTCCGCCGCTTCGAGCGACGAGGCTGGGCATCTTCTCTTTTCGCAGCACAACCCGTTCGTTCGTCGTACGAATCGCCGACGCTTCTCCAGCGCCCACGTGCACCATCGTTACCCGCGTTTCATTCCCCTCGATTACTTCTGCTACCCACAGGCGTTCGCGCGCATTCTCGCTCAAGGTCACGCGAATCGCATTCGCGCTCTCGGTGCCTCCGGCCAACACGCCCCGCGCCTTCAGATCCTGCTCGATCAGTTTTCGGATCGACGGGATCTCGCCCGCTTGAATTGTCGAAAGATTGCGGACTGTCAGCTGCGCCTGTCCGGGCCCAAGGATATCGGCGATCTGTCCCGCCAGTTCCGCCGCTGGTTGCGACCACGGGCTTTGGGATTGTTGAAGCTGCGCTCCCAATGCCGTGCATCCGATCGCCCAGCACACCACCAGCGCCACTGTCACGACCACCCTCATTGCCCTCATCGCTTCTCGCTTGTTCTGCGCGGATTATATCGTCTGCGGAGCTTCACGTTTCGTGCTTGGGGCAGAGCGCGTATTCCGCAGTAATCAGCGAGGAGGCGCACTCGCGTCTCCTCGCCACTCGCCACCCCCGGCTAATGTCCCGACTTCGGCTCCGTCTCTGCCTCCGACTCCATCTCCTGCTTCACCACCGGCGCGTTCGCCATATTCTTGAACACATCATTGGCGAAGAAGAACTTCCCATCGGACGGCACCATCACCACCTGGATCTTGTCAGATAAGCGTTCCGCCACAATCTTGTTAATCAGTAACGGCGATTTGTTCAGCAAGGACGCCTCACCTGTCATCCGCTCCGCATTCGCAGCAGCGATCAGCTTGATGCGGCTGGCCTCGGCGTCGGCCAGCAGGTTGCGTCTCTGCAGCTCAGCCTTGCTATCGATAACCTTCGCCTCGGCCTCGGCCTGCGCGTTCTGGATTGTTGACTCCTTCCGCGCCTCCGCCTCGAGCTTCGTCTGCTCAATCTGCTTCTGCTTCAGCGGCAGGGTGTACTGCATCGCGTCCGCCTCACCCTTGGCTTCGATCACCTTGGCCTGCGCATCGCCCTCTGCATGTTTCGCCTTCTGCTTTGCCTCAGCCTCGGCCTGCAACTCTGCAATGCGCACCTGCTTCTGCTGGATGTCGGTATCGATCGCCATCTGATCGTCCTGCTGCTCCTTGAGTAGCAGTCCTTCCAGCCCCTTTGCATACTGCTCGGGCAACTGAATGTCAGACAGCATCACCTCTTCCACCACGATGCCATCGGTCGCCAGCTTCTTGGTAATGATTCCGGCGGCCCGGTTCCGTACCTCCTCGCGTTTGCTCGAGAAGATTTCACGCACTGTGTACGAAGGCGCCAGTTCACGCCACGCGCTCGCCACTACCGGAGGAACGAGCTGCTGATCCGCCGGCTGGGTTAGGTGCGCCTGCACGCTCGAAAGCTTGTTCGGATCGAGCCTGTACCGTACCGTCACGGCCAGACCGATATTCAGGCCTTCGCGCGATTGAACCGTCATATTGTTCTTCGTGCCAGGCTTGCCCGCGTCTGCGACACCCGCGGTAAAAAGGTGATCGCGCAGGTCGAACATTTGCACGCTCTCAACCATGGGCGTCATGAAATGCAGCCCTGGATATAGCGTTCCCGGCTCAGTTCCGCCGATCTGGCTAACCCTGACTCCGCCCATGCCGCTTGGCACCACCACCATGCTTCCTGCGATCATCATTGGCACGCATGCCACCAGCGCAAGCGCAACCGGTCCCTTCCACACGATCGGCCCAGGCTCGGGCTCCGTCACTCCGGATTCGAGAAGCATTCCCTCGCCCCCGGATTTCTTTCTCATCGCATACCGCAGCTGCATCCACAATCCATGCAGCGGAATGCCAGCCGCAACAGTGATCAACACCATGCCGATAATCATCAACAACGTCTTCAGCGCGATCATTTTCCGCCTCCCAAGTCCCGGAGTTCAAAGTTTCCGGGATCCCCGCAAGCCGGTCTCAGGTTTGTGGGATCGTTTCCGTTCTTGTGCTCTACCCGTCCGCGACTTTTATGGGCCGCCCCGTGTTTCCTGGTTCCCGGCCATGGAGCAATCAATAGCCGGACCAGCTCGCCAAACGTCAGTTCTTCAAACAGCAGCGCCGCCGCTACCGGCAACAGCGCTGCCCCCAACCCGCTCATCGCATCGGCTATCAGACTCATCGCCGCACCCCTTACTTTTCTGCGGCGACAACTTCGTTCGTCGCCTCTGAATTCGTTGGCACAACTGCTGAGCTCGCAATCACGAGTGGCTGCTCAACGCTGGCCGGCTTCTGATCGTCGAACAACTGCGCAGTCTCGTCGTTGCGCTCGCCGATCAACTCCACCGTGTCGCCCACGTGAACCATCTCATACATCTCTTCCAGATCCTTCCGCGCCATCCGGATGCATCCGTGCGAAGCGGCCTTGCCAATCGACTTCGGTTCGTTGGTCCCGTGGATTCCGTAGCCCTTGACACTCAATCCCATCCACCGGGTCCCCACCGGATTCCCCGCTCCCGGCTGAACAACCTTGCCCTCATGCTGGTACACCGGATTTTTGACCCGCCGCTGAATAGCGAAAGTCCCCACAGGACTTGGCGTGGATGGCTTGCCGACTGCGACCGTGTAGACCTTCTTCACCTGGCCGTCTTCCACCAGCGCCAGCTTGCGATCTTCCAGGCTGACCACGATCGTCCGCTTGACCTGAACAGTCACGGCAGGAGTCGTCACTGCCGGCGCGCTCGCCTCTTGCCCCATTGCCTCAACCCCCATCACCATCGCCGCGCTCACCGCCACCGCCCATTTGCTCAGCCCGTTCGCTTTCATCGCGTCCCCCAACCGGTGCTGCATCGTTCAACGCAATGGCATATTGCAGCCCCCATTCCAAATGGAGAAACTATGAAAATAAAGGAGTTAATGTCCCGAAAACGTGTTCGTTTTTGTGTGCGAAGAAACACAATGTGTCACACCTGACACGCTCGATCACGCAGGATCACCGGCTGGGATCGACCCGCTTTGCTGGACAAGGTGCAAAGTCTTTCAGAACGTGCTGAACGGAGATTTTCGGTCAGTTCCCGCCTGATATGTTGGCTCAAGTGGCCACTCACCTCACCATCGCCATCGATACAGGCGGAACATTCACCGACTGTGTCTACCGTGTCGCAGGCCGTGTGGAAGTGCTCAAGGTCCCCTCCACCCCCGACGATCCCAGTCGCGCAATCCTGGAAGCGGTCCGGAGAATCTGTGTTCTGGTTCCAGCCGAAAAGGTCGAAGTCCGCCACGGCACCACCGTGGCCACAAATGCGTTACTGGAGCGAAAAGGCGCGCGCGTCGCGTTCGTCACCACAGAGGGCTTCGAAGACACGCTCGCCATCGCACGCCAAGCCCGGCCGAATCTCTACGACTGGAACCAGCACCGACCCGCCCCCATCACCGATCTTTGCTTCGGCGTTCCCGAACGCGTGGCTCCCGACGGCTCTGTACTGTCTGCCCCGACAAAATCCTCGCTCGACCAACTCCGGCGCTCGATCCGCGACAGCCACGCCGAATCCATCGCCGTCTCGCTTCTGTTTTCGTTTGTGAATCCCCTACACGAACAGGCGATTGCGAACGCACTAGGCTCGCTGCGTCTGCCCATCTCCCTTTCGCACCAGATCCTCCCCGAGTTCCGCGAATACGAGCGCGGCAGCACCGTCGCGCTCAACGCATACATCGCACCGCGCATGCAGAGCTACATTCGATCGCTCGAAAGGGGCCTGGCGCGCCGTCACGCAACCCTCAGCATCATGCAATCATCGGGTGGAATCCTCTCTGCTTCATCCGCCGCTCGCGAGCCCGTACGCACCATCCTCTCCGGTCCCGCCGGAGGAGTCATTGGAGCGCTCAGTGTCGCCCGAACGGCCGCCATCGATCGCATTCTCACCTTCGACATGGGTGGCACATCGACAGACGTTGCGCTTCTCGATGCGGGGCCCCGGGCGACAGGTCCACGTCGCTGGGGTGGAGATGCCACCCGCGAACCGCCCACAACCAGCGAAGGCCTCGTCGAAGGACTTCCCGTCAGCATCCCCATGCTCGACATCCATACCGCCGGCGCAGGGGGCGGCTCTCTCGCCTGGATGGATACCGCAGGCGCACTTCAGGTCGGTCCGCAGTCCGCCGGAGCTGATCCTGGCCCGGCTTGCTATGGCCGCGGCCGGCAGGCCACGGTCACCGACGCAAATCTCGTCCTAGGCCGCCTGCATCGCGATCATTTTCTTGGCGGAGCGATGAAACTCGATGACGCTCGCGCGCGTGCGGCGGGCTCAGCGGTTCCAACCAAATCATTCGCGACCCTCGAACATCTCGCCGAGGGAATCATTCGCGTTGCCAATGCCCGGATGGAATCTGCTCTCCGTCGCGTGTCTGTCGAACGCGGCTTCGATCCGCGCACCTTCACGCTGGTTGCATTCGGCGGAGCGGGCCCACTCCACGCCTGCGCGCTCGCTCAATCACTCGGCATCCGCCGCGTTCTGATCCCAAGTGCTCCCGGGGCACTATCAGCACTGGGCATCCTCGATGCCGACCTCCGCCGTGAATTCTCGCGCACCGTGATGCTCCCACCCGGTTCGCCCCAGATCGCCAGTACCTTTCGTGAACTCGAACACGAGGCGCGCAACACCTTCGCCAATGAAGGCGTTCGCCCCATCCTCAAGCGCTCCGCGGATCTTCGCTATCACGGTCAGGGTTTTGAACTCCGCATCGAATGGTCTGCGAAAGCCGTGTCTCGATTCCATCAGCTGCACGCACAATCCTACGGCTACTCTGATTCATCTCGCTCCGTTGAAATCGTAACTCTGCGTGTTCAGGCAATCGCGCGGCGCACAAAGCAGCGCATCAAACGCGCAACCGTGATCAAATCCGACGCAAGGCCAGCATTGATCTCAAAGCATCGTCTTTTCGAAGGTGGGCACTGGCGCGATGCGGCGCTGTACGATCGCTCGCGGCTCCAGCCTGGACATCGAATTACCGGTCCCGCCATCATCATCGAGCTCTCTGCCACAACGTATCTGCCCACCGGCTGGGCTGCTTCGGTCGATGCATTCAGCAATTTGATCCTCGCGCCAAAAGCAGGAGCCCACCCATGACCGTGCATCGCCAACTCGATCCCGCCGAGATTACCGTGATCGGTCACGCACTTCACTCTGTCGCGGTGGAGATGGGCGTTGCGCTGCGTCGTACCGCCTTCTCGCCCAATATCAAAGAGCGTCGCGACTACTCCTCTGCTGTCTTCTCCGTTAAGGCCGGGGTCCCCACAGACAGGTCTTCGTCTGTCGGGTGGGAAGCCGGGGTCCCCACAGACAGGTCTTCGTCTGTGGGGTGGAAGGCCGGGGTCCCCACAGACAGGTCTTCGTCTGTGGGGTGGAAGGCCGACCTGATCGCAATGGGAGACGACATGCCCGTGCATCTGGGCTCGATGCCGATGTCCGTGGCAGCTGTTCTTGCCGATCTGCGCCTCGGGCCCGGCGATGTCGCTCTGCTCAACGACCCTTATCGCGGCGGTACACATCTCCCGGACATCACGATGGTCGCGCCGGTATTCCTTCCCGGCCGTAAGCGCGCAGCTTTCTATGTTGCCAACCGCGCTCACCACGCGGATGTCGGCGGCATGTATCCGGGCTCCATGGGCCCCTGCGAGATCGCGCAGCAGGAGGGCATTCGCATCCCGCCCGTGAAGCTTATGCGCGCCGGAAAGATGGACAAGCAGCTTCTGTCCACAATCCTCGCAAACGTGCGCACGCCGCGCGAGCGCGAGGGCGACCTCACCGCACAACTCGGCGCATGCCGCATCGGTGCAACCCGCATGCTCGAACTTGTCGAGCGCTTCAGCTACGCGCGTCTGATTGCCGGTGTCGCGGCTATGCTTTCCGGCTCTCAACGCCTCATGCAAAGCCTGCTCGCGTCGCTTCCGGCGGGTGAGTGGACCGCGGAAGACTTTCTTGACGATGATGGCGTGTATCCTGATCCCATCGCCATTCGCGTGAAAGTCGTCACCGATCCCAAGCGGCGCCGCGCCATCGTCGATTTTGCAGGCACAGCCCCACAGGTTCCCGGTTCCATCAACGCCGTCTACGCCATCACCTGGTCGGCTGTCTTCTACGTTTTCCGGTGTCTGCTCCCGTCTGAAGCATTTGCAACTGCAGGGCTCATGCGCCCCGTCAAGGTTCTCGCGCCTGAAGGTTCCGTAGTCAACGCGCGCCCCCCTGCAGCGGTTGCAGGCGGGAATGTCGAAACTTCGCAGCGTATCGTAGACACGCTGATGCGCGCCCTTGCTCCAGCATTGCCCAATCGCATTCCCGCTGCGAGCTCCGGCACCATGAACAACCTGACGATCGGAGGAATCGATCCCAGGCCCGGTCCGCAATTTGCCCAGCCTTACACCTATTACGAAACAATCGCCGGAGGTCACGGAGCTTCGCCGCAATCACACGGCGCGAGCGGGCATCACGCGCACATGACCAACTCGCTCAACACGCCTGTCGAAGCGCTGGAGTATGCATATCCCTTCCGGATGATTCGTTATGCCATTCGTCGCAACTCCGGCGGGGCAGGGAAGCACCGCGGCGGTGACGGCATCATTCGCGAAATTGAACTTCTCGGCGATGCGCAGGTCACTCTGCTCGCTGATCGCCGCGCAATTGAACCATGGGGTCTTACCGGTGGAGATGCCGGCACAAAAGGAAAGACCCTCATCATCACCAACGGCGAAGAGCATTCACTCCCCGGAAAATGCACGCGCGAACTTCCTGCCGGCACACGCATCCGTATCGAATCTCCCGGCGGTGGCGGCCTGGGAAGGCGAAGAGCTGACAGCTAAAAGCTAATAGCTAACAGCAAGAGGAATGCCCAGGCAAAGTGCCCGGGCATTGTTGTTCCCTCGTCCCCTTGGTCCCTTCGACCCCTGCTTCTCTACGATCGCAAATTCTTGTGCAACACATGTTCCGCAATATCCGGCCAGAATTCGCGGAATGTATTCGTCAACGCGTCGCGCGCGATTGCGTATCCCCATTTCTGCGCCAGCGCGCCCCCCGAAGTATCCGAACTTGGGTAGTAAGTTGTCCCGATCCCCTGTGCAATTGCGCGCCCCATCAGTTCGGAGGCGTTCACAGTGTTGTGCCCGTGATAATTCGGTGTGATGAAGACCCGGGTTGACGAATAGGCTGCGCGTTTCCACAGAGGCCCTTCGCCCTTCGCATAGTAACGCTCATCCTCATGTAGAACGGCGGGCAGCGCGAAAATCACCCAATAGTTCCCATCAGTCTTGTCAACAAATCCGCGCCAGTAGTAACTCCAAAACCCAGGAACACCTTTGCCGAAAGACTTATGCGTGTCCTCGCCTTCCGCGATCATCGACGTCAGCCCCACAAATACAAACGACGAATAGTCAAAGCTGTTCTCCGTTGCAATCTTCAACGCCTGCCTGGCGGTAGGTGGCGGCGGGATAGCGCCCGCGCTCACAGCCCGGTAATTCGGCATGATGCCAAGAATGCGCTTGGGCTGTTGCTTTCGCTTCGGGGCGCCCTCATTTGCCGGAGCCTGCTTCGAGTTCGGATCCTTCACCTGCGTCTGCTGCGGCTCAGGAGCGTCGGGAAGATTCAACGTCTCGTCTGCGCGGTCGATCGTAGAAAAGGGAAGGGCATGCGCTGTTGTACTTTGCTGCGAAAACGCCAGAGTACTTGCCGCCAAAACAAAGCCGCACAATGACAGCCGTAAACAAGGATGCATTCAATCACCAAATCCAGCAGGCGCTGGGATAGCCAGGGATGCCGGGGCCCCTTCGAAACGCTTGATTCGCTCAGGCCGGTCCGGGAATTCGCAGGGCAGCAACCTTCACCAATCGAAGGCTGTGCCTATAACAGGCTACTTGATGTTGTATGAAACGGCGAATCTCCGTCTCAGTATTGATCCTTCGCGCCTGGCGTCAGCTTCTTGATAATGAACTCCTGGATCACCGTGCTCACCATGCGCTCACCTGTGCTGAGAGCGAACCCCGTGAAGACCAGGCTCGCCCCACGATTTGACTCGGGATAGTAGGCATTCGAAAGCGCGCCCGAAATCAGGTCGCCGCCCATACTTGAAAAATTGATTTCGTTCTTCCCGTTATCTCCGCGGCAAATAAATGGCGCAGACATCGCATGCATCAGCCGCGATTTTGTTGTGCCCGTGCCTTGATAGAAATAGCGCGGATCCTGGTGCAGCAACGACGGCAAAATCGCTCCGCCGAACATGATGTCGGTAACTCCATCGGCATATACCGCTCCAAACCGCTCGCCATATCCGACAGCACCTTGCTGGTAATTGGGAGTGTCGCCGGCCTGGTTCATTCCAGCCAGTGCCGCTGCGCCAATGATGCTCACCGGATCCGTTGCAGCCTTGTATGCCATCTGGAATTTCAACTTGCTCGTGAGCGGAACCGCATGCTTCGAGTCATACACGACATAGAAATTCGGAATGAAACCAAGTACCCGCTGCTGTTCCTCGAGCCGCACCTGTTGCGCCGCGATCTGTTCCGTCGATGAGTACACCGTCACTGACGAAACGCCCGCGTCGATCTTCAGCTTGATATCCGTTATGCCGAAGAATTGGCCCGCAGCCAGAGTGATGGGCGGAGAACTCCATTTCTCAAATCCATTCGCTGTGACCGTAATTCGATACGGTCCGCCAGGCTTTAACCCGCCAAACTGGAAGAACCCTGAATCATTCGCAGCTTGTGTCGCATGTTCGGAAGGGCTGCTTCCGTCCAATATCACCGTTGCTCCAGGAATCAGATCGCTGTTGTCATCTGTGACCGTGCCATTCAACTCAGCGGGTCCCGCATCGGGCGCCGACGGCAACGTCGCGGAATCAGACGACAGAAGGTTATGAACATTTGTCTGCGGAGCAGAACTCTGACCCGGATCACCAGGAGACCCGTTCGCCGGAGCCTGGGCAACAGCGACAGTGCAGCTCAACGCGGCAAGAGCCGCGCTCATGAAAAGAAATTTATGGCGCATCCATTCACCCACAGGGGAAAATCGGTGCACCAGTTCGAGCGTTATCTAACTATCGAACAGATACACCTGAGGGTGCATCCGCCACGCGCGGCGGCGGATGCGTCATCTCAAGGAGGTATTCTCCTTGGCAGTTAGACGTAGTTTGCCACGGTTTGATTCAAAAAAGCAGAACAGGCGACATAAGCCATTGCTACTTTCGTCACCTATGCAGCACCCCTTCTGCTTTTAAGTTCCTTTAGCATCAGTTCGACCTTGTCTTCGTTCTCCAATGCGCGAAACTTGTCCTCCAGCGATTCCGGTGTAAGCACTTCCGTTGCGGCCGCATTCTCCGCTGCCGTGACGTGCACTTTGCTCTTCATCCGGCCGATGGTGTTCTCCTGATCGTTGCCCACCACGTGCTGCGCTTGTGCCGCTCGCCCCACAACCTTCGCGCGGCGATGTTCAGCAATCAACATCTCGCAGTGCGCCCGTGTCTCCGCCAGTTTCTGCTCCAGCTTGCGCAGCGCCTGACGCAGATTGTCGGCCTCATGCTTCTGATCCTCGACCTGCGAATTGAATCCCACCGCAAGCTGCTCCTGGCTTAGCGCGCGTTCCAGCGCTGCACGCGCGAGATCATCCTGATTCTTCTGCACTGCTAGCTCTGCCTTGCGATGCCACTCCGCCGCCTGCTGCTCGTGTTCCGCCTTCTTCTTCTCGAGCAGATGCTGATCTGCAATCGCGATCGCCACCTGTGTCTTCACCTGCATAAGCTGGTTCTCCATATCCAGCACAACCTGTTTCAACATCCGCTCCGGATCCTCGGCCTTTTCGACAAGGTCATTCAGATTCGCCCTCAGCAGCGTGCTCACTCTATCCAGTAACGACATATCAACCCTCCTCCTCGCTTCTGAAACTCTGATCTGTCCAACTGCGCCGGAAACTATTTCGGCGCCGTCTTTGCCGTGCTTGTCTTCGCGGCAGATTTCGCTGCCGGTTTCGTCTGGGCCGGCTTGCTTGCAGGCACTGCGTCGGCCATCTCCTTCATCATTTCCCTCGTCATCGCCTGGCTCCTCTGGCCAACCTTACCCATCACCATCGGCATATACTCCTGCGCGATTACAGGCTGCGCGTCCAGCAGGTGTTGCCCAGCCGGGGAACCGTAGAACGTAATCAATCCCTCGACGTCGTCCTTGCTTAGATGTTTCTGGTAGATCCCCGTCATGTCCGTCAGCATCTCGTCCGTCGGATACAGATCCATGGCCTTCCCGACATACTTGTTCATGATTGCCTGCATCTTGTCGCGACGTTCGGACGTCAACTTCGACCCTGCAGGAAGCTCAGCCTCACTCTGCTTCATCGCCGACTGAATCTGCTGCTGCACCATCGCCGGCACCATCGTCCTCATCGACTGCATTTGCTGCTTGATCCGCATCACTTCAAACAGCTTCGCCAGTTGCTCAGCAGTCGCCTGGTTCTCTGGCGCAATCAGGGCAGCCGGCTTCTCCTGCTGCATCTTCCCGTCTGCACCAACAGCAATCGCCTGCGCGCGACCGGCCACCGTCGCAATCGAAAATCCAATCACCATTACTCCCAGAATCCAATTCGCTTTCATCCGATCCTCACTATTCCCTGTGATCCTTCGAAATACTTCCCGGCTCCGCTCATCGCGGAACCGGGATTCCGACTTAGTGTTGTGTCCCATCCAGTTTTCCGGCGTCGCCGTTAGCCTTCGGCTTTTCCTTCATCGCCTGCACACTGGACATCAACTGTTTGATATCCATGCCGCTCAGTGCTTCAAACAACGCCGGCACCTGCGCCGCGATCTTCGTCATGTCGCCGGTGATCTTGTGCACGCCGGCAGCCCCGTCGTTTCCAGTGGACACAATCGTGATGTGGTCCACCTTGCTCAGCGGTTCAGCCATCGCACGGACAACATCTGCCATGTTGGTCAGCAGCTTGTCGACAACCGCGGCCTGGTTCCATTCCTGGTAAGCCTCGGCCTTCACGTTCATCGCCTTTGCTTCCGCCTCACCCTTCTGGAAGATGATGCTGGCTTCCGCCTCACCCTGCGAACGAATCGCAGCAGCGCGGCCTTCCGCCTCCGTCGTCAAACGGGCCTTCTCCGCGGCAGCCAGATTCTCGATCCTCTGGCGCTCGATTTCGGCTCCCTTCAACACCGTCGCAATCAGTTCCTTTTCATGGCGCGCAATCTCGGCTTCCTGTACCTTGATCTGGCCTTCTTTCTCCACCTGCTGCACCTTCACCTGCTCAGCCGTCACTTGCTGCAGCATGATGTTGGTCTGCAGTTCGTACGCCTTGTCGGCCTGCGCCTGCTGCCTGCGGCTTTGCTCTGCATATTCGGCCTTCTTGATCTCGAGATCGCGTTGTGCCTCAGCCTGCCGAGTCGCCGACGCCGTCTCCGCGATCACCCGCTCCTGGTCAGCCTGCGCCTTCGCAACAGCCGATTCGCGCAGTGCCGTCGCGCGCTTGATCGCCGTATCGCGTTCTGCATCGGCCGTGGCCATCTCCGCGTCTCTCTTGATGCGCGCCACATCGGGTCGGCCCATATTGGAGATATATTCGTTCTTGTCGCGAACCTCCTTGATCGTGAACGAAATTACCTCGAGTCCCATCTTGCTCATGTCTTCCGCGCAGGTAGCACGCATACGCTCGCCTACCATCTCCGGCTCTTTCACAATCTGCTCGACTGTGAGCTGGCCGATGATGCCGCGAAGATGACCTTCCATCACAAGGCGAATCAATCCCTCACGCTGCGGCGGCGTCTTCGTCAAGAACTGCTCGGCTGCCGTCAGGATCGAAGCCTGGTCGCTGCGCACCTTGATCTGCGCAACGGCCTCAACGGTGACTGCCACACCCTGTTTGGTATAGAGATCCTGCTGCGGAGCCACATCGAAGCTCATCAGCTCCAGGCTCAGTTCGCGGCAGTTTTCAACCATGGGTAAGATCAACGTGCCGTGTCCCTTGATTACCCGCGGCCCGCGAAATCCATACACAACCAAGGCTTCGTTCGGGCCCGCCTTCCTGTACATCCTGGCGGCCATGCCCATCAGAACGATGAGAAGTAATGCACACACCCCCACAATCAGTACAATCTCTGGTCTCATTCGATCCCTGTCCTTCCACAGGGGTTGAATTTGGTTTATGGTTTAACTGCCATCGACAGCGTCATCAGTTCTCATTGGCAACCTTAGCGTTGTAGATCAGCTCGATTGCCGATTTCTAATCCCTGTTCCCTGATCCCTGTTCCCTGTCTTTCGTGGAAACAACTTCGCCAGCAATCCCAGCAGAAAGATCCCCACCAGGACGCCCATCTCCGTAATCAGCGCGGTTGAATTGCTCATACATCCCCGGTCCTCCGGCCGGGCACAACTGGTTGCAAGGTAGTCCGCAGCAAAGAGCTGTCTTTTACACCTTGGTCTCTTGTTTGCTCGTTCCCTGAGCCGCGAGCGGCAGGTCTTCCCACCGCCTCACGTACGCGATCCCTTTCTCGTAACGGATCACGTAAACCTCTTCATCCTTCGCGAGCGCCTCGTCATCTTGCGACCGTGCAATCGCCGATCGCGTCGCTCCAAGTTGCTGATAGACAATCTCCCCCGTTCCGCCGCTGCGAATCGGCGATGACACCCGTCCCACAACGCCCACCACATCCGTCTCGAATGCCGTCAGTTCGCGTTCATGCGGCATCAGCACCTTGGTCAGGAACACGAAGATGATCGCTCCACCGGCAAGTCCGCAGATTGCAGCCAGCACCACTACCAGGCCCGCCACAAAGCTGCCGTACTTCGTCAGCAGGTATCCCGCCGCCCCAAACCAGCAGAGAAAAATCATGATCGAGAACGCGTTCCACCATGGAACCTCCGGACCGGCATTCACTGCCGTCGTGCCGTTCATGCCTGCCGCGTGCACCGCCCCTGCTCCGTGCGGAATATGCACGTGCGGCACATCCCCCGCATGCGGGACATGAACATGCGGCAGATGCGCATGACCGCCAAAGTGCCCCATGCCCCCCAGCAGCGAAACAAAACTCAACATCAGCCCCGCAAGAAAACAGACCAGATAAAACGTCTCCCAGTTCATACGTCCCGCCCTCGAATGCCTCAGTCCCTAGTCCCTACGTCCCTAGTCCCGTTGTTTTTCTGATCCCTGATCCCTCGGTCCCTGTTTCCTCAGCACTTCCATCAACCTCGGTCCCAATCCCGGCGTTTCAAGGATCGCTTCCAGCAGCAACAGGCATTCCCGCGTGTGCTCATGCTGTGCCACCGTCAGCAGCGCGCTCTTCAACTCCGGATCGCGTCGAAACCGCTCCGCGCCGGAAACGAGCCAAAGATCCAACTTGTCCTCGAGGTTCCGTACCTCGCTGAGCAACTCCGGGTGGTAGCCCTCGGGATCGTCAACCAGGTAACCCGGATGCACCTTGAAAAACTGCGCCAGCGTCTGCCGCGTCGTATTCGTCAGGTGCGGCCGAGCCCCACTCTCGATCTGCGATAGGTAGCTCTGGCTGAACTTCGATCCCGTCTCCGACTCGATCGCCCTCGTCAGCTCCAATTGGTTCATCGCGCGGTTGAGGCCCCGTAGGCTCCCCTCGACCTCCCGCAGATACCTGATCTTTTCTCCCAGCTTCATTCGCTTTCCGTCCGCGATCGATTTAAGGTCGATTGCAAATTGCAATAACAATATCGCAATCTGTAATAAACGTCAAGCGAAATCGGATGCTGCTTTACATGCCTTATCTCTCTCGTTCAGTTCGACGTGCCCATCGATTTACCATCGGCCCAGCCGAAGTCAAGATGAGGTGATCCATCATATGGAATAAGCTATTCATTAATAATGACTTACAGACTGCATGCGGTTTGCATGCTATTACGGCCAATTGGCGCACAATGGTTGCAGTGGTAAAAGGGCGAGCGGTTGAGGGGCTGCTCACCCGTGGGTGAACAGTGGCTGATCCGGGCGACGCAGATAGCGAGCTGCGCGCCCGGTTTGGTTGTTTTTGAACCCTTTTTGTTGTCCCACTGAGTGTGAAGAAGTCCTGATGGCTGATATCGGTGCATCTAAGTCCAATGCTGAGATATGTTTGCAGTGCACCTCCACCTCTTGATACCGCTAAGTCCTTTGCTTCCGAGCCTCTCGGTCTCACATACCGGCGCTAAGTTCCTTTATTTGCATATATCTACGGCCAAATCTAATGTTGAGAAATATTTGCAGCGGACCCCCTTCTGCAAGTCAATGAAAGTAGGATTTTTACTCCCAGAGATAGGTAGGAGGGCATAGGAGCCTGTTCATTGTACGGACCGGAAACATATCGGACACGCAGCGATAAACGCGAATACCCTCCGGCCCGAGCCGGAGGGTATTCGAATGGAGCCAGGTTTGAGCGGCGCCTACGCTGCGACCCTCTGCGCCGGCTTATGACCGACGAACCCGTAATAGGCAATGAACAGATAGCAGATCAGCGGGATGAAGAATGCATGCTGGATGCCCATCTTGTCCGCCGCTGCGCCGAGCAGAAGCGGCACAATCGCTCCGCCTACCACCGCTGTCATGATCAGCCCCGACCCTTTGCTTGTCATTGGCCCAAGTCCGGCGATGCCCAGAGCGAAGATGTTCGGGAACATGATCGAATTGAAGAACCCGCAAAGCACCAGGCTCCAGATCGCCACTTGCCCGCTTGTCACCATCGACACGAGGATCATCAGCGAAGCCAGCCCTCCGAAGATGCCAAGCAGTTTGCCCGAGTGAATCTTCGTCAGCATCCACGAGCCGAGTAGACGACCGACGAGTGCTCCACCCCAATACAACGACACCAGGAACGAAGCCGTCTTCGCGCTGTCGACCCCTTGTGTCTTGAAATAGTTCACTGCGATCGAGGCCAGACCAACCTCAACTCCAACATAGAGGAAGATACCGAGGGCACCGAGGACCGTATGCCGATAGCCCCAGATGCTGCGACTCAGGATCGGGTCACCCTCCTTTGCGGGACGAAATTCCTGCGTCTGCTTGATGTGGGGTAGATGCATGAACATCACGGCGAACCCCAGGATCAGCAAGCCGGCTGCGATTGCAATGTAGGGCCCACGCACCGTGTTCGCGACAGCGGCCTTTGAGGCGTTCTCGCCAAGGTCTGTCAATATATACGCGCCGGCAACCAGCGGAGCGATGGTTCCACCGAGCGAATTCAGCGCTTGTGCCAGGGTCAATCGAATCGGCGCGCTGTGCTCTGGGCCTAGAATCGCTACGTATGGATTCGCGGCAGTCTGAAGGGCGGTAACGCCCGCACCCACGATGAACACGGCTGTCAGGAACAGCGGAAAGCTGACCATCTTTGCAGCAGGGACAAACAAGATGCAACCAACAACCTGGATGAACAGAGATACGATCATCGTCCGCTTGTAACCAATCGTTTCGATCAGCTTTGATGTTGGCGAGGAGAACACAAAGTATGCCAGGAAGAATGCCGACTCCGCCAGCATCGCCCAGGCATACGGCAAGTCGAAGATCGACCGCAGATGCGGCACCAGTGCCATGTTCAAGTTGGTAATGAACCCAAAGATGAAAAACAGCACAGCGACTGTAATGAATGGCCCGGTGTAGTTCGGCGTCGAGGCAGCAGTTGCTGATGTCGATCGAGTTGCCATACTTTGTTTGCTCCCTTGCTTCCTGAGAAATTTGCCCGGTTAAGGCAGTCGTATGCGCCTTCTGTGTTCCATGCGCTTACTTCGAAACCAGCTTGTTTTCACTGGGATTGCTCGCAATCCTCCGGTTCTCCGGCAAATTGCTGCACACCACACTATACGCAAAACCCCGCATTGGGGAAGTGATGCTCCAGCGGAGCCCCAAATCGTTTTTGCAGCATACGTTTTCTGCAGGGGAACTTCGATGTATCGAGCATCACTCCCAAGAACCCGGCCTCTCTGTTTTCCACTCGAAATGCCGTATTCTCAAGAAAGAACAAGGAGTCGATTTGGCGACCAGCATTTTGAGCAGCGCTAAGTTAAAGAAAATTCTTGCTGCCCTCGAGGCCAACTGGCAGGCCGAAATGGAGGGCTACCACACCTACAACGCCCTCGCCGATCGCGACAATGACCCTGTTCGCGCCCAGGTTCTGCGCCACCTCGCCTCTGCCGAATGGGAGCATGCTGCTCTTTGGAAGGGGAGGATGATCGAACTCGGTGGTTCCGAACCGACATATAACGGCTCGCCGGGCGGAGAGGCCGATTCTCTGGCCAACCGCGCCGGCGGCGTTCGCATGGCTCTTCGCCGCCTCGAGATCGAAGAAAGCCGGCACATCGCGAACTACGGTCGCCAGCTGAAGGAACTGGGCGATGATGGCTCGATCGCTATCCTCGATCACGTCATCGAGGACGAAAAAGATCACCATCGCGAACTTGGCTCGCTTCTTCGCGGACATTACCAGGCTCCGGCCGGAGCTCCGAAAGTAGATCCGAAGGCCGTATTGGATGAACTGCTGGCCAAGCGAAATCAAGGCCGGAAGCAGCCCGGTGCATGGATCGGCGACGCGATCTATGGAGTAAACGACGGACTCGGCGCTATCTTCGGGATCGTCTCCGGGGTCTCGGGCGCCACCCAGGGCGAGGCGAAGTACGTCCTCCTTGCCGGTCTCTCCGGCATGGTCGCCTCCGCGCTCTCCATGGGTTCCGGCGCGTACCTCGCGGCCAAAAGTGAACGCGAGATTTATCACGCAGAAATCGAGCGCGAGCGCGAAGCGATCCAAATGAATGGGCCCGAGGCTCGCGAGTTGCTGTCGCTTTACTACCAGGTGAAGGGTCTACCCGAAGCTGACGCCGACCACATGGTCAATCACATCTCCAATGATCCCGATCAGATGCTACGGGCATTGGCCGGCGAACGCCTGGGCACATCGGAAGAAGCACTCTCCAATCCCATGGTCTCGGCGACCTCAGGCGCGATCTCAACTGCCGTCGGCGCAATGATTCCGATCATCCCGTTCTTCTTCATGCAAGGCCTTCCGGCCGTCATCGCAGCGGCCATCGTATCGTTGATTGCGCACTTTGCGGTTGGCGCAGCTAAGAGCCTGATCACCATCCGATCGTGGTGGTCCTCAGGGCTCGAGATGACGATCGTTGGCGCAGTCGAAGGCGCCGTCACCTACGGAATCGGAATCCTCCTCGGCAAGGGCGGAATGTAAGTGGGCGGATTCATTCCACTCGGTGACGCCTCGCGGCCCCTGCGGCGTTTTCCGCTGGCTACCGTCGCCATCATCGTCTTGAATGCCTATGTTTTTCTGAAAGAGCTGGTTTACGGCGACAGCTTCGTTTGGGCCTGGTCGGTCGTGCCGGTTCGCATCATCCATGGACACAGCTGGATCACGATCCTCACCTCCATGTTCATGCATGCCAGCTGGATGCACATCATTGGCAACATGATTTACCTCTGGGCCTTCGGCCGCGAAATCGAAGACGCGATGGGTACCGGCCGATTCATCTTCTTCTATCTGATTGGCGGCGTTGTGGCGATGATGTGCCAGATTATCGGGGATCCATTCGCGCAAGTTCCTTGTCTCGGGGCCAGCGGAGCCATCGCTGCAGTGATGGGCGCGTTCCTGATCACCTATCCCCGCGATCGCATCAAGACTGTGATCTTCTTCATTATCTTCGTTCGAATTACCTTCATACCTGCCGCATTGCTGATTGGATTCTGGTTCCTGATGCAAGTCCTGAACGTCGGAACCGTCGCCCGGGTGCATACCGGAGGCGTAGCTTATCTCGCCCACATCGGTGGATTTCTGTTCGGAGTTGCGACCGCACGTTTCCTGATCAGGCCGGGCCGGACCACCGCCTACATTCGCTATTGAGGGACCGGCGGAAGTGGGAGCCTACCGAGTCGAGACAGCCGCGTTCTTCTCGGCAAGCAGTTCTTTCGCAGCATTTCGCCCAGTGCGAATGCAATCGGGTATGCCGATTCCGTCATACGCATTGCCGGCCAGGCGCAGACCGGGAAGTGCCGCGACCCGTTCCCTCACCCGTTTTATACGCTCCTGATGTCCGACCGCGTACTGGGCCATTGCGCGACGCCAGCGAGACACCTGGGTCGCCTCCGCCGGAATGTGCGGTCCGATGATACGTGCACCCAGAATCTCGCTGAGTTCGCGGCGCACCGTTGCGACCAGCACTTCGTCAGACTGATCCAACAGCGCCTCATTCTTTGCACCGCCAAGAAACGCCCGCAGAACTGCCTTTCCCGTGGGCGTGCGCCCGACGAACTTGCGATGCACAAACGTACAGGCAAGCATTGCCCGTCCTTCTACAGCCGGCACAAGGAAGCCGAATCCATCAGGCAAGGGGCCGAGCTGTGACTCGTCGAATACGAGATTCACCGTGATCGATGACGAGTAGGGAATTCCATTCAATTCATCCCCAAGAGCGGCATCCGTCGGTGCAAGCAGCCTGCCTGCAGTAAAGGCCTGCGAAGCCAGTATCACTGCATCGTAAAACTCATCGCCACCCTCAGAGTGCAGACGCCATCCATTTCCTTCCCGCTCCAGCGAATCAACGGCAGTTGACTTCTTAACCCACTCGGATTTTAGACTCGCTTCCAGCGCATCTACCAGTTGTTGCAAGCCGCCCTTCAGTGTGGTGAAAATTGACCGCGGACCCGCCGGTCGTTGTCCGTTGCTCTGACCACTCGCTTCTCTTCCGACATCAGCACGCATAGCAGCCATTTTTGCCCGCATCTGCTTGTGAGCTGCCAGCATCCCACGCGTAAGTGACCCATACTCGGTCTCCATCTCGACGAGCTTTGGCAGAACTGTTCTCGCGCTCAACTGAGTCGCGTCGCCGCCGTAGATTCCAGACAGCAGCGGATCCGCCAACCGATCCACCGCCTCTCGACCAAAATGTCTCTCGACCAGAGCCGCGACGGACTCATCCTGTCCGCTGGGTCGTGGTGGATGGAGCAACTCCAGCGCCATCTTGATTTTGGTCGCTGGGCTAAAGAGCCTCGTCAGAGCAGTCGGCACCAGTTTGGTCGGAATGAGGAACATCAGTCCGTCGGGGAGAGGAACCAGCCGGTTCTTTACGACGATGTAGGTCTTGCGATTCGCGTCATTTGAAGGCGTGAGTTGGTCGGCGAGGCCAAGTTCGCGGCATAACTCGCCTCCGGCCGGCTTTTCGCTCAGAAAGGAGTCTGGGCCGCGCTCCAGGATGATGCCATTGAACGTCTCCGATGCGATCGAACCTCCGAGCCGATCCCGCGACTCGAACAGGGTGTACTCGACATCCGAACCCGACCTTCGCGATTTTTCAACCTCATAGGCGGCTGCAAGTCCCGCAATGCCACCTCCGATGATCGCTACCCGCATTCTCCGACCTCAATCCCTTGATAACACAGCAGCCGCGCACGGCACTTCAACCCTAGGTATCTGCATCCGCACCTGGCTTACTAACAGGATCAGTCTCATGGCGCCCGAGATAAGTGATTTAAATCACTTCAATAACCTCGTGCTGCCCCGGATAATTCAAGTTGCCGTATCGGACCCGAAGCGGGTTTTCGGTCGTGTTCGTCCGACAAAGTTCAATCCGCGGTTCCCCTTTTTCGCTCGTACAGGAGTTCAGATGACACCAGAGCTGATTCACCGGCTTCATTTCGCTTTCACCATTACATTCCACTATCTCTTTCCTCAACTCACGATGGGTCTCGGTCTTCTGATCGTGATGCTTAAAACAGTTGCGTTACGAAGCGGCAGTGAGGAGTGGGATCGCGCTGCTCGATTCTGGGCCCGTATCTTCGGAATCAATTTCGTTTTTGGTGTGGTCACGGGCATACCGATGGAATTCGAGTTCGGAACGAATTGGGCGCGATTTTCGCAAGTCTCCGGTGGCGTTATCGGCCAGCCCCTGGCGATGGAAGGCGTGTTCAGCTTCTTTCTCGAGTCGGCTTTTCTGGGACTTTTTCTTTACGGAGAGAACCGCATTTCCAAGCGCATGCACTGGTTCTCAGCGGTGATGGTCTGGCTCGGGTCGTGGATTTCGGGATTCTTCATCATCGTCACGGACGCGTGGATGCAGCATCCAGTGGCATACAACCGCCTGCCGAACGGTCAATTTGAAGTGGTGAGTTTTTGGAAGCTGCTCCTGAATCCGTGGGGGCTGCTCCAATACATGCACAACATGACAGGCGCGGTTATCACAGGTTCTTTTGTGATGGCGGCCGTGGGTGCGTTCTATCTGCTCGATGGTCGGGACAAGGAATATGGCCGAATCTTCACTCGGGTTGGCGTGATCGCTGGATTGATCTCGACGATTCTCATTATCTTTCCGACGGGCGATCTACACGGCAAGTACGTTGCCAAGCATCAGCCAGCTGCGATCGCCGGTATGGAAGGGCTCTTTAAGACCGGGACCGGGGCAGGTATCGTGCTGATCGGCCAGCCGAATGAAGAAACCGGCGAGATCGACAACCCGCTTGTGGTTAATAACGTTCTCAGTTTTCTGATTTACGGAACAACGAAAGCAGAAGTCACGGGTCTTGATCGCATTCCACGCGATCAATGGCCGTCGGCCTTGCCGTTGCTCTACTACTCCTACCACATCATGGCGGGACTCGGAACGTACTTCGTGGCGCTCATGATCCTCGCAGCATTTCTGCTGTGGCGGAAGAAGCTGTATTCCTCAAGGTGGATTCTCTGGCTGCTGCTGATCAGCTTTCCGTTTCCGTACATCGCCAACACCGCGGGGTGGATGACAGCGGAGATCGGACGACAGCCGTGGCTGATCTATGGGCTGATGCGGACGAGCGAAGGGTACTCCCATGTCGTTTCGGCGGGAAACGGGCTGTTCACGCTGATTGGCTTCATGGGGCTGTATGCGCTCCTTGGGCTGCTGTTCACGGTTCTGGTGTATCGGGAAATCAGTCTTGGTCCCGTTCCGAAGGCGAGTGAACCACATGCTGCGATCGCTGACTGACGCAAATTGAACTGAGTAACAAAGGAATGTCATCATGATGGGATTCATCTGGTTCTGGCTTGTTGCAGTGATGATCGTCGGGTACGTCGTGCTTGACGGCTTCGACCTGGGAGTGGGAATTCTGCATCTGTTTCTACCCCGCACGGAGGCTGAGAAGCGCGCGTGCCTGCACTCGATCGGGCCGGTGTGGGATGGCAATGAGGTCTGGCTCCTTGCGGGTGGAGGGACGCTCTACTTCGCTTTTCCCCTGCTATACGCGTCGGCTTTCTCGGGTTTTTATCTGCCGCTGATGATCGTGCTGTGGCTACTGGTGCTACGCGGTGTCTCGCTTGAGCTTCGCAACCATATCGATGTGGGGGTCTGGCGATCGTTGTTGGATGGAGTCTTTGGACTTGCCAGCGCCCTGCTTGCGATCTTCTACGGGGCGGCACTCGCCAATGTGCTGCGAGGCGTGCCTTTGCAGGCTGATGGCTATTTCTTTTTGCCGCTCTGGACCAACTTCCAGCCGGGCATTCATCCGGGAATTCTCGATTGGTACACCGTGATCGGAGGGCTGGTTGCTCTCGCTGCTCTGGCTCTGCATGGATCGCTATGGTTGACCATCAAGGTGTCAAGAGATCTGGAGGAGCGCGCCCGAAGGCTGGTCAATCCGGTACTGCTTGCAGTGATTCTGCTGACATTAGTCAGTTTGATTGGGACCATTGTGGTGAGGCCTGCGAGTCTCGACAACTACTATCGCTATCCGGTCACATTCGTTGTCCCAGCGGGCGTGCTGGCTGCGCTTGCGGGTGTGTGGTGGTTCAATCGCAACCGGCAGCCGGTAAAGGCATTTCTCTCGTCGAGCGTGTATCTGTTCTTTATGCTGGCGGGAGCGTGCTGGGGCGTGTACCCAACACTCCTGCCAGCCACGACCGGAGTGGAGCGCGATATCACGTTGACCCGGGCGATCTCGGGTCCTCACACGCTGTCGGTAGGGCTTGCATGGTGGCTCTTCGGAATGACGTTGGCGGTTGCGTACGTGGTGTTTGTGTATAGCCGATTCAAGGGCAAGGCCGATGTGGATACCGCGGCACACTGAGTTCAGTAGCGAAGCTGCCTGCTTTTGAATCAACGATCTCATGAACTCGGCATCTCGTCCCGCTAACCACACGAGCGGTCCCGAATCGCTTGCATCGAGATTTCTGCTGCTCTAGCCTCAACGCGACTGCAACAGCTCTAAATGCAGCGGAGGCCGTAATGAAAGCAGCGATGATGGGCTTGGTTTGCCTGGTGAGCACTTTCGCCGGGAATGCTCTGATCACACGGGCACAAGCCCCACCGACGTCAACCGACACGACCGCACCCAGTTACGACATGAAGGCACAGGCACTCCTCGACCTGCAGGGGGTGAATAAGAAATGCGTCGCTTTGGCACAGGCGATACCCAGCGACAAACTCACGTGGCGTCCTTCAGCTGATTCTCGATCGTTTGCGGAGGTGTTTCTTCACGTCGCGGGGGAACGCTATGGAATTCTGAGCATGATGGGTGCGACTCCTCCCGAAGGATTCAAGGCAAAAGATTTTGAGAAGTCCACAACCGAAAGGGATCGAATTGTGGAGAATCTCAACCAGTCGTGGGACTTCACAAGCAAAACGATCAACGGGATGAGCAACGCGGAATTCGCGAAGCTTGTTCCTAAACTGGGGCCGGAGGCAAACGAAGGCGATGTCGTCTATATTCTTGTGGCCGATGCGCATGAGCATCTGGGCCAACTGATTGCTTACGCGCGCCAGAATGGGATCGTGCCGCCCTGGACGGTTGCGATGCAAAAGAAAAAGGCGGAGGCAGCGGCGAAATAGCATCCTCGAACAAATGAACGAAGGAACAGGGCCGGCGCGAGTTCATGCGCCGGCCTTTTCTGCTTCCACTTTCGCTACTGTGGTTTGCTTCCGGTTTCGCTTTTCTTGCGCGGGGCTTCGAATTCGTCGCCAGGGTGCCATCCGATCGACTTGGGTTGAGCACCAGCCAGCCAGCCGAGAACGAAGCCGAAGCGGGCGAGCCTGGCGTTGCCCCGGAAATCCCAGCTTTCCTGGAATTCGTCGGAGGGCTGATGGTAGTGGTGGGCGACGTAATCTTCGAATTGCGCTTTTCCCCAAGCTTCGTCGTGGCCTTCGAAAAGAGTTCCGGGATCGATGGAGAAGGCGGGGATGCCGACGCGAGCGAGAGAGAAGTGGTCGGAGCGGTAATAGTGACCGGCGGAAGGCTGGGAGTCTGGCTGGATCTTTAGGTCGAAAGCCTTGGCGATGGTTTGGACCGTCGGCCAGAAATCGATGCGTTCGGCTCCGCCAAGAGTGACAGAACGTGGAATGCCGAGTGGCAGGAGCATGTCGAAGTTGAGGTCGAGGGTGATGTCGCGGGCGGGAACGGGTGGGTGCTGACCGAGATACTGCGAACCGAGGAGGCCTTGTTCTTCGGCGGTGACGGCGGCGAAGTACATCGAGTGTGGCGGCCGCTGCGCGGATTGCGCGTAGGCGCGAGCGAGTTCAAGGAGGATTCCGCAACCGGTGCCGTTGTCGGCAGCTCCGTTGTAGATGCCATCCCCTTTGGCGTCTGGATCGATGCCGAGGTGGTCGTAATGCGCGGTGTAGAGGACGGAGCTCTCAGGACCTGCTGATGCGCCGGGGACGCGGGCGACTACGTTGGTGGAGTTGTACTGACGGACGCGGCTCTCAACATGAGCCTTGAGGCGGACGTTGATCTCCTGCGGGTGGAAGCCGGGCTTTCCAGCACGATCGATAGCCTGATCGAGGTCGCCCAGGCCGGCGAGGGTGAAGAGATGCTGTGCAACGTCGTGCTGGATCCATGCAGCGGCGCGGAGAGTGCTCAGGGGGTCGCCGGCAAGATAGCTCTTCTCGATCGCCTGTGAGTTCTGTACGACTTGCCAGCCGTAACTGGCGAGATCGGTGCGATGGATTATGAGGACTCCTACAGCGCCGCGGCGGGCGGCTTCTTCGTATTTGTAGGTCCAGCGACCGTAGTAGGTGAGCGCTTTGCCGTTGAAGAATTTCTCGTCGTCCGTGGTCGGCTCGTTGACGATGACGAGGGCAATTTTGCCGTGGAGGTCGATGTCTTTTCCGTCGGCGCCGGCGTAGTCGTTCCATTTGTACTCGGGCGCGTGGATACCGTATCCGACAAAGACGATGGGAGCGTCGAAGTCGGCGGTGGGCTGACCGGTCTGGTCCTTGGAGACGATCTGCGAGCCGTACGCAAGATCGACATTCTGGCCGCTGGCTGGGACGAAGGAGAACTTTGTTTTTTCCTCGACGGTGTGGACGGCGATGAGAGGGACTTGTTGGAAGAAGGTGTTGTTTTCGCCGGCGGGCTGAAGGCCTTCGAGAGCGAATTGAGTGGCGATGTATTCTGCGGCGAGCTTGTCGCCGCGGGTACCGGGGCCGCGCCCTTCCATGAGATCGAGAGAGAGGAAGCGGACGTGGGCGCGGATCTTTTCGGGGTCGATCGAGGCTGCTGCGGCACGGGTGGCGGGAGGAAGGCCGGAGATTGCAGGCACGCTATTTGTATCTGCGGCGGAGGATTGAGAGATTGCGGCGGAAGGTGCGGCGAGTGCGGCGGCGAGAAGGCAGGCGACTTTCAAATGGTGCATGGAATCCTCATGTACATTCACTGGCATAGCATAATCTTTCCTCATGCCCCGTCGCCGCCGGTACGCTCCGGAGACTCTTGCTCGCATGCGTAGTGAGCTCCTGGGGTGGTACCACCGCAACAAGCGCGATCTTCCGTGGCGGCAGACGACCGATCCATACGCCATCTGGGTTTCAGAGGTCATGCTCCAGCAAACCCGTGTCGCCGTTGTCGTCGAGCGCTATACCGTCTTTCTCCAGCGCTTCCCGACCATTCAATCGCTGGCCCAGGCTGACGAGCAAGACGTTCTCGCACTGTGGAGCGGACTGGGCTACTACCGCCGCGCCCGCATGCTGCACAAGGCCGCCCAGGCCATTGTCTCCGACCACTCCGGTGCCATGCCCACTTCGGCCGAAGAACTCCGCGCGCTTCCCGGCATCGGTTCTTACACCGCCGCCGCCATCGCCAGCATCGCCTACACCGAACCCATCGCCGTTGTCGACGGCAATGTCGAACGAGTCCTCAGCCGCATCCAAGGCTGGCACTCTCACGACACGGTATCCGAGGCGGCTGTTCGCCGGAAGGTCAACGAGTTCGCGCAAACACTCATTGATCCGCGCCAACCCGGCGACTACAACCAAGCGATCATGGAACTCGGCGCCACGGTCTGCACTCCGCGGAACCCGCACTGCCTCGTCTGCCCCTGGGCGGTCGAGTGTCATACGCTCGGGGAGCACCGCACCCCGAAACGCGCCCCTATGACGACTCGCGAGATCACCTCTGCTCTGGTGACCCGGGAGACGGGCGCTGGATCGGAAGTCCTGCTTGAACAACGCTCCGCCAGCAACACGGTTATGCCGGGTCTGTGGGAACTACCCGCTCTCGAAGCTGCTCATGCTCCGGCAACAGATGCTATTTTCACCGTCCGACACGCCATTATGCAGGTCAACTATGTCGTCCGTGTCCAGACGATCACGGCCGACCGAGTCTCATCGTCCTTAGCGAACAGGAGTTGGGTATCGCTAGAAGGGGCATGGTCCATGCCCCTCACCGGCCTCGCCCGCAAGATCCTCACCAGGGCGGGCCTCATTCGCCGATCTGATACCCTCCGAGCAATGGCCCCTCTGGCCCGGAGCCGGTAGCTCTGAGTCGGGTGGCACGGTGGGTCAGGCTGCATCTCCCTCCCGCCCGGTCTTTTGCACGTAATACATGGCAAAGGACTTATGTGTACTTAATAGAAAGCATGGCACTTAGCGGCTGGGGGCCGATCGCCGACCGCCGGGAAGCCGGCAGAGTCGGGTCGCATTGTGCTCTGACTGCATCCCAATTTTCCCCTAGTTTTTGTACGTAATACATGGCAAATGACTTATGGGTACTTAATAGAAAACATGGCACTTAGCGGGCTCTAACCCTTTAGCCGGAACTTACAGCGTTCTAGTCGGCCTGGCACCGCAGTCTAAACTGCCTGCTTTTTATATCTAATACATGACAAAGGGCTTACCTTTACATAATAGAAAGCATGGCACTTAGCGGTAATCAGCTGCTTCTAGCCCTTTGAGACTGTTCCGCACCAAGATCTAACTGCATTTCTCTTGTTTTTTGCAACTAATACATAACAAATGATTTAGTTGTACCTAATAGAAAACATGGCACTTAGCGGCTGTGGGTCGGTAGCTCGCTAGAAGGAGCTACAAGCTACTGGGGCAGTTTTAGCCGACGCGCCGCCCGTGATCTAACATGTATTTCTCTTTTCCCCATTTTTTGCAACTAATAGATGACACAGGACTTACTGGTAGTTAATAGAAAACATGGCATTTAGAGGTCTGGCCCGTGGCCATTAGTCCTGGGAGCCGCATCCCTTTCTGCCCACGTTTTTGTAGCTGACACATGCAACAGGGGTTATCTCTATCAAGCGGGCTGTATTGGGCGGTCCTGCGGGGCTGGCATTTGCGCAGGTTTCCGCAGTTCTTTCTGATCTCTTAGCGAGTTAGCCGGCGCTCGAGCGCCGATGGCGAGTCAGCAAGTCAGCGGGTTGCTCGAACGCGATGCTGTTTGCTGCGCGCCGACGGAAACAGTCGTCGAGCCAGCGGGTTTCTGGAGCCTTGTGTTGGGCGCTGACTGCAGGTGAGGGCACACAGTTCGGTGTTGCGTTCCCTAGTGAGTGCATGTTTTTGACTTCAACATCATTGTGCCAGAACTGGGGGTAATTGCCTGCAAACGCCGGCAGACGAGAAGGGATGAGTGGATCGCGAAGAAGCAGGATTGGAGCGGGATTTTGTACCACGATGTGATTCTGATGCTATGGTACCCTCGCAAAAGGAGAGGGTTCTGTTCATGTCTGCAGGAAAGTCACAGGTCGGCCGGATCTATATGGATGCCAACGCTACAACTCCGCTGTTGCCGGAGGTTGTGGAGGCGATGCGGCCGTACTGGACCGAACAGTTTGGGAATGCTTCTTCGATTCATCTGGACGGGCAGCAGGCGCGGACGGCGATCGATCGGGCGCGGGAGACGCTGGCAGAGTTCTTCAACTGCCATGAGGCTGAGGTCGTTTTCAATTCGGGCGGGACAGAGGGCGATAACACGGCCCTGTTCGGGATTCTGCATCCGGGCGATCACCTGATTACGACGTCGATTGAGCACTCGGCAGTGCTGCAGGCAGCGAAGAAACTGGAGCGGTTTGGGGTCACGACGACCTATGTAGCGCCGCAGGCGAGCGGATTGATCGAGCCGACGGATATTTTGAGGGCGATCCGGCCGGAGACGCGGCTGATCAGCGTGATGCTGGCGAACAACGAGACCGGAGTTTTGCAGCCGGTTGCGGAGATCGGAAAGATCGCGGCGGATACGGGTGTTTTCTTCCACATCGACGCGGTGCAGGGCGCGGGTAAGGTCAAGTTTGATGTGCGCCAGTGGGGAGCCCACCTGGTTTCGATCAGCGGGCACAAGGTTCATGCGCCGAAGGGCGTGGGCGCGATGTTTGTGCGCAAGGGAACACCTGTGGATTCGCTGATTGTGGGCGGAAGTCACGAGCGGAGGCGGCGCGCGGGAACGGAAAATGTTCCCGGGATTGTAGCCCTGGCCAAGGCAGTCGAGGTCGCGATGCATAGCATTGAGGACGGCACGATGACGCGGCTAGCCGGATTGCGGGACAAGCTGGAGACGGGTGTTCTGGCTTTGCCGGCGACGGGGCTGAATGGAGCGCTGTCGGATGGAAAGCCGGCTTCGCGGGTGGCGAATACGACGAATATCTGGTTCGACAACCTGGAAGGCGAGGCGCTGGTGATCGCGCTTGATCTGAAGGGAGTTGCGGTTTCGGGTGGATCAGCGTGCCACTCGGGTGCGACGGAGCCGAGCCATGTGCTGATGGCGATGGGGCTGAATAAACACCGTGCGGGGGCAAGCTTGAGGTTCAGCCTTCTGAAGACGGTGACGGAAGCCCAGATCGACCGGGTGCTGGAGGTTTTGCCGGAGGCGGTGCAGAGTCTTCGGGCGCTGGCGCCGGTTTCGGCGGGGACGCTGGCGTAAGAGCAGCGGGGCTAGCGGAGTTAGGCGCGCTTTCGCGCGGGTTCGCGGAGCTAGCGGAACATTCGACATACAGGGAAGGAAATGAGCGAGGCGCGCACAATTGCGGTTGCTATGTCTGGAGGGGTGGATTCCTCGACGGTGGCGGCGATCCTCGCCCGGTTGGGCGATGGCAACCGTGTTGTCGGACTGACGTTGCAGCTTTGGGATCAGACGCGGCTGGCGGGGAAGCATGGAATTCCGGAGGCGCCGAAGGCGGGGCGGTGCTGCTCGCTGGATGATGTGTATGATGCGAGGCGGGTGGCGGAGCACCTGGGCATTCCTTATTACGTGGTGAATCAGCAGGAGCGGTTTGAGAAGGATGTGGTGCGTCCTTTTGTGAGCGAGTACCTGGCGGGGCGCACGCCGATTCCTTGTTCGCTGTGCAATAACCACCTGAAGTTTGATCAATTGCTGAAGACGGCGCGGTCGATCGGGGCGGACTCGATTGCGACGGGGCATTACGCGGCGAATGAGTATGACGAGGGACGTCGGCGATGGATCCTGAAGCGGCCGGCGGACTTGGCGAAGGATCAGACGTATTTTCTGTTCGGGCTGACGCAAGAGCAACTGGCGCACACGCTGTTTCCGCTGGGCCGGATGACGAAGCCGGAGGTGCGGGAGGTGGCGCGGCAGAAGGGGCTGGCGCTGGCGGAGAAGCCGGATTCGCAGGAGATCTGCTTTATTCCAGGCGGAGACTACAAGCAGTTTCTAATGGCGTACCTGGAGGAGCAGGGCGAGGAGATGCCGGATACGGCGGGTGAACTGGTGGCCTCGAATGGAGAGGTGATTGGACGGCACGAAGGGATCTCCAACTTTACAGTCGGACAGCGGAAGGGGTTGAAGGTTGCTTCGCCATCGCCGCTGTATGTATTGAATATCGATCCGGCGAGCCATCGGGTGACGGTTGGGGCGGATGCGGAACTGGCAACCGACAAGTTGCGTGCTAACCGGCTGAACTGGATCAGTGTTGCGGAACTGACTGGGCCTATGCGGGTGAAGGCGAAGATACGGCACCGGCACGAGCCGGCGTGGGCGATGCTTGCGCCTGCGGGAATCGACGAGGTTGCGGCCACCTTTGATGAGCCGCAGCGGGCGGTGACGCCGGGGCAGTCGGCCGTGTTCTACGACGGCGACGAGGTGGTTGGCGGCGGCTGGATCATCTGAGCCTGTACCTGGACGAATGCCGGGCTCCTAATCAAGTGATTGAGAACACCGAGGGACCGGATGGCAACAGGACTGCTGTTGCCGGAGCGATTTTTTGCGACAATCCGGGTGAGTTGATCGTCAGCTAAGTATCAGTAGAAGTTCTTTTTGCCTGCACACGTTATCGATTCCGCCATCACAGAAATCGAGGTGGTCGGGTTGTAACATGGATGCTGAATTGTTTAGTGATCCAGAGCAGCTCCAGGTGGACGCGTCGGATGCAGTCCGGGCAGAGTGGCAACCGAAGGCCATCACCCGGATTGAATGGTTTGAGGGCGGAGAACTCAGGAACTGCAACAGCGGCGGAAGACGCCGGCAAGGGGTTCGTATCTTGAAACGCACTTTTTTGTTAAGCGCAGCCGTATTGTGCCTGGGCCTGGCGGGATGCCAGAAGGACCAACCGAAAGCTCCGCAGGGCGGCGGCGCGGGGATGCAGGCGATGCCGGTGAAGACGGTGGCTGTATCGCTGCAACCAGTAGCGCAGAGCAGCGAGTACATGGCGACGGTGAAGTCGCGGCGATCGGCAACGATACTGCCCCAGGTGGCAGGGATGCTGACGTCGATCACGGTGCACAGCGGGGAGCGTGTGAAGTCCGGCCAGGTGCTGATGACGATCGATCCTCGGCAGCAGCAGGCCAATGTGGCATCGCAGACGGCGACGGAGCGGCAGAAGAAGGCGACGTACGACTACGACAATGTCGAACTGGAGCGGCAGAAGAAGCTGTTTGCCGCCGGGGTGACCAGCAAGGAAGCACTGGACCAGGCGCAGCAGGCGTTCGATAACGCGAAGGCGGACTACGAAGCCTCGCATGGAACCCGCGAGATGCAGGAGCAAACGCTGGGGTACTACACGATACGCGCGCCGTTCGATGGAGTTGTCGGTGATGTTCCAGTGCATGTGGGCGATTACGTATCGCCGACAATGGGAGCGAACTCGATGGCGCTGACGACCGTGGACCAGGGCGGAGATCTGGAAGCGTACATCTACATTCCCACGGAGCGCGCGAGCGAAGTTCACTCCGGGCTGGCGGTAGAGCTGTATGACACGTCGGGGAAACTGCTGGAGAAGTCGAAGATCGATTTTGTTTCGCCGCAAGTGGACCCGAGTCTTCAAGGAATCCTTGCGAAGGCGACGGTTCACAGAACTGCGGATATCATGCGCAATGCACAGCTGATTAAAGCGAAGGTCATCTGGAGCACGAAGCCCATGGTAGTGGTGCCGGTGCTGGCTGTGACGCGGCAGGGCGGGCAGACGTTTGTGTTTGTCGCAAAAAAACAGGGGAACGGCCAGTACGTTGCGTCGCAGGCGCCGGTGAGTCTGGGCGATGCGGTAGGGAATGCGTATTCCATCAAGTCGGGTCTGAATGCGGGCGACGAAGTGGTGGTGTCGAGCACGCAGTTCCTTGTGAACGGGATGCCGGTTTCTCCGATTCCGGGTTGAGCAGGTCGCTTCCATCAATGGCTGAGAAATAAGGACGGGAAGCTGCGATCGGGGACATAACGAAAGAGGGCTCATCTTGTTTGTTGATTTCTTTATCCATCGACCTGTATTTGCGACGGTTTGCGCCCTGCTGATCATTCTGACGGGAGCGGTGTGTATCCCGAATCTTCCGATCGCGATGTACCCGACGCTGAATCCACCCCAGGTATCGGTGGCGTGTAACTACGTGGGCGCCAATGCGGACACGGTGGAGAAGGCAGTAACGATTCCGCTGGAAGAAGCGATCAACGGCGTAGAAGGCATGCGGTACATGTCGTCCTCCAGCACCAACAACGGCACGAGCATGATCACAGCGACGTTCCAGACGGGCTACGACCTGGACATCGCGGCGGTGGACGTGCAGAACCGAGTGGCCAGCGTGACGGGACGGTTGCCTTCGGCAGTGAATGCAACTGGCATTTCGATCACGAAGGCGAATCGGAATTTTGTATTTGGCGCGGGATTTTTCACAAGGGACGGACGATATTCGAACGAGTTTATCTCGAACTATCTGGACGTTTATGTAAAGGATGCTCTGAAGCGAGTTCCAGGCGTCGGCGATGTGAACATCTTTGGCGAGCGCAAGTATGCGATGCGGGTGTGGATCGACCCGCTGAAGCTAGCATCATACAGTCTGACTGCAACGGATGTGATCAGCGCGTTGCAGGAACAGAACGTAGAAATTCCGGCTGGGCAGCTGGGTCAACAGCCGGCTGACCAGAAGCAGGCTTATCAAATCCCTGTGCGCGTGGTGGGGAGACTCTCGAGCCCCGAGCAGTTTGAGAACATCATTCTGAAGAGCAACGCAAATGGGCTGATTCTTCTGAAGAACGTGGGACACGCCGAGGTTGGAGCTGAGGATTACAGTTCGGCTCTGGAATATAACGGGCACGTGGCACAGGGTGTTGGCGTGCTGCAGTTAACGAGTGCGAATGCGCTGGATGTGGACCGAAAGGCAAGAGCGGTACTGGCGCAGCTCTCGAAGAGCTTCCCGCCGGGGCTGGAGTATGCGATCGCGTTCGATTCGACGACGGTGGTGGGCGAGTCGATTCATGAAGTGCTGGTCACGCTGGCGGAGGCGATTGGGATCGTCATCCTGGTGATCTTCCTCTTCCTGCTGGACTGGCGCGCAACGATCATTCCGGCGGTGACGATTCCGGTTTCTCTGATTGGAACGTTTGCGTTTATTCGAATTTTCAATTTTTCCATCAATTCGCTGACACTGTTTGGAATCACGCTCGCTACCGGTCTGGTGGTTGATGACGCGATTGTGGTCATCGAGAACGTGCAGCGACATATTGCAATGGAGCACTCGGATCCGCACGAGGCGACGTCACGCGCGATGAGCGAAGTGACGAGCGCCGTGATCGCAACGTCTCTGGTGTTGATTGCGGTGTTTGTGCCGGTGTCATTCTTTCCGGGCACGACGGGCATTTTGTACCGGCAGTTTTCGCTGACGATTGCGTTTTCGATTGCGATCTCGGCGTTCAACGCACTGACGCTGTCGCCGGCTTTGTCGGCGCTGTTTCTGCGTGGTGAGGAAGCGCGGCCGAGGCAGCTGGACTTTCTGCACATCAGGCCGCTTTCGAGGGCGTTTGCGGCGTTCATCCACGGCGCAGACGGTTTTGTGACATGGCTGTCGAAGACGTACGCGAAGGTCATTCACTTCGGTCTGCAGTTGAGGTATGTGCTGGTCGTGGTGTTTTTTGTCGGACTGTGGGGGACGTGGTGGATATACAAGACGGTTCCGACCGGGTTTATTCCGCAGGAAGACCAGAGCTTTCTGATGGGAATCGTTCAGGCACCGCCGGGATCATCGCTGGCGTACACGGAAGCACTTACCGATAAGGCGCAGGCGATCATCTATTCGAATAAGGACGTTTTAGGTGCATTCTCTGTGGTTGGTTTTAGCTTTGCAGGGAACGCTTCGAATGCGGGCATGATGTTCATCAGCACCAAGCCGGCTGGGGAGCGGCGTGGGAAGGGGCACTCTGCCGCGGATATTGTTGCGGACCTATCGCCGAAATTGGGCGGTCTAATGTTCCAGCCGGACGGGGGAATGGTGTTCGTGATTCAGCCTCCGGCGGTGAGTGGTGTGGGAAGCTACGGCGGGTTCACGTTCATGCTGCAGGATACGGGCGTCAACACGCTGTCGGATCTGGACCGGGTAGCGCACCAGATTGTGAACACGGGACGGGCGCGCAAGGACCTGACGGGTCTGCTCACGACTTACTCGGCAAATGATCCACAGGTGCTGGTGACGATCGATCGCGAGAAAGCGAAGTCGATGGGGGTTCCGCTGTCGCAGGTGACGACTGCGCTGGGTGTCTTCATGGGGTCGCAGTATGTGAACGACTTCGACTTCAACAACCGGACGTACAGGGTGTATGCGCAGGCGGACCAGAAATATCGGATGACTTCGAAGGATCTGCATTCGTTTTATGTGCGTTCGGATGCAGGACAGATGATTTCGCTGGATAACCTGGCGACGGTTGCGGAGAGCGCGGGTCCGCCGGTGATTACGCATTACAACCTGTTCCGTGCGGTGGAGATCGACGGTTCGCCGGCGGCAGGATATAGCTCGGGCCAAGGCATTTCCAGCATGGAGGATCTGGCGAAGCAGAACATGATGCCGGGGATGCAGTATGAGTGGACAGGATTGACGCTGGATGAAATTGAGTCGAGCGGGCGCGCACTGCTGATCTTCGGATTGGGAATCCTGGTGGTGTATCTCACGCTTTCGGCTCAGTATGAGAGCTTCGCGCTGCCGTTCATTATTTTGCTGGCGGTTCCGATGGCGGTGCTGGGTGCACTGGGTCTTGTAGCTCTTCGCGGATTATCGAATGACGTATATTGCCAGATCGGGCTGGTGATGTTGATCGGTCTGTCTGCGAAGAACTCAATTCTGATTGTCGAGTTTGCTGAGCAGTTGAGGGCTAAAGGCCGCTCGATTGCAGATGCTGCGATTGAGGCCGCTGAGTTGCGGCTTCGTCCGATTCTGATGACGTCGTTCGCCTTCATTCTGGGAGTGATGCCTCTTTACTTCGCGACTGGCGCGGGTGCACTGGGCAGGCGCTCGGTGGGAACGACGATCGTGGGAGGCATGTTGCTGTCGACGGTGCTGAACCTGGTCTTCATCCCGGTGCTTTATGTGCTGTTGAGCCGGTTGCTGAGGCGAGGCGATGTGCACAGAGGCGAGCACGGTGTGGCTCTAGAGAGCTAGTTTCGCGGGCGGTGGGCAATGATGTGGTCCTTGATGCGGGCGTAGACCTCAGCACTGACGATGCCGCGATCGAGCAGCTCATTTTTGCCACGGTAAGGACGGGAACGGATGATGCGTGCCGCCCAGGTGCGCGTCAGCCCGGGGACCTTCATTAACTGTTCGAGGGTGGCAGTATTGATGTCGGTGGGGTCTGCAGCGAGCGGTGTTCGCGTTGCATGCGCCTGTGCCTGAACGGGTGAAACGAAGCCGCGATCAGAGAAGTTGCAGGCCAAGGCGAGAACTGCGAGAGTCAGCGAGATTTGAGCGGATAATCTCATGCCATTGATTCTCTACTGCCGTGAATTCCGAGTAAATAGTACTCATCACCTGACCAGATTCTTGTGGAGAGAAGCGGGTTTGTCCTGCAACAATTGGGCATGGCAATCCCCCAAATTGCTTCCTCAGCAGGCCAGAAGCTGCGCAGCCGTGTTTTCGGCAGCACGCGGCTGACTATCCTTCTATCCCTGATTGCAGTTCTAGTTGTCTGCCTGATTTTTACCTGGGAAACGGGCGACGTGATGAGCAACCTGTCGTTCCTGAATCCCAGGAACAGTACCAACCGTTCCAACGGGACCAAGAAGGCGCTCGTCGATATCAAGCCGTGGCAGACGGCGCAGGCGCTTGCGGCTCTCGCGTACACGGCGGAAGAGAAGGAGTACGCGCAAGAGGCGGAGAGGCTTGCAGATCACGAGGTGGACCAGGCGTTTGCCTCCGCGCTGCGGCAGGCCACCCTGGATGCGCAGCACTTGAAGCTGAGCGGCGATGCTCAGGCGCTCTCGAAGAAGGTGGGCCAGCTCCAGCAGCTCATCTCCCAGGACAAAGATGATATCCAGACAATCACGGCAGCGCTGAAGGCGCCGTCGCCAAAGGATGGCAGGCCCGCGGAATACGATGAGGGCGATCTGGAGGTAGCGAAGGCGCAGCTCGCGCTCGACGCGGATGAACTTGTCGATATCCAGCACGATTTCGATCAAGCTTCCGGAGATCAGACATCGCAGATCCAAGCGGAGCTGACCTCGCATGAGGCCGCGATGCGCGGCTATGACAAACAGGTGCGCGAGGGTGGGCAGATTGCCACGGTTTCAGCGCGACGGTTCGGAACACTGGCCGGACGGCTGGGAGCGTGGTCCAGATTGGGTAGCCGGACGGCACTGCTGCAGCAGGCGATCGACCAGACGCGCAGAGATGTCGGGATGTTGAATGCGCAGCAGAGCGCTATTGAGACCAAGATCAGCACCATGGGCGCTGTCAGCACAGACGATCTCGATGAAAAACTGCAGGGATTGAGAGACCGTACGGCGCTGCGCCAGATCCTGAGCATCGCGGACGATCGAATCCAGACTGAACAGCAGCTTGTGAGCGTCTACAGCAAGTGGTCTGCGCAAGTGTTGCTGCAACGGCGGATCATTGTGCACCTGCTTCTGCAATCGCTGGCGCTGATTGCTTTTATCGGAATATGCATGGTGTTTGCGGACTGGCTGGTGCAGCGCTTCATGTCGAAGCCGTCTCTTGACAGCCGGCGATCGCAGACGCTGCGCAGCATTCTGAAGATGTCAATACAGGCCGTTGGCGTAGTTGTGATTCTGCTGGTGATTTTCGGTCCGCCGCAAGAGACGCCGACGATTCTGGGATTGGCTACTGCAGCGCTGACGATCGCGTTGCAGGACTTCATCATCGCGTTTCTGGGTTGGTTTGTGTTGATCGGGAAGAATGGAATTCATGTCGGCGATTGGGTAGAGATCAATGGCGTCGGCGGCGAGGTCACGGATGTGAGGCTGTTCACGACCACGCTGCTGGAGACGGGAACGCTTTCAGACAAGGGGCTTCCGACCGGACGCCGAATCACGTTCATGAATGGATATGCGATTCGCGGCAAGTATTTCAATTTCTCCACCAGCGGCCAGTGGATGTGGGACGAAATAAACCTGAGCCTGCCGACGAGCGATAACGTGCACGAAGTGCTTGAGCGCATTCAGAAAGCCGTTGTGGCCGAAACGGAGAAGAATGCAAGCCAGGCGGAGGCGGAGTGGAAACGAGGGGCACATGGCAGCAGCCTTAGCCGATTCAGCGCGACGGCGGTGGAGAATCTGCGGCCGTCTGCCAATGGAATCGACGTTGTGGTGCGGTATGTGACGCGGGCATCGGATCGGTTCGAGCTGCGCAATAAGATGTATCAGAGGTTGATCGAGGTGCTGCGGGATCCGGGAACGGGTACTGGAACGGCGACTGTGATGGCGGCCAAGGATTGAGAGCGAGGTTGTGACGCTGGAATCTACGATTGACACGATAAGGTCGATACCGTAAGTTTGAAAGAGATGCAGAGCCACCGCCATCACGGTCATCATCACCATCACGGGACCAATGTGCCGGCGGACTGCGATGGCCTGAGCTAAAGAAGGCCAGAGAGATCTAAAGAATTCCAAGCCCGCCGGCGAAGCAGCCGACGGGCTTTTTAGTTTGTGCAGCGGAATTGAATCCAAGTTCAGGAAGAATGATGAATACGCAACCGGAAGTTGATTTCGAGAAGATGGACGGGCTGGTGGCGGGGATTGTGCAGGACGCCAGGACTGGCGAGGTGCTGATGCTGGGTTTTCTGAATCCGGAGAGCTACACAAAGACGCTGGAGACAGGCTTTGTGACGTTCTGGAGCAGGACGCGGCAGAAGCTGTGGATGAAAGGCGAGACGAGCGGGAACCGGCTGCGCGTGGTTTCGGCGGCGACGGATTGCGACAATGATGCGCTATTGTTTCGCGTCGAGGTAGAGGGCGATGGGCTGGTGTGCCACGAGGGAACGGTGAGCTGCTTTACGAAGCCGCTGACGTTTGCGAATGCAGTGGAGGTGAAGCGTGGGTAACAAGCTGCGACTGGGATTGCCGAAAGGGAGCCTACAGGACTCGACGATTGCGCTGTTCAAGCGGGCGGGCTGGAACATCTACGCGGATGGGCGTTCGTATTTTCCGTCGGTGGATGACCAGGAGATCGAGTGCATGCTGATTCGCGCGCAGGAGATGGCGCGGTACGTGGATCACGGCGTGCTGGATGCAGGGTTGACGGGCATCGACTGGGTGGTGGAGAGCGGGCTCGAGGTAACGAGCGTGACGACATTGACCTATGCGAAGCAGAGCCGGCGGAAGGTGCGATGGGTGCTGGCCGTGCCGGAAGCGAGCGGGTTCCTGAAGGCGGAGGATCTGGAAGGGAAGATCATCGCGACGGAACTGGTTGAGGTGACGAAGAAGTATTTCGCGGATCGGGGCGTGAACGTGAAGGTGGAGTTCAGCTGGGGCGCCACGGAAGTGAAGCCGCCGATGCTGGCGGACGCGATTGTAGAGGTGACAGAGACGGGGAGTTCGCTGAAGGCGAATCACCTGAAGATCATCGACACGGTGATGGAGAGCGAGACACACCTGATCGCGAACAAGGCGGCGCTGGACGATGAGTGGAAGCGGGAGAAGATCGACCAGATCGCGGTGATGCTGCGGGGGGCGATTGATGCGCAGAGCCAGGTGGGGCTGATGCTGAACGTGAAGCGAGAGGATCTGGAATCGGTGTTGGCGGTGCTGCCGGCGCTGAATTCGCCAACGGTTTCGCAGTTGAGCAATTCGGAGTGGGTTGCGGTGAACACGATTGTGGAAGAGCGCGTGGCGCGGGATGTGATTCCGAAGCTGAAGGCGGCGCGGGCGACCGGGATTGTGGAGTATCCGCTGAACAAAGTTGTGCTGTAGGACTTCTGCTTAGGACGGGACGGGATGAGGCTGATTCGAACGCAGGGTCGGGGGGCGCGGGATGCGGCGGCAGTTCTCGCGCAGTTGGAGAGGCGCGGCGGGGCGGCGCTGGATGCGGTGATGCCGGCGGTGCAGCGCATTGTTGCGGATGTGCGGCGCGGCGGGGATCGGGCGCTGTTCAAGTATGCCGCGAAGCTCGATGGGCTGACGGATCGGGCGCGGTTTCGGGTGACGCAGGAAGAGATGGCGGAGGCGTGGGCGGAGACGGATGACGGTCTGCGCGATGCTCTGTCGACTGCGGCGAGGCAGATTCGGGCATTTGCGAAAAAGCAGATGCCGAAGGCCTTTAGCGCGAAGGCGGGGAGTGCGAAGGCGGGCGCAGGTCTCACGGTGGGGCAGGTGGTGAGGGCGATCGATTCGGTGGGGTGCTATGTGCCGAGCGGGCGGCATCCGCTGCCTTCGACGCTGCTGATGACGGCGACTCCGGCGCAGGTGGCGGGAGTGGAGCGGATTGTGGCGGTGTCGCCGAAGCCGGCGAAGGAGACGCTGGCGGCGGCGCATCTGCTGGGGATTGCGGAGTTCTATCGCGTGGGTGGGGCTCATGCCGTTGCGGCGCTGGCGTATGGGACGGAGACGATTGCGCGTGTGGACAAGATTGTGGGGCCGGGGAATCTGTATGTGACGGCGGCGAAGAGGATGGTGGCGTTTGACTGCGCGATCGATATGCTGGCGGGGCCGACGGAGATTGTGGTGACGAGCGAGCGCGGAGATGCGGGGGAGATAGGGGCGGACCTGGTGGCGCAGGCGGAGCATGATCCGGAGGCGGTGGCGATCTTCGTGACGACGCGCGAGGGGTTGGCGAAGCAGGTGATGGCGGAGACGAAGGCGCAGAGCAAGGGAAATGCAGTGGCGTGGGAGTCGCTGAGGCGAAATGGAGTTGCGATCGTGGCGGGGACGGTCGATGAGGCGCGGGAGATTACGAATCGGCTGGCGCCGGAGCATCTGACGGTGGATGCGGGTGAGGATGTGGAGTGGGTGAAGAGCGCGGGCTCGGTGTTTGTGGGGGGATGGTCTGCGCAGCCGATGGGGGACTACATCTCGGGGCCGAATCATACGCTGCCGACTGGCGGAATGGCGCGGGTGCGGGGCGGGTTGAGCGTGATTGATTTTGTGAAGCTGATCACGGTGCAGGAGTACGCCGCAGAGGGAATCGTGGGGCTTGGAGAGAAGGCGGCGCTGCTGGGAGATGCTGAGGGTTTAACGGCGCATGCGACGGCGATAAGGCTGCGGATGACGAAGGCGGCGCAGAAGTCGAGGGCAGGCGGGAGGAGTCGTGGATAGGAATGAGGCGGTTGTGCAGCCGGTTCCGCGGGCGCGTGTGCGGGCGATGAAGGAGTATCATCCGCCGCTGGGGAATCGCGATGCGATGCGGCTGGATTTCAACGAGAACACGATTGCGTGTTCGCCGAAGGTGAATGAAGTGCTGGGGCGGATTTCGGCGGGGGCGCTGACGCGGTATCCGGAACGCGAGCCGGTGGAGCGGATTGTTGCGGAGCATCTTGGAGTGGCGGCGGAGCAGGTGGTGCTGACGAATGGCGTGGATGAGGCGATTCACGTTTTGTTCGAGGCGTTTCTGGATGAAGGCGATGAACTGCTGCTGCCGGTGCCGACGTACACGATGTACGAGGTGTATGCGTCGGCTACAGATGCACGTGCTGTCGCGGTGAAGGCTGCGGAGGATTTGCAGTTTCCGTTTGAGAGGTTGCTGAGTGCGATTACGCCACAAACGAAGATTATTGCGATTGCGAATCCGAACAGCCCTTCGGGGTCAGTGGCTACGCGGAAGCAGATTGTGGAGATTGCTCGGCGCGCACCGGATGCAGTGGTGGTGGTGGATGAGGCGTACTTTCATTTCTTCGGCGAGACAGTGATGGACCTCGTTGGGTCGGTGTCGAACCTGATGGTGGCGCGGACGTTTTCAAAGGCGTACGGGCTGGCGGGGTTGAGGCTTGGAGTGCTGGCGGGTCCGGTTGAGCTGATGAAGTGGGTGCGGCGAGTGTTGTCGCCTTATAGCGTGAACTCGCTGGCGCTGGCGTGTTTGCCGCCAGCGTTGGAGGATACGGCATACCTCGATTGGTATGTGGGTGAGGTGCTGGCGGCGCGCGCGGAGTTTGAGGCGGAGCTGGATGAGGTGCGAGTCCGGCGTTGGCCGAGTGCGGCGAATTTTGTGCTGGTGGAGATTGGGGCGAAGCACGGGGAATTTGTGCGCCTGATGTCGGCAGGTGGGGTGCTGGTGCGGGATCGGTCGAATGATCCGGGTTGCGATGGGTGTGTGCGGATCACGATCGGGACCCGGGAGCAGATGGGGGAGGCGGCTGAGGTGTTGAAGAGAACGATGAAAGAGCTTCGAGACGAGGGGAGCAAGTGATGGCGAAGGCAACAAAGGGAGTGTCATCCCCGGTCCCCAAAGGCGAGGGACCGGGGGCACCCGCTTCTACGCGAGGGAAGAGTTTTCGTAAAGGTGTGGTGGTGCGGGATACGAATGAGACGCGGATTGCGATTTCGCTGACGGTCGAGGGGAAGGGCGTCTACAAGGTTTCGACGGGGATCCGCTTTTTCGATCACATGCTGGAGCTGTTTACGAGGCATGGAGCGTTCGATCTGGAGCTGAAGTGCAACGGCGATCTCGACGTGGATCAGCACCACACCGTTGAGGACGTGGGGATCGCGTTGGGTGAGGCCTTTGATCGCGCGTTGGGAGACAAGCGCGGAATTTTGCGAGCGGGGTACTTCATCATGCCGATGGATGAGACGCTGGCGATTGCGGCAGTGGATCTGAGCGGGCGCGCGGCGTTTGCGGTGGACACCAAAGTGAAGACGCGACTGGTGGGAGATCTGCAGACAGAGCTGGTAACGGATTTCTTTGAGGGGTTTGCACGCGGTGCTCGGGCCAATGTGCATGTGAAGACGATGTATGGGCGGTCGAACCATCACAAGATTGAGGCGATCTTCAAGGCGTTTGCGCGAGCGCTGCGAGTGGCGTGTTCGCGGGATAAGCAGTTGGGGGAGATGTTGCCGAGTACGAAGGGATTGTTGTAGGTTCCGGCCCGGGGGGAAGTTTCGTGTTTCCCACCCAAGAGACAAAAGACGTCGCTTGGATGGGGCACCCACCGATTGTCAGCGGGGAAGGTAAATGCGAGTTACGGTGATTGATTACAAGGCGGGGAATTTGACTTCGGTGCTGAAGGCGCTGCGGTATCTGGGAGCGGAGCCGGTGGTGACGGATTCGGCTCTGTCGCTGATCGAAGGCGCGGAGCGAATTGTGCTGCCGGGGGTGGGGCATTTTGCGGCGACGGAGCGGCTGGATTCGACAGGGATGACGGGTGCGATTCGTGAGGCTGTCGGGCGAGGCGTACCGTTTCTGGGGATTTGCGTGGGGATGCAGTGGCTGTATGCGGGATCGACGGAGGCTGCGGGGCAGGCGGGACTCGGAGAATTTGGTGAGGAGTGTTCGCGATTTCCGGAGTGCGGTGAGAAGGTGCCGCATGTGGGTTGGAATTCGCTTGAGGTGGAGGGAACGCCGCGACTGATGAAGGGTGTGAAAGATGGGGAGTATGTGTACTTCACGCATTCGTACAGGGCTCCGGTGGGGGCAGATACTGCAGCGGTTGCGAATTACATTGAACCTTTCGCGGCGGCGGTGGAGCGCGGGAATGTGATGGGCGTGCAATTTCATCCGGAGAAGAGCGGAGAGACGGGGTTGAAGATACTGCGGAATTTTCTGGAGTGGACATGCTGACCAAGCGGATCATTGCGTGTCTGGATGTGCATGGCGGGCGGGTGGTGAAGGGCGTGCAGTTTGTGGACATTGTAGATGCGGGCGATCCGGCGGCACTGGCGGCGCGGCACGCGCGTGAGGGCGCGGACGAGATTGTGCTGCTGGACATCACGGCTACGCATGAGGGACGGCAGACGCTGCTGGAGACGGTGCGGAGAACGGCGCGGGAGCTGTTTGTCCCGTTCACGGTGGGCGGGGGGATCAAGAGCGCAGAGGAAGCGGCGCAGGTGTTTGAGGCGGGCGCGGACAAGATCAGCGTGAACTCGGCTGCGCTTGCCGATCCTACGCTAATCAGCGAGATCGGGATGAGCTTTGGGGCGCAGGCGGTGGTGGTGGCGATCGATGCGCGGCGTGATTCGGACGCACAAAATCCGGTGCGGGATGCGCAGGTGTTTGTGCAGGGCGGGCGGAAACCGGCGGGACGGCGCGTGGTGGAGTGGGCTCGCGAGGCAGAGGAGCGGGGAGCGGGGGAGATCCTGCTGACTTCGATGGATGCGGATGGGACGCGGGCGGGGTTCGATTGCGAACTGACGGCGGCCGTGAGCGAGGCCGTGAGTATTCCGGTGATTGCTTCGGGAGGCGCGGGGACGGTGGCGCATTTTGCGGATGTGTTTGGGAGAGGTAAGGCGGATGCGGCGCTGGCAGCGAGCATATTTCACTTTGGGGTTTCGAGCGCGCGGTCGTTGAAGGAGGAGCTGGTGGCGGCGGGGGTTGCGGTGAGGCTGCCATGCTGATTCCTTCAATTGATTTGATGGGTGGGCGCATCGTGCAGCTGGTGCAGGGCGAGAAGCTGAAGCTGGCGTTTGATGATTTTGAGTACTGGATCGAGAAGTTCTCGCGGTATCCACTGGTACAGCTAATCGATCTGGATGCGGCGATGCGGCAGGGCGAAAACTCGTCCCTGGTGGCGCGGATTGCGAAGAGGCTGCCGTGCCAGGTGGGCGGCGGGGTGCGGTCGGTAGAACGTGCGCGGGAGGTTCTGGAAGCGGGAGCGAAGCGGGTGATTGTGGGGTCTTCTCTGTTTACCGAAAGCGGCGCGGTGGATGTGAAGTTTGCGGCGGAGATGGCGGACGGTGTCGGGGCTGAGAGAGTGGTCGCGGGCATCGATACAAAGAACGGGCGGATTGCGGTGAAGGGATGGAAGGCGCAGGTGGCGCTCACGGCGGATGACGCGATTCCGGAGTTGGAGCCATATGCGGCTGCGTATCTCTACACGCATGTGGATGGGGAAGGGATGATGCAAGGGTTCCCGATTGACGTGGCGGCGCGGCTGCGGAAGTTGACTACGCGGCAGCTGATTGTGGCTGGTGGGATCCGGAGCCAGCAGGAGATCGATGATCTGGATGCGATGGGTGTAGATGCGGTGGCGGGGATGGCGGTGTATACGAATCTGCTGGCGGTGTAAGCGCCCATGTTCGTGAGCGCTGCACTTGGGCAGGGCCCTTCTCTCAGGGGCTAAAGCCCTAAACCTTTTTACGGAGCGTGTGCGGCACGACTGAAGTCGTGCCCTTTCAAAACAGCGGCTCTTCGGAGTTCTCAGGCAGACTCTCGAATCATCTTCAAAGTGGCGTCATTCTTTCCGAGGCGTGGAGGCCGCTGCTCCCTCCGTTTCTTCAGATGGCCTTTAGATGGCATCAGATATGCTGGAGGCGAAGCTTACCGGGATGAGGACGAAAGGAGGCGCCTGGACCATGCCGAAGCAAAGCGGGATTCGACTGGCGAAACGACTGGATGAGGTTGGATTCTCAGACATCGTACAGATCCGCAACAAGGTGATGGAGCTTCGGGCCGCGGGGCAGCAGGTGCACGCGCTGCACGGGGGCGAGCCTTACTTTGAGACTCCGGAGCCGATCAAGTACGCGGCGGTGAAGGCGCTGGTGGAGAACTACACGCATTATGCGCCGTCGTCGGGCGTGATGCCGCTGCGTGAAGCGCTGGTGAAAAAGCTGGCGGTCAAAAACAAGATAAACGTAACGACGGACGAGGTGATTGCGACGGTGGGCGGGTCGCAGGCGCTCTATGCGGCCTTTCAGAGTGTGTTGGATCCGGGAGATGATGCTCTGGTGTTTTCGCCATATTGGACGCCGATTCGCGATCTGGTGACCGGTACGCAGGCGCGGCCGCTGCTGGTTCCGACAATCACGGCCCGACGAAATGGGCTCCGCAAAACGCTGGAGCAGTTTTCGACGCCGAATACGCGAGCGATTTATTACAACACTCCGCAGAATCCGAGTGGACTGGTGTTCACACGGGCAGAGGCTGAGGAGGTTGCGGCGTTTTCGAAAGAGCGCGATCTAATTGTGATTGCGGATGAGGCGTATGAGGACCTGGTGTACGACGGCGAGCACGTTTCGATCGCATCTCTGCCAGGGATGCTGGAGCGTACGATTACTTGCTACACGTTTTCGAAGACGTATGGGATGACGGGATGGCGCGCGGGGTACGCGGTGGCGAAGGAGCCGTTTATGACGGCGTTGCGGAAGATTGTGCTGTACTCGACGAATGGCGTGACGACGTTTGTTCAGCAGGCGATGATTGACGCGCTGAAGACGCCTGCGGCCGAGATTGATGCGTATCGCGAGGAGTACCGCAAGCGGCGGGACCTGCTGGTTGGAGCGTTGAACGAGGTGGGGTTGAAATGCGACCCGCCAGCGGGAGCGTTCTATGCGTTTCCGAATGCGGAGAAGATTCACAAGAACAGCCGGACGGCGGCGCAAATTCTTCTGGAGAAGGCGCATATCGCGACGATTCCTGGATCGGTGTTCGGCGCGCAGGGTGAAGGGCATCTGCGGTTCGGGTACGCGATCTCGATCAAGGAGATTGAGGCGTGTGCCGAGGCGCTGCGGAAGTTCCGGGGTTAGCTTGCCGTTTTGCGGGACTGGCCGACGGCGCTGCTGGTTTCGACGCGAGAGGCGCGAAGCAGGCGGGCGATCTGCTTGAGGTGGAGTTGGACGGCGTAGGCGCGGAGGATTTCGGCTTGCGAGAAATTAGCGCTAGTGTGCCGGACCAGGGCCATGCGGCTCTCGAGGTTGACGATGTCTTCTTCGAGATCAATGCTGGGCGGCGAAATGTCGAAGCGCCAGCTGTGAATACATTTCGCAACATATTGAAAGCCTGACTGGATATCGGCGAGAAGACGACCGAGCTCAGGTTCGAGCTGATTGGCGTATTCGTCGTCATGGCTATCCTTAACGGCGAATTCCAGAGCTACGAGTGCGTCGAAGATGGAGCGACCGAATTGGGAGAGCATGGTAAGGCCTTCGCGCCAGCCTGGGCCTCCCGAGGGCTCGTTACGCGCGGCCTCAAGCAGGCTGTTGTTGACGCGGAGCATGTCGAGGGCGTCCTGCCGGAGTTCGGCGAGGTTGGCAGCGGGCTGACCGCCGAAGCCGCGAAGGATTGCTTCGAAGAAACTGGCGAGGAGGAGGAACTCCTGGGCGAGGCTGTCGCGAAGGCGGAGGCGCGCACGATCGGGGAAGACGAGCGTGGAGACGAGGATAGCGACGACAATTCCGAGCAACACCTCGCCGACGCGATGAAGCGCGAGCAGCCAGTGGGACCCGGCTTGCTGGACGAGCATGATGATGGTGATGGTGACTCCGGCGAGGCGCGAACTGTTGCGGAGGCTCAGAAGTCCGCAGAGTATGACGGCGAGCAGTACGGCAAGGATGTAGTTCCAGGGCAGCGTGCCGAACAGGGAGAAGGTGAAACCGAAAGCTGCGCCGATGAGTGTGCCGAGAATTCGATCGCGCGAGGCAGTGATGGTCGCGCCGAAGTTGGATTGAAGGACGATGATGGCGCTGATCGCGCCCCAATAGCCGTCGTGGACGCCGAAGCGGAGTGCGATGCCCCAGCAAAGGGCGGCAGCTAGAGCTGTTTTTGCGGCATGAATGAGGAGGCGTTTGCGCTCCCAGGTGAAGAGGCCATGGCCTGTCGGCTGGTCGATGCGCAGTTTGACCGCGAGGTCCTGCTGGGATTGCGTTTTGGGACGGGAGAGCAGCATTTAGAAAAGTTCGGGCGGACTCCTTTCTCAAGGGATGATGCAGTGCGCGCGGGGAAAATTGCGTCATGCAACATGTAGCATAAAAGGCATATGCTGCGCGTTGGATATTCAACCAATCTTGCACCTGAACTGCTGAAAGATTTCCCTGAAGGGGTAGAGCTGATTGCGTTGGCACGCGATCTCGATCATGACGTGGACATCGAGGTTTGGCTTCCGGATCCGTATCCGACGCGGAATACGCAGATCGTTCCGCATCTGCGCGGGGTGAAGCTGGTGCTGTCGTTGATGGCGGGGACGGAGTGGATTCCGGCGGCGGTGGGTCCGCATGTGACGATCTGCAATGCGCGCGGGGCGCACAACATTTCTACGGCGGAGTGGACCTTGTCGGCGACCCTGGCGATGCTGAAGCACTTTCCGTTGTTTCTGGACGTGCAGAGTTCGGGCGAGTGGAAGAGGCGATTTGAAGCGACGAAGGAATACGAACGAGTCTCCGGAGATTCGCGGCAGCACTATCCGCCGGTGATGCTGGAGGAACTGACGGGCAAGACGGTGTTGCTGGTAGGGTACGGCTCGATCGGGAAAGAGATCGAGAGAATGCTGGAGCCCTTTCATGTGGAGCTGATCCGGGTAGCGCGGAGTGCACAGGAGAATCCGAAGGTGCATGCGGTGAGCGAACTGGATGCGCTGATTCCGAGAGCGCAGGTGATTGTGCTGATCTTGCCGTCGACGGCGGAGAGCTATCGATTGATCGATGCTCCGCAATTTGCGCTGATGCAGCAGGGAACGCTGCTGGTGAATGCAGCGCGAGGGCCGGTGGTGAATACGGATGCGCTTGTAGCGGCTTTGCAGAGCGGCAGAATTCGTGCGGCGCTGGATGTGACGGATCCCGAACCGCTGCCGGATGGGCATCCGCTGTGGAAGTGCCCGAACCTGCTGATTACGCCTCATGTGGGCGGGTCGAGTCCGGAGTTTGCAAGGAGAGCGCTGAAGGTGGCGGCGGATGAGCTGCGGCGTTATATGGCGGGCGAGCCGCTGCTTAACGTGGTGCAGGCGGCGGTCTGAGCGGAGCGGGCGCGACGCCAGTCGCGCAGACCGAGGATGGCGAGGACGACTAGACCGGCATAGAGGACGGCGGTGATCCACAGGTCCTTGTAGATGTATTCGCCGATATAGACGAGATTTACAACAATCCAGAGACCCCAGTTGGCGATGTGCTTGCGCGCCTGCCACCAGCTTCCGACGAGGCTGAAGCTGGCTAACGCGGCATCGAGCCAGGGCAGGGCGGCTTGAAGATGCTTTGCGATTTCGCCGAGGACGAAACTGCCGGCGATGCCCGCGGCGATGGCGATCAGGAACGCACGAGGTGCGAGAGGTTCGACGCGTACTTCACCTTCTTCACGAACGCCGCGCCACCAGTGCCACCAACCGTACAGCGTGAACACTATGAAGAACATTTGGAGAAGTGCGTCGGAGAGGAGGCGGGCGCGATAGAAGACGACAAGATAGAGGATGTCTGCGGCGAGGACGACGGGCCAGCAGATGAGGAGGCGCTTCGTTGTAAGCCAGATGCCGAGAGCGGTGGTGATGAAGCCGGCGAGCTCGACCCAGTTGGTGACGATGTGGTGAGTGATGGCGGTGAGGGTCATGCTCGGACCGCCTGACGCAGGCGGGATTCAGCCCAGTGGCGGAGGGGATCGAGGAGTTTTTGATAGCCGGGGCCGGCGAACCATTGCGCGTGAGAGAGCAAGTAATCGTGCGTGGCGACGCGGGCTTTTTCGGATGAGTGGAGGACGCCGAAGAAGTAGTCGGCCTCGCTGAGGGCGAACTCGGCGTGGCAGAGGGCCAGCATGAAAGCGAGTGCGGAGGATTCGGCGGGAGTGAGCGGGCGGATCTGCTCATAGGCTTCGAGGAAAGCCCAGAGGTGATCGAGGTGGACGGGAACGTGATCGCCGGCGGTGGGATCGTTCATGAGCACGAGCCACTCGATGATGTTGCGTTCGATGGCGTGGGCGAGATCGTGAACGGCATTGGTGCGGTCGGCGAGGCCGAAGTCGATGACGGAGGTAGCACGGGCGCTTGCGCTGGTGTCGCTCCAGAAGAGGTTGGAGGCGTGGAGGTCGTTGTGGGTCCAGAGATGTGGGAGTGATGGGAGCAGGGGATGGAGTTCGGCGTGGAAGGGGGCGAGGAGCTGGAGAGCTTCCGCGGCGTCGCTCCGAGTTTGAGGGTCGTGAGTGATCGCGGGGCGTGCGGCGAGGTATTGGTTGAGAGCGGCGGCGGGATCCGGTGAGGCGAAGATGGTGAAGCTTGCTACCAGGGGCTGGATTTTTCTTGGTGGAGCCGAGAAGTTTTCAGCGGCGAGGTGCATGCGAGCGAGGAATTCGCCGGCGGAGCGGGCGTGTTGAGGCGAGCGGAAGGGCGTCCAGGAGATGGCGTCTTCGTAGAGGTCGATACCGGTTGGGATGTGGTGGACTTCGTAGGTCCAGTCGCCGGATTCCAGCGCGGTGCCGCCTGTAGTGGTTGGGAAGACTGCCGGCACGCTGATTTTGTTTGTTTGAAGGTGCTGCATGAAGCGGTGTTCTTCGGCGAGGGCCGCGGCGTCGCGGACTGCGCCTGCGTGGCGCTTGATGAAGATGCGGCCGATGGTGGTCTCGATGACAGCGGCAGATGAGAGTGGGCGAGGACTGGCGGAGATAATCGCGAGCGGATCGCCGACGGAGGGGTAGTGGCGAAGGATTGAACGGATCTCGGCAAGCGTGAGCGGTGGCCAATCGGGCTTGACGAGGGATCCGTCGAGTCCGTGAGCCTGCGCGGGTTGTCTCGATTCGATCATGAGGATTTTCGTTGCCCGAACGTCGCCAAGCTAAAAATTGTAATGCGCGGAGAGGCGCACGGTGGTTGGAGCGCCCTGATGGATGAAGGTGTCACCGAGGCTTGCGCCGGTGTCTTTCCAGTAGCGCTTGTTGAGGATGTTGTCGGCGTAGAGGTGGAAGGTGAGATGACCGGCCTCCCCGCCGGGTGAGTAACGAGCGCCGAGGTTGAAGAGGTTGTATCCGCCGACGCTAACGGCGTCGTCGCGCGTGGCTTGTTTGCGGCTGGTGACGCTCCAGCCGGGCATGATGTGGAGGCCGCGGGCGTGAGGAACGAGTACATCGGCGAAGAGCGCGGAGTGGAAGCGCGGCACGTTGATGACTTGTTTGTTGTCGAATGCGGGAGTGCCTGTGTCGGTGGAGATGGCGCGGATGGTTGCGGCGGAGGCGCTGAGCTGCATCCAACCGGCGGCTTTGCCCTGGGCATTGAATTCGAAGCCGTCGTGGGTTTCGTGGCCTGCGGACTCGAAGCAGAGATCGCCGGGAGCGACGTCGCCGCCGTACAGGAGGTTGCTGTCGCAGAAGTTGTCGGCAGATTGGATGACGCGCGGGTAGAAGAAGGGCTGGCGCATGCGGAAGTAGTCGGCGGTGAGGAGGATTCCGTGCTCGTACTTTGCGCCGATCTCGGACTGGCGGGTCATGAAGGGAGTGAGGAAGAGGGCGGAGTTGGCGACCCACCAGGGGGCTTGCGGCCCGAGGGAGAGCAGGGCGCCGTAGTTGCTGTAAATCGTGAGAGCCGGGATAGGCGTATAAGTGACGGCATACTGCGGGAGCCAGAGCGAGCGGCGAGCACCGTGATAGTTGTAGTCGGCGACGCTGGCGAAGCGGCCGCCAGCTTGCAGAACGACGTTGCCGGGAAGGTGAGCGCGTTCCTGAATGATGGCGGAGGCCTGGTGGTTGAAGTCGGCGAGTGAGGAATCGCCGGCGTCTTGGTAGGGATCTTCGGGCGCGTAAGAGATGGTGGGCTGATAGATGTTTTCGACGCCGAGCGGCGCGAAGACCGTGGCTGAGAGATCGACGGAACGATGGAAGAGCGAGCCCCCGCCGACTACGTCGTTGCTGATCTTGCCGGTGGTGAAGTGGCCGATGAGGAGGGCTTCGCCGGTTGCGTTGATGCGGAGCTCGCCGGGGCTGCGGTAGTCGTAGATCTCGTAGCTGCCGTTGGGGCAGAAGAAATTCCAGGATGGAACTTCATCGGGACAGAGTGATGCGCCGGTATCGTCGAGGGCAGGGCCGTAGGGCCAGATGACATTGTCGTCGATGAGGGAGTGGCTGTAGGAGCCGCCGAGGCGGAGGGTCCAGTCAGAGGCGAAGTTGTGCTGAATGTGTGCGCCGGCATTGAAGGTGTCAAAGGTGTTGGGTTTGGACCAGGGCTGAAAGCCGAGCATCACGGAGGGATAGACGGGTGAGGGGACGGTGGCTCCGCCGAGGAGCTGGTAGCCGGCTTCGGAGCGCTGGACTTTGTGCTGATATTCGAAGTTGGTGGTGAGTTGTGTGGCGGATCCAAGTTGCCAGCGGCCGTCGGCGGCGCCCATGCCGCGCCAGCCGTCGGCGTGTTCGACGTAGGTGTGCATGTCTTCGGCGGCGGCGGTGATGAGGAGGCCGTCGCGAAGTCCCGGCAGGAGAAATTGGGTGGATCCGTAGGATGAGCCGCGATGATCGGTGGCGAGATCGATGGATGGATGAAGGCCGTGGTACGGTTCCTTTGTCGCGTAGTTGATGACCCCGCCGCTGGAGGCGACGCCGCTCTCGAGGCCGGCGATGCCTTTGATGATTTCGACGCGCTGCTTGTTTTCGAGCGGAACGTCTTGCTCACCGGCGATAGCGAGGCCGTTGATCTGAAGGCCGGTGGCGAGGTCAATTGGGAATCCGCGAATCTGGAAGTCGCCGTAGTAGCCGACAGGAGCGTAGTCTTCGCCGACGGAGGCGTCGTTTTTGACGACGTCGGAAAGTGTACGCGAGATCTGGTCGCCGATGACGGCGCTGGTGACGGACGTGACGGAGAGAGGTGTTTCTTGCAAGGGTGTGCCGTCGAGGCTGGCGGCGGTGCGAGGGTCGGAGAGGTAGTCGTCCTTGACTTCGCCGTGGACGACGACGGTGGTGGTGACGCGGTCGGGTTTTTGTACGGGGCGCGGATCGGGTTTTTGGCTGGAGGGATTTTGCGCGAGCCCGATTGAGCCTACGAGCAACATGGCCGAGAAGGCGCGAGGGAGAAACGAAAACCCTGAGAGCGCCGGATTGTTGAGGGCTGATCTATATCTGAGCGCAAGCATCCCTTGTTCCCACTTTCATGAAACAAGGGAGTTCAGATTGAAGCTGGAAGGAAGTTGGTGAGACTGGCTTCGAAAGCTTCCCACGCCGGCATTATCCGGATCGGGTTCTAGGGTATTTTCTCAGCCCCACTCCGTGGAGCACCCCTGTTTCAATACTTTGATTGAAACACCGTTCGCGGGTGAATTGCAAGGCGGGTTGATTTTTGATCCCCGGTCCCCAAAGGCGAGGGACCGGGGCACCCGCGTTCTTTTTGGTGCGATTTGATCCCGATTCCAAAAGCGAATGACCGGGGGCACCCGCTGTTTCAGAATGTTCGGTTCAGTGTTTGGACCAGCCGTGCATTCCGGCTTCGAAGGCGCGACGGTCCATGCGGGGCAGGGTGGATGCGATCTTGTGAGGAAAGAGCGGGTAGTGACGGGCGGCAATGAGAAGGTCTGCGACGCACCAGACGTCTTCTTCGGAGGTCATCCAATGATGGTCGTCAAGGCGTGCGAGGTTGATGGGGAGTGAGTAAGCGCGAAGCGTGCGCTGGCCCCGGAGGTTGTAGTAGTGGTCGAAGTAGCTGAGGGCTAGTTCGCGCGGGGTGCGATAGACGGGAGCGCGGAAGCGCAGTCCGGCAAAGTTGGATTTGGCGATGCTTCCCCAAAGGCCGTTCTGGCGGAAGACGGCGAGGACGTGGTCGTCGTCGTGGACGGCTTCGAGGTCCATGAGGAGCGGAGGGTAACCATTCAAACGGAGAGCTGCCGCAGCGACGAGGGCTCCTTCGAGGCAGTGTCCTTTGCGCTCGCGGAGAGCACGTTGAGGGGACCAAGCGGTGTCGGAGTACTGATAGGGAATGTCGTCGATGAACTTCTGTATCTGTGCCGGCGTCTTGAGAGCACGAAGTGTGTGGGCGTTTTCCGGCGTGAGCCCGTAGGTGTTTGATCCGTTGGAGCGGGATTTGTTATTGGAAAGGCGCTTTGTGACCGGCACGCCTATTTGCCTCCGAGTTCGTAAGGAATGGCGAAGCGGCCGATCTGGAAGACGGCTTTCGATGAAGGCGGCCAGATCTGGAGTTGGGTGACGGTTCGATTGCCAGACATGATGTGGGCGTCGGTGGTACCGACGAGGTTGCCAGTTGCCGCTTCGTTGAAGTGGACGTTGAGGACGTCGCCGGAGTGGGTATAGCCGAAGACGTACTCGCCGGTCTTGAGGTTGACGCCACCGATCTTGATGGGCGATTGAACGACGAGATAGTGGGAGTACTTGCCTTCAGCGCTATAACCAGCAGTGATGAGGACGACACCGGCGATGTAGTGTCCATGACCATCGGCGATGCCACTGGCGGTACGCATCTCGGTTTCGATGTGCTCCTTGATGACGGGGGCACGCGCGGGCAGCAGGGAGGCGAGTTCGGTGCTGGTTGCCTGATGCCAAGCAGAGTTTTGCGCGTGGACGCCGGGGCCAAAGATGAGGGCGAGGAGGGCGAAAAGAGGAAAGCGCTTCATAGTCACCTATTGTTTCGGCTTGCGGAGAGATTCGAGGGGAACAATGCCCCGCTGAATGGCGGCAGTGGCGGCCTGGGTACGATCGGTCACGCCGAGTTTGCCCAGCAGGCTATTGATGTGGGTTTTGACGGTGGCTTCGGAGATGTCGAGGAAGGAGGCAATCTCCTTGTTGCTGCGGCCGTTCACGATCTGCTCAAGGACATCGAATTCACGCGGGGTCAATTCTTCGGTGCCCATTCGCTCGGCGAGGCGTTGCGCAATCGCCGGCGGTATGTGCGATTTGCCTGCGTGAACGGCGCGGATGGTAGATACGAGGTCTTCGGTTGTCATGCCCTTGAGCAGGTATGCCCTGGCGCCGGCCTGCAGGGCGCGATAGATGTCTTCGTCGCCGTCATAGGTGGTGAGAACGATGAAACGTGCTTGAGGAGTTTCCATGCGAATGCGCTGGATGACCTCAACGCCGGAGAGCCGCGGCATGCGGAGGTCGATAAGGGTGACGTTGGGCTGATGTTTGCGGAATTGGGTGATGGCTTCTACGCCGTCGGCTGCTTCGCCGATAACCTCGATGCCGTCGACGATGTTGAGCAGGGCTACGAGTCCCTGGCGTACTACGTGGTGATCATCGACGACGAGAACGCGAATGCTTTCTTCGGCTGCCATTATGACTCCATTCCTTTAATTGCTCGTGTATTTGCTTCTTTGGGTGTGGTGACGTGCAGATGCACTGTGGTGCCAGTTCCAAGTTCGCTTGTGACCTCGAGAGTGCCGCCGATGAGGTCACTGCGTTCGCGCATGCCGGTTAGACCGTAGTGCCCAACAGGGCCTGCACCGTTACTGGACGCGAATCCGCGACCGTCGTCTCTGACGATGAGGGCGAGTTCAGCGGGCCCGTACTCGAGTTGCACTTTGAGGTGCTTTGCTCCGGCATGCTTCTTCACATTATGGATGGCTTCCTGCCCGATGCGGAGGATTTCACGCTCGGTGCCTGGTGGCATGGGACGGTAGGCGCCGTAGAGGCTGAAGGTAGCTTCCACTCCGTGTCCGTTGGCGTGCTCGGTAACGCGGCGGAGTTGGACGGGCAAGGTGTTCTCACCGGTGTCCTGCGAGCGAAGTGCCCAGATGGACTGGCGCGCATCGGCGAGGCCCTCGCGCACGTGTTGGCGTGTTGTATCGAGATGACGTGCTGCAGCTTCGTCTTTGTTTTGCCGGAGGAGTTCGGAGAGGACTTCGAGCTGGACAGAGACGCCGACATAGCCCTGGGCGAGGGTGTCGTGGACTTCGCGGGCGATGCGATTGCGCTCGGCAAGGACGGCGCGGAATTCACGCTCGGCGCGGAGGAGACGCAGTCGGAAGGCAAGAAATACGAGAGCTCCGGCGAAGGCGAGAAGGAGCAGGTAGAACCAGATGGTCTGGTAGAAGTGCGGGCGGAGTTGGAACGAGAGAGACGTGCCTTGCGCGTTCCAGATCCCGTCATTGTTGGCGGCCTGGAGGCGGAAGGTGTAGTGGCCGGGGGGGATGTTGGTGTAGTAGGCGGAACGGCGCGGGCCGGCTTCGGTCCATTGATGATCGAAGCCTTCGAGTATGTATCGGTAGTGGACTTTTTGCGGGGCGGTGAAGCTGAGGCCAGCGTAATCGAACTGGAAATGGTTGTGGCCGGCGGGAATTTTGAGCGCATTGACGCTCAGGGGCTGGTCGATGTCGTCGACAGCGAAGCGTGTGAGGGAGACGGGCGGCGGGGTCGAATTGACGGGGAAGTGCGCAGGATCGATCTGGACGAGTCCTTTGGGGGTGGCGAACCAGAGGAGGCCGTCGCGGGAGCGCCATGCGGAGGGGTGGCTATTGGTGGCCATCTGGCGCGTGCGGAGGCCGTCGGCGGGGCCGAATTCCATCCAATTGGAGCAGCCGCCTTTCATGTCGCAATCACACCGGGCGATGCCGCTGGCGGTTGCAAACCAGAGATGTTTTTGATCGTCCTCAAGGATGGCATGAATGGTGGTTTGACCGAGGCCAGTGTTCGCAACCGGGGAGAAGTGCTGCCCGTCCCAGAGATTCCAGCCATGGTCTTGTGTACCGATGAGGAGGGTGCCGTCGGGGCGCGGGAGAAGGGAGGTGATGACGTTGCTTGAAAGCCCGTTGACGGTGGTGAAGTTGCTGATTGCGGGCTTCCACCCCAGCGACGAAGACCTGTCGCTGGGGACCCCGAGCTTCAAGTTGCTGGTAAGGCGGGAGAGACCGGCAAGAGTGGCAACCCATAGGTTGCCATTTGTGTCGCGCGCCATGGCGCCGACGAGGTCGCTGGCGAGCCCGGTGGCCTGGGTGTAGGTGTCGATGTGGGTGCTAGCGCCGGCGAAGCTCAGGTGGGCAAGGCCGCGGCGTGTGCCGATCCAGAGCGAGTTGTCAGAGTCGACGTGGAGGGATCGGATGAAGTCGTCGGGGAGGCCGTCGGCGGTGGTGAGAGAAGTGATTGCGCCGTGATGAATGCGGTTGAGTCCATCGGGAGTGCCGACCCAGAGGTCTCCATCGGGAGCGGCAGAGAGCGAAAGGATGATGTCGCTGGTGAGGCCATCATTAACGGCGTAGGTCTTGGTCTTTGCGACCGAGGCACCTGACCGGGAGACGGCGTTGAGTCCGTAGCCGCTGGTTCCGACCCAGAGTGTTCCGGCGGCATCTTCGACGACGGTAGTTGTGGAGTCGGAGGAGATGCCATCGCGTGAGCCGAGGGTGCGGAAGCGTTCGTCGCGGAGGATATGGAGGCCGCCGGATTCGGTGCCGACCCATAGATTGCCTTCGTGGTCTTCAAGGATGGCAAGGATGGAGGCTGTGGCGAGAGGGTCGGTGAGGGGGAAGCGGTCGAGTTGGCCGGAGGCGTAGCGGACGAGGCCGTTGTTGGTGCCGATCCAGACGGAGGCGGAGCGATCGGCGAAGGCGGACTGAATGCGGGTGCCGGGGAGGTCGTGGCCGACGGTGAAAGTCTGGTGAGTATGGCTTTTCCAGGTCAGAGATAGGGCGATTTTGCTGACGAGAACATCCACGCCGTCCTTTAGAGGGCCCGCGAAAAGAGTGCCGGAGTTGCTGAACTGAGTCGAAGTGAGGCGGGAATTTGTGATTGCGATATTGCCGGCCTGAGTGAGGACAATGATTGAGCCGTCATGTGCTTGCTGAAGAGAACGGACCGAGTTGGAGGGGAGCCCGTTGGCAGTAGTGAAAGTTGTGACGGTGCCGTTTTGGAGGTGGGCGAGCCCGTCGGTAGTGCCGATCCAGAGAGAGCCGTCGGGAGTGGCGAGAAGCGCTTGGATGTCGTTGCCGGGGAGGGAGATTGGCTTGGAGTATTGGTCGAGGATGACGAAGGCGTTGCCGTCGAAGCGGACGAGGCCGACCTCGGTGCCGATCCAGAGGAAGCCGTTGGAGGTTTGAGCGAGAGACTGAACGGTGTTCTGCGGAAGCCCGTTTTCCATGACCCAGGACTGGCGACTGTATCCGGCAAGAGGAGTGCCGGGCTCGAGAGCGAGCGCGACGGTTGCCAACGTGAGAAGGAAGCCGAGAAGTGGGGGAGGGCTGCAGAGTAGCGCGAATGCCATCGAGACCGGGTGGGGGCGGGCGCGGGTCGACGAGGTTGTCGGGTTCGAATCAGCTCGCGGCAAAGTGGGTAGATCCAAAGGCTGGCGGAACGCTAGTTCGATTATGAGGCTAGAGGCGGGTGTTGGGATAAGTGCTTTTAATTGTTTAAGAGTTCTCAAACTAATGATGGATACGGGGGTCGTCCGAAGGACTCAAGACGGGGGGAGGGGAGGGGGGTACTCTAAGACTGCCTCCTGAAATGGTTTGGTACATTCTCTGGCTAAGAGATTTTAGGGCGGGCCGAAAAGGCCCGCCCTTTTTATTTGTGCGACTATTGGCGTTCGAAGACCTGAATGTCTGGTTCGGCGCGGCCGGGGACGAGAACAGTGATGTTAAGGGTCTTTTGGTCGGGGGAGAGCTCGAGCCTGCGTGTGCGGAGGAGGGTGCCGCCGATCTTGTCTGTGAGTTCGATGGAATCGGCGGTCCGATGGGCAGAGGAGACGTAGCCGGAGAGGGCGTTGGGGCCCGTGTGGGGATAGTCTTTGCCATCGAATTTGATGTTGTTCGTGTCCTGGCCCCTGGAGTCGGAGAAGGTAAGGCCGTCGTCTTCGTAAGGATGGATCTGAAGGACGGCGGACGAGGTCATGGCCTGGGGAGTACCGATCCAGGTGGCGGTAAAGCCGGAGCCAGGTGCGGACCGCTTGTAGGTGTATTTGATGTTGTTGGTCGTGCCGTCTGACCGGATGCTGGTAAAGTCGTCGGTGAGAGTATTGCCATCGCTGGAGAGACTCCATGTGGCGGTGATGAGGAGACGGCCATCCTTCTTTCGACTCACCTTCCATCGGTCAAGTGCTTCGACGGCGACGGCGAGAGTGGTGCCGAATTCGCCGGGTTGGTCGGTTCCATCGAGGATGATGGTTTCAGGGACCGGTCCGAGATTGAAAATGCACTTATTGGACTCAACGCAGTTGACCTTCATCTGATCGGAAAGCTTGCTTCTGGCGGGGTTGAGCTTCCAGTCGCCGACGAAGGGGTCGGTAGCAGCGTACGCTGAGCTGACTGCAATGCAGGCGATGGAGAGGATTGAGAGGGTTCGGAACATGACGCCTCCGGTTGGGTGACTCGCATAAAGCGGATCGTACCTGTCGTCTGCGAGACGATCTGGAGATGATGTTGCGAGGCGGACGGCAGGAGTGCGAGGCGGAAACGAAGTGACGTGTGGTGAAAGCAACTTGTTTGCTGATGGACAGTAAGGGAGGGGCGGAATGATTCCGAACCAATTTGAAAAGCAGGGCTTCGATTTCGATGATTTGACCCAGCCGCAAGCGACCGTGATGATGCATCGGTCGAGCGATGAGGATGATAACGCTCCACCGTTCGCCGCGGGAAACAGAAGGTGTGTTGATTGCGGCTCGCCCATTCCGGATGGATCGAAGTACTGTCCGTCTTGTGGAAGGGAACAATGAATTGTCCGTCGTGCGGCGCGACGATGCGCCTGAACTCCGACGAAGACCATTTGAAGTGCGAGTACTGCAAGAGCGTCTTCTTTCCGTCGAAGGACGATGAGGGTGTCAGCGTTCTGGAAGTGGAGTCGGGAGAGGAGTGCCCGGTTTGCGACGTTCCCCTGAAGCATGCGGCGATGGCGAAGATTCGGATCCGCTACTGTACGAAGTGCCGGGGGATGCTTATACCGATGGGTGCGTTCCTGGCCCTGATGCAGGGATTGAGAGCGGAAGATCCGGGTACGTTGATCGCGGCGACACCGGACCGGCACGATCTAAAGCGGAGGATCGGTTGCCCGCACTGTCATCGGCAAATGGAGACGCACTTCTACAACGGGCCGGGGAACGTGATTATCGACGATTGCGAGCACTGCGAGCTGAACTGGCTGGACAATGGAGAGCTGATGCGGATCGTGCGGGCACCGGACTATTTCAACTAGCTTTCAGCCGTCGACTCTCAGCAGGCCTTTTTGTCCCTGATCCACCTCTCTTTTCTGGCCTTGAGGCCACGAAAAAAACCCAATGACAATTGACCGTCATTCACGGGCCGAAGGAGCTTTGTCCCGTGTCCGCCCCTCTGTGCATCTACCGAAATGTAAGGATGAGATCCAAAGAAAGCACTTAGACTGGATGGGCTCGGAATCCCGGCTTGACTTCATCAGGGGTGCGTTCACGCGATAAAGTGTCGCCGGCGATGGGGCTGTGTGGGAATGGCAACTCGATAGAGAAGAACGAGTGTATAGTGGGTTATTCCCTGATGCAAGTTCATCCGGACGTGACTACCTCAATGTCCGGTCCTCTTTCTTCCCCCTCTGGATTTCGAGCGTGTCGCACTCTGAAGTCAACCCGGTATCGTCACTGGCGAACGATGCTCCGATCGAGAGCGAGGGCCGCGTCCGGCTTATGCTGGATTCAGCTGCCGAGGCTATCTGTGCCTGTGATTCGACGGGTAAATGCCTTTTCGCAAATCGCTCGGCAGCGCGCATTCTTGGATACTGCGACGCGGCTGAGTTGATTGGGAAGAACCTTCATGCGCTGGAGCATCACACTCGAAAAGACGGTACGCCCTATCCGATTGAAGAGTGCCCGATATATCTAGGCTTTCAAAGTGGCGACAGCGTGCACCGCGATGACGAGGTGTATTGGCGCAAGGATGGAACGAGTTTCCCGGTCGAGTACTGGTCGCACCCGATCGTAGAGGGCGGCCAAACGATAGGCGCGGTCATTACATTTATTGACATCGCCGAGCGCAAGCAGACAGAAGAGGCATTGCGCCGGAGTGAGGAGCAGAACAGGAGCCTGCTTCAAATCAACAATGCGATCATCACGAATCTGACCCAGGAAGCATTGTTGCGCTCGATTTCCGGATCGCTGCACCGGTTTATCGGTTTCGATCGCTGTGCCATTACGCTCTATCAGCCGGAGACAGACACGTTTAAATTTCTAGCGGTAGAAGGGGAGTTGCACTCGGACTACTTCCAGACAGGCATGGAGACGCGGCGCACGGAAACGAGTGTGGGCTGGGCCTTCGATCATCAGCAGTGGCGCCTGCGCGGCGATCTGCAGGAATCGGCCGAGTTTGACAATGAACGCCGACTCGCTGCTGAGGGGATCCATTCAATCTGTGTACTGCCGATGACGCTTCAGGGGAAAAGTATCGGGACACTGAGCTTTGTGAGCCGGCAACGGAATCATTACTCGGAAGAAGATGCGATGTTTCTGCAGGAAGTAGCGAACCAGGTGGTTCTGGCAATTCGCAACATGCAGTCTTATGACGAGATTGCAAACCTGAAAGGCAGGCTGGAGAAGGAGAATGTTTATCTCCGCGAGGAGTTGCGAGCCGAGCATAACTTCGAGGAGATCGTGGGAAACAGTCCGGCGTTGCTGAAGGTACTGCACGATGTGGAGCGCGTGGCTCCGACTGATTCGACCGTGCTGATATTTGGCGAAACCGGGACCGGCAAGGAACTTGTGGCACGCGCGATCCACAGCCGAAGCACACGAAACAGCCGCGCGCTGGTGAACGTGAACTGCAGTGCTATTTCGGCGGGACTGGTGGAGAGTGAACTTTTCGGCCATGTGAAGGGGGCATTTACGGGCGCCCTGGAACGCCGTGTGGGACGGTTTGAGCTTGCGCACGGCGGGACCATCTTCCTGGATGAGATTGGCGAGCTGAATCTTGAGACACAGGTGAAGCTGCTTCGCGTCTTGCAGGAGCGTGAATTTGAGCCGGTGGGCAGCAGCCGCACTGTGAGCGTCGATGTGCGGGTGATTGCAGCGACGAATCGTAATCTACGCGAAGCGGTTGATGGGGGTCGCTTCCGCGCGGATCTTTTCTATCGGCTGAATGTCTTTCCGATGATGGTTCCACCGTTGCGAGAACGCCGGAGCGACATTCCCAAGCTGGTTGCTTTCATCCTGGCGCGCCTATCGAAGCGGATGGGCAAAAAGATCGACGGCGTTTCACAAGAATCGATGGACCATCTTCTGAACTACATGTGGCCCGGCAACGTCAGGGAGTTGCAGAACGTGATTGAGCGCGCAGTGATCGTTTCATCGGAACCGATTCTGCGACTGGACGAGGACCTGATCCCCGTCACGGGCGCAAAGACCGGTGAGAGTCATGGCACGAAGGGAACTCATGTTGTTTCGTCAGAAAACGCGGCGGAACTTCCCACTCTGATGGAGGTTGAGCGAGACCATATTCTCGCGGCACTTCAGAAGTCCGGCGGCAAGATTGAGGGCTTGAACGGCGCCGCAAAGATACTGGATCTTCATCCCAACACACTCCGCCACCGGATCCAGAAGCTCGGAATTCGACCAGCTACCCCCCGCCTGTCGTAGTTATTCGTCATTCCCCTCCCCGAGCCACCAAATATGGGAGTTTGGCTTTGTCGCGCCTGGAATGGATGGAGGAGTCGGCGAAGCCTTCCGGTAGCCTCTAGAAACTGTGTCTCTATTGGTTTGGGGGTGAGCTGCGCGGACTTCTGGAATCAGAGAGGGGTCCAAGGTGCGACGGCGACAGCCCGGACAGAGATTGGCATTTGGATTGCAACATGGATGGTCACAGGAGCAATCGAGTCGAATGCTGCGGATCACGGTGGTGGAGTCGTCTGCAAACGCCGTGACGCTTCGGGTGGAAGGCCGGATTGCGGGCCCGTGGCTGGAGGAACTGCGCAGAACCTGTGACGCGCACCGGGTTAACGATTCGGTCCAGTTGCAGTTGGAACTGGAAGACGCAGGGTTTGTTGACGCAGCGGGTGTCGCCTATTTGAAGGAATTGCAGGCGCAAGGCGCAGGGCTAATCCACATATCTCCTTTTTTAATGGAATTGTTCAGGAGTGATTCGTCGCCGACGGATGCGAACGCAAGCGACGTGGTGAGAGCGAAGCAAAGAAAGCCGCGCTCTGACCGTACCAGGCGATAAACCGAACTGGGCGATAACCAGAAGAGGTATTCGATGTTGGAGCAAGCAGAGCTCAACGAGCGAGCGGAAGTGCCGGAGTATCCTCCCTGCGGACAGTGGACTCCTCCGGTGAGGAAGTCGGCTCCTCCATTGAGGACATTGGTGGCCCGGATATCTCACGATCTCCGCACTCCACTGGCAGCGATTCTGGCGAATGCGGAGTTTTTGACCGAGACGAATTTGAAGAGTGAGGATCGAATGGAACTGTATCAAGAGATCCGTGCGTCCATCGACCGGATGAACGAACTGATTGCCGACTTGCTGGAGTGTGCGAAGGGGGAAGAGGTTTTTCGACCAGCGGTGGGAAACATTGTGGAGATGACAGAAAGCGTGGTGAGGATGATCGGCGTACGGCCGGCATTCCGCCGCATCAAGATCACCCATCGGCATGAGGGCGCAACAACGGGCTGGTATAACGCAAGACGTCTGGAACGAGCGATGTGGAACATCGTGTTGAACGCGTGCGAGGCGGTGAGCCCCGAATCAGGCCAGGTGGCGATCACGACGGTAGGAGGATCTTCGTGCCTGCGGATCGAGGTTCGGGATAACGGCCCGGGAATTCCCGCGAAGATACAGGATTCAGTGTTTCAGCCGTTCTTTACCCACGGCAAACCGGAAGGCACCGGGCTGGGACTTGCGATTGCGAAGCGGATTATCGAAGACCACGGTGGTGTGCTCTTCCTTGATGCGGGAAAAGAGAAGGGAACGTCGTTCAAGATGTCCATTCCCTTCCGCGGTCCTGAAGAAGCAATCGCTTAGCAGTTGTTGAGCTGGGGAATGTTTGCCACGCCAGATCTCCGAATCGGCATGTTGGATTTTGCAGTGATGCGACTGCTGTTGGCTGGATATGGTTGGCAGAACGAAGCGGACGAGGGACGAGATCGCGAGCGATGCTCGAAGGATCAGTGGGCGATCTGGAGTTTTGTGGCTTGCGATACTCCTTTGGCAATGTAGAGCGGGATGTGGAGTTTTGCGGGCTGCTCGACATGCGAGCCGACTCTTGCTCCGAGACCGGTTGGAGGAGCGGGTGTCGCGACGGGATTGAGCGGGAAATCGAGATGGATGTCGGGCTGGAGCGGGCTTGGGAGTGACTGAGCTGCGGAAGGCTGATAGCCACTGGCGGTGACGACGAGCCTTGCGGCGGCGGCGGTGGGAAGACCAGAGAGCTCGAACCGATAGGCGCCGTTTCCGTCGGTGAGATTGTGGATGGGGCCCGAGGCATTGATAACGCCGTTGAGCTCTAGCTGCACCATGGCACGCGCAACCGGAGAGCTGCCGGAGTAGACCATGCCTTCGAACGTAGTTACAGAAGGCGGAGGAGCGGGACGCGTGAGGTAGTAGACCGCGACCGCCCCGATGATGCCGGCGAGAATGCCGGCGACCCAATTCATGAATTTCTTCATAGACGCACCGCCACGGACCGCACGCGGGGGAGGCCGGGGAAGGCGTGTGACTGGTCCTGAGGGATGGTGCGTCGAAGGGAGGAATCGTTACAGGTGATTTGAAAAAGCGATGTTGAAGTGAAAGAAATCGACTCAATTTTTATGTTGAAAATGAAGATTTTAGATCGGGTGTTTTGAGCAAAAACGCGGGCTGCTGGATCAAGCGGGGGAGACAGCACCGGCTGCATAGTTAAGGCTGATCACACTTCGATCGAATTGAAGAAAGAGAGAGTACTGAACACATGAAAATCAGAGCCGCGGTTTCCCCCGCATTGAATAAGTTGAAGGCGCGTGTTGCGTTCTTTGCAGTTGCAATGGCAGTAACGCTGGGCATGATGAATGCGCGAATCGGATATGCGCAGAATGCATCGCAAGTGACGGTTCCTTTCGCCTTCTCGGCGAATCACCAGGTCTTTCCGGCTGGGCACTATCGCGTGAGCCGGGAGTCCGACAGCTACCTCATCGTCAGGAGCACTGATACTGGGGTTGGTGCAGGATTGATGGTTCGCACGATGCGGACACTCGAGCCCACGGGCAAGAACAGCCTGGTCTTCTACCATGACGCTAGCGGATACCGCCTGCTGACCGTTCGCTTTGCGCAAGGTGGATTGCAGACTGATCTGTCTGTGCAGCCGAAGTCCGAGCGCGAGATTGCAAAGGCGACGGCCGGTGCGTCCACGGAAGTTGGAATGAATTAACTTTGGAGTTGCAAAGGCGAGGGCCGGAATCCTCGAGGGTTCCGGCCCGTCTTCATTTGGTGAACAGGGAACAGGGAACAGGGACCGAGGGGACCGCGATTGGCGGATCTCAGAATCCTGACATTGGATCCGTCATCACTTTGCGGATTCGGTGATGGATGTGATGTGGTCGATGGGTGGGATAGAAGCGTGTTCGACTTTGCCGTCGGGCCAATGGATTTCTATGCCGTCGATCTTGGTGGCGGGGCCGAGGCCGAAGTGGAGGCGCGGGTCGTTGTTGGAAAGATAGCTGCCGCCACTGATGACGTCTCCACGCTGCTTCACCACCCCATCAACGAGGACCTGTTGCTGGGGACCCCGGATTCCACCTGCGGTGACGTAGACGACGGCTCCGGTAGCGTCGCGCGGAGATTTTCCGCTCCCAGTGAGCTTGAGTTCGATCCAGTGGTTGTGGTTGGAGTCGACGTTGCGGAGGAGAACTGGGTGGCCGTCCATCACGTTGATGACGGCGTCAATCTTTCCGTCGTTGAAGAGATCACCGACAGCCATGCCGCGGCCTGCAATGACGGCTGCGAGGCCAGTGCCTTCGACGGCGGGGACGTTCTCAAATGATTTTCCCTGGAGATTGCGGAAGAGCATGGGGCGCTCTTTCCAGCTGGTGCCCCAGTTGTATTTGTCGGCCTGCGGGTATACGTGACCGTCGGACATCATGAGGTCTTTCCAGCCATCGTTGTCGTAGTCGAAGAAGGCGTCGCCCCAACTGAGGAAGGGAACGGTGACTTCGCCGAGACCGATGTGATAGCTGACGTCGGTGAAGTTGGCGTCACCCTCGTTGCGGTAGAGGGGCTTGTAGTCGTCAGAGAAAGTGGTGTTGAAGACGTCGAGCATGCCCTTGTTCTGGGTGTCTCCCACCGCAATTCCCATGGATGCGGTTTCGCGCCCTGCTTCGTTGAGGGCGTAGCCGGAAGCGTAGCTGTCATCTTCGAAGGTGCCGTCGCCCTTGTTGATGTAGAGATAGTTGGGCGTGGAGTCGTTGCCGACGAGGAGGTCGGGTTTGCCGTCGTTGTTGATGTCGACGAAGACAGCGCCGAGGCCGTAGTAGCCGGGCTTGTCGGCTACGCCGGATTTTTCACTTACGTCGGTGAATGTGCCGTCACCGTTGTTATGGAACAAGTGGTCGGGTTCGCCTTTGAGGCCGCGCGGACCGCAGGCAGTGGCTTCTCCACGGAAGGTGCAGAAGGAATTGCTGGAGCCGCCTTCGCCGCCCTTGGCGGGAGGATTGTCCCAATCCCAGTGGAGATAGCCTGCGACGAAGAGATCGAGTTTGCCGTCGCCATCGTAGTCGCCCCAGGTGACACCGGTTGACCAGTTGCCGAGCTGCACTCCTGCTTTCTCGGCAATGTCAGAGAATGTGCCGTTTTTGTTGTTGTGGTAGAGCCGGTTCTTGCCGAAGTTGGAGACGTACAGGTCGGGGTAGCCGTCGTTGTCATAGTCAGCCACAGCGCAACCGAAGCCCCAGCGATCGTTCTGCACGCCGGCCTTGGCGGAGACGTCAGTGAATGTGCCGTCGTGGTTGTTGTGGAAGAGCGCGGCGTGAGGCGGAGCGGCTTTGCCGGCGATGGCTTCGAGGGTTGAGCCATTCACGAGGTAGATGTCGAGCCAGCCGTCGTTGTCGTAGTCGAAAAGGCAGACGCCGGAGCCCTTGGTTTCGATGATGTAGTCCTTTACGGGCGTGCCCATGTGGTGGGTCCACTTATTGAGGCCGGCTTTTTCTGAGCTGTCCTGAAACACGATGGGGCCAGATTTGACGAATCCGCCGGCAGTGATGACGCGGTGCTCGGGGTCGAGTTGGACGGCGTGGTTGGATTCGACGGCCTGGGCTGCGGAGTCGGCGCCCTGGGTGGGCTTTTCTTGCCCAGAGATGAAGGGGGAAGCGGCCGCCAAGAGGGCGGAGAGACTCAACGCGCGGATTGCCGGAAACATGGGGCAAGTATACGGGGAGGGATGTAGGGCGGGCACTCAACCGAATGGATGAACCAGGGGACGAGGGAACAAGGGAACGAGGGGACAGGTGGAAAGACGGCCGGCTACTAGCTGATGGCTTCCAGGTAGTAGCCGGAGCTTGAGAAATCAGGGACGGACGGGAGGTTCTTCGCCGGGCGCTGGAGGTTGGACGACCCACCCGCCGTTGCTGTTTTTGATTAAGGTGGCGGTGGCGGACTGGATGGATGTGTCTTTGGAAATCTTGGGGAAGGCTCGCCTTGATTCGGGAGTGCTGGCCCAGCCGGGGATGCCTTCGACCTCGTACTGATAGGTCACAGTGTATTGGGTGGGGTTGCTTTCGTCGTTGGGGACGGCGTTGGTAATGGCGGTGACGTTGAAGTGTCCGAAGCAGAAGTTGCCGTAGCCGGGCTGGTTGGCGTCGGGCGTCCAGGCGGTGTGGCCTTTGTCGGAGAGATCGTAGAGGTTCACCCGCTTGGAGCCGATCAGGAAGCGCTTCTTCTCTTCGGGGGCGCGAGCGAGAAGGCCGGCGTCGGTGAGGGCATCGAAGTCGCGAGTGCGGTCGTCCTTGGTGGGGTCGGCCTCAGCAGGCATCTTGACCGGTTCGGGCCAGATGCATTCGTGCTTGCCGGCGTATGAGTTGTTGATGGCGGATTTGAACTGGGACTTGTCGATTTCTTTTTTGCAGGCGATGGGGAGAAGGGCGAGAGCGGCAAGAGCGAGCAAAGACGCAATGTGTCGGCGCATTTGTATGACCTCAAGAGGGGTTGGATGCAGGGAGCGGGGTTAACGTCCAGTGCAGAGTCCCTTGTCTCCCGCCCAAGCCGCCGCGCTGGTTTCAGTCGCGATGCGGGAAATTGGGGATGCGGTGCTGGACTCATCCGCGAATACTTCGGCTTCCTTGTTTCCCACCCAAGCAGAGCTTGGATGGGCATCGGTCTCAGAAGAGTGAAGGGCGAGCGGAGCTGCCGAGGAGCGAGGGGTCGACGTTGGCGGTGGAGTGGGTGCCTTCGCCGCCGCCCCAGGCGTAGACGAAGGAGAGCACGGGCAGTCCTCCGGCGTGAACAGTGAAACCGGCACCGAAACTGTGGCGGAGGTGATCGAGGCTGATGTCGCCGCGGCTGAGTCCGATTTTTGCTTCGTCGGCGGAGAGGAGCGCTCCGATGGGGAGCTTGCCGAGAGAGTGTTCGATGGTGCCGCGGAAAAGCAACAGGTCCGGGCCGCGGAAGCGATAGTCGGGATAGCTCGGCAGAAACGGTGTGCCGTTGACATTAGAACCGCCGATGGTGGGCGAGAGATAGAAGGGAACCTGGCTGCTCTTGCCTGCGAACGACTCAGAGATGAAGGCACGCAGGCTGATGGAGCCCTCGAGTTTTCGAGTGAGCGAGGCCTGGGGGCAGGGCATCGCCTGATCTTCTCGGCCTGCTCCGCCGCAGTAATCGGGAGTGTTGTGCGTGAGCGTGGGCGTAGCGCTGCTGCCGTAGTATTTGCCGATTGATTTCGAGAGGCGCGAGATTGGGATCTCGTGATTGAAATCGAAGTTGAGGCGGCGGAAGGAGTACCTGCTGTCGCCGGGGGCGATGAACTGCTGGAATTGGAGCAGGTAGTTCAGGCTGACTCTGCCGCCGAAGAGCGATGGGACGAGACGCACGCCTTCAGAGGGCTGGAAATAGGCGGGCTGGTGGGTGAGGCCTGGGGCCGTGCTTTCGTCGAAGAGGGCTTCGATGGATGGGATGTCGTGTTCGCGCCCGGCGCGAAGCGAGGGGAATCGGGCATTGAGTTCTGCGAGGATGGCGAAGACTGGCGGCTTGCCGGAGATGGAGATGGGGAAGGCCATGTCGGCGCCGGTGACGTTTTCTGAAAAGCCAAAGGTGGTGTGGGTGAGGGGCGTGGTCTGCGGGCCGAGGCCGAAGTAGTCGACGCGGTTGAGTGAGATGCTCTGCGAGTAGAGATGGAAGAGCGGGCCGACATGGTAGCTGTTTCCGGCGGGGAGTTTGTACGCCTTGAGATAGCCGCCGACGCGCCAGGAGCCATTCATGGTGGCGACGGCATCGAGGCTGAGGTTGGTGCGCCATTCGCTGGCGAAGTTTTTGTGTTCGACGAATGCGAGGCCGAAGCCCATGCCGTTGTCGGGGGCGAGGCTGCCGAAGGCGAGATGAAACGGCTGGCCGAGGACGAGGGTCTGACCGCAATCGGCGAATTTGGAGATCTGCGAGCAGGCTTTGAGGGCAGTGCCTTCGCGGCGCAGGTCGGCCTGGAAGCGGGACTCGTTCTGGGCGCTCGCGAGTCCGCAGAGGTATAGAAGGACGAAGCAGAGAAATGAATTTCGATACCGTTCAGCCATGGGGGATGGGCTCTCGCTATTTCTTTTTTGGGGACGACTTGGTTTTGGTTTTTCGGTGTGGCTTGGTTGGGCGGGCGGCGGAGGCGGCGATGGCGAGGCCTTTTGCTGCCGGAGCGCGCGCTGCTGATTTCTTTGCGGTGATGGCGACGAGCTTTGGCTTCGCCGATTTGTCGCTGACGCCGGAACGCATCATCCGCGTCATGGCGGTGATGTATTGCGCCGCCTCGTTCTCGGTGGTGATGCGGTGTTGCGGGATTGACTCGCGTTGTTCGGGAGAGAGCTTCGCTTCAATGTGTTTGAAGTGTGCGACGTGGGCTTTGATGAGGTCGGACATGGGGCGGCCTTTGTGGAAGGCTTCTTTTGAGGGTGGCGGGACGTGGATGACTTCCATCGCTGCTTCTCCTGATTAGTCGTTCTGGAACTTCGGACATTGATTGTCGGGACGGATGGCGGGCTGGTCGAGATAGCCGAGGAAGGTGTTGGCGGCGAGCTCGCGTTTGGAGCGCTGGGTGAAATCGCCGAGGAAGTAGTCGGTGATGGTGCCAGGGATGGATGCGTGTTCGAAGACGTCGTTGATGACCGAGCCTCGTTTGACCCACGGCGAGACAAGCACTGCGGGGACGCGGACGCCGAGACGATCGAAGTAGAAGGGATCGGGGGTGCCGGTTGCGCTGGGCTGCGCGACGAAGGGTGCATCGGGCGTGCAGGCAGGAGGAGGGACGTGATCGTAGATGCCGCCGTGTTCGTCGTAGACGATGAGCAGGGCCGTGTTGGGCCAGAGTTTGGGATTGTTGCGAATGGCGTTGTAGACATCGGCGATGAATTGCTCGCCGGCGCGAACGTCATGGTCGGGATGCTGGTCGCTGGCGATGAGTTCGCCCATGCCGTTGGGGCTGTCATGATCGGTGTAATTCGGTTCGATGAAGGAGTACTCGGGTAGCTCGTTGCGGCCGGCTGCGTCGAGGAAGTCCTGGAAGGTACCGAAAAGGGCAGGCTGGTTCTTGAGCAGATTTACAACTTCGAGGGATGAGCTGGCTTCGTCGTAGTAATAGAGGCGGGTGGAGTGGCCGTTGTCGTTGAGGCGCTCGTAGATGCTCTTGAACTGCTTGTTCCAGTAGAAGACGTCCATGCTGACCTGGCCGAAGGAGGTGCCGTAGTGGGCGAAGGCGCGGTTGCAGAGCGTGGGGCCGGGGATAGAGGAGAACCAGCGATTGAAGACGGCGTACTCTGTTGCCAGTTTGGAGAGGACGGGAAGTTTGTCGGGCGTGAAGTAGTTCATGATGAGGTGCGAGTGCTTCACGCTGCGCTGCTGGTTGAAGTAGCTCTTGACGAAGCCCTGCATGGTGGGGGTTCGGTGGGGATTCTGGGCCGTGGTGACGCCGCCGAAGATTTGTAGATCGACCGCCGGGAAATGGTGGTCGGGATCGGGATCGAGCTGGCTCTGGTATTCGGCTGCCGATGAGACGGAGACGGGGACGCCGGTGGAGTCGGGATTGGATTCAGTGCCGTCCAGGCCGTCGATGGCGGAGTTGAGGTGTTTGAGTCCGCCCAGCATGTGATCGAAGGAGCGGTTCTCCATCATGAGCACGACGACGTGCTGAAGCTGCTTGATTCCTGGAAGCTTCCTGTCCAACATCGGTTTTGGTCTCCGTTGTAAGGTTCTCGAGCTGGGAAAAGAGGGGGAGTTGCTCGTGCCTTGCGTGTTGCTCGGTGCTGTTGAGAAACCAGCTATTGAATAGTGATTGTGGCATGGTTGGCGTTTCAAGGAAAGGATAACGAAAGGAAGGAGGGGTGCACGGGAGGTGGATGTCACTGGATTGTCATATGTGCGAGGGGCGAGAGAAGGATCGGCGCGGGTTTGACTTTTATGGCGTACGGTCGTACTCTTTGACAATGCGGTACTCACTCGAGCACAAGGCCAAAAATCACGAGAGGATTCTCTCTGTCGCTGCGCGGTCTTTCCGTGAACATGGCGGCGACACCAGCGGCATCGGGACAGTGATGAACAAGGTAGGCCTGAAGAAGGGCGGATTCTACCGGCATTTCGAGAGCAAGGATGACCTGTTCGTTGAAGCGGTGGCGCGGGCACTGGAGGAGACGGGACGTGGCATGGAGGAGATCGCGAAGTCTGCGCCCGAGGGCCAGGGGCTGAGGGCGATCGTGGAACGCTATTTGAGCGTGGGGCACGCGAACTCGCCGGGATCGGGCTGCGTGCGGGCGGCCCTGGGGCCAGAACTGGCGCGAAAGCCGGTGGCGGTGCGGCGGAGGATTGAGGTGTTGCTGCGCGCCTATCGTGAGCGGCTGGCGCCGTTCATGCCCGGCAAGACCCAGGAGAAACGGGTTGAGAATTGCGGTTTGTTGTTCTCCAGCATGGCCGGAGTGCTGATGATGACGCGGGTTATGACGGACCCTCGACGGCGTGAGGAAACGCTGGCGGAAGCGAGGAAAATGTTCTTGAAGTGTTTTGCTGAGGAGTAATTTTTTGGGATCGAAAGAGTACGAACGTAATCTTTAGGAGAGTGCTGGACCTTCAGCCGTCAACGAGAGGTGAGACGGATGAATGCCTGGCGAAACGTCACCAAGGAGAATTTCTTCATGCCGCAACAGATGATCTTGTTTTTCGCAAGCATCGCATTCAGCCTGATCGTGTGGAGTGTGGTCGCGGTTCGATATATTGGGCCGGCGCTTCGCGACCGAACGCCGGTAGAGGCTTTGAGGCCGCTGCTCATGCTGCACAGCTTCCGGTTTATCGGGCTGGCATTTATGGTTCCGGGCGTAGTGTCGCCTGATCTGCCGAGCGCCTTTGCGCATGCGGCGGCCTATGGAGACATCATTGCTGCCGGGCTTGCGTTGGTTTCGCTGCTTCTGCTTCCCGGTACGGCCGGCATTGCAGCCGCATGGATATTCAATGTCTGGGGGACAGCCGACCTGCTCAACGCGTTTTACCAGGCCAATCGGGCCGGGCTGCTGGCCGGGCAACTGGGAGCGGCATTCTTCCTGCCGACTCTGATTGTGCCGCTGCTGCTGATTACGCATGTGGTTGTTTTCAGAATTCTTGTGAAGCATCAGCGCGAAGTGTGGGTGGGACAAGGGTCGGCCCGGGTTGGCAGGTTGGCGAATTGATGGGCAAAGCACGCGTGGGCCGGAAGCCACCCAGATTCCACGGTCGCGGATGTATTTATCGGCACAGGGGAATGTGATGGCGGTTTCCGGGACTTCTCGTGGTTCTCCATTTTCGTCGCGCGGTTGAGTGCTTTAGACTCACTCAATTCCAGCGTAGGTCTCCAACGCTCTGCGATCGGAAATGATCAACGTCGATCCTCGTGACTCCAGCAGTTCCCGGCATTTGAAGTCACTGAAGAGGCGAGTGACTGTCTCGCGGGCGACGCCGATGCACTCACCGATCTCTGTATGGGTGAGCGCGCAGAATAAACGTGTACCGCGCCCCGTTTGCTGGGCCACTACACACTGCTCCAGCAGAAACCGGACGAGTTTCTCCGACGCCGTTACCGTCAGGCCGAGTCTTCGCACCTGCTCGCAGGCTCTGGCACATTCCAGGCAGAGCTCGCGTGCCACGTCTACGTAGGCGGAAGGGTGGCGTCCGAGGAACTCGATAAAGCCTTCGCGCTCAATCGATGCGACCATGCATGGAGATACAGTCTCTGCGGTGATATCGTACGGGCTTCCGGAAAATGCAGAAGCCAGCCCCAGTGTCTCCCCGGGAAAGGCGACGCCGAGGATCGTGCGCTTGCCCGCGCTCGAATTCAGGGAGAGCTTCACCTGTCCGGTCAACAAAAAGAGGACGTTGTCCGGCGCTTGCCGTTCAACAAACAGGGTGGTTGCGGGAGGGTAGTCAGAAACGGTTCTAAGAGCATCAAATTCGAGGCGCTCTCCCCAGGACAATCGCTCACTGAAATCGCCCGTTCTCGCTACACGGGCAAGGTGGCCCCAGCCTGATCCATGGGTATTTCTCATCGGATTCTTCTGCCTGGTTTTGAAGGTTTCCGCGGCCACAGCATCTGCAACGTACGCATGTCTCCCAGCAGAGAGAACTGCGGCTTCTCATCGGCTTTGCATATTGCACTGCTGCAGCCGTTCCTGTTTCGTGCGGGCAATAGCTCCTGAACGACCAGCGGGAGATCGTCCCCCTCATTCCGGATGGTCGCGTCTGCAAAGCTGTCGTGGCCGACGGTGGAGTCCGCAACACAAACCACCGGTATCCGCGTGCCGGAGGTTCGAATTAAGAACGTCAGCCGTTCGCGGCTTTCGATGGGAATGGAATGGCCCAAGAGAACAAGATCGTATTCTCCATCCCTGAATTGAACGATTGCCTCTCGAACAGACCCCGCGGAAGTTACATAGCATCCGGCAGATTCCCAGAATGACCTTTGACTTGCCAGAAGTGACGAATCCACCCCGACGGCGAGGATGATCGTTAGCGGCAGAGAAGACCTCCGAATCTGGCAGACCGGTCCCGCGCGTCTCGGGAAGGAGCGGGAGCTATCTTCTTCTACGCTGATTCGTCGGCGGCGGCTGTTCAATATTGCTCACTTCCTCGGTGTCTTTTACGGTCACTCAGGACGTGAACCGCCGACTCTGATTGTGCCGTCGCTGCTGATTACGCATGTGCTCGCTTTCAGAATTCTTGCGAAGCATCAGCGCCAAGTGTGGGTGGGACAATGGTCGGGCCCAGGTTGATGGGTTGGCGGGTTGAGGTCGAAGCGAAGCAAGCATTGGCTTCAACTCAGACGCTTTCTCTCTAGCGCGCGAGAGAGATTGAGGTGGGGAGCCTATTCATTCAGGCAGCGTAACTTTGCTGAATGGTATTTCACACGTCTGCCAATCAAAGCAAATGGAGACGGTCGATCTCGTGTGGAAGCACCCATGGTCTGTGATAATCTCTGGGGCATCCCCTATCGCAACCCACTAGCGGATATAACCATTAGCTGACCTAATGCTCGGAGGGTGATGTCCCATGACCAAGCAACATTCAGGCGAAGTTCTATCTACAACCATGAGGTTGCTCATATTCCTGGTTCTCTTGTTGGGCGCGTGGACCTCTACACTTGCCCAGAACGACCACAGCGGGCGAGCGGAAAAAGTTCTCTACATCTGGGCGCAGGATCAAGCGCAGGTTGCGCCAGATTTTCTTGCCGTGGTCGACTTTGACGAACAATCTCCGAAATACGGACAGGTAATCAACGTCGTACCGGTACCGCCTCCCGGTAACACAGGCAACGAGCCCCATCATTGCCATTTGAATTCGAACAAGACGATTCTGGGGTGCGGTGGACTGCTGAGCCTGTTGAAAGGGCAGAACGGAATCTTCTTCTTCGATGTAAGGGATGCGAGAAAACCGCGTTTTCTTCTATCGACGAAAGCCGTGGAATCGGCGATGACTGACGACTTCCTGCCGCTTGACAACGGCGGATTCCTGATCACGCAGATGGGTTCGGCGACGGGGATGGCACCCGGTCGCGTCGCAGAATTTGACGGACGACTGCATTTCGTCAAAGACCATTTCGGCACCATGTCACTGTTCAATGAGTGGCCCTCTACACCGCCGCTCGAGGGGTTCAATCCCCACGGCATTTCCGCGCGTCCGGACCTGAATCTAATGATGACCTCGGACTTCATCTTGCCCAGCAGCACGTTGATGGGTTCGATGGGCCCGGTCCTGCGGAGTTCCGTGCGCGTCTGGAACTTTCGTGATCGCCTGATTACGAAGACGATCGATTTGTTTTCGCCTGACGGCAGCCCGGCGCTAGGCACCATGGACGTCAAGATGCTTCCCAAAGATCCGCATGGGTATGGATACACGTCAGGAATGTTCGACGGCCACATCTATTTGATTGACCCCGAACGGGGCACCGGGACACCCGTTTTCGATCTCTCTACAGTCACGCCTCACGTAGAAACGCCTGTTCCAGGGGGAATGGGCCAGATTTTGGCAACGCCGCAGACAGGAGACCGGCTGATCGTGGGCACGTTCATGGCTGGGCAAGTCGTCATGCTGGACACCACAAACCGCTTTGATCCGAAGCAGATCTCCGTTGTCAGTTTCGGTGCGAACGCCGGTCCCCATAACATCGTGTTGAGCGATGATGATAGCCGCCTCGTGGTGACCGATTACTTCCTGAATGAAGATGCAGCCGGCATTATCCACTTTGAAGGCGATCACAAAGTCCACGTCCTGAGAGTGACCCACGATGGCCTCGCTGAGGACACGCGGTTCAAACTGGACTTCAACACGGCATTCAAGACAGGCCCGGCACGCCCTCACGGAATCGCCATGAAGTAGCACTCGTGGCGGGTTTGTGGTGCACGGTCTAGATTTTGTAGACACCATTCACAGCGATAGGGAACGGAGTGTCGCCGATCGTGACCTTGCAAAATTGTTTGCAGCTTCCGGTGTGGCGGCAAGTCGCGTCGTTTTCCGACTCGAGCGGAGCAGCTACACGCTGGCTGGACTTGCGTCGGGCGTACGGTCGAATCGTATTGCTCCCCTTATCCGCTCCAGAACGACCAGAGGGTGAATCGGCTTCCTGAGAATCTCAAAGTCGGGCTTGCCTGGATAATCCTGAGCCAGGGAGCGAGCTGTTTCGGCATGACCCGAGATTAGAATTACGCGGCAATCAGGATGGAACTTCAGAATCTCCGTGGCCGTTTCGATGCCGCTGATTCCGGGCATCAGTACGTCACTGAGAAGCACGTCGGGACGCCTTTGCCTGGCGTTCCTGATCGCTTCCTCTCCGCTCGTAGCCAGATCTGTCTCGAAACCGCTCATGCGGAGAATTTGTGCCCATGTCGAAGCAATGATGAACTCATCATCGACTACCAATACGCGCAGTTTTGACACCGAATCTAACATCGCTCTCCCGGTGATTTGCACGCTGCGGCGCGCTCGGTTTCTTGCCTGACCTTACTGCAGATCCTCTGATGAAGATGACGGTACTCGCGTTCCGGCGTCGATTTGTCACAGCGATGTAAGCTGAAGTTCATCGGGCAAGAAAATGGTTAATCTTGAGGAATGCGACCACTTCGGTATTCCATCAATGTCACATTGGACGGGTGCTGCGATCATCGCGCCATCGTCCCGGACGAGGGCCTGCATCGACACGCGACCGAGAACCTGGCCAAGGCCGATGCGCTCCTGTTTGGGCGGGTGATCTACGAAATGATGGAGGCAGCGTGGCGGGTACCGACGCCGCAGGGAGCGAGGCCCGATTGGATGGAGCCCTTTGCGCGGACTATTAACGCGGCGAAGAAGTACGTGGTGTCCAGCACGCTGGAGCGTGTGGATTGGAACGCGGAATTGCTGCGCGGAGACCTGGGGACGGCTGTTCAACGCCTGAAGGAGGAGCCGGGCCACGGGCTCTACGTGGCAGGCGTGCAGCTGCCGCTGGCGCTGGCAGAGCAGGGATTGATTGATGAGTACGAGTTCGTGGTGCAGCCGCGGATCGCCGGGCATGGGCCGACGTTGTTTGCGGGGTTATCCAAGTATGTGGATTTGAGGCTCGTGGATCGGAAGGAGTTCGGTTCGGGGGCGGTGGCGATGCGGTATGAGGCGAAGAGGTAGGGGAATTTGGTGGTATGGCAATCGGACACATCGCTCCATTGCGTAATCCTAACTTCGAGTGCCGAGAGATTGAGTAGAAAGCACAGCGATAGGTGCAAATTTTCGGCAATAAGTTGTGAGTAAGTGCAGGAGATTTGACTTAATAAGTGGGGAAACGGTGAGGGGGCGCACATTTCGAATATGAATGCACTATGAATGGTGAAATCCACAGAATCCAATAGGGTTTTGCACTTGCATCCACAGATCGATCGGGCCTAATGTCTCTAACTAGCTGGTGACTCTGTAGCTGATTGGAACAGCAACTCCGGCCTGGTGGAAAGCGCAAGCAGCGGTTTTGGTTTAAGTTCGTGGTCGGCCGATTGCGAACGACAGATTGAGATTAAGATTGCGCTGGAAATCAGATCAGGAATGCTGGTACCTGATTGGTACCGAAGATTCATCCACGGCGCAAGCCGGGGATGCAAAGTTCGATTCAGCCAGGGAGTAATCATCGACCCAGCCGTAGAGGCGGAAACAGGCGCAACCTGTGGAAGCAGATGCGGATCAGCCGAGGAAGGAAGTTTCGGGGCGACTCGAGACAGACGGAATCGGCGACGTTGAGCAAGCGGGAACCAGGGCGACTTGGGGAAGGTTTGAGCGACGAAGCCCAACGCGAATAGACGGAGCAATCCGGGTATTCGACAAGGGCAGCCGGATGGCACGGAACTCCGAGGTGACTCGGAACCGAAGTCAGCCGGGACCGGAGGATGAGCATCTGGGGCGACCCGGGTACTGATCGTCGGCGATACCGGGTATGCAAAGCGAAGGGGCAACCTGGAGTTTTCAGAACCGGCACCGCCGAAGGAGAGAGAATCGAGGCGACTCGACGATCGATCACCGGTGAAGCCGGAGATGCGGAACGAGGGGCAACCTGAGGACCGTATCAGAGGCGAGGCAGGAGGAAGCAGGAGCCACCGGGGCAACTCGGAACCCTGCTGAAACCAGCAGCGCCGAAGGCATCAGAAGCGAGGGGAAACCCAAGCGGAGATCGCCGGCACAGCCGAAGGGACGAGGAAGATGGCGCAAACCATCGGAATCGGACGCCGGCTCAGCAAAACGGGAGCGGGGAAGGGGCAACCCGGAACCGAAACCCAGGTTGAGCGGGAAGATCATGAATGCGGACAACCCGCAACTTGATCGGCAGGCACGAGAGGTCGATGCATGATCCGAAGTGCTGCAGGATTACCGTTAGAGAACGCCAGAGGCCGCAAGGTTTCTGGCGTTTTCGTTTGTGGGTGGACTGCCGCTTAGACGGAGCTAGAGGCGGTTAGACCCTTTGCAGTTCCAATATCTCTACCTGGCCGGGAAACGCGATGGCTACGCCTTTCTTCCACTCTGCGCGATCAAATGTGCCGAGGTCTTTTCCCGTCATCGCGGATCGGGTGCGGTAGCGGCCTTCCGGAATCAACGACAACTGGATGCGGGCTTCAGCCTCGCCTGATTCGTTTTGAAAGAGCGCTACCAATCCTTCTCCGCTCTTTGCCAGGCGCGCAAACCCGTCCCAGGCGGTGGGCGATGTTTGTCGCCAGCTTCCGAGCGGGAAGAAGCTCTCGCTTAGCTTCACGCGCCGTCTCAGCTGCTTGAACCAGTCAATCTTCTTGCGATACCACGCGCGGTCTGCCGCAGTGAACTTGCGCAAATCTCCGAGGAGCAGGGGCGCGGAGCCGATGGTTGTGGCGAAGCTTTCCTGGATTGTCGGCAAGTCAGCATGAAGGTTCCCAATGAGCATTGCCTCCACCGGCATGGATCCAGCGCGGGCGTAAAGCAATTGCCGCACCTGCCGAGGCCCCGCAGAATTTGGCTTGGTGTCGTCGACGTTGCTCATCCAGTCGAGATCGCCGGCCGCGAGCAGTCCCGCGTCGATGATGTGCTTCTGCCCCCAAAGCTCGAAGGTGAGATCGAGCAGTACCTCGGGATGCTTCGCATAGATTTCTGCAGTCATCTCCTTGATGCCTTCGTAAATCCTGATGAGCGACTCTGCCCAGTCCGCATGGTCATGACCTTTGGCCCAGCATCCCGGAGCCTCGCCGTACGCATTGAAGATTGTGGTCAGGTCCAGCTTGGCGTAGGCCAGCCGGAAGCGCGCGATGGCATCGTTGATGCGTGTGGCCGCGGAGTGACTGAAGGGGGATGCCATGCACATCACGACTTTCTCTCCGGCCATGGTGCCGGTGGTCTTTGTGTTGCCCTCCGAGTCCAACGATGACCAGCCGGAGTGCGCTTTGTAGACGGCGGTCGACCTGCCGATTGCCGCGACAGGGATCCAGAGGCCAAGGCGCATGCCCTTCGCTTCTACTGCATTCAAGATCGGATCAAGGCCGCCTGGGAATGCTGTGAGGTTGACCGCGTTGTCTCCGTACTCTTTTTGCCACCCGTCGTCGATGGTGAAGATATCCATTCCCATCGAGCCGGCGGTGTCGATCAGCTCCATGGAGATTTCGTGGTTGATGCTGCGTTCGAACGGTTCCCAGGTGTTGTAGATCCAAGGTGGTCCATTCTTGTCGATGCGGCGCTCCAGCACATCTGCTGAATAGCTGGGTACGCGCCATCGGGGATCGTTGAAGCCATCGTCGCGCCTGAACGGCAGCAGGGATACGCTGGCCGTGGTGAGCTCCTCGCCGGGTGCAAGGCCGCGCTCGAAGGGCATGATGTCGGTGTCATACATGGCGGTGACTCGAATGCTGTTGTCTCGATCCCAGCCCGCGACTTCGGTGCGTTTCATGTAGCCCGGAACTTCGTTGAGGATGGCTACGCCGTCGCCGGTTCGCGCGTTCACCGCCATGAGACAAGCGTCTTCCGAGCGGCCTGTGTAGAAGATCTCGCGCGGGACCGCGCCATACTGCGCCCACAGCGTCATCTCGTTTTCAGGGCCGAGGGCAAACTCGAGCGCCTCGACGGACAAATGTGTGATCTTGAGCGGGGCACTTCCGGTGTTCTTGAGCAGCAGAGATTTCCGGCTCGCGGCGTGTCCTGTGTAGATCGAGTAGAGCGCTGTCACCTCGAGCGGAATGTTTTTGTGCTTCATCCGCACGGAGAGGGAGGATCTGGTACCGGTGCTGGTCGGGCTTGCTGCCAGGAGGTCAAAGCTTCCGTCATTGCTGGCGCAGGACTTTCCGTCACAGTTGAACGAAAACTCCGGACGGGCCTTGGCGACATCTCTGGCGGGAAGCGAGAGTTCGATCTTTGCGGATTTGTCCGAGAGCTGCGTCGTATACAAGCCGACACCGGGACGGAACCCAACGTCGCGGCGGATCAGGTCGTTCTCGACGGCCCAGGATTCGTCCTTCGGCTCCGAGAAGTCAGCGTGCGCCTCGCCGTGCAGCGAGCGTTCGCACGCGATGCCTGCAACCAGAGCGGCTCCTGACCTGAGAATGTCTCTTCTGCTGACCCCCATTGCGTTCTCCCGTCTTGCTGGAAGGAATTCGCGCAATGCTATCACGGGGGATCATACGGTGCAGGGTGAGAAAGACCTGTGGATCAGCTTTGTCGTATCCCACCCAAGCCGCGTCGACTTCCTTGCGGGTATGAGCGGGTTTTGGAGCGGCTTGGATGGGGCACCCAATGAGGATGGAGCGATCTCATTCCGAATCGCTGGTTAGTGCACGGCGCCGGCGCCGGGGCCCTGGCCGGGGCGGTTCTTGCTGAGCATGAAGGCCATGAACACGAGGCCGAAGGACAGCCACGAGAGCTCCATGTAGACGTCCTGATAACCCTGCATCTGGGCCTGGGCGTTGAGCTGGTTGTAGATGTTCGCCAAGGCCAGTGCGCCGCTATTGACCGAGCCAAATGCTCCGCCGAGGAAGCCGGTCAGGGCCTGCTGATGCTGGTTGAAGGCGTTGGAGCCGGACTGCATGGCACTCTGCAGGTGCTGCTGGTGCCACATGGCCCGGCTGGTGACTTGGGCATTGGTGATCGCGATCATGATGCTGCCACCGAGATTGCGGACGAAATTGATGAGGCCGGAGACCTGGTTGCTCTCTTCTTTGGGCATGCCGACGTAGGCCGCGTTGGTAATGGAAATGAAACAGAAGGGAAGCGGAAGCATCTGAACGACGCGCAGCCATGAGGCTTGCGCGAAACTCATCTGCAAGTTCGTCACGTATGCCGCGTAGCGGAAGGTGACGATGAACATGATGAATCCGGCGACGGCCAACGTGCGCGCGGAAATCTTGCCGGTAGCGAAACCTGCCAAGGGCATGACGATGACGAGCGCTATGCCTCCGGCCGTGAGAGCGAGACCGGCTGTGGTGGCGTTGTAGCCGAGCAGTTGCTGCATGAATTGCGGCTGCAAGACGGTGTTGGCATTGAGCACACCGCCGACGAGCATCATGAGGAAACAACATATTGCGAAGTTTTTGAAGCGGAAGAGCTTCAAGTTGATCAGGGGGTCTTTTTGTCGCCACTCCCAGACGACGAGACCAACCATGCCTGCGACGAAGAGCGCTGCGAAGAAGCGGATGAAGTTGGAAGCGAACCAGTCTTGCTCTTCGCCCTTGTCGAGCATGATCTGCATGCCGCCCATGGCAAGGGTAAGGAAGGCTAAGCCCATGTAGTCCATGTTGCGAAGTTTGGACTTGTCGGGTTTGATCCAAGGCGGATCTTCAACGAGGCGTGTGACGAGAATAAAAGCGAGGATGCCGACGGGGATGTTGATGAAGAAGATCCAGCGCCAGGTGTAGTTGTCGGTGATCCAGCCGCCGAGGGTGGGTCCGATTGAGGGCGCGAGAACGGCGACGAGGCCGTAGAGGGCGAAGGCCTGGCCGCGCTTGTGGGGCTCGAAGGAGTCGGCCATGATGGCCTGTGCCATGGGCTGCATTCCGCCGCCGCCAGCGCCCTGAATGATGCGGAAGACGAGCAGCATGGGCAGGCTAGGCGCTGCGCCGCAAAGGAAGCTGGCGATGGTGAACACGGTGATGCAGAAAACGAAGAAGTTGCGGCGACCCATGAGGCTGGAGGCCCATCCGCCGAGGGGAAGGACGATAGCGTTGGAGACGAGATAGCTGGTGAGCACCCAGGTGCTTTGATCGGTGCTGGCGCCGAGGCTGCCGGCGATGTGGGGGAGGGCGACGTTTGCGATAGAGGTGTCGAGAACCTCCATGAACGCGGCGAGAGCGACGGTCGCGGCGATGAGCCAGGGATTTACGCGGGGCTTCCATGCCGTGTGTGCGTCGACGTTCGGATTCTGGACCGTTGTTGATTTTGCGCCGGGCATCGGCGGTTCTGTCTGCAGCTCAGGCAAAAACTTCTTCTCCTAACGCGGTTTGCTGCTTCTGGTTGGTTGCGGAAATGGGGAGCTTAGGGGCTTGCGACTCCCGATTCTCGATGGACCACAGGGGCTAAAGCCCGACTCAATCTCAAAGGCCGTATCGGCATGACTGAAGTCGTGCTCTGACGCCTGAGGTGACGACCTGCACCCTTCGGCTCCACTTACTTGTCTCTGATACGTTGCGAAGTCGAGCCCTGTTATTGCTCCGGGACTGCGATGCAGCCTCGGTAAGAACTCACCGTAAATAGATGAGGAGAGGAATGGGGAGGGTTCAGGGATTGTTGGGCGGTCTTCATATTGCGGCACTTGCGGATTGAAATTGTGCGGAGGCGGGGGTGCGCCAGCCGAGAAGGGCGATGGTGAGGGCTATGAGTTGCATGAAAACGATGAAGGCGACGCAAGCGGGCCATTTGCCGAAGGCCCAGAAGGCTCCGGGGACGACACCGGCGGCGGTTCCGCCGAGGTAGTAGCAGGTGATGTAAATGCCGGCGGCGGTGACGCGGGCTCCGGGAGGGGATGCGATGCGGAGGTGGCTTTGCGAGGCGGTCTGCGCGATGAAAACTCCGCTGGAGAGGGCGGCGAGTCCGAGGATGACGATGGGGAGGGAGGGCACGAGGGTGAGGAGGACTCCGGCGATGGCGCAGGAGATGGCGCCGCCGATACCGGCGCGGAGGCCGATGCGGGTGATGAGGTATCCGGCGAAGGGGGTGACGATGAGTCCAATGAGATAGACGAAGAAGAGCCCACTGAGAGCAGTAATGGAGAGAGAGAACGGCGGGGCGCTGAGATAGAAGGTGATCCAGGTAAAGACGCCGACGAGGGAGAAGAGGACGTTGAATCCGACGGCGAAAGTGGCGACGAGGCGGCGGTTGCGGAACATCGCCCCGACCTGATGGAGGAAGTTCGGCAAGGGCGTGGATGACAGATGAGGTGGGCGGCGGCGGCCTTCCGGGAGCCAGGCGGCGACGGCAGCGGTGCCTGCGAGAGAGGCGAGGCCGAGGGCGAGAAAGCTGACGCGCCAGGAGAAGTAGTCGGCGAGGATGCCGGCGGAGACACGGCCGATGAAGCCGCCAAGGGCGGTGCCGCTGACGTAGAAGCTCATGATGAGGGCGATGCGTTCGGGAGGCCATTCCTCTCCGATATATGTAACGACGACGGCGATGATGCCGGGGACCATGATGCCCTGGAGGAATCGCCAGAATATGAGCTGAGCGAGGGTGGTGGAGGTCGCAGCCAGCAGCGTGGGGATGGAGACGCCAAGGATGGAATAGACGATGACACGCTTGCGGGGGAGGCGCTCAGTGAGCGCTCCGAAGACGGGGGCGGCGATGGCGACGCCGAGGGTGGCGGCGGAGACGGTCATGCCGACGCCGGTTTTGGAGGCGTGGAAGATATGAGCCAGGAGGGGGAGAATTGGCTGGGTGCAGTAGAGCTCGAGAAAGGCGCAGACTCCGCAGAGGGTTACGGCTGCGGCGGCTTTGTGGGTGGGAGCGGAACGATCGGGTTGAGAGGGGAGTGGCAAGGAACAGGATACAGGGGTGGGAAACGGCGCGATGCTGTCAGCTGAAACCTGGCCTTTACGGGCTCGACTGTAAGGCACGCACCCACGAACTGAACGGGTACTTCCATCACTTCGTCTTCAACGACCCTCCATCGAAGTTGGTCAGTCCATCTAATTATTATGCTGCGATTGCGGAAGAGGATACTGAATCCTGTCTGCAATATACGTGGAGATTGGCTGCAGGAATCTATGTGGTAGCGCGGAGGGGGTGACAAATGCAGATGATTCCGAAGTCGCCTTCTGGCAGCAGGTCAACAGCGAAAGAGCAAAGGTGTTTTTCTGTGCGTAGACTCAACCTGTTCAGATCTCGGCAAACGGCTCCAGCGAGCTCACGAAGTGGATAGCGCGATTCAGAACCAGGTTGAGGTCCTAGTTCGACATCGGCCTTGTGCGCGAGTACGTATGCTTTCATTGCTTCAGCGAGAGAGACTCAGATGTGTCGGCATCGTCTTCGATCGTCATCGGTTCGACCGTATTTGCGCGGAATTCATGATGTGTTCACACGTGAAAACCCGTTCTTGCTCATTCAACTCCGCAGCCTGTTCAGCTGAAAGCTCAGACTCCATCGCTGTACAGCGTGCTTTCAATGCGGACAGCACGGACAGTCGCTGAAGGAGATTGGCCAAATCTGGGCGAAGCTCGACCTTCGGCTGGTCAAGTGGTTGATCAACGCGGTCGGCCATGCTATTGAGGCACCTCATTTTGTAAGTCGCCAAGTGCGGATTGCCAAGCGTAGGCCATTCGTTTGGAGCATTCTGATCAAAATTGCTCAACAAAATCAGCCGGCACAAATCCACGGTTATCTCAGTGATCCGGCCTCGCCTCGCCAATGCATCCTGCAACCGTTGATTGAAACACGGCATCGCATTATGCGAGAGCAGGTGTGATTTTGGACAAAGATCCTTCGTTCGATATTCTTCAATCGCTTCTCGCGGTATTGCGAAGGATTCCGCATCTGGCTGAGCTGATTCGTAATCTTTCGCTTCGCATAGCCAGCATCGAGTTCGGAGAAGCAGTTGTGCGTGGAGAAGTCTTTCGGAGCGAGTGAATGAATCACGACCGAGTCACCAAACAGGAAAGAAGCCAGATTGAACCGGTTGCATTGCTCTATGACCGAGGTCTGCCCCGGAACCAGGTTCCGCCCGAGCCGCCGCCGGCCCAGTGGTAATTAGACAGTAAGACACTCCAAGGAAATGGAACCAACATCCATCGCATACCCTGGTGGATGCTGCAGGCCGTTCTGCAACATCAACGGGGAATTGGCTGCAGGGATGTATCGTGGGCGGGCGTTGAACATTTAACCTAGGCAGGAAATGGATTCCCCTTCCACCAGGCCTCCACGACGAGGGATGGAGGCGTTTGCCTCACGCGATTTCACACGTTATCAGCTGGCGCGGGTTGCCGTGATCCTGGGCGCGGAGGCGCAGGCAGTTGCGGTGGCGTGGCAGGTGTACTCGATCACGCATCGGGCGATCGATCTAGGTTATACGGGACTGGCGCTGTTTCTGCCGGGGCTGTTCTTTCTATTGCCGGCCGGGCATGTGGCGGACCGGTTCGATCGCAGACATGTGATTTTGTGCTGCTATTCGCTGCAGGTGGTATGCACGGTGGCGCTGCTGGCGTTGGCGATCAGCGGGACGCACCGGGTGCTTTACGTCTACGCGGTGCTGTTCCTGATCGGGACAGGGAGGTCTTTTTCGGCGCCGGCAAGTTCTGCATTGATTCCCCACCTGGTGCCGGAAAAACACTTTGTGAATGCCGTGACATGGGGCGGAGCGATCTGGCAGCTTTCAAACGTGACAGGACCCGCGCTGGGTGGGTTGCTGTTTACGCTGCCGCTGGGGAAAAGGCTGGTTGCGGCGGGGCTGGAGGGGGCGGGGATTGTGTACATCTTCACGCTGCTGAGCCTGGCCTGGTTCCTGGTATTAATTCTCAGTCTCAGGGTTCGGCTGGGGCGGATGGAGCATCGCGCGGCATCGCTTGAGGTAGTGATGGCGGGGTTCAAGTACGTGCGCAACTCGCCCCTGCTGCTGGGATCGATGTCGCTGGATCTGTTTGTAGTGCTGCTGGGTGGAGCGGTGGCGCTGATGCCGATTTTTGCGAACGAGGTGCTGCACACGGGTCCACGAGGGCTGGGAGCGCTGCGGGCGGCGCCGGCAATTGGAGCGCTGGCAATGTCGCTGACGATGGCGCGGTTCCCGATCAGCAGGCAGGCCGGTAAGCGGATGTTTGTGTGCGTGGCGATTTTTGGCGCGTGCATCCTGGTTTTCGGTCTATCGAAGAATTTGTGGTTGTCGCTGGCGGTGCTGGCGGTAAGCGGGGCGGCGGATTCCATCAGCGTAATTATTCGCGGGTCCCTGCTGCAATTGGCGACGCCGCCGGAGATGCGAGGTAGAGTGAGCGCGGTGAACTCTTTGTTCATTGGTGCATCCAACGAACTTGGCGAGTTCGAAAGTGGGCTGACGGCGCAGTGGCTGGGTGCGGTGCGCGCCACGGTTTTCGGAGGAATTGCTTCTCTGGCGATCGCGGGCGTGTGGGCCGCGCTGTTCAAGGATCTGCGCAGGGCAGACGAGCTATCGGCTGAGGCACTGCGTCCGACGCGGCAGGGGCCGAAGGGCGTGAGTGCTGTCGGGTAGCTTTCGGACGCCACGGAGGTTGGATGAAGCCCTGGAAGATTGTTTTGATTCCCACGGTAATCATGCTGGTGATTGCCGCAATTTACATCTGGCATGTTTCGAATAAACGGAAGAACCCCGGCGTGGTGAAGCAGGGGGAAGAGCAGCCACTGACGCAGGATGATGTGGCGGTGGTGCGGATGGAGTTTCCGGCGCACTTCGAAGATGTGAAGGACCTGGCGGGCAAGAGCGTCTGGATGAAGAACGGCTACACGATGCCGTACTTCGCGTACACGGGCGGAAGAGTGGACTTCAAGAAGAAAGTGGGCGTGGTTCCTCCGTTGCAGAAACTGGATGTGAAGAAGGCAGTGGAGACAGCTGTGCCAAAGGATGTGGATGACGGCATCAGCCATGGGCAGAAGCAGGCGCTGGTGGTGTTCACGATGAAGGGCGATGAGAAGCAGGAGTATGCGACGCCGGTGGGGGCGCGGGATGGGGGCACGGAGCAGTACTACGATGACCTGCTGTTTTTCTACGACGATCCGCACACAATCTACACGCACTGGCCCAAAGATGTGTGGAGCGCGATTGAGGCACATCAGCCGAAGCAGGGGATGAATGAGCTGCAGACGCGGCTGGCGGTAGGGCAGAAGATTCAGACGGACGATCCGAGGACCGAGGGGAACCGGACGGTCACGTACGATGCGGATGGGAAGAAGTGGACGGTAACGTTCCGGAATGACAAGGCGACATCAGTGAACAGTGGTCAGTGAAGTGTTCAGGGGTTGGGTTTGCGCGCGCAATGTTCAGAGGGTCGAAGTCAATCTTGATTAAGAAGACTCTGCTGGACTAATTTGCCGAAGGCGGTTGGCGCGTAGCGGGAGATGAGGTTGGGCTGGTCGATCCAGCTCCAGGCGGTGAAGCCGATTTCTTTTTGCCGGAGGTAGTCGAGGAGGCGGCGGACGTAGTCGAGTTCGTCGGGTGATTCGGTACCGCCGAGTTCTCCGGCGAAGACGGGGACGGATGCGGAGAGATCGCCGAAGACGTTGTCCCAGTCGGTGCCTTTGTTCGGGTAGATATGCGTTGAGTAGACGACGTTGTCGAGGTCGTCGATGGGCATGCCGCGGAGATCGTAGGCCCAGTTGGTGCCGGCGCTGAAGACGAGGGCGTCGGGGTTCTCGTTGCGGATGGCTTCAGAAAGTTTGCGGGCCCAGGGCTGCCACTCGTTCATGGTGACTTTCATCTGACTGGCGGGATAGGTGGTGCCGTCGGGCTTGTTGAGCGGGTATGGATCGTCGGGCAAGCGATCATGCGGTTCGTTGAAGAGGTCGTAGAGGACGGCGGGCTCGTCTCGGTAGCGGCGGGCGAGGGTGGACCATAACTCGATGGATTGCATATTGGGGAGCGGGGCGACGAAGTTCCGGTTGCCGCCGTAGATGCGCTCGGCGTCGAGCCATTGCAGGTCGAGGAGCGTGTAGGCGCCGAACATCGAGGCCCAATAGATGACCTGGTCGAGGGCCTGCCGGTATTCCTCGGCGGTGCGGCCATTGTGGCCGTGAAGAACAAAATCCTGATTAAAGGGGAGGCGGATGATGTTGCACCGCCAACTCTGGCTGATGAATTGAATTTCGTTGCGGGAGAGGGAGGCTCCGGAGAGGAAGCCCTGCTCGTCGGGGTCGGAGTACTCCAGGCCGGAGCGGTTGAGGCCGCGGAGGAGGACGGGCTCGCCGGTGGTGGATTTGATGATGCGGTTGCCGGAGGTACGGAGGCGGGGGAGGCTGTGGGAGAAGGGGGTGGGCATGGGGGCCTCGGACGCTGTGTGTTTCAGGGATTTGTCTCCGCATGCTTTGCATAGATGCAGAGATAGAAGGTGGCCATGGCCAGCAGGGCCAGGGGTAGAGGGAAGGCCACCACGGCAGCGATCAGCCGTGTGGGTTCGGCGGTAGTGAGCAGGTGAAGCTGAATGAGTGCGCCGAGAATTGTAGACCAGGTAAGGTCGGCGCTGAGAAGGATGCCGGCCGAGGTGATGGCGACGGCGATGCGGCCGGCTCGCCGGCCTTCAGCCCAAAGCAAGGCGCAGGCGGGGACGGCGAGCATGATGAGCTTCGCGTCATAGATGCGGTGATAGACCGGGAGCATAGAAGCCGGGGCGATGGCGGCGAGAGCATAGAGGGCCGCAGTGGGTGTTCTAGGCGCGCGCAGAGTGACAGCGGCCCAGATGAGCAAGATCGGTGCGCAGATGAGGTAGCTTGCCAGGTTGTAGAAATGCGGGTTATCGCGGAAGACGCTCAGTAGGGCCTGGAGGTTAGTTATGAGTGCGGTGCCGTGGTACATGAAGGCAGCGGGGCCAGGATCTGCAGCCTGGCCGTGCGCGGCGAACACAGCCCAATTTGAGTGCATATCCTGTATCCAGCCTCGGGAGACAGAGGAAAGCCAGAGAAGAATCGGGAGACTGAGCGCGGCCAGCACGGCGAGGGTTTGGAGCGCGCGCCGGCGATAGGAACCCCCGGCGAGGAGGAAGTAGAGCCAGACCAGGCCGGCATCATGCGGCTTAAGGGCGAGGCTGGCGGCGAGGCAGAGGACGCCGACTTTGCTGAATCGGCTGTGGAGGAAGCACCAGGCGGCAATGACACACAGGCTCAGGGCTAGTCCGACGGGATTGCCGTAGAGCACGATCTGCTCGGATGTGGCGAGGAGCAAGCAGAGAAGCCATCCTGCGAGTTCCGCGGCGAAGCGAGAAGCGACCCTCCACATAAGGAAGCAGGCGAGGATGAAGGTCCCGGCGGTGCTGAAGATCCAGAGCGCCTGCGCGATGGGGAAGGGCAGGATGGCAAACGGGAGGGTAACGATGAATTCGGTGGGGTAGTAGACATTGTGACTCATCACAAAGCGGTCGTTTTCCGAATCGGTAAGGCGTTCTCCTCCCTCCTGGTGGTCGATGCGGAGCAAATTGGGGGGACTGTACGGATTCTGTCCGTGGACGAGGCATCGAGCGCTGTTGAAAGCCGTTCTGAAATCCAGCAAGGGGGTAAGGCCGTTGAAGACGGCGAAGCAACTGAGAAGGAGGAATGTAACAGCTCCGAATGCGACCAGAGCGGCTCCGAATCTTTTCCGGCTTCGATTTGAGTCGATGTGGTTTGGGTTGATGTTGTTCATCGTTCGCGAGTAAGGACTGGGCGGTTCGCTGGAGTTGCGTTGCAACGGTTACTGCGCTGGGATGGTCCTCAGCATACACGGCGGAAGACGGTGAAGGGCAAGAAGGGCTGCGTCGGGGTGGTTTTTTGCAGGATAAAAGCAGCAGGTTAGCGTCGCTTCGCGACGTTGCGAGTTAGCGAGTTAGCGAGAGGCAAGCAGACCCGTGCCGTTGTTACAAACCTCTGCGTTCGAGTTTTGGGCGGCATGTGAAGCGCTGGCGATTGGCGCAGGGGCTGAAGCCCCACGTTCATGTTTGCGTCTGTTATGGCCCGGCTGAAGCCGTGCCGTCGTTACAAACTGCGTTCGAGTTTTGCCGTGCCGTTGTTACAAACTGCGTTCGAGTTTTTGGGCGGTGAAGCGCTGGCGATTGGATGACATTATCCGGCCGGGAGACCCACGGGCTGCGTCGGGGTGGTTTTCTTTAGGGACAAAGGCGGCGAGTTGGCGTCGCGGTTGCGACGTGGCGGGTTGGCGAGAGGCTGGCAGACCGCGCGGCGGTGGGGGCGTGGCGCTCGACAAGCAGACTGAGCGCTGGACGTTTTCAGCGCTGGAGGAGGTCGATGGGCTGGGAGAAGTCGGTGGCGCGGATGTATTTGGCTAGCGAGGGGTGCTGGCGCTGGAGGGCGAGGTACATTTCCCAGGCGACGTTGCGGTAGCTGAAGTGGCCGGCGGGGCCCGAGCGGAGTTCGCTGATGTACTGGGCTTCGGCGAAATCCATTTTGAAGAGGCAGCGGACGCGAGTGGCGAGCGGGAGAAGATAGGGCGCAGACTCCTTGGATTCGGGGGCGGAGCCGGCGGCGATCTTGGCGCTGGCGGCGTGGGCGGATTCGATGGCGTGCTGGTATTCGGGAAGGACTCCGGCTTCTTCGAGCCCGGCGATGTCGCCGGAGTGGGGTGTGTCGTAGCCGTGTTTTGCGGTGAAGCCCTGCTTGATCTGGGTGACGCGGCGGTGGCGGTGCATATCACGAAATCCGCCGATGTCCATGAGGATGTCGAAGCGGAGGGCGGCGCCGGCGTGGAAGACGCGGAGCGCCTCGTCATGCTTGCCGCGGTGGCGGAGGCCTATTTCGATGATTTCGGCGATGCGGGCGGCCGGAAGTTGAGCGACGATGTCGCGGATTTGACGGAACGGGTGATCGCTTCCCCAGTAGAGGAGGGTGGCGGCTAATTCGACCTCGAGGGTCTCGGTGCGTTCGACAAGGTCGACCACTGGGGATTGCGCAGGTTCGATTCCCTTGAGGAGTTCTGAAGCTACCTGTTCGATTTCAGCTCGGGTCTGAAGGAGGTAGGAATTGGGCTCGGCGTATTTGACGAGGGTGGGGGCGGTGCGAACTTCGCGGGTGAGGAGGGCGGCGGCTTCGGCGGCGAGGTCGGGATTGGAAGCAAGCTTTTCGACGAAGGCCGCGGCGGCTCTGGAGTTGACGTTCCATGCAGGGCCCGTAGCGCCGTCGCGGAGTTTTTTTCCGAGGTCGCGGACCTCGGCGATGGGGTGGGAGAGAAGGCGGGAGACCTGAGTCTCGAGAGTGCGGGCATTGACGATCTGGCCAAGGGAGGTATTGGTGGCGAGAGGAAGCAGGTAGCGGGCGACGTCGAAGGCACGGGCCTTGAGGGTGCGGTC
>Ga0207695_10000114_pt1 | contig 242465 bp, 141 predicted proteins | sample KBSC54metaG_FD_184354 | JGI IMG/M metagenome (GOLD analysis project Ga0207695, IMG submission 184354) | Corn rhizosphere microbial communities from Kellogg Biological Station, Michigan, USA - KBS C5-4 metaG (SPAdes) (version 2) | ecosystem: Host-associated > Plants > Roots > Rhizosphere >...
CAGTCAACTCGGACCAGAACGCATACGACCAAGCCGGCAACCTGATCCAGTACACCGCACTCGATGCCTCGGGTAATGCGCTAAGCGAGCGGGCGTTCTACGACATCCGCAGTGACCTGACGTTGTTGCAGGCGCAGACGACGGTCGGCGGCACCTTTGCAAGCTACCAGTCCGGTAGCTACGACCTGGACGGGCATCTGGTGCGTAGCACGACCTATCAGCTGACCGGCCATACGGAAGCGGGCATCGACAACAACACGACGTTGGTCACCTTCCGCGATGACGGCTGGATCGCCAGCGATACCGTTTATGTCTACAACGCCGATGGTGAGCTGACTGACCAGAGCCTTTATGCGGAGGATTCGGGGCAAGACCTGGTCAATCAGTTTCATACCCAGACGGCCATTCAAAGCAGTACCTACGCCGTCCAGGAAACACAGGCCTTGGGCGATGCTCCTGCGCCTGGGAGTGCGAGAGATGGTGCTTTGTACCTGGTTACCGATAATAGCTACGCCGCGAGCACCGGCTATGGCTATGACGCCGATCAGAACCTGTTGGGTTACCACGTCATTACCGGTGGTTCGGCGACGATCTATAACAGTGCGCCGACGCCAAGCACGGTTGGTTATACGAATACGTTTGCACGCCAGAACAGTGGGCTGATCGCCACGACCACCGACACCGGCGGCCATACGACGACCAACACGTACAACGCGCTGGGCGAGCTGACCAAGACCACCGGTCTGGTGAGCGGGACGCAACAGACCACGGTGATGGCGTATACGGCCGATGGTCAGATCCTGCAAAAGACCACGTCGGTGTCGGGCCAGACCAATGAGGTGACCAACTATCTCTATGCGCAGGACAAAGGGCTGGGTAGTGAGGACAACCTCAAGGGCATTAATGTCCTGGCGACGACCGGTGGCTTCAGCAATGGTCTATTGGGTGTGCAGGGCTATACGGTGCAGGTCGGCGACACGCTCGACTCTGTCGCCCAGCAAGTTTATGGCGACAGCCGCTATGCCTATCTGATCGCACAAGCCAATGGGCTGCAGCTGGGTAGCCCGTTGACCATGGGTATGGTGTTGCATATCCCGCAGACCACCACGGCGACCAACTCAGCGAACACGTTCCAGCCGTATGCGCAGAGTGCGATTGTGAGTGCGAGTCAGTCGGCGTGTCTGACGACGGCGCAGATGGTGACGTTGTCGATCGAGGCGGTGTTGAATCAGCAGTCGGCGTTGGCGACGACCATCGGTCAAATTGAGAAGCTGGAGAGCGAGGCCGCGCAGGCCCATGTGCCGGTCTTGCTTCATGGCAGTGCTGGCGACGGCATGGGTTCGATCCAGTCGGGCGGCAGAGGTGGCGGCGGTAGCGATGTTTCCGGGCAAGCCGGCAGTGGTTCGCTGATTCCATCAAATCCAGCGCAAAGCGATGGAAATCCTTGGAGCAACAACAATTCCAGCCTATGGAATGGGTCGTTAGGCGGAGGGACGTTCAACTTTGTCAATGGAGGCGTAGGCACGGGCGGCTACGATCTCACCGGTGGCACTAGCTTTAACGATGGCTCGGGCGGCGGCTCGTTCGGTATGGGCAGCGATGGCTCATTTGGTGGTGAAAGCGGGTGGGGCGACTCAAGCTTCAACGATGGTTCCCTGGGCGGCGGTAGCTTCGATGTTTCCGAAGGAGGTGCCGGTGTCGGCGATAGTGGCAGTGGGGATGACGAAAGCGGTGGGAGCGCGGCGGGGCCTGGTATCGATTTCAGTGGGGGCAATGCTCCGGCTGACGGTGCGTGGGCGCATGCTTCACCCACGGAAGGCGGCAATAAGATGGGGAATGGTCTAAAGCCCTCATCTGGAGGAAGTTCAGGAAGTACCACGGGCTCCGTTTCGACGGGTACCGGGAATACGGGTACTGGGAACACAGGCGGGATTTCGCTAGAGATCAACTTGCCGGATTTCTCGATGCCACTGGGGGCAACTCTGTCGGGAGTGACGGCAGGCGCACTGGGCACGATTTCGAATATCGCAGCGTCCGCGCTAAATCCGCAGGCCAAGGACTACGACTTCAGTCAGTTCGACGCGTATATGGGCGGCGGGCCATCGGGCTACGAAGGGCTGTCTCAGTCGACGAACTACAACACTCCGTATGACGCGGACAATCTCTCTGCCGTGCGGTCCCGTCCAGATCCCGCGGGTCTGCTTTCGATCGACTATGCCGATCCAGGCATCATTGCGAGTGCCCAGCCTCCCACTCCGCTGCCGTTGCCCGATCTGTCGGATGACGCAGAGCGAGCCGCAATCTCATCGGCGCAAGCCATTCGGGAGCGTCAAATTGATGCTGCTGAATTTCAGCGTCAGCAAGACGTTGCTGATCAGATGTGGGGAAACAGGGAATCCATGAAGTTGTTGTCTGTTCCTCTTGTTTCCGTAAAGGGAATAGCGCAGGGCTTGGTAAACGACGGCAAGCAACTGGCCATGCTGGGACTTCAGGGCTTCGTCTATCAGAATGGTCTAACCGATGTTCTGCCCGATTCGGTGAACCAGTGGATCTTCTCGCCTTCGGCCCCTGTGTTCGACATGGATGATCGCTCGGTGGAGAACGCTGGCAACGTCGGCTTCAAGGCAGTGACGCTGCTTGATGCCGCGACGACACTTCTTCCAAAGGCGCCGGATGCGATACGAAGCATAGCGTCATGGTTCGACACAACATCCGAGGTAACGGAGGGTGTCGAGGGCATACCGGAGATTCTTGGAGATACGCTGGGTTCGGGCAGCGCCATGTCCAGGGTGGGCCTCGACTTGGGTTTGGACGCCGGCACGTTGGCTGACTCGATCGGTCAGATCGTGGTCAATGCGCCCAAGATCGATATCGCAGCACCCGAAATCAGGTTGGGAGCGGACGCCACGGCAAGTGCCATTGAGTTGCCGGAGATCGCCGTGGGCGCGGAGCGCGGCATATCATCGGCAGAGCTTGAGCTGTCGCGTCCGTCTCTGGCCGTGAATGACGTCGCGGATATAGGCGCCGTGGAGCCGGGCGTAGCGCAAATACCATGGGCTGCTTGCTTCCTTCCCGGTACGCCGATTCACACCAAGATCGGGACCAAGCCCATCGAGGAGATCGAGGCTGGCGATTGGGTGGCTGCCAGGAATCAGTACAGCAACGAAACGACTTGGCGCCAAGTGCTTCAGACGTTCGCGTCCAAGGACAAGGACGTGGTGCATGTCCGTGTCGAACATGCCGATGGAAGCCACGAAACGATATCGGCAACCACGGAGCATCCGTTCTATGTCACGGGGAAGGGGTGGAGTGGGGCCAACGCGCTGCAGGCGGGCGATCTGCTCGAGCTTTTGGAGGGTGGGCGGTCGCGGGTGGCTGGGGTGTTGCCTGATGGCGGCAAGTACACGGTGTACAACTTCGAGGTAGAGCATGACCACACCTACTTCGTTGGCGGGCGTGGTGTTTGGGTGCACAATACGTCGTCGGTGGCGGATGCGTTGAGGGGGGTGGGGGAGGTTCCAAACAACGCAGTCGCTGATGCGGAAGCTGTTCAAACTGCTTCTTCACCTGGAAAGGCGCTACAAACTTACTGGCCACCAAACGGTGGTTTCTGGTCGGCGCCGACAGTTGAAACCTTGCAGCCTGGCTATCAATTCAGTCGCTACGGTGGTTTCTTCGATGGAAGTGGGACGTTCCAAGATCTTGGTGCATATGGTGCGCCCGCTGATGTTCCCTACGGAATGCGCGCTTTGGCACCCGGGTCAGACATGAAGCCATTGAGCGTGTATGAGGTGGTCGAGCCGATACCCGGTGTGCAGAGCGGGAAAGCTTCACCTTGGTTTGGAGAGTTGGGCCTCGGTCAGCAACATCAGTTCCCGATGACGATTCAAGACTACTTGGATCAGGGATATATCAAATTGATCAGTCGTGACGTACCGCAACCCCATTAAATGACGCCACGATGGAGAGGAAGAGATGGATAGAAATTACCTGAACGTTGATTTTTCGAAAGGCTATCCCGCTGGGGCCGACATCCGGTATGAGTGTGGTGTGTGCGGAGATACGCTCCCATCGATGCCGGAACACTCGGTCGCGTGCAAGTGCAGAAATGTAATCGTTGACGTTGATGCGGGGCGCGTCGCAGTTAAAGACAGTAGCAAGTTCAGGGCTTATGTGATCGAAGCGTAGCTCGTTGTGTAAATGCCCGCCTTGTGCGGGCATTTACCTTTTGGTGGTCCTTGATTTACCGGCGGAGTGTTGCGTGGCGATCGTTGATGATCTGCGTGTAAGACATGTTCTTATAGCCGTCGAAGCGATATGCGGTAATCGTGATAAAGCCGTTGCCTGGCTGCAAGAACCGCTTGCAGCCTTCGGCAGCAAGAATGCCTTAGAGCTTGTCGCCGAAGGCCGCACCGATGACCTGCTGGGTTACATCCAATCCTTCGAGTCCGGCTACGTTGGTTGAGCCGATGGCCCACGACGAGCACGTGAATCAAAGGGGTCAGAACACTTTTCTTGGCCTGCCGCGAGGCCGAACGGAGGCGATGCGCGCCAGTTCAGCCTCGATGACGGCCTGAAATCGAGGCGTTCCTAGTGCCCGTTGCTGTTGAATGTACGCACGAATTTCGGCGAGGCGGTCTTCGCTGATGGTGTCTTTGAAGAGCGCCAGATACGCATTGCACCGAGCGATGGGCGTGGATCCCAAGGCGAGATATTGAACAATCAAAGGGGTAACAATCAAAGGGGTCAGAACACTTTTCTCGTCCAACAATCAAACAATCAATCAAAGGAATCAATCAAAGGGGTCAGAACACTTTTCTCGTCCTGCGCGATGGCATTGGAAAGGGATCTGGGACACCCAAGAAATAGTCCTCCGCGGTTTCGCCGCCGCGCACCGGCATTGGCAATCCGCCGCCCCCACCCCCGCCTCCGCCGGTACCGGGCTTTGTGACGAACTGGTTTACCTACGACCAGGACAACCGCGTCATGGTCGCCGACGGCAGCCTGCAGGGCGGTCAGATTCTGATCACGACGGCAGTCAACTCGGGCCAGAACGCATACGACCAAGCCGGCAACCTGATCCAGTACACTGCACTCGATGCCTCGGGTAATGCGCTAAGCGAGCGGGCGTTCTACGACATCCGCAGTGACCTGACGTTGTTGCAGGCGCAGACGTCCGTGGGCGGCACCTTTGCAAGCTACCAGTCCGGCAGCTACGACCTGGACGGGCATCTGGTGCGTAGCACGACCTATCAGCTGACCGGCCATACGGAAGCGGGCATCGACAACAACACGACGTTGGTCACCTTCCGCGAAGCAATCAAAGGGGTCAGAACACTTTTCTTGGCCTGCCGCGAGGCCGAACGGAGGCGACGCGAGCCAGTTCAGCCTCGATGACGGCCTGAAATCGAGGCGTTCCTAGTGCCCTTTGCTGTTGAATGTACGCGCGGATATCGGCAAGGCGGTCTTCGCTGATGGCGTCTTTGAAGAGCGCCAGATACGCATCGCACCGAGCGATGGGCGTGGATCCCAAGGCGAGATATTCAGCGTGCGGTGTCAGGACGACATCGGGCCTGTTCAAGCCGTTGCACGCGTGGCTTGACCATGGATAACTTCCAGGCTTATCGGTCATAACAGCGCGTACCGGGTTAAGTTCAATATAGCGATAGCAGGTAAGGAGGTAACGCTCCGTGTCCACGAGACACGCTTTGTAGCGTCCTTCCCAGAGCGTTCCGCTTCGGCGATAGGTTTGATTGAAGTAGGTGACGTAACGCCGACCAAGCGATTGCATGCATCGTGATATGCCGCCTTTGGTGTGGGAGGACATGAGTAGATGCACATGATTGGTCATCAGTACATAGGCATGAATCCAGCAGTCGGTATGGATGGCGGTCTCGCGTAGCAGCGCCAAATAGATGCGATAGTCTTGTTCGCGTAGGAAACACGGTTGTCGGTTGTTGCCGCGTTGGATGACATGTTGGGGCACACCCGGAAGATCAAAGCGTGGCTGACGAGGCATGAGAATTTCCCAGAGGTGTTTGGGGAAATAATCAGCCGTCGGGATTGCCGTGGGCATCGGTGCGTGTGGCATTGCCTTGTGGGAAAATGGCTCTGACCCCTTTGTTTTCGGTGCGTCGTTGAGCGAGTTTCGGGGCACCGGAGAAATGGCCCCGCAGGTGATGGGTGTCCATGTTCGCTAGGTTCGCTATCCCGCTCCGTCAGTCTTAGTGTTCACGTGCGCGACCGTAGGCCAATGCTTCGCCCCTTTGCATCGAACAACACATCAAAGTGGAGAAAGGGAACTACCCCTGCGTTGATGAAGGGTTCGCGCCAATAAACCGACTCAAGTGGCTGCACGATGATTGAGTCGATCTCATTGCGTTTGCCAGCTCGAAATCGGATGGTTGGGGTTTGCAGCCCTGCCGATCCCAACGTCATCTGCACCCATTCGCCACCAGGCAGAATCTGACGGCGGACTTGAGGTAGGTAGAGGTCGATATGTGGAGCTCCTGTATCTAGCATGCCCGGCTCGCATGCCGTGGCGTTCACGCCGGCGCTCATGCATATTTTGTAACGGCCCGTAAGGTCGACCGGTGAGTAGTAGAAGCCGTGCAATTGATCTGGCGTGGGATTCAGGATCAGGCTGCCGGTGTCGGTAACGCTTGACGGCAGTGACACAATCCACCGCTTGAAACCGGCCTCGATCAAAGGATTGGGTGCATCCCTTCCTTCGCCTAACGAGGTGCCGATGATCGCGCCAATCTCACTGCTGGAAATGCCGTCGACGCCATAGGAAAAATAGGCGCCGGGTCCCAGCCCTGAAACATGGCAGTTCGGAATTTTATCGGTGCAGTGAAGCTTATGAACGACGTCCACGGTCACCCGATGGGCTACGATTGAGCCCAACTGCACATCGTGGTGTTGGAGATTGCCCTCCAGTTCCACGCCGCTGGCGTAACTATATGTGGACTTTCGCCCGCCTGATACGGCTGGCACGTCGCCTTCAGCAATACGCAAGCCAACTGATCCGGTATCGAGCAGTGCTTTGGTTTCTGGTGCTCCTCCAACCTGGATTGAGATGTAATAAATCAACTTATGGCCGATCTGCATGGCCTTGATAGGAATGACGATCGGGGTATCGCTGGCGACGGGAATACTGGGCGCGAGGCCGGCAGATTGCGTCATTGCAGAATTAAGCGCTTGCGTAGGTGCTTGAGAGCAGCTGCTTAAAACGATTGTCGTCGCGATGGAAAATAGTCCGCGAAGAGGCCTGATTTTCATAAATGAGCCGATTTCCTGTATTCAAGGCGCAGGCAATACCGCCCAATAGATGGCCAGTTTGCGCTGCGTTGAAAAATCCCCTGTGCCGGAAGCCGAGATGAGTCGACGCGGCACAGTTATACTGCACAATATCTAGCGCTTTTGCCATATTTCGGATCACTCGAATCACGGGCGGGTACTTTTCCTGGCCCGCCGCGAGGCGGTAGTCAAAGGGGCCAGAATGGACCGCCTTGATTTCTCAGACACCCAAAAACGAGGACACGCCTCGCACGGAGGCATTCGCCCCCCCAGCGATCGAGCCCCCAAGGCCGCAACCAAAAAATTTTCACCCCACCCCTAAACTTTTCCCAATTTCCCAGGATATGTATCTATAGAGGCGCGTAGATACCGCCAGAGTAGATGAGAGGGGTTTATGGCAGCGGTGATGTCCGAGATCGAGCAGGTAGAGAGCACGGCCCCCAGCCAGCGGGGCTTGCAGACCGGCTTGAACGCCGAATGGGCGGGCTGGATCCATCTGAATCTTTCCCGTGGCTGCACCCCCGTGTCGATGGTCGAGGAGATGCAGCGGCGCGATTTCGACCCTGCCTTCGCCTGGTTCGCGGTCAACAAGTGCCTGGCCGATGGGGTGCCGCTGCCGCCCGATATCGACTGGAAGGGACTGACGGCGGGTTATATCCGGGAAACGTCCCGCTTGCCGGCGGGGAATGTGCTGCCCACCTCGGATTGGCCGGTCAAGGTATCGCTGCGCCTGGGCCAGCCGTGCGTTGCGGTGCTGGACAATGTCCTCAGCCATGACGAGTGCGACGAGATCATCCGGCGCTCGCTGGACAAGGTGCAGCGTTCAGGCACGGTCGACCCGTTGACCGGCGAGAACAAGATCGTGGACGAACGTACCAGCGAAGGCACGCACTTTGAGTTGCATGCCGATGCGTTCATCAGTCGCATCGATCGGCGCATCTCGGAGGCCTTGGGCTGGCCCGAGACTCACGGCGAGGGGCTGCAGGTGTTGCATTACCTGGTGGGTGGTGAGTACAAGCCGCACTTTGATTACTTCTCTCTTGAAGAGGCTGGCAGTCATCGTCATTTGTTGCTTGGCGGCCAGCGTGTGTCGACGTTGGTGATGTATTTGAATGAAGTGGAGGAGGGCGGGGCTACCATCTTTCCTGAGGCGGGTCTTGAGGTGGTGCCCAAGAAAGGGTCGGCTGTGTATTTCGAGTACACCAATAGCCTGGGCCAATCCGATCCGATGTCGCTGCATGGCGGTGCGCCCGTGCTCAAGGGCGAGAAATGGATTATGACCAAGTGGATGCATCAGCGTGCTCATGTGCCGTTGCGACGAGGTTGAAGAGCCCCCCTCACCCCAACCCTCTCCCCCGGCGTAGCCAGGGGAGAGGGAGCGATACTGCGTGACTTTGACGGTTGTCGCTTTGTAATCGGTTATTTCCAGCCGCTAGAACGACATATTTGTTTACATCTCTACGCGGCATATTTACAACCGCGCGAATCGCACTGTTTACACTTGTGCGATCCGAGGCCATGCCTCGATCACAACGATCAAGCGAGGTGCGGCGATGTCGCGGACCAACCGATCCATGCCCGAAGGTGCGATTATCCCCGTGCTCAGCTATCCCGACGTTCGCGCAGCGGTGGAGTGGCTATGCACGGTGTTTGGCTTTCGCGAGCAACTGCGCATCGGCGATCATCGGGCGCAACTTTACATCGGTGAGACTGACAGCGTTGTCGTCGCGCAAGGCCTGAGCGAACCCCCGACCACTGGCTGGGCCACTCATTCGGTGATGCTCCGCATTGCCGATGTCGACGCCCATCATCGCCACTCGGTGGCATGCGGAGCACGCGTGGTCAGCGAACCGGCGACATACCCCTATGGCGAGCGCCAATACACCGTCATCGACCTCGGTGGCCATGTGTGGACGTTTTCGCAAACGGTCGCCGATGTCGATCCGGTATCGTGGGGCGGCACTCCCGTGGAGCCGGCGCGGTAAGTTCAAGGGCGAACGGCGATGACCTCGATTTCCACGCGAAAGCCGGGGTTGCCCAATGCGGCGACCTGGAAGGCCGAACGCGCTGGTAGATTCGGCTGGTCCTTGGTACCGAAGAACTGCGTGTAGCCCGCCATGAAGCCGGCGAAATCCATGTGGCCACCATGGCTTTCGTCGCCGACCAGAAAGGCCTGCATCTTCACGACATTGCCTAGCCCCAAGTGCATGCTCTTGAGCTGTTTGTCGATAGCGGTCAGTACGCCGATGGTCTGCGTCTTGGTATCGCCATAGGCGGCCACCGAGTCCTTGGGGGCTTTCGGGTCGACGACCGGAGGCACGTTGCCACTGACGTAGATCGTCGCTTTGCCGGCCGGGACTTCGACGGCGGCGGAAATAGGGAAGGTGCTATCGGGGATTTTGTAACGCACGACATCGTCGGCGAGAACGTTCAAAGAGGCCGTAGCCAAAGCAGCAAGAAAAACAGCACGTCCGATCGTAAGCATGGAAGGTTTTCTCCAGGGGAAGGTGATGAATGGGGGGATATCTAAGGATGCATGGCTGAGACTTCTTGTGCACTGATGCGGTCGTCGTATCGATTGCCGAAGTGTGTGCGAATGTAGTTGATCACGCCGGCAATCTGCTCGTCGGTAAGCGTCGCATCGTCAAAGAAGCGATCCTTTGGGCCCGGTTTCGGCGCAAACGACGGCATATCGCGGCGGCCGTTCAAGATGACGGCGGCCATATAGTTCGGCGAAGCGAGTCTCGGGTTGTCGGTCAGGGCAGGATACGTGCCGGCGCCCTTCGCCCCCTTGGCGTCGGGCATGTGGCAACCCTGGCAGATGCTGCGAAAGACGACTTCGCCGTTGGCCGAGCTGAAAGAGGTACGCGAGTAGGACGCATTGTCGGACGACTGGGCATGTGCTGGCGCCAGGCAACACCACAGCAAAACGCCGCAAAGCATCTGCCGCAATACTTTATTCGTCTTGCTGCTCATGCCCTGGCCCCCGCGACAGCACGCTGATGAATGCGGCCGATCGCATCGATCGCCGACGTGACGGCACCTTCCTGCCACGCCGGCAGATAGGATGCGTGCTCTCCGGCAAGCGCAATACGTCCATCGATCTGGCACAGATTGTCGTAGTGCTGGCTGCGCGCTTCTTCCGACCACACGCCGAAGCAGCCCATGGTGAAAGGGGAGCGGTGCCAGCCGACCGCCACGCCGGACTCGAATTCCCTGGAATACTGCGGATGAATCTGGCTGCCGTACTCCACGGCTTTGCGTATCCGTTGCTCGGGCGTCATCGCGGTAAATTCAAAGGCATTGAGACCCCAGATGTAGGCGCCCAGCAGCACACCCTTGCCGCTGCTATGAAAGCCTGTACTCGGATAGCTGATGTTGCTGATCGGCAGATCGGTGTAGCTGATGCCGCCATAGATATGCTCGTCCTCCTCCCAGAACCGGCGTTTGAACTGCAGGCCGATCTTTACCGCGGCGGCGTAAGGGACGGCGGCGATGGCATCGGACATGGCCTGGCTGACGTTGATCGGCAGCTGGCTGAGAATGGATAACGGGATCGTGCACAGGCACCAGTCGCCGCGCGCAACATGCGCATGGCCCGGTGACGTGGTGTCCTCGTAAGTCACATTGACGCCGTGGTCGTCCTGTTGAATCGAAGTGACCTTGGCGTTGTAGCGAATAAGCCCCTTCAGCTCGCGTCCAAACGCCTCGCCGATACGACCCATGCCGCCGACGGGCTGAAACAAGGTGGTCTGAAATTCATAGATTTCACCCGCCGCCAGATTGGCCCATAAGCGTGAACCGAGGACATCCTTGGCGCTCAACGGCTCGGAAGGAACCGGTTTGGCCGACAAGCCGCCGCCGGGATCCTGCTCGTAACCGCGACGGTCGCTGCTGGTCGCTCCGCGCACGTAGCCGAGATTCTTATCGAGCGCGCCCCACTCACGCAGGGATTCGAGCAGCAGCTCCTGGTCCTCCTTGCTGACCTGCGCATCCAGCTTGCCTTGCTGCGTCGTCTTGGCCAGCAACTCGGCCACATGCCCGCGATAGTCGGCGTTGATGGTGCGGTAGCGCTGGGGCTTTCCTCCAAAGGCGTTGGCACTGTGCAGGTAGGCGTTGTGATTGACCTGCACATAGGCTTCCAGCGGCACGCCGAGTTTCTTGCAATAGCTGAGGATGCCGTGGTGGTGATGCGGGAGGCGCCAGGGGCCCGGGTTGATGTACAGGCCGGGATCGAACTGGCAGTGCTGGGTGAATCCGCCCAACTCGGTGAAGGTATCGCCGCCGCGTAGCGACCAGTTGCGGCCGCCGGGGCGATGGTTGTATTCCAGCACCTGCACTTTGTAACCGGCCTGGCGCAGCTCATAGGCCGCCACCATGCCCGCAATGCCGGCACCAAGAATCAGCACCGATGCGCCCTTCGGAGCGCCCTGCAACTGCGGCGATTGTTTGAACGTGGATTCGGCGGCGAAGCCCAGGCTGCTCATGGCCTGATACATCGCCGCCGTGCCTGCGGTGAGACCGATCATGCGCAGCAGATCGCGCCGTTTCATCGAAAATTTACAGCCATCGTCTTCCATCAAATACCCCAGCCGAGTCAAGGCGAATACGCGAGCCAAGCCTCGTTTCGGCTCAAGCCGAAACGAGGCGATTGAGCCCATCAGAAGTGGTACGTCACCTTGCCGTACCAATAGCGCCCGTTGAACCCGAAGGGCGACAACGCGGAGTACTGCAAGCCATCCGCGCGGTCTTCATAGACGTTATTGAGTGCGGCCTTGGTCGGGTATTGATTGGTAAGGTTGTCGCCGCCCACGGTGAACGACCAGTCGCGGAAGTTGTAGCTCACTGCCATATCCAGCAGCCAACGTGCGGCGAAGGTCTGATCCTCGCTGCCATCGCTCAGATCGCCACGGCGGGTCACCGAACCGTAGCGGGTCAGATTTGCGTGCAGATCGAAATCATGGATAAGCCAGTCTCCGCCGAACACGTATTTCGTATGCGGCGTGGCATCGGTCAGCAGGCCTTCGCTGGCCCGGCCGAACGCCGGCGTAGATACGCTGAGCACCTTCGTATTGTTGTAGTTGCCGCTGAAGGTCAGATTGACTTTGCCGTAGTCGTTGAAATCCAGCCGATAGCTGGTAATCAGGTCGGCACCGCGAGTGCGCGTGCTGGCACCGTTAACGAAGAACTGGGCACCGGTGACCTGGCTGGTCGGCGTGGGATCGACGGCAATCTGATCGGAATAGAGAATCTGGTTGCCGATGCGTATCTGGTACAGGTCGAGCGTCGCGTTGAAGTTGTCGAGCGGTTGCCATACGGCGCCCAGGCCGTAGTTGGTCGATTTCTCCGGTTTGAGCGGTTTGGCACCGAGCGCGATGGCGGCCGGGTCGGAGGTGCGGAAGGTGCCGATTTGCGCGAGCTGGCCGTTCTGGATCAGCGTCACTACCGATTCGTAGTTCTGCTGCGCCAATGACGGTGCACGAAAACCATTCGACACCGTGCCGCGTAGCGCGAAACTATCGGTGAACTGATAACGCAGGGAGATCTTGCCCGATCGTGTTGCGCCCGCATCGCTATAGTCTTCGTAACGTGCGGCCACGCCGGCGGACAACTTGCTGGTGAGATCCGTTTCCAGGTCCACATAGGCCGCTTCGCTATGCCTGCCGAAACTTCCGGCTACGCTAGGCGTGAGGCCCGGATACACCTGCGAACCGCCCGCGTATGGTGTGGTGGTTCCAGGGATGAGCGTGGTGGGAGAGAAGAAATACGAGTCGGGGTCCCCCGAATCGATGACATAAGTTTCTTTGCGATATTCCCCGCCAAATGCGACCGTGACCGGATTGGGTAGAAAGCCCCAATGGAAATCCTTGCTGAGGTCGAGGTTGACCACGCCTTGCTTGTTTCGAAACGTACCGGCATTGAAATAGGTCGGCGAGTAGCCAAGCGTGTTGTACAGATTGACGTTGACGCTGTTCTGGATATCGAAATCCAGATTGTTCTCGCCATAGTCCGCCGACAGATCCCAATGCCAGCCGCCGTCGGTATTGCCCTTGATGCCCAATACCGTAGCGATATCGTTGCTGTGATTGACGATCTGCGGCAGGAAGCCGTTGGGATAGATCTGCACGACATTGCGGGCCGAATCGAATGCACGGTAGTAGCCGTTCGATGTGACATCGCGCTTGCTGCCGTTGAGATAGCCATACAACTCGATATTCGGCGTGATCTGATAACCGAAATTGAGCAAGGTCTGATAGGTCTTTACGGCCGGGTCGCCATAACGTTCATAGGGAATGCCGCTGGGGTTGGGCGCACCGGCAATCGTGGTCGAGATGTCCTTGTTCTCGGCGCGATTGGTGTTCATCGCATTCTGGTAATTCCAGGCCAGTCGAGCCCAGCCTGGTGCATTGTCGCCAGTGCCGCCGAGCGGAATGCCGACCGATCCCTGCACGCCATTTTGCGCGCCATCCCCCTTGTCCATGATGCCGCCGTTGACGGTAATGCTGTTGCCGCCCGACACGCTGCCGTGCTTCAGCACCACGTTGATAACGCCGGCAATGGCATCGGAGCCGTACTGTGCGGCGGCGCCGTCGCGCAGTACTTCGATGTGATCGATGGCGGAGATCGGGATCGAATTCAGATCGACCGGTGCCGATCCGCGTCCCACGGAGGAGTTGTAATTGACCAGGCTGGTCGTGTGATAACGCTTGCCATCGACCAGAACCAGGACCTGATCGGGCGACAGGCCACGCAGTGTCGCGGGACGGATCGCATCGTTACCGTCATTGATGGCAGGGCGGGGGAAATCCAGCGAAGGCAGCAGAGTGTTCAGTGCGCTGGCCAGATCGGTGCTACCGCTTGCGGTGAGATCCGCGGGAGTCAGCACGTCGATGGGAGAGAGAGACTCGGCAGCGGTGCGGTCGGTAGCACGGGTGCCGGTAACGACGACTTGTTGTAATTGTTTGGCTTTTTCGGGCGTAGCGGGATCGGTAGTGTCTTCGGCCCATGCCACCGAGGTGGCCAGGGCTAAATTCAGGCCGAGCAAAGGCAGCAACGCGGCTGCCAGCGGGCGTCGCAAAAGTCGGTCTTTCATTATGTCTCCCCAGATCAGACAGTTAGAGCTATAGAAATTCCTCTCATGGATGGCATGTCCTTAACCTGTTCATGCAGCGCAACAACTTCCCTAAAAACGAGCTGCAAATTCAGGCTATGACATATGTTGCACTGCGTCAACATGGCGACACGCAATTGTCTTGAGGCGGTCACGCTTTTGAGGGCGGCTGCCATCGGGCCATCCGATTTCCCCGTCCTGCCGCATGTCGGCTATCGTGTTTGGCCAAGAAGCAAACGCGCCGGAGACCCGATGAAAGGCCAGGCAGGTATGACGATGTTGCGATATGCATTGGCGATAAGCCTTGGCGCCTGCGCGGCCATGACGCATGCGCAGACCACGACGGCCGAGCCCTGGAAAGACGCACGACTATCGCCTGACGTACGCGCCACGCAGCTCGCGGCGCAACTGACCCAGGACGAAAAATTTCAGCTGATCCGCAGCTATTACGCGGCGCAGAGCAAGCCAGGCGACAAGCCGAGGCCGCCCGGCGCCATCGGTTCGGCGGGCTATGTGCCGGCGATCGCGCGGCTAGGCATTCCCGCGCTGCAAGAGAGTGACGCTGGATTGGGTGTCGCCAATTCCGACAAGTTTCGTCCCGGCGATACCGCAACGCCGCTTCCCGCCGGCCCGGTGACCGCGGCCAGCTGGGATCCGCAAATTGCCTACCGCGGTGGCGCGATGATCGGCGCGGAAGCACGCAACAAGGGCTTCAATGTCCTGCTTGCGGGCGGCATCAATCTGATGCGCGAGCCGCGCAATGGCCGCAACTTCGAATATGCCGGCGAAGATCCGTTGCTGGCCGGCACGATCGTCGGCGAAGCCATCAAGGGCATTCAGAGCCAACGGATCATCTCGACCATCAAGCACTATGCGGTCAACGATCAGGAAACCGGTCGTAACACCATCAATGCGCAGTTGAACGAACAGGCCATGCGCGAATCTGATCTGCTGGCGTTCGAGCTGGCTATCGAGCGCGGCAAGCCTGGCTCGGTGATGTGCTCTTACAACAAGATCAATGGCGACTGGGCTTGCGAAAACGACTATCTGATGAATCAGGTGCTCAAGCGCGATTGGCATTACCCGGGTTTCGTGATGTCCGACTGGGGTGGCGTGCATAGCGCCGCCAAGGCGATCAACGCAGGGCTTGACCAGGAATCCGCGGGCGAGACATTCGACCAGGAAGTTTATTTCGATGCCTCGTTGCGGCAAGCCTTGGCCAAGGGCGAAGTAAAACAGCAGCGTTTGAACGACATGGTTCAACGCATTTTGCGCAGCATGTTCGCGGCCGGTTTGTTCGATCAGCCCAAGCAGAAAAAAGCCACCGACGAGAAGGCCGACCTGGCGGTGGCACGCTCGACGCTGGAAGCAGGTGCCGTCTTGTTGCGTAACGAAGGCGAACTGTTGCCGCTCGATGCAACAGGCCTCAAGTCGGTGGCGGTCATCGGAGCCCATGCCGACAAGGGCGTATTGGCCGGCGGCGGTTCGTCGGTGGTGACGGCCAAGGGCGGCAATGCCGTGCCCGGGTTGGCGCCTGTCGATTGGCCAGGTCCGGTGATGTATCACCCGTTCGCGCCATTGAAAGCCATTCGTGCTGCGGCACCGTCGGCCGACGTGCAGTTCGCCGAAGGCAAGGATGTCGCCGCAGCGGCGGAGCTTGCCAGCCATGCGCAGGTAGCGGTGGTTTTTGTGCAGAAGTGGGCGACCGAATCGGTCGATGCGCCCGATCTGAGTTTGCCTGACGGGCAGGACGCACTGGTGGCGGCAGTGGCGAAAGCCAATCCGCATACCATCGTCGTGCTGGAGAATGGCGGTCCGGTGGCGATGCCCTGGTTGAATCAAACTGCGGCAGTGTTGGAAACCTGGTATCCCGGCGGTGATGGTGGCGAAGCTATCGCCCACCTGCTGTTCGGCAAGGTCAATCCGTCAGGGCGTCTGCCTTTCAGCTGGCCGCGCGATGTATCGCAGCTTCCGCGCGCCGATCTGCCCGGTGCTACCGGCGGCACGCCTCCCGCATCGGTCGACTACAACATCGAAGGCGCCAACATCGGTTACCGCTGGTATCAGGCGCGCGGTATCCAGCCGCTGTTCGCCTTTGGCTATGGGTTGTCCTATACGCGCTTTCAGCACGGCGATCTGAAAGTCGTCACGCGCGACGGCCATGTCCAGGCCACCGTGCAGATACAAAACACCGGCAAGCGTGCTGGCGCGGATGTCGCGCAGATTTACGTGCAGGGTCCGGGTGGCAAAGTGCGTCGCCTGTGCGGTTACGCCAAGGTCTTCCTGCAACCGGGCGAACGGCGCGAGGTGAGCATTCCATTGGAGCGTCGCCTGCTGGCGGACTTCGATCCGGCGCAGCATCGCTGGATCGTGCGCGGCGGATCCTACGCGTTTGTCGATGGACGCTCCGCCGAAGAGCTTGGTCAGCCCGTCACGCTGGTACTGCCCGCGCAAAAGCTCTAGAACGCGAGATTGAGCCCGACCGTCAACCAGTGGTCGGGCCCTGACATGCCGGCGATCAGGTCGACGCTGTCGTTGCCGAAAACGTAACGGCCGCCGAGCTGCTCCTCGTTGCGGCCGTTGATGGGCCACAAATGTTCGGCCAATAGCGTGATGCGCGGCGATAGGGTGTATTCGGCTTCCTGACCGATCAAGAGGTGCGAGGCATGTCCTGGCGTACGCGTCATGCCGACATTGAAATTCACCGCCCAGCGCTGATCGCTTTCGAGGATGCGCGAGAACGAAGCGTATGCGATCTCGTTGTCCCAATGCCCTTGCGCATGGGTCGCGCCGACATCGAGTGCGATACCCCAACGATCGCCCGCATCGCCATTGCGTAGCTGCCATTTGATCGCGGGACTGACCAGGCTTGCATGAGGGTTCCGTTGAACTCCCAGCGCAGCAGACCATTCGACAGGCCCGGTACTGCAGGCGGGCGCCGCCTCGATCAGGCTCGCGCCAGACGAAAACGTCTGCAGCCAGCTTTCCAGCTGGCATCGCCCAGGCGTGGTGATCGAGGCATCGTCGACCAGGTAGCTACCCCCGGCGGCGAAGGACGCGCGGCCCATCACGCCAAGGATGAGCCCCAGCAGGCAGTACGCGGTTCGCCTGAGATGGCGCCACCGGTGTTGCACGGACATCCCCTTGCAGTCGCTTTACCGAGTGACTTTGGGAGGCAAATGTGACAAACCGAGCGGCGTCGCGATGACGGGGCAAGCGCTGCCGGCTATCGATCAAAGATCAGCACGTCATTGGCATCCGGCCATTCGGCAACACGGTCAGCGGTCTGGCCCGTGGATAGTGGCACCCAGGGCGTTCCAAGCTTGGCGATATCCGGATAGCTACCTAATACGCGGAATCGCCGGATCTCGAAGGGCAGACCTTCGGCATCGAGCGGCGAGTTGCCGTTTGCCACGTGAAAGTGCAGATGCGGCCCGGTGGACTCACCGGAAAACCCCAATGATCCGATGACATCGCCGGTGGCGACTCTGTCGCCAACCGCGACTTTGACACTGCCTTTCTTCAGGTGTTCGTAAAAAGCGAAACGGCCATCGGGAAGCTTTAGCGCGACATAGTTGCCGGCATCGTCGGCAGGTCGATGCGTCGTGCGTTGCGAGATGCGCACGGGCTCGTCCATGCCATCGTGCACGGCGGCGACCGTTGCATCGGCTACCGCCAGTACGTCATCGCCGTAGCCGTAGGCTTGGTCAGCGACGTCGGGATCGCCCTTGGTCATGCGACCGCTGTCGTCAAGCTTGACCCAGTCGACCGCAAATCGTCCCGGCAACCTTGCGTGGCCGGCCACTGTGTAGAACACGCGGCGATGCCCGCGCGGCCATGCCGCATTATGGATCGCTACCCATGGGCCACCGCGAAGCGGAGGGGCGATCAGCGAAGGCCTGGCGTTGTTCATCAGTGGCGTGTCGCCGAGCTGCGTGGTGTTGGCGCCGCCATCGGCGGCCGCATAGTCGACGCGCTGCCTGATCGTGGCCACCATTGCGTTTATCGGCACGGTGAAATCCATGAACAATACCGCTCGTTGGCCGGGTTCGACCTCGAGCTGCTTTCCCTTGAAGGGAGTGGAGGAGCCTATGAGGGCCGCGTTGTCCATCAAGCGCCGACCCGAGAGCGAGGTGATCGTATGACCATCACGCGTATCGCTTACAGTGAAACCTGTGACGGTAAGCCGCTCGGCGGAGAAATTGGTGAGATGAATTTCATAGCTCACCTGCCAATGGTCGCCGACGCGTACGGGAGCGGGAGGTGCCGGCATGTTCACGTCGAAGCCGTTGCGGAGGGCTGCGTTCTGTGCGGATGTGTTGCTGGTGATAAGGCAGGACGCGAACAGGGCGAGCGTCATGAGTAACCGGGTCAAGGTGTTGCCCCTTGCAGTCAGGTCGATGCGTCACAGCTTGCGCTTGTGTCGAAGGTCGCACCTGTACCAGAAGTCTCTATGGCTTCCCTAGTTTTTGTAGGAGCCGCTTTAGCCGCGACCCCACGGTTACATCACGGCTTGTCGCGATTGAAGGGAACCTCGAATAACCTCAGTTTTTATCGTCATCCCGGCGAAGGCCGGGACCCATTCCTCAGCGTCGATGCTTGCCACAGGCTGCCTGACAGGCAACGACTGAGGAATGGATTCCGGCCTTCGCCGGAATGACGAATAGGGAGGCCTGGTTCTAGAGTCGGTTTAGTGAAAACTAACGATCCCCCGAATTATCCGTCAACCGCTCCTTATGCAACTGCAACTTGCCACGCAGCTTCGCCACCTGCGATGCGCTTACCGCCGATGCCCGATTACCCCAGCTGTTACGCACATAGGTACTCACGTCGGCAACTTGCTGGTCAGTGAGCTTCCACGCAAAACTCGGCATGGTCAGCGGCGATGGCCGTGTTGGCGATGGCCCGACGCGTACCCCGGCCAGGATGATATGCAACACACTGGTGGGATCGTTCTGCTGCGCTACCGCGTTGTTGCCCAGCGGAGGAAAGATCGTCGGCTGGCCGACGGCATTTTCGAGATGGCAGGCCGTGCAGGCGTCGGAGAAGATCGCCGCGCCGCGTTTCATCGATGCCGCATCGGGCGCAGCTACGTCGACATCGGCGCTGGCAGGCAGGCTCTTCAGATAAACAGCAATGGCACGCCGATCCTCATCCGTGATCAACGAGGTCGAATAGGTGACGACGTCGCCCATCGGGCCTCCGGCCGCGGCGCGAGCATTTCGTCCGGTACGCAGGTATTCGGTAATGTCGTCAACGCTCCACCGGCCCAGGCCCGTGCGCATATTGCCGGTAAGGTCCGGTGCCACGAAGTTGTCCAGCAGACCGCCCTGGAAGTCGTGGCTTTTCTTGTCAGCGCCCAACAGATTCCGGGGCGTATGGCACGCGCTGCAATGCCCAGGACCGCGTACCAGTGCTTCACCATGACTCCATTCGGGCGGTGCGCCTTGTGGCGGCTGTGCCGCGGGTTCTTGCCGAAGCGACAGCAGATTCCACACGGATACCGACGCGCGGATATTCATCGGGAAGATCAACTGATTGCCGGGCGGATCGTAGGCCGCCGGCGGCGTGGTTTTCAGATAGGCGAGCAAGGCGTCGTCGTCATCGCGGCTGAGATTGCGAAACCACGGATAAGGGAAGGCTGGATACAGGTGCTGGCCATGACCGCTGATACCATCGTGCATGGCGCGGTAGAACTGATCGGGTGTCCAGTTGCCGATGCCGTGATTCGGATCCGATGAAATATTCGAGGAGTAGATCACGCCGAAGGGCGTGTTCAGCCCCAGCCCGCCGGCAAACGGCTCGCCGTCCGCGCGCAGGTGGCACGAAAGGCAGTCGCCCATGCGCACGAGGTACTGTCCATGTCGCAATTGCGCCGCGTTGGGTCCATCGACGATCGGGTCCAGCAATATCCTGGCCGCGGCCACCGACGTGACCGGCCCTGCAGGCAGGCTCGAAGCGCGGCTCATGCTCCAGGCGACAAACGCGCCGGCGAGCAGGCCGAGCACCAGCAACACCCCTATGATACGAAACAGCATGCGCATGGCGTTTACGCCTGTACCAGTGGACCGGGATGCTTCAAGTATTGCTGCACGATCGCCTGCGCCGAGTAATACGCCAGCGCGGCGACGGTACCGGTGGGGTTGTAACCGGCGTTTTGCGGAAAGGCACCGGCACCCATCGAAAACACATTCGAGACATCCCAGCTCTGCAGGTATTTGTTGACGACGCTGCTGGCCGGACTGTCGCCCATGATCGCGCCGCCCGTATTGTGCGTGGTCTGGTAGGGCACGACGCTCCACGAGCCAACACGTCGATTGAGCTTGATCTCACGCGGATTCATCGCCTTGGCGATTTCCGCGGCGCGATCGGTGAGGTAGTCGGACATCTTGTGTTCGTTGTCGGTAAAGTCGAAGGTCATGCGCAACATCGGCCGGCCATGGATGTCGCGGTAGGTCGGGTCCAGATCCAGATAGTTGCCGCGATGGCTCATGCATGAGCCGTGCACGCTCAGGCTGAAGGAGCGCAGATAGTTCTTCGCCGCGGCATGTTTCCAGGCCATGCCCCAGGCCGGCGTGCCCTGCGGGGTGTAGATCATTTCGATCGGGCGTCCGCCGGTGATCATGCCGGCGATATAGGCACCGCCGATAAAGCCCAGCCCCGAGTGATCGAAATTGTCGCCGTTGAAATCGTCGACCACGGTCGCGAGCGCACCCGCGCCGATAAAGGGATTGATCAGCTTGTCGTCGAAAAAGACATTCACCGACGACATGGTCTGATAGGCATAGTTTTTACCCACCACGCCCTGGCCGGTCTGCGGGTCATACGGCGTGCCGATGCCTGAGAGCAACAACAGGCGTACGTTCTGCAGGATGTAGGACGACAGGATCACGATCGATGCCGGCTGAAAGAATTCTTCGCCTGCGCTGTTGACGTAGGTGACGCCGGTGGCGTGCTTGCGATCGGGCGACAGCTCCACTTTCAGCACTTCGCTTTCGGTGCGCAGGGTGAAATTGGGCTTGGCCATCACATAGGGCAGGAGGGTCGTCTGCGGGCTGGCCTTGGAGTAGTTGCCGCACCCGAACTTTTCGCAGAAGCCGCAGTAGGTGCAAGCGCCCAGCTGCGCGCCGAAGTTATTGACGTAGGGTTGCGAAAGATTGCCGGTGGGGTGGGGAAACGGATGCCTTCCCAGTTCGGTCGCGGCCTTGCCGAACAGCGTGGGTCCATACGTTTGCGGCATTGGGGGCGTTGGGTACTCCGCCGAACGCGCACCCTCGAACGGATTGCCGCCGGGCTGAATCGTGCCGTTGAGGTTGCCGGCCTTGCCGCTGGTTCCGCACAGCACGTCGAACTGGTTGTAGTACGGCTCGAGTTCCTCGTAGGTCACGCCCCAGTCCTGCACGGTCAGGTCGTAATCGGTGACTGCTTTCTTGCCGTAGCGTTGTTCGTTGTGACTCCTGGTCAGGAAGTCCGAAGGCAGGAAGCGCCAGATCTGGCCGTTCCAGTGCACGCCGCCGCTGCCGACACCCGTGCCGAGCAGGAACGAACCCAGGTGCCGCATCGGCAACGCTGTCTGGCTGGTGTTGTTGCGGACCGTCAGGGTGTCGTCGGAGACGTTCTGAAACAGATGATGCCGCCACATATAGCGCAGCTCGTCCTGCGCAAAACCGGTGGCGAAGTCGGTGGACGTATCGCGCCAGGGGCCGCGCTCCAGCGCAAGCACTTCAAGCCCTGCGTCGGCCAGTTGCTGCGCCATGATCGCGCCGGTCCAGCCAAAGCCGACGATCACCGCATCGACGGGTTTCAAGGTCGTCGCCATGCTCAGCTCTCCCCATTCCAGCCGGGACGGCCCTTGAAACTCACCGGCGGGAAGGGCACCGGCTCGCCATGCCGCGTCACCCATTCGCGATAGTCGTAATGCGCGCCGGGGAAGCCGATCATTTTCCAGGCCGCCATGTCCTTGTTGCCGCCGTAGATCGGATCGGAGAAGTAACCCTCCTTGGTGTTCTGCAGCAGCATGGCGAAAAAGGTCTTGGCGTCGACGCCGTCCTCCAACGGGATGGAGCCGCTTTCCATACCCTTCAGCAGCTTGTCGCGATCGTCGTCGGATAACTTCGCGAAGTCCGCGCCGTTGAAATTCGCATGCGCATACTTGTCGATCGCCGCGATGGCTGCCCGATACATCTGCGCCGGCGAGAAACGGCTTTGATAGCCCTGTTCCGGTGCGCCCTTGGGCCACGGCCCGCCCAGGTAGTAGTGATCGCCGCGGCCAAACGGGCCGGCCAGTTGCCGATCCAGAAAGAACGGGACGTTCGCTTCGACGGCACCCGGCCCGACCTCGTCGTTGGGAATCAGGCGGCTGACCGCGGCTTCGATAAAGGCACGCTCGGCGGGAGTGAAGAACTTGAAGTCGGTGCCCGAGGCCCCCGGCGGTTGATCCGCCAATCCTTCGGTCCAGGGCACGCCGCCTTTGTAGGTGCGCGGCGGCGCCCCGAGTTCGCCATCATGGACTTTCGCGCCGAGTGAACCGGCTACACCGGCACCGGCCGCAACGGCGGTGCTGATCAGGAAATGACGCCGACCGGGAACTGGCTTATCCATGGGACCCCTCGCGTTGACGCAAGACACCGCTTCAATACTTCTCTCGGTTCGGTGATGTCTTGGTGAAGCGGGGTTGTTTTGCTTTAAATATCAATTAAATCATCTAATTGTAGTAATAATGTGATGTAAAATATCACTGAGCGAAGAAGCCCGTTCAGAGTCTCGAAAAACCACCCAAGTTTGTAGGAGCGACTTCAGTCGCGACCCACGGTGACGTCACGGCCTGTCGCGACTGAAGTCGCTCCTACAAGATCAGGTGGTCAGTCGAAGTTTGGCGTAAACGTTTTAAGACCAAAGGCGCATGGCGCATCGCTTGCGAGCCGCATCACAATTTCATACGGATGAGTGGCATCATGTCGCGCTAAAGAGCGCGGGCCATGTCGAAGCCGTGCAAGTGCCGGTTATGCTTGCAAGTCGATGCGCAACTGACGCGTCACGCCGTTCCCGATGACTGGCCACTTGCCCTGGCATGAGAGGTCGCGGGAGCCAAGACTCAAGTGGGTGTTTTTTAATCAGGGGAAAGTCATGTTTCAACGCTCGCTGCGGGTGCGCCTGCTGCTGCCGGTATTGGCCTTGGTGCTGATTGCCGTCATCGCCTCTACCTTCGTTCTCGCTACGACCGAGGCCAGCCGGATCCGGGACGACGCAGACGCATCGATCGGCCGCCAGACCACCGCGCTGCAGAGCCTGCTGGCGGTGACCCGGTCGATCATGCTGGACCAGGTCAAAAGCTCCATGCGCCTGCTGCGCACCGAGAGCGACCGGCTGGGCAATCCGAGCGCCGGTCCGGAGGTGGATGTGGCCGGGCATCAGGCCAGCGATCTGCAGTTTGGATCGACTCGCCAGGCCAACCATTTCGATCTGGTCGATCAGGTGACCCAGATCGCCGGGGGCACGGCCACGATCTTTTCGCGTTCGGGCAACGACTATGTGCGTATCGCCACGAATGTGAAGAAGGACGACGGCAGTCGCGCCGTCGGTACCCAGCTGGATCCGAACGGCCCGGTGATCGCCAATATCCGCAAGGACACCAATTTCTACGGTGTGGTGGACATCCTTGGCAGCCCCTATGTGACCGGCTACGAGCCCATCTACAACGCGGGCAACAGCAGCGTGATCGGCATCTGGTACGTGGGCTACAAGACCGATCTGGATTCGCTCGATCGCGTCATCAGCCAGTCCAGCGTGCTCAATTCGGGTTTTGTGGCCTTGTTCGACGGCAAGGGCAAGCTGCGCTTCCACTCCAAGACCGGCGCTACCCAGGCACCCGAAGCGATGGACGCCATCGTCAAGCAGAATCCTGGCGACTGGGTGATCAACAAACAGGACGTGCCTGGCTGGGGCTTTATCCTGGTGGCGGCCTACCCCAAGAGCGACGTGAACGGCCAGATTCATCGCCAGTCGATGTGGATCGCCGGTTTTGGCCTGCTTATCTGCGCGCTGCTGCTGGGGCTGCAGTCGGCATTGATCTGGAACCGCGTGCTCAAGCCGGTGCAGCGACTGACCGCCGTTGCCGACGAGCTGAGCCTGGGCAAATGGGATAACACGATCGACGAGGTCAACCTCAAGGATGAAATCGGTACGCTGGCCCGCGCCATCGCACGCCTTTCCAACAGCGTAAGATTGGCGATGGAGCGTTTGAGTAAACGTTGAGCCGCCCGTGAAAGGACACCACACGACAGTCGCAGGCAGGAACCCGCATGGCCAATGAGTCTCGAAGCCTGATCGACATCTTGCGCGAGTTGCACGCGCTGGCGATAAAGAAGTCCTCCGGGTTCTTCTTTATCGCCACCACGGACAATCATTCCTGCACGATCCGTATGCGCGGCGGGATGATCGAGGATGTCATCTACAGCCGTCTGCGCGGCGATGACGCCGTGCAACAGCTCTCCCATACCCAGGGCGGGCGCGGGCGTTTTCAGCCTGATCCGGGCAGCAATGCCTCGGGCCGCAGCACGCTGAGCCAGGCCGCGCAGAGTTGGCTGCTGGGCGGTTTCGAATCGGGCCCGCCCAGGGGGCTCGGCGGTACGCAGGAGCCGCGTTCCGCTCCGGCACCGGCGGTCAGCGCGCCCGCCGGGCCGCCGGCTAAAGCGACTTCCGGCGGTCACACCGCAAAGATCATTGAACGGGTTGCGCTCAACTACCTCGGTCCCATAGCCGGCATCATCTGCGAAGAAGCGTTCGAGGCATCCAGCGACGTCGAAGAAATTCTCGAACTGATCGGCAAGAACCTTATCTCGGGCGACGAGATACTGCGCTTCAAGAAAGAGGTTCGGGCAGCGCTTGCTGCCGGCTGAGCATAGGGACAGCCTATCCCCGGCATCCAAACAAGCGATTGGATTTGCCGACCGCACTCCCGGAAGCTATCTCCACATTATGTGGAGAATCGACATGGCGGGCTTCAATACTTCCCGAACCGGCTTGCTGTCGCACCTGGCGTCAGTGGCTGCGTTGGCTTGCACCGTTGCCGTAGGCGTAGCGCAAAGCGGCGCGTTTTAAAGCACCGCTTTGCGGACTCATGCGGCTGCGCTAGAGCTTGTAATTGACGCCGAACATCACCGTACGGCCATAGGTGTCGTATTCGAGTGGACGGGTAGTACTGACACCGTTCGGCAGGGCCGAGATCTGCACGGTCTTCATCGGTGAATTGGTCAGATTGTTGACCTGCAACAGAATCGACAGTCCGCTCCAGCGCCCTTCGTCGAAGGCATATCCGAGCTGAAAGTCCGTCTGCTTGTCGGCCAGTATCTTGGTATAGCCCAGCTGATCGAATAGCGCGACCGCCTCGCCGGTAAACGACGAGCGATAACGTTCCGCAATACGCACCGACCAGCCGTACTTTTCATAGTAGAGGGCCAGGTTGGCGACCTTGCGCGACAGGCCGGGCAGGGTGGACGGACTCCCGGGAATGGTCGATACCGCGCTGACCGGTAGCGTGGTGTTGGTCAGCGAGAAATTCGCCTGCACGCCAAAGCCATCCAGTGCATGCGTGATGAGCGCGCCTTCGAGTGCGCCCGATAGCTCCAGCCCCTGCATCTTGCCGCCGGAGCTGTTCTCAGGCCGCGTGAACGAGCCGATGTTGCTGGTCGGCTTCAGTGTCGGGTTGTCGTTGATGTAGTTCGAGAAGTCGTAATCGAGCGTGGTCAGGTTATAGATGTAGTTCAGCAGATTCTTGTTGAACACGGCGGCAGCCACGTAGCTGGATGTGCCGAAGTATTTTTCCCAGGACAAATCCGCGCCCACGGCGATATAGGGTTTGAGTTTGGGATTGCCGCCCGAACCGGACCATAGCGCTTGTCCTGCGGCCGGGCCGTCGGTGACGACGGCGACGCTCGCCGAGGTGGCGATTTTCTCATCGTCAATGCGGCCACGTGCCATGGTCTTGGCCAATCCAAAGCGCAGGTACTGCTTATCGGCGATTTCCGCGACCAGGTTGAGGCTGGGCAGTACCTTGGTGTAGCTCGTCCCGCCGGAAATGAGGCCCACGAGTGTATCGCCATTGGTCTGCAATGCGTCCGATGACTGATCGGTATGGACGACCTGCACGCCCACATTGCCGCGCAGCGGTATGCCATCCATGTTGGTGTCGATATTGAGCTTGAAGTAGGCCACCGGGACCTTCTCTTCGACGACGTAGTTGCGGCTCCAATCGCCTTGCTTGTTGCGCTGGGTCAGGTAGTACTGCTGAGACAGTGCGCCGAGCACGTCGTAATTGACGATGCCCGGAATACCGCCGTAGCTCAGGTCGGTATGGCCGCTAAGGAACGACGGATCGATCGGCAGGGCGAAACCGGGTTGGTAGGTGCTATCGGTGGAACCGTTGCCGTTCAACCAGGCAAAGTAGACATCAGCCTGCTTGGTCTTCTGCCGGTCGGAGTAGTTCACGCCGAGATTGAAGTCGCTGAAAATCCATCCGACCGGATGGCTCACTTCCAATCGAATCGCCTTGATCGTGTCTTTCTGCCGATCGAATTCTTCGCGACCGTCATAGCCATAGTCGTTCGGATCGGTGAGAAAGATCGTCGCCGGATCACCGAAATTCACGCCCGGCTGAAAGTTCGGAAAGCCCTGATTGAGCGGCGTGGCGAAATCGGTGGAGCTGGTCGCCTGGCCGGGCAGGCCGGCAAACAGATAGGCATCATGCAGGCGTCGCTTGGCGCTTGAATACGAAAGATCCGACGTGATTACCCAGCCGTTGCCAAAGTCGTACTGGTTATTCCAGCCGGCGGAAAACAGCTTGTCCTTTTCCTTGGTGTACTCGTTCTGCAGGACAGTCTTCAGTCCGTCGATATGCCCGGTGGTGACGATCGGATAGGGCAGCGCCGGCACGACGCCCACATTGCTATAGGAGACGTTGTCGTAAGGGCTGCTCGACCATTGCGCACCATTCAGGTACGTCTTCTGGTTGAACGTGGAGTAGTACAGATCCAGTGTCGAGTGATAGTGCTCGTTCGGTGCCCATTCGATCACCGTCATCAAGCCATTGCGCAATTGGTTTTCGGACTTGGCGCGCAGTTGTGCGCCTTCCTGAGAAATTACGTTGTCCGGCAGGCCAGGCGTATGCGCCGCGCCCCAATTGCCCTCGGCACCTTGCGGCCCGTTGTTCAGGCTCCACCACCATGCCTGGTACTGTTTCTCTTGCACCGGCGAATCGAGCTGCGCAAAACCTACTGCAATGCCCAGGGTGTGATTGAAGAACTGGTCGATGTACGAAAAGCTGGCACGGTGTCCGGTATCGCCAACATTCGAGCCGTGATTGAGACTTCCATTGGACGTGTTTTCGCCACGCAGGTTGGCGGCCAGCGCGCGTTGCGGCAGGTCGAGTGGGCGGATCGTGTGCAGATCGACGGTGCCCGAAAGGCCCTGGCCGATCAGGCTCGCATCGGGCGTCTTGTAAACGGCGGCACCGCTGATCAGTTCGGACGGATATTGATCGAAGTCGACGCCGCGGTTTTCGCCGATGGTCGCCTGCTCACGCCCATTCAAGGTGGTGCCGGTGAAATCCGGCGACAGACCGCGAATCGAAATCTGATTCGCTCGCCCGTCGACGCGCTGAGTCGCAAGTCCGGAAAGCCTGGCCAGGCTCTCGGCAATGCTGCTATCGGGCAGTTTGCCGATGTCCTCGGCAGATATCGCCTCGATGATGTTGTCGGAGTTCTGTTTCGCTTTCAGCGAATTTTGTATGGATGCCTGGATACCGGTCACGGTAATCGTGTCCAGGTTGCTGACCGAATCCGGATTAGCGGGGCGCTTATCCTTGGTCGCGGTCGCTGGCGGTGTTGTTGATGCAGGCTTCGAATTGTCCTGGGGCTGCTCCTGCGCATAGACCGCACCGGCACTCCAGAAGAACATGGACACCGTGGCACATGCAGCGGCCAACGGACGTAGACGAAAAGCTGGCGCAAGCATGGACAGCGCCGAATGGCGACGGCTCATTAAATTTTCCCCAGGGCGGTTGAACGACTAGCAAGTCCCCACAAACTTGCGGCGCGAGAATGGGGGAGCGAAATCTTGCTGTCATCCTGCGGCGCAACAGATTTGACGCGAGCGTTCAGCTAAAACAGCGAAATGTGTGACGGAATCGTCGGATCGACGTCATTGATTCGTATGCATGAATGGCCCATATTTCGTGCTCGTCGCGCTATCCATTCAGGCCGGCACGCGACCTCTACACAGGGTTTCGACCATTCAATGAAGTTCGTAACTTCCGACAGTAGTGCGCCGGCGATTGACAATGATTCGGCCGCATTGCACGACATGCGGTGCCTCTCGGTAAGTACGCCCAAGGGTGTGCCGTTGAGCGTTTATCTGGGTACCTTCGATGTCGAGAAATTTTCTATGGCAGCTTTTGCTGCCGCTGGTATTGCTTGCCCGCCGGGTGTGGCGCGCAGCGTTCACAAGCGCCAGGCGGAGTTCTATTTCGGTCGCCTGGCCGCGCGCCAGGCCCTCAATGCATTGGGCATCTCAGGCTTCGACGTTCGTGTCGGTGAGGCACGCCAGCCGATGTGGCCAGTCGACGTCATAGGCAGCATTTCGCACACGCATACCTACGCCGCCGCCGTGGCCTTGCGCCGTGGCGAATGCTCGGGAGTGGGTATCGACCTGGAACACATGGCCGGGCCGGATGCGGCGGCAGCGCTAGCGTCAACCATCATCGATGCGGAGGAACTCCGCTATTTGCAGACGCTTAACCGGGTATTGCCAATAAATACCCTGCTTACAGCCGTATTCTCCGCGAAGGAGAGCTTGTTCAAGGCTGCATTCAATGAGGTGGGGCGGTACTTCGATTTCAGTGCCGTACGTGTGTTTCTGATTGATCCAGAAGCGGGGTTTATCCGGTTAAGACTGACGGAGACCCTGTGCGGCGCATTTGTCGATGGGCAGGTCTGTGAAATCGGCTTTTGTTTTCCCGAAGCGGGGACCGTGTTGACCAGCTTCGTCTGGTAAGCGGATTCAAGAAATTGCGCCTCGCATTAACGTCAGTTTCGCAAGGTTCGCGAAATATGCGTTCAGGCAGGAAAGGGAGTGCCGCTCATCAGGGCAGCCGCTTCCCAGGCAGATTAGATACTTGGGTAACTTTCAAGATCTTGCGATTAATCGCAAGATCGTGCTTATTGACAAATAGACCCATATTCTCCGAAGTATATGAGCGGCAAGAAAGGGGAATTGCCGTGGCATGGAACTACTTCAAGCATGTTCGATCAATGACTTAACGAGATCGAATCGATGCATGTCGGGTAGATAACGAAGTCGTTGCTTTCGAGGCGACGATGCGGTGCCAGGTCGGGAACTCAGGGCGAGGGGTACATGGAGAACACAGGGACTGATGCGTCGGCGGCCTTCGGGCTGCCACGCTGGACACGGCAGCAGCGCGGACAGACGCGTCGCGTTCGATTGTGCCGTCTCCACAAAGGGCTTATCCCCAGCACAAGCGGGTTCGGCAGCCCCACCCAAAGTACGGCGCGAAATCAACTTTCCATGTAGCGATCGGCTTGCCGTGACGGGCGGCTGGCCCGTTGCGGCGATGACGTCTTTTTTGCACAGGAGCATGCATGTCCACCAGCTCGGGTCAGTCGGAGGCGATGTATGAAGTGGTTGTCAATCAAGAAGGCCAGTATTCAATCTGGTTGGTGAGCAAGGCTTTGCCGAACGGGTGGACGAAAGCTGGCAAGCAAGGCTCGAAAGAAGCCTGCCTGGCATTTATCAGCGAGGTATGGACGGATATGCGCCCGCGCTCGCTGCGCGCATAAATGCAGGCCAATCAACCAGCGCCGTAAGCGGCGAAATGAAATAAAACAGCGCCATCCTTTCTGGACAAGTGATATGCCAGATGAGCGTGGCCGGTTTCTTTGTGCGCGATTTTCAAGGCTAGCCGCCAAATTGCGTACGCTTCAGGAGGCTGTTTGTACGGTCTGCCACATACCCCCAATGCACTCGCTCGCTCCGGCCCCGATGGGTCGCGTGACTCCGAGGTTGAGTCGCGCGCGTTAATGCGTGCACGAAACGTGAAAAGCGTATTTCTATTTTCGGGACAGGGTTCACAGCATTTTCAAATGGGTCGGGAGTTGTTTGAGCGCGACGATGGTTTTCGCGCCACCATGCAGCGCGCCGATCGGATAGTGCAGGAGCGCTGCGGCGAGTCGGTGCTGGCAACGTTATTTGCCGGACACAACACCCGCAGCATTCCGTTCAATCGTCTCTTGCACAGCCATGCCGCCATTTTCATGGTCGAACATGCATTGGCGACGACCTTGATCGACCGGGGTATCCAGCCTGATATGGTTCTGGGTGCAAGCCTGGGAACATTCGCGGCGGCTGCCGTGACAGGTTGTCTGGATCCCGACACGGCATTATTGGCGGTGATCGAGCAGGCGCTTGCCGTGGAAAACCATTGCGAGCCTGGCTGCATGATCGCGGTGCTGGGCGAGCCGGCGCGCTACATCACACCCGAGCTGCTCGCGCTGTGCGAACTCGGAGCGAGTCATTTCGCCACCCATAAAGTGCTCTCGTTACCGCGGACGAACATTGCGACGGTGGAAGCCCATCTCCGCCGGCAAGGCATGGCCTTTCAGCGCCTGCCGATCGACTTTGCTTTTCATTCGCGCTGGATCGATGCCGGCGAGAGACCGTACGAGACCTTTCTGCAAACGCTTCGGCCGCGCGAGGGCGATGTTCCCATCGCGTGTTGCGCTAGTGGCGAACTATCGCATTCGTTGCCAGGCAGCCGTTTCTGGTCGGTCGTGCGCGAGCCGATTCTCTTTCAGCAGGTCATCGGCCTGCTCGAGTCGCAGGGTAGCTATCGCTATATCGATGTCGGTCCCGGCGGGACGATGGCGACCTTTCTGAAATACGGCTTATCCGTCGATTCGAACTCTCGGACATATCACGTCATGTCGCCCTCCGGTGGCGATATGGAGCGGTTGACGCAATTGACGGAGTTGTCGTTAACGGCAACCCCGGCCACGAAGCAGGCCGAGAAATCTGCCATGCCGGCGCACCGGGACACCCATACAACAGGCGAGCGCAAACTGGAGTCGCGAAAAATGAAGGCAATCATCTTCCCCGGCCAGGGCTCCCAGTACAAAGGCATGGGCAAGGATCTCTTCCCGCTCTTTCCGGAGCTGGTCAAGAGCGCATCGGACATTCTTGGCTATTCGCTCGAAGAGCTCTGTCTGACGGATGCACAGGGACGTCTTTCGCAAACGCAGTACACCCAGCCCGCGCTGTTCGTAGTCAATGCGCTGCACTATTTGCGACAACGCGATCTGCATGTTGCTGGCGACACCCCATGGCAGCCCGATTTCCTGGCGGGTCACAGCCTGGGCGAATACAACGCGCTGCTCGCGGCCAGCGTGTTCTCGTTCGAGACGGGATTGCGCCTGGTCAAAAAGCGTGGCGAACTGATGGGCGCGGCCAATGGCGGCGGAATGGCCGCGGTGCTTGGCATTCCGGGCTATGAAATCAGGACGATCCTCGATGAGCACAAGCTTGAGCACATCGATGTCGCCAACTTCAATACGCCGACGCAGACCGTTATCGCAGGTGAGAAAAGCGCGCTCGCCGCGGCGGCTGATCTGTTTGCGCAGAGAAATCTACGCTGCGTGATGCTGAATGTCAGTGCGGCGTTCCACTCCCGCCACATGCAATCGGCTCAAGCGGAGTTTGCCCAGTTCCTGCAGCAGTTCACGTTTGAGGCGCCCCGCATCACGGTGATCGCCAATGCCACGGCTCGCCCGTACGAGCGGGCCCGCATCGCCGAGACCCTGGCGAGACAGATCGCGGCACCGGTGCAGTGGGTGGATTCGATCCGCTACGTGATGGGCCGCGGCGACATCGAGTTCCAGGAGATAGGCGCAAGCGTGTTATCTAAAATGGTGCAGGAGATACGCGCCAAGGAGACGGCGATCGTCGACGATGCGCCGGCAGACCGGATTTGGGACGAGCAGGATACGGAAGAGACGGTATCCGACGACCGCGCCCCCTCGGTTGCGAGTGCGAACCACGTCGGAGCGCGCGTTGCCGAAACGGTCCGCGATATTGGCCGCGTGGCGAACCATGGGGTGCCGCTCCGGATCGAGGCGGCAACGCTCGGCAGCGAAGTGTTCCGACGCAGGTTCGGTCTCAAGTACGCCTATATGGCCGGTGCGATGTATCGCGGTGTGGCCTCCGCCGAACTGGTCATCAAGATGGCACAGTCGGGCTTGCTGAGTTTCTTTGGCGCGGGTGGACTGTCGCCAGGCAAGATCGAGGCAAACATTGTTCGCATCCAGGGTGAGTTGACCCCCGATCAGCCGTACGGAATGAACCTGTTGGCGAACTATGAATACCCCGCCCAGGAAGAGGCCGTTATCGATCTCTATCTCAAGTATGGGATCCGGAATGTCGAAGCGGCCGCTTTCATGCAAATGACTCCGGCCCTGATCAAGTATCGCCTGCAAGGATTGCATGCCGATGCGCACGGCGGGGTCGTTTGTGCGAACCGCATCGTCGCGAAAGTGTCGCGCCCGGAGGTGGCAAAAGCCTTCATGAGTCCGCCACCGCTCGCGATCGTGGAGAAGCTGCTGGAGCGGCATGTGATCACCCCGCTACAGGCCGAGTTGTCGCAAAAGATTCCGGTCAGTCACGATATCTGCGTCGAAGCCGATTCGGGTGGTCATACCGATGGCGGCATCACCGCGGTGATGTTGCCGCCCTTGCTGCGTCTACGCGACGAGATGCAGCAGACACACGCTTATCTGGATCCCATATGTATGGGACTGGCCGGCGGCATCGGCGGGCCGGAGGCTGCTGCGGCTGCCTTGCTGCTGGGCGCCGACTTCATCGCGACGGGGTCGATCAACCAGTGCACCGTCGAAGCGGGCATGAGCCCGGACGGGAAATCCCTGCTACAGGAAATGGATATCCAGGACACCGAGTACGCACCGGCGGGCGACATGTTTGAAATCGGTGCCCAGGTGCAGGTTCTGAAGAAGTCCGTGTTCTTTCCCGCGCGCGCGAACAAGCTCCTGTCGCTCTATCGGCACTACGACAGCCTGGACGACATTCCCTCGCGTACCCGAGCCCAGCTCGAAGGCACGTTCTTCAAAAAGACGTTCGAAGAGATATGGCATGAGACGGCGAACTATTTCAGGTCGGTAAACCTGGAGCATGAAGTCGTCAAGGCCGAGGCCAATGCGAAGCACAAGATGGCGCTCGTGTTTCGCTGGTACTTCGCTTACTGCACGCGCATCGCCATGGAGGGCAAAGGAGACGATCGCGTGAACTATCAGATCCAGACCGGCCCGGCACTGGGCTCGTTCAATCGATGGGTCAAAGGGACGGAGCTGGAGCCCTGGACCAGCCGGCACGTCGACCATATCGCGATCAAGATCATGGATGCGACAGCGGAACATCTGACGCGGTCGTTCGCTCGTTTTTTCAGTAGCTGAAGACAACTTAAAAATCTTTGTAGGAGCGATTTCAGAGAACCTCGAATAACCCCAGTGTTCATCGTCGCCCCGGCGAAAGCCGGGGCCCAGTGTCTTCAGTGCGTTGAAGCGTAAGACGCTGGGTCCAGGCTTTCGCCGGGACGACGGATAGGAGAGGGTTTTAGAGGTGTCTTTAGTCGCGACAAGCCGTAACCGCTCCTGAAAACTCAGGTTGCGTCCGGAAAACACATCAAAGGATAGGCAAGCTCATGAACGTCCATCAGACCTCACCCAAGGACAACCCATCGCAAGCCGTCGGCGAGGAAGGGAATGGTCACCGTGTCGAGCACCGTGACGGCGGCGATATCGCCATCGTCGGCATGGCCTGCCGTTTCCCTGGTGCGGACAACTACGCCGCATTCTGGGAAAACTTGTGCAACGGCCTGTCAAGCATCAGCGAGGTGCCGGAAAATCGATGGGACAAGGAGGCTTTTTATTCAGCCGATGGGCGAGACAAGAACAAGTCCATCAGCAAGTGGGGCGGCTTCGTCGATGGCGTGGAGTTTTTCGACGCGGATTTCTTTGGCATCTCGGCACGCGAAGCGGAGGTCATGGACCCGCAACAGCGGATCATGCTGGAACAGGCGTGGGCGTGCATGGAAGACGCGGGCTACGATCCCAAGGTTTTGAGCGGCACCAATACCGGCGTCTATATCGGCGTCTTCAACTTCGACTACGAAGACCATCTGAGGCATGCCCTCGATGCCATCGAAGGCCATGTTTCCACGGGCACACACACGGCGCTTATCCCTAATCGGATCTCGTATTTCTTTAATTTGCACGGTCCAAGCCTGCCGATCGATACCGCATGCTCCAGTTCCCTGGTCGCGCTACATAAGGCCGCACACGCGATTCGCCGTGGCGAATGTGACCAGGCGCTGGTCGGCGGCGTGAGCGTGCTGTGCAGTCCCACGCATTTCATTTCATTCTCCAAGACCGGCATGCTGTCGCCGGACGGCAGCTGCAAGACCTTCGACGAGCGGGCCAATGGCTACGTGCGCGGCGAAGGCGCGGCGATGGTTCTGATCAAGCCGCTCGACAAGGCGATCCGCGACAAGGATCGGATCGTCGCCGTGCTGCGCGGCACAGCGGTCAATCATGGCGGCCGTGCGCGTACGGTGACCTATCCCGGTTCGATGGCACAGTCGAACGTGATTGCCGCAGCCTTGCGTGAGGCCGGTGTACCCGTAGGCAGTATCGGCTACGTCGAGGCGCACGGGACCGGCACACCCAAGGGCGACCCGATCGAAGTGGAAGGGCTCAAGCTGGCGTTCGCCCGCGTCGCCGCCGATCGCGGCGAGGTCTTGAACGAGCAGGCCTGCGGTATCGCCAGCGTCAAGACCAATATCGGTCACCTCGAATCGGTGGCCGGCTTGGCCGGCATGATCAAGACGATCCTGTGCATGAGGCATCAGACGTTTCCGCCGCTGGTGCACTATCAGAAGCTCAATCCGCGTATTGCGCTGGACGGCAGTCCGTTCTTCATTGTCGACAAGGCGCAGCCGTGGCCGGCCAAGGTCGACGACCACGGCGTGGCCTTGCCGCGCCGTGCCGGCATCAGCTCGTTCGGTTTCGGTGGCGTGAACTCCCACGTCGTTATCGAGGAGTATGTCGAGCCTGTCGAGGCAACCCCAAGCGAAGCGGCATCCGAATCGGTCCTGGTGGTGCTGTCGGCCAAGACGATGGTGGTGTTGCGCGAACGTGTACAGCAGTTGCTTGCGGCCATGGCATCACCGGAGGTGCGTGGTGCCAGCTTGGCCGATCTCGCCTATACGCTCCAGGTCGGCCGGCAGGCGATGGCGGCACGTTTGGCGTTGGTCGTCGAGTCGTTCGAGGCATTGCAGGGGCGGCTGGAAGACTGGCTGACGGGACGGGCGGAGGGCGTCTTCGCTGGTGAACTTTCGGCGGAGAAACTCTCTCAACCCGAGCCCGCGATGCCAGTGGACGGGAATCTGCAAGCTATCGCGCAGGCGTGGATCGAAGGGCATGCGATCGATGAGGCGAGCTTGTACGAGGCGGGCAAGCATCGACGCCTGGCGTTGCCGACCTATCCGTTTATCAGGGAAAAGCATTGGGTCGAGGCCAAGCCATGGTTGTCGGCGTCGGTACCGGCCGCGATGCATCCGCTCGTGCATCGCAATACGTCGACGATGGCAGGCTTGCGCTTCAGCAGCCGCTTTACTGGTAAAGAGTTCTTTCTTGCCGACCATGTGGTGCAGGGCGCGCCTACGCTGCCGGGTGCCGCGCAGTTGGAAATGTTGCGTTTGGCCGCCGTCCAGGCCGTTGCTGTCAACGGTCAGTACCGCCTGAAAGATATTGTTTGGCTCCGTCCAGTTGTGGCCGGTTCCGAGTCCCTCGAAGTAAACATCGCGCTGTTCCCAGAACGCGCCGGCGAATATAGCTTCGAGCTCTACGACAACGCCGATGGCGATGAAGCCCAGGTCTATAGTCAAGGCTCGGTCGTCCGCCTTGCCGATACGACATCCGACGCCAGAGCAGCGCACGATCTCGACGCCATGCGCCAGCAATGTGCGCAAGCGCATTTGAACGCACCCGAATGCTATGCCACGTTCGACCGTATGGGTTTGAACTATGGACCCGCGCATCGAGGCCTGGGCGAACTTTTCATCGGACAAGGTCAGGCGCTGGCGCGGATTACGCTGCCTGACGCGGTCAAGCCGATGCAGAAGGACTATGTCCTTCACCCCAGCGCGCTCGACGCGGCATTGCAGGCCACGATCGCCTTCCAGGCTCATGCTGCCGGCCATTGGAGCGAAGCGTCGTCCATGTTGCCGTTTGCGTTGGGTTCGCTGGATGTCATCAGCCCCTGCGTCGACAGCATGTGGGCGGTGATACGTCGTAGTGCCGGCACCACGGCGACGGATGTCCTGCAGAAATTCGATATCGATCTATGCGATGACACTGGTGTGGTCTGTGCGCGCCTGGGCGAATTTTGTGCGCGCACCGTGGCGCAAAAAGAATCCATCGAGCCGGTACGAACGGTTTCGCAACAGCGTGATGAGGTGGCGCGGCCAGTGCCCGCATCGAATGCGCCGGCGGACGAGTTGCAGGAAAAGGCGATACGTTACTTCGTTCGGTTGCTGTCGAGCGCACTGAAGCGCCCGGCTCACAGCATCGATGCTCGCGCGCAAATGGAAGCCTATGGCATCGATTCCATCCTTGTGATGGATCTGACCCGAACCCTGGAGCAAGTCTTCGGTCCGCTGTACAAGACGTTGCTGTTCGAATACCAGACCATTGCGGCGCTGGCCGGTCACTTCGTGGAAAACCACCGTGCGCGACTGAGCGAAGTGCTGGGCGAAACTCCCTACGATGCATCCGAATCGGTGGTGCATTCCGAGCCTGACGCGCCGATCGTTGCCGCGTCAGGCTCACGTCGTCCGCGCTTCGGTATCAACCAGCGCAGCTTTCAACCGGCGAACGGCCAGTCCGGCGATATCGAGCGTTTCAACCCAGTGGCAGGCAGGGACGTGGGCGAGATTGCCATTATCGGTGTGGCGGGACGTTATCCGCAGGCAGGCAATCTGGAACAGTTCTGGGCCAACCTGAGCCAGGGCAGGGACAGCATTACCGAGATTCCTTCCGAACGCTGGGACTACAAGCTCTATTACGACCAGGATCGCAACAAGGCCGGCAAGACGTATAGCAAATGGGGCGGCTTTATCGACGGAGTCGATCTGTTCGATCCGCTGTTCTTCAATATCTCGCCGCGCGAAGCGGAGCTGATGGACCCGCAGGAACGTCTGTTCCTGGAATGCGTGCATGCCACGCTGGAGGACGCCGGCTACACCCGTGACAACGTGGCCGAAGATAGTAGCGTCGGCGTATTTGTGGGCGTGATGTACGAGGAATACCAGCTTTACGGAGCACAGGAGCAGGCCCGGGGAAACAACCTCGCGATGCTCAATAGTGCTGCATCCGTGGCGAACCGTATTTCGTACTTCTGCAATTTCAATGGCCCCAGCCTGGCACTGGACACGATGTGCTCGTCATCGCTGACGGCCATCCATCTGGCTTGCCGAAGCCTGCAACGTGGCGACTGCAACGTAGCCGTCGCGGGCGGTGTGAACGTGTCGGTACATCCGAACAAGTACCTGATGCTGGCCCAGGGCAAGTTCATTTCCGGCAAAGGCCGCTGCGAGAGTTTTGGCGAAGGTGGCGAAGGCTATGTGCCGGGCGAAGGTGTGGGCGCCGTATTGCTCAAGCCGCTGTCGCAGGCGATCGCCGATGGTGACCATATCTACGGAGTGATCAAGGCCACCGCGATCAATCACGGTGGCAAGACCAACGGCTATACGGTGCCGAACCCCAACGCACAAGCCAAGGTGATCGAGCGTGCGTTGCGTGAGGGCGGCGTGGACGCGCGCTCGATCAGTTACATCGAAGCGCATGGCACCGGTACCAGCCTGGGCGATCCGATCGAGATCGCCGGGCTGTCCAAGGCATTTCGAAGCTGGACGCAGGACAAGCAGTTCTGCGCGATCGGTTCGGCCAAGTCGAACATCGGGCACTGCGAAAGTGCAGCAGGTATTGCCGGTGTGACCAAGGTGCTGCTGCAGCTCAAGCATGGCCAATTGGCACCGAGTCTGCATTCGAGTGTGCTCAATCCGAATATCGACTTTGCCGGCACCCCCTTTGTGGTGCAGCAGGAGCTCGCACCCTGGCCAAGGCCGACGAGAGATGGCACGCGCATCGCCGGGATCTCCTCGTTCGGTGCGGGCGGTGCCAATGCGCATGTCGTTATCGAGGAGTATGTCGCTCCCATCGTGTCGCGCACGGCAAACGGACCGGTCCTGGTCGTGCTGTCGGCACGACATGAAGACCGATTGCGCGAACAAGTGCGACAGCTGCTGGACGCGATCGCCTCGGACGCGACCATCGACCTGGCCGATCTTGCCTACACGCTGCAGGTCGGTCGTGAAGCGATGGAGGAGCGGCTCGGCCTGGTAGTCGGCTCGCTGGCGGAACTAGGCACGAAGCTGAGCGCCTATGTCGCGGGCGAGACGGGGATTGAGGAACTGTACCGGGGCCAGGTGAAACAGACGAAGGGAGCACTTGGTGCGCTGGTCGGCGACGAGGACATGGCCGCCACCGTCGCCGCGTGGATGGCGAAGGGCAAACTGGGCAAGCTGCTCGATCTATGGGTGAAGGGCCTGTCGATCGATTGGGGCAAGCTGTACGGCGAAGCAAAACCGTGCCGGATCAGTCTGCCGACGTACCCGTTCGCGCGTGAACGCTATTGGATACAGGTAAGCAACGATCGTCCGGTCAGCTCATTGGACATCGACAAGGCACTGCATCCGCTGTTGCACCGGAACACATCGAGCTTCTCGGTACAGCGCTTCAGTACACATTTCCGCGGCGACGAATTCGTCCTGGCCGATCACGTGGTGCGTGGTGCACGCATCCTGCCCGGTGTGGCGCAACTGGAGATGGCGCGTTGCGCCGTGAGCGAAGCGATCGAAGAAGATTGCACGCTGCAGTTGCAAGACGTCGCCTGGGCTCGCCCGGTGGTCGTGGATACGGACGGGCTCGATCTGCATATCGCCTTGATGCCGCAAGATGGCGGCACGATCCGTTTCGAGATCTATCGTGACGCCGAAGACGGCGACAGCGTGATCTACAGCCAGGGTTTGGTGATTGCTATCGATGATGCGCAACCTCGCGTCGCGACAACCCACGATCTCGTCGCTTTGCGCGAGCAATGCACCTCATCCATGGCTGCTGCGCAGTGCTATGCCGCATTCGAAACCCTTGGCTTGAACTATGGCCCTGGCTTTCAGGGTTTGAGCGAGTTGCACGCGAGCCCGCAGCAGGCGCTGGCAAGGATCGTATTGCCGACGGCAGTTCAGGCGACGCGAGAAGACTACGTCCTGCATCCCAGCCTGCTGGACGCGGCCCTGCAGGCTACGTTAGGGCTGATGCTGGCAACCGGCGATGCCAATGCACTGTGGCTGCCCGCTACTTTGGGTTCGCTGCACATGTTGGCGCCTGGCGCCGTCGCGTGGGCGATCGTGCGGCATAGTGCCGGCGACACCGTGGGCGATACGTCGCGAATGTTCGATATCGACCTTTGCGATGACAAGGGGGTCGTATGTATTAGCTTCAGTCGCCTTGAGTTGCGTTTGACGACGGGCGTCACCGGGCCGGACAAGACCTTGCAGACTTTGTTGGTGAGCCCGTCATGGCTTACGCAACCGGTCACAAACGACACTGCCGTCCGTACGTTCGCGCAGCACCGTGTCCTGTTGTGCGGCGTGAATCCGGCCGACGCGGATCGCGTGCAGGCGCAGATGCCGGAAGTCATTCGTTTGCCTATTGGCGGTGACCTCTCCCAAGGCTACGAAGCGGCGGCCGTAGCGCTGCTGGAACTCCTCCAGGGCTTGAACAGCCAGCCAGGACAACACCTGATCCAGTTGGTGGTGCCGCGCGAGGGCGAAGGCGCTCTATTGGCCGGCCTGAGCGGCATGTTGCGTACGGCGCAGGTGGAGAACCCGCGTCTGGTCGGCCAGGTTATCGAAGTCGAATCGGGTCAGGATGTGGCGCAGGCGTTGGCGCAGAATCGCGACAGCCTTGCGGCGCACATACGTTACGCCGGTGGGGTGCGTCAGGTCAGTGGCTGGGTCGAACTGCCGGAGACGACACAGGCGACGACCCCGTGGAAGGCACGCGGTGTTTACCTGATCACGGGCGGTGCAGGTGGTCTGGGGTTGATCTTTGCGCGCGACATCGCGCGGCAGGCGAGGGGCGTCACGCTGATTCTGACCGGGCGCTCAGCATTGGACGAACGTATCCAGGCCAAGCTGCGCGAGCTGGAAACCCTGGGCGCGGTGGTGCGGTATCACGCAGTCGATGTCGCCGACAAGGCGGCTATCACGCAGCTGGTGCGCAGCCTTCCGGAAGAGTACGAAAGCCTCGACGGGATCATCCACAGCGCCGGAGTCCTGCGTGACAGCTTCCTGATCAGGAAGACCCGGCAACAGCTGCACGAGGTGTTCAGCGCGAAAGTGGCCGGCACGCTGAACCTGGACGAGGCAAGTGCGGATATCGCGCTGGACTGCTTTATCGTCTTCTCCTCGATTACCGCCGCGATCGGCAATGTGGGGCAGGCGGACTACGCGTCGGCCAATGCATTCATGGATGCGTTTGCCCATTACCGCAGCGGCCTCGTTGCCCAGAATCAACGCCGGGGGCGCACGCTGTCGGTCAATTGGCCGCTATGGGCGGAAGGTGGCATGCAGGTCGACGACGCCACGCGCTCGTATCTGTTGCGGGAAATCGGCATGGCGGCATTGCCCACCGCCACTGGCACTGCATCGTTGGCACAAGCATTGGCGAGCGACTCGCCCCAGGTCCTGGTGGTCGAAGGCCTGCCGCATCGGCTCAAGGCTACGCTGTCGATGGCGGATGCGCCGGTAGCACCCGCTACCGTTGTCGTCCAGACGGATAGCACGGAATGGACATCGGAAGACCTGCGCGAAAGGACGATACGCCATCTGGCACGTACGTTGTCGGCGACGCTCAAATTGCCGGCGTACAAGATCGATACGAGCGCGCAGCTGGACACCTACGGCATCGATTCCGTGATGATCATGGATTTGACCGCCAAGCTGGAAAAGGATTTTGGCTCGCTGCCCAAGACCCTGTTCTTCGAATATCAGACAATCGCGGCGCTGTCCGACTACTTCCTGAAGCACCATCAGGCCACATTGCTCGACCTGCTCGGCGAGAAAGCGACTGTCGCCGCACCGGCGGTCGCGGCGAAACCCGTTAACCAGGCACGGGTCGCATCGATCCTCCAAAACCGCTCGCGGTTTGCATCGCGTCATGCACGCCCTTTGCCGGATGCGATCGCGATCATCGGATTGGCGGGACGCTACCCGCAGGCTGACGACGTGGAGACGTTCTGGCGGAATCTGAGCGAAGGCAAGGACAGCATTACGGAAATCCCGCCGGAGCGGTGGGATTGGCATCGCTACTACGACGCCGATCGCAGCAAGCTGGGGACGACGTACAGTAAATGGGGCGGGTTCCTGGACGAGGTGGACAAGTTCGATCCGCTGTTCTTCAACATATCCCCGCGCGAAGCGGAGTTGATGGATCCACAGGAGCGGTTGTTCCTGGAATGCGTCCACGCCACGCTGGAGGACGCGGGCTATACCCGTGACAACGTGGCCGAAGAGCGCGGTGTCGGCGTGTTCGTCGGCGTGATGTACGAGGAATACCAGCTGTACGGAGCGCAGGCACAGGCGCGTGGACAGAATGTGTCGGTATCCAACACGGCGGCCTCCATCGCCAACCGTATTTCGTACTACTGCAACTTCAACGGCCCCAGCCTGGCGCTGGATACGATGTGCTCGTCGTCGCTGACGGCGATCCACCTGGCCTGCCAGAGCCTGCAACGCGGCAACTGCACGGTAGCAATCGCCGGCGGTGTGAACGTGTCGATTCACCCGAACAAGTACCTCATGCTGGCCCAGGGCAAGTTCATTTCCGGCAAGGGACGCTGCGAAAGTTTCGGTGAAGGTGGCGAAGGCTACGTGCCCGGCGAAGGCGTGGGCGCGGTGCTGCTCAAGCCACTGTCGCAGGCGATTGCCGATGGCGATCATATTTATGGCGTGATCAAGGCCACCGCGATCAACCATGGCGGTAAGACCAACGGCTATACCGTGCCGAACCCGAACGCACAGGCGCAGGTGATCGAACATGCACTGCGCGAGGGTGGCGTGGACGCGCGCTCGATCAGTTACATCGAAGCGCATGGCACCGGCACCAGCCTCGGCGACCCGATCGAAATCGCGGGGTTGAGCAAGGCGTTCGGTCAGTGGACGCAGGACCGTCAGTTCTGCGCGATCGGTTCGGCCAAGTCGAATATCGGGCATTGCGAAAGCGCAGCCGGCATCGCGGGCGTGACGAAAGTGCTGTTGCAGCTGAAGCATCGGCAACTGGCACCGAGTCTGCATTCGAGCGTGCTGAATCCGAATATCGACTTTGCTGCCACGCCGTTTGTCGTGCAGCAGACGCTGTCACCATGGGAACGACCGACGCTCGAGCAGGGCGCCGTGAAGCGGACCTACCCGCGGACCGCGGGTATTTCCTCGTTCGGCGCGGGTGGTGCGAACGCGCACGTGGTGATCGAGGAGCACGAACCGCAGTGGCAAACCGAAGCATTCAGCACCGGCCCTGCGCTGGTACTGCTGTCGGCCCGTAGCGAGGAGCGACTGCGCGAGCAGGTGGACCGGCTGCTCGCGTTCCTGGGTACGCGACAGGAAGATACCTCGCTACGACTGCATGACCTGGCCTATACGTTGCAGGTAGGTCGTGAAGCGATGGACGAGCGATTCGCATTGATGGTCAGCTCGCTGGAAGAACTGCGTGAAAAACTCAGTGCCTATGTAGCTGGCGAAGCGGGGATCGAGGAACTGTACCGGGGGCAGGCGAAACGGACGAAGGAGGTGTTGTCCGCCTTTGCCGACGATGAAGAAATCGCCGCCGCTGTCGACACCTGGATCGCGAAGGGCAAGCTAGGGAAACTGCTCGATGTTTGGGTCAAGGGCCTATCGATCGATTGGGCGAAGCTCTACGGTAGCGCCAGGCCGCGTCGGATCAGTCTGCCGACCTATCCGTTCGTGCGTGAACGCTACTGGATACAGACAGGCGACGACCACGCGGTTATACCGTCCGGTGTGAGCGCGGCGTTGCATCCGCTGCTGCACCGGAACACCTCCGATGTGGCAGGGCTTCGTTTCAGCACGCACCTATCCGGTGACGAGTTTTTCCTGGCCGATCACGTGGTACGCGGCGCGCGTATCCTGCCCGGCGTGGCACAGCTGGAAATGGCGCGTTGCGCGGCGCGCGAAGCGCTCGGCGAAGATAACGGATGGCAACTGCGAGACGTCGCCTGGATACGCCCGGTCATCGTCGGCATCGATGGGCTGGATCTGCATATTGCGCTCTATCCCGAAGAAACTGGCGAGTTGCCCTTCGAGATCTACAGCGAAGGCAAGGATGGCGAGCCGGTGGTGCATAGCCAGGGTGCGATAGCGACCGCAGAGGCGGTTGTTTCCGAGTCGCACGATCTTGCTGCGCTACGGGAAAAGTGTGTCGTTTCCCGTCTGGATGCTGCGCAGTGTTATGCCCTGTTCGAGCAGATGGGTCTGCGTTATGGCCCGACGTTCCAGGGTCTCAGCGACCTGCTTGTCGGATCCGCTCAGGCTGTGGCTCGCATTGTGTTGCCCGAGTCGGCTCCGACGGAGGGTTACGGGTTGCATCCCAGTTTGCTGGACGCGGCACTGCAAGCGACGCTGGGTTTGCAAATAGGCTCAGCATCCGGGACGACCGAGGTAACTCCGATGTTGCCGTTCGCCCTGGGTGCTTTGGATGTGTTGCACCCGTGCACGCCGTCGATGTGGGCGGTGGTATGCCATAGCGCCGGCAGCAAAGCTGGCGACGCGGTGCAGCAACTCGATATCGATCTTTGCGACGAGCGTGGCACGGTGTGTGTTCGCTTCGGGCGTTTCAGTCTGAGGCCGATGACGGCCGCTGCCGTGCCGAGCGTGCCGAGGACCGCCGAACGGGCGATCGTGGATGGCGCATTGAGCCAGACACTGTTGTTCCGCCCTGTATGGAATACGCTTCCGGCCACAAAAGCAGCCGATCCCGGCTATGCACGGCATGTCGTGCTGCTGGGTGTGGACGCCGACGACGTGGAGCGTCAGTTGCCGGGCGTCGTCTGCGTACGGCTGACGGCTGAAAATGACGTTGCCAGACGTTTTGGCGCGGCGGCGAATGTCCTGCTGGAACAGCTGCAGGCGTTGAATGCTCAGTCCGGAAAGCGGCTGCTGCAAGTCGTGGTGCATGATCGGGACATGCTGCAGGGTTTGGCTGGCATGTTGCGCACCGCGCAGCTGGAAAATCCGAACGTCACCGGTCAGCTTGTCTGTGTCGAGGCAGGCCAGAATATCGCCCAGGTAGTGCTGGAAAACCGCGGTAGCGATGCGCAATGCGTGCGCTACGTTCATGGCGAACGCCAGGTTGCCGGTTGGAGCGAATACACGGAAGCGGCCGAAGCGCGCTCACCATGGAAGTCTCAGGGCGTCTACCTGATCACGGGTGGCGCCGGTGGCCTGGGTCTGATCTTCGCACGCGACATAGCGACCCGGGCTCGGAATCCTGTGCTGATCCTGACGGGTCGTTCTCCGCTGAACGAGCATATCCAGGCAAATATTCGCCAACTGGAAACGCTTGGCGCCGTAGTGCGCTACCACGCCGTCGACGTCACCGATGCTGTCGCCTTGACGCAGCTGGTACAAGGCATTCCGGAAGAGTTCGAAAGCCTGGACGGTATCGTCCACAGCGCCGGCGTGGTGCGTGATGGTTTTATTGTCAAGAAAACGCAGCAGCAGTTGCGCGAGGTGCTGAGCGCCAAGGTAACCGGCACGCTCAATCTCGACGAAGCCAGTCGCGACATGGCGTTGGATTGTTTTATCTGCTTTTCGTCGATAGCCGGTGCCCTGGGCAATGTGGGACAGGCCGACTATGCGGCGGCGAATGCCTTTATGGACGCCTTCGCGCACCATCGCAGCGATCTGGTCGCGCAAGGCCTTCGTCACGGGCGCACGCTATCCGTGAACTGGCCGCTATGGGATGAGGGCGGCATGCAGGTGGATGCCGCCACGCGCACCATGCTGGCTCAGCAGCTGGGCATGCACGCATTGGCGAGCGACAGCGGCGTGCGAGCTCTGCGACAGGCGATGGCCAGCGAACTGAGTCAGCTTCTGGTCGTTGCCGGTGACTCAGCACGCATTCGTCAGGTGCTGCTGGGCAAGCCACAGGAGGCCGTCTCGGTATCGCCGGTTGCGGTGGTCGACAAGCCTGCTTCGGCGGCAAGTCCAGCCGATCAGACGCTGCCGGAAAAGCTCAAGCGCTCACTCGTCGGGACGGTCTCTTCGCTGATCAAGGTCAAGCCGGAGGATATCGACGGCGAGACGCCCTTGATGGAATACGGGTTCGATTCGATCACGCTGACCGAATTCGGTAACGCCCTGAATCGACAATATCGGCTCGAACTGAAGCCCACGATCTTCTTCGAGTATCCGACATTGGCGGGGCTGGTCGATTATTTGCTGCGCGAACATGCAACGTTGCTGGCACCGCAGTTTGAAGTGGTACGCAGCGTATCTCCCGCGAAGGCTTCGGTTGCAGAGATCTCAGCGCCGATATCGATGCCGGCACCGATGCAAAAGCCACGTCGTGCACGTGGATGGAGCCGATCCGGCACAGTGCCAACGAGCGCCCCGGCGATCGCCGCGCGGTTCGACGTGGCCATCATCGGACTTTCCGGTCGTTACCCCGGTGCCGACGACGTCAACAAGTTCTGGGACAACCTTGTCGCGGGACGCAACAGCGTCTCGGAAGTACCCCCGGAACGTTGGGACAACAGCCTGGTTTTCGACGAGAAAAAGCAGCAGCCCGGCAAGACCTACAGCAAGTGGGCGGGTCTGCTCGATGATGCCGATTGCTTCGATCGACTGTTCTTCAATATCACGCCAGGCGAAGCACAGCTGATCAGCCCGCAAGAACGGCTGTTCATGCAGGAGGTCTACGCGAGCATCGAAGACGCCGGCTATACGCCGGAGGGCCTGTGTCAGAGCAGAAAGATCGGCACGTTCGTCGGCGTCCTGAACGAAAGCTACGCGACCGGGGTACGCTTCTGGTCGATTGCCAACCGCATTTCCTATCTGCTCAATTTCCAGGGCCCGAGCATGGCGGTCGATACCGCATGCTCCTCGTCGCTGACGGCGGTGCATCTGGCGATCGAAAGCCTGCGCAGCGGTGACAGTGAAGTGGCGATCGCCGGCGGCGTAAATCTGCTCGTCACGCCGGATCACATGATCGGTCTGTCGGCGTTGACCATGCTGTCGAGCAACGACCAATGCAAGCCGTTTGCCGCCGATGCCGATGGCTTCGTGGACAGCGAAGCGGTGGGTGCGCTTGTGCTCAAGCCGCTGCAGCGTGCGATTGCCGACGGCGATCATATCTATGGCGTGATCAAGGGCAGCGCGATCAACTCGGGCGGCAAGTCGCATGGCTACATGACGCCCAACCCTAACATGCAGGCGCAACTGGTGAGCGACGCGTTGGAGCGTGCAGGTGTCGATGCACGTGCGGTCAGCTACGTGGAGGCGCAAGGTACGGGTAGCCATATGGGCGACCCGATCGAGATCGCCGGCTTGACCCGGGCGTTCCGAAACTGGACGCAGGACAAGCAGTTCTGCGCCATCGGGTCGGCCAAGTCCAACATCGGTCACAGCGAGAGCGCGAGCGGCTTTGTGGGGATCAGCAAGGTGGTGATGCAGATGAAGCACCGCGCTCTGGTGCCGAGCCTGCATGCCGATGCGCTCAACCCGAACATCCCGTTTGCCGATACGCCCTTTGTCGTGCAGCGGAGTCTGGCCGATTGGCCGCGCCCGAGAGTGAACATCGGCGGTCAGGTGCGCGAGTATCCAAGGATCGCCGGCGTCTCTTCATTCGGCGCTGGAGGGGCGAATGCCCATCTGGTGATCGAAGAATACCTTGCGCCGACCGAGGCGGGCCGGGCTATAGCACAGGCGAACCGTGGGCCCGCCATGGTCGTACTGTCTGCGCGCGACTCCGATCGATTGCAGGAGCAGGTGCAACGCTTGCTGTCGGCCATCGCGCCTCCCGTCGACCTAGCGCTTGCCGATGTGGCCTACACACTGCAAGTGGGCCGTGAAGCGATGGAAGAGCGGCTGGGACTGCTGGTGGATTCGCTTGACGACTTGCGACTCAAGCTTCGTGCCTATGCCGATGGCAAAGCCGACATCGAAGGCGTGTATCGAGGCAAGGCCAAGCGCCATGCCATGGCGCTGTTCTCGGGCGACGAGGACATAAACGATGCAGTCCACGCGTGGGCCGCCAAGGGCAAGTTCGGCAAGTTGCTCGATCTGTGGGTGAGGGGTTTCAACCTCGACTGGAACGCTTTGTATGGGGCAGGCGGCATGGCCCGACCCAGCCGCGTCAGCCTGCCGACCTATCCGTTCGCACGGGAGCGCTACTGGACCGATGTTCCCTATCCGGATGCGCCGGACACGCTTGTCGCCGCAGGTCCGTCATCGGCTCGACGTCATGCCTCGGCGCCCGCCGTGCCACCGGCGCATACCTTCTCCAAGGAGCAAAACCCGGCGCCGGAAGCCAGCCACGAACAACGGATGGTCACTATCTGGCAGGAGTTGTTCGGACGCCCCTCCATCGAGATGGACGATGACTTCTTCGAGCTCGGCGGGCATTCCTTGCTGGCAACGCAGTTGATGTCCAGGATATACACCGAGTTCGGCGTCGAGCTGCCGGTCAGTGCGATCTTCGATGCGCCGATCGTCGCAGCACTCGCCGCAACGATAAAGTCGGCCGGCTCGACGGTGGCAGCTCTACAGGAGATGCCTTCGGTAATCCGGCCCATCGGACGCAATGCACCGCTGCCGCTGTCGTTTGCCCAGCAGCGGCTATGGTTCCTCGACCAGTACGAGGCCCGGCGCGAGATATACAACATCCCGGTGACGGCGCATCTGACCGGTCGCATCGATGTGAATGCGCTGTCTTATACGCTCAACGAGATCGTGCGCCGTCATGAAGCGCTGCGCACCGTGTTTGCGATCGTGGACGATGAGCCGGTGCAGCGCGTCCATCCGGGCTTGCCACTGACGCTGGATGTTGCCGACCTCAGCGGCCTGCTGCCTGCGGAACGCGAGGCGCAGCTGCATCTTCGCGTGCAAGAGGAGACCGTCAAGCCCTTCGATCTGGTCACCGGCCCCTTGATCCGTGCCAGCCTGATCCGGATCACGGAGGTTGATCACACCCTGCTGTTGACGATGCATCACATCGTCTCGGACGGCTGGTCGATGGGCGTCGTGGCGCGGGAAATGGTCGCCTTGTATCGAGCCTTTGTGGAAGGCCTGCCATCGCCTCTACCGGAATTGCCGATCCAGTACGCCGACTTCGCAGGCTGGCAGCGCGATTGGCTGCGTGGCGAGGTACTCGAGCGACAGCTGAGTTACTGGAAGCGTCAGCTGGCCGATAGCCCCAGCCTGCTGGCTCTGCCCACGGATCGACCGCGACCGATGCAGTCGAGCCACATTGGCGCAACGCTGCCGTTCGCGTTGCCGGCCGCGTTGGTATCGGGCCTGCAGGCACTCGGTCGACAGACGCAGAGCACGCTGTTCATGACGCTGTGCGCCGCCTTCAATGTGTTGCTGGCCCGCTATTCGGGGCAGAGCGACATCTGCGTCGGCACACCGATCGCCAATCGCAACCGTGCCGACATCGAGGACCTGATCGGCTTCTTCGTCAACACGCTGGTGTTGCGCACCCAGGTCGATCTCTCGCTCGATTTCAACGGCCTCTTGCAGCAGGTGCGACAGCACACCCTGGATGCCTACGCCCACCAGGATGTGCCATTCGAGCAATTGGTCGAGGTCTTGCAGCCGGAACGTCACACCAGTTACACGCCGTTGTTCCAGGTGATGCTGGTGCTGCAGAACATGCCGATGGGCGAGATGGCCATGCCTGGCCTGTCGATGACCATGCGGGAAAGCAAGGGCGCCACGGCCAAGTTCGACCTGACGCTCATTTTGACCGAGGGTGAGGAGGGATTGTTCGGCTGTTTCGAATACAGCACCGAGCTGTTCGAGGCGCATACGATCGAGCGCATGGCCGGTCACTTCACCCGATTGCTGCAGGCGATCCTGGCAAACCCAGGCTGTGCCGTCGGCCGATTGCCGATGCTGGATGAAACCGAACGCCAGCAACTGCTCCATACCTTCAACGACACCGGCATGGTCTCAGCGGGTATCCATCCGGGTATGCAGACGCTGCACGAGTTGTTCGAGGCACAAGTAGCACGGACACCGGATCGGATCGCGGTGACGTACGAGGATGTCTCGTTGAGTTACGCGGAACTCAATGCGCAGGCCAACCGCCTGGCACGTCATCTGCGCGAACTGGGCGTAGGGCCGGATGTGCTGGTGGGCCTGTGCGTGGAACGTTCGGTAGCGATGATCGTCGGGCTGCTGGGGGTATTGAAGGCCGGTGGTGCCTATGTGCCGCTGGATCCGACCTATCCGGCCGAACGCCTGAGTTACGCCTTGACCGACAGTGCGCCGGTCGCGGTGATCGTCGACGGCAAGGAAAACCTGCAGCAGTCCGTGCAGGATATCTTGCAAACCTCGTCGGCACCCGTGATTGATCTACGCAACGATGCCGCTGCGTGGGCGCATGCGGATGCGAGCAATCTCGCCAACACTTCTATCGGGCTGCAACCGCATCACCTGGCTTACATCATCTATACCTCGGGTTCGACCGGTAAACCCAAGGGCGTCATGGTCGCGCACGGCAACGTGGTGCGGCTGCTCTCGGCCACGGACCACTGGTATGGTTTTGGCGGGGACGATGTGTGGACGTTGTTCCATTCCTATGCCTTCGATTTCTCCGTGTGGGAGATCTGGGGCGCCCTGGCCTATGGTGGAAAGCTGGTGGTCGTTCCACAGGGCGTAACCCGCTCGCCTTCGGACTTCTACGAGTTGTTGTGCACGCAAGGCGTCACGGTACTCAACCAGACACCCAGTGCATTCCGGCAGCTGATCGCAGCGCAGGGCGACAGCACCCGGACGCACTGCTTGCGTTACGTCATCTTCGGCGGAGAGGCGCTCGAACTGAGTACGCTCAAACCGTGGTACGAGCGGCCAGCCAATGCAGCAACACGCCTGGTCAACATGTACGGCATCACGGAAACCACGGTGCACGTGACCTATCTGCCGATCGAGCCGGCCGATGCCCATCGTGCCGGTCCTAGTCCGATCGGCCGTCAGATTCCCGATCTGCTGATCTATGTGCTGGATACCCATCGCGAACCGGTACCACTCGGTGTGGCCGGCGAATTGTATGTGGGTGGCGCCGGTGTGGCGCGGGGCTACCTCAACCGACCGGAGCTGACGGCCGAGCGTTTCATGGCCAACCCGTTTGTCGATGATCCGCAGGCGCGTCTCTACAAGACCGGCGATGTCGGCCGCTGGCTGGCCGATGGCAGTATCGAATACCTGGGACGCAACGATGAACAGGTCAAGATTCGCGGCTTCCGCATCGAGCTGGGCGAAATCGAAGCGCGCATCGCCGATCATCCCGCGGTAAGCGAGGTGGTGGTGCTGGCGCGCGAAGACCAGCCGGGCGACAAGCGACTTGTCGCCTATGTGGTGGCACGGACGGGACAAGCCTTGCCGGATGAAGCACAGCTACGCGCCACGGTGGGCAAGACATTGCCCGAGTACATGGTGCCGAACCATTTCGTGATGCTCGAGCGCATGCCGTTGACAGCCAATGGCAAGACCGACCGCAAGGCGTTGCCGATCCCTGGCACGGCGCGTAGCGACGAGAAATACGTCGCGCCGCGCACGTCGACGGAAGAAATCATTGCCGGTATCTGGGCGGAGGTCCTCAAGCTGGACAAGGTCGGGGTCCATGACGACTTCTTCGCATTGGGCGGTCATTCGTTGCTCGCCATTGCCCTGATCCAGCGGATGCGTCGCGTCGATCTTTCGGTCGATATCCGGACTTTCTTTGTCGAGCCGACGGTAGCGGCGCTGGCGCTGGCTACACAAAAAGGTGGCGCCGACATCGTGGTGCCCGCCAATGGTATTCCGCAGGAGTGCGCGCATATCACGCCGGACATGGTGACTCTGGCGACGCTGGATAGCGCGGACATTGCCGCCATCGAAGCGGGCGTGCCGGGAGGCGCTGCCAATATCAAGGACATCTATCCGCTGTCGCCGGCGCAGGAGGGCATTTTCTTCCATCACCTGATGGCCGAAGAGCGCGATGCGTACGTGATGGAAATGCTCTGGGCGTTCGAAACACGCGGTCATCTGGATGCATTCGCATCGGCGCTGGAGACGGTTATCGCCCGGCACGACGCCTTCCGTACTGCCATCGCGTGGGAGGGATTGGCCGAACCGATGCAGGTGGTCTGGCGACGGGCGCCGCTGATCCTCGAAGAAGTCGAGCTGGTGCAGGACGACGACGTGGCCGCGCAACTGAGGGCGCGCTACAACCCGCTGAACTATCGCCTCGATGTGCGTCAGGCGCCCTTACTCAGGTGCTTTGTCGCCGAGGATCGGGTGCATGGCCGTTGGCTGATGCAGATCATGTTGCATCATCTGATCGACGACAATACGTCGCTCAAGCTGTTGATGGACGAGCTCAGGACCATCCTGCACGGCCATGAAATCACGTTGCCTGAGCCGCTGCCGTTCCGAAACTTCGTGGCCCAGGCCCGATCCGGCGTAAGCCAGGCGGAGCACGAGTCGTTCTTCCGTTCGATGCTGGCGCAGGTCGACGAACCGACCGCACCCTTCGGCCTGTTGAACGTACAGGGAGATGGCGCGGATATTGCCGAAGCACAACAACAGGTCGATCCCGCGCTGGCAAGTCGCTTGCGCCAGTTGGCGCGCAAACTGGGCGTGAGCGCAGCCAGCCTGATGCATCTGGCATGGGCGCAAGTGCTGTCGCAGCTTTCGGGGCGGCAGGATGTAGTGTTCGGTACGGTGCTGTTCGGACGTATGCAAAGCGGCGAAGGTTCGGATCGGGTACTGGGCATATTCATCAATACGTTGCCGGTATGCATACAGACGGGCACGAAGTCCGTGCTCGACGGCGTGCGCGATACGCACGTGCTCCTGACTCAACTGCTGCGCCATGAACATGCATCGCTGGCGCTGGCTCAGCGCGCTAGCGGCGTGGTGGCGCCGACACCGCTGTTCTCGTCGCTTTTCAACTACCGCCATAACGTCGGCGCGGACTCGGTACTGACCGAAGCGTTGCCCGGCATGCAGCTGCTCAACGTGAAGGAGCGCACCAATTATCCTTGCATGATGTCGGTGGACGATGCTGGCGACGGGTTTGGCCTGGCCGTTCAGATCTCGGATGTCGAGCGCGCACGACGGGTGTGCCGCTACATGCACACGGTACTGGAACACCTGGCCGATACGCTGGAGTCCAGCCCGGATGCGTCTATTGAAAGTCTGGGAGTCATGCCACCGGCGGAACGGCAGCAGTTGCTGCATGCATGGAATGACACGGCGACGATCTCCACGGAGACGATCCGTCCGCAGACCCTTCAGGCGTTGTTCGAGGCACAGGTAGCACGTACACCGGACAGCATGGCAGTGATGCACAACGGCGTCGCGCTCAGCTATGCGGATCTTAATCGGCAAGCCAATCAGCTGGCCCATCACTTGCGAAGCCTGGGCGTCGGACCGGATGTGCTCGTGGGGGTATGCATGACGCGTACGCCTGATTTGATCGCCTGCCTGCTCGGCGTGTTGAAGGCCGGTGGCGCCTATGTGCCGCTGGATCCTGCCTATCCGGCAGGGCGAATCGCGACCATGCTGGTCGATGCCCAGCCGCGGGTGTTGCTGACACAGCAGCATCTGTCATCGGATCTGCCGTCGGTGGAAGGCATGACAGTGTTCTGCATCGATGCGGAAGCCGCGCTATTGGCCGGCTGTCGCGACGATAACCCTGCCGCTGTCGCTGTCGGCGACCATCTGGCGTACGTGATCTACACGTCCGGCTCGACCGGCAAACCCAAAGGTGTGGCGATCCAGCACCGCAATGCCACCACGTTCATTCATTGGGCTCTGGCCACGTTCGACGGCGACAGTCTCGACAAGGTGCTGGCATCGACCTCGATCTGCTTCGACCTTTCCATCTTCGAGATCTTCGGCCCGTTGAGCCGGGGTGGTTCGTCCTGGCTGGTCGATAATATTCTCGATTTCGCGGAGCGTGCGGACACGCTGCCGGTCACCCTGATCAACACCGTGCCCTCGGCGATGGCGGAAGTGCATCGGAGCAAGACGCTTCCCGCTTCGGTGAAGATCATCAACCTGGCCGGCGAGGCGTTGTCCAACATGCTGGTGCAGTCGCTCTACCGGCAGGCATCGGTCGAGAAGATCTACAACCTGTATGGCCCCTCGGAAGACACAACGTATTCGACCTTCACCCTGGTGGAGCGGGGCTCGACCATGCCAGTGTCGATCGGTCGTCCGATCGCCAATACGCAGACGTACATTCTCGACGCCCGAGGGGAGCCGGTTCCGATGGGCGTCGCCGGTGAGTTGTTCATCGCTGGCGAGGGACTGTCGCGTGGCTATCTGAAACGGCCCGAGCTGACTGCGGAGAAGTTCGTCCCCAACCCCTTCAGCGCTACGCAGGGCGCACGCATGTATCGCACCGGCGACCTGGTTCAATATCGGGCGGATGGCCAGATCGAGTATCTGGGACGCATCGATCACCAGGTCAAGATTCGCGGCTTCCGCATCGAACTGGGCGAGATCGAGGCCGCATTGCAAGCCTTGGCTAGCGAGGTCGTGGTGCTGGCGCGCGAGGACAGCGTCGGCGACAAGCGGCTTGTCGCCTACCTGGTTGCGCATGACGGACAACCCCTGCCGGACGAGGCGCACCTGCGCACGATGCTGTCGCAGACGCTTCCCGAGTACATGGTGCCGAGTTATTTCATCACGCTCGACCACATGCCGTTGACACCCAATGGCAAGGTCAATCGTGGCGCGTTGCCGGCCCCGGACATGACGCGAAGCGATGAAGGTTATGTCGCGCCACGCACGCCGGCCGAAGAAATCATGGCAGGCATCTGGGCGGAGGTTTTGAAGCTGGATAAGGTGGGTATCCACGACGACTTCTTCGCGTTGGGCGGCCATTCGCTGTTGGCGACGCAGTTGATGTCGCGGATACGGCGCGCGCTGCAGGTCGATATGCCTTTGCGTGCCTTGTTCGACGCGCCGTCGATCGTCATGTTGATGCGCAAGATGGTCGACGCCGAGGCCGGAATCGGTGCACCACCGCTGCAGCGGGCAAATCGCGACGCACCGCTGGCCTTGTCGTTCGCCCAACAGCGCCTGTGGTTTCTGGATCAACTGGATCGCCAGAGCGCGCTCTACAACATCCCGGTAGCGCTGCGCCTGAAGGGGCATCTCGATGTGGTTGCCCTGGCTCGCACGCTCAACGAGATTCTGCGTCGCCATGAAGCGTTGCGTACCTGTTTTGCCGACGACGATGGATCGCCGGTACAAGTGGTCATGTCCTGCGTGGACTTGCCGTTGGCCATCAGCGACCTGTCGGACCTGCCGGTAAAGGAGCGGGGAGTCGAGGCACAACGATTGCTGATGGAGGAAGCGCAAACGCGGTTCGATCTCGAGGCAGATCTGCTGATTCGCGGTGCCTTGCTGCGACTGGACAAGGAAGAACATGTCCTGCTGCTGACGATGCACCATATCGTCTCGGATGGCTGGTCGATGGGCGTGGTCGTTCGGGAAATGGCTGCGCTGTATCCGGCGTTCACGGAGGGCAGGCCATCGCCGTTGGCGGAACTACCGATCCAGTACGCCGATTTCGCCCAGTGGCAGCGCGAATGGCTGCGAGGCGAGGTACTGGAACGACAGCTGAGCTACTGGAAGCGTCAGCTGGCCGATAGCCCCAGCCTGTTGGCCTTACCGACCGACCGGCCGCGCCCGGCGCAATCGAGCCATATCGGTGCGACGCTGCCGTTCGAGTTGCCGGCGACGCTGGTATCGGGTCTGCAGATGTTGAGCCGGCGGACCCAGAGCACGCTATTCATGACGCTGTGCGCTGCCTTCAATGTGCTGCTGGCCCGTTATTCGGGGCAGAGCGACATCTGCATCGGCACGCCGATCGCCAATCGCAACCGGGCCGAGGTCGAGGACCTGATCGGCTTCTTCGTCAACACGCTGGTGTTGCGCACCCAGGTGGATCTGTCGCTCGATTTCCACAGCCTGTTGCAACAGGTGCGACAGCACACGCTGGATGCCTACGCGCACCAGGATGTGCCGTTCGAGCAACTGGTCGAAGCCTTGCAGCCAGAACGCCATACGAGTTACTCGCCACTGTTCCAGGTGATGCTGGTGCTGCAGAACGTACCGATGGACGAGCTGGCGCTGCCCGGTCTGTCGATGAACCTGCTGGCTCATGAAAGTGCCCTGGCCAAGTTCGACATCACGCTGACCTTGACCGAGGAGCGTGATGGTTTGCACGGCACTTTCGAATACAGCACCGAGCTGTTCGATGCGCGCACGATCGAACGCATGGCCAGTCACTTCACCCGGTTGCTGCAGGCGATCGTGGCCGAGCCGGATCGTGCCGTCGGTCAGCTGGCCATGTTGGGCGAGGCCGAACGCCATCAACTGGTCGATACCTTCAATGCCACCGATACGGTGTACCCGAATATCCAGACGCTGCACGAGCTGTTCGAGGCACAGGTAGCGAGGACACCCAACCAGGTGGCGGTGATAGCCGAGGACGTGTCATTGAGTTATGCGCAGCTCAATGCCCAGGCCAACCGCGTGGCGCGTCATCTGCGTCAGCTGGGCGTGGGACCGGACCTGCTGGTGGGGCTGTGCGTGGAGCGTTCGGTGGCGATGATCGTCGGTATGCTGGGCATATGGAAAGCCGGCGGCGCCTATGTGCCGCTCGATCCCGCTTATCCGACGGAACGGTTGGCCACGATCCTGGACGATGCCAAACCGGCGGCGGTCCTGACCCAACAGCATGTGCTCGATCGCTTACCGACGTTACCGGGCTCGCCGGTGTTCTGTCTGGATGGCGATGAAGGCACGTTGCGCAGCTATGCGGACGACAATCTGGACAAGCAGACGTCGGCGGCCCATATGGCTTATGTGCTCTACACCTCCGGCTCCACCGGTAAGCCCAAGGGTGTGATGGTGGCGCACGGCTCGTTGTCGAACTACGTGTGGCACGCGGTACGCGAGTACCTGAGCGGGGACATCGTCGGCTCGGTGGTGAGTTCGCCGCTGGGCTTCGATGCAACGGTCACGACCTTGCTGCCACCGTTGATGGTGGGTAAGCCGATGCTGCTGCTGGCCGATGACGAGCGGACCTTGCCGCAGCTATCGGCACGTTTGTTTGCCTCGGGCGCACCCTGGTTGTTCAAGATCACCCCGGCACATCTGGAAGCGCTGTCCTATATGGATCGCGCTGAAGCCATGGGTGAAGCGGCCCATTGCATCGTGATCGGCGGCGAGCAGCTCACGCTGGCGACCTTACGTCGCTGGAAGGGTGAATTGCTGCCGGCGGCAACCTTCGTGAACGAGTACGGCCCAACCGAGGCGACAGTGGGCTGCAGCATCTGGCGGCTCTCGGACGTGGCGGTGCTGGAGACGCTAGAGGGTGTGGCAGCACCGATCGGAAGGGCAATCGGCAATACCCGGCTGTATGTGCTGGGCGAGGGCATGCAGTTGCAGCCCATGGGCAGCGTGGGTGAGCTGTATATCGGTGGTGACGGCGTGGCGCTGGGCTATCTCGGTCGCGCAGCACTTACTGAAGAGCGTTTCATCGCGGATCCGTTTACTGACAAACCAGGGGCGCGTCTCTATCGCACGGGCGATCTGGTTCGTTACCGGGCCGACGGCGAGCTGGAATTTCTGGGCCGTGGCGATGATCAGGTCAAGCTGCGCGGTTTCCGGATCGAGCTGGGCGAGATCGAGCAACAACTAGCTGCTCTGGCCGAGGTGCAGGCGGCGACGGTGATGCTGCGTGAAGACGTCCCGGGCGAGAAGCGATTGGTGGCGTACGTAGTGCCGTCGCAGGACCGCGGGCAGGTGGCTGCCTATCGCGCCGGCCTGGCACAACGGCTGCCGGACTACATGCTGCCCAGCAGCTATGTGATCCTGGAGGCGTTGCCGCTTACTGTAAACGGCAAGGTGGATCGCAAGGCGCTTCCGGTACCGGACCTGACGCAAAGCGATGCCGCACATCTCGCCCCGCGTACACCGACCGAGCAGATCATCGCCGATATCTGGGTCGATGTGCTGAAGGTGAAGCAGATCAGCGTGTCCGATGATTTCTTCAGGCTCGGCGGACACTCTTTGCTGGCGGTGCAGCTGATGTCGCAGCTGCGCAAGCGGGCTGGCATCGATCTGGAGCTGCGCCATCTGTTTACCCATCCGACGCTGGGTGCCTTGGCGGCGTTTGTCGATGCAAGCAAGCCGCCGTCCCGGCATCCGAACCTGGTACCCATTCGACCCCACGGTCACGCGACGCCGCTGTTCCTGATTCATCCCATTGGCGGGGAGGTCCAGTACGCGTTCGATCTGGCAAGACATCTGGATGCCGATCAGCCGGTGTATGCCATGGCAGCGAGTGGTATCGCCGCGGGTGAAACACCTCAGGCAAGCATTGTCGACATGGCGCGCACTTACCTGGAAGCCATGCGGCAGGTGCAAGCTTCCGGCCCGTATCTCATTGCGGGCTGGTCGCTGGGCGGAATGATTGCGTACGAAATCGCCCATCAACTGCTTGCGGTGGGGGAGACCGTCAACTTTGTGGGAATGATCGATACGGGCAGCAGCCCCTATTTGCGGGCTCAGCTACGCGCGGCAGATATTTCCGAGTTCGACGAATGCAGCGCATTGATGCACTGGGTTGTCGACCTGCACCCGGTGGGCCGCGACGTACGGCAGCATTCCGCTTATGGTGAATTGACCGAACTGGCGGACCGCAGGGACGTCGACGCCATGGTCGCCCTATGTCAGCGCGAAGCACTACTGCCCGAGCATCTCGATATGCCGCTGGTACGGCGAATCCTGGCTGTCTACCGCGCCGGTGGCAAAGCGGCCGAGCAATACGCGGCACCACCGGCGGCGGTCACCGTGACATTCTTTGCCGCCGACCGTAACGAAGGCGAAGACGTGACGTTCGGATGGCGCGATGTACTAAAGAATCGTCTGGAGGTGATGAGTATCGGTGGCAGCCATCTGTCCATCGTAAAGCCGCCCCTCATCGAAACATTGGCACGCGAGATCTCAGGCCGGCTCAGACGTCGTTCCCAGAGCGCGGAATTGTCGCTTGCATAAGTTCACTCTTGCACTTTAGGAAAGCCATCATGAACACGAACGCTGAAGCCTCTGAATTGGATGTGGAAGACGTGGGCGAGCTCAAGTATTCGCGCACGGTCGACGATCTGCCCGGCCCGAAGGGGTTGCCGTTCTTCGGCAACCAGCTGCAGATGCGTGGGCAGCAATGGCATTTGAAGCTTGCGAAGTTCATCCGCGAATTCGGGCCGATCTATCGCCTGAATGCGTTCGGCATCCCGATCGTGGTCGTCTCGGACCGCGCGGCCATCAGCAGCTTGCTGAAAGAGCGCCCTGACGGCTTCGAGCGCAACCGGGGCCTTCGGGCGCGGATGAACGAGCTGAAGGTGGGCGGCGTGTTTACCGCCGAGGGCGATGACTGGCGCAAGCAGCGCAAGCTGGTCATGGGTGGCCTGAGCTTCGACGTCATCCACAACTTCTTTCCCACCATGGGAGATATGACCGAGCGCATGCTGCAGCGCTGGAAGGCCGCCTTGGCAGCTGGCAAACCCGTTGACCTGCGTCGCGACCTGAAGGCGCTGGCGCTGGACATCATCGTCGGCATCGCCATGGGTTACGACCTTGGCGTGGTCAATGACGACGACAACCAGTTGCAGCACAATCTGGATAACCTGCTGGAGCGTCTTGCCAGCCGCGGCACCGCGCTATACCCGTACTGGCATCATTTCAAGCTGCCGGTGGACCATGCGGCCGACAAGTCCGCGACCGATGTCGAGCAGACGGTACTCGGATTCATCACGAGCACACGCGAACGCCTGAAGCAGCATCCGCATCTGCGCGACAAGCCGGCCAACATGCTGGAGGCCATGATTGTTGCGAGCGAGGACCCCGATTCGGATTTTACCGACCAGGAACTCATCAGCAACGCGATCGCCAGCGTGGTGGGCGGGATCGACACCACGGCCAACTCGATCGCCTGGATGATCAACATGCTGGCGAAAAATCCAGACGCTGCCGCCAGGCTGACGGCCGAAGTCGACGCGGTTCTGGGCGATGCGCTGTTGTCGCGTGAGTGGGAGCAGATGAAACAGCTTCCCTATCTGGATGCGGTGCATAACGAAACCCAGCGGCTAAGGTCGGCGACACCCTTCCTTGGCTTCATCAGCAAAAGCGACTGCGTCATCCTCGATACCTTTATTCCCAAAGGCATGGTGATCTTCGTGCCGACGAACTTCGGTGACGGGCTGGACGACGCGCATTTTCCACAGCACGAACTCTTCCAGCCCGAACGCTGGATCTTCGAGCAGAAGCCGCATCGGGACGACGATCCTTCACGCAAGGTTTTCCCGTTCGGTGGCGGTGCACGCTTGTGCCCCGGTCGCTTCCTGGCCCTCACGGAGATCAAGGTCGTGGTATCGATGATCATGCGTAACTTCGAGCTGGAGTTCGATACCAGTGCGCCGCCGGTCCTGCAGGTCATGAATTTCTTCATGGGGCCCAGCGCGGTGCCTGTGCGGTTGAAATCCCGTGTTTAGTGCTGGCGCCGCAGCGCGAGGAATATCGCCTTGAACTCGAATGATGCCGGCCTCTATTTCCGGGTAGCCAGGAAAGTCCTGAATGTCTCGTTCCCCTTGATGGGGGCGATGCTCGGGAATCTGATCATGATGCTTGTCGATCGCATCTGTCTGGCGCGATATTCGAGCGACACCCTGGTCGCCTCCGGTCCGGCCATCCATACCGCGATGGCGATCGTTACCTTCTTTACCGGGTTTGCAGGCTTTTCGAGGTCGTGCGTCGCGCAGGCGTTCGGGCGGTCGGGGCAGGGGCAGGCGGCGTATCAGGCTGCGGTGGGCATTCTGGTTGGCGCCGGGCTGGCCACCATTCTGCTCTTAATGGCGCCGCTTATTGAGCTGATTCCCTTCCTGAGTAACCGGCCTGCAGCGATTACCCATCTGGAGTCGCAGTTCCTCTACTGGTCGGCCTACTTTGGCAGCGTCATGACGTTGAACATGGCGCTTTCGTCCTATTTCAGCGGGATCGGTAAAACGCGGGTGACCTTGATCGTCGGGCTGATCGGCCAGCTGGTATCCATCTTCATGATTATCGGCCTGGTATTTGGCAAGTACGGCTTGCCCGAGCTCGGCATGCGCGGCTCGGCTCTTGGAACCTTGTCCGGCACGCTGATCATGCTGGTTTGCTATCTGGCCTATATGCCCAGAGACGTCTGGGGTCATCTGAAAGGGTTGATACTCAAACGCAGCGACTCGGTCGGGAGCGAGTTTCTCTCACGCGTAAGAAAGGGCTTTACCATCGGTGGTTCGGCTGGCATCACCAATCTTGGAAGCGCGGCATTTGTCTGGATTGTGGCCGGCCTGGGGACGATCGGGCTGGCTGCCAACAACGTCAATTTGACCGTCAACTATATCGGTGGCGTTCCGCTTATTGGCTTAGGCATTGGGTGCAGCGTGTTGTGTGGAAATGCGCTCGGGCAAGAAGACTATCCGCAGATACCCAGAATTCTTTTCGTTACGATGGCGATCGAGTTGACCTACGTCGCCATCATCGCCTTTTTCCAGATAGTGACGCCGACGCTGTTGTTGACCCCGTTCGGGCTGCCCGACAAACCTGAAGAGATCCGGCAGGTATCCGTGGCGACCGCGCGCGTGCTATGGGTCTACACGGTCGCATTTGCATTCTCCATGACCGGCGGTGCGGTACTGGAAAGTTTCGGCCTGACGAGATTTCTGTTCAGCACCCGCATCGTGCTGCTGTGGGTACTGAGCATTCCGGTGACCTATGCGATCACCGCGGCTCACCTGGGTAACGCAAGCTTCCTGCCGACCTGCTGGGTCGTCGGCTCGATTTTCGAGGCGTCCATTGGGGCTATGTACTTCTGGCGTATCTGGTTGGCGGTAAGGAAGCGTCAGAATGGCATCGTGCTGGCACAGCCGGCGACCCCATGACGTTCGAGACGGAGGTCCGTTTGCAAAGCCCTGTGATGTCACCGGAGCGCTGGTTCAAGCGTTATGGCCAAAGCGCCGCTGTACATCGTCGCCTGGTGTGCTTCCACCATGCGGGCGGCGGCCCTTCGTTGTTTCGGGAATGGCACAAGGATTTTCCTCCGCATACCGAAGTACTGGCCGTAGCCACCCCAGGGAGGGAAACGCGTTTCAAGGAGAAACCGGTGACCGATATGCGTGTCCTGGTGGATATGCTGGTGCAAGTCTTACCACTGGACCTGCCTTTTGCGTTCTTTGGCCATAGTCTCGGCGCCGTGATCGGTTTCGAATTGGCCCGTCAGCTGCACGAGCGCGGACAGCCCGTTCCAGAACGCCTGTTTGTATCGGCGTCGCCCGCGCCGCACCTTTGCCGCAGGGAGATATCGCGCGCGCGACTTGGCGACACGGAGCTGTTGCAACTGCTGGAACGCTTCGGAGGCACGCCCATGGAGGTGCTCGAACATCCCGAACTTCGCCAGATCGTGCTATCGACCCTGCGCGCCGATTTCAATCTGATCGACGAATACAGCGTGCCGGATGACTGCGCGATGCGTCTTCCCATAACGGCGTACGCAGGCATCGACGACAGCCACATCAGTCTCGACAGGATTCAGGCCTGGGAGCGTTGGGCAACGGATGGCTTCAGCTGCCATGCGTTCGCGGGCGATCATTTTTACCTGCTCCGGGATCGCAGGGCGCTGACTGCCAGCATGCTCACAGTCTGGGGGAGATGAAGCAGGATCAGGCTTCGGTAAACGGTGCGCCTTGCCGGCGCCGATAGGCTTGATGAAAGCCTGCCGTGTGGTGCAGTTGTTCGCCTTCCACGAGGTTTTCGTCGGAAACGACACGGCCGAGGAAAAACATGTGCGAGCCGATCTCCTGGCTGTGCACGATGCTCAGTTCCCGAATACGCAATGCCGTCGCGACTGCGGGAATGGCAAACTCTCGCGACAGTCGAGCGGAAATCGGAAGTGCATTCCAGTCCGCGGGCGGCTGCTTATGGTGCTCGCTGAACTGGTAGACGACCTTCTTCATCGTCGCTGGGACGTCCGACAACGCCACCCGGCGTGCCTCGCGCATGACTGACATGGAAACATTGGTGCTACGCAGTCCGAGCGAAAAGAGCCCACTGCGCTGCAGCGGCCCGATCAGATCCATCGGAAAGATATTCCGGTGCCCCGGCGCGTCGACGGAAACAAGAACGACCGGGCGCGGACACAGATAGGCAATCATCAGCTGCTGTACCGCGGCAGCGTCCATGGCCAAGTGATGCGGCGCGCGGCTTTTCGACATGGCACGACTCTGAAGCCAGGCGTTCCACGGGCGTCGCGGCCAGCCGAGGCAGCGTTGTTCGCCGTTGGCGACGTGATACAACGTAAGCGACGTCTCTTCCGCGTCGACTGATGCCGTACGCACCAGTCGCAATACGCCAAGCAGTTGTCCGGTCGAGCTATCGCGATATTCAAGTACAGGACGTTCGCCCGCATCGAGACTGGTCGCGATCGTCAGCGGCTTGAGCGAAGCGACGGTGTGATCGGCGGTGACATCCGCCGATTGGCCATCCCAATGCAAGGTGGCGGTGACTGCCTGTTGCGGAGGGGCTACGGCAATCGTGGACCATTGCGGCAGGGGGCGAACCAGCGGTCTTATCCAGTCCTTCCGCATCTCAGACGCGCCGAAACAGCAGGAACATATAGAGGTCGGTGGCCAGCCCCAAACCCCGTGGGCTGAGCCGTTCCAAGCGGAAGTAGGGTAACGCGGCGCGCGCCACCACGCGCGGGGCAAAGCGATGGATGCGACTTTCGCTCGAAATGGCGTAGCGACCATGTCGCACCAGATTCATGACATTCGCCCGCCACCAGCCGTAGCGCACGTCACCGAGATAGTAGGGGTTGAGCATGCTGGCCAGGACGAACCCGCCCTGGTGCACCACGTGCGACAGATCTTCAAAGAGCGAGGTGTGATCCTCGAAATGATTGAGGACCGCAAAGTTCGCCGTGACCCCTTGCACCTTGCAGGTCAGGGGCGGGGCCGTTGCAATCACCGTCTTGCGGGCGATTTCGTCACGGCAGTGCTGCGCCAGATACTCGCCCATCGCTGCCGAAGGCTCATACACGAAGGTCAGGTGACCATTGGCGGCATACGTCTTCGCATCGATACCGGTGCCGGCGCCAAAATCGAGTACATCCGCACCCTCGGGCAGCAGATCCAACGCCATCTTCAGGAACCTGTCGCGTACCGCCTGATCCCGGGGCGAGGTCTGAATGAATTTGTGGTACTGCTCGCCAACATGCATGCGGCCGACTACCTCAAGCGTCTCGTCCGCGTGAGTGCCGGGCAGGCGATGAAAGGTTGCCTCAGGGGCTGGTCATCATCGCCGAGAGGCCTTGATTGAGCGCCGGGTCGTGAACGACAAAGAAGAGGCCGCCACGGCCGTTCTGTGACGCCTTGCAGTTGCCGCTGAGCGCGCCGTCCTGGTTCATGTCGCCGAAAATAACCTCGTCGCTGCCGCTGTCGGTGCTTATGCCCACCTTGGCGTGATTGTGATTGTCGCTGGCGCCACCCTCCAGGCCGAACGGAACACCGTCCCATTGGCCGCTGGTGGCATTGACCACCGCGCCGGGTTTGCCCAGGCTCGCATCCCAGCAGCCGATCGGCGTCGACGCCGTGGTGTCCGGAATCTGCCCGGGATTCGCCCACCAGTTGGCCACCTTCAGCGAGGTTCCGCCCAGGACGGCGGAGACCATCTGCCATGGCGGCACGTGCAGGGCGGACGGCTTGGAAATCATCTCCACGCCGCTCGACAACATGTCATTGGATACGGCAGTGCTGCTGGACTTCTTGCCAAGCATGGCCACCAGCGACTGGATATCCGCCGGGCCGCCGTTGGAGACGATCTGCGCATCGGTCGGATCGGTCGCCACGCTGGCATTGCCCAGCGCCTTGATAACTTTGGCCAGATCGTCGTGGGTCAGGCGCAGGGCGAAGAAATGCTGGCTGAACTTGATGTTGTTGTCGTTGGATACGCAGCCGAGCGTATTGCCGGCCGCCCGAGGTTGAGCCGCGCTGCCCGAACCGGGCCATGACGGCGTGGTGACTTGCAGAAGTATTCCGTTGCCGTCGTCGTCCCAGGCCACCATGCCCTTCGAATGCGCCCAGGGTGCCGAGCACTCCTGGTTGCAGCCAGGTATTTGCGGGTCGTTGTAGAACTGGTCGTTCCAGACGACGTAGTAGTACTTACCCGTGTATATCTGCCCGAAGGTGGCGCCCAGCGGATCGTCGGCACTTTGTCCCAGGCAGGTGGCGCCCTTTGTCAGGCTGCCTTCGTCGTCGGTGGCGAATACGAACTGTTGGCCGACGTCGCGCGTGGATGGCGTGCCGCCGAAGGGGCAGGTTTCCTGCTGAGCGGCTCCGCACAGTGGGAACGCCTTGGCGTTGAACTTGAAGACAAACCACCAGTTGACCGGATGGTCCGCGGAAGACAGGGGCGAGGGGGTTGAGCTGGAAAGCGCCTGCCTGGCAAGGGCGCTGGATGACTGAACGCGCGAAACGGGTTGCGTTGTACAACCCCATAGCGCCATCCATAGCGCCATCAGGATTACCCAGGAGAACCGACGGATGTTCATGATTCTTCTCCTCCGGAGCTGTGTAGCGAAATCCTTGTAGGAGCGACTTCAGTCGCGACCATTCAGCGCGAGGTATCAACGGTCGCGACTGAAGTCGCTCCTACAAACTAGCCGGATTTTTGGGGTTCCTCGGCTTGTCGAGGTCCTGAAAGTCGAGAGTATCTCTATCGCTTATGTCAATCCGGCAACAACCCAAGCGTCCTGGCTTCGTAGATCGCCTCGGCCTTGGAGGTGACCTTGAGCTTGCTATAGATGCGCCGCACGAACGAACGCACAGTGAAATGCGACAGCTGCATGAGCCGCGCGATTTCCTGTGCTGTGAAACCTTTGGTAATGAGATCGAGCACTTCCTTCTCGCGCCCCGATAACAGCTGGGGCGAAGCTGCGAGTTCTTGCGTAACGCCCGCACCGGCCATGCCTTGTCGAAATCGAGCGAGAATCTGCCGCGCGATGATCGGACTGATCGGGCTGCCGCCACTGGCCACGCTACGGATTTCCTCGACTATCCTGGCCGGTGAGCTGTCCTTGAGCAGATAGCCGGCGGCACCGGCTTCGATCGAGCGCATGACGTGTGTTTCGTCGCCAAAATGGGTGCTGACCAGAATGCTGCAGCTCGGCCATTGCGATGCGGCCGCTCGGATGACATCGATCCCCGAACCATCGGGCAGTCCCAGGTCGACCAATAGCACGTCCACCGGTGGTCCTTGCAATATCGCCAGACCTTGCGCGCGCGTACCGGCCTGCCTGGCCAGACGCATATCCGCCGCGGCGCCTATTGCCTGGCTTATGGCCAGACAAAAATCTGGATCGTCCTCGACGATCGCGATATTAATCAGTGGCGGATTTGAATCAATGCTCGCGGCTTCCATTAGTCAATAAATATACGGCGGATTTCCATTGCCAATTGTAGCGCCTTTGTTCTACAGACAATGCCATGGTTATAAATCAAATTCCTGCCGGTCAGGGAAACGGGTTAACCGGTTTTCCCACTTGCAGCTATTGGTCGCATGGCTACAGGCAATCTTTCGGGCGGCCGTCATCAGGGGGTAAAAACCATGTCGCAAATCATTGGTGGTTGGGGCGAGTTCAATTATGACGTATCGGCCGAAGCCAAGGCCGTACTCACCGAGGCCCTGGGCGGCCTGGTGGGCGTCAAGTATGTGCCCTTGGCCGTTGCCACCCAGGTGGTGGCAGGGACGAACTACTGCTTCCTTTGCACCGGCACGAGCACTTCCTTGCCGTCGCCGAGCTTTCCGGCGCTGCTTTATGTGTACAAGCCGCTGTCGGGTGACGCGCATCTTACCGCGCTCAACCCTATCCGGCCCTGATCGCAGCCGTAGGCTGCAAGGCGCTTATTCCGCGGCGAATGTCACCGTTCGCCGCGTCAGCAGGTACGAGCCAACAGGAGAAAGCACATGGCTGGATTCAAAGTATTCAACATGACCGACCAGGATGTCTGGATCACCATCTACGAGCCGTTCGGCAGGCAAATCGGCTATGGCAATGTGCCCAAGGACGGCAGCCATGAGTTCACTTCGGGTTTTTACGCCATCGGTTCGCGATACAAGTTGCTGGCCGAATACCCGACCAAGGAGCCGCATCTGTGGTCGACCACGACGGGTCAATATCTGACAAAAACAGACTACGACTCGATCAATATCCTTGGCAATTCAACGGGCGGTTTTTGGCAAAACCCTTGATTGAGTAACGCGGGAGACTCAAGAGCGCGCGTGCGTGCTCTTGAGTCGGCGAGGGCGGGCCGCTATACCCTCCGTCTCATTTTATTTTCAGCCGCGCGGCATTATCGAATTCATTTGTCACGGGGCCCAAACGTCGCGATATGCTCAGGGAATGAGAAGCCTTCCTGCGTCGCCCTTTGCCACTGTGGCGGTTGTATTTTCCTTGATATTGCTGGCATTTATGCTCACGGGATATGCGGGCCTGAGAGATAATCCATCCTCCGATACCGCCCAGCATTTGACGCACGCCGACTGGCAGGTTCAGGGCGCCTCCGGCTTTGCCGCGCCTCCGACGGAATGGCGCGGTAGCGATCTGCCCGATGCGTGGAAACCGGTGACGCTGCCACTGGCCTTACCGATCGACTTGTTGCGCCAGGCCAAGGCCAGCGCAGCCTCGCATACCACCCAGGTAACGTGGCTCAGGTTTACGATACCGAGAACACCCGTTGGGTCCGGTCCCTTGGCCTTGTACGGCGCAAGGGTAAAAACCGATGGCACCATCGCGATATATGTCAACGGCCGCCTGGTACATCGGGCGCAGCAGGAAGGGCCGCTATGGAACAGCACCCGTACGCCGCTATGGGTGGTCCTGGATAAACCGGTGGATGGTGCGCCGGAGGTGCGGGAGATGGAGATCCTGATTCGTCTCGAGCATTCGCAGGACACCCAGGTTGCGTTGTCATCGGTATGGCTGGGGCAGGCCGCCGCCCTGCGTCCGCGTTATCACGTACGCCAATGGCTGCAGCAAGAGTTGCCCGGCATGTTGAATGCCGCGTTCATGGCCGTTGGCGTATTTGCGCTTTTTGTATGGTTCAAGCGCCGTCATGAAACGGGCTATGTATATTTTTTCGTGCTGGCGACCGTATCGTTTCTGCGCGGGCTCCATTTCTATGTCGCCGTCCCCATCGCCAACGACTGGTTTGCCTGGCTTACCGTCAATTCGCTGCTGTGGCTGGTGATGGTAGTGCATCTGTTTATTTGCCGACTGCACGCGCGACCGCTACGCGTTGTGTCGCTTGGCATGATGATCGCGACCATGCTGGTCGGCCTGTTGACCTTGCCACCGCTGGCGGTCTGGCCCAATACCCCCAAGGTCACGCCGTTGATTTACGCCGCCACCGGGTTGACCAGCGCCATGGTCAGTATCGCCGGCTGGGTGCTGGCCGGGCGTCACTCCAAGGAGGCTCGACTGGTATCGGCGGGCCTGTTCCTGTGCACTTTGCTGGGTGTGTCCGACTGGGCCGTGCAGAACAACGTCGTCAGTCCGGAAGGTTGGTATCTCGGCGCCTATACCAATGCGATCACCTTTGCCACCTTCGGTATTCTCATGTATCGCCGGTATGTAGCTGCGATCGGGGAAGTGGAGCGGATCAACGCCAGCCTGGCGCAACGCTTGCTAAGTCGTGATGCGGAACTCGAGCTGACCCATCATCGATTGCGCGAAGCCGAGACGCAGCGGGCGATCAGCGACGAGCGGCAGCGGCTGATGCAGGATATGCATGACGGCGTCGGTTCGTCGCTGATCAGTGCGATTCGCCTCGTCGAGCATGGCGGCCTGAGCGATCAGAAGTTCTCGCAGATCCTCAAGACCTGCCTGGACGACCTGAAACTGACCATCGATTCGATGGAGCCGATCGAAGCGGATTTACTGCTGCTGCTCGCCACGCTCCGGTTTCGGCTGGGGCCGCGTCTGGAAGGGGCGGGTATCGCTTTGCTATGGGAGGTGCGGGAACTACCGGCGCTCCACTGGCTTGATCGCTCCAGTGCGCTGCACATCCTGCGCATCATCCAGGAAAGCTTTTCCAACATCCTGCACCACACCCAGGCTGTGCGGATTCGTGTCGGCACCGCGTTGGAAGCCGATGGCGTGCAGGTGTCCATCGAAGACAACGGGCAAGGCTTTGATGTGGAGAAGGCGCTTGGCGCTCCCACAGGGCGTGGTTTGCATAACCAACGCCGCCGAGCCGAAGCCATCGGTGGCAAGGCGACATGGTATTCGAGTCCGGGAGGAACACGTTTCACGCTCTGGTTGCCGCTGGAGCGAGCAGCCGTCGCCAACTGTTCCGATGCAACTGCAATCTTTGTAGGAGCGACTTCAGGAAACCCCGAAAACCCGAGGAAACCCGAAACCCTGGCTAGCTTGTAGGAGCGACTTCAGTCGCGACCGTGCAGCGCGGAGCACCACCGGTCGCGACTGAAGTCGCTCCTACAAGGTAGATAGGGTTTTTAGAGTTCCTGCAGGAGCCACGCGTTTAGTGCAGCAATCGATGTAACAGATCACAAACCAGGGGGGAACACATGTCATTTGAACCCGTACCAGGGCAGTACTACCGTCTCGTCGCCAAGCACAGCGGGAAGGTTGTCGAAGTCCATCACAACAAAGCCGAACGAGGCATGCCGATCCAGCAGGGCGATTGGGTCGGTGGTGAATATCAGCAGTTCCAGTTTCACAAGACCGGGCGGTACTACAACATCGTAGCCCGCTTCAGCGGACGCAGTTTCGATGTACCTGGCGAATCGACCGCCGATGGTGTGGGCATCATTCAATGGGACAGGCACGACTATTCGGCCAATCAGCAATTCGAGCTGCTGCCGGCGGGCGACGGCGCGTACTACATCGGAGCGCGGCAAAGCCAGAAGTTTCTCTGCATGAAAGAAGCCGGGACGGCCTATGGAGTGCCGCTGGTGCAGCAGATATGGAACGGCGGCAAGCACTTCCAGTTTTCGCTCGTGCCATGCGGGCCAAGCATCGAGCCTCGCGCACTGCGCGAAGCGGTGCTTCGTGGCGTGGATCCTATTCGCGATTCCGTGCTTTCCCTGGTCAACCTGATTCCTACGGCCGGCGGCGGGGTGAAGTTTCTTCTCGGCCTGTTCTGGCCGGAAACCGACGGAGCCCTGGTCGATCAGATTCGCGACTACGTACGCAACGTCGCCCGACAGATGATCGACGAGGAGTACCTGAAGAATCTGGCCAAGGACATGGAAGGCATCAAGAACAACCTCAAGCAGTACGCCAAAGCTACAACAGGCGCGGACAAAGGCATGTGGATGACTGCGGTACTGCAGAAGCTCGAATCCTCGCAACCTTATTATTTCGACGAACGCGCACCGGAGAAAACACTTCCGCATCTGCTCACCCTTGGCACGATGCACCTCTCAGCATTGCGTGAGCGCTACGACAAATTTGAAGAGCTTTACGGTAAGAAATCCGACGATCCAGCGGAGCTACTCAAGGATCTGCAGGATCGCGTCACGCTTTATGTCGATGGCGCGAAGAAGGCGCGCGCCAAGACCCTGGAGTGGCGCCTCAAATACATCGAACTATCCCAGCAAATGACCTACGTCAATGGAAATGCGCACCATGACGTCTTCGTCGTCGAGGACCGTTACGATGGTTTCCGCCATGTCGCCGATACGGGCCATTTTGAGCGCAGCCGTACCGAAGGAAAGGAAGTCTACGAGGAGCGCAAACGCCAGGTAACGGAGGAGTTCAACGCGGAGCTGGACGCGCTGTTTGGTCCTGCACTCGTCTGGAGATACATCAATCCCGCGTTGAAGGAGCTGCCCAAGACCATGCGCGTCACTTCAAAGTCGGGACTCTTCGGTGCAAAAAGGGGCACCGAATTCGATGGCGAGAAGGTCGTTGCAGCGAACATTCCGATCACCGAGATCGGGATCAACCTCAACACGGCAGGCGACCGCGTTCTCGGGCTCCACATCGAGCGTGGCTCGGGCGGCATGAACACCTGGGGCGCCTATGCCGCATCGGGCAACAAGCGAACGCATACCCTGGGCAAGAATGAGTTCATCGCAGCCGCATACGGCACCCACGGCGGCCCTGGCGATCCGTTGTATTCGCTCTACTTCGTGACCAACAAGGGACACATCGTTGGCGGCGGCCGTCGCGACATCGGCAAGCCTTGGGGTAGCGAACCACCGATCGGCAGCGAGACGCAATTTGAGACCGTCTTTGGCTGGGCCAGTGCCGACAGGATCGAAGGCCTCGGCTTCAAATGGTCGTACGCGCGTAAAGAATAAATCGACATCGCCTGGCTGGAGATAATGCGCGATTTCATCAAATGGGGTCGCGCATTATCCAGGGGTAAATCAGGTCGCTGAGCACGTCAGTTGATGGAAAATAATTTATAATTCAAATAGATAGAAAGTATTTCTCGTGTAATTACCTATTACATTTCGCAAGAACTTTCTTTTTCCGCACCCCTAAACTTTCCTCGAAAACCCGGGATATGTCTCTTATAGGGGGCAGCCATGGTGGCGCCCTCTGACGCATAACAGCGTAGGAGCGGGACATGGTCGCAGTGATCACGGGTAATGGTCTGGGCATTGGTAATTCGTCGCTGACGCAGATCGGGCAGGGACCAGGCGGATCGGCAAGCCTGGGGCAGGACCCACTCGACCAATACGTCAATGCCGCCAATGGCAACCTCATCCTGCAAACCGTCGACGAGGGCCTGCTCTTCGATGGCCTCCCGCTCAATATGCTGCGGACCTATAACAGCCAGGGCCAGTTCAACGGCCAAAACGATTGGAGCTACGGTTTCAGCCGCTCGATCGGCGGCCTGACTGGCACGCTCAATGCTGTCGGCAGCACAATCACCCGCACGGGCGATGATGGTTCGACTGTCGTCTACGCCTACGATGCCAACCGCGGTCTCTACGTAAGTACGGGTCAGAGCGGCGCGCTCGATACATTGAGCTGGAACGCGACCAGTTCCACCTGGACCTGGTCGGATGCGGCCGACCAGCAACAGGAAACCTACGACGCCAGCGGCGAGCTGACCATGCTGGTCGATACCGCGACCGGTGCAAGCTACAGCTTCAGCTATACCGATGGTCATTTGAGCCAGATTACTGCCGGTGACGGCGATGTCTTGAAGCTCGATTACAACACCGGCGGCCAACTGGTCGGCTTGGAGATCCAGGAGGTTCCGCCTGGCCAGACAACTGCCGTGACGCGTCAACAGATTGCTTATGGCTACGATGCCTCGGGTCGACTGACCAGCGTCATCACCACCCTGGCATCGGACACCGACGCGAGCCCAGCTACGGCGAGCTACACCACAACGTATGCCTATGATGGCGACAGTGACCGTATCGCGTCGGTTACTCAGAGCGATGGGACCGCCGTTAGCTATACCTATACGCAGGACGCCCAAGGTGCGTACCAGATCACCGGTATCACCACGGGAACGGGCGCGGCAGCGCAGGTCCTGACGCTGAGCTACGGCAGCAACAGCACCATCGTCAGCAACGCGCTCGGTCAGGCGACAACGTATCAGTACAACAGTGCCGGTCAACTGTTGGCGGTGATCGAACCCACCGTCAATGGCGTCAGCCCGGCCACCTCCTATACCTACGACGCGAACGGCAATCCGTTGACCATGACCGACGCCGCCGGCGCGGTAACGTCGTACCAGTACGATGCGAGCGGGAATCTGCTGAGCGTCGAGGATGGATCGGGCGACACGATCAGCTACACGTACAACGCGGCTGATCAGGTCACAAGCAAGACCACGTACACCGTGCGCGCGCAGGGAGCGCCGGGACAGCCGGGTTATGTGCCGCCCAGTGGTGCGCAGACGTCGTATTACGTGTATGACACTGCCGGCCGTCTGGCGTTTGCCATTGACGCGCTGGGCAACGTCAATGCGTATAGCTACGGCACGCAGAACGGTATCAGCCTGCTCGATACGTTGCAGCAATATCAGGGTGTCACCTACGATCCGGCCGGAGCCAGCCCCGGCAACCCGCCGAGCCTGAGCCAGTTGCAGGCATGGGCGGGCAGCATCGCGGTGCAGCAGTCGCTAGGCAAGAGTCAGCGGACCGATTACACCTACGACGTGCGCGGGCAGCTTGCGACGCAAACGCAGTACACGGCGGTCGACAGCCTCGGCAACGGCATCGTCAACGCAGGCACCATCGTCACGACCGCGGTCTACGACGCGCAAGGCCATCTGTTGCAAACGGCGACGAAGACGGGTCCCGCCAGCGCCAATCAGGTAACGACGTATAGCTACGATGGGTTGGGGCGGCGGATCTCCAGCATCGATCCGTTGGGCAACGTAACGAGCTACGTGTACGACGATCAGGACAATACCTTGATCGTCACGCAGGCCAATGGCCTGGTCACCACGCAGGTTCGCAACAGCGCGGGCGCGATTGTCAGTTCGACGCAGTCTCAGGGCGGACCCGTTGCGCCGAATGTGCCGACACCCATGAGCGCCATGAATATCGGCTTTCCCGGCCAGCCGAACGGACAATCGGCCAACATAAGTTTTCAAACTTTATACATCACCGCTCCAGATGGCTCAGGTCAGTGGGTGACAGGTGACTTCGCTACCGTAGATACGAACAACGCTGTCGGAGAGCCTGTATCCAGTCGCCTTTACGCCAAGCCACTGACCGCCGAGCAAATGGCGACGCTAAGCTCATCGTCGTCAATCAATGATCTCCTGGCCTTGCTCAGCCCGAGCGACAGCGATCAGATATCGATCAGTGTCTATAACAGCCGGTTTCAGTTCGTCGGAGGCATCAGCTATCAAACGGTGTCGTATGCCGACGCTGACGGCCAGGTTCATAACGTTACCGGCGAATTCGCCAGTTTGAAGACGCCTGGAAGCGCTTTCGGGAGCAATACACAATCCATCGAGTACGTCACGCCGCTGGCGCTTTCGACGGTGGAGGCACTGGGCAATACGCCAACGCTTGACGATCTCAAGAACATCATCGTACCCAGTGCCAACGACCAGGTTACATTCAATGTCTTCGACAGCCAGGGCAATACCTTGGCAACCGTGGGCGTCCAGTTGGACGCGGCTACGGAACCGCTTCCGGGGGCGTACATCACCGTCTTTGATAGTGGGTCGGGCAGTGTGGTCAAGACCTATGCGCCGCCGTTGACTTCAGCCGAGATAACGGCCTTGGGCAGCGCTCCCACGATGGATCAGATCTCGGATCTGATTGCGAGCCGCACGGTCGTGAGGATGTCACTGGTTGCAAGCAGCTCGAATGGAACGGACTTCTATTCGGTCGACTATCGTCAGGACCTGGTTGTTGGCCAGGATGACAATGGAAACCCCATCAAGGTAACGGGTGAGCTCGTCACCTTGTCGACGGCTGATCCTGAGAACCAAAGTACCCAGGTTTTGACCACCTATGCAACGCCGTTGACCATTCAGCAACTGGAAGATCTGGGCGATTCGCCGACTTTCGACCAGGTCCATGCGCTCGTCGTCCAAAGCAATAACGATCTTACGAGCGTCGCTATAAACGAGGGATCGAATGGTTCGGGCAGAGTCGATTACCGTATCGTTGGTGAATCGAGTGAGGGGCCTGTCTATGGCTATGTCGCAACCATCAACGGAACGGTGTACTCAACACCATTGAGCAAGGAGGACCTGGCGACACTGATCGGTTCACCGTCTGTTGCGACATTGAAGTCGCTCGTGATTCCTTCTTCCACGGATCAAATACCGCTCAGATCAAACAGCACGGATGCTGCAGGGAACAGCTTTTCCATCGAGATTGATCCGACAACGGTATCGATTACCAATGCCGATGGGTCGATATCCACCAGGACAGATGAGTACGTTTACTACACAGAGTTTACCACTGAAGATTCAGTGGGACTCCAAATTGATATTCAATACGCCAATCCTTTGACGCCCGATCAGATTCGCGGGCTGGGGGATTCGCCCACGGTTGCCGACATTCTGAGCATCGTGACGACGAGTGATCAGGACCAATTGGGCTTGAGCTTTACCGACAGCCAGGGAGGGCGGTTTAGCGTCCATTATCAAACCTACTACCTTCCGCAATCCGATGGATCTTATGCGCCGGTCAGCGGCGAGTTTGCTTCATCCATAACGTACGATGACCATGGCAACGCAATAGGTAATCTGTACTCGGTTCCTTTGTCCGCTGCGCAAGTGGCAGCTCTGAGAAGCCATCCTTCTTTAGCCAGTCTTCAGTCGTTCCTCAATCCCTCAGGCCGAACTACGCAGTATCTCTACGATGCCGCGGGCCGCACTGTGGCAGTCATCGACCCACTCGGCAATGCAAGCTTTACCTACTATGACGCCGATGGTCGAGTTGCGGGAACGGTCGATGCCAAGGGCAATGTCGTCGCTTACAGCTATGACGCCGATGGGCGCGTTACCGAGAGCCGAGCATACGCGACAACTGTCGATACGACGGGGTGGGTTGTTGGCAACAGCTTGACTGCGAACTATCCGGCTACGCTGCCGACGCCATCGAGCAGCGCCGACGATCTCGTCAATCTCACAATCTACGACGCGGCGGGCCAAGTCGTTGCTACGGTGGATGCGGCCGGTGACGTCGAGACAACCCAGTACGATGGCGCGGGTAATGCCGAAGCGGTGACCGACTATGCCCAGCCGCTCACGTTAGCCGAGCGCGACGCTGTTGCAGGATCTTCGACGCCACTTGAAACCTTGCAGTCCCTGCTGCAGACCAATAGCCAGGATCGCACTACGCTGGCGGTCTACGATGCCGACAACCGAGTGGTCGCGAAGGTCGATCCGACCGGAGCGGTGCAGACCATCAGTTACGATGCATTGGGCAACGTGGTCGCAACGGCGACCTACGGTACGCCTTTGACGTCGGACCAGATAGCTTCATTGCGGAACACTCAGACCGAACCGGAGCTGCAAGCCCTGCTGGGCGTGTCCGATCGGACGATCTACGACGCGCAAAATCATCCGGTCGCCCATGTCGGTGCGGATGGAACAGTGACCGTCAACACCTATGACGCCGAAGGACACCAGATTGCGTCGACGGTTTACGCCAATGCGTTGACCGCCGCACAGGTCATCGCGCTCGGCTCGACGGCGATGCTAAGCACGGTCCTTGCCGATGTCGTGCCAAGCGCACAAGACCAGACCACGCTGACGATCTACGATGCCACCGATCACCCGCTGGCCATCGTGCATCCGGATGGCACCGTCGAAACCATGGTCTACGATGCCAGCGGAAACCTCATCAAGCATACGACGTATGCCAGGCCGCTGACGTCGCAGCAACTGACGGATCTGGGCAAAGCTCCGGATTTCCAGCAGGTTTACGCCGATATCGTCCCTGATGACGGCGACCAGATCACCCTGAATGTCTATGACACTTCCAATCATGTCGTAGCGCAGGTAGCTGCCAACGGCGTGGTGACAGCAACCAGTTACGACGGCTCCGGCCGCGTGACGTCGCAGACCGTTTACGCCAATGCACTTGCTGAAGCCCGTGTGGCGCAACTGGGCGATACGCCGTCGCTTTCGGACGTGACCGCGGCATTGACGCCGGTCGCTGGCGATCAGGTCAGTTTGACGGTCTATGACGCCAGCGGGCACGTGGTCGCCACGGTAGACGCCACCGGTCATGTCGTCGCCACGCATTATGACGCCAATGGCAATGTTACGGGCCAAACCGCATATAACGCACCGCTGGACTACACAGCAGTCAAGAACCTCGGCGAGGCTCCTACCCTTGAGGAGGTGATCGATGCCGTTGTACAAAGTTCCAACGACCAGGTTTCCTTGACAGTTTACGACGCGGTGGACGGCCTGCAGGCGCAGATCAGCGCCAGTGGCGTCGTGACCATTATCTCGCGAGACGCGCATGGAAACGTGCTGGCGACTTCGGTTTCCGCCCAAACGTTGACGTCGATGCAATTGGCGGCCTTGGGTAGTGCGCCGTCGTGGAACACGCTACAGGGCTTTCTCTCCACCGACTTGGGCGCGCACGCGTCCGTGACAATCGACGATGCGCAAGGGCGACCGATTGCGATTGTCTCCGCGAATGGCTCGGTTACCACGCAAGCCTATGACGATGCAGGGCGCCAGATTTCCTCGACCGCCTATGCAAATCCATTGACCGCAAGTCAGGTCGCCCAGCTTGCGGCCAATCCGACAGTAAGCACATTGCTGGGCCTTGTGACGGGGAGCAGTAGCGACATCGCAACCTTGACCTTGTATGACGCGGCAGGTCATGTCATTGCCACCGTCGATCAAACTGGTCTGGCCCATACATGGGGTTACGACGATCAGGGGCGTCTTACCTCGTCGATAAGTTACGAGTGGCGCTTGAGTCCTCTTCAATTGGAATCGCTGGGCCAGGCACCGTCGATCGACCAGTTGCAGGCTTTCCTGGCGATCAACAATGCTTCAGGTGCGACCGCTCAGGTAACCCTATACGACGCCAGCGGCAACGTTATCGCATCGATCACGCCCGACCATACGTTTGTATATGCGTACGACGCCAACGGTCAGCTCACATCATCGCAGAGTTATGCTGTGCCGCTTTCCGCGCAGGAGATCGCCGCATTGGGGCCGGTGCCAAGCATGGCGCAAGTGCAGGCCATGTACGATGAGAAAATCGACAGTAACACGATTCGCATCTACGACGCCGCTGGAAGAGAAGTCGCCGTCGTCGGCAACGGGTCGATGGTTTTCACCACCTACGACAGTAATGGCGTCAAGAAAGCTACAGAGACGTACAGCACCTACTCGTATCCCATCGACATGATGCAGCTGGCAGGGTCGAGCGATCCCTACGACCTGTTGACGGATAGTTTGCGGGCCAGGAATGCGTCACCCTCGACTATCGATCTATTTGACGCCACGGGAAATCAAGTGGCGTCTGTCGATGGCACTTTCGGCTATGTCTCCACATCGACATACGACGCGCATGGAAACCTGACATCGAGTGTGTCTTACAACAGCCGGATCGATGCCGGTGAGATCGCGGCGTTGGTGGCTAATCCGGATATGGGTTTGTTGCAGAGCGATATCGCGGGCTTTCAATCGGTCAATGCCAGCAGCTTCATCAACATCTATGACGCCAATGGCAGGTTGACGGCATCAATTTCCGTCGCCAATGGCATTGGCTCGGTCAGTACGACGGACTACGATGCAAACGGCAATGTGATTCTTACCAAAGAATACGCCAACGCTCTGGACCAGAGCGATATCGATTCGCTGGGTGCTTCACCAAGCATCGATGATCTACAGTCGGCATTGGCCTCCAGCACCTATGCGGTCACGTCGCTTGCGGTATTCGATAGCGCGGGCCACAAGCTTGCCATGGTGGATGGCAATCGACTGCTTACGGTCAACAGCTATGATGCCTCGGGTAACCTGATCGCGCAGATCCGTTACGCCACGCCTTTGACGCCGACGCAATTGGTAACGCTGGCAGCCGATCCACAGGTCGCCGATCTGCAGGCGGCGGTACCCAAATCCCCGAACGATCAGACCACCTTGACTTTCTACGATGCGCAGGGGCGTGTCGTGGCGCAGGTGAATCCAATCTACGGGTTTGACTCAAGTGCCGGCATTACCGACTATCTGGGAGCGATCACTACAACCGCCTACGTCAATAACGGCTTGACGGCGGTAAGTACCACGTATGCGGCCACGCTGACGTCATCGCAGGTGGCCGCACTGGTAGGTTCGACCGATATAACGACGTTACAGGCCGATATCGTCGCAGGCAGCGGCGATGTCACTACGGTCATCGTCTACGACGATCAGCATCGTGTTGTCGCGCAGATCGGAGCGCCGGCTCCTTATTTTGATCCGACGACCCAGTCCGACAAGTCCGGCGTGCCGACCAGCATCACGACATACAGCACCGTAAACGGGGAGCTTGTCACAAGGACCGTTCAGTATCACCTGACGACCGCGCAAGTGTCCGCGCTCGGGGCAACGCCCACGCTCGAAACCATCAGTGCTGCAGTTGTCCCCGCCGAATCGGATACCACGGCTCTGGAAATCGATAGTGCGGCGGGTGCGCCGCTGGTTGTCGTGACGCCAGCGGGTGAGGGCAACTATCAATTCACTGCGAATGTCTACGACGCCTCCGGCAACCTTGTTTCGACCAAGACGATGACGTTGTCGCTGACGCCCGAAGATTTCGCCTCGGTCGGCATCGCGCCAACGGCGCAGCAGTTGATCGACGCTTGGTTGAATCCGCAGCAGTTGCAGTCAGGGCCGGAGAACGTTTACGACGGCAACGGTCGCGAGGTGGCGACGATTACTCCGGTCAGCGCTGATCAATCCGGCTTGGGCAACGGCGCTGCGCAGGTAACGACCTATGTCTATGACGCGAGCGGCAATCTGATTGCGACCCGTGTGCACGAGACCTATGTCTCCGCAACGCAGCTGGCAACGCTCGGCGTGCCACCAAGCTGGTCGAAATTGCAGCAGATACTTGGCTCGAACGGGTTCAACGACAATGTTGCCCTTACGATCTATGACGCCAACAACCGGCCTGTTGCGCAGGTCAACCAGGATGGGAATGGTACGGTCGTATTGTTCACCTACGACGCGGCCGGCCATGTCGTCGGCAAGCTGGAATACTTCGGGGTGCTGCCCAGCTACGAGACCTCATCGCTCGGAAATACGCCAAGCCTGAGCGATGTGATGGAGGCCATCTCCGAGTTCGCTTTCGAACCCAGGCCCACGCTGGAACTCTTCGACGCGCAAGGCAATACGATTGCCACCGTGGACTCCCTGGGTTATATCGAGGCGTTCGGTTATGACGCGGCAGGCCGAATCACTTCGGATATTGCTTTCACCAATGGGCTTGACCAAGCGCAACAGACATCGTTAACCGGCTCGATCAGCGTTGCCGACCTGGAATCGATGGCAGGACCGCTGGCGCAAGATGAGTCGACGGTGACGATCTATGCCGCCAATGGCGCGGTCGCGGCCACGATTGTCGATGGCGTCATTACCACCTCGTCCTACGATGCCACCGGGCAACTTGTGGGACAGCGGCAGTACAGCACCACGCTTTCACGCAGCCAGATCGCCACGCTGGCGGCAACACCTACCTTGCTCACACTCGATGCGCTGGTGTCGATCAGCCCGAATGACCAGATCAGCGCAACGGTGCGTGACGCGGGTGGGCGCGTGGTGGCCCAGCTGGGCCCCGACGGTACCGTCACCTTTACGCAGTACGATGCCAACGGCAATATCACGTCGACGGTCAGGTATACACAAGCATTGAACGGCTATCAGACGTTCTTGCTCGGTACGACCCCAACGCTCCAGGCTCTGCAATCGTCGGTCCTGGGGCAGCAGGGAATAACGAACCGTTATGTCTATGGAAGCGACGGGCGCCTGGCCGCGACCGTTTCCAGTGCTGGCGACGTCGTCGTCATGACGTACGACGATGACAGTCGCGCCGTCGTGCAATCGGTTTACAGCGGAGCGCTGACCGCGCAACAGGTGAACAATCTCGGCGATCAGCCGACGCTGGCGATGCTGCTGCTCGATCTGGATGCGGCGTCCCAGGGCTTGCCTTCGCAGACGCTCTACGACGGCGACGGTCGTGTCATCGCGACTATCGGCACCGACGGCACGGTGACCACCACCAGTTACGACGCTGCGGGCAAGATCACTTCCACAACGATCTACGCAACGCCCTTGCCGCCAGGGCAAGGCTATATTGCCGGTCTCGCGCAGTTGTTGTCTGACGTACGCCCCGGTTCTGGCGATGTCACCCATTGGACGATTTACGACGAGAACGGTCGTGCCGCGGCGACGCTTGCCTCAAGCGGCCAGGTAGTCATCAATAGCTACGACGCCAACGGCAACCTGACTTCCTCGACAAACTATTCGACCTTGCTGACGGCGGCGCAAATGGCCCAGCTAGGGGCTGCGCCGACGATGGCGCAATTGCAGACGTTACTCGATCCGACCGCCAGAACCATTTACAACGCAGCCAACGAGCCTGTCGCCACTATCGATGCGACCGGACATGCAAGCTACGCGTTCTATGACGGTGCCGGGCAGTTGATCGAAACTGTCGACCGCGACGGCGATGTCACGACCTTCGTCTACGATGCGGATGGCAACATCACGCAGGAGACGCAGTACGCCAACACGCTCGACACGTCGAGCTGGATGAGTGACGGCCAGTTGTCGTCGTCGTTCCCTGGGGTCGCAACGCTGCCAACCGGGTCGGCGCAGGATCGCACTACCACCCATATCTACGATGCCGTCGGCCAGCTCGTGGCGACGATCGACCCGGCAGGCAACGTCACCACGCTGACCTACGATATTTACGGCGATGTCATTCGTACGACCCGGTACGCCACGCCATTGGCCGGCGCCGATCGGCTTTCGCTGGGTGCAACACCGTCGTTGCAGTCCCTTGGCTTGGTATTGCACTCCAGTACTGCCGATCGCACGACGCTCGCCGTATACGACGCGGATGGCAACCAGCTCGCCATAGTCGACGCAAGTGGTTATGTCACCACCACCCAGTACGATGCCAACGGCCAGCCGGTGCTCAGCATCGCCTACGCTACAGCGCTGTCGAGCACCCAGATCGCATCGTTGACCGCCACTCCGGACATGACCACGCTGCAGGGCATGCTTTCGACGATATCCTCGTCGCAGGACCGCGCCACGCGGTCTTATCTGGATGCGCAAGGCAGGGTTGTTGCCCAGGTCGATGCAGACGGCTACCTGTCCATCCTGGCCTACGATGTGGCCACGGATACCACCACAACCACCCGTTACGCCACGGCGCTGACTGCGTTGCAGCAAGCTTCGCTGACGGGCGGCGAAACCCCGGCGGCGTTGGTGTCGCTGCTGGGTTCGAATACCGATAGCGAGCAAACCAGCGAGACATTCGACGCCTTCGGCAAGGTGGCCCGCCTGGTCGACGTCGATGGCACCGTAACGACCTACGCCTACGATGCCGCCGGTCGCCTGCTCGGCACGACTGTGACACCCGCTACGGGTCAGGGCGGCGCGCGGACGACGAGCGCAACCTATGACGCGCTGGGCAACATGCTCACGGCGACCGACGCCAATGGCGCGACGACGACGTATCGGTACAACGTACTCAACGAGCGTATCAAAGCCACCGACCCGGACGGAAATTCGACCTGGTTCTACTATGATGCAGCCGGCCGTCTGTCGTTTACCGTGCAGGGGCAACCCTCGGCTGGCCTCGCCAATGCTGCGGGTGACGTTACCGCCTATAACTACGACGCTTTTGGCGAGGTAACGAGCACGTCGACCCATGTCCTGCAGTTGTCGTTGAACACGTCCGGCACGGCATCGGGAACATCGATCAATCCGGACATCGCAGCGACCAACCAGGTGGCTGCGTCGGTAGCACAGCTTGCCGGCGACGTATCGACAATCACAGCCACGTACACAGCCGATGGGCAACGGGCGGCGACCACGGATGCCGATGGCTACCAAACCATCGACACGTATGATGCGTTTGGAGATCTGATCCAGATGCAGCAGCAGCTCAGCCACTCCGGTCAGCCGGTCGACGCACAGAACAGCACCATCGCGCAATTCACCTATGACGCCCGCGGAGAGCAGACCGGCGAAGTCGACGCGGTCGGTTCGGCGGTGCAGCGCACCGAATCCACTGTCTACGACGCTTTCGGCGATACCATTCAATCGGCCGATGGTAACGGCAGTACAACCAGTTACCAGTACGACAATCTGGGTCGACAGATCGGCAGTACCCAGGTGGTGCAGGGTATCGAGCGCGATACGGGCGCGAGCTATGACGCATTCGGTCGGGTGCTTAGCCAGACCGATGCGCTCGGCAACGTCGTTCAATACCAGTACGACACCGCACTTCACACCATGACCGTCACGTCGCCGACGGGCATCGTCATGGTGGTGACCAAGGATGCCTTTGGCGATACCGTCAACGTGAGCGATGGCAACGGCAATGCCACGAGTTACGTATACGACAACGACGGCCGTCTGCTCCGCACTACCGACGCGCTGGGCAATATCAGCCAGAATGCATACGATGTCGCCGGCCGCCTGACCAGGACGACGGATGCGACCGGACATGTCGTGGTGTACAGCTACGACGCGAGTGGGCGCGTACTTTCCCAGACCGTCGATCCGCTGTCGCTGAACCCGAACGGCCTGGACGAAACCACCACGTACACTTACGACGGCGAAGGTCGCCGCCTGAGCGTGACCGATCCCATGGGTGTCACGACGACGTACACCTACGATGCGAGCGGCCAGGTCCTGCAGCAGGTGCAGGACGCTGGCAACGGCGGCGGGCATCTCAACAGCGTCACTCAATACACCTATGACGGTACGGGCCATACCTTGTCGGTAGTGCAAGCCGTCGGCAGCGGGGTGGCGAGCACGACGCAATATGTCTACGACTCGTTGGGCCGTTTGAGTCAGAAGGTCGTCGACCCTTCCGGCCTGGCACTGACCACGTCGTATGTCTACGACGCGGACAACAACGTCGTGCAAACCACCGATCCGAACGGTGCGTCGACGTATACGATCTATGACGAGGCTGGTGAAGCTGTTTATAGCATTACCCCGTCCGGTGCACTGGGAGCGGGGCTGGGCGTTGTCATCCAGAACAGCTATGACGCCGATGGCGATCTCGTGGCGTCCACCAGCTATACGAACCCCGTCTCCACGGCGTCACTCGCCGGCTTGGCCGCCGGTAGCACGAGCGCGAATCTTGCGGTAGGGGCAGTACTTGCCGCTTCGGCAGAGGGGGCGCAAGACGCGACAAGCTACGCCCTCTATAACGCCGACGGTCAGCTTATCTACCAGATCGATCCGATGGGAGACGTGACGGAGACGCGGTACAACAGCCTGGGCCAGGTGGCCGAGACCCTGGCATACGCCACGCCCATCGCCATCGATACGACGCTTTCCGGCAAGCTCTCCGAGGGCGTGGCAACGCTAGCCGATATGCAGGCCGCACTGTCGGCCGCAGGCAATGACGAAACGTCGGCACACGTCAGCTATTCGTACTACGACGCCGATGGGCGTCTGGTCTATTCGGCGACACCGACCCTGGTCAATGGCACCGATGCTGCCGTGCTCACCGTCACTCAATACGATGCGGCGGGCCGGGTTACCAGCCAGGGCATTTTCAGTCAGGCGTTGGCACTGTCCGATATCGGCGGCACCGCAACGACAGCCTCGATCGGCCAGATCATTCAGGACGCCCAGGCCGGCGGCGCGTCCGTCAATGCGACACGCTACATCTACGACGTTGCGGGCAATCAGGTTGCCCAGGTCGATCCCAATGGCGTTGCCACCTTCAGTTTCTACGACGCGGACAATCGCCTCATAGGCACGGTCGATGGCCTGGGCGCGGTGACGCGGTATCAGCGTGACGACCTTGGACGCGTTACTGCCGAAACCGCATATGCGGAAACCACGCAGACCTTTAGCTGGTTGAGCGGCAACAGCGTCAATATCGGCAAGAGCTTCGACGATCTGACGGCATCGATCACCAACCTCAACCAGGATCGTGTCACGGTTACGACCTACGATGCGATGAACCGCGTTTCTTCCGTTACCCGAGAGTCCGCGATCGATTTCTCGGGTAATGTCACTGATGGCGATACGCTGACCTATACCTACGACGTCGCTTCGCGTGTCATACGCACCACCGACACCGACCTGAGCGGCGAAGCTTCGGATCGCTCGACTTTCTATTTCTACGATGACGACGGCAATACGCTCGGTAAAGTCGATGCCAACGGCTTCCTTTGCGTGTATACGTACGACGCCGCCGGCCGGCTCACACAAACTGTCGATTACGCGACGGCGGTGGATACCGCTCAGCTGGGAGTCGCGACGCTCGCTCAGTTGATTCCTGTGGCGAGCGCCGGGGATCAGTCCACCCGCCAGTACTACGATGCGCGGGGCAATGTCGTTGGCATTCTCGATGCGGATGGCTATTTCACGCAGTTTGGCTTTGATCTGGACGACCGCCAGGTATCAGTCACGCGTTACGCCACGGCCGTACCGGCAAGCAACCAGGGCTCTTTGACCGACATCGAGAACTTCCTTGCCGGCTCGGCGGCGCAGACCGTGGCCGACACATATGATGCATTTGGTCAGTTGGTCAGCGAAACGGACCCACGGGGCACGACGACCACGTACGTCTACGATAGCCTGGGCGACATCGTGCAGACGACCGTCGCCGCGGGCACGGCCGATGCGCGTACGACCGGTAGCACCTATGACGTCTTCGGCAACCTCAGTAGCAGCACCGATGGTGAGGGCAACGTCACTAGCTATACCTACGACCACGCCGGAAACCGCACGTCGACAACGGATGCCTTGGGCAACACGACATGGTTCGTCTACGACAAGGACAACAATTTGTCCTTCACCATTCGTGGTGAGAGCGATGCCTCGGGGCAAAAGAACGCCCTGGGCGACGTGACCTGGAACTTGTATGACGCATTCGGCGATGTCATGGAGACCATCGTCCTCAGCCAGAAAATGCAGCTTGGCGCCAACTTCGTTCCGCAATTCGCCACCATGGCGGTTGCCGTCAACCAGTTGAGGACGTTCGATACCGATCAAAATGTCGATCAGGACGGTAACGTTCTGTACTTGTACGATCTCGAAGGCAATGTTATCGAGGAATACGACGGCTCTCTGCGATCGACCAACTACACCTATGACGGTTTCAACGATCTGTTGCAGTCGAAGACATTCGGCCAGGACGGGCTGACCTCAACCTATACCTATGACTCCATGGGTCACATGACCAGTGAAGTCGATAGCAGCGTACCCGTATCCTCCTGCGGCGGTGGCGGCGAATCGATCCTGCGCGAGATGGAGTGGACGTATGACGCCTTTGGCCGGGTCGCCACCTTCGAGAATGGCAATGGCGTCGTCACGACCTACGGTTACGATGGCCTCGGTCAGCAGCTCGACCAGAGCCTGACCGTACAGGGCGCGGTGCGCGAGACCCAGTCGGCTTACGATGCCTTTGGGCGCGTCACGAGCACCACCGATGCCATGGGCCTGGTAACGGCCTATAGCTACGACGACGTTGCGCGTAGCATGACGGTGACCGCGCCTGGCGGCTACGTAACAACGGCGATACAAAATCGCGAAGGGCAGAACATCTCGGTCACCGATTCGGCCGGAAACACCACAACCTATGCCTACGATCTCGACGGCCGCCTGAAGCAGACCGTTCAGGCCGATGGCGGGATCAGCTCGCAGCAGTACGACGCCGTCGGCAACGAAGTGCAGGCTACCGATGCCGATGGTCATGTCATCGCCTTTACCTATGATGCGGGAGGGCGCGTCCTGACCCAGACGATCGACCCGAACGGGTTGAACCTGGTAACGCGCTATCAGTACGACGCTCGAGGGCTGGCCGTTACCGTCACCGATCCCGTGGGTGCTGTCACCACGTATGCGTATGACGTCAACGGCAATGTCAACGAATCGGTAGAGCAAACCGGCAGTGCCGGCCATATCTACAGCATTACCACCGACAACTACTACGATGCCAACAATAAGCTCACCGAGAGCTATATCTCCAGTTCCGACCCGAGCGACTACAACGATTACCAGAACGACTACAGTTATGACTCACTTGGTCGATTGACCAGCGAGAGTAAGGCGACGGACAAAGCCTATGAGACCCAGTTTGCCTACGACGCCGATGGAAATCTGATCGCGAAAACCGACGGCAACGGGGACACGACCTACTACGTCTACAACGAGGCCGACGAGCCGATCTATTCGATTGCACCTTATTCGACCACGATGCTTGGCGAGGGTGAGGCTGAGCGTCCGGCATTTGCTGATGGGGAATCTTTCAGACCCAGCCCCGGCGAGATCCTGGGCGTCGTTACACAGAACTGGTACAACGCTGATGGGCAACTGATCGCCACCCGGCAGTATGCCAACGCGACCGACAACCCCTGGGACACCCAATCCAATCTGCCGACCGCCGACGATGTGGCCGACATGGTCGTTGCGAGCGACGATGATCGGTCGACTTACAATGTCTACAACGCCAACGGCCAGCTGCAATACAGCATCGATGCGACGGGTGTGGTCACTGAAACGCGCTATAACAGTGCAGGCCAGATCGCCGAGACGCTGGCTTATGCCAATCCGATCAGCGTATCCGCAGATTTGGCGGTGAGCCTGCAGGCGGGCAGTGCAACGATCGCAGACGTGCAGGCGGCGCTTTCCGCTTCCGGCGATAGCGATCGTACTGCGCGTACCGCATACAGTTTTTACGACGCCATGGGCCGCATACGGTTCACCGTAGCATCGGCAACAATCAACGGCCAATCCGGCGGCCTGGTCACGGAGTACGACTACGACGCCGATGGTAACGCGACAAGGCAGGTGGCTTATGGCCAGCTGATTCCCGTCAGCCAGCTTGGTGCAACGGCCAGCACCGATACCATCGCCCATTTCTTGAGCGGTGCCACCGACACTCATGTCACTCGCAACGTGTACGACAATGCCGGCCGGCTCGTTTACACGGTCAATGCCGCGGGCTATGCCACGGAGACACAGTACGACGCCGACGGTCGCGTGACCTGGTCGCTGCAATATGCCGATGCCATCGGTACGCCGACATCGTGGGATCAGGCAGACGTAGCCGCGGCGATCGCGGCGACCAATACCGATCCGTCCACCGTCCACGGTACAGGCAATGTGTACGACCTTGCCGGGAACGTGATCCAGACGCTGGACAAGTTGAGCCAGACACCTGTCGCCACCTATACCTACGACGCCGTCGGCTTGCGTACGTCTTACACGAATCGTGACGGACAAACCTGGACCTACGAATACGAAGGCGACGGCGGCAACGTAACCTCCCAATTCGGTCCGCCCGTTGCGGTAGCCAGCTACAACAGCGACGGCAGCTATGCGGGAACGGTGCAGCTGTCGATCGAGACCGACTACTACTACGACCGAAACGGCAATCTTGTCGAGCAGGACGACGGTGCCAATACGGATCAAATCCGCGTCACGCAGTTCGTCTACGATGCTTCCAACAACCTGGTCCAGACCATCCTCCCGCAAGGAGACTTCGTCCCGACCACGAACCCGATAGGCATCAATGCCGACGGTAACATCTACGTCATCTACGACACGTTCGGCAATGCGGTAGTCAGCCAGGATCCCGATGGGCGTCAGGCCTATAACGTTTATGACGCCGATGATCGTTTGATCTATGCGATCGACAACAGCGGCTACGTTACCGGCTATACCTATGACGCCTACGGCGATCAGACGGCGGTGACCCGTTATGCGACGGCTGTCGACATCTCGTCGCTTATGGGCGACAGCAACTGGCAGTTGGGGCAGCCGATCGACCTGGCGCAAATGCAATCCCTGCTGGTCACGTCTCCCGCGGACCGAACCATCACAACGGTGTACGACAGCCAGGGCAACAAAATCTCGGTTGTACAACCGCCGGTTACTTATACGCTCAGTGACGGCAGCACGGCGACAGGTTCACCGCAGACCGACTATACGTACGATGCCTATGGCAACGTGACCAGCCAGTCGGTACTGCTGCGGGGCGTGCCCGGCCAGGCGAGTGCGGTTTGGGCGACCACTTACAACTACTACAACACGCTCGGTCAGCTGGTCATGACCGTCGACCCCATGGGTTACGTAACGACCAGTGCATACGACGCGTTCGGCAACGTCATCAGTTCCACGGAATGGGCGACCGCCATCGATACATCCGGGCTGGTTGCCGGAGGTGCGGCACCCGCAGATCCGCCGGCGGGCCAAGCCGGCACGACCGGGCTCGACCGCGTTACAAACTATAGTTACGACGTCGACGGCAATAAAACCGGCGAATCGGTCCTGCGTACCTACGTCAACGCGCAAGGACAAACGGTCACCGGCTTCGTCACGACGACTTACGGATACGACGGTGAGAACCGCCAGACGACGGTGACGCTCGACGGCAATACCGTCACCACTGCCTATGACGCACTGGGCCGCATCGTCAGCGTGACCGGGCCGCAGGTGGCCGTGCTGGCCGACAACTGGCAGACGCAGCTGGAGAACGATCCTACGCTCAGCCTGGCCAATGTGGCGCCGCCGCTATATGTCATGGCGTCCCAGGTTGTCAGCTACCAGTACGACGCCGTGGGCAACCGACTGGTGCAGACGACCGGCTCGACAGCGTCGAGCCAGTCCAGCAGTACGTACTATCAATACGACGCAGCCGGTAACGTGATTGCCAGCGTTACGCCGCTCGATGGTGGCCTGCCTGACTGGACCTCGGACCAGGTCAAGTTCATGGCCTACGACGCCAATGGGAACATGGTGCAGCAGACGTCCACGCTCAGCGGCGACGACGGCAGCACCGTGACGATCACGACCGCCAATACGTACGATGCCAGCGGTCAGCTGTTATCGAGCGTCACCTCGCGTAACGGCATTCCGGTGCCTGACAAGGCGACATCCTCGGAGTACGACGCTTTCGGCGACGTCTTGGCTACTGGTGATGGCGTCGTCAATAACTCGGCTTCCATTTTTGATAACGCCGGTAATCGCATCACCTCCATCGATGCGAAAACCGGTGAGGGACACATCTACGGCTACAACCTGGCCGGCCAGCTGGTTTCCGATACGGTACCGCTGGCTGCCGCGGTCGGTGGTACGTCACGTACGCTCTACACGCTTGACCGCGATGGCCGTACGGTGGTCGAGCAAGGGCCAAGCAGCAACTCGGTCAGCGGCCAGAATCCCAGCCTGCATGCCACCTACGATCGCTGGGGCAATGTGCTCAGTTCGACCGATGCGGACGGTAACACCAACCACTACGTGTATAACGATCGCAACGAAGTCATCGGCCAGACCGAGGCAGCCGTGACCGTCGTGGACGAGCACGGCGTGGCGACGACCCAGACACCGGTCAAGAGCTACGGTTACGACGATCAGGGCCAGCTCGTCAGCAGCACCGACGAAAACGGTCACATCACCACGACGCAGTACAACCTGCTGGGCCAACAGGTCAGCTCCACGGATGGTGCGGGAAACACCAGCTATATCGCCTACGATGCGCTTGGCAACAACGTGGCGCAGCAGAATGGCATCGGCCACATCACGTTCAACAACGTTGATGCATTGGGCCGCATCGTGCAGTCCGGCGACTTCACGCTGTCTGCAGCAGGCAATACACGCCAGGCTACCTGGCAGCAAGCCTACGTGCTCGACCAGAACGGCAACCGCATCATCAGTTACGACGGCATCGGCAGTGCTTACCTCCAGGCGGGCGACACAGCCAATGCAGCGCTGCACGCAACCTACGACGGTTACGACAGTCAGGGCCGTGTGCTTTGGAGCCAGGACTCGGCGCAGCGTGCCGCCAGTACGGCCAATGTGCATGGGCAGGGCGCTTATGGCGGCGTGTGGACTCAGGCCCCCACGAATCCGAACTTTAACCAGGGATTGACCGGTTGGACTGCAGATCCGGGCTGGTTTTCTACCAGCCTCAACGACAGCTTCGGCGAATGGCAGATGGCCTTCGGCTCCGGCAGCGGCGTGACCACGCCCAATGGTCAGGGCTTCATGACCAATCAGGACAGGGTGCCCGTAGTGCCCGGGCAGACGATCACGGCGAGCGCGGAATTCCTGGTATTGGGCGATCATGGCGGCGGCGCGGTACAGATCACCTGGTACGACGCCAACGGCAATATGCTTCCCAGCCCCGACAACCAGGACGTCGTATCGGCCGGCGACGGCGCGGGCACATCCAACCTGACGGCAACGGCGCCTGCCGGCGCCGCTTACGCCGCGATCGGTCTTGCCGCGACCAACTACAACATGCAGGGCTCGACGATCTATGTCCGCAACGTTTCCTGGGATTACCTGCCGCCGGCCTGGGTAACCAGCATCGGTGGCGCCAATGGCTCGCCGGTCGTGTCTTTGCCCAGCGGCAGCTTTACTTACCAACCGTCCAACCAGGACTTCGAAGATGGCGACCAGGGTTGGAACCTGGGCGACGACTGGTCCATCCATACGCAATCGAACACCGCCAATGGCAACTGGGTCGGCAATTACACCGGCACCAGCTCGTCGATGATGGTCAACCAGGATCGTGTGCCGGTTACCGAAGGCCAGGTCATCAGCGCGTCGGTCCAGGTGTCGTTGTACCTCGCGCCATTGGGCGCGGAAGCTGCCGGCGCCGTGGCGATCCAATGGTTCGATGCCAGTGGCAACCTGATCAGCACCAGCATGGGCAAGTTGATCAGCACCGATAAGCAGGGTGCCTGGGAAACGTCGTCGGTCGTCGCCACGGCACCTCCGGGGGCAGCCTTTGCGGCGTTGGCCACCTATGGCAGCGCCAACGGCATTGGCTCTGTTGGCGTGGATGCGGCCCGTTGGAACTACCAATACGTGCCGCCGGTGCCCACCGGTGTCGTGCAGGACACCTATGTCTACGATCGCGACGGCAATCTCGTCAGCAAGACCGATGGCGACAACGACAGCGAAAGCTGGCAGTACAACGCCTATGGGCAGGTCATTTCACATAAGGACCTGAGCGGCGCGACTTACCAGTACAACTACGACCCCAATACCGGCGCCATGATCGGCGAGAGCGACAACTGGTCGCCGACATCGGGCCAGTCGGTGCCGCAATCGATTCCCACCTACGTGACCGGCCCGATCAATACGCCCAATACCGAGACGGAGACTTATTACGCCGATGGGCAGGTCGCTACGCAGACCTATTCGGATGGTTCCAGCTGCAGCTATACCTACGATGCCAACGGCAACCAGACCAGCGAAGAGGCCACCACTCGCGATGGCAACAACCAGCTGGTGCACACGCTGACGCAGACCAGCTACGACAGCCACAACCGCATTTCGCACGTGGTGGTAACCGACGAAACCAGTGGCGCAACCACTCTCGACGAAACCTTTCGCTACGACGCGGCCGGCAATCGCCGTGAAGTGGATGCCACCTCGAACGGTACTACGGTGGACGCCTGGTATACCTATGACGGCGACAACCGAGTAGAGGTTTCCGACGGTTCGCTCGTGAACGGTCAGGTTGTCGTTACCAATGCCGCCGATTCCTATGCATTGAGTTACGACGCCGCCGGCAACGCTACGGGCCACCTGACCGTCGGTAGCAATGGCGACAACTACATGCAGGTCTCGGTCTATGACTTGCGCAATGAGCTGATTCTGGCCAACTACGCGGTGGATCTCACCACCGGCGGCGCGAACCGTGGAATCGAGGAGTCCATCAGCTATGACGCCGACGGTCATGCCCTGATCACCGACACGTACTATGCGTTCGGCACACGCCTGGGCGGCCTCCCGCCGGACAAGGAGAACCCCGAGGACACCAGCATCGAAGCTGCCGAGGGCCTGGACGTGGGCGGCAAGCTCGACACGGCTACGATCGACTTCTACGACAATGTCGGTCGCCTGGCCGAAGAGCAGAACTTCGGCAATCCGGACAACTGGACCGGTACCGACAATACGCCGCCCAGCACGCCACCGCAGCCGGATGCGACCACTTATGGCGGGCTGACGCTGCAGAGCGAAGTGGTCTACCAGGGCCCCAATGGCACCGCCGGCTACGATGCCGACGGCGACGTCGTGGCCTACCAGTATCGCGACGGCAGCGGCCGCGTCGATCAGTACCAGGTCTCCTATCTGAGGAAGGACAGCTACCTGCAGGAGACGACGTCGGGAACGAACGTTTCCAATACGCCCAACGTGCAACCGTCCACCGACGAGAGCTTCTACGACACGCGCGGCGACCTGGTGGCGCTTGCGCAGCACATGGAAGATCCATTCGGTACCGTGCAGGACACCGTGCATGTGTTCGCCTATGACGGCAACGGCGAGATCATCGAGCGGCGCGACGGTACCGGCAACGGCAGCACGCTGGACCAGGGCGACACGCCGGCCAAGGAAAACCAGCACTACGTCTATGTGCAGGGCCAGCAGGTCGCGCATTACGACGATGCCGGCACGCTGGATGTGCTCGACGAAATCACCGCGTTCAGCAGCAACAACAACAGCCCGAGCAGCTACGTCGCGCAAGCTGGCGACACGCTGCAAAGCATCGCGCAGGCCGAGTACGGCAACGCCAACCTTTGGTACGTGATTGCACAGGCTAACGACATCGACAGCGACGGTACGCTGGCGTTGGGCCAACGGCTGACCATTCCGGTGGTGACGACGCACAGCAACTCCTCGTCGACCTTCGCGCCGTACAACCAGGGCAGTATCGTCGGCGGCACCACGCCGGCGCTGCCGACGATTGCGCCGCCACCGCCGCCGGTCAGCGCGGGTTGTTCAACGGCGCAGATCCTCGTCATCGTGGTAACGATCGTCGTTACCATCGTCACGTACGGCGCGACGAGCGAATTATTGGCCGGCGAGCTTGGCTCGGTGGCTGCCGGCGCAATTGCCGGTGCCGCAGGCAGCATCGCCGGTCAGCTGACCGCGCAGGCGGAAGGCCTGCAAAGCGGCTTCGATTGGGGTCAGGTCGCCGAAGGAGCGATCGGCGGCGCTATCGGTGGTGGCGTTTCGGCGGAACTGGGCTCGGTATCGTCGCTCAGCAGTTCAACAGGTGATGGCCTGAACATCTGGGGCAACGCCATTGCAGGCGCGTCGTCTTACGTGGGCAACGACCTGGCCGCGAAGATCACCGGCGAGCAGGCTCATTTCAGCTGGGCCGGTCTGGTTGCCAGCACGGTAAGCAGTATTGCCGCCGGCTCGATCGGGCCAACCCGCTCACAGAATGATGCGGGCATCGCGGACGGTGAATACTTCAGCGCATTGGGGGCGCGCGCGGTGGGTGACGTGGTCAACCGGGAGGTGAGTGTTGCGCTGGGCGACAACCACGTGCCGAGCTGGACGCAGGTGGGTGAGGACATTGCCGGGTTTGCGATTGGGCAGCCGATTGGTGAGGCGATCAAGGCGCCAGTGGATGCTGCGATCAAAGCTTACAAAGATCAACTGAAAGCGGAGCGCCTTCCGGCTATTGATGTGCCGGCACCTATAGTAACCGTCGCGGCGCCGACGATCGATGGCCTGCAACTGACTATTCCTGGTTCGAATCCACAAGGCATAACGACTGGTGCAGTTGCGGTATCTAGTGACAGTGAACCCCCGATGGAGTGGCGACGCTCCGATTATGTGCCGGGCCAAACGGACGCGAGCATAGCGAACGCGGTCACACAACCAACTGTGGAGGTCACCGCCGATCCTTGGCGCGATACTTACTACAACGGACTGGCGCTCTATGCATTCCAGAACCATTTGCCCCCTCCGCCTCGACACGCCAATACACAGCAACTCAATACATATCGGAAGATGGCGTACGCCGCTACGGCTCCTGCCTACTATGCGTGGATAAAGAAGAGCACGTCTGTTGTCACCGTCCAGTTGACGGACGAGCAGAGGGCGCGCATTGAGCTGCATCAGATCTACAGTGACCCTACAGGTGAAGCCGAACACCAATTCTTCAAGGCAGTTACCTTGAACTGGTTGGGTGAGGCTGCAAAACCGGCGCTGGCCGGAGCGGCACTCGCTACAGGAGCAGCCATTGTTGCCCCTTACCTTGAGTCGGGCGTTGCACTGGGTACAAAGCTAACAGCTTCCGCGCTGACATGGGGTGGCGTTGGATTTACCAGCAATCTGATAGAGCAAGACGCATCCGTGGCAACCAACTTGGCGACCAATGGTGCCGTAGGGCAGCAAGATTTGTCTTACGGTCAACTGGCGCTGTCCACCGGTATTGGCGTTGTAGCTGGTCCGACGGCGGATGTCGCTTTGCCAGCTGTCGCTGGACAGGCAAAGAGCCTGGTCAGCTGGGTGAGTAAGCAGTTCGGCGATGCCGGTGAGGTTGCGCCGGGAGTGGCGCAGCAGGCGGCTCAGGATGTGACGAGCACCGCAGTGGAAAGTAGCGCTGCGAATTCATCAGCTGCTGCGCAGGATTTTGCTACTACTTATGCGCCCGGGTCCGGACAACCAGATTTCAATCCTTCGTTCGACCTGCCGTCTCAACCAGCCGCAGACGCCATAGCTGCAGTACGCGAAAATCTGGAGTCAATACCTTCGCAGACACTGGAGTCCACGTCAGCAGCAGCTCTATCGCCTTTGCAAGATGGGGGGGGCGTGTCATCAATGTTGAGTGGAGAGGTTCCGGAACTGGCGGAAAGTGCAGATACATCGATTGATGAACTTAACGAAGTTGTCAACACCAACCTCGGGCAGATTGTAGGTGGCGACGCAAGATTTGCCACAGCTAATGTCGTTGAGGGTACGTCCGCTATCGAAGCCGGTGACCTAGGTGAATATGCCAGCCTTAGGACGGCGGCTAAACCATCGAGTCTCGATGCTTTCGAGGATACCATTGCTGGTTCAGGAAGAACTGATAGCGTCGGCGGAGCTATCGATGTCGAAGCTGGTGGCGGCGAGCGTATGATTCAGGTGTATAGAGGATCGAGATTCCAGATTGAGTATGATATCTCTGAAGAAACCGGACATCTTTTAAGCGACGCTGCTCGTCGTGGTTATCGTGAGACTGGCTCGTTGGAGGAGGGTTACAAGTATGCGTCGGATGTCCATGATCAGTGGGTTAACATCTGGGGTTCCGAGGGGCGTTACGTGGAAGAGCACGGCGCGCGAAGCGATGAAATGGCGCGAGAATTTGGCTTGCCTCGCACATTTATGTCTGTAACAACTGATCTCAATGCTGCCCGGACCTTCGCACAGGGTGGGACGATCTATGGAGGCATGGTTCCAGAGTCCATGCTATTGAAACAGACGCTGAGTACCTCAAATGAAAGTGAGTACCTTATTCGCTTGGGAACAGATCTATTGAAGCCTATCCCGCCACATTTATGATATGACACAGACGATGCAAAACGAGTTGATACTCGACGGTCAACAGATATTTCTTCTCACGAATGATCAGTGGGATTCCGCGCTTCGCAGCGGAGAATGGGATGAGTTGCCCTTATATTACCCTCGAACAAGACCAGCAATTGAAGCAATGTTGCAGTTCACGCGGAATCATAGTGATACATTCCTCCTCGGACTATATAAGAGCGGCCCGTTAGCTAAGACGTGGACAGCAATGAACCTGCTTGTTGGTCGTGGCGAGTGGTTGCGCGTTTATGTTGAACGTGTGAAATGTAGCGTCTGTGGTGCGGAGTTGTTGATCGCCAACCCTGCCGTTGCCGATCTATACCTGGGAGCGAAGGATTGGGTAGATGCCATGAGGAATGCGACGGCGTCAGGGTCTATGCGTTGCGTTCGTTGTGGCGGAGATTTGCCTCGCTTCACAATATGGGCTGAACTTCTAGATGAATGAAGGTGTTATGGACAATAAAACTTTTCGACCGATGTGGCGACCGGATCCTGTACCGAGTCGCGAATGGACGATTGAGTCCTTGAAGAAGTACCTTGGCGGACGTTCGTTCACCGTGTATGCCCATGGAACTTGTGTAGTATGGACCGGGAATGAAGACCTAGAGACATCGGAAGTCAATCAGCGACTCCGTGCAGTGGTACAAGGGCATCCCGATTTCAAAGTGCAGCGGCATATTGACGGTAATTACCTTGTTACCTTCAAAGGTGGTGTTGGCGGTCTTATGTCAGGTGAACTCTTAACAGATAACCTAGCGATCCTCCGGCAGGAAGCCAAAACATTTGGGATGCTGCCTTCCGAGCAATTGTTAGCTGACCGGCACGATGCTACTGAGGAGTTGGATATGATCGCGGGGCTGTATGTTCGCGCGCAGCTTTACAGGGACGTAGAAGATCTTGCCGTTATAGCTACCGTTCGGCAATGATAAGGAGTTAACCCAAACCCGGGTCAAGGCGCTTTTGAAGACGACGAGGGGCACAGATCTGGGCGGATTTGGGACACCCAAGAAATGATCCTTCGCTGACTGGCCAGCGCGCCGTTGAGTGATATCAACGGTCTGTGTTGAAGAGCAAGGTATGTCCATGACCTACCCACGCCCTTAAACGGTCGATCCTCAAACATCCGGCTCCTTTCACTGCATTTCTCGCTGCAAAACCTGAGTCGGAGCACACTTTTCGATAACGAAAGTGCTTTCGCGGCTGACATATCTTTGCTGATCCAGTTATGCGATCAAACCTCAAGTTTTCAGGCCACCAGCTGGCTAGCCGACGTTGAGGCCAAAGCCCCAACGCCGGCCAGTTTTCATCAGAACCGCACTTCCACCGATCCCGTGTACATCACTATGGAATTGGTGCCACGGATAAAACCGCGGGCTCGTGCCAGGTAGCTGTCGACATTCAGGCCGATGCCGACATGCTCGTTGATGTTGTAGCCGATGCCGGCGCCGGCATAGGCGTTGACGTTGTGAGCTTCATCGCGGGCGCTGACATTCTCAAGGTAGACGTTTTGCTCGTGAAACTTCGACTGCGAGATAAAGGCGCCGCCATGGGCGGTGACATACCAGTTTCGCGCGAAATCGAACTTGAAGTTTGCGCCTACTGTTGCTCCTCTCACCTTGAGATCGATGTTGTACAAGCCGTAGTAATCGCCGGTGTAGATGTCGTTAGCCTTGGTTTTGCCCAGGTCGACGTAACCGACTTCGAATCCCCAGGTGTCCTGCCAGCGGTAGCCGCCGCTGATTGCGTAGCCGACGTCGTTCTTGGTGGTCAGGTTGTCGAGGAACGAGTGAGTTCCGCCGGCGTTGGCATTTAGAAAGAAGCGGCTGTCACCTTCGTCGCCTGCATGAGCAAGAGTGGCGGCGGAGGTGAGGACAACGGTCAGGGCGGCGAGCTTGAGTGTCTGCATGATTTGATTTCCGTATTCGAGAATAACGACCGGGCCTGTATCCCGGCCATGGGCGAGTCCAATGGATATCTATATTGCTGCAGAGGATGCACGTCGATTGCCGCGCTGCGCATAACGCAGTGCGGTGGACGATTTGATGCGAATTCCCCCTGCTTTCTATTGCAGCTTTAGAACTTTCGCATTGCCTGAAAAGAACAGGATGCCGATTTTAAAGCGCGGCATATTGTAACAACGCATTGCATGGCTTGCCATATCTTCGCGGCGCAACTATTTGCGAAAAGAATAATGGCAGACATACTCAAACTTAGGGGCTCCGATAACCTGACTAGCTTGTAGGAGCGACTTTAGTCGCGACCGTGCAACGCGAGGATCCACTGGTCGCGACTAAAGTCGCTCCTACAAGCTAGGTAGAGTTTTTAGAGGTCCACTTTAGTAGCACGGAAATACTCTGTTGCTAAGGACCCGGCCAGGAACCAGCTTCCAGCGCACTGCCTCGACTGGCGACGAGCCGCTCGGTCAGTGCAAGTAGCGAAAGGCAGGCGACCTGGTTGAAGAGCCGGATTGGCAGAATTGGTCAAAGGCAATAGCGAGCTTCGCGGCTTATCATGTAGCGGAAAAGGAACGTAATCGAACAAGCCGTCGTCGACGAATTCGTAGTGATAGCCGCAATTATCGGCCCAGTTGGCGACCGAGCGCACGCTGAGAGTTATCCATTCAGGAACGTTGTCGCAGCGAAAGGATTGGACGACGACGGTGCGCATACCGTGCGTGGTTCCTTAGTTGCAATGCGAATGTAGCCCGCGGCTACACGATCAGGCCCTGGCTCAGCTATTCTGCAGGTGGCCGCATGACACTTTCGCCGGGGGAGCGATGTTGCGCAAGTCTTCGCAAGAGCTCTATACCGCGTTGACCGGAGAAGCGGACGTATCTCCCGACGCCATCCCGGCCAGTGTGCTCGGCGACCGGCTGCAATCGCTGGTTCGCGAATCCACACTGAATGTGGCCGGCTTGAGTGATCTGGGCAGCAGCCTGTTTCGCGTGGGGCACTATGAGCATGCGCGCGCATGCTACGCGCTCGCGGCGCAAGACTCTCGTGCGCTGGGTGCGGCGGCCAACCTTGGGCGCTGCGATATTCGGCTGGGACAGTGGGAGCTTGCCGAAAGCAGGGCACGTGGCCTAGTCAAAACCAGTCCGCTCGGCGTCGCCGGCTGGCACTTGCTTGCCGAGGCACTCGAAGCCGGGGAGCGTTATACCGAGGCCGCCGCGGCCATGCGACAGGTTGTTGAGCTGGCCCCTGACCAGAGTGTGTTGCACCTGCAGTTGGGAGAGATCTGCGAAGAGGCAAACGATATCGAATCGGCGCGGGACGCCTATCGTCGCGCCTACGAACTGGACACACGCGATACGCGAGCGCTCAGGTTGCTGCTATTTGCTAAGCGCAATTTATGCGACTGGGAAGATATCGACCGACTGAGCGAGGTGTTGAAGGCGGCCATCGCATCGGGCGATGCTTTCGAAAGCGTGCCTTTTGATTTCCTGGCCGAAGGTGCCGGCCCCGCGCTGGAGCAGCGCTGTGCGCGGGCGCAAGCTACACGAATGCTGGAGAAAGTCGCTCGCGCTCCTCTGTCTGGAGACTTTCTGCATCACGATCGCCCGCTTCGCGTCGGGTTTGTTTCCAATGGATTGGGGCTTCACCCCACCACGGTACTTACTTCCGAAGTATTCGCGCACCTGACCAACCTGGATCTGGAAGTACATCTTTTTTCCACCCGTAACGATGAAGGTCACGCGCAACGCCGTCGGCTCGCCGAAGCTGTGCATGGTTTCCATCAGCTGCACGGCTGGAAGCCGCGTGCCATCGCCGAGCATATTCGTCAGACCGGGATCGAAATACTGATTGATCTGGATGGTTACAGCCGTGCTCGCATGCCTGAGGTCTTCGCTTTTCGTAGTGCCCCTATCCAGGTCAATTGGATGGGTTACCCGGGGACGCTGGGCGCAACGTATATGGATTACGTTATCGCTGACCGGATAGTGTTGCCGCCCTCGCTGCAACCGTTTTTCGACGAGAAGGCGATTTATTTGCCGCGCTGTTTTCAGAGCAGCGACACGACGCGCATGGTCGGCGAGCCGCCCTCGCGCGAAGCCTGTGGCTTGCCTGCATCGCCGGCGGTGATCTATGTGTGTTTCAACGCCAGCTTCAAGCTCAATCCGCGCAGCTTCGATCGTATGATGCGCATACTTGCGCGTGTACCTGGAAGCGCTTTGTGGCTATTGCAAGGGCCGGGGCGGGCCGATGCACGGATACGTCAGGCCGCAAAGCGCGCAGGTGTCGACCCGTCGCGTATCGTATTCATGAAAAAACAGGGGCACCTGGCTTATCTGTCGATGTACCGGCATGCCGATCTGTTCCTGGACAACGAACATTACAACGCGCATACCACCGCATCCGACGCGCTATGGGCGGGCTGCCCCGTGTTGACACGGGCAGGGGAGACATTTGCGACGCGCGTGGCCGCCAGTCTCAACCATCACCTCGGCATGGTCGAGATGAACGTGGAAAGTGATGCGGAGTTTATCGAGCGTGCCGTGCAATACGGTCTGGATGCGCGCCTGCGATTGCAGGTCCGCAAGAAGCTCGAGCTGCAGAGAACATGCGGTGGACTATTCGACATGAAAGGGTTTTCGGCGGACTTTTCTGCTCTGCTACGGCGTATGTCGGCACATTATCGCGCGGGATACGCGGCTAAAAGCTTTGCCGAAGATATCTAAATAAAAGCGTTATTTCAGGCTTTTTGAAGGTCGGTCAGAAGTTCGGTGAACTGTCGGCCGTATTCGGTATTCGTGTCCATGCTTTTGCCAATCGCCTCGATCATCGGGATGAACTGCGAATCCTTGCGGAAATCGCTGCCGAACTCCCACAACAGAATTTCCTGCAGGGCGCTGTCGCGAATCGTTACGATCGACTGAGGATCGTTCGTGTCGACAGTTTTGGCCAGATCGCGCAAGCGCATCTTCAGCTGCTCGATGCTCGGCTTGCCTTCGACGCGGGGATGGTCATTTTTTGCCGGGCTGCCAGCAACCGGTTTGTCGCCCTGGGCTTCGCGAGCGCGGTCACGCGCCAGCGCCCGGAGGGTTTGGGCGAGCTGCGAGGAGGGCGAAATGCGATCGGTCGACATGTAAGTTTCCACGGAACGGGGCTAACGATGCGCAGTTTACCCGTCCAAAACCGAGCCCTTTCGCCGGGCGGCAAGGTATTGCGCTACAACGGGAATCGCAAGTTCTTGCGTGAATAAGAAGTCGCGAAAAAGTTAGTTGACAGTGAATCTTTCCGAATCATATTTTAAAAACAGACGGTCAGGGACGGCTAATGCTTACCCGCCTGGATGCGCGGTCGCGCAGCCTTGAACGACCGAGGGAGGGTGTTACAGGGGCGTGCGAGCTGGATGGCTCGGGCGCAAGGAGCAGGGGTTTGTACTCAGGTATTACCGCTGGAAGTGGAATCGGTTCGATTCCGTTTCCGTGCTGCGTTTCCAATCCGTCCGGATTGGGGGCGGTCGCAGCATGACACGCGTCGAACAACTTTCGGTTTTTGCCGACCAGGATCCGGATAACCCGGACCTGCTTTGCGACCTGCTCGATGAGTTGCTCACGATAGGTGATGTGCGGGGAGCGAGCGCGCGGCTGAAGCAAGTCGCCCCGGCCTTGCTCCAACTGCTTGGCGTGCAGTTTCGCGTGGCGCGTTGCGCCTTGTTGCGGCGCGATTTCCGCGGTGCGGCAGGCATACTTGAAACCCTGTACTCGCAGGGCGTACCTCCCGCAGGCGTCGTTCATGACCTGGCCTTCGTCCAGTTGAAGCTTGGCGAGCCGGCGCGAGCGCTGCAGACACTCGCTGGCGTACCGACCACCGGTGAAGACGTGGTTGCGTTTGCCTTGCTCAAGGCTCGCGCACTGCATCATCTGCGTGACCACGCCGCGGCGCTCGGTGCGCTCGCACCTTTCGAGGACTCAACGCGCCAGGCGGAGATTTGTGGTGTCCGCGCCTTGCTGTGGCTCGATCATGGCGATAACACCCGAGCGGCGATCGAGGCCGATCGCGCGCTGCAGCTCGACACACGGCAGCACGAAGCGGCGATCGTCCGCGGCACGCTTGCGTTATGGGAGCAGCGCGTGGATGCGTCCAGCGAAGTGTTCGAGCAGATCCTTGCCGAGCATCCGGATTCGGGGCGTGCATTGCTTGGGCTGGGCCAGGATTTCATGCTGCGCGGAAATATTCCGGCGGGGCGCGGCTTGCTGGAGCGGGCAACGGCCGAAATGCCTGAGCACCTGGGGAGCTGGCATGCACTAGCCTGGTGCCAACTGATCGAGGGGGATCTGGCTGGGGCAAAGCATAGCTTCGACAAGGCCTTTGCCGTCGACCGCACCTTCGGCGAGACGCATGGCGGCATCGCCCTGGTGCATGCGCTACGCAGCGAACGCAGGGAAGCGGAAGAGTCGATCAAGCGCGCCATGCGGCTGGATCCGCAGGGTCGCTCGGCTCGCTATGCCAACAGTGTGCTGTTGCTCGACGAGGGACAGGTCGAGGAGGCGAGACGGATCATCGACGATATCCTGAGGCAGTCGCCGCGGGGCGATATGGCCATGGACGCCGATTTTATTTTCAAGCTGCGCGAACTCGTGCGGCCGCGGGGATAGGCCATGGACGCCGACACCGCCATGCACCTGCTCGCCGAGACGCTGCTGACCGCGGCGAAAGTCGCCGCACCCATTCTAGTGGCCACCTTGATCGTCGGCGTAGTGATCTCGATCTTTCAGGTCGTCACGCAGATCCAGGAAATGACGCTGACCTTCATTCCGAAGCTGGTCGTCGTCGTCGCCATGTTCCTGGCGCTCGGCGCGTGGATGATGGCAGTGGTGGTCGAGTTTTCCAAACACCTGTTCGGCCTCGTGGCGGGGATGTGAGCGCGTGAGCTCGCTGGACGTCGCCATCGCTGCCTTCCTGCTCGCTGTTGCGCGATTCGCGCCGTTGTTGATGGTGCCTGCGTTTACCCCCTTTACCTGGGTGCCTGCGTCGATTCGGGTCATCGTGTTGCTAGGGATGAGCCTGCTTGCGATGGGCGTGAACCATGCGCCGGTTCCGAAGGTCGGGCTCGACGAGCCGCTGGCATTTGCGCTCGCACTAGTGGGCGAGGCGGTGCTGGGACTCTCGATGACCTTGGCGGTGGTGTTGCCGATGGCTGCGCTGGGATTCTCGGCCAAGGTGCTGGACATGCAGTCGGGTGTCAGCGCGGCAAGCCTGTTCAACCCGTCTACGCACGTCACCGAGTCGTTGGCCGGCACGGTGGTGCAGTGGGCGGGAATGATGGTTTTCTTTTCGCTTGGCCTGCATCTGCTGCTGTTGCGCGGCATGGTGTCCACCATCGACATGTTGCCACTGGGCAGCGGCGGCCTGCTGGTTTCGCCGTCGACTCTGTTCGAGAAGCTATCCTCGCAATTTCTGCTTGGCCTGATGATCTCGGCGCCGGCCATGCTGGGCCTGTTCGCGATCGACCTGACGGTGGCTTACGCCAGTCGTTCGATGCCCCAGGCCAACGTGTATTTCGTCGCTCTGCCGCTCAAGGTGATGGCCGGCTTTACGCTGTTGGCGGGTTCGTTGCGATTCGCGCCGCCCTTAATCGAACGGCTGTATCGCGACGCGTTTTCCATCCTGGTTCCCGGTGCGCACTGATGGCCGATAACGATCAGGACAAGACCGAGCAACCGACGCCGTTCCGGCTGCAGGAGGCGCGCGAGCGCGGCCAGGTGCCGCGCAGCAGCGACCTGACCGCGACGCTGGTGATCATCGGGTTCACCATTGCCTTTGCGGCTGCCAGTTACGGCATCGCGAGCGCTGCTGCGCGCGGCATGTCGCGGACGCTGTTGATGGCAGGCAACGCACCGGCGCCGTCAGTGAGCCTGTGGTTGTGGTTGCAGCGAACCTTCCAGCCTACGTGGCAGGCCATGTTGCCGATCGTCATGGCGCTGGTGATCATTGCCGTGCTTGCCAATGTGATCCAGACCGGACCCAATTTCAGCGCGACACCGCTCAAGCCTGACTTCAGCCGATTGAATCCGGTGCAGGGCGCCAAGAAACTGTTTTCGCTACGTATCGTGTGGGAGCTATGCAAGCTAGCCTTGAAACTTGGCTTGCTTGCGGCATTGGCCTGGTTGCTGATCCCCGGCATGACCCGGCACGTGGAAGCCGCTGCGATGGCGGCGCCTTCAACGATAGGTCTTCTGCTGCGCTCGATCTATCTTCAGGTCACGGTGTGGGTGTTGATCCTGCTGGCGCTGATAGCGCTGTTCGATCTGTGGTTTACCCGTCGCGAGTATGTTCGCAAGCTGCGGATGAGCCGGCGTGACATCAAGGATGAGGTCAAGCGTCGCGAAGGCGATCCGACCATCCGCTCGCGCCGACGTCGCCTGATGAGCGAGCTGCTCAAGCATTCTCGCTCGGTCCGGCGCGTGCCCGACGCCGACATCGTGCTGACCAACCCCACTCACCTGGCCATTGCGTTGAAGTATCGACCCAAGACGATGAGGTCGCCGGTGGTTCTGTCCAAGGGGAGCGATGCGGTTGCCGCGCGGATGCGCATGATGGCCGCCCAGTCGGGCGTGCCATGCCTGCGCTCGCCCGAACTCGCGCGTGCGCTGTTCAAGGAGTGCAAGATCGATCGGCCGGTGCCGCAGCATCTCTATAAGGCGCTTGCGCCGGTATACCGCTGGCTGATGAAACGGCCGGGCAACAGGATTTTTTCGTGAATACGTTATTCGGCCAACTGTGGAGCGGAAAGCGCGACGTGATCCTGGTGCTCGGGATGATCGCCATCCTGGTCATCCTGTTCATTCCGATCCCGCCGTGGCTGCTGGATTTCCTGCTGGTGCTCAATTTCACCTCGGCCTTGCTGGTGCTGTTGATCACCTTCTTCACCGATACACCGCTGAGCTTTTCGACCTTTCCCTCGTTGCTGCTGATCACCACGCTGTTTCGCCTGGCGTTGAACATCTCGGCGACGCGCCTGATTCTGGATGGCGGCAATGCCGGTCGCGTCATCAATGCGATCGGCTCGTACGTGGTTGGCGGTAACTATGTGATCGGCCTCGTCGTGTTCCTGATCCTGGTGGTCGTGCAATACGTCGTGGTGACCAGCGGCGCGCAACGCGTGGCCGAGGTCGCCGCGCGCTTCACCCTGGACAGCATGCCTGGCAAGCAGATGAGCATCGACGCCGACATGAACATGGGGCTGATCGATCAGCACGAGGCGAAGCGTCGGCGTAGCCAGGTCGAAAAGGAAGCCAGCTTCTACGGCGCGATGGATGGTGCGACCAAGTTCGTCAAGGGCGATGCGATCGCCGGCATCATGATCATCCTGATCGACATCGTGGGTGGCCTGACGGTAGGCATGGTGCAGCATGGTCTGGGTTGGGGCGATGCGGTGCATCGGTACACCTTGCTTACCGTCGGCGACGGCATCGTCACGCAGATTCCATCGCTGATCATCGCTATTGGCACCGGCATCATCATTACCCGTGCCGCGTCGGATGCGCAGCTAGGTACGGAAATTTCGCGACAGGTGCTTTCCAACGCGCGCACTTTGCTGATCGTCTCGCTTGCATTGGGTAGTCTGCTGGTCCTGCCGGGTCTGCCGGCGTGGCCCGTACTGCTGGTGTTGCTGGGTGTGGGCAGCCTGACGTTCTTTGCTGCGCGGTCGGGTGCATTGCAGCCGGAGCCTGAACAAACCGAGCCCGAGCCCGCGGTCAAACGCGAGGACGAGGACCTGCATCGCCTGCTTGCCGTCGAGCCGGTCGAGATCCATCTCGGCGCCGGCATCGCCGCGACATACAAGGCGCGCGGACTGGATCTGGGCGATCGCATTGCGACTTTTCGCAAACAGCACGCGCTCGACGGCGGTTTCATTCTGCCGAAGGTGAAGCTTATCCAGGCGCCGGGCATGGCCGATGACGCCTACGAGATTCACGTGCAGGGAACCCGCGTGGGTCGCGGCGAACTGCGCTTCGATGCGTTGCTGGCGATCAATCCGGGCGGCAAGCGGCCAAAATTGGAGGGCAGGGAGACACGCGATCCGGCCTATGGCCTGCCTGCGCAATGGATCAGCCCGGAGCAGCGGCAATACGCACGTGGCGCGGGCTATACGCTGGTGGATCCCGAAACGGTCCTGATCACGCATCTGGGCGAAGTGGCCAAACGGCATGCGCCCGAACTGCTGACCCGTGCGGAGACCGAACGCATGGTCGCGCGGGTACGCGAGCAGCAGCCGTCGTTGGTCGATGAACTGATTCCCGGTGTGATGTCCTATAGCGACGTGCAGAAGGTGTTGCAGCAGCTGTTGCGCGAGCAGGTCAGCATCCGTGCGGTCGAAACGATTCTCGAAGTGCTGGTCGACGCAGGCAAGGCGCACAAGCAAACCGAGGACTTGGTCGAACGCGTACGCGAACGGATCGGTGCCGCGATATGCCAGCGTGTGAGCAATCCGCAAGGCGAACTACACGTCATGACGCTGGCGCCGGAACTGGAGCGAGCCATCATCTCTGCGGTGCGGCAGCGCGAAGGCGCGGGTGCCCTGGTCGGCGATCTCGGTCAGCTCGAAGCTTTGCTGGGCGGGCTGGCCAAGCAGTCCGAAGCGATGATGGCGCGCAACCACTTGCCGGTGTTGCTGTGTCCCAGCGTGGTGCGTCGTCACTTGCGCGCACTGATCCAGCGAAGCCTGCCCCACGTCACCGTACTTGGCATCAATGAGGTGCCTTCGACCGTGATGGTCAAGGCATTTGGCACTGTTACCTCCGCCCAACAGGTATCCGCATGAGCAATATAGTCGCTGGGATCGCGCGCTTTTTAAGCAACGACGTCGACGCGCTCGACGTGGTCAGCCAGAACGTCGCCAATATGCGCACCACGGGTTACCGCGCCGAGCGTCTGAAATCGGATTTCAAGACCGATGCGATGAGCGCAACCCCCAGCTTGAACCTCGCCGACGGCAGCCTTCGCACCACCGGGCATGCCTTGGATGTGGCGATCCAGGGCCCGGGCTTTTTCGTGGTCGACGTCAATGGACAGCCCATGCTCACTCGCAACGGGCAATTTCATCTCGACGCCAATCAACAGCTGGTCGATGCCGCTGGGCATCCGGTGATGGGTGAATCGGGACCCATCACGCTGGCGCACAGCAATGTGCATATCGATGCGACAGGCCAGATCGTCGACGGCAAGGACAAGGTCGACAGCTTGCGTATTGTCGGGGTGGGTACGCCCGACAGCCTGCGCGAAATGGGCGATGGCCTTTATGCCTATTCCGGCGCGCCGGGCGATTGGAATGGAACCCTGCACCAGGGCGCACTGGAGCAATCCAATGTCGATCCGGGTGTGGAGATCGTGCGCCTGATGGCATTGACCCGCCACGCGCAATCCGTACAACGCGCCATCCAGGCCTACGACCAGGCCCTGCAAACCGGCATCAACCACATCGGCGACAACACCTGAGGACGGACGACATGATCGACGCGCTCTATATTGCAACATCGGGCCTGCAGAGCCAGCAGACCCAGATCGACACGCTGTCCAACAATATTTCCAATATGCAGACGCCGGGTTACAAGGCGCAGCGTGTGGCGTTCGGCGACATCGCCGTGATGTCGCCGGAGCAGGTGCAGGCGGGCCTTGCCCCGCAGCATGGCGGTGCCGGTGCGGAAATCCTGTCTACCAGTGCGGTGTTCTCGCAGGGACAGATGATGCAGACCGGCAAGACCTGGGACATCGGCATCCAGGGCGAAGGTTTTCTCGAGGTCGTCGATGGCAACGGCAATCACGTATACACGCGCGCCGGCCAATTGCATGTCGACAGCGAAGGCTACGTGGCTACGCCGGACGGCAATCGCCTGGCGCAGAACATCCAGATTCCGCCCGACGCCACCAATATCCAGATCAATCACAACGGGCAGATCTACGGCACGGTGGGCAACAGCACCACGCAGACCTTGCTCGGCACGTTCGAGCTGAGCACGTTTCCCTCGCCCGAAGGCTTGCAGTCGGTAGGCAGCAACAACTACGCGCCAACCCAGGCGTCGGGCGACCCGACGGTCGGCAAGCCCAACGACAACGGCAGCGGCGCGATCCTGCAGGGTTCGCTGGAGGGCTCCAACGTCGACATGATCAGCGAAATGTCGACCCTGGTCATTGCCCAGCGTGCCTATCAGCTCAATGCGCGCGTGCTGCAGGCATCGGACCAGATCCTCGACACGATCAACAACCTGCGGCAGTAAATATGCTCAGGCACTTGCCCTTCGTATTTCTGCTCGCCACGCCACTGCTCACGCAGGCGGCGAATGCGCCTCAGCGTATCGATGCCGGACGTGTCATCGCGGCAGCGCGGACGTCGCTGGATCAGCAGCTGGGTACCGACAGCACGAATGCGCAGGTCGCCGTCGTGGGAACACCCGAAGACATCATGGTGGTATCGGGGCAGGTCACGCTGCAGGCACGGCATGCGACCGGCCGCTGGCCGCGTTCGCGGGTCAGCATTCCGGTCGACGTCTGCGTGGATGGCAAGGTCGTTCGTTCCGCCACGGTGTGGTTTGCGCTGAGCGTGCACCGCAACGTACTCAGTTACGCGGACGATTCGGCGCAAGGTGCATTAGCCAGTGCGCTCAAGTTCGGCCAGCAGGACGTCGATGTTGCTGCTCTGACTGCCTCGCCTGCGGCCGATCCTGGTGAACTCGAAGGCAAGCGCCTGCGTCATGGCGTTATAGCCGGTCAACCGGTCATGCCCGAAGACTTCGAACGGATTCCCGATGTCGACCGGCGTGGCCGGGTCGACGTGATTGCCTCGTTCGGTTCGATCCGTATGCAGACCAAGGGCACCAGTGCCGGCGCGGGCAATGTGGGGGACACGGTGTCGGTGCTGGTCGACGGTGCGCAGACGCCGGTGCGTGCGCGGGTTACGGAAAAGGGAGTGGTCGACGTTGTCGAATAAATTGCACATTTTTGCCTGTCTGCTTGGCCTGTGCTGCGGTACCGCCCATGCGCAGACCACGGCAGGTTCGATGATCGATCCGGACGCGTATCGCGGTCTGGCGGCCGATCGTCGAGCCCATCAGGTCGGTGACACCTTGACCGTGGTCGTTACCGAAACGGCACGCGCAACCGCGAGTGCCAACACGGATGCGAGCGGCAGCGTTCAACTCGGCGCCAATACCCAGACGCACAACGGCAGTCATGCATACGGCCTGGGGCTTTCCGGTGACGACGCGGGACAGGGCAACACCACGCGCGCCGGCACGCTGCAGGCTCAGCTTGCCGTCCGTGTCATCGCCATCGAGGGAGACGGGATGCTGCGAATCCATGGCGCGCAGACCGTCATGATCAATGGCGAGAAGCAGCACTTCGCGTTGAATGGATTGGTGCGGTCGGAGGATATCTCGCCGAACAACACCATTCTTTCCAACCGCATCAGCGAGGCGAATATCGAGTACGCCGGGCAGGGCGATATCTCGGCGGCTCAACGTCACAGCATTCTCTATCGCATTACCCGCTGGCTGGGCCTGATATGAAACGGATAGTCGCATTTGCCCTGTGCCTGCTGCTGCCGCTTGCCGTGCAAGCCGGCACCAATAGTGTGCGCCTCAAGGAAATCGCGCGTGTACAAGGCGTCCGCGATAACGCACTGGTCGGCTATGGCCTGGTGATCGGTCTTGCCGGCACCGGCGATACCTCCAAGAACCGTCTGACGATCCAGTCCGTCGCGAACACACTCAGCCATTTTGGCGTCAATATCGTCCCGGACGATCTCAACAGCCGCAACGTAGCGGCCGTGATGGTGACGGCGACTTTGCCGGCGTTCGCGGAGTCCGGCCAGAAGCTCGATGTCTCCGTATCGTCGCTTGGCGATGCCCGCAGCCTTAGCGGCGGCATTCTGTTGCTCACGCCACTGAATGGCACCGACAACAAACTCTATGCGCTCGCGCAAGGTGCGTTGTCGGTCGGTGGTTACGAAGTGCGCGCGTTTGGCAGTTCCGAGCAGAAGAATCATCCCACCGTGGGGCGCGTGCCCGATGGTGCCACCGTGGAACGTTCGGCACCGCTGGGCCTGGCCGAGGATGGCCGCACCCTGGACGTGGTGCTGTATCAACCGGATTTCACGACCGCCGAGCGCGTCGCCGAATCCCTGCGTCGTAACGCCGGCGTGCAGGCTGTAGCCGAGCATGCGGGCAAGATTCGAGTGACCTTTCCGTCGCCGCCGCAGGATCTGGTCCGCGCCATCTCGATGATCGAAAGCGTGACGGTCACACCCGATGAAATTGCTCGCGTCGTCGTGAACGAGCGCACCGGCACGGTGGTTTCCGGCGGTGATGTCAGGTTGAGTGGCGTGACGATCTCGCAGGGCGATCTGCGTATTCAGGTGCAAACCGATTATCTGGTCTCGCAGCCCGATGGCGTGTTTGTTAACCCGTCACGAAATATCGGCACGGCGGTGGTGCCGCAGGCAAATATCAAGGTGACCGATCCGGAAGCGCGAATGGTATCGATCCCCAATGGCGCCACGGTCGCGGACCTCATCGGTGCATTGCGGGCGATCCACCTGTCCACCCGTGACGTGATCACGATTCTTCAGTCGATCAAGGACGCTGGCGCGTTGCGCGGCGAACTGGTCATTCAATAAGTCGAGGCGACCATGGACATCACTACCGAGGCATTGCGACTGAGCATCAATATGGCGCGTGAGCGCGCCGAAGTGGCGAGCGCGAATATCGCCAATGTCGATGTTCCGGGATACCGGCCGCAACGCGCCGATTTCAGTAGCGCGATAGGGTTGCTGCAGCAGGCGGCCGTGGAACCCTCGATGGAAGGAAACAGGCTGCACGACGTCTCGATGACGTCGCTCAAGGCCTCGGTACATACGGCCGATCCCGATCCGGCCGCACCGGTGAATCTCGATAGCGAAGTCGCCGAACTGGAAACGGCAAGCGTGGATTTTCAAGCGATGACCACGGTCATGTCGCGCCGTTTCTCCCTTATGCAACTGGCCCTGGCAGGGAAGAGCTGATCATGAGCATCGAATCGATTTTTGCGGCATCGCGTTACGGCCTGGAATTCGAGCGCCTGCGTCTGGAGGCAGCCAGCCATAACATTGCAGTAGCCAATACGCCCAATGAGCCGGGCCATCCCGCCAGGCTGATGCACGTTGCGGCCGGTTACGGCGCCAATTTCGACGGTTCATTGGGCGTCGGTACTCACGGCGTGCCGGGAGCCCCGGTCATGTTGGCGACCGATGCGGATAACCGGGAGGTCCACGATCCCTCGGACCCCGCCGCCGACAAGAACGGCATGGTGAGCTATCCGCGCGTGGATATGGTCTCGGAAATGGGCGCGCTGATCGAAGCCAATCGCGCCTATGAGGCCAATGTGCGCGCCTTCAATACTCTGCGCAGCATGGCCTTGCGCGCGTTGGACCTGGGCGGTGAGGCATGAACGTGACTCCCGTGGAAGGCATCTCCATCCAGGGCCTGGACATGCCAGAGCGTGGCGTCAACGAGGCGACCGGCCCTGGCTTCGCGCAAATGATAGGCAACCAGCTCGGGCAGATCGACGGCAGCATCCAGCAGGCCGATGCCGCTGCGCGCGCCATGGCAGCGGGTAATGACGTGCCGGTGCACGACGTGATGATCGCGATGGAGCAGGCACATCTGAAATTGCAGTTCGCCGTCGAGGTGCGCAACCGCGTGATCGACGCCTATCAAAACCTGACCAATATGCAGGTCTGACGCAAGCCGCAAGACCGAGCAGTCGCCGTAGGCAAGGGAATTCGGAGTACGTATGTCGCAGTTTTTTTCAAGCATGACCCTTCGCGCGCGCATAGCATTTGGCGCCGGTCTGCTGCTCATCGCCGTGGTCGTTGCCGCTTCGGCGTGGTGGGTCATGCATCCACCGTATGGCGTGCTGTTTCGCGACCTGCGGGATTCCGATGCCGCGGAGATTTCTTCCACGCTGGGACAGATGCAGGTGCCTTATCGGCTCGCGGACGAAGGCAAGACGATTCTTGTTCCTGCCGAATCGGTCTACGAAACACGCATGAAGCTGATTTCGCAGGGCGTGCCCAAGGGAGGCAGTGTCGGTTTCGAATTGTTCAAGGATTCGGACTACGGTGTGACCGAGTTTGCTCAGAAGGTCAATTTTCAGCGTGCCTTGCAGGGCGAGCTGGAGCGTACGATAGCCTCGCTGGACGAGGTTGCCGCAGCTCGCGTGCATCTGACGATTCATCATGCCGATCTGTTCCAGTCCGACCAGACGCCGTCGAAAGCGTCGGTCACGCTCAGCCTGCGCCCGCAGAAGCATCTGGACGCCCGCGAGGTCGCGGGCATTCAACGCCTGATTGCATCGGCCGTCGACGGGCTATCGTCGGAGATGGTGGTGGTGCTCGACGACAAGGGCATGGTGCTGTCCGGTTACAACAGCGCGGGCCAGGGTAGTGCCGTGACGGGCGACAACCTGGATGCTCAAGCTCAGATGGAAACGCAGTTGCGTACCCGGGTCGGCGAACTGCTGCATCGCGTGCTGCAGACGGAAGACTTCACCGTATCGGTCGACGTTCGTCTCAACTACGACCACGTCAAGCAGGTGCGCGAGCAGCTGATCGCGCAGGGCAAGGACGGCAACGGTTTGCTGGTTCGCGAGAAGGTCGATTCCACCGGCCGTGCAGTCGACGATGGCGATGCGGATCATGTCAAGCCGGGCGCGACGAGCAACAATCGCGAGCTGGAATACGCTCACGGTCGCGAGCAGGAAGAGATCGATCGGGCACCGGGGCGTGTCGAACGCATCTCGGTCGGTATCGTGGTGCCTGCCGCCTTGCCGCAAGCCCAGCTGTCCAAGCTTTCCGATGTCGTTTCAGCGGGTCTGGGCCTGGACGCTTCGCGCGGCGACAAGGTGGATATTGCCGCCATAGCGCCGCCTTTGCATGTCGCTGCGGCAACCGCATCCGTCGCCGATCAAGCCGCGGCCGACGACAAGTCGGTTGCCGACGATGAACCGCATGCGACGAATCTCGCCATGGGGCATCTGTGGATGTACCTGGCCGCCGCGTTGCTGGTCCTGGTCGTCATCATCGCTTTTGCCATGGCTGCGCGTAGCGGTACGGAGCCACGCCGGTTGAATATGGCCGAGCGCGAGGATGCACTCTTGCGCTTGCGCCAATGGATCGAGTCCAGCGGAGTCGAGCGATGACCGGACCAGGCTTGCGCAAGGCCGCGCTGGCTCTCGCGGCCATGCATCCAGTGGATCGCCGCTGGATGCTCGCACGGTTGCCGGCCGAGTCGCGCTCCACGCTCGATGCGTTGATTGTCGAGGCGCGGCGATACACGGTGCTCGATGCCGACACGCTGCAGGCGGTGCTTTCGGACCAGCCGGCTTACCTCATGCGCGAGGTGCCGCCGCCGGACGTATTGATCGTCGTGCTTGATCGCTTGTCCGTGCCGTGGGCCGCTCGCATTCTGCAAGCTGCCGCACAGGACCATGCGGAGATCTATCTTGCCGCTTGCGTAAAGCATCGCGCCGAGGCCATCCGCCAGGAGATGGCGAGGCTGCCGGAAAACTTTCCGCGCGCAATGGCCGATGCACTGGGGCGTTATCTCTCCGAAGCCGCGAGCGCTGCGCGGATGGGAGAGGCGCGATGATACGGCGCTTGTCATCTGGCTCGCTCACAGAGTCGCTGGCGCGACGCCCGGTCAGTGGTGGAGCGGCCGTACCGGCGATCATCCCGGTTCCGCAGCCGGCACAGTCACCGACTGAAGATATCGATGCCATCGCCTACCGTCAGGGTTATGCGGAAGGTTTCGAGGCCGGCGAACAGGATGGGCGGCGCGAGACGGAGCAACGCCGGAGCGAGCTCGAAGTGTTGGCCCGCGAAACCCTGCAAGCAGAACTGGCCGTGCTAGGCGAGCGCGAACGGCGCCTGGTTGCCTTGACCGAAGGCCTGGAGCAGTCGCTTCGCCTGCATGAGCAGTCCATGCAGGAGCTGGCATTCGAACTGGCTCTTGCGGCATTACAGCAGGTGTTTCTCTCGTCCGACGGCGAGCGGCCGATACTTGAGCGTTTGTGTCAACGCATGGCATGGGATCACCGCGGCAAGGCGCTTCATCTGGCGGTGTCGCCGGATGATCGCGCCTTGTTGCCCGAGCGAATCGAAGGACTGCAGGTAGTTGAAAGCCAGGCTTTGCCGGCCGGCAGCTGTCGTGTTGTCACCGAGAGCGGCGAAACCGAAAGCAGCATCGCCGTGCGGCTGGCTGCCATCTACGACAGCATGATCCAGACCCTTGGAGTGCCTCGCTGATGCATGCTGCGACCATAGTCGATCGATACCGCGACCTGCTGGCACGCAAGTCGTTGTCGGAGAACTATGGCCGCCTTGTGAGCTACAACGGCCTGGTGATCGAAGCCGAGGGACCCGACCTGAAAGTCGGTGAGCTCTGCGAGATTCGCGTTGGCGGCAGCGGCCAGCCGGTGACCGCCGAAGCCGTGGGTTTCCGTGATGGGCGCCTGCTGTTGATGCCGTTCGGGCACTTGCGCGGTGTCGCGGCGGGCGCACGTATCCGAGCGCTTGGCCGTTCGCTGCGCATTCCTGTTGCCCGCGCGATGATCGGTCGTGTCATCGACGCATTCGGCGACCCGCTGGATGGTGGGCCCCGTGTCGCCGCCGAAGGCTTTCGCGACGTACAGCCGCAGCCGATCAATCCGATGCGGCGCGCCCCGCTGGAGCACCCGTTGGAGACCGGCGTATGCGCGGTCGACGCCGTCATGCCGCTGGCCAAAGGACAGCGTGTCGGCGTGTTCGCCGGCAGCGGCGTGGGCAAGAGTACGCTGCTGGGCATGATGGCCCGGCACGTTCAGGCCGATGTCGTCGTGGTGGCGATGATCGGCGAGCGTGGCCGAGAGGTCGGCGATTTTCTTGAGGAATCGCTGGGCGAGCTGGGTCGCCAGCGGTCGGTGATGCTGGTAGCTACGGCGGACCAGCCGGCGCTTGTCCGCACGCATGCCGTGCACGCGGCACACGCCGTGGCCGAGTACTTCCGCGACCTGGGCCTGGACGTCCTGCTGATCGTCGATTCGATCACTCGCTTCGCCATGGCGCAGCGCGAGGTAGGCCTGGCCGTCGGCGAGCCGCCGACATCACGCGGCTACCCGCCCTCCGTGTTCAATCTGCTGCCACAGATTCTCGAGCGTGGCGGCCGCATGCGCGATAGCGGTTCGATCTCGGGGATCTATAGCGTCCTGGTCGAGGGCGACGATATGAACGAGCCGGTGGCCGACAATATGCGCGCCATCCTGGACGGCCATATCGTGCTTTCGCGCGATCTGGCCAGTCGCGGCCAGCTGCCGGCCATCGACCTGCTTTCAAGCGTAAGCCGCTTGGTTTCGCGCGTAGCCAATGATGCCGAGCGGCAGCTGGCGACGCGGGTCAAGTCGATTATTTCGACTTACGAAACATCGCGCGACCTGGTGGACATGGGCGCGTACCACGCAGGTTCCAACCCGGCACTCGACGAGGCCATTGCCTTGTATCCACGTATCGTCGAGTGCCTGAATCAGACACCTGGACAATCGTGCAGTCGTGCCGACAGCATCGATCGGCTGTGCCATATTCTTGCGGGAGCGGCGGTATGAGCGCGAAGCAGGATCGGTTGCGTTCCTACCAGGCGCTCTTGCGCATGGCGCGTGTGCGCGAAGCGATTGCCGGAGCAGACCTGGCCGAGGCGGCCAAGAGCGAGCGCGAGCGGCGTACGCAGCATCAAGCTGTGTTGGACGAGCGTGCCCTGGTAGCCCGGGCGGGGCAGCAATGCCTTGCATCAGGCGATACGCTGGATCTGGCACGCTATGAAATGCTTTCGCGGCTGGACGCGGCGTTGTCGGACCGCCTGGACAAGACATCGAGCCATCTTGCCGAAGCCGAGCAGCTACGCGAGGAAAAGGCGCACGCGAACTGGCAGGCCAAGCGCTATCGCGAACGTGCCGGGGAACAATCGGATACAGCGCGCACGGCGTTGCATCGTGAAGTCCTGGCCAAAGGGCAGGAAGAGGCTGTCGAACTGTGGGTCGAGTCCCAGGGAGGCAAGGCATGAATCAGATTGCCGGGATCGAGCAGGCGTTGAATCCAACGCCGCGTGAGTCGCAGACCAGACCTTCGCATGATTTCGCCCATGAGTTGGCGAAAGACCAGACGCGCAACGATGCGGCAACCACGCGCGCAGCGATAGCTGACCGGAACGAGCAGTTCGCTCAGCAAGAACCCGAGACGACGTTACCGGACCTCACCGGTGCAGCCGACGAGACAGTCGCGGCAACAAATAGTGTTCTGGAGGCAACGGTGGTCGCTGCGCGTGAAGCGACGCTGCAACCTGTGGCTCCCGTTGGTGTTACCGAAGCTTTCCTGGGCGCACGGGTGTATGGCCTTCATCTTGCGGCGCAGGGTTATCTTTCAGTGCTGTCCTCTGCGCAGGTCGAGGAGCAGTCGCATGCTGCGATGGCGTCGGCCGCCACTGCCGAAACCGAGCAGGCCTCGATCGGGAGCAGCAGCATTCAAGTCAATGCCGTAGCCACACCTTCCGTAGAGAGACCATCCAGTGCGCAGCCAGGCGCCATGGCGATTCAGCTCGATCCACTGGTCGTAAGCGAGTCGGAAACGCCCTCTACCGAGCCCGTTGGGCTGGCTTCCGCCACCTCGACGATCGTCTGGCCCGAGCGGGTCGTTCGCGTGGCGCGTGGCAACCATGGCGTTTCCGTGTGGCTTCGCGACTACCGCATCGGAAGCGACGAAGGAGCGCAACTGGTGAGTGCCGTCATCGCACAGGCTCGCGTGCACGGTGAAGCGTTGCAAAGAATTATCTTGAACGGTCGTGAAGTGTGGACTTCGCGCGGTATCGATACCCAGGGAGTTGAACATGTCGGTTGATGCCATTGGCAGTGTATTGAACACCACGGACCCTTCGGCGCTGCCCAATTCGGGCATCAATGAGCAGGATTTCATCCAGCTGTTCGTTAGCGAACTGCAATTTCAGGATCCCACCCAGCCGCTGGACAACAGCCAATTCCTGACCCAGCTCGCACAGTTCGTCAGTATCGAACAGCAGAGCGAAGAGGTTAGCGGCATCAACAACCTCTTGACGTTGGGCTCCAGCGGTCAGTCGCTCGATCTGCTTTCGCATACGGTACAGGTGACCAATGCCGATGGCTCGACCACGGCGGGCAAGGTTACCGGCATCTCGTTCACCACCAATGGCGTGCAGCTCACGGTTACTACCTCGAGTAACAACGTGATCACCGACGTTGCCCTTTCCCAAGTCCAGCTTGTCACGCCCTAAGGAGTCGCCATGAGCACCAATATCATGCAGGCGTTGTACAACAGCGTGTCCGGATTGTTCGGGTTCTCGCAGAGCCTCAATACGATCAGCGACAACATCAGCAATATGAATACGCCAGGCTTTCGCGGCAACGATTCATTCTTTGAAAATGTCATGGATGATGACGGCACCAAAGTCGCGGGTACGGGCAGAAATCTCAGCGAAGGCCAGATCGAACAAGCCAGCACGCCAACCGACGTCGCCATCCAGGGCGATGGCCTGTTTATCCTTAAGGATCCGCAAGGGAACCTGTTCTACACGAGATCGGGGCAGTTCGAGCTCAACGGTTCGGGGCAGTTGGTCGACTCGGTAAACAAGTATCTGGTGCAGGGTTACGACGCGACCGGAAACTTCGGAACCATCGACCTGAGCAGCCTCAAATCGCTGCCGGCGCAAGCGACCACGACGGTCAATATTACGGGCAACCTCATAGGCAGCCCGACCAACAGCGTCAACAATATTACGGTCTTCGACGACCAGGGCGTTTCCCATGTTCTGACCCTGACCATGACCGATAACCATACGGTGACGGCGGGAAGCTGGTTGGTCACGATTACCGATTCTGGCGGCAATACCGTTGGCAGCGGTGAGGTGCGATTCAGTAATGGTTCCCCGGAAGCGGCTTTCAACGAAGTGACCATGACCCACGCTTTGGGGGCGGAGTCGCAATCGATCGTATTCAATTTCGGCGCGCCAAGCAGCCTGAGCGGCGCCACCAGCATTTCCGGTGTGCCGGCCAGCGGCGCGGCCAAGGTGCAGGACGGGCATGCGGTGATCGGTTTGAACAGCGAATCGTTCGATACCAATGGGGTGCTGCAGCTAACCTATGCCGACGGCGAGACCAAGGCCGGGCCGCAGCTCGCGCTTGCTTCTTTTCCTGACGAAAGTTCGCTCGAATCGACCCAGGGTAATTTATACCTGCCGCCACAGAACCAGATCGCGACCATCGGTCGTGCGGGTTCCGGCGCATTGGGACAGATCGAGGGCAGCAGCCTGGAAATGTCCAATGTGGATCTCACCAAGGAACTCGCCGACATGATCGTCATTCAGCGCGGTTATCAGGCGAGCTCGCGCGTCATGACGGTGTCGAGCGACATGTTGCAGCAACTCTATGAATCCACCCAGGGCAACTGAAGTCGCTATGGAAACCACGCGTTTTGGATGGATCGGAGAAACTCGCCGTTCCGCGCTTCTCGACACGTTATCTGCGCTGATCGAAGACTGGGCGGAAGCCTGGTGGTGCGGCTACGCGAAAGGGCAACTGGCGGTAATAGCGGCAGGAGAGATGGACGCGCAAAGCCGATTGCAGGGCGCGTACATCTCGCATGCGACCACAGGATCGGTAGCGATTCATGTGGGATCGCGCGGGCCGGACGCCATAGCGCGTCATCTCGCCGCTACCGTGACCGACGACGACCTGGACCTGGCCATGAAGATCGGCGAGCAGGCGTTGAACGATCTAGCGATGAATATTCATAGCCGCGCGGGGAGCCTTGGCGCCGGTGCGCCGGTCAAGGCAAGCCTGCCGCAGTCTCTGCTGGAGACGCGTCTTGGCGCTTTTGCCGTCACCGCTACGGTGGGGCGCTTGCCGGTGATGTTGATCATCGATCGGCAGCTGGGCGAGCGGCTGGTGCCGCCGCGCGCTTCGAAAACGGGTGAACCATTGAGTACCCGTCATGTGGCCTTATCGCGCGCGCCACTTCGCGTGAACGCAGTGATGGATTTCGGACAGGTGGATCTGGCGCATCTGTCCGATCTATCGGTCGGCGAAGTGCTTATCGGCGACCAGAAGCTGGATGAACCGCTCCACATTCATGTGGAAGGCAAGGGAGCCGTCGCAGTGGGCTTTATGCGCCGGATCGGAGAGAAACGCGCCATCGTGATCGATGGCGCCATGACACAGGAGCCAAACCGCCATGACTGAAGTCGTCGCGCCCATCGAACTCGAAGAGGCACCTATGCCGTCCGTCTCGGGAGACCCGCTCATCAAGCGCAACCTGGCCTTGCTTGGCCATGTAAACGTCAAGCTGGAAGTGTTGCTTGGCAGCAGCGAAATCAGCGTGGACCGTTTGTTTTCCCTCGGCAAGGGCGATTGCCTTGCGCTCGATGCCGACCTGGATGCCTTGGTGACGTTACAGCTGGACGGAAAGCCGGTCGCTCGCGGTCATCTGGTCGCGGTAGGTGAATGTTTTGGACTGAAGATTGCCGAGATTTTGTGAGCAACCTCGATCGACTCCACGACGCCTGTCTGGCCTTGTCGCTGGCGGTGCAGGGGACTTCCCCCATCCCGTATCGCACTGAGGCCAGCGTCTCAACGGGTTCGGTGCTTTCCGCATTGCTGTGGAGTGCCTTGCTGTTGGTGGCCCTGGTTGCGGTGCTGCTCTATTCACGCCGCCGTGGCTGGTTGCCAGCCACCCGCTCATCTTCCGTTGTCGCCGGTGACGAGGCGATTCGAGTGCTATCGAGCCGTCGTCTGAGCATGGCTACCGTGGTCCATCTTATCGAATGCCGTGGGCAGGTCTATCTGATTTCTGAAAGCACTCGCGGAGTGTCTTCGACTGTTACCCCGGTTGCTGCAGTTACCGTCGATCCGCAGCAGGAGACCGTGTCTTGATGTCGATCAAGCGCATGGCGATTGCTGCATTGCTCGTGGCGGGGCTATGTATTTCCACACCAGGTTGGTGTGCCGATCCGTTGCAGGATGTATTGACCCGCGCCGCGTCGGAAGACTATTCGCCGGTGCTGCGTTCGTTTTTGCTGCTTTCGTTGCTGTCTTTTATCCCATTGATGGTGATCGCGTTGACGTCGTTCACGCGCATCATCGTCGTTCTCTCATTGATGCGTAATGCCTTGGGATTGCAGCAAACACCGCCTAACAGTGTCTTGATCACGCTGGCGATGTTCTTGACGCTGTTTTCCATGAACCCCGTATTCCAGAGCGCGAAGCAGGCCGCTCTCGACCCCTATCTTCGACACGAAATTGCCGCACCCGTCGCCATGGAACGAGCGTTTGAGCCGTTCAAGCTGTTTATGATCAAGCAGACCCGGGAAGAGGACCTCCTGGCTGTCATCCATATGTCCAAGCTGGCACCGCCAAAATCGGTTGACGAAATCGGGGCATTGCAACTTGTACCCGCATTCATGCTGAGCGAGCTGCGGACGGCGTTTCAGATCGGGTTTGTGATTTTTCTACCGTTCCTGCTGATCGATCTGGTCGTTGCGGCCATTCTGATGGCGCTGGGCATGATCATGTTGCCGCCTACGACCATCAGTCTTCCTTTGAAGATACTTCTTTTCCTGTTGATCAATGGTTGGGCGCTACTGGCGCAAGCCTTGCTAAGCAGTTACCACTTCTGACCCGGCGCTCAGCGTGGACGGCTCGGAATTGCTTCTCTGGGATCAATGGCGACAGCAGCGCGATGCTGTCGCCCGGGACGCATTGGTTCTGAAGTATTCGCCTTGGGCCAGAATGCTGGCGCGCGACATTTACATGCGCGTCTATCGTATGCGGGACGCGTGGCAGGATTGTACGCAGAACGCGCTGATCGGTTTACTGGAAGCGATGGAACGTTTCGATCCTCGTCTTGGTGCAGGCTTTCCGACGTTTGCCAGGCGACGGGTCCGCGGAGCGGTGTTCGATGGCTTGCGCGCGCTAAGCGACTACAGCCAGCAGGACAGCGCAAGCCTCGATCCGGAGAATGCTGTCGCCGAACGTCTGGAATCCCTCAATGAGGGCCATACGAATACCGCCGATCCTTTTGAAATGTTTATTTCCACGACCATCGGCCTGGGCCTTGGCTTTCTTATGGATGCCCAGTCGATGCCGGTCGAGGAGCAGGTGCCCGATGTCTACACGGCGTTGGAAAAAGAGAACCTCGAAGCCGCGGTTACCTATTGTCTGGGGCGTCTGGACGAGCGTGACCGTACCATTTTGACGTTGCACTACTATCACCATGTGTCGTTCGTCGATATCGCCGATCAGCTTCATCTGACAAAAGGGCGCATCTCGCAGCTCCACAAAAGAGCGTTGGAGAACTTGCGGTTGTTGTTATGGCGTTCCTCGTCAATCGGTTACTGAGCATGTCCCTTTTGATGTGACCTTGACCCTAAGGAATCTGGAAAAACCCTCCTGGTCGTCATCCCGGCGCAGGCCGGGATCCAGTGACTTTGTGTTCGGTTATCGCGAGGGCTAACAAGCATCTGCTCTATCGCGAAAACTGGAAACCGAAGTCACTGGATCCCGGCCTGCGCCGGGATGACGATAGGAGAGACTGAGGTTCTTGGAAGTTCCCTTCGGTGTCGCCAAACGCAGCTCCGGTCAAAAATCGTACGTCACCGAGAATCGAGCGTAACGCGGGTCCTGCGTATACAACGGAACACGGTAGATCGTGTTGAGCGTATTGGCCGGGCCCTCGCTTGCCGGATAGCGGAATATGGCGCGCTGCTGGTTGAGCACATTGAAGACGTTCGCCGAGAACGCCAGCCTCGAATCCGCCCATGCGGGACGATAGGTCAGCCCGAGATCGAGCTGGAATGTCCAAGGCAGACGCCCGTGGCTGCCGGGAGGCGAGGGCATGCCGTTGCACCAGCGGTACGAACTGCCGTACGACACCGGATCGGTATGGTCGGGCCCGTAGTAGCCGGTGCAGACTTCCGGTGCACCTGAAATCGCCTGCAGATTGCCGGAGACCTGCCATTCCGGCGTGAACTGCCAGTAGCCATAGGCCTTGATGGCATGTGTATGGTCGTTGCCCTGCGGGCCGTTGGAATATTCCATGACGTAGCGGTTGTCCCAATCCACGCTGCCGGCGGCGCCGCCTTGACGCGTATCGGTTCGTTGCTGGCCTTCGGTATTGCCGTAGCTGCGCGAAAAGACGTAGTCGAGCTTGCCGTACCAGGTGCCATCGAAGCTGTGTTCGATGAACGTTTCCAGCGCGTAGTAGTTACGCTTGAGTTCGGGAAAGCCGATCTCTTCACGACTGAGCGGTACCTCGAACGGATGGCCGCTCGGATCGAGCAGAGTGAAGGTATTGCCTGCACCGCCATTGACCAGATAGCAGCTATTGGTGGATCCCACGGTGTAGCCGAGCGCAGCGGCCTTGGCATTGATCAGCGATACATCGCAGAAGTCGTCGATGGCGCTCAGCAGCTTGCGATAGGTCGCCTTGGCGCCATAGACCCAGTGATCGCCGAAAGACTTGTCGAAACCGAGGATGTATTCATCCTGATGCTCGGCCTTCAGGTTCTTGGCCGCGACGGTACGCGGATCGGGTGGGATGCCGTACGAATTGTTGGCCGAGACCGGCTCGCTGATCTGGGTCAAACCTGTCGGTGCGCCCGTGACCGGGTCGATGCCGCCATAGGTGTAGTACTGCTGGGTCGATATGTAGCCGGCCGCCGCGCCGGTGGCGGGATTGAGCGGCAAGCCCAGGTAATAGCGGCCCGCATTGGCAAAGACCTTGAAGCTGCTGTCGCCGTTCACGTCCCACGATACGCCCAATCGCGGCGCCCATTGCGGTTTGGTTTGCGTGATGAAGGGCGCACCAAACTGGTTGTAGTCGGTGAACTGGTCGTTGCGCAGACCGATCGACAGCAGCCACCTGTCGCTGACCTGCCAGTTGTCTTCGATGTACTGCGCGCGCTGGTCGGAACGCACGTTGACCAGATTGCCGACGACGTTGCGGCTGACGTAGTAGCCCTCCGCGCCATTGGGAAAGCCGGCTGTGCCGGGCACGAAGTTGACGCCCGGTGCATCGGAAATAGGTTGGGTGGGATCGGCCTGCTGACCATAGCTCCATATATAGCCGGGGCCCGGACTCGACGTGCCGAAGGCGATCACCTTGGACTTCACATTGTCGATACCGGCTGAAAACGTGTGGTCGCCGAGCTTGTACTCGAGATCAAGCCGGAAGTTGGTCGACTTGTTACCGCGACGCGGGTTGCTGATGTCATCGACCTGATTGTTGTGGATAGCCGTGCCGCCATTGAGCGCGGGATTTTCGTTCTGCGAATTATCGACTCGAACCAGCGTGGGATCGTATGCGCCCGGCTGATCGTAGTTCTTGCTGTTCATCTCACCGTACATCGCGCTCAGCGTGAGGTTATCGGTGATATAGCTGGTGTATTTGGCCACCCACAGGTCGCCACCGGTCTTGGTGTTGTCGACGGGGCCGATGGTGCCCGTGCGATGGAGGTCGGCGTAGTCGTAGCTATAGCGCGTTCCGCTGCCTTCGCGCTTGTCCGCGGCGCCGGTCAGCTCAAAGATGTTGCTGTCGTTGATGTTCCAGTCCAGCTTGGCGTACCAGCGCGGACTGCGATAATCGATGGTCGATGCTGGCGTATTGTTGCCGACCTCGTTCACATTGTGCTGGCCGACCTTTTCAAACTCGCCGGCGACGAAGAAAAACAATTTGTCCTTGATCAATGGCCCGCTTGCATAGGCGCTGACCGTGGTAGTCCATTGCTCGTTCTGGCTGCGCGGCGAATAAAGGCTGCCGGCCGGTGCGGAGGCGGGGATGCGCGCGTAGTGCAGATCGGTCTGATCGGCGCGCGCCCAGGCGGGTTCCCACAGAACCTGCGCGCCAAAATGCCAATCGTTGCTGCCGCGCTTGCCGACCTGGCTGATGACGCCGCCATCGGAACGGCCGTACTTCGAGCTATAGCCGCCGGTATAGACCTCCTGCTGATCGATCGCGCCATAGGGCAACTGCAGGCCGCCTTCGGCATTGAGCGGGTCGGTGGTGTTGAAGCCGTTGACGTAGTACGCGTTCTCGTTGGACGCGGCACCGCCGAAGCTGGCGATGGAGTGACCCGTATCGCTCTTGAAGTTGCCGCCATTGTTGACCACGCCAGGCGCCAGACGCGCGATCGCCTCGGCGTTGCGTCCCAGGGGCAGCTTGGCCAACTGTTGCGAGGTAATCACGGTGCGCGAATCGACGCTGGTGACATCGATGCTGGGCAGGGCATTGCCCGTGACGGTGACACCGGACAGTGCCGTGACGTCACCTGGGGCTGCTGCTGCGGGCGCCGCAAACGACACATCGGTGCCTTGTCCCACGCGCAGGCCGACATCCTTGCGCGTATCGACGGGCTTCCCGTCGCGCATCAGCGTGACCGTATAGCTGCCGAGCGGCAGTTGCGACACCGTATAGCGCCCTCGCGCATCGACGGGCACTTCACGTCGGATGCCCGTGCCGCTCTCGACGACAACGGACTGGTTGTCGCCGGCCGGCACGCTGCCGTTGATGCTGCCGGTGGTCGACTGTGCATGGGCGATCGTCATGGTGCCGATGCCCGCAACAATGGCAAGAGTGAGTGCCGTGGTACGAATCAAGCAGGTGTTGTTCATGCATTCCCCGGGGAGTGAGAGCCAAAAAACCGGCAACAGGCACCCGCGGCACCCCATGCAGTGGAGTGTCGGGCTCGCTACAGGCCTGGGTCACACCCTCCCCGTGCCTCGATCGCACAAGTGCCTACTTGCCTCGATCCAAATAGGCATTCGCAGGTTTACACGATGACTGCGTCCATGTCCAGCAAGGCCGTGCGCCACTCAGATGGACGTATAGCCATCCAAATGCTTGTGCCAAGCAACGTAACGTTCGGTAAATGCGCGAATTTGATCGGATTCTTGATCTCGAGTGCACGGCGATTGCTTTTGCCGTCATTGCGAAGACCAATGCGAGAAATGCGAACGCGAGCACAATATGATGCTGCGGGGGGTGTGGTCGCGACTGAAGTCGCTCCTACAAGCTAGCTGTGCCTGCCTGAGTTTGTAGGAGCGACTTCAGTCGCGACCAGCAGCGACGCAATCGCAGCCCCCAGTCGACGTTTCATTCACATGTGCGATTGATGGCCACCTTGAAGCCGGCGCTCGGCATTCAATTGGCGCAAAGCGATGCCAAGGCCTATCCGGTAACTGCTGCCGATATTGCCGTTGATAATCACGGTGGCGACCCGGGCATGATGAGGACTGCCGTGTTCCAGTTCCGCGCCAAATTTCTCATGGACCTCGATATAAGGGGCCGGCAGTTTATCGAGCGCATCAGCCAGGCCGGCTTCTGGATGCGCGTGTGCCTGCGTTGCCAGGTCGCCCGGATCGAGCAGAACGAATTCGGTGGTGTGGAACTTGATGGAACACACTTGAGCAACAAAGTCCCGCAGATCGCCGCAAGTACATAGCTTCAGCGAGCGTCCCGCGGTATGAGCTTGTTGCTGAAGTTGCAATAGCAAATCTTGTGTAAAAGAGCTGCCGGTAGCGTGCGGCCCATGAACGATCAATATACTCACGGCATCGTGCTTGTTATCGCTCCGCAGAGCGGATGCGGAATGCTGCCTGCGGAAGGCGTAAAGGTGCTACGCCAAAATCGCGCGGCCGCGTAAATTTTCCGCTTTGGGCGGAATCTGGATCGATCGCTGGCCACTCTTAACGCGACATAAGGCAAACTAGGCACTTTATTGACCTGTCGTCGGCTAAGAGGTGGTTTGCATGGGAGTAGTGATCAGTCCGCTTGCGGGGAAGTTGGCGCCACCCAGCCTGCTGGTCGATATCCCCAAACTGCTTGCCGCCTACGTCGACCTGCGCCCGGACCCGGGCGTGCCGGCGCAGCGCGTGGCATTCGGCACGTCGGGGCATCGAGGCTCGTCGTTCGATCGCAGCTTCAACGAGTGGCATGTGCTGGCCATCAGTCAGGCGATCTGCGAATACCGCACGTCCAAGGGCATCGATGGGCCGCTCTATATCGGCATCGATACCCACGCGCTGTCGCAGCCGGCGCTGGAGAGCGCGGTGGAAGTGCTGGCCGCAAATGGCGTGCAGGTCATGCTCTCCTCGAACGGCGAATTCACGCCGACGCCCGCCATTTCGCACGCGATCCTGGTGTACAACCGTGGGCGTACGGCGGGGTTGGCCGATGGCATCGTCATCACGCCTTCGCATAACCCACCCGATAACGGCGGGTTCAAATACAACCCGCCCAATGGCGGGCCGGCCGATACCGATATCACCGGATGGATACAGAATCGCGCCAACGCACTGTTGGAGGACGGTATCAAGGGCGTGCGGCGAATGCCTTTCGCCCAGGCGTGCCGTGTTGCCACAGTCCGGGAGTTCGACTATCTCGATACCTATGTCGCCGATCTGGGCAACGTGGTCGATTTCGATGTGATGCGTGGCGCGGGCATCCGCATGGGTGTCGATCCGCTCGGTGGTGCCGGCGTGCACTATTGGGGGCGAATTGCGGAGCGCTACAAGATCGATCTGAGCGTCGTCAGCGAGGTTGTCGATCCCCAGTTCGGATTCATGACGGTGGATTGGGACGGCAAGATCCGGCTCGATCCTTCGTCGCCCTATGCCATGGAGCGATTGATCGGCCTGAAGACGCAGTACGACGTCGCCTTTGCCTGCGATACCGACCATGACCGGCATGGCATTGTCACGCGCACCAGCGGGCTGCTTATGCCCAATCACTATCTGTCCGTGCTGGTCGATTACCTGTTTCAGCACCGACCACAATGGGCGGGGGATGCCGCTATCGGGAAGACCCTGGTCAGTACCGCACTGATCGATCGTGTCGCCAAGCGGCTGTCGCGCAGACTTTACGAAGTACCCGTGGGCTTCAAATGGTACGTCGACGGCCTGCTCGACGGCTCGTTGGGTTTTGGCGGCGAGGAAAGCGCGGGTGCGTCGTTCCTCAGCCGTGACGGTTCCGCCTGGTCGACCGATAAGGACGGCATCGCGGCAGCGCTATTGTCCGGTGAAATCGCGGCACGTCGAGGCCGCGATCCGGGAGAGCTCTATCGCGAGCTTGCTCTCGAACTGGGAACACCGTATGCCTCCAGGGTCGACGCGCCCGCCGATCCCGCACAAAAAGCCGTACTGGCGAAACTTTCGCCACAGCAGGTGCAGGGCACCGAGCTGGTCGGTGAAAAAATCGAGCGCATCCTCGATAGCGCGCCTGGCAATGGCGCCAGGATCGGCGGCATCAAGGTCGAGTCCGCCAGCGGCTGGTTTGCCGCGCGTCCGTCGGGTACCGAGAACATCTACAAGATCTATGCCGAGAGCTTCAAGGACGAGGCGCATCTGCAGTCGATCCTCGAAGAGGCGCAGCAGATCGTCGATACTGCGCTCAAGGTTTAGTGATCTCAGGCCGATGAAATAGGGGCGGTTAAACACTTTTCGCGTTTTAGAGCGGGTATCAATCGTCGCCGACGAATGGAGGCGCCATATGGGTGATGTGAACCTTGCTGCTTTCGACTGGGCACCCGAGGTGCAGCGAGGCTGTGTGCGTGACCTGCGCGTGCGCCTTTCCTTCTGACAACGCACCGCGCATGGCAATGAGTTCAGATATCACCCCGGGTTATTCCGAAGCCGTCAGGCGGGCCATCCTCGGTCAGCAACAACGCTATGCCTATCCGTCGACTGCGGATACCTCTGGACAACCTGCACCGGTATTGCACCGATCGTTCACCGTGGCCCATGAGCCTGTCAGTTTGCAGATGCACGCATGGAGCGATTACGTCGGAAGGACGCTCGATGTGCCGCTGTCGCGGGCGCAGGTGGCGCATGGATTTCGCGGAGCGATCGATACCTACGTGCTCAAGGATCTGGTGTATCTGGATGCGCGTACCGATCCGTTATTGCAGGCACGTACGACAGTGCGCATTTCCACCGACAACGTACGGGATTTCTGCTTTCATGTTGCCGTCGAAGGCGTTGTCGAGACCACGACAGGACCTTCCCGGAACCAGAGGGCATCTCAGTTCACGCCGGGTATCCTGGCGCTGGACATGGGCCAGCCCATGCGCATGGTGCGGCCGATGCGCTCGCACGTACTGGCTTTTTTCCTTCCACGCCACGTGGTGGAGTCCGTCATTTCCGACCCGGAATCCCTACATGGCCGTATCATCGGCTATGACACTCCGTTGGCCCGCCTGCTTCCTCGCCATCTGGCGATACTGCGTCATGAATTGCCGACAATGGCTCCCGAGGACAAGGAGTGCAGCCTGCGCACGGCGGCTCATCTCCTGATGGCTGCCTTTGGCAAACAGCAACGCCTGGGCAGCAGGGCGCGCGCCGCGGCGCGCGCGGCCATGCAGGTCCAGATCAAGCACTACATCCAGGCGAATCTCCGTCGGAAGGAGCTTTCCCCTGACGTCATTCTCGGCTCGTTCCCACTGTCGCGACCCACGCTGTATCGGATGTTCGAACAGGAGGGTGGTCTTTTCGCCTACATCCGGCATTGCCGTCTGCAGGAAGCGAGCGATCAACTCGTGCGTTCCCCGGCGACACCGGTGGCCGAGGTTGCCTACAACCTGGGCTTTGGCAGCTCTTCGGACTTCAGTCGCGCCTTCCACAGGACTTACGGCATCGCGCCGTCGGAATTCAGAGCCCAGGGGCTGGACTGGCTGCATCCGTGATGCAGCGATCGCCAAAGCGCAGGTGTATTTTAGTCGGGCGTAGAGAAATACCGCATCTCACCACTACCTTACCTCGGAGATCTCATGAAGCGCGTCACGGGAATAGGCGGCATCTTCTTCAAGGCCAAAGACGCTCCGGCGCTCCGAGCCTGGTACAAGCAGCACCTGGGTATCGACGTCCAGGCATGGGGCGGTACGGCGTTCACCTGGGCCGACGGCGACGGCAACCCGGTTGCCGGAACGACCGTATGGTCCGTCGGGTCCTCGGGTAGCGATCAGTTTGAGCCCGGCACCGCCTCCTTCATGATCAACTACCGGGTAGAAGACCTTCTTGCCCTGGTTAAGGTCTTGCGGGGAGAAGGCTGCAACGTGCTCGAAAAGGTTGACGAATCCGAGTACGGCAAATTTGCCTGGGTCATCGATCCGGAAGGGAACAAGGTAGAGCTTTGGCAACCGCCCGAGGGGCAATGAGCCTGCAGGCGTGTCATGTGCCCCGGCCGCGTCACGCTGGATGGGCAAAAAAAAGGCCGGCGGGCAGTGGGCTCGTCGACCTTTCGGTACAGCAGTCGTATCGCCAGGATCTTGCAAGAGAGCAACGGATTTTCTGTCGTGGAGATTAAAGCGACCTGCTTCGGCCTGACATGTCATTTCGAGCCAAATGCTTCGGTGCATCGGGCGGGATTCTCAGGCCAGCTGAGGTAAATGGCCTCAAATGATCATGGGTTGCCGCTGTGCGGACTGCTCAAAAGAGTCCCGCGACTGAAAGAATGTCGTCTGCATTCTTGAGCGTTGAACCCCACCTTCCACTCTGCTCAAGTGCATTGAACAGACCTGCCAGCCTCATGGTGTGCGCATCTAATTGATTGTATTTGTGGGTAAATATATTTCCCACAACTCCCGCATAGGGAAAACGCATGCACATCTTCGCTGCGACATGAAGCATCAGGCTCGCCTGACGGCCAGCGAATTCCACAACGCCTTGTGGATCCGCCGTCAGGTCATGCGCAAGGTGCAGATCGACATGAGTGACTGGTTTCGGGCCGACGTCTCGGCCGAGTATGCCGTGGGCCTGCTCCAGCTGATGGAGCGCAGGGGATTGACCCCGGAGGCGTTGCTTCGGGGCACCGGAGTTGGGGCCGCCCAGCTCGAGGGGGATCTGCGACTGACGACCCAGCAGGATGCGGCGTTGCTGGCCAACGCGGTGCGGCTGACTGACGACCCGGGCATTGGCTTCGAGCTGGGCCTGAGCTGCACGCTGACCTGGCATGGGCTGCTGGGCTTTGGTCTTATGAGTTGCGAGACCTTGGGCGAAGCCCTCGAGCTTTGGGTCAGGTATCAGGACTTGCGTACCTCGGGATTTCGCCTGGTCGCGCAGGAGCGGGGCGATTATCTGGAGCTGCATATCCAGGACCTGTCTCCTGGCGCCCCGATGCGTCAATGCGCGCTGGAGCGCCTGGTGACCATGACCGCCAGGCTCGGTCAGCAATTGACTCAACTGGCCATGCCCGACATAGAGATCTGGTTCAAGGATGATCCGCCGGATTATTTCCCCGCCTATCGCGACCGGCTTGCAAGAACCCGATACGCCACCCGCATGTGCCTGGTGCGCATTCCGTCGGGCTACCTCACGTCGGCCATTCCCACGGCAAATCCGGTTGCGTTGCGACAGGCCAAGGGACAGTACGAAAGCCTGCGGTTCAAATTGGGGCAGGGCGAAAGCCTGGTCGCGCGCGTCATGAATCTTATGCCGTTGGCGGACGAAACCTATCCGGGCATCGAGGAGGTGGCACGGGCCTTGTGCATGTCGAGCCGTACACTCAAACGCAAGCTGCATGGACTCGGGGTGAATTTTCGCCAGCTCATCGACGATGCGAGAAAGAACGAAGTACTGCGAGACGTGCTCAACACCAGCATGACTATCGATGAAATTGCCATGCGTCGCGGATATTCCGATGCGGCGAACCTGACCCGGGCGTTCCGGCGTTGGACCGGCGAGTCGCCCAGCCAGTATCGATCCAAGCTGTCGTGCCGTCTGGAGCGAAGTCGATCCGCTTCGCGTACCCACCGGCGCGGCTTCAGTCCACAAGCAGCAGGAGGGCGCGGACGAGCTGGATGACTTGTGCTCGATGCCGCGGATCGATAGTGAAAATCGGCGCGCTCAGCTCCATCTCCTGCACCACCTGATACAGCAGGCCGATAGAGAACTGTGGCGACAGGTCGGTCTTCACCACGCCGATGACAAAGCCCAGGCCCGGGAAGAGTTGACCCAGCCTGCGGACGTGCTCGACACAGTCACCGGCGATGTCGGGAGAAGAGCCGTCCAGGAGCAATATCGCACCCAGCGCGCCACGCCCGATGATGGCGCTCATGAAGTTGAACCTGGGTTGCCCCGGCAGACCGTAGACATGCAGTGTCTCGCTGTCATCGAGTCGTATGGAACTGTAATCGAAGGCGACGGTTGTCGTCGTTTTGCTGCCGCCATCGGCTTCCGTCCACGGAACGTCGGTCGACACGGGAGGCGAGTCGGAGATGGCGCGGATGGCCGTGGTTTTTCCGGCGCCGACAGGGCCGGTAAAAAGCAGCTTGATGCTGCCGTCAGACGCGATAGTGTTCATGCCCGAACTTCAGCCCAAAATGGCGCGCGACGCGTTGAAGGATGGAAGGCGCCGGTTGCGGCATCCTTCGGGTGGACAAGGCCACGACCTGCGATTCGTCGCTGGTCATTGCTCCGCCCGCCAGGGCCGCCCAGCAGAAGGCGTTGACCAGGGTGATGCCCATGCCGGTGTGCTGGGCAAGTTCGCGCACGCTCCATGGGGACTGATGAAGCAGCGCCGCCAGGCGAAGCGAGTCGACATCGTCCGCGAGTGCCACGATATCGGGCCATCGCTTCAGGCGGAACGTCCGGTCCGCCAACAACGGCAGGCGAGCGTGGTAACGCCGACAGGCGATGACGAGAAAGCTATCGAGGCTGCGCGTGATGTGCCAATTCGCCTCGTCGCGAGTGGCGTCGGACGTCAGGCTCCAGAACCAGCCGATGTTCAAGAGCCGTGCTTCGGCCGCGAGCAGATCGCTCACCGAACGCGCATGGATTCTTCCTGCCGTCGGACGCAGGATCACGGCTACGTTGCCTTGCCTGGCGAGCAAATCCGTGGGGCACCCTGTTTCACGCATGCAGATATCGAGAAGCCCGGGAACGGCACTTTTCTCGACCGCGGTGAAGGGAAGCAGCATCCCCTTGAGCGCCCTGGCGATGGCAGCCACCGGTGCTTGTCGATCCAGGCGACAGAGCCCCGGGGTGCCGATGTCGTGTCCCTCGAATCCAAAACCGAGTACGAGCAGGCCCCTGCGCTTGGCCACCTCGTACGCCAGGCGTCCGTATCCGCTTTGCATATCGACGACTAGCACGTCGCAATGGCGCCCTTGCCATGTCTGCATGTCGACCTGCAGCTGATCGGCGGCAAGCAGCCCGCAAGCCAGGGAAAGCCGTGGCCTGAGTTCATCGGGAACGCCCGCGACGTCTATCTGTATGTGCAAGGCACAGCCCTCGGTTCGGTCCGCGGTGCGGCCTCAGGAAAAATCCAGGGTCTTTTCGAAGGCCTTGAGGTGATGCCGGGCCATCGCAAGATTCGAGCGGCCACGGTCGATGATCACGTAGAGAAAAACGGACTTGTTCGATTCGAGCGGCCGGATCAGGTGATATTGGTGTTCCAGACTGATCAGGATGTCTTCGATCGCACTTTCGATACGCAGCGAGTCGGCGACCCGGCGCTTGGCACGAACAACTTCGGCGTTACCGGCGGCGGCCAGATCGAGGTCGATATCTCCTTGGCTATGCCCAGCCATCAACATGCCGCTATCAGCATCGACAAGCGCGCTGGCGACATAGCCGTCTAGGATTTTCAGTGAGTCGAGAGTGAACTGGGTCATGGCTCTTCCAAAGAGGCGGTGAGGATCGAAAATCGGACTATGGTTGTGATGGGTGCAGATCGAGTGCGTCGAGCGACCGCGCGATCCTGACGGCAAAATCCAGCGTCAGGCGTCGCGCGCGGGCCAGCAGAATGTCGTGCGTCACGCCGATGGCCAGTGCCAGCGATTGTTGTGGCGTGGGAATGTGCGCAATGACGAAGGTGTATTCGCCCATGGAAATCGATGCGGACTGGCAACCGCCGCCATCGAGTTCGTTCGAGAGCGACTCGCAGATGGCGATGATGGACGACGTCATGGCCGCGATGCGGGCAGCATCGAGACCCGCATGGGATCGGTGGCTGACGACATGGGCATCGGTTGTGGCGATAAGCGCCAGGCTCACTTCCGGATGGTTGGCGCACAGGTGGGTAAGCGAGTTTTCGCAGATCGCTCGCGGCAATCGGTCTCTCGAGGTTTGTGCGCCAGAGGTAGCGAAGTAATCATGCATATCGTTTGGGTATGGCGCGTGCCGTTGCGGCTCGTGGCGGAGGGACGTTGATGGCGACCGACTTGAAACTGCGCCGAAGCGACACGCTTTTTCGGGATAAAGCGCGAGGTTAATGATCGTCGGTCACTTCGCCAGCGGCCATGGTTGGCGAGGTCGTTTAGCTGTCACTTGAGGCCTGATAAAAAAGCCCGGCATTCGCCGGGCTTTTTTATCAGTTAGTTGATGATTTCGCGCCAGTTCACGCGTTGCAAGGTGCCGTTGTTACCACCTTGGCGCATGCCTACTACCTGCGGTGGTTGCCCCGCCTGGCCGTAGAGCAGCGATATCTGGTTGGTGCCCGGCAACTGTACTTGTTCCAGTTTGGTTGGCGCGGACAGTGCGGTGACCGCGCTCATGATATTGCCCGAGCCGTCGACAAGCACCGACTGCCCCGAACCGAAGGCGACCGAATAGATGCTGCCGGCAAGCGTGCAAGGGTCGGAGGTCGGCGTCATGGTGGCCCACGAGATCACATAGGTACCTGCGGCCGAGTCAGGGTTGACGACGATGCGTTCGGTCGCGCCGTTCTGACCGGCGGTGCCGGTGAGGTCGTAGTACCAGCCGGCATCCGTATCGGCGACGGGTGCACCCTTGGTCAGATCGGTAATCTGATTCAACGTCGGCGTGTCGCGCGTAATCGGCAAGCCTGTAGTGGACGGGTTGACGCTATCGCCATCGCGCAGCCCATACATGGTCTGCTGCTGGGTGGTAGTCAGGTCGCTGCCGTCCAACGCCTTACCCGTACCGACAAATACCCAACGGCGCGTACCCAGGCCGGAGGAGGTCAGGTCCAGCTCCACGCGCGGTGCCGTGGTCACCGGCTGCGGATGGTTCGCTGAATCCGTCAGCTGGGCGAGCAAGGTCGGTGCCGGGTAGGCGGCTGAGGTTGCACCCGACAGATCGAAACGCCACACATTGCCGAGCAGGTCGCCCGCGTACACCTGTTCGATGGTGTTGTCGCTCACGTCCCTGGTATAGGCCGTTGCCTGGGTAAGGCCGCTCGGGTTGCCGGCCGAACCGACGGTCGTCGGTGTATTGAGCGTTTCGAGCAGTGCGCCGGTCTGGGCATTGAGCACATAAAGATGGCCGTTTCCGCTGGCGTTGTTGTAGCCGGAGGTCACCAACACCACCCAGCCGTACTTGCGAGTCTTGGCGATGATGGGCGCGCCATACGAGTAGCCCATATCGGCAGCGGTAAATTCCCAAAGCACTTTCTGTGTCGCCAGTGTGCCTTCCGTCGTGGCGGTACTGCTGCTCGCATCGATAGCGGAGGGGACGTTCGTGATATCGAGCGCGTAGATGCCCTTGCCACCTTTGCCCAGGCCGCCGACAAGCAGGGTGTGCCAATTGGCCGATGCGGCCGTGCTCTGTACCGCGGGGATGACAAGCGCCGTGTAGTTGAAATCGACGTCCGCGACCTGCGGTGTTTCATCCACGTAGAAATGGTGGCTGTAGCTGTTGGTGGATACGCCGTTCAAGTTGCCGAGAGCGGGCAGGCCGTCGATCAGAGGGGTGCTGTTGGGGCCGCCGATGGTCAGGCTGGGAACATAGGCAAAAAGTTCGCTGCCACCGCCTGCATAGGTGTTGCTTGAGCCCGGCACGGAAAAGTCGCCGGCGAACGCGTGGAGCATGCCATCGTTCGCACCGGCATAGACCACCGGTGCACGGCTGGCGACGCTGGTCGCAAAAGCGGTGTAGCCCGGATTGGTGGTCTCGCTGTATTTCGGCGACAAGGCGTTTTGTACGAGCACTGCCTCGGAGTGCACCACGTCACCCAGCACATGGGTGCGCGTGCGGTAGGTCGTGCTCTCGTTGCTTGAATCGCCACGGAGGTAGTTGACCATGTTGGCGCTGCCGATCGCGGTCTGCTGCGAGGACGACAGGCTGCTATAGCGGAAGGCGACGCCTTTCGTGCCGTTGTAGGTCATGATGCGCCGCCCGGAATCCCAGCCGTAGGTGGTCTTGGCGGTATTTTGAGCTTTTACCAGCGCATCGAGCTTGGTCTGCGCACTCCAGGACGCGCTGCCGGTCACCGGATTGACCGAGCCTGGAATGGACGCGCTCGCCACATAACCGGTGACATCGCCTGTCCACACCGTCGGCGTGTAGCTCACGGTGTAGATCGGGAAGCCTGCGACAGGTGAATAGTAAGGTGCCGACGAGGCGTTCGCCGGTACATTGGTCAGGACACGGCTGAGCGTGACACCTGGACCGGCGGCGCTTTGCGCTGTCGTGGATACCTTCTTGAAAATCTGTGACAGGCCCGACTGGATCAGATCGGGGCGGTTGCCGGGAAAGTAGTTGTCCGGGCGCAGATCTTTGCCGGCTTCGGTGCTGGTATTGGTATGCCAGGTCAGGAAGTTGGCTGGAATGCCATCGCCGTTGACGTCGTTGAAGCCGCCGTATTTCGCCGCCAGCCAATACATGTTCGGACCGGCGGCGCCACCACCGGTATTGAAGCCGGCAGGGTTGTAGATCTCCTTGCCTGAGGTGCCGTCGTAAGGGCCCGGTTCCAGTACATCGACGGTGTACGTATCCACCGTTTGTTTGCCTGCCTGGTCGGGACGGATATCCTGCGTGTGCGCAAAATAAGCCAGGCCTGCCATGTTATAGGTGGCGTTGCTCGTGCCATTGGGTTCGAACTTGCTGCCAAGCGACGTCCCCGAACCGAACAGCGACGCCATCGTCTTGGGCGAGCTGGCGCCTTCGATCAAGGGCAGGTTGCCCAGGGCGGTGACGTATTTGGCGGCATCGGCGCCATTGACGGGGGTCAATGCCGCGCGGGTCAATGTATTGGGCGTGGGACCGCCGGAACTTGGAACGCGCGTGTCGTACCACGTGTGCGAGTCACCGATGGTAACGATGGCGTTGGCCTGGCACGTGTACTGCACCGGGTCATTCAGATCGGTACCGGAAAAGGCCGGAAAATTCGTATCGAGGGTACCGCTGGCGCTCATGCCGCTGGTGTATCCCGCGTCGAGCTGTACCTTCATCAGGTAGGCCAGCGATGCCCAATAAAGATCGGCTAGCGTGTCATACGTCTCGTAACCGTTCGCATAGCCAAATTTATTGAGATAGTTGATGGCCCCCGTTTGCGTCGGTGTGGTAGCGCCGGGTGTCTTGGCCGTGTCAGTGGGATACGGGTTGGCCGCGAAAATACCCGTCTTCGCATCCCATTCGGATTGGGTGTTGGTTTGTCGAGCGCCGTTACCGTTGTAGGTCGTCGGTCCGTTGTCACGGAGCAGGGCGCGCACCAGGCCGTTGGCTGCGCGGTCACCCGATGCAAACACGTAGCCCGCTGCACCCACGCGAATGCGCGTGTAGTTTTGCTGGATAAGGCCATCGGGTTTGTTGTAGACGCCCGCATTGGTGTAGTCGGTCGAGGCGTGTGCGGAGTTGCAGTTCGTCTCGAGCATGCCGGTGACGCAAGCCTGCACGGCTACGCTGTAGGTCGTAACGTTGCCGTTCTTGGGTTTGGACGAGGTGCCGATGTTGCCGGTTGAAAAGCCGCTGTTGTCGGATATGAGGAAGTTCGAACCTTGCCCGGCCGAGCGGATGTAGACATCGCTCAGGCCGCTGTAGGTGGCGTCTCCGATCACGGTGCTGGGCAAGACATTGCCTTTCGCATAAATATGGCGATCGGGCATGTTGCCGGTCGAGCTTTGCGAGTTGAGGTTGGAACGCAACAGCACAGTGGTCGAGGTGGTGTCGATCGAGCGGTTGCCGCCGGTCAGGCTTTGGCGAAATTCGTCCAGGGCCGTCATGGTGGCCCAGTTCAACATACTGCCGCTCCAATGGCTTTTGTTCTTGGAGTCGACACAGCTGCCGTTACTGGATATCGAGCCTATGGGCGCAAAGTACTGCGCGTTGCTATTGGAAGCATCGGTAATGTAGTCGTAGCACTTGGCATTATCGAAATAGCCGAGATAAGGACTGGTGGTGGAGTATGTGTAGCCGGAGGCATCTTTGTATGCCGCCACCGTGCCGGTCGGGTACTCCACCGATAGTGCGAGCATCAGGTTGGCTGGAACGTTTGATGCCGTACCGACCGGCACGTCCGACAGCGTCGTGGTTGCGGCCGAAGAGAGGCCTGACACCAGGGTCAGTACGAAGCCGAGCAGGATCGCTCCGCGACGCTGGATGGGGAAGGGGCGGTGAGTCTTGCGCATGGCAGTTCTCGGTACGTTAGGAGATCTCAAGGCATGCGCCGGTAAGCGTTGCCGTGTGGTATGTGCAGTCGATGTTTTGCCGGGGTAGCGGGAGCCACCCATTTTCAATTGCGGCCGCTCGCGCGTATGGTCAGCGCAGGACAGTTTGAATATAGCTTTGTGCGTTTCTCGGTCCATCGACGCGCACCGTCAGCCGGTAACCGGCCGACGCGGCGACAGTGAAACCACCTTGATTCCCCGTGGATGATCCGCCTGTCACCGTTGCTGCGGGAACGAGGCATTGGTTTGGAGCAACGATCAGCGGCGGCCCACTGATGGGGCACAGGCGCTCGATCATGTAGTAGACCTTGTCAACCACGGCCGCGCTGTTGGCCAGCTGCGTCCCTTGCGAGCCATTGGTCAGACCTACCGGGATGCCACGCGAATCCACCGGCTGGATAGATGCGTAATAACCGATGCCGGCATTGTCGGCTTCGCCTATGCCCACGCCGTTAGCGTATAGAAATTGATCTGATACAGCTTTTTGATAAGCGAGTTCGGCTTCTTGCGAGACGCTCTGCCGGAACGCGAGCGTGCCTGCCACCGTGTTGCTGGTGTCGATCGAGCGCATGAGCGCAAGTGCAGCCAGAAGAGTGGCCAGCAAGACAATGATGGCCAATAGCGTGGAGATCACGCCGCGCTGGCCTCGTGGGACGAAGCGGGTGGGTGTCATAAAGACTCGATGCGTCATAGTGACATCCTCAGAACCGGCGGGTGATGACGGCATTGCGGATCGGAATCGTGGTGTCGTAGACCTTGTAGCGGTATTGCGGATCCAGGTTGATCTTCGATTGCAGCGCTGCCGGAAGATCGGAGAAAAGCGTCATCTGCGTTGGACCGGTGTAGTCAGTCGACTTCTCCGGCAGCTGGCTACGTGCAACCACGACAAGGCGAATCGCCTTGATCTGCTGCACGGCCTGAGCGGCGGTTGTCTGGCTGGCGAGAATAGACGCACTGGACCAGGTGCCACCAACGGCCTTGACCCATTCGTCGATGATGTCGTCGCCGAGCGTGCCGCTGCCTGGAATAGCGGCGTTGCTGGCGCCGTCGTCCACGCCGTAGAGCGCCTTGATCTGCACGATGCCGTCGGCGACCGGTAGCACCGTGCCGGCTGTCGGGCCAGTGGTCAGCTGCAGCATGTCGAATGTCGTCAACTGAGCGGTGGTGGTATTGACGCCGTACAGGCTGAAGTTGGGCTGGGCGCCCAGATCGAAGAGATAGCCGGCACCGTTGAAGCCGGTGGACGGCACGGAGGCCGCAGACAAACCGAGCGTGTTGGTAGCGGCCGTATTGGTGCTGACCTGGCCAAGCACACAGTTGCCCACGGTGGTCGTGGCCAGCATGTAATCGCCCGCGTAGATACCCAGCGAGTTGTCGAGCACGACCGTGGTCGAAGCGGGGGTGCTGGTGACCTTGCTTTTGAACACCGTGCCTGCGGGATTGCCGCCCACAACGGCGATGGTGTCGGGGAGGGCATTGCCTGAGCCATCGACGCCGCCATCGGTGATGAGTACCGGTATGGCGCGCATCGGCACGGGCGTGGCCGGCGACACGCCGGGCCAGGTGGAGAACGGTGCCGGAGCTGCCGCTGCCTTGGGGATGCGCTGCGTACTGCCGGTATACGCGGTCATCGCGCAGCCCCACAGACCGTAGTTAAAGCCCTGGGTAAGTCCCGAGCCTGCCGTACGTATCTGGCGCTCGAGCTCGTACAGCGAATAGCTGCCGTTTTGCTGGGCATCGTCGCCGCTCGTCGTCGTGCGCTTCTGCCCTTCAAACAGTGCAAAGGCCGACATCATGGCGATCGTGCAGATCAGGCTCACGGTAAGGCCGACCATCAGTTCGATCAGCGAGAAACCTCGCTGCCGCCGCCATGAGATGACATTTGCCTTGGCACGCATCATGCGCGTGGCATCAGTGAGCGATGTGCGTAGAGGTGACATATTGATGGGTACCGGTGTCGCTTGCGGCCTGCCAGAACACGGAAACGGTGACGGCATTGCCACCGTTGGGATCGGTCGTGACGTCGATGGTGGGCGGGTGGCCGGCTGCACCGGGCAAGCCCTGCTGCGCCGTTACGTTGGTTACCGTAGCGGCCCACGCCTTGTAGCCGGCACCGCTCGGACTCTGGAAATACGTAGCCAGTTGGGTGGGATCGGATACCCACATCTGCGCGATGACCTGGTCGGCCGCCATCGCCGCGTCGGTACGCAGCTTGGCGTCGCCCGCCAGTTTGGTCGCCGCACCTTGAAGTGCAACCATGCCGACAATGCCCACCGAGAAAAGCAGGATCGCAACGATGGCGTCGAGGAGAACGACGCCCCGTTGTGAGCGTGGCCTGCGTCGACCGGGTTTTAAAGACACGTTGCGCATGATGTTATTGGCACCCCTGCGGGCTGACGGTGAGAGCAAGTTGCGGATCGCACATGCGCGTCAAACCGCCGGAAGACAGAGTTACAACCAGCCGCCTGGGGTTGGTCTGGGTATTGCTCGCATCGATACGGATGATGGAATTGGTGCCATACGCCGATGGGCGACCGAGCGCGGTGAACGTGACGCCAGTGCCGGCGCTGGCGCCACTGGTCAGCGCCGTCGTGTAGGAGCCGATCGCGGTGTCGGCACCCACTCGTACATCGGCCGCGCCTTCGTTGCTGCTATAGCTCTGGATAACGGTGGTGCCGGCATCGCTGCATGTCGTTGCCGTGCCCAATGCACACACCTTCCAATCCGCACCGGTGCCGCTGGCGGAATTGAATTCGAAGCGCACATTGGCGCCACGCTGCGACGCCTCGCTGCGCGCGATGCGCAAACCGTTTTGAATCGACTCCGCGGCAGTACGGATGCGCGAATTGCGAATCCATGTCTGGTAGCTGGGTATGCCAATCAGCGCCAATATACCGATCACCGCTACGGAGACCAGCAATTCGACCAGGGAAAACCCCAGGGGGCCGTGCGTCTCGCGGTTCACTAGCAACCTCCGCCCTTGCGCATGATCCAACAGGCCGTGTTCGAGTTGCCCCAGCCGGTAGCCGTGCTGAGCGTTTGGCGGTTGTTGAAGTTATCGATGCTGTAGCTGAAGCCGGCGACCTGTGTACCCGCGATGCCGACGGCCTTGGCGGTGTACCCGGAGGTGGAGCTCGCTGCCGGCGCGCAGCTCAGCGTGAAATAGTTGAGTGTGGGCGAGGCGACACCGCAGGCGCCGCCGTTGGAATAGGTGCGATTGTCCTGGTAGTACTGCTCCATGCTCACCCGGTACGCGGAAAGCGCATTGGTGGCATCGGTGAGCTTGCTGCGGATGACGTACTCGGTATAGACCGGAATGGCGATCGCAGAAAGGATCGCAATGATTCCCACCACAATCATCAGCTCAAGCAGCGTAAAGCCCGCCGCGCGACGGAGCGATGGATGCGTACTCATAGTGTCCCCTGTTTTTCTGTAGAAGGCGCAGCCTGTTCAGGCCTGTGCTTGCCTATCGGTCATGCTTGGTCTGGCGTGCTCTGGAGATACCCGAATCTGTCGGAGCCTGGAACGATATGTCGATGCGTTCCTTGCTCCCTGGGCTCAGAAAGCTTCGGAGCCCCTTGGCCGCACTTTAGCTAAGTCCCACGGTGAGCGGAGCTAAACGCTCATCGGAAAATCCTTACCATTTGGTTAGTTTGAAAGATCTTGCGGTATAGCTAAAGGATGTTGCGACTGGCATCAATGCACTCCATTGGCGAATTCCATAGGGAAGCGTCGTGCGCTCTCGACCAAAAATTCTCTCGCAATGGATATTGGCTTCAGCTGGTGGCGCACCATGCTAGATATGACCTAAGCGGCAAGTTCATGACGTCTCCTGCTTCTGTGTAGAAAGCGCCGGTGGTGCAGGCCTGTGCTTTTGCCCGTCAGCCATGCCTGGTCCGGCCAGTTCCAGACATCCTATGGTTAATCGGATGAGGAGAGGGTGTCTTTACGGGCCTGTAGATAGTCTTTATGGGCCACAGGTGGGGAAGCGAGAAGTCCGGCCGAAGCAACGTGTGCGAGGTTGACGTCAAACGGGAGGCGACCGTGAAGGTCGGACGGCTTACCTTCCGAGTAATACGGCCCGGAGGATGTCCAAGATGTTGCGCGGCACTTCGTTTTAAATCATTCCTGATAACTGATATGTCGAGTCATCATTGAGTAGATGTCGACGTGCACATTGGAAGCACGCGGTCTCCGGCAAGTTCGGCCGCTTTGCGCTGGTGTTGCTTCCAGGCATCCATGCTTCCCAACGCTCGATAGAGGCATGCTTGTGCCCATGCGGCACGCCAGTCGAGTTGCTCCCAGGTCGAGAGTCGACCGCTGACGGCGGTGGCCTCATTGACCTTGCCGTCTTCAAGCAGGGCCAACGTATAAGCCAGGCCGACATCGACCATCAGCTCGGGCACGCCAAGATGACTGGCCTTACTCATGGCGAGCTTCAACTGATCCAGCGCCTGCTCGCGATGCCCTTCAGCGTTCGCCTGAACGGATTGTGCCCGAAGCAACAGGATGGCGATCCATTCGTCCTGATCGGACGCGGACAGCTGGTTGGCCCAGGTCTGCATGTCGGCGACGACGCGCTTGATCTGGGTTGAATCGTTGGCTTGCTGTGCGATCAACGCTTGGGTGAGCCGCGCTTCCGCATGATCGTGCTTGTTGCTGTCCCATTCGAGCAGCTGCCCCGAGAGGGCTTGGGAGATCCACGTTTGAGCAACCTTCGTCTCGCCTCGTTGCAAGGCAAGCTTGGCCAGTAACACGTAAACCGTAGCTTGCAGACCCGGTTCACCGTGCGGATCGAGTTTGATTTGCGCAAGCAGTTGCTCCAGCAGCTTGCTGCCTTCCATGCTACGGCCGCTGCCCGCCAATGCAGCAGCACGCTGAAACGTGAGGAGATGGCGGGTCATTTCTTCCATGAACTCCCACTGTTTTTGATCGATGGGCCAATAGCGCTCCGTCGTAGCCAGTGCATCGGGGTGTTGCAGGAGCATTTTCTGCGAGATGACGAGATCGTAGAGCAAGCCAGGCAAGTATTGGCGCATGCCCATCCGCTGGTATTGCTCGTAAGCATGCTGGATCGTCGGCAGGGCTTGGGCAAAATGGCCGCGCCGCATATCCAGATCGGCCAACGCCGCGTCCATGCCCAGGGCCCCGGCAGTGTCGCCGACCCATGCATAGTTGATGCGTGCAAGACCATAGTCCGACTCGGCCTGGTCGAATTTGCCTTCCATGACCAGCAGTCCGGCGCGTTCGGCATAGGCGTAGGCCAGGTGGCCCCGGCTGTTGTGAGTCTGAAACAGCCGTATCGCCTCGCTGAGCGCGGCAATGCCTTCGGCATATTTGTGCTCGCGAAAATAGACGTACCAAAGGTGGCTGAGCGCCTGGCCACGAAGGATGGGTTCCTTGTCAGCGGGCAGTCGCTGCAATAGATCGGTCAGCTCCTTCTTGCAGGGATCGTATTCACCTTGATCGCAATAGAACGTTGCCTTGATGAAAGAAAACTCGAGTGTTTCACGAAGGTCGGGGGGCGCCTTGTCGATCAGTTCGCGCAGAACGTTCATGGAACCCGCATCCGAGGCGGCATCCATGCGCAGCAGGTATTGCGCCTTTTCGTCGGTTGATTTGACGCTGCCAAGTGCTGACGCCCCCATCTGGGCAAGGAGAAAGGCGCTCGCTGAATGGGCCGCTTTCATGACGTTGTCAGACGACGACTCCGCGTGCAGCGTGCGCCCGTTGGGTGCGGTGGCTTCAAGCTCAACGTGCCAGCGGTCCTCGGACAGGGTGACTTGCGGATGGATGACCAGCGCGTAAGGGGATAACCGGGCGGTGTCCTCGTTGCCTTGACCGAGCAGGTTGAGCACGGTCTGGCTGTTTTCGACGGGAACTTTGGCGTCCCGCATGTCGCCGGCAATCAGGTCCATGAGGCCGAGGCGCAACCACGACCATTCTTCCGGCGCATCGATTCGCGCGGGGAGAACGGCGGTCGTGCCCGGGTTGAAAGCGACCAGGGAGGGCCTGCTCATCCACCACAACCCTAAGCCGGCTGCTGCAACGATAAGCATCAGCAGCGGTGAAATCCATCGCCAACGGCGTGACCAAGGCGATACAACTGGCGGCGGGCTGTCGCTGGTATCGAGCGGTGTGCGGTCGTTCAGCGCAGTCACCGGATCGTCGCCTGCAGAGACGACGGATGTTTCCATCATCCAGCGATAGCCGATGCGCGGCAACGTCTTGATGCAGCGCGGCTCGTTTGCATCGTCTCCAAGGGCGCGACGGAGTCGGGCGATTGCTTGAGCGACAAGATTTTCGCTGACGCTCGTGGTGGCCCAGACCGCGGCTATCAACTCGTCCCGGCCCACGGGGCGTTCGCGGTGCTCGATCAGGTAAACCAGGCAATCGAATACGCTGGCGGTGAGATCGATCACTTCCCCGTCGCGCTTGAGTTCGCGCGCACGTGGGTTGAGTTCGAACTCACCGAAGCGGTAAACGGTCATCTTCGTGTTCGCCATATTGACTACCAACGTTGCGGATTCATCCGATAACCGCAACGGAGCCTTGGCTCTTGCCGGGTATCAGCCGGGAGGTGGCTACGGCTGTTCGTGATCGGCACGCTAGCTGGCATCGCTTCTACAGGTCAATCGGTTGTCCTCAATGTGGCCCTGACCGGGTGCTCCGGACGGGCGTATTTTGAGGGAACTGGTTTACGGTTCACTTTCTGAACCTGGCCTGCAATACCCGCGACGACGCTGCAGCCAGCACGGGTGCTGCCGTAACCCGGTAAGAATAGTTCACGGCTGACGCTAGAGTGCGAAGCGAATGCCGCCCGCTCCGCGCCAGCCGCCGCCAAGCGTGTTGTCGGAAGTGCGCGTCGCTTCCGCGAAGAGGCTCAGTCGCGAGGATATGTCCATGCGACTTCCGACTGCGATCTCCGATGCCGTGGCGCGCCTGCCTGGCAAAGCGAGCGGCACGGTGCCCCCGTCATAGGAAGCCTCGATCTGCGCGCCATCTCCCACGGTATGCAGTACAGACACACGGCCGTAGATATTCACCGCCAGCTTTGGCGACAGTCTGGCACTCTTGCCGAACCATACCCCGGCACGAGACGTCAGCGACTTCAAACGAGCCCTGTCGATCCGCACACCATCGGCGGCTGTGTAATCGGCGCCGGAGAGCGTCCCATATGCCAGTTGCAACTGAGGCTCGACGTATCCTCCGCGCGAACCTTCAAAGTGCCATCCTGTGGTCAAGGCAACGTCGGTAGCTATGGAACTGGTATCGCCGCCGGTAACTTCATCGTTGGAATCGAGTGATCGATACGTCGAATGGATGCGGCCGATGCGGACTTTCGCATCCAAAAAAAAGCCCTTGGCAGAAAGCCATGTGTCGTACAGCCCCAAGGATTGGCTACGCAGGCGTGCGCGCCCCTGCGAAAGGCGGTCGTCCGATTCGGAATGGGCGTAAACAACGCCGACGAGGTTTCGCCCTGCGTCGACGGTCGACTGCGTATCCGCACCGAGATTTTCCGTCGTCCAATGCTGCCGATAGCTTCGCCCGTAGGCGGTATCGCCCTGGAAGTCGCCGCCCGATCCATCCACCCATACGCCGGAGGCTTGCGCGTCGGGTTCAGAACGAAAAGATTCAGCGCGACGCGACGTCGCCTGGTCATCGGTAAACCAGAGATTGGCTGATGCGGTAGCCGCATCTCCGGCCGCGAGAATGCCACTGGCTGGACGAAGAACAGGTAGTTTGACGTCGTCCGTCGGGTTCTGAGAACTAGATCCCTGGTTAACGGCCGCGCCGCCTCCGGAGCCGTCAGTACCAGAACCACCTCCCGACGCATTGCCGGAGCCACCGTTGTTGGTCCCCGTACCGGCTTGCCCATCGCCGACGATCTGAATGCCCGTCAGAAGCACACTGCCGTGATCCGCGCTCAAGGCGACTTGCGGCACGTAGGAGAACTGGACCAGCGCATTCTCATAGGTGCCCGACCACTGACCGGTCACGCCTTGCACCGTGCTGAAGAGCGCTTTCGCGTTCGGCACATGGCTCGCATCGAGGATGGTGATGAGGGATGAGGCCGGGAGCACTACACCCGTCTTGAGATTCGAGGGATTGACCCAGCTGGTGTCGTCCAGCACCGGGTCGTAGGCGATCTTCACCCTGGGCGTACCGGACACATTGAAAGCCGAAATCCCTGGGCCGAACACCACCTCGTCGGCTACGCCTTTGCGCACGTCGCTGAGCAATGTAAATGTCGCGCCGTCGCTCAGATTCACCGTGGCGCCGGCGCTTGCGGAGCTGTCTACTACCAGCGTACGGAACGCGTAAGTTGGAATCGAGCCATGAGTGAACGTGCCCCAGCTCGAGGCCATGTCGATGCCGCCGTCGCTACCCAGGGCCAGCTGACCGGCACCGAAATCGTTCTTGATCGTGCCGGTTCCGGTGGGGATCCAGCTTGCCCCATTCGAAAACGTCAGCACGGTGATGCCCGTGCTATAGCTGGTCGTGCCGGTGCTCAAGCCGGCATCGGCAAAAGACAAGACGCGACCCTTGAAATAGGAGTCCGGCGTGTTCAGCAGCACGCGGGTGGTGGCGGTATTGCCGGCGTTGAGATTGATGTCGGCGATGTCGCCGGCCAAAGTCACACGACCGCTCCCCGATGCATTCACATCGACAAGAGCATCGGCGCCGCTCTGCGCCCAGTTGGCCACCACAAAGCTGCCGCCGCTGCCGTCGGTTGCCGCGCTCGCCTGCAAGCCGCCCGCGAACTTGATCTGCCCGCCACCCTGGCTCAGCGCAAACACGTTGCACGATGCGCAGCTGGAATGAGCCTGGATGATGACCGGTGCCTGGGCATCGTTGAAGTTGACGATACCGGTATTGTTGATGCCGTAGGTTTCGGTCGTCGCGTCGATGATGGCCGAAACGCGCTTGGCAAAGGTGATCGACGATCCGAGTCCGTAGGTACTGCTGATCGCCGCGGGCAGCCCAAAGGGCATGTAGCCGGTGCCATTGATGACCTTGATGGTCACGTCGCCGCCAAAGTGCATCGAGGCGGTGCGATACGTATTGGCAATGCCAAAGGCCGAGCGAGGTCCGGTCGCGGTGATCGACGAGTCGCCTGTGACAGTCATGCGCCCCTGGTTTCGAACGCCGAAGACGGTGGACCCATTGGACACGGCGGACAGGTTCAGGTTGCCGTTGACGGTCAGCCGGGTATTGCCGTTGTCGTTGTAGATGCCGTGGACGTTGTCACTGGGATAGATGCCTTCGGCCGAGACGTTCAGATCGCCATTGAACACCATGCTCCCGCTACCGCCGCCGGAGTTGTAGATGCCTGACGTGCTCGATCCTCGGGCCTGGGCTTTGACCGTGGTCTTGCCATTGAAAGTCACTGTGCCCTGGTAAGCCCAGATGCCCTGCGAGTAGCCAGGCGTATAGGTAGTGACGGTCGTGTCGCCGTTGAAAATCGCCGTACCCTGATAAACCCTCAGGCCAATGGAGGAGCTGTTGGGAACGGCATCATCGGATTGGGCATACACCGACGCGTTGCCATTGACGGTGAGTGTGCTTTGTTCGACATCCACGCCGAACGCCGTACCCCAGGACCCGACGGCGGCGCGTTGCGTGGATAGGCTCAGGTTACCCAGGCCGTTGTTGTCGACTTGAAAGACGACCGGGTTTGAGACTCCGACAAGACTTACCCCTGTGATGTTCTCGACCTTGTTTGTCGAGGTCGAAACACGGTCGCCGCTCTGAAATCGATAGATCAGATTTCCCTGGGCATCCAGCTGTGGCGCGTATTGAGTATCCGCGCTCGGCACGCCGGTGATGATCTGGTCGTAGTCATGAGCCAGGGAAATCCCTGGTATCGAGGCCATGCCAAGCACGGCAGAGATGGATACGCAGAGCATCCGATACCGACGCCCAGGAGCTAGTCGTCCCATCCGTAAAGCCGCGGCATGGTTTTCGACGATGGAGACCTGCCATGCTTCGGGAAGGCGCTCAAACAGCTCGGGCGATACTTGGTTGAAGTGCCGGTGTTCGACGCTGGTCAGCTTGATCGTTGCAGTCACGTTGTCCCCGGTTGATACGTTGCATGGCCGCAATCAATGGCCGAATCGCATGACGCGAGTCGTTTCATGTTTTGAGCAGGCTCCAGGGAACCTCGAATAACTTCCTGCTCGTCATTCCGGCGAAGGCCGGAATCTAGTGGCGTGATCATAGGGTTCTCGCGAAAAAGCCATGAATACGCTCGCGAAAACCGGCAGCCGAGGCCACTGGATCCCGGCCTTCGCCGGGATGACGATAGGGGAAACTGCGTTTATTCGAGGTTCCCTTCAGATGTCTGGGCGAACAATGAAGCGCCTTGTATGCGTTCGCGCCAACATGTCGGAACATTATCTAGTCGGTTGCACGAGTCGCGCGAGTTATCGCGTCACAGTTTCTTTGCGTGATGAACGCACAGTTTCGCGGTCCCGAATCAAAAGTGATGCAAACAATTCGATTGGCCCAAAATGACATGGATTGCCGGGTTTCGTTTGTGCGATAGAGAACTTCTCGAAGTAATCATTGACGACAATCGGCATGAGTGAGGTGGAAGGTGAAAGCGACGAACAAGAATTCATTTGGCCGCCGACGCCGTTGATGCGCTTTTTTGTGTCGGAGGCGCGGGGGGAGCTCGAAGCCTTGAACAATGACAGCCCCCGTTGGAAGACTTACGAAGACAAGCTTCGTAGTATCAGCAAAGCCAAAGAGGACTCGCGTCGATCCGGGCGTCGTCGCTACAAATAAAAAACGCCGCCCTGAGGGAGGCGGCGGCAAAGGGACGGCATCCATGTTGTCGCGGGGGGCAATCGCAACATCCGCCCATCGGCCAAGGCAGTTTGGCTGGCGGGCAGGCCGACATCGAGTTCCGCATGGGCCATATGATCGGCCCGGTGGGCCAAGATTGTCTGCTCGACGCGAACCTCAGTGACCGACCACGGTGGTATCCGTTGTCAGCAGACGATCTCCAGCGAGTACACGCGCTTTGCGCTGGTATTGCTCCGACGACTCCAGCCGGCCCATAGCGCGATATACGCACGCTTGCGCCCAGGCGGCGCGCCAATCCTGTTGATCCCATACCGAGAGCTGCCCACCGATGGCTACGGCTTCATCGACCTTGCCGTCCTCCAGCAGGGCCTGGGTGTAAGCCAGGCCGACGTCGACAATCAGTTCCGGTATGCCCAATCGATTCGCCTGATTCATGGCGAGCTTCAGCTGATCCAATGCGTTACTGCGGCGGCCTTCGGCTTGGGCTTCGATGGCCCGACCGCGCAAGAGCTGAATGCCGATCCATTCGTCCTGGGCCGGCAGGCCAGCTGCCCAGGCCTGCATGGCGGCGACGACTTGTTCAAGCGCTTTGGGGTTGCCGGCGCGCTGCGCGATCATCACATTGATGAGCCAGGCATCGGCGTAATCGCGCTTGTCGCCATCCATCTCCAGCAATCGCCCCGAGAAGGCTTTGGATATCCACGACTGCGCGGCTGGAATTTCGCCGCGTTGCAAGGCGAGCTTGGCCAATAGCACATAAGTAGTGCCCTGCAAGCCCGGCTCGCCATCGGGGTCCAGCTTGATCTGTATCAGCAATTGTTCCAGCAGGTTGCTTGCCTCGGTGGTACGACCGTTATCGGCCAACGCGGCCGCACGCTGGAAGACAAGAATGTGAAGCATCACTTTCTCAGTGAAACTCCAGTGCTTTTGATCGAGCGGCCAATAGCGCTCCGTCGTGGCGAGTTGATCGGTATGCAGCAACAGCAGCTTTTGCGACATGGCCTGATCCACCAGCAAGCCCGGCAGGAACTGCCGCATGCCCATGCGTTGGTATTGATCGTAAGCGCGTTGTATCGTCGGGAGTGCTTGCGTCAGACGCCCACGTCGCATGGCCAGCTCAGCCAGCGACTCGTCTATGCCGAGCGCTCCGGCCGTATTGCCGGCCAGTGTGTAGTTGATGCGGGCAAGGCCAAAATCCGACTCTGCCTGATCCAACTTGTTATCAGCCATCTCTAGCTCGGCGCGCTGGGCATAGGCATACGCAAGATAGGCGGTGTTGTTTTGCTTCTGCAGCAGGCGCACGGCTTCGCTCAGGACGGCCTCGCCTTCGGCATACTTGTGCTCGCGAGAGTAAACATACCAATACTGTGTCAGCACTCTGCCACGAAGCACAGGTTGTGTATCGGCGGGCACGCGCTTTAACAACCCGTCGAGTTCGCGCTTGCAGTTCTCGTAGTCGCCTTGATCGCAAAAGAATGACGCCTTAGCGTGGGCGAATTCGAGCGTTTCTCGAACTTCTTTTGGCGCTTTATCTATGAGTTCCCGTTCGATATCGCCGGACCCGGCGTAGGATGCCGCATCCATCCGCAACAAGTATTGCTCCGCGGTATCACCCGCGGTTGGCGTCCCGGAGCGTGCCGCTCCCATCTGGGCAAGAAGAAAAGCGTTTGCCGAGCGAACGGCTTTCAACACGTTATCGGACGAGGCATCTGCCTGCCATACGCGGCCATCAGGAGCATCGGCTTGTAGATGGACACGCCAGGTATTGTCCAGGAGCGTGACGCGGGGCCGGATGACCAAAGCGAATGAGGCAAATCGTGTGTTATCACCCTTGTCGGTCTGGCCGAGCAGGTTCAGTACCGTTTGGCTGCTCTCGACGGGGATCTTTGCTTCACGCAGATCGCCGGCGATCAGGTCCATGAGCCCCAACCGGAGCCACGCCCAATCACCGGAGGCGTCTACTTCGGCAGGAAGCACCACGGTTGTCCCCTGGTTTGCCGAAAGGAGGAGGTGACTACGGGGTCGCCAATGCCAATAACTCGCAGCACCAACAAGCAGAAGCAGAAGGGCAACCCATAGCGAAGGCTTCAGCCAGGAGCGTCGCAAAACCCGTGGCGCGGCGTTAGAAAGCTCCAAGGGCGCTCTCGGAAGCGACTCGACGATGGGGGAGGCGATCGACGTGTCTGGCATCCAGCGATAGCCGACGCGTGGCAGTGTCTTGATATAACGCTGCTCATTGGCATCGTCGTCAAAGGTGCGGCGCAACCGGACAATGGTCTGCGCCAACAGATTTTCGCTGACGTCGGCACTTCCCCAGACGGCTGCAATCAGTTCGTCTCTACCCACCGGACGTTCGCGGTGCTCCACCAGGTAGACCAGGCAGTCGAACGCACTTGCCGTGAGTTCGATCAGCTCGCCCTTGCGCTTGAGCTCGCGCGATAACGGCTTGAGTTCAAACTCACCGAAGCTATAGGTGGTCGTCTTCGTTTTCGCCATGGCGCCATGTCATGTTGCGGACTTTCCCGATCAGGAGGCCGTCCTGGGCCCGGAAGACTCGGACTGGTGTTTATGGCTAGGCATCCTAGCTGTTCCGCGCGCTCCCCGTCGTGTTGCTTGCGATACGGGGCTAGTTCATGTCGATAGCCTTGTCCAGGGGCGAAGAGGCCATCCGGATGGCGCGCTGGTGACAGGGTGGGAGCATCCAGGCCATGCATAATGTTTGCGCGTGAATGCAGGCCATTCCGCGCTTGATTTGCCTACGGGAAGCCTTGCCTTGAAATTCACTCGCCGCACTTTTATCAACGGGGCCATGCTCGGCGCTGGTGCCATATTCGCCTCATCGAGCTTCGCCAAAGTAGCTCCCGAGTCTGTCGTCAAACCTGCGCCGACCAAAGACGGCAAATCGACCTTGACGCCGGACGAGGCGCTGGCTCTGCTCGTTGAAGGAAACCATGCCTTCTTGCGCGACGAATTGCGCGTACCCGATCTGAGCGCTGCGCGGAGGTTGTCGTTAGCCGCGGGGCAGGCGCCTTTCTGCGCCTACGTTACATGTTCCGATAGCCGGGTACCCCCGGAACTCCTATTCGGGCGAGGCCTGGGTGAGCTGTTTATTATTCGCAATGCTGGCAATACCGTCGATACGGTTGCCATGGGCTCGATCGAATATGCGGTGGCCGAGCTTGGTGTGCCGCTCGTTGTCGTGCTTGGTCACGAAGCCTGCGGCGCGGTCAAAGCCGCCATGTCGGTAGTCGAGAAGAACGCGCGGTTTCCAGGCGCCATCGACAACATGATCGAGCCGATCATTCCAGCCGTACTGGAAGCCCGTTCGCAGCCGGGAGATCCGGTCGAGAACGCCGTGAAGCAGAACGTGCGTCGCGTCGTCGAGGTGTTGCGCAAGGAAAGCGACCCGATCATGTTGCGCCCTCAGCAAGAAAAGCGCCTCAAGGTGATTGGCGCCTATTACCACCTTGATTCCGGGCGAGTCGATTTCTTCGATCGGGTCTGATGCCAGTTGCTGAGTTCCGGCCCAGGGACATGTGCTACGCTCCGTCACGGCGTTGCAAGGCCGCCACCGGGTCCGCGGAAAGGGTTCAACCCACCTGTCTTTAGTTTGCCATCACCCAACCTTTGTGCAGCCGGGCTTGCGGACCTTCGGCAAACCATGCATGGAGGTTGTCATGAAAGCGTTGCCCGCGCGTCCACATCTGGACCATTTGAAGAAGCAGGCCAAGGTCCTGCTTGACGGTTTCCGTCTCAAGGATCGCGACGCGCTCGACCGCATCCGTCTCGCGTTGCCTGTTGCCGCCAAATTGAATCACGAAGCCATTGCCCAAATGGACCTGCGTCTACATGACGCGCAATCGTGCATCGCTCGCGAGTACGGCTTTGTCTCGTGGATGCAGTTGAAGGAGTATGTGGTGCTCGCCGTGGCGACTGCCGATGCGGCAACACGACAGCATCAATGGCAACGCTGGGCCTTTGGCTACGGTTATCAGGTGACCAAGCCTCGACTCGCCGAACGCCTGCTACTCGATCATCCGGATGTACTGGTCGGCGATGCGGTGCTCGCGTGCGCCATCGGCGATATCGCCGCGGTGAAGGCAGCTATCGCCGCCGATCCGGATTGGGCCAAAAAGGCCCGTGCGGACAACGCCATGACGCCATTGGTTTGCGCGACCTTTTCCGGACTGATTGCGTTACCCGGATATGCGCCAGGCATCCGCGCTTGCGTCGAGCTGCTGCTTAACGCGGGAGCGGACCCCAATGCGACCTGGGCCGACCCGGAGCTCCCTGGCGATCCGCTGAGCGCTCTATATGGCGCTGCCGGCCGCAACCACGATGTCGTGATCACACGCGCATTGCTGGCTGCCGGCGCCGACCCCAACGATAACGAGTCTCTATATCACGCCACCGAAGCTGCTGACAGCACGTTAGCCAAGCTGCTATTGGATGCTGGAGCTCATGTCACCGGTAGCAATGCGCTGTTTCGCGCGTTGGATATGGAGCGGCCGGAGACGCTGCGCCTGCTGCTTGCCCACGGTGGCAATCCGAATGAAGCCGGTCCCCATGGTTTTCCTTTGCTGCATGCAATCCATCGTCGACGCTCACCCGACATCATCGGCATCCTGCTCGACGCCGGGGCCAACCCCTCGGTGAGCAATCATCATGGTGTCAGTGCCTATCGCCTGGCACATTGCTTGGGACTCACTACGGTTACGGAGCGCCTATTGCAAGCTGGGGCGGTCGCAGATGATCGCCCAGGCGATGCATTTCTAAACGCCTGCGCACGTGCTGACCGTGCGGTAGTGCAGGCCATGATGACCGCCCAGCCTGACTTGATTGGCAAACTTTCGCCCAGAGCCCTGCGCATGCTCCCTGAACTGGCGGCCGCCGGTTGCGATGACTCAGTGAGGGTAATGGTGGAGGCGGGCTGGCCGATCACGGTGCGTGGCGGTGACATCGACGGTAGCGCCCTCAACCACGCCGTGTTCCGAGGCAACGCGGCGTTAGCCGCATTCCTGCTCGCGCATGGCGCGACCTATGACGAACGCCATGGCTACAACGACAATGTCTACGGCACCCTCAGTTTTGCCTCGATCGCGGAGACAACGCCTGGCGGCGACTGGCTCGCCTGCGCGAAAGTCTTGATCGACGCGGGCTCGCCCGTTCCCGAAGAGCGCTATGACTTTTCCGAAGATATTGCGGCGTACTTCCAGACGCTCCGCGACGTGTAGTGCCACTCAGGCTACAAATAGAGACGAGGCCCCATGATTCCTGTAACGGATCCATGGGGCAGTTTCTAAATTATCGAAGGTTCTAAGGAAATAAAACATCGCTATTTCAATTGGGTAGAAAATATTGCTGTACGCGGCTAACACACTGAAAGGCAGGGTTTCGGAAAAATGTGCGCTATTTCATAGTAAATGCACTCCACCCATTTGATGCCATTTTGAAACAGTAAATCATGATAGGTTCTGGAGGCCGCCATAGGGGTGGCCTATTTATCTCAATCGGAGTGCCCTCATGAATCAGCTCGATGTTGTGATGCACGAAGAGATTCAGAACGAAATCAATCCTTTCGGTGTCGAATTGGATGGACCGCTGCGTAATCTGGCAGCGACGGGAAAGCGTGCACCCAAGATAAACGACGACGGTGACATCGGTCGCGCCGGCACCATTCACGGCGGTGGCGGTTAAGCGACGCAATCGCGCAACCTGATTTCGTTCTTTGGCAATACTCAAGCCGCCTCCTTCATCGGAGACGGCTTCTTTATGGATAAGAACCCATCATGCTCAAGGCCGATATCGCTTTACCGGATCTATCGCATGACCCGCAGTGGCGAGACGGCTCCATCGTATTGGGAGGCAGTCGAATCACGCCTCACGCGCATCCGAGCCTCGAAGCATTGCTGGTGCGGACGAAAGGCCAATGGTTTGCCGTAGTGCGGGAGCGCACAGCATCGGCAGACGCGACTGCTGCGGCGCGCGATGTCGACAACGAGGAGTTCCAAAGGCTTTATCGGCAGTGCCTTTTGTGGCCCCTTGACTACGTCATGATCGAGGCCGCGCAGGCAGGCTGCCGAATGAAAGCTCGCGCCGGCGTATTCGGCTCGTTACCTGTTTACTGTCGCGCTACCCAGAACAGAGTCAAACTTTCCTGGGACGTTACCGATCTGGCCACCGAACCCCTGGCGATCGATGCGGAGATCGCCAGCCATCGTCTTGCGATGAACACGGTCTACTCGGCGCGGCAGCTGTGTGTGGGCATCCAGTTGCTGACCGAGCGTGCTTCATTTGAGGTCGAGCCGGGCAGAGCAAGTTATCGGTATCCCACGCCGGCTGCGGAGACGTCTCCCACACCGTTACCCGCAGGACGCGATGCATTGGCGATGTTCGACGAACTCCTGCAGCGTGCCGTATCGGTCAGGCCGATGGCGGCGAGGCGAGTATCGCTCGAATTGAGTGGTGGCATGGACTCGGCCAGCGTGGCCTGTGCCTTGGCAAAATACCATGGGCCCGTGGCAAGCAAGGGGATTTTGTTGGACGGCCACGTTCGCCAACCTCAAGTTCAACGACGAGAGCAGATTGCGAGCAGACTTGGCTTATTCGACGATACCGTGGAAATGACGGCCTTTCCGCCCGATCTCGATATCCAGCGTCCGGTCCTGTCAAAAAGCCTGTCGCGCGAGTACTACCTGGAAGCCTGTTCGGCGCTATGGAGCAAGGCACGTGTGCAAGGGCACGACGTGCTCTTTACCGGTATCGGTGGCGATGAGCTGTTTCCAAGTTATCTCGACGAAGTGCAGAAACAGGATCCGAGTGGAACGGGAAGGGAGCACGAAGTCAGGCATTACGCCATGCAATTGCTCACTCCCCATGCGCGGAGCGCAGCCAACAGCCTTCGAAGTTTCGACGCGCCACCCAGTCCCGTACCCTCCACGGCACTGTTGGCGCATGCCTGCCGCGCCCCTGATCTGGTGCGGCACGGATTGTGGCCGGTCAATCCGCTGAGCGACCCTGGCCTCATTGCCTTCTGTCATCGGCTGCCTCGCGAACATCGACAGGGCAGGGAACTGATACGACAGTATCTGCAAGAGCACTTGGGCGATGAGGTGTTTCCGCGCAACTACACCAAGGAAACCTTCGCAGGGGTCTTCCCGGAGCTGATTTCTCATCACGCTTCGTCGCTTGCGGCGCAGTTGCGCGATTGCGCATTAGCGGATATTGGTTTGGTCGATCAGCGTGCCGTTCTCGGATTACTCGAATCGGTAGCTACTACACGGGCCTCCGCGCCTACTACCGCACTGACGTCATTTCTATGGCTGGAGCGATGCGTGCGCGAGCTTCATTGAGCAGGATGTGCGATGCGAATTCTTTCAGTTCTTCCCATCGTCATCCCGGCGCAGGCCGGGATCCAGTGGCTTTGTGGTCGGTTATCGCGAGAGGCATAACATCTGCTTTATCGCAAAAACTTGGAGCCGAAGACACTGGATCCCTGCCTGCGCCGGGATGACGAGTAGGAAGGGGCGCAACAAATTATGGTCGGATATCTAGCCAATAGTGATCTGTGATTCGTTTGCCACGCCCATGGCTGTGCTAGCGTCGGGTTTGCCGCGCATGGCGGCCAACTCAACGGGTACTCTTATGGAACAGCAAGACGTTGTCGTGCAAGAAGAGAGCGTGAGTGAAATCAATCATTTCGACGTTCAAGTAGAAGCGCCGATGTCGCGGCATGTAAAGACGAAAAAGCAGACCTGGAAACTTCCTATCCCGGGTGATATTGCAGGGCACGGTCCCTGATTATCGCCTTACAGGCTGTAAGAGATGCCGACAGGCCACTATTTGGTTTGCCGTGGATACCAGGGTCGCCTCTTTCGTGAGGCGGCCTTTTTTGCGTGCGGAAGACGATCATGCTCAAGGCCACTATCGCGCTGTCCGATCTCGCGCTGAATGCGGAATGGAGAAATGACTCAATCGTAGTGGGCGACAGCCAGATCACTCCCTTCCCGCATCGAATGCTCGAAACGCTTTTTGTACGCACGGAAGGCCAATGGTTTGTGGCGGTTAGAGAACGCCTAGCGTCCGGGGTGTCCGATGCATCGGACACAAAGCGAGACGTCGACATCGAAATGTTCAACCGGCTTTATCAGGAATGCCTGCTCTGGCCACTCGACTACGTCATGATCGAAATCGCGCAAGCGGGAAGCCGGATGAAGGTGCGGGCAGGCGTTTTCGGCACCGTGCCGCTGTATTTTCGAACCTTCGGCAACCGGGTCATGCTTTCCTGGGACCCCGGCGACCTGCTGGTCGGGCCCTTGGCGATCGACGTAGAGATGGCAAGCCATCGTCTTGCGCTTCATTCAATCTATGCGGCGCGCCAACTCAGCGTCGGTATCACGCTGCTTACCGAACGCGCCTCGCTTTACGTCGAACCGGGCAAAGTCAGCTACCGGTATCCGTCGCCGGTGGAAGAGACGGTTCCATCGCCCTTGCCGAAGGGTCGCGACGCCATGGCGGCCTTCGGAGAGCATTTGCAGCATGCCGTGTCCATGCGACCCAAGGGGAAAGGGCAGGTGACGACGGAGCTGAGCGGTGGCATGGACTCGGCTACGGTAGCTTGCGCTCTAGCCGAATCTCATGAAGAAGTAGAAAGCCTGGGCATTCTTCTGGATGGAGATACGCGCCAAAGTCAGGAGCAGCGCCGTCAACAGATTGCAAATCGGCTTGGCCTGCGCGACTACACCGTGGAGATGGTCGACTACCCGCCGACCGCTGATGTACAGCCCGAGCCCGACCAAACACCCAGACTCTATTGGGAGTACTACCTCGAACCTTCCATGGCGCTCTGGGCACAGTCGAGGGCACGAGGATGCGACACGCTCTTCACCGGCATCGGTGGTGACGAGCTGTTTCCGTATTATCTGGATGAAACACAGGCAGCGCATGTCGAAGCCTGGCAAAGCGAAACGCCGCGCTATGTCGAGCAGCTACTCACGCCACGCGCATGGAGCGCCGCAAACAGCCTGCATAATTTCGAAGCTCCGGCCAGCCCCGTACCAGCGAGCGTGCTATTGGCGCATGCATCCCGCACCCCCGATATGCTCCGGCACGGCCTATGGCCGGTCAATCCACTAAGCAACCCCAGTCTTGTGACCTTTTGCCATCGATTGCCGACGGAGCATCGCCAGGGCAGGGAAGTCATGAGGCAATACCTGCGCAGTCATCTGGGCGAGGAAATCTTCTCGCGTGGCTACGTCAAGGAGAGCTTCACACATGTGCTTCCCCAAGTGATTGCTCTGCAGGCCCGATCCATTGCCGCACAACTGCGCGAATGCGTTTTGGCCGACCTGGGTCTGGTTCAGCCCCAGGCAGCACTGGAATTGTTGGATCGGGTAGCCGCCACGCGTGCACCTGTGCCCACGGCGGTGCTGGTGTCGTTTCTCTGGCTGGAGCGGCTTGCTCGGCAGGTGAGTTGATAAGCGACGCTAAAGCAGGAGATTGGCCTCGACAGGGTTCCATGGAGTCGATCGCCAGCTTCAGGTCATCCATGCAGTCTTTGAGTAGTCGATAGGGCGCCGGTTTTGAGGCGTACGTCATACAAAGACAATGACTTCGTTACTAGCCGTCCAGAATCCCCTGGTTTCTGGCTTCATAAATCGCTTCCGCCTTGGATGTCACGTTCAACTTGCTATAAATGCGTCGCACAAAGCTTCGCACAGTGAAAGGTGACAAGGACATCAGTTTGGCGATTTCATTGGCCGTAAAGCCTTTGGTGATGAGCTCCAGCACTTCTTTTTCGCGCGCGGATAGAAGCATCGGCATTTCGTCCGACGCTGTCGGTCGAGCCTCATCCCCGGTCTTGATTTGCCGGAATCGGGCGAGCACCTGCCGCGCAATGATGGGGCTGATGGGACTGCCGCCACTGGCCACGCTGCGAATTTCGTCGACGATCCTGGCGGGCGTGCTGTCCTTCAGCAAATAACCCGATGCACCCGCCTCGATCGAGCGGATGACGTGGACCTCATCGCCGAAATTGGTGCTGACCATGATGCTGCAGCTGGGCCACAGCTGCACGGCGGCCTTGATGACGTCGATACCGGAGCCATCGGGTAAACCCAGATCCACCAGCAGCACATCGGTTGGCATCCCCTGCAACAGGTTCAGCCCTTCGGCGCGCGTGCCGGCGGTACCGGCAAGCCGAATATCCTGCGCACTCTCTATCGCCTCAGCCAGCGCCCGGCTGAACCCCAGGTCATCTTCCACAATGGCAACGTGGATCAAGGGCGGAGATTGGCCGATGGTCGGTGATTCCATAAAGAATCCATGATCCCTAAAGAGCGTCATTGTGCAACTCATTAGGCGAGGGCGCGTGTAGCGTTTTTGTGCTACAGACAGTGTTCCGTACTGTCCCCAGAATCAATGCAAAAAATAGCGAAAACTCGAGCGCATGCCGATGCGGGCGGCTATCGCATCGGCATGACGCATCGGCTGGAAATTCACTACGAGCGAACGCGCCGCCATACGACCTCGCCATGCGCCCCTTCCGCCGCACCGCTGGACGGCTTGGCCACGGTATAGGTCAATTCATCGCCGGCAATGGTGTAATTCGTATCGCCACCCTTGCCGTCCCAGTTCGGGAACGATGCATGCAGGATCTGGCTGTGCATGACGGTGCCGTTGGCACTGACGTGGCCGAAGTGGGCATTGCTGTCCATCGAGGCGGCACGGTACTCGTCCGGGGTCCCCTTGGATTTGTCATTCACCGCGAATGGCATGCGCTTTGCCCGCACGATCTGCATCATGTAGTCGCCCTGTGCATCGATAAGCCACATGCCCTCCGGGTTAGGACCGTAGAGCTCTACGCGGTGACCGTCCGGATAGACATTGTCGCAACGGACCAGGGTCCAGGCACCGATCAGTTCCTTCGGCACCATCATGTGATCGCCGGCGGCGTCCATGTGTTTCATCGCCCCCTGGTCCGGGGTGGCGGCCAGGACGGGCGAAGCAGCCAGCGGGGCGAGCAAGGAGGCAAGCAACAAGAGTTTGGCGCGTGACATGTCGAAACCTCGAGTGGGTTGGGGTGGGGGCATCGTCGCCTGCGCCTCTTGGCTTGATAATTGGCCTGGATATTTATTGACCTTCAAATATTATTTGAAGATCATGCCCCCTGGGTCTTTCGCAGCCGAGCCTTCATGAACCGCCTTAGCGACATGCAACTCCTCGTCGATGCGGCCGACCTGAGCAGCCTTTCAGCTGCCGGGCGACGGGCAGGGCTCTCGCCTGCCGCGGCCAGCGCCTGCCTGCAACGGATCGAGGCCATGCTCGGCGCGCGGCTTTTCGAACGCACGACCCGGCAATTGCGCCTGACCGATGAAGGGCGCGGCTATATCGCGTCCTGTCGGATCGCCATCGAGACCATGAAGGAAGCCGAGCGCGCGGTTCGCAGTGGCACCGATGCTGTAAGCGGCACGCTGCGCGTATCGGCGCCTTCGGATCTGGGGCGCAATCTGCTGGTCTATATCCTGGATCGTTTCATGGACCTGCACCCGGATGTGCGTATTGTCCTGACGCTATCGGATTCGCTCTCGCGTTTCGTACCGGACGATATCGACGTGGCCATCCGCGTCGGGCCATTGGAGGACAGTGAGCTCGTTGCGCGTCATCTTGCCGATAGCTGGCGCGTGGTCTGCGCTTCGCCGACGTGTATCGAGATTTATGGGAGTCCAAAGCATCCTGAGGACCTCGCCGAATTGCCAACCCTGGTACTCACCACGAACGCGGGGCCACGCAATGAGTGGCGTCTCGGGGAAGACGTCGTTCGGGTCCGGCGATATCACGAGAGCACCGACAGCGAAGTCATACGCACATGGGCCGTGCTTGGCCGTGGCTTCGCTTACCGTCAGCTTTGGGCAGTGATGTCGGATGTACGCGAAGGCCGGCTGATGCTCGTCAACGCGCCCGCCTGGTCCGCACCTACGCCCATCCATGCGATGTACCACCCGAACGTCTTTCAGCCGCCGCGGGTACGTCGATTCGTCGATTTTCTGCATGCCGAGCTGGCAAGGCGGCTTCCGCTCATGGCCGATGACGGCATGGGGTTTTCATCGGCAAGGTGATCGCAGCGATATCTGGATTAAAAGTATCAAATAGTAAATTCGCTATACATGGACACCTATTATCCATCCTCTCTCGCAAATTTGCTTTTCGATTAAACTTAAAATAGTAATTTTCGGAATCAACCAGCTGCGATGGTTATTGATTTATCGTGACCAGCTGCACAGTTCGACTGGCTGTCATTTGGATTTGTCTAAAATTTAATGTAACAGGATGTTACATGCCTCGACCAGCCAGGCTGGTTAATGGCGTGGGGATTAAAGCGCTTGATCGAAAGGGCAACCAGGCTCGTTGCCCTTCACCAGTGGTACGTCGCCGATATGCATCGAACCACCCGGCCTGAACTGGGCGGATAAATGCGCCTGTAGATCGAGAATTGATTTTGATATTCCGCAAGAAGATGCGATTTTAAACAATGCAACTTGGAGCGCAGTCATGAAGAAAAACTCTCGTTCGACCGCTTTACGTCTATTCGCTTTATCTTCTCTTTCCGCGGCGACTTTAGCGGGAAGCATCCATGCAGAAGACTTGAGATCCGTGGAAAGTGCGATTCCCGCGGCAGGATTTGTCACGCCGGATGGGCGCATCGGGCACCCGGTGAATATCCTGACGGGGGGTAAAGGGCAGATCGTTGCCAACGCAGGATCCTCATTTACTACGCTTTCCAATTGGGCCGGGCAGATCCCGGGCGATACGAGCCACACCGTGCAGACGGCATTTGGCTATTTCACCATGCCGTCGGTGACCTGTAATTCATCGAGCAACTTGTTTGCGCCCTGGATCGGCCTTGACGGCTGGCCGGTCGGGTCGTCCTTGCAGCAGAACACCGTGCAACAAGCGGGCGTCGCGGTGAGCTGCAATAGCGGGCAGCCGGTTTATCAAGCCTGGTGGGAAATGTTCCCCGCAAACCCGGTGTACATCAGCACGTCGGCATATCCTATTCATCCGGGTGACGTCATTGCCGTGCTGATCACGAACCAGTCGTCAAGCACGGCCACCACGGGTAGTTACTTGATTCAAATCGGCAACTTCGGCCCGAATGGTTTGACCAAAGCTGGAACCTCGCAAGCCGTCTGGTCCTACCAGACGACTCAGAGCGGCGGCCCCGTGACGTCATCCGCCGGCGAAGCGGTGCTCGAATCGCCTACCGAGTCCTATCCGAATTTTGGCACGGTAACCTTTGCCAATCTCGGTGGGTTTACCAGTCCTTCCGGCTGCAGCGATCTGTTTTATCAGACCAATCCAAGCATTTCCCCTCCGTGCGCCGCGGGCACGACGCCACCGGCCATCAATACGTCGTACGCCGGTCATTCCGGCATCACGGAAGTGAGCGTGTCGTCCATCAGTTATCAACCGTCCTTGTTGCCGACGCTGTTGCCGTACAACGCGACGTTCACAGCGACGTTTGTGCATCCGTGACTACGTATGTACTCCTCCGTCCATTCAGAGTTCTTCTGAATGGACGGAGGAGTCATGCGATCTGGTGAAACGCGGTGGCGTGCGGGGCTTCCAATGGCGGAAGTAGTCAGCGCCGGGCTCGCCAATGGCATGGCTTGATCTTTCTCGATCAGTGCCTCGGAAAGTCTCCCTGACGGTTAGCCGTATTCAAGGCGGCCGGGCGCAGCCTCGACGGCGGGTTTGGAGCCGTCCATCGAATGTAAAGTAAGCCGCTGGTTCAGTGCCTCGTCCTGGAGACGTTCGGCCGCGGCACACGGCTCTCCGCGATAGCAGAGGGAGCAGCTTTCATTGTGGTGCATCAATATCGCAACGACATACGGCGTGGGCATGGCTTTCCCTCCCCAGGTAGGCAATCCACAGTGTCACTGTGAGAAACCTATCGGCAGAAGAGGGGCAGACTTGAGCGGGCTGGAATCGAAGTCCGAGGCTTGAATGTGAGAGCAACAGTGAGACCTCAGAAGAAGGGAGGCCGGACACCCCCTTTTCATGGTATGTGCGAGGTGCAGTGAGATGGTGCCGACATGCGCGTGGAGATCGAAGGAAGTGTGCTCCGCTCCTGGTTTTTACGGATGCACCAAAAATATTCGGCAAGCGTCGAATCTATTAGACGAACGTAAAAGCATAAATCATTGCCGCTTGAGTCGATCGGGGCAAATTAATGACATCTGGTTGCTGTCCGCATTTTGAAGTTAAGACGGATTTGTCTAACCGCACCTGTGAAAGGGTTCACGGAATCTATCGACGACGAAGGAGAAGAATCAGCCGGCACTATCTCGACCCATAGGGATGTCCTGGCAATGAAGAAACTTACGGAATTTCTTGCATCATGGGAATCGTCGTATCGTGAAGAGACGGCTCGGATTTCGATTTTTACACCTGAGGTAAATCAGATAAGCAAGGATCAGGCAAAGCAATTTTGCCGCCTGTTCTATCACGCGCGCGGACATTTTTATCGATTCCTGTGGATCATGGCGAGCTGGGCGCCGTCGAACAAATATCAAACCATCATCATGCGAAACATCGCCGATGAACTCGGCGCATTAGCCGAACATCACCAGCCACATGAGCAGTTGTTCTTTCATTTTGCCGAATGCATCGATCCTGACATTCGCGAGGAAGTCGTTGATAGTGAGCATTACTTGCCCTTCCTTCGTTCGTTCGATGACGGGCACGTGCAGGCGCTGTTGCAAGCCGATTGGGACGGGAAATGGTCGATTTTCTCCGCCTACGAATTTCTCGATAACACCGACTACGAGAATCTTTATCTGCTCGCGCAGCGGCTAGGTGTCACGGGCGATGCCCTGACGTTCTTCGAGGTTCATCGCGGTGGCGATCACTTCGGAAGCACTTTCGATCTGCTCGAAGATGTATGGGAAAGACAGCCACAAAAGGTGGAGGAGAGTTTCGCTTTCATTGCCTCGCATCAGTTGCGGATGTGGCGTGGCATCAGTGACCTGGTGTTATCGAAGCAGGTGAGCGTGTATGGCACTGAATAGCGTTCAGCTGCAACGCTATGCCAACGAGGGCTATCTGTTATTGACCGGGGTGTTGGACGAAGACTGCCTGTCCCAGGTGGAGGCCGAGCTGCAAGGTTTGCAGCAGCAGGCCAGCGACGGCCACGTGCTGGAGCAGGATGGGCGCACCATTCGTTCCATTTATTGCTCGCATTTGAAAACCGGTCGACTGGCCGAGCTGGTACGGGATGAGCGCGTGTTGGGGCCTGCACTGCAGCTGCTGGGCGCGGATGCGTACCTTTATCAATTGAAGGTCAATTTCAAGCGCGCGCATACCGGCGATGCCTGGAGCTGGCATCAGGATTTCGTCTACTGGAACAACGAGGATGGACTGCCTTCCCCAAGCCTGGTGAATGCCGTGATCTTCCTGGACGATGTTACGCAAGAAAATGGGCCGATCCAGCTGATTGCCGGTTCGCACACTGCTGGCTCACTGCCGCCACAGTCGTTTACTGGGCAAAGTACGTTGCGCGAAGTCATCTCCGGCGACCGCTACACGTTGTCCGATGCCCAGGTGATGCAGTTGAGAGAAGCAGGAAGGCAGGTGCAGGCGGTAGGCAAGAGGGGGAGCGTGCTGTACTTCCATCCAAACGTCGCCCATAGTTCTTCCGACAACCGTTCCGATCAGGACAGAAAGCTATGCCTGATTACCTATTGTGACGTGCACAATCGCCCTTCGTTAAGCCGTCCGGAGTATTTGGTGGGACGGGATTATCTCCCGCTGCGACCTTTGGCTTTCTCGTGAATGTGCAAGCCCGACTGAATTGGGTCGGGCGCACCAAGATTGTTCAATGTGCTTCGGTTGAAGCATGCGCGAGGACGGCAGCCAGCGCCTTGGCCAGTTGCTCGCCATGCAGCGGTTTGCGCAGGAAGCCGTCCATGCCAGCTGCATAGGCGCGGCTTTCTTCGTCGCCGCCGACACGTGCCGTAATGGCAATCATCGGCATCGCGCTGCAGCCTTCACGCGAACGCACCAGCTTCGCCCATTGCAGGCCGTCCAGGCCGGGCAGATCCAGATCCACCAGCGCCGCGTCGAAGCGCTTCTGTTCCAGCATCTCCAATGCACGCAACGCGTTGGGCGCGTGCTCGACGGTGTGTCCTTGCACCTCCAGCAGACCAACGATGACGGCGGCTACCGTGGGCTCGTCCTCCAGCAGAAGCAGGTGCCAGCGTGGGCCTTCCTTGCTGGTGATGGTACGCGGGTGTTCAACAAAGGCGGGCGCGGGAGGCAAGGGCAGCTGCACATGGAATGTGCTGCTCGAACCGGGCGTCGATTCCAACGTGATAGTGCCGCCCATCAGCGTTACCAGCTCACGGCAAATCGCCAGGCCCAGCCCGCTGCCCGAGCCGCGCTGTGGACTGTCCAGCTGCTGGTAGCGCTGGAACAACTTGGCCTGATCAGCCGGCGTGATGCCGGGGCCAGTATCGCTGACGGTAAAGCGCAGTCCGTCGGTTTCGTTCGCCAACGCCAGTCGCACTTCGCCGTGCTCGGTGAACTTGACGGCATTACCGCCGAGGTTGAGCAGGACCTGCCGGATACGCACGGCGTCGCCCAGCACATAGGCTGGTACGTCGGCGGCGATATCCACGCGCACGTGCAGCCCCTTGGCCATCGCCTTGGCGCGCTGCAGCTCGGCCACATCCTGCACCAGGGCACGCGGGTCGAAAGGAGCAGGCGCCAGATGCAAGTGACCGGCTTCGATGCGTGCCAGATCGAGCGCATCGTTTACCAGCGTGAGGAGAACTTCACCGGAGTTGCGGATCGCCTGCACGTAGCGTTGCTCCACGTCGGCAAGCGGCCGGCTTTGCAGAAGCTCGGCCATGCCCAGCACGCCGGTCATCGGCGTACGGATCTCATGGCCAAGCTGGGCGAGAAACTCGGTCTTGGCCTGGCTGGCAGCGTGTGCCAGATGATGCTCCTGGGTAATCAGCTCCAGGCGATGACGCTGCAGTTGGCGGCGGCGTATGGCGTGAAGCAGGACGACGAACAACACAGCCAGCAGCAGGGCATAGGCAAGCCAGGCCCACCAGCGCAGCCAAGGCGGGCTGTTCACGTGCAGGTGCAGCGGTGTCGCCAGCTCACCCCATGTGGCATCGGGGCCGGCAGCTTGCACGTGCAGGGTGAAATCGCCACTCGGCAGTTGGGTGAAGGTGCGATCGCCGCGCCGGCCGGTATCGACCCAGTCGCTGTCGAAACCATCCAGGCGGAAGCGGTAGACATTGCGTTCCGGCGCGATAAAGGAGAGGGCGCGCGCCACGATGGTGAGGTCGCGATCATTCCAGGCCAATGCGATGGAACCGCCGCCGGGCTGTAGCTCGCGAGTGCCGGCAGGGCCGCGCACCTGCAATGCGCTCAGGCGTACTTCCGGTTGCCGCTGATGCGGCTGGATCGTTTCCGGTTGAAAACCGACGATCCCGTTCTTGGAAGGCGCGTATAGCTCTCCGTCCGGCAAGCGCGCGATCGCGTTGCTGCCAAAGTAGGTGTCGACCAGGCCATTTTGCAGGCCGAAACCCCGCAAACTTCCATTGCCCGGGTCGTATAGCCAAAGGCCGCTGCGAGTGAACAGCCACGCGCGGCCGGCACCGTCCACGCGCAGGCTCATTACGCTGTCGATAGTGCGTTGATCGTTAAGTGGGTAACGCGCCATGCGTGTTGCGCGGCCATCCTGCCAGCGGTACACGGAAAGGCTGTCGGCATCAGCCACCCACAGTGCGTCACCGCGAAAATCCAGCGCCCGCACGAAGCGCCGCTCCACGCCATCCACATATCGCACGGGCTGTCCGGGCTCCCAACGCACCATGCCTTTTTCGGTGCCAAGCCACAAGGCTCGACCATGCCAGCGCATATCGTTAGTGGAAGCCTGGGCCAGTTCGGAATCGGCGAAGGTCAGTGGTTCGCAGCGCGTACTGTCGGCGGCAACGGTGCATACGCCATTGGGCACCAGGCCCATATAGGCAGCGCCGTTCTCGTCAAGCTCCACGTTGTACGGCTGAGCGGGCACCGCGATGGACTCGAGATGACCCTGGCTATAACGGAAGCTGCCGTTTGCCGCATTGATCCACAGCCGCCCGCGCGCGTCCGCGGCCATGCCGTAGATGCTGTTGTGATGTGCGCCTGGCAACCGTACCACCGCGGGCTCCACGGTCTGCGTGACCGGATCGAGCCGGTCGATCACGCCGTCCTGGCTGCCGATCCACAACTTGCCATCCGCCGCCGCGGTTACCGCGGTAAAGCTGCCGGGGCTGAGACTGGCCGGGTCGTCCGGACGATGAATACTGCGGGTGAAGTCGTTCCAGTCCGGCGCCAGATAGGCCAGGCCGTTATCGGTGCCCAGCCACAAGCCGCCTTCGCGATCGTGCAGCAGACGCAGCACGACCTGACCGGGCAACGCATAGGGCAGCAACTGGTCGGCGCCGGAGCGGTAAAGACGTCCGTCGCGATCGCGCAGCACCAGGCCATTGGTGGTGCCAAGCCATAGACGGCCGGTGCCATCGGGCGAGATCGAAGAGACCGGCGCTTGAGGCACACCTTCCAGCGGCGTGCCATGAGCGACACCGTCGGCGGCGAGACGGAAGAGGCCGCGTACGGTGCCGACCAGCAGGTCATTTCCGTCCTGGGCCAAGGCAAATACCAGCGGAGAGGCCAGCGGCCGGCCATCCTGGTCTTCGAAACGCACGTGGCTGAAGCTGCCATCGCGCTCACGCAGGTCCAAGCCTGCGCCGGTACCGATCCATAGACGTCCGTCCGGTTCAGCCAGCAACGCACGTACGTCGTCGTTGGTCAGGCTGCGTGGATTGGCCGGATCATGGTGAACATGTTCGAAGCGCCCGTCGCCCAGCATATGATCGAGGCCGCCGTCGCTGATCCCTATCCATAGACTGTCGTCGTGACCCTGTACGACGGCGCCGATCTGGCTTCCACCCAGGCTGTCCGGCACTTTGTCGTCATGACGCCAGTGCAGGAAGCCGTCGCGCGCAGCGTCGTAGCGCACCAGTCCGTCATCACCGCCACCCCACAGTCGCCCTTGCGAGTCCACCAGCAAGGCGCGCACACGGTCGGATGGACCGGAGTAGGGATCGTCGGCGCGGTGAGGCCAGACCTTGAACTCCACGCCGTCGTAGCGCGCCAATGCAGAGCCCGTGGCCACCCAGATGTAGCCATCGCGGTCCTGCAGCAGCGCGCTGATGGTCGGATCGGGCAGTCCATCGGCCGTACCGAAGCGACGGAATTGAGGCGTCGGCGCCCGGAGTCCGGTCGCCGTTCGCGCTTGCGTGCCACCGGTAGGAGACGATGCGCTGCCGAGCAGTGACGCGGCAAGCATGAGCACGGTCAGCATCGGTGCTCCGATGGCTGCCCGGCAACGTTACCGGTCACGATAAGGGAGGAGATGTCCGAAACGGGCACCTGGGGTTGGGCCATGGAAAGCAAGTTTTTTAACTTGGCGCTCGTACAGTCTGGAGATGGATGGTGGCTCAAATCGCCATCGATTTCCATGACGGCCAACAAACCGGAGGGTATGGAGAAGAATCGTAAAGCCGTTCGCGGAAATCGTTCCATACATCCCCGGGCGGCTCCGGCATACTCGAAGGCCGGGGAAACAAGCATGCGGGGGCTTCATGAAGGCGAGTGTTCGGGCGCGGATCGGAGGGGTCATCACGTGGCTGATGATGGCATCGGCAACCTGCGCACACGGCAATCCCGTTGTCGACATCACGGTTCATGCCGATCGGCCAGGAGCGGTGATTCATCCGGAGATCTACGGCCAGTTCGCCGAGCAGCTCGGGCACGGCATCTATGGTGGGATCTGGGTGGGTGAGCATTCGCCCATCCCCAACATCAAGGGATACCGCAAGGACGTCGTCGAGGCACTGAAGGCGATCAAGGTGCCAGTCATCCGTTGGCCCGGCGGCTGTTTTGCCGATCAATACGACTGGCGCGACGGCATAGGCCCGCGCGATAAGCGCCCTATACGCATGAACGGTTCCTGGGGCGGCGAGGACGACAATCAGTTCGGCACGCACGAGTTCATGGAGTTCGCCGAGCTGATCGGTGCGAAGGCTTACGTCAGCATCAACGTCGGCACGGGCTCGCCGCGCGACATGAGCCAGTGGATCGAGTACATCACGGCGGACGGCCATTCCAGTCTGGCGCAGGAACGCCGCGCGAACGGGCGCGACAAACCATGGAAGCTCGACTATGTCGGCATCGGTAACGAAATGTGGGGCTGCGGCGGCTCGATGCGACCCCAATTCTATGCGGACGTCTATCGTCAGTACGCCACTTTCGTGCATGCGCCGCCGAATGCACCGATCACGCGCATCGCCAGCGGCGCGAATGCCGATGACGTGCATTGGACCGATACCTTGATGGCAGCGGCAGGCAGCCAGATCGACGCGATAAGCCTGCACAACTACAACATCCCCACCGGCGACTGGACACACAAAGGCTCGGCCACGCAATTTGGCGAGGACCAGTGGATATCCACCTTGCAAGCTGCGCTGGGCATGGACGACCTCATCGCCCGGCATAGCGCGGTGATGGACAAATACGATCCGAAGAAGCGCGTGGCGCTGGCCGTGGACGAGTGGGGCAACTGGACGGACCAGGATCCCGGCGCGGGGGATGCGGTGCTATATCAGCAGAACAGTCTGCGCGATGCGCTTTCCGCGGCCGTCACCCTGGACATCTTTCAGGCGCACGCGGACCGCGTGCGCATGGCCAACATCGCGCAGATGGTGAATGTGCTGCAGGCGATGATTCTTACCGACAAGGCCAGGATCGTACTGACGCCTACGTATCACGTATTCGATATGTACAAGGTGTTCCAGGGCGCGACGAATCTGCCGGTCGAGGTGCAGGCACCGGTGTACCGTTATGGCAACGCCAAGGTACCGGGTATTCACGCGGCCGCCGGGCGGGATGCCGCCGGCGTGCTGCATGTGGCATTGGTGAACCTCGATCCGCATCAGGCCACGACGGTTCATATCCACCTGACTGGCCCCCATGGTGTGAACCTGCAAGGCAAGATGCTGACGGCGCCGGCCATCACATCGATCAATACTTTCAGCCGCCCTCATGAGGTCGAGCCGGTGCCGTTCGAACATGCGGCGCTCAAAGACGACGTCATTGCGGCCGATCTATCGCCTAAATCGGTCGTGGTGCTGGAGATTCGCTAAGCAAAACTGTGATGGTCGATTTTTGGGGGAATTGTAACTGTCACCATCGTCATGCGCCCGCTACGATGCGTAGGCCTCGGTCATTGTCTTTTACGATCGCGATTTACATCGCGGCCGTGTTGAGGCTCGTCCGGTTGCCTGTAAAAAACGTGGAGTAGAACGATGAAGGTAAGAGTCGCCTATATCGAGGAACCGCCTTTCTATTGGACGGGTGAGGATCATGCTGCGACGGGAGCGGACATCGAATTGGCCGATGTGGTGCTTCGATCGATGGGCGTATCGACCGTCGAGTACTGCCTGACCACGTTTGAAGAGTTATTGCCGGGCGTGCAGGAAGGTCGGTGGGACATGAATGTACCCATTTTCGCGACGGCCGAACGGGCAAAGCAGGTGGCATTCAGCCTGCCGGTCTGGTCCTTGGGCGATGGCTTTGTGGTCCGACGCGGCAACCCGAAAGCGCTTACGAGCTACGAAGTCGTGGCAGCGCGCAGCGATGCGCGGCTCGGCATTATTCCCGGTCAGGTACAGATAGGCGCCGCCAAATCGGCTGGGGCGAGCGACAGCCAGTTCGTTGTATTCAAGGATCAAGCGGAGGCGGTTGCTGCATTGCTGGCGGGAAAGATCGACGTATTCGCGGCCACGGCGGTCGGAAACCGGAGCATTGCCGATGCCCACGAAGAACTTGAAGCCATTGCGCACGAAATAGGCGAGAACAATAGTGCGCCAGTCGGCGCCTTTTCGTTCAAGAAGGGCAACGACCAGCTTTTGCATGATGTGAACAGAAAACTTCAAGCGTACCTGGGCTCGGCGGATCACCGCTCCCGCATGGCAAAGTACGGCATTACGAAGACGGAGATCGACGGCGTGATCGGTTGATGCCCACGGGTCGCGACTGAAGTCGCTCCTACAAGCTAGCTGTGCCTGCCTGAACTTGTAGGAGCGACTTCAGTCGCGACCGTCCCGCCGCAACAACACCGTGCATGCGGTTATCGCCCTGCTTATGATGAGTAGAGAAACAAAGAGTCTCTGGGCACGCTTGCCCAGAGGCCCATTGTTGTAGATCGCTTACCACCACGACCGATTGAACGATTTCCACGCAGAGAGCAGGTTGCCGGCATTTACCGAACCCAGACCGGCGGCAAAGCTCCAGCCACGCTGCGCCTGGTAAGCCGGGGCATAGCGTGATGTGCTGGTCGAGGTCAGGCCGAGCTGGATGGAGCCGGCCGGAACCAGGAAGCCTTCCACATCGAGCTCGTAGTCGGTAATGGTGGCGTAGAAATAGCAGTCGGGCGTCACCGTGTCCGGCAACTGCTGGATGCACTGGGTGGAGATACCGCCGCGCGTCACGTTATGGAACACGCAATGTCCGGTGCCCTTGGCGCCGTTGTCCGAGTTGCACACGTCCAGGCTGTTCGGCTGATAGCCGAACGGCAGGCCGTATTCTTCAGCGGCCAGCGCATACAGCGTCGGTGCGGCATTGCCCTGGTTCTCGATCTGGCCATGACGGCTCAGGCCCTGGTCCACCAGCGCCTGAATGCCGGCGAACATCGGCGAGGCCAGCGACGTACCCCCGCTGATCGAGATGGAGCCGGTAAAGCCGGGATTGCAGGGGAAGGCAGCGTTACACACGATCACCCAGGTATCCCCGCCATAGGAGCCTGCAAACAGCGCCACGTCCGGCAGATCGCGCGAGTTGTCGTTGGCCGCGCCACGCACCAGTCGCTGCCAGAACGGCTTGCGATCGACCGAGGACGGGCCGCCGCTGCCGCTTTCGGAGGTCAGCGTCAGTCCATTGGGATCGGTCGCGAGCGTGGCCTTGCAGAAATCGAGCGGGCTCTTGAAGCCGTTGGCCTGCGCCGCCACCGGGTTGGCGCAGGACTGGTTCCAGGGGATTTCCGGAACATAGGAAAGCACCGAGCCATAGGCCGAGTTCAACTTCGTACTGAAGTACTTGCTGCTGGTGCCGTCGAGCACATCGGCGGTGTCGGTGCCGCCGACGGCGGTGACGTTCGGCGAGGTAGCAAGTGCGTTGGCACTGATGCCTTCGCCGTTGATCGGCAGATTGAAAATGGCGCCCGCGTTGAAGCTCGGGTTGGAGCCCGAATCACCGGTGGACACGAACACGGAAATGCCTTCCGCATCGGCCTGCGCCCATAGCAGGTCGATGGCGACCTTGCTTGCGGCATCGACATCGGTTTCGCCAAAACCATAGCTTGCGCTGATGATGTTGGGTCGGTCGTTGCCATTGACCAGGTTGGTGGCCGCGGTGGTTACGCCACCGAAGAAGTTGTTGCTGTTGGAGTCATCGCAGCTGGCAACGACGATATGCGCGCCGGGTGCCATGGCTGTGGACCATTCGGCGTCGAGCAGAGTTTCGCCATCGTCCTCGCCTGGGTGAGCAATGGTCGGATCGATGCAATTGGTGAAACCGGTCGCCTGCGGCTGAATCTGCGAGAAGCTGCCGCCGTAACCGCCGAGGCTGAACTGACTGACGAAATTGGTCCAGTCGGCAGGAACCATCGAGTTGTCCTCGACCACCGCAATGGTGACGTTCTTTCCGGTAATGCCTTGCGCATGCAACGTATCGGCGCCATACATCTTGGCCAGATCGTAGGGCACAAGGCCGCGCGCGCCATTGGTGAAGGTGATCGCATCGGTCGTCACCGCGCGCTTGGCGGCCGTGGATGCGTGGCTGCTGGTGTTATCGGCTTGAATCTTGAAACGCTGCGTTGCCGGATCGAACTGTGCCACCTTGGTCGGTACATGCATGGCCTTCGGATGGAAATCGTTCAAGCCGGCCACGCCCGCTACCACGGCCTGCAGCGCGGACGGCACGCTGATATCGCCGGCATTGGCGATATGGCTTTCCTTGTTGAAGTCGATGTAGTGATTGAGTTGGGTATGGAACGCGCGCGCCACCTGGCCGGCGTTGCCGCTGAAGTCGATCTGGGTGTTGTTCGCGTAGGTGCCGTTGACGGTAAAGCCATTGGCTTTCAGCCAGGCAACGGTAGCAGCAACATCGGTGTCGAGTGCGCCAAAGTATTTGCCGTACTGCCGTGGCGTCAGCCAGCGGTGAAAGAACGGCGAATGGGGATCGTGCTGGGCGGCGATGAGCGTTTCCAGCGCGACACGGCGACGATCGCTGGGGCGCAGTACCAGCTGCATGTGGTTCAGGGGAGTCGAATCGGTCACCGCACCTTGCGAGGTCATCGCATTGACCGCGGACAAATGCGTGTTCTGGATTGGCGACACGGCATTGTTATTGACCGTTTGCGTCACACGCGGCGCTTCGGCCGTGTTGAGGCCTGCAAGCGTGGCGTCGTCGGTCGTCGCCGTCTGCGCAAAGGCTGCCACGGGCAGGGCCGCGATAGCCGCGGCGATACACGCGTACAGACTCAGGTGTCCTCTTGTCATGCGAATTCTCCAGCAAGGTGATGGAAAGAACCTCGCTCCCCGCCGCAGGGTGGCCGGGAACGATGTCTTCTGAGGGTGGTGGCGCAGATAGACGAAACGATCGACGCGGGAGGTTGTGACCGTCGGCGCGACAAAGGCAGGGCCTTGACAGGTCGCCGATGGTACGGATGCAGGTGCGGATGGACGGCGCAGGGAGCCTGTCCGTATGGCAACCAACATCGTCAAAGAACGCAAGTTCCAAGCGAACCTATCCCCTGTTTGACATCGCATGACGCCTCTCGGTCAACAGCGCTTTGCACGCTACTGGCCTGGTCTGCCTTTAGTGAGACGGTTGTGGCGCGCGAAGGCCTACCATGGAAATGTAACTGCCGGAGACAACCCCGAATTGCCTCAGTCTTCATCGTCGCTCCGGCGAGGCGCTTTACAACAGCGAAGCTGGTCAAGCCGGGGCCCAGCGTCTTTAGCACATCGAAGCGTGAGGCACTGGGTCCCGGCCTTCGCCGGGACGACGATGAGAACGGGGGTTATTCGAGCTTCCCTGAAGAGAAGCTCGAATAGTTTTCCTATCGTCAAACCGTAGCGGGTCTGGGCCCGGCATTCTATAAAAAGACCTCAACAGTTTGCTCGTCATGCTGTATGACAGCTTCGCCCTGAACAGCCTGGCAAGGACGCAGTCTCCTGCGCCCACCGGCCCAGCAAACATGGGCCGTTAAAAAATACGACCCTGGATGTAAGCCCCGGAAAACAAAGTGACCCTCTGCATCGGTCTTGGTCGATCGCGAATACGGCTTGAGCATATCCGCACAATGCGATGTCGCGTTCAGCACGATGCGTGTGCACTCCGCGACATAAGGTGTGCTTGGCAACAAGGTGACCGTTTCATTCACGGCGTAATGCTTGATGCCTTTTTCGGTGACCCAGGAGGCTTGGCCGCTTATGGTCGAAGTGCCAGTAGCCATGCCTCGAGCCAACGCTTGAACGTCGAAGCTTGAGGTGGGCTCGACGACGGGACGGGTATCGGCGCACCCGCTCAGCAGGATGAACATGATGGCAGCTACTCGGCGCAACATCTTATTCACTCCTCGAAGGGGAGGTTGCCAGGTGTGCGCCTGTTGCAGGCAAAGGTGTATTACCCTTGTTCCACCAGCCGCCGCCCAGTGCTTGAAACAGTGCTGCCGTATCGGCCAATCGACTGGCTTGGGCTTGTATGCTGCCCATACGTGCTTGCTGATAGGCCTGCTGCGCGTTGATCAAGCCAAGCACTGCGACGTAACCCAGCTGCTGCTGTTTTTGAGTGAGATCGAGCGTATGGGCCGCCGCGCGCTCCGCGTCATCGGCCGCACCACAGGCGCTGGCATCGGTATCGATGGCATGCAATACATCGGCCACGTTCTGGAAGGCGCCCAATACGACACTGCGATACTGCGCGGCGGACTGCTGCAGCGCCGCCTCGGCGGCGCGCTGCCTATGCCGGAGCGCACCGAAATCGAACACGCTCTGGGTGACGCTTCCGGCCAACGTCCAGAACACGTTGTCATCGCTGAACATGCGAGCAAAAGAAGTGGAACTGCCGCCGTAGGCACCCGAGAGCGTGAACTGCGGCAGGCGATTGGCCAGCGCAACGCCGACCTGGGCGCTGGCGGCGTGCACATTCGCTTCGGCTGCACGCACGTCTGGGCGCTGCTCCACCAACTGCGAGGGCAGACTGAGCGGCAGCGTCGCCGGCAGCGTGAAGTTCTTCAGCTCGAACTGCGGCGCGCCAGCCTGGTCCGGCGTGTCGCCGCACAGTACAGCGAGCAGGTCACGATTCTGTTCCAGTTGTTTCTGCAACCCCGGCAAGGCTTGCCTGGCCTGGGCCAGCGCGCTTTCCTGCGCGGCGACATCGAGCGCCGAGGCATAGCCGAGTCGGGACTGGTCGCGCAAGATAGTCAGCGCACGCGTCTGTGCGGCGATCACCGCCTCGGTGGCTTCTATCTGCGCGTGCAGCGACGCTTCCTGGATCGCGGCGTTCACCACATTGGATGCCAGGCTCAGTCGTGCCGCCTCGAGCTGGAAACGTTGGTTGTCGGCCTGGGCCTGCAGTGATTCCACCGAGCGGCGGTTGAGCCCAAAGACATCCGGTGCAAAGCCGATATTCAACTGCGCGGTGTGCAGCGTGTAATACGTGGCATTGGATGTTAGCGTGGGTGAGAGCGTACCCACGGCGTCACGTTGGCGCGATGGTGCATAGCTCACCTGTGCCGAGGGGAAGAAGCTGGCGCGTTGGGCTGCGATATTCTCCTGTGCCTGGCGCAACGCCGCGGTCGCGGCGTCGATGTCCGGGTTGCGGGCGAGCGCACGCTGTATTCGTTCGTTCAGCGCGTCGGAGCCGAACACCTGCCACCAGGTCGGCGCAATGATCTGGCCCGAGACGAGCTGCTGAGGTCTGGAAGAATCGCTGCCTGCGATGGCGGTCATCGGCGTGCGCGTGAATTGCGCCGGCGAGGGTGTGGCGGGGCGCTGATAGTTGGGACCGACGGCGCATCCGGCACAACTTGCCAGTAGTGTCGTCACCCACGCCAAGCGCAACCGGGAAACCAGCGTGCGCTTCATGGCGTGCCTCCACTAGCGCGTCGTTGCTTGCGCTTGTTCGACCATTCCACCACCAGCACCTGCAACGCGGGCGCCACCACCAGCAGCATCACCGGCCCAATCAACATGCCGCCAACGACCACCGTCGCCAGCGGACGTTGCACCTGGCTGCCGATACCCGAGGACAGAGCCGCCGGCAACAGACCGATGCAGGCGGACAGCGCCGTCATCAGCATCGGGCGCATGCGCTGTTCGGCGGCCTGGGTCATGGCGTCCAGCGGCGTGTGCCCGCCTAGAATCAGATGGTTGAAATAGGTGATGACCAGGATGCCGTTCATCACCGACACGCCGAACAACGACACGAAGCCGATCGCCGCGGATACACTCAGATCCAGCCCGGAAAGATAGAGCGCAATGATGCCGCCGGCGATGGAGAACGGAATGGCCGCCAACGTCAGCAGGCTGTCGCGCAGCGAGTTGAACAGCGCAAACAGCAAGGCGAGGATCAGGCCCATCGCAATCGGCAGCACGATGGCCAGGCGTTGCTTGGCCTGCTGCAGATCCTCGAATTCGCCGGACCATGCCAGATGGTAGCCGCTCGGCAGGATCACGTGCTCGGCGATGCGTTTCTGCGCCTCGGCCACGGTGCTGCCCAGGTCGCGGCCGCGCACACTGAATTTCACCGGCACGAAGCGTTCGTTGCGCTCGTGGTAAATGTAGGAGGCACCGGTATCCAGCGAGATGTCAGCCACGTCGCGCAATGGCACATAGCCGTTGCCGCCATTGGGCAATGGATAGCTCACCTGGATGTTGCCGATCGCCTCCACGCTGGAGCGGAACTGCGGGGCAAGGCGTACCACCAGCGAGAACTGGCGTTCGCCCTCCTGCACGGTGGTAGCCTCGGTGCCGCCGGCGGCCGCCTGCACCACGGTGTTGATGTCGCCGGCGTTGAGGCCATAGCGGGCTGCCTTGGCCCGGTCCACCGTGATATTAAGATTGGGCTGGCCCAGCACGTGGAACACGCCAAGGTCCTGCACGCCGCGCACTTTACGCATCTCATGCATCACCTGATCGGCCAGTCGTTCGAGTTCCGGTAACTCGGGACCGACGACCTTGACCGAGTTCGCGCCCTTTACGCCGGACAGGCCTTCCTCGATGTTGTCCTGGATGTACTGCGAGTAGTTGAATTCAACGCCAGGGAAGGCGTCGCCGAATTCCTGCTGCAGCTGCGCCACCAGTCCGGGCTTGGTATGACCGCTGGGCCATTCGTCCTGCGGTTTCAGCGGAACGAACAACTCCACATTGTAGAAGCTCGAGGCGTCGCTGCCGTCATCGGGACGGCCGTGTTGCGATACCACCGTGACGACTTCCGGATGGCGCAGCAGAATCCGGCGCATCTGGCTCACCTTGTCCTCGCCCGCTTCCAGCGAGATGGTGGTTGGCATCGAGGCACGGATCCACAGATTGCCTTCTTCCAGCGCCGGCAGGAACTCCGTGCCCACGCGCGTCAGCAACAAGCCGGCGACCAACAGAAACCCCACGCCCAGTGTCACCGTGGTGCGGCGGCGCATCAGCGCCCAGTGCAGCACGGGCGTGTACACGCGACGGATCGCTCGCACGAACAATGTCTCGGTCTCCTCGACATGTTTGGGCAGCAGCAACGAGGCCAGCACCGGCGAGATGGTAAAGGTGGCGATCAGCGCGCCCGATAACGCGTAGGCATACGTACGCGCCATCGGATTGAAGATCTGGCCTTCCACGCCCTGCATGGTGAACAGTGGAATAAAGGCGGCCACGGTGATGGCCGAGGAAAACAGCACCGCGCGGTCCACCTGCATGGCGCTGATGTACAGCAAGCGCAGACGTTCGGTCCAGCCGTGGCCGGCGTCCCTGCGCATATAGGCCCCAAGTTCGCTCTGCGCGGCATCGTGCAGTAGATCCTGGCGTTCCGCGGCGCTCTTCTGGAAGTTGCGAAAGATGTTCTCGATCAGGATTACCGCCGAATCGACGATGATGCCGAAGTCGACCGCGCCCAAGGACAGGAGATTGGCCGAATCGCCCATCAACACCAGGATGATGATGCTGAAGAACAGCGCCACGGGGATATTGGCACTGACGATGATGGCGCTGCGCAGGTCGCCGAGGAACACCCACTGGATCAGGAACACCAGCAGGCAGCCGAAAATCAGGTTGTGCAACACCGTGTGCGTGGTGACCGACACCAGGGTTGAGCGGTCGTAGATCGGCACCAGTTTCACGCCGGGCGGCAGGGTGCCGTCGCTGTTGAGCCTGGCCACTTCGTCCTTGACGGCTGCGACCACCTCGTTGGTCTGCAAAGTGCGATTCATTACCACGATGCCGGTGACCACGTCATCCTGCTGGTCGCGGCCGGCGCGACCCAAACGCGGTACCGCGCCGATGCTCACCTTCGCCACGTCTTTCACCAGCACCGGCGTACCATTGGACTGGTTGAGCACGATATTGCCGATGTCGCCGACGTCCTTGATCAGCCCGACCCCGCGGATATTCACCGACTGCTGGCCAATGTTGATCGTTCGGCCGCCCACATTGCTATTGGCGTTACCGATGGCGGCCACCAGCTGAGGCAGGGTGATGCCGTAACCCTGCAGTTTGGTCAGATCGGCCTCGACGTCGTATTCCTTGGTGGTGCCGCCCCAGGTCACTACCTGTGCGATGCCGTGCACCGACAGCAGGCGACGCGTCACCACCCAGTCCTGCAGCGTGCGCAGCTCGGTGAGACTCATCGAGGGCGGGCCGACCAGTTGATAGCGGAAGACCTCGCCCACCAGGCTGGATGCCTGGATCTGCGGTTGCACGTTGTTGGGCAGGCTGACGTTCTGCTGCAGCGACAACGCGGCCTGGGTGTAGTCGAAGTAATAGTCGGTGCCGTACTTGAAGGTGACGCGCACGAACGACAGGCCATAGAACGAGGTGGAGCGGATGCTCTCCACACCGGGCGTGGTGGCGAGGCCCACTTCCATCGGACGCGTATAGCTGCGTTCCATTTCCTCGGCGGAAAGGCCGGGCGCCTGCGCGGTGATCTCCAGGATCACCGGCGCGGGATTGGGGTAAGCCTCGATATTGAGTCTGGCGTACGCGGCCAGTCCGGCGATGACGAATGCGCCAAGCGTCATCAGCACGATGGCGCGACGGGTCAGCGCGAACGCGACGAGGCCTCTGAACACGGATCAATCCCTGCGATGGAGGAATGGTGCGGAAGGGCTTACTGCGACTGCAGCGCCAGCGCATTGCTGAGGAACAGCGCGCCTTCGGAGACGATCCGGACATGGGGCTGCAGGTCGGACAGCACCGGGTAATAGCCGTCTTGCGGCGTGCCCAACTGAACTGGCTGCCGAGTAAAGTGCAGGCCATCGACGGTGGTGAATATCACCATAGCGCCACTGCCTTCACGCACTACCGCATCCGCCGGCAGGGCGTCGTGACGCGTTGGCATCCCGGTAAAGATGCTGTAGTTGGCCAGCATCTGTGGGCGCAGGCCCGGCGGCGGAGAATGCAGTACGGCGCGTAGCGTCACACGATGCGTCGCTGCATCCGAACTGCTGCCGACATAATCCACGCGCGCCTGGATAGGTTGCCCTGGCAATGCCGGTAATGAGGCTACCAATGGCTCGCCGACATGCACCTGGGGCGCATCGGCTTCGACCACGTTGGCCACCAGCCACAAGCTGTCCGAATCCTGCACGCCGAAAGGAGCGGGGCTATTGCCCGGCTGCACGAGGTCGCCGGGGGCGACGTTGCGCGAGGTCACCTGGCCAGCGACCGGACTGTCGATGCGCAACGCGCCATCGACACGACGCGTCGCCGCAATATGATCAATCTCCGTATCGCTCTTGCCGAAAATGTGTAGCGCGCGACGGGCCGCCTGGTAATTGCCTTCGGCAGTCTGCTGGTCGGCCACCGCCTGCTCGAGGTCGCGCGGCGCGTTGGCTTGTACCTGCGCCATGCTTCTGGCTCGTTCCAGAGCAGCCGTGGTTTGTGCACGCGCGGCTGCGGCACTAACCAGCGAGGCTTCGGCCTGAGTCAGGTCGGAGCTGTCCAGCGAGAACAGGGCCTGGCCGCGACTTACCGTGTCACCGGCCTTGGCAAATACATCGCGCACGCGGCCGGCATAGGGCGAGCTCACCTGGGCCAGCTGGTCCTGGTTGAAATCCACATAGCCCACGGCATCGACATGGGGAGAAAAGTCGCGCTGAATGACATCGGCCAGGCGAACCTGTTTGGCCTGTTCCGCATTGATCGCGACGGTCTGGGTATCGGCAGGTGCGCTGGGGTGGGGCGCGGCCTTTACCTTGTCGGTCACTGCGTGCTCGGCCAGTATCAGGATGATGGCAGCCAACCCGTAGCCGACCGCTGCCAGCCGCCCTTGATGCTTCTTCATGTATCGGTTGCCATGTTGAGCGGCGCTGGGTGTGCGCCGAAGACATGCGCGAACTCTAGTCTTGCGCCCGCTAAGGCAACAGTTACGGTTTGGAAAGAGTTGTGGCGGGCAGGGCAATGGTGACGTTGAGGCCGGGTGCGGTGTTGGTCAGCGTGAGCTGCCCGCGGTGCAATGCCACTACCGCAGCGACGATGCTCAGGCCCAGTCCATTGCCACTCTGGTGGCGACTGGCGTCGACGCGGAAGAATCGCTCGGTGGCACGCGCCAGTGCTGCTTCGGGAATGCCCGGGCCGGTGTCCTGTACGCTGATATGCACTTGTTCGCCATGTCGAGCGGCATGCACGGTGATGCTCGCGCCGTTGCCTGCGTATTTGAGGGCATTGTCCAGCAGGTTGGCCAATACACCTGCCAACAAATGGCGGTCGGCCAATACATATGGCTCGCCGTCCACGACACCATGCAGTGTGATCGCCACGGATTCGGCGGCAGGCTGATAGAGCTCCACCATATCCTCGATCAGGTTGCGCAAGGCGAGAGGCTCGAAGCTTCCGCGTCGCACACCCGATTCAGCCTCGGCAATCTGCAGCAACTTGTCGAGCACGGCGATCAGGCTGTCAATTTCGTCGATGGCGTACTGCGCACCATCCGGCAGACGCTCATTACGCTGCGGCGAGCGCAAGGCCTGTTCCAACGCGCCACGCACCCGACCCAGCGGCGTGCGCAGATCGTGTGCGATCGCATTGGAGACATTGCGCGAGGTATCCATCAGCCGCTCGATTTCGTCGAGCATGTCGTTGATGTCGTGCGCCACCACCGCGAACTCGTCACGCGATCGTCCCATGGCCACACGACGATCCAGCCGCCCGGCGGCGATCTCGGTGGTGGTGCGATGGATGGCCTTGAGCTGACGTTGCAGTTGCGAGCGGAACAGCATGGCGCCACCGCCGGCCAGCAACACGGCCAGCACGCCGCCCAGGCCCAGGGCGACCAGGATCATGTGCTCCAGTTCGAGCACGTCGCGCATATCGCGTCCCACCAGCAGTACGCTGCCATCGGCGAAGCGATGTGCCAGCAAGCGACTGGCCGAGTAACGTCCCAGGCGCTCCACGTCCAGTTGGCGCAAGCCATCGGTAGCGACCGCGGCCGATGGCCACGCGGTGAGATTACCGATCAGTTTGTGGCCGCTGCCGTCCAGTAACAGGTAGATCTCGGTATCGCTGTCCTGGTTGTCGGTAAGCAGGCCGTGAATGTCACGCGCCAGTGCGTCGGTATCGTGCTGCTGTTTCACCTGCACCAGATGGCGTGACGTACTGCGCAGCTGCTCGTCGATATTGCGCCGAAGCAACCCCGCCGTGGCGACATAGAACACCGTGGAGATCGCCGCCACCGACAACAGCAGCAACAGGCCGTAGCCTGCCGCCATGCGAAACACCACCGAATGGCGGAAGCTAGCCGTCGGCATCGCCGCCATCCTGCACGGGCGCGCCGATGGTGAAGCCCACGCCGCGGACGGTGCGGATCAGCGGCGTCACACCGTCCTTGTCGATCTTGTTGCGCAGGCGGCTCATCTGCACGTCGATCACGTTGGTTTCCGGATCGAAGTGATAGCCCCAGACCGCCGCCAGCAGCATCTTGCGCGTGACCACCTCGTCCTGATGACGCACCAGGTATTCGAGTAACTGATATTCGCGCGGTTGCAGCAGGATCGGTCGGCCGTCACGAAATACCCGGCGCGTGCGTGGCTCCAAGATAAGGTCGCCCACGCTAAGCTGCTCGGGTTCAATGCGCTGGCCGGCGCGACGCGCCAACGCCTCGATGCGTGCAAGCAGTTCGTCCAGTGCGAATGGCTTGGTGAGGTAATCGTCGCCGCCGCTGCGCAATCCGCGGATGCGCTCGTCCAGGCCGCTCAAGGCGCTCAATACCAATACCGGCGTGCGATCCTCGCGCAGGCGCATCGCCGCGAGGATATCGAGGCCATCCAGGTCACCGGGCAGCATGCGGTCCAGTACGACCAGATCCCATAGCTCGTCGCTGACGCGCGCGAGTCCGTCGTGGCCGTCATGACACAGCTCGACCTGATGGCCGGCCTGGCACAGGCCCTCCCGAATCAGCTCGGCGGTGGGAATGTCGTCCTCGATCAGTAGGCAGCGCATGTTGAAAGTTCTGATAGCTAGGAGGGCAGGCATGAGAAAGGGACTGGCCGCAGGCACCTCGTCATCTGCCTATCTTAGAGAATCCCGCGGCAACGGCCGAGTAGCAGGGCGTCGTAGTATCTTGCGCGCTCTTTGGAACGTCGATATAACCCCAGCTTCTGCCGCCATGGGCCATGCATATGAAGGTAGCGAGCGCACTCCTCAGGCTGCTTGGATTGGCGCTCGTCCTGCATTGTCCGCCGTCGGCGCAAGCAGCCACCGATGTAAGGCTGGCGTCAGCAGAGGTGTCCCTGACCGGCCCATGGCAATTCAGTTTCGGCAACGATCCGCAATGGGCGAGTCCGCAGTTCGACGACAGTAGCTGGGAGCGGATCGATTTGACGCCATTAGCTGGAGCCCATGATGGCGATGTCGGTCTGTCAAACTACGTCCCCGGCTGGACGGCACGTGGACACTCCGGCCGGTGGGGGCATGCCTGGTACCGGATGCGCGTGCACTGGAGCGTGCCAGAGGGAGCGCAGCCGGTGCTGATCGGCCCCACGCTTGTCGATGACGCTTATGAGATTTTCTGGAACGGCAAGAAGATCGGTGGGGTTGGCGACTTCAGTGCCGATCCTCCACGCGCCTTTTCAACGCATCCCGGTCTTTATAAGTTGCCGGAATCCGCATCTTCCGGCGATGCGGTTGTCGCCATTCATGTCTACCTGCAGCAAAGTAACGTCAATGCGAGCGAAGCCGGCGGGATGCATGTCGCGCCGATTCTGGCCGAATCGAATGCGGGCAACGCACGTTTGCTGGCGCAGTGGTGGCAGACCTTCTGGGGCTATGTCGTCGAGGTGGTCGAGCCGGTGTTCCTGGTGGCGTTGGCCTTGTACGCCTTGCCGCTCCGAAGCACTTGTCTGCCGGATCGGTTTTGGACAAGGGTCGCTCTTGCCCTCATCTCCATAGCTCTGCTCCGCTTTAATCAGGCGGTATCTGCCTGGACGGAGATTGAAAGCCTGAAAACGTATGAAGTCGTCAGATCGGTTGTGCTCGGGCCGCTTACTCTCGGCACCTGGGTTATCGCCTGGAACGGTTGGGTAGCTCCGCCCGATCGTCGGATCGATCTGTTCGCGATGGTTCTAGCCGTCCTCGCGGCGATCGCGGCCCTCGTCGGACAGCATTTTGAGATCGTCCGAGTGGCAAGCCGCTTGGCGCTGCTTGCGCTGTTTGCCTGGGCCGCGTGGAATATCGTCAGGCATGGGCGCGAGCGCACGCTTGCGTTGATCACCATGTTCACGACCGGCATTGCCATGTTCGCCGAGGAGATCAATACGATCGGCGTTCCAGGCATCTGGTTTCCATTTGGTGTCGGCGTGTCGCGAAGCCAGTACGCACTGTCCGTGGCCATTCCCTTGCTTGCTATATTGTTTCACTTTCGCGCAATTCGAAAGTCTGCTGACGGCCAGGTCACCCTTACCACGAGGCAATAATGATGACTTTGCGTAATGCCCGTTTCATCGTAGTGCTGCTTGGGGTCCTGCTGCCTTATGCGGCTCGCTTGCCACGAGGTATGGGATGGCTACGGCAATACACCGACATGAGTCCTGGTGGCTGGCTGTTTTTCGCAGCTTTCAACGCCATCGCCTGGGGAGCACTACTTGCGGTCAGCTTAGTGTACCGGCGGCCGGCCTCGCTCATTGCACCATGTCTCCTTGGCTTCGGCTTCCTTGCCTTGGCACATGCAACGCTGGACTTGAGAGCAGATGCTCAAGCTGCCATCGCGCTAGTGTTTATTCCAATCTACGCGCTGATACCCATTGCGATAGGCGGGGCCATTGGATACGCCTTGGATCGGAGGCTGCCCATGGAAAATGCAGAGCGGCGCTAAATCATTCGCTCTTTATTGCATGCCCACCAAACTCGTTACGCATCGCCGACAACAACTTGTCGGTGAACGAATCATCGTCACGTGACCGCAGCCGCTCGATCAACGATTGCGTAATCACGGGCGCGGGTACGTTGAGAGCGATGGCCTCATCCACGGTCCACCGCCCCTCGCCAGAATCGACCACATAAGGTGCAATGCCGCTCATGTTCGGGTTCTTTCCGAGCGCATCGGCGGTCAGATCCAGCAGCCACGAGCGCACCACGCTACCGGTTCGCCATATCTCGGCCACCTGATGTAGATCGAGCGCAAATTCGCTCTTGTGCTTGAGAATGGAGAAGCCTTCAGCGTAGGCCTGCATCATGCCGTACTCGATGCCGTTATGAATCATCTTGGTGAAGTGACCAGACCCCACCGGACCCACATGTCCCCAGCCCTGATCCTTGGCCGGCGCGAGCGCCTCGAAGAGCGGACGCGCACGCTCGACAGCGGCCTTGTCGCCACCGATCATCAGGCTGTAGCCCTCGGTCAGACCCCATATGCCGCCGCTGGTGCCGCAGTCGATATAGTCCATCTGCTTCTCGGCAAATATCCGCGCCCGGCGTATGGTGTCCTTGTAGTTCGAATTACCACCATCGATAACCGTGTCGCCGGCAGCCAACAGCGAGAGAAGATCCTTGAGGGTGTTATCCGTGATGTCCCCTGCAGGGACCATCAGCCATAGCGTGCGCGGCGCGGGCAGGGCCGCCACCAGTGCGGCCAGCGAATCGGCGGACCCCGCGCCCTTGGCTTCCAGATCCTTACGTGCCTGAGGATTTGGATCGAAACCCACCACCTGATGCCCGCCGCGCGCGATGCGCTGAGCCATATTGGAACCCATACGGCCGAGGCCAATCATGCCGAGTTTCATGAAATCTCCTAGAGGGATGTGAGGGACGATGCGACGCTACCGCGAACATTTTCCGCATGCAACGATAACGCCGCGTGACGGAGTGCGTCGGCCCTCGTTTCATCTATCTCAAGCCCGGTCGATGATGGCCTTGCGGCCGCCGATCGTATAAGGACTCCATAGCGTCCTACACGCGCAACATACGCTGGATAACGCCATCGCGGTCGATGAGCCGGTGTTTCAGTGCAGCACCTATATGGCCAACCATGAGAATGCAGAAGACCCAGACAAGGCACACATGCAGGGTGTCGGTGAGCAAGCGTAAGGGTTCGTTCTTGCCCAGGAAAACAGGCAGGAAGCCGGTCCCGAAGAAACTTACCGGATGCCCTCCTGCCAGGCGATGCAGATAACCGGTCAGAGGCACGAGAAACATCAACGAATACAGTATCCAATGCAGGGCATGCGCGACCGTTTGCTGCCACGATGAAATGCTCGCAGGCAACGCGGGCGGCTTATGGGTGATTCGCCACAGCAGACGAAGCACTGCCAGCATGAAAATCAGGCTGCCAATCGAGGCGTGATAGAACAGCACCACGTCATGGCCTGGAGCGCTCTTTGGAAAACTCTCCATAAAGATGCCGACACCGACATTAAGAAAAATCAGAAGCGCAATAAGCCAGTGTATGGCAATGGCCACCTTCGTATAAGACGCTGGCTGCGATATAGGTGCTGCGAATGACACTTGTACAGATGCGGACATGATCGAAACCTCTGAGGCGCGGCACGGAAAGGGTGCTCACGACAGGCAGTACCACCCAGTGTCAACGTTTATTCCCACCGATTTGACCGAAATCCAGTGCGTTGATGCTCAAAAAACGATGTGGCTGCTACCAAAGGGCGTAGTTGCTTGGGGTCATCCGAGGCAGGGGCTGAGCGGTTAAATCAAAGAGTTATCCGGGGCTTGCGCCAGGATAGGGTGCCAGGACGATGAGCCTGCTTCCCGAACGGCGTGTTTTCCCCATAAAGTCCGGCATGACCGCTTTGTTGATTCTGGTATCTCACCCGAGGGGACGACATGAATATCTGTGCGAAGTCTGCATGGCTTGTAGCCTGCCTGTTGCTGTGCGTGACCTTTTCCCCCGCTCGTGCCCATGACGGTGAGGCGGTCGACGATACGCAGCCCAAGGTCGACCAGCCTTCCAAATCGCAGGGCGAGGTGAAGGCATCGATGGAGACCATGCAGATTCCTAGCGATGGATCGCTGATGAACGCGTTGGTCTACGTGGCGGCGGGTGCCGGGCCACATCCGGCCGTGATTCTGTTGCACGGCTTTCCGGGAAATGAGCGAAACCTGGATCTAGCACAGGATATGCGGCGGGCAGGGTGGGACGTTCTCTACTTCAACTATCGCGGGTCGTGGGGCTCATCCGGGGATTTCTCCTTCTCGCACGGTATCGATGACGTGGCGGCGGCCATCGCCTATCTGCGCAAGCCTGAAAACGCCAGGCGGCTGCGATTGGATCCTTCCAGGATCGTACTGGTAGGTCACAGCATGGGTGGATTCATGGCCGTCCAGGCCGGCGTCGCGGACCCTGCCATCAAAGGTATCGCGATGATCTCGGGAGCCGATATGGTCGGGATGTTGAGCCAGATGCAGACGCAGAGTTCGCAGACAGCCGCGATCAAGAAGATGAGCGCGCTGCTGGCCAATGAAGGCATGGCACCGCTCAGCGGATGCACGCCGGATGGTTTGGCGCAGGAGCTGTCAGACCATGCATCTGCGTGGGCATTTCGCTCAAAGGTTGGAGCGATCAAGGATCGACCGGTATTCGTCATGACCTCGGACGATGGACTGGCACCTGTCGATGACGCCTTTGCCGCCGCGCTTCGCCAGGCTGGCGATACACGGGTGACGACGCTTCACCTGGCAACCGACCATGCGTATTCCGACAAGCGTGCGGAACTCTCGCGTGCGTTGCTGCGCTGGCTCGCAACATTCAAGTAACCGTATACGCATGTCTCCGGCACCGCGCGGGTAATATTGAACACTTCGTTGCGTGCGAATGTGGGTGCGCGCAGAAGTCTCACGTTGAACTGGTAGCGAATCGATGGGGCACCGAGGATCAAGAACAAAGGTTGAAGGGAGCCTCTAAAAAACCTTTCCTATTCGTCATTCCGGCGTAGGCCGGGATCCACTCCCCAGCGCAGATGCCTACCACAGGCTACCTAACAAGCGACGACTGAGGAATGGATCCCTGCCTACGCCGGAATGACGATAAAAACTGAGGTTATTCCAGGTTCCCTGAAGTCGCGGTCATGTCAGCCTGCTTTTTTCGAACTTGCAAGTGTCGGCATCGATGAACCCGTCAATATCCACAATGAAGGAATGTGGCATGCCCATAATCCTGGCAGCTCAACGCTAATCGGGGTTCCTTCTATTTATTCACGCCATTTCCACACAAATGCGTGATAGCTTCACGCCGCTATCGGGGAATTCAGGTATCAGGCTTGGTCGGTCAGGATGGGGTTCTATACCTCGTCAAGCGTTGATCGCTTGAGCTGTCGGCGTCCTTCTGGGGTTGCTATTGATTGATTTGACTCTCTGGCTTCGTGCCAGTGCGGTTCATTGCGCTTTTTCGAGTAATCGGGCGACAGTCCGATTGCCGTTGCCTATTGCGTACTTTTTCCGCACGGGCGCCTATCTTTCTCACGAATAGCGCTAGTTGAATGCCTTTAGATGTATCTCATTCAATAATCAAGGAGCTCCATATGCGCATTAAAAGCCATCGGTTAGGTTATTTTCTGGCATGCAGCGTGATCGCATTATCTTATGGAGGCGCTGCTTCAGCAGCACCTGTCCAAGGGAAGGCATCGGCCCGGTTGACCCATGTCTTCGCGACGTTGCAGACAGGTCAGCCCGACAAGAAACCGGAAGACAATGCCGCCTGCCGCAAACAGGTATCAGCGCCGGACTCCCGGTATCTTGGCGTTACCGTCACGACGCAGTACTCCATCGACGCACAGACGATGCTCATGACCGCAACATCGTCATTGCCGTCACCGCAGGCCACGAAACCCGTTCAGCTCTCCATCAAGCTGTCGCCGCTTGGTCTCGCGGGTCAGTATGCTTTCGGCGCATTCCGCCCGCCGGCATTGCCGAACAACTACGTGTTGTTCTCTATCGGACTCGACTTCAAGGGGGCCAAGTCGTCAGTGCTGGTTCTCAATGAAGGCAAGGATTACAACTGCCTTGTCACCAGCGACCCGACGCCTTTCAACGGTGGACTGAGCGAGAAGCTTGGGGCCGAACAAAAATAGCCGCATAGGCTACGCGCACGCCTTGGCGGCGTTCTCGCTGCTTTGAATAAAATAGAGAAGGGTGGGCAGGCCCCTCAGGGGGCCTGCCAGGCCACGTGAAATGTCCCCAGCAAGATGGAGTCCCCCCGGGGCTGCCTTTTTGGGCACTCCACCATTACCGACTGCGCTACCATTCTATTTACGTGTGCCAGCGCAATGCGCTGGTAGCGTCAGTCTCAGGGGGAGTCATGAAGCGCATCATGGGGGCGGCCGCTCTGGCGGTCGTCGTAGCGAGCGTCATGCTGTTGCATTCGCGTGGCCCCCGCCACATCGAGGACGTGCCACTCGCCCGGCAGTTGCTGGATGCGCCAATGCCAGAGGGCGAACAGCTCAAGACGGTGGCGAAGAAGTTCTATGCACTGGGCTTTTCCACCGAAGGCGACCGAGTGCTTAACTACCCCGAAGCCATAGCGCTACAGCCGCTGCTCGGCAAAGGCGCGTCGTCGGCGACGACTGTGCGCGACGCGCTCACCATGCCGGAGACATCCGACCAGGGCCTGCAGCAGCTTCGCGATAGCCTGCTTGACCATGGAATATCCGCAAGCGTTGTGGATGCCACCGGGCAAGAGCTGCCCGACCTGAAGCTTGCAATCGAAAGCTACAGCCTCGGCACGCACCCAACGACGCCTGAGCAGGTCCAGGGAGCCTTATGGCGCACGGAGGTGACTGGCAACGCGAACAGCCATGCAGTCCGCGCTTTGTGGCTGGTCACGCTGTCCGTGACGCAGCACATGGGCCGACCGGTGCAGTTATGGCTGGGATTACGCGGCGTAGGGGCGTCGTTCCTGTCCTGTCGCACCAGCGTACTCGCGCCCGACCAGGCGACCCTGGTGGTCTGCGCCGACTACGCCGGCACCTTGCCGAACGGGCGATCCGCCGGCCAGGAGATTCGCGCTCTCGCCACTGCAGGCGGCGCACTCAACGTGCAATCGGTCGTTGTGGCCGACGCCCGGGGCTACAACCTGGTAACGGTGATGAGGGGTACGGACGAATCCAGACGCCAGGCACGCAAGGTCGTCGCAAGCGCTGCGGGTGCGCAATTGGCCTACGTGAGCTGCAGGCAGCGCGCCGACTGCCCACGGACCTTCGCCGCGATCGCAATCAATCCAGGTTCCATCGGTTTCCTGCTGGTGGCCGCAGGCATGATCTGGGCGGTCAGGTGGCGCTGGCGCAGCCAACACGAAGAGGACCGCAGCAATCCATTCAAGCCTGTGTTCTTCGTCTACCTGGCGCTCGTCCTGCTGGCCATACCCATCGACCTGCTCGATTCGCGCGTCATGCAGGGTGGGGAGCCGCTGTTTACGGGCCTGTTCAGCACCGCCTACAACATGCTGCTGGCCATGCCCTGGATGGGCTTTCGCATGCAGCAAATCAGCCACGCCTCCGGCGCGGCGCTGATCGGTGGCCCCGAGGTCGACCTGGTGCTGAGCTGGATATTCATGCTGGCCAACCTGGTCTGGCTATGGTGCATGGCTAATCCGCCGCAGGTCTCGCTCAGGCAGTAGGCATTCCGATGACTTCAGCGGTCAAAAGATGACGCGGCATCCGGAGATGGTCCGGTCGTGCCCGTCAATCGCTTAAACACATGGGCGGCAAAGCGCTCTGACGCGTCCGCCCTGTGTCCGAGATGCAGAAAGGGCTCGATCATTTCCAGCTCCATCAGCAAGAAAGATCCCTGAGAGATAACCCCGTCTATCCGTGCATAGGCTCCGTCGGCATGGCCGATCGCCGCTGCAGCCTCCAGGACACGAGCCGCGCTGGCAACCAGGTCCGCACCTGGTTCGGCCGCCTGGGCGACGCCGCCGTAATCGCTTTGTACGCGATAGTCGCCAGCCTTGGGCCGCTTGATGACTGCGTGACTGTATTCCCCGCCGAAAAATAGCAAGGACCATTCTCCATCGCTGGCAACTTCTGGCAGGTAGGGCTGCACCAGATAATCGAGCTCCTGCGGAAGTTGCGCAACGGCTTGATCAAACTCCGCTTCGCCAGCCACGCCGCGTACCGTGTGCCATGCCGTACCGCTTACTGTTGGCTTGATCACCACTTCACGAGCAGGCATGGTTGCCAACGTGTTTCGCAACTGCGATGCCGATACGACTTGCGTGGGAATAATCGGGACCCCGCATTTCTCCAATTCGACCAGGTAACGTTTGTCGCTATTCCAGAGCAGCAATTCCTTGTTGTTGATCGTTGGTACGGGCAGCTGGGCCAGCCATTGCTTGAAGCTGGCGTAATGTTTGAAATAGTCCCAGATCGAACGTATCAACACCGCGTCGAATGCGGCCCAATCCACGGCCGGGTCATTCCAGATACAAGCCATCGTCTCGACGCCGAAACCTTTCAGCGACGCAACGAGGTGTTTGTCATCGGGGTGGATGCCAGGCTCGGCCACGGAAGTGGCGATCGCGAGGCGATGGGTATAGGACACAGACATGATGGGATCATTCCATAGGGAGGTCATGCTTGACGGCAATAACGATGGCACTATCGCCGAGCATCGTCACGGCGAGCAACGACATGTTTCACAGCCGGCTCAGGCCAGCTCCAGTTCATCGAGAAGGGCACTGAGGCGTTGCTTCACATCCCCTTGGAGCGGTTTGACCGGCAAGGGCAGGCTGCTGGCAACCAGCCCGCGAAGTTCGGCGGCCGTAGCGATAACACGCAAGCCGCCGTATTGAAGGAACAGCGCCCACAAAGGCGCGAGTCGCTGAGACAGCCGCTCGGCTTCCTGCGCGTTCCCCGCCTGGGCGCTCCGGGTGATCGCCAAGGCGATCTGCGGGAACAGACCGCCAATCACCGAATACCAGGCGTCACATCCCGCGTTCAGGCCGGTGGCGGCGAAGGCATCGCCGCTGACGCCGATCGTCATATGTGCGGGGATCAGGGCGCGCAGCCGTTCAACGCGCGAGCGTGCTGCGCCGGGGTCGGCCGGTACGCCTGGAATCTTGATCGAGGCGACATGGGGAAGCTGCGCGATCCGGCCATGCAATTCATCGCTGAATTCGAAATGCGTGGTAGTCGGGTTGTCGTATACGCATAGCGGCACGGACAGAGAACGCGTTACGGCGTCAAAAAGGCCGAAGACTTCATCCTCGGATAACTTTTGATAGGACATGGGGGCCAGCAGCACGCCGCGCACGCCGACCTTTTGTGCACCCTGTGCCAGTTCCAAGACATCACGCGTGCGCAGCGCGCCAATGCCGACGATCACAGGAACATCTCCCGCGTGCTGGACAGCAAGTTCCGCAACGCGCAGACGCTCCTGTCGCGTGAGATAAGCATAGCTGCCCGTCGAACCCAGGGCGCCGATGGAATCGACCCCGGCGCTGGCGAGGCGCTCGATCAGGCGGACAAACGCGGTCTCGTCGATGCCCGCTTCGTTCAAGGGAGTCAGCGGAAAGGCACTCAAGCCGGAAAACATGGTTTATTCCTTCAACGTGGGCTGCACCGAATATTAAGACACTTGCCAGCCTCGCGAAGCGGCCTGGTCGAAGGCTCGGCGCTGATCTCACCGACATGACGGTGGCGACAGGTCCGTTGGTAGAAGACTTCGATGTCGTCGAAGGCATCTCGCAAGGTAGTGGCGCGGCTTGATGCCGAAGCACTATCCAATGTCGCAAATTGTGAACTGCGGCGAGGTGATGGCGCCTCGTTGAAGTCCGCGTGCAACAAATTCGGAGTGAACTTGCAGATCAACACCATCTGTCAACCACCCGGAAAGCCTCATGAGCGAGATTGACGACCTCAAGCGCCGACGCTTCTTGAAAATGACCGCAGGAACGGCGGGCGGGTTGGCTGCACTATCGGCGTGGCCGGGCCTCATTGAAAAAGCGCTGGCCATCGAGCCGCACAACCCCACCGGCAATCCAAGTCTGGCGGACGTTGAACACGTCATCATCTTCATGCAGGAAAACAGGTCGTTCGACCACTACTTCGGCATGCTTCCCGGTGTCCGTGGTTACGGTGACCCGCGGCCTGTACCGATGCCAAGTGGAAACTATGTCTGGTACCAACCGGAGGGCTTGAATCCTGGCTCAAGAGGTTTCAGCGCGCACGTGTCCTATGCCAGCTGGACCTCGCCCTCCGGCTGGTACGACACCGATCGCGCGGCGCAGTCTGCCCATTACGTGCTGCCCTTCAGGCTCAACCAGCCTGGCAATGTGCAGTACCAGTACATGACGGATCTGGACCATAGCTGGAAGGCCTCGCAAGACACATGGCGCAACTGGGACACCTGGGTGCCTTTGAAGAGCAGGCAATCGATGGGCTGCCTCAACGCCGAAGACCTGCCGTTCTATTACCAGCTGGCGAATGCCTTTACCGTCTGCGATGCCTATCATTGTTCCATCTTTGCAGCGACGGATCCCAACCGATTCTGTCTATGGTCGGGAACGGTTCCACCACCCATGAATTTCCCGGACAACTACGGTAGCTGCGGTTACGTCTCTGATATTCAGTGCGATATCAACACGGATATCACGCCCGCCATGTATGGGCAGACGCCCCAGGCAAGAGATGCGGCCGTCGCTGCCGGCATCGCGGATTGGAAGACCTACGCAGAAACGTTGACGGACAACCGCATCACCTGGAAGGTCTACCAGGAGTACGACAACTACGGCGACAACTACCTTCAGTACTTCAAAAATTTTCGGATCGACAACAGCGGCAAGCCGATCAATCAGTCCGAAGATCCCTATTTTCAGTCGCTGTATAAACGCGGGCGTGTATTCGCCGCCAACGCAGGCAAGACCGGCGATGCCATCATCGCCGAGTTCGCCAAGGACGTTGCAGCTGGCATGGAGCCTGATAACCCCGCGTTGGGCACGGTGAAATCCGGACTTCCACGCGTTTCATGGATCGTGGCGCCGGCTCAGTTTTGCGAGCATCCGAGCTCCTCGCCGGGAGACGGTGAGTCGTTCACCGCCCGGCTGCTCAGCGTCCTGGTAAACGATCATCCGGATGTTTTCCGCAAGACCGTCTTCATGCTTATGTACGATGAGAACGACGGTTACTTCGACCATGTTCCTCCGCCGATTCCCGCCATCAGCCCCCATTACGGCGAAATGACCTTGACCGATGCCGGCTCAGCGGAAAACTATGCGTCGGTTCCCGTCGGGCTGGGGCCGCGAGTGCCCATGCTGATCATCTCTCCGTGGACCGCAGGCGGAAAGGTTTACTCGCAACTGTGCGATCACACATCCGTGCTGCAGTTTCTTGAGCAGTGGTCGATCACAAAGGCGCTCGGAACCGAAAGCGCGGCGCGCGGAAGTACGCAATGCGAGGCCATTTCGGACTGGCGCCGGTCGGTCTGCGGCGACCTCACCGAGGCCCTTGATTTCAGGCCGAGTCAACCGCGGCCGATCAACACAAGCACCACGTTCAAGAACGGCACGGCTCAGGCTGCCGTGCCCAACCCGCAAGCGTTTCCGCTACAAGCCCCGAAGATGCGGCCGGCGTGCCGCTTGGGCTATGCCTTTTCCGTCGCCGCTCAGGTCGACGTAGACCGTCTTTCGCTTCGCCTCGCCAACATGGGAACCACCGGCGTCGCCTTCATCGCTTATCGGGACCCGATGTCGAGCGCCCAGGAGCCTTATCACTACACCGTCGAAGCGGGCAAATCACTGCTGGCCAAGCCGCCCATGTCTGTCGGTGACAAGGGTGTATACGACTGGTCCGTATTCGGCCCCAACGGCTTCATGCGCGAGTTCCGCGGCGATGTGAATGCAATGGTGCAATCGGGACAGGCCCCTGAAGTCGTCACCTCGCAGCATGCGTTGCGCGGCAATCTGCTTATCAAGCTGGACAACCGGGCAAGCCTGAGTGCGTGCATTTTTCAGTTGACCGACAATGCGTATGACGAGAACGAACCGCTCCAGATCCGGGTAGATGCCGGAAGCGAGCGAATGATCGAATGGCAGAGCAGTGCAGGTTGGTACGATGCCAGCATTCGAGTGGCTGGCGATGCTACCTACTTCAGGCGAGTCGCCGGTTGCGTCCAGCATCGGCTTCGCGACCCGATGACCGACCCGGCTATCGGCAATGATCGACTGTTCCGGGCATCGTTCGCCATTCACGGGAACACTTACGAGACGCTACGCTTCGACTACGCGACTCCGCCGTGGCGCCATAGTCCCAAGAACTGGCTCGGCGTATTTCCGGCAGGAGCCGTCCCCTCGAAAGCCAATCTTCTGCGATGGGTTTACGCGCCGCGAGGCGTGGGCTCAGTGATGCTGTCAGCATCCACTGGCGACGCGTTGCCATCGGGTCGATATGACGCCTGGTATTTCTTCGATGATGGCTATACGCCGTTCGGGACAAAATCCGTGACGTTCCGGATCTGAATCGTCTGTTCGACCCCCGGGTGCGCGGTCACCGCGACACACGGGGTCGAAGATCATCACGTACTTGGCAGGTGATTACGGTTGACCGCCTGTCATCTCCCGGACCGGCCGTTCCTGACGTCGGCATCAAGGCATCTCCGTCGCCGGGCCCAAAATTCCGCCAGCGATGTCGATTCTGGAGATCCCCATTCGTCATTATGCTACCCAACAACTCGTTCGAGGCGGATGGCTTCGCAGCCGCCTGATTCCAGCATCGGGCCGACATTCGAACATGCGAGAGGAGCATCATGAGCAAAGTATTCGTCAATATTGGTCTTAGCCTCGATGGCTACATGGCACCGGAAGGCATGACCATGGGCAAACCTGAGTACAAGAACTGGGGTGCCAAGTGGGGTGCGATGATGGCCTGGATCCTCAATCAACAGTACTTTCGCGAGAACCTCCTCAAGCTCGGGCCCGGGGGAGAGACCGGCCCGGTCAATGACCTGCTTCGCAGCACCAACGAACGCAGCGGCGCCAACATCATGGGCAAGCGGATGTTCGACCAGGGCGAGAGCACTTGGCCAGAAGACGCCCCATTTCACACGCCGGTGTACGTTCTTACCCATGAGAAACGCGCACCCTGGGTGCGCCCCGGCGGGACGATGTTTTACTTCATCAATGAGGGGCCGGAGCGTGCGCTGGAACTGGCTCGGGAATCCGCGGGCAGTCGCGATATTCGTATCTCGGGTGGTGCGGATGTGATCCAGCAGTACTTGAACCTGGGTGCCGTTGACGAGCTGGAAATCGCGCTGGCACCCGTGTTGTTCGGCGGCGGGCGACGGCTGTTCGAGAACCTGCGCGAGCCCGCGCCGCAGTTTCGCATTGAGAGGGTTCTTGAAGGTCCAGCCGCCACACACGTGCGCTATGTAAGGGCAGTCTCATAACAGGTTGTAGCGGAGGGGTGAGTTCCTTCGCTTTGGTCGGCGCCCAGACCTAACTTTACGTGCCGACTTTCATAGAACTTTACTGCCATCGACGCGCAGCAGAAACTCATAACGCGCTGCATTGCGATCGATCATCGTGTGCGTATCCGTGCCGATGACCTGACGCAACAGGCCGCCGTCCTTGTTCGCCGCCGCCGGCCAGCGCGGCAGCCCCGGACCATTCGGATCGCCAGTCTGGATAAAGCGAGCCCAGTAGCCCTGCATCACTTCCGAGACGTGACGGTCAGCCGCTGTCCAGGCATAGACGGGATTGCCCGACAGATTGCCCAGCGCGTATTCGATCTCCCCGCTGTGCACTGCGCCGGCATCCGGACCGGCACCACCTTCGCGTTTGGACGGACGCGCCTGCGTGAAATAGTAGTAGTACACCGGTGCGCGCCCGGTCTGGCGGTGCATGCGCATCCACTGCCATGTCGAGAAGGCGATGAACTCATCGCCCGCAAGTGCCGTCCCGGACGTCTTGATGTCGGCGTCGGTGTCGCCCGGATAGAGCTTGAGCGCTTCTGCCGCATGCTCGCCAAAACGCTTCTGCACGGCCGCGCGATAATTGGCCGGGTTCGGCGCCTGATTGTCGAGCAGGCTGACGTAGCTGCCTTCCTGCGAGTTTGCGCCAAGCAGCAAGGGGATATGTGCCTGCTCCCCGGCCTCGTAGATGTCTTTGGGCGGGCGAGGGAGGAAATAGCCGTCGACGGTGGGCCTGAACTCGGGCACATCTTTCTGGCCCGCGGCGTCCAGCAGCGCCTGAGCACTCATCGCGCGAAGCTGAACCAGTGAGCGCGCGCCGACGCGGCGTTCGAAGGCCTCGCCTTCACGCATCGTTTGGGCAAGCGGTGTGGGATTGAGATTGCCGAGCATGGCGCCGCTTTCGCCGATGGCTCGACGAATCAGTCCCTTGGAGAGTGGCGAAGCCATCTGCGCCGACACGGACATGGAGCCGGCGGACTCGCCGCCGATGGTGACCTGCTCCGGATCGCCACCGAACGCGGCGATGTTGTGCCTTACCCATTCAAGCGCCGCGTGTTGGTCGAGCAAACCGTAGTTGCCGGCAGCACGCTTGGGGGATTCGGCCACCAGGGCAGGGGAGGCCAGGAAGCCGAAGACATCCAGCCGGTAATTGACCGTAACCGTCACTATCCCGCGCTGCGCCAGGCTGGCGCCGTCGTAACGCGGCTCCGATCCATCGCCGCCGATGAAGCCGCCACCGTAAAAATACACCAGCACTGGTAGCTTCTTATTTGGCGCATCTGCGGGCGTCCAGACATTGAGATACAAGCAGTCTTCGCTCATGCCGTCGGAGCGGAAGACCATGTCGCTGAAGATGGGACGTTGCATGCAGCGCGGGCCGAAGCGGTCTGCTTTGCGTACATCCTTCCATGCAACTACCGATTGCGGGGGCTTCCAGCGCAGCGATCCGACGGGCGGCGCGGCATAGGGAATGCCCTTGAACTCGTTCAAGCCGGTCTTGGCATCGTGGGTCCCCGACAGGCGGCCGGTGGCGATTTCAGCGCTCGGTGCCGCATCCGAAGCCAGCATCGGAGAGGAAACCAGAGCCATAGCCAGCCCAAGGGCGATACGGCGTGAATGCAGGGATGCGTTGGACATACTTGGTCTTCCCGAAGCAGTGGAACGGCCTCGCCATGGTGCCATTTTCCCCCAAGGCCGTCGCGCGGGAGAAGCGCATCCCACGATCGCGCGGGACGCCAGGATCCCATTCTTTGTGATCGATCCATGTGGCGAACGCAAATGAAGAAACGTTAATCCCGGTCCTCAATTTCGCAATTGTGCCTTAAGGGGTTAGCCCTCCAGCATGCAGTCCAGCAATGCGCCGGGCACGGCGCGGCGCGTCCGGGGAGCTTAATAGCCGTAGCACAGAGCCCGGTCAGCCTGGCCAGCGCCATAAAAAAACAGCCATCTGACCAGATTGGGCGGGACGTAAAAACAAATAACGGTGGGGAGTGGTAAACATGACTGATTGGTTCCGGAGTGCTGCCCTCTGGCAGCCCGCGCGCCCGTTCACAAAGGCGCGCCTGTCGGCTGCTATTGCCGTGGGAATGGTCTTGCTCTATGGCCCGGGCGTGTCCCATGCGCAGCAGGATGCCGGCGCTTCCAGCCAGCATGCGGCGGCGCCAGCCACCGTTCCTCCAAAGAAGAAAGAAGACGCGAAGTCCGCAAATGATAAATCCGCCCAGGATGGCAAGCCCACCGTCAACTTGACGGAAGTCACCGTTACCGGAGTGCGCGCGAGCTTGCAATCCGCGCAGCAGCTCAAGCAGAACGCCGACCAGATCGTTGACTCCGTTACCGCGGTGGACATCGGTGCCTTGCCCGACCGCAGCGTGACAGAAACCCTCCAGCGCATCAGTGGCGTCACCATCGACCATTTCATGCAGCGCAACGATCCGGATCATTTTTCCGCCGAAGGCAGTGGGGTGATGATCCGCGGTATGACCCAGGTGCGCAGCGAGCTGAATGGCCGCGACGTATTCAGCGCCAACAGCGGCCGCGGCCTGAGCTTCGAGGACGTGCCGGCCGAACTGATGGCCGGTGTGGACGTGTACAAGAATCCTTCGGCCGAAATCATCGAAGGCGGCATCGGCGGTACGGTAAATCTGCGAACGCGCCTGCCGTTCGATGCGCCGGGACGGGTCATCGGCTTCACCGGCGGAGTCAATGAGGGCGACTTTGCCAAGAAGAGCAAGCCTTCGGCTTCCTTTCTCTACAGCAACGTGTGGAAGACCGAAAATCACGGCGACTTCGGCGCGCTGTTCGACGTTGCCTATTCCGAATTGGCCACGCGTACCGACGGCATCCAGGTCGAGCCCTATGTGAAGCGCAACGATCCGGCGTTGCTGGCGGGTACCAACTTCAGCAATGTCTATGTGCCCGGCGGCGCCGACTGGCGCACGCTGGATTTCCAGCGTCGCCGCATCGGTTTGGCCGGCGCGTTGCAGTGGCGGCCGAATAGCAACCTGGAGCTGACCTCGCAGGTGCTTCGCTCGGATTACCGCATGAATTGGGACGAGTACGGCTCCATCTTCAACGACACCACCAATAGTGTGGTGCCGGCTGACGGAACGACGTTCAAGTACGACAGCAATGGTGTATTTCAGAGCGGTTCGCTCGCCTCCAATTCGTGGCGCGGCAGCTTGGCCGGCGATGGCGTGCGTTTTCTTGCCGACCATCGATTTTCCTCGCAGCGCACGATCACCACGGATTGGTCGAACAGTCTCAAGTACAATATCAACGACCAGATGGTGCTGTACGCCGATGCGCAGTTCATCAAGTCGACCAGTCAAACGCTCGATTTCACGGTGTTCGACGCGACCTATCTGCCTGGCTTGAATCTGGATGTCAGCGGCTCGCGGCCGACCGTCACGGTCAATCCCGCCTCGTATACGACCAATCCCGCGAACTACTTCTGGAACGCGGCGATGGATCACCACGAGAGCGACAAGGGTATCGAGCGTGCATTGAAGCTGGATCTCGAATACAACTTCGAGGACAACAAGTGGCTGCGCTACATGCGCTTCGGCGTGCGTGCCACCAGCCGCAGCGAGCTGAACAAGAACAACGGCTATAACTGGGGTGTGGTCACCGACAACTGGGCCACGATCGATAGCCCGAATGGGTTGGCGGACCTGGCCAATTTCCTGCCCAACCAATCTACGCTCTACTCGTATTCCAACTTCTTTCGCGGCGACGTGAAGATCCCGACGCCGCTGTACTTCCCCAACGAGGCATTGGCGCGCAACTATCTCTACGCCTATCAACAGTTGCACTCGGTCGGTGTGCCGTGGGGCTGGAGTCCACGCGACGAGTTTCGCCAGCAGGACATCAACGATCAGAGCGAGAAGACCAAGTCCGCCTATGGCGTGCTGTATTTCGGCAGCGAAAGCGCATTGGGCGTTCCGGTGGACGGCAACATCGGCATTCGCCTGGTGCGTACCGACGTCAATGCCAATGGTTATGGCCAGCTGCCCGATCTTACGACCTCGGGCGTGCCCGACAACCTCAAGGCGCTCTACAACGGCGCTTACTTTCCGTTGACCGGAGGCGGCCATTACAAGAACGCGCTGCCGAGCTTCAACCTGCGATTCAAGTTCACCGACAGCCTGCAATGGCGCCTCGCCGCGTCCAAGGCGATGACTCGACCGGACTTCACCCAGCTGCAGCCGTTCCTGCAAATGAGCGCGACGCTCAATCCGGACAACACGGCGGTGACCAAGTGGACCGGTATCGCCGGCAACCCCAACCTCAAGCCGATGCGGGCGACGCAGTTCGATACCGCGTTGGAGTGGTACTTCGCACCTACTGGGCAGCTATATACAACGCTGTTCTACAAGGACGTGCGCGATTACATTTCCAGCCAGACCCGTACCGAAACATATGACGGGCAGCCATTCGAAGTGACGCGTCCCTACAACATGGGCAAAGGCAAGATCCGCGGCGGCGAAGTTGGCTACACGCAGTTCTTCGACTTTCTTCCCGGTTGGCTGCAAGGCTTCGGAGCACAGGCCAACTTCACCTATGTGGACAGCAAGGGCGGCGTGAACACCGCGACCGACCCGTATTCGAACACCTCCGTTACGGGCGTGGCCTTGCCCCTGGAGGGCTTGTCCAAGCGCAGCTATAACCTGGTCGGCATGTACGAGCGCGGCCCCTGGTCCTTGCGCCTGGCGTGGAACTGGCGCTCGCGCTACCTGCTTACCACCAGCGATGCAGCCACTCATCTACCGACCTGGGCCGACGACTACGGCCAGCTTGATGGCTCGGTGTTCTACCGCATCAACAAGAATGTTCAAGTCGGGCTTCAGACCAACAATCTCACCAACGCGACCACCAAGGTATTGATGGGGCCGACCAGCTATAGCGACGGCACTATCGATCCCCGACTGTATACGCGTGGCTGGTTCGTCAACGATCGTCGCTATGAACTGGTGGTACGTGCCTCTTTCTAACACCGCATCGAACTCTGTCCCATTGCATCGCCGGCAATGACGCAACGTAGACAAGCGAGTAGACGCATATGGTGAATCGCTCCCGCCGCGACGCTTTCAAGATGATGCTGGCGGGCGCGGTTACTGCGCCTTTTTCAATGCGCGCCGCAGCCACAGTCGCATGTGCGCAAGGCAGTGGGCAGCACGTCCGATGGCGAACCGGCATCGAAAACCAACGGAAAGCCGATCTTGGCGACGGCACCTATCTCAACCCTGTTGTTGCTGGAGATCATCCCGATCCCACTATCCTGAAAGACGGCAACGACTACTACATGACGTTCTCGTCTTTCTATTCCTGTCCCGGTCTGGTCATTTGGCATTCCACGGATCTAGTGAACTGGGCACCGGTGATATCGGCGCTTACCAAGCCTCTCGGAACGGTCTTTGCGGTAGACCTGTGCAAACACCGGGGCCGTTATTTCATCTACATTCCTGCCAGCGGGGGCGAGAACGGCTGGTCCATCCATGTGATCTGGGCCGACCATATCGAAGGCCCCTGGAGCGATCCGATCGACATGCACATCGGCGACTGCATCGACCCGGGGCACGTCGTGGGTGAAGACGGCAAGCGCTATCTGTTCGTCAACGGGATTCGCCGCATTCGCCTTACCGACGATGGCCTCGCCGCCGATGGGGAGCTGCAGCCGGCCTACAGTCCATGGCGTTATCCAGACGACTGGATCGTGGAGGATTTCGCGCCCGAAGGACCCAAGCTGTTACGACATGGAAAGTGGTTCTATCTGATTACCGCGGTCGGTGGGACCGCCGGCCCTCCTACAAGTCATATGGTGATCGCAGCGCGTTCGCTATCCATCCACGGACCGTGGGAGCACTGTCCGCACAATCCGCTGGTCCGCACGACGAGCGCCGCCGAACCCTGGTGGTCCCGGGGACATGCTTCGCTGGTGGAAGGGCCGGGAGGCGACTGGTGGATGGTGTACCACGGGTACGAAAACGGCTATCGCACGCTGGGCCGCCAAACCTTGCTCGAGCCGATCGAGTGGACCGCCGACGGCTGGTTCAGAGCCAAGGGCGGCGACCTTTCCAGGCCGTTGCCGAAGCCCAAAGGCGGCAAAAGCGGACCGGCCGGCCTCGCTCTGTCGGATGATTTCGGCACCAATAAGTTCGGCCTGCAATGGTGCCTTCATGACCCGCAGCCGGATGAGATGCAGCGCGTTCATCACGAAGTGGGCGGCATGCGGATTACCGCCAAGGGAACGTCGCCAACAGACAGCTCGCCGCTGACCTGCATGCCGGGAGACCGTGCCTATGTCGCTGAAGTCGCCATCGACCTGATCGGAAACGCAGAAGGAGGGCTGTTGTTGTTCTACAGTCCGAAGGCATTTGTCGGTATCGGCTTTACACCGCGTGAAATGAAGACGTTTGTATCTGCCCAAGAGCAGCAGTGGATGCGCGCCGCCGTCCCGACCGCAAGAGTCCGTCTACGACTGACCAACAGTGACCAGGTGGTGACCTATCACTATTCGCACGACGACGGCAAAACCTGGATCAGGCATGACCTTCGCATGGAAGTCTCGGGCATTCACCATAATGTGTTCGGCGGCTTTCTCAGTTTGAGGATTGGCATCTACTGTGCGAACGAAGGAAGCATCGTTGTCCGCGATTTCAAGTATCGTGCAATCGATGTGGATTGAGTTTTTGCCCAAGAACAAGGTGTATTTGGCCTGATGTTATGTTGTATGCCTATGCGAAAGGAGGATCGATGAGGTGGATACCACTTCTAATCCTGGGTTTGATCTTTGGTATGCCGGTCGCCGCGGCAACGGAATGGCCCAATGGAGCCAGGGCCGCCGTTGTACTTACTTATGATGACGCGCTGGAATCACAGCTTGAGCACGCTGTTCCACAGCTCGACGCTGCCGACCTGAAGGGAACGTTCTTTCTTTCTGGTGTAAAGCAAGACGATATACCGCGCTGGCGTGCCGTTGCCGCAGAGGGGCATGAACTGGCCAACCACACCATCTTCCATGCCTGCGCTGCCACCACTTTCCCCGCGGATCCGCGCTATACCGCCGAAGCCTATACGCCATCGAGCATGCTTAGGGAAATCGAACAGCAAAATGTCTTGCTGACGGCGTTAGATGGGCGCAATCAACATGGTTTTGCAACTCCCTGCGGGCAAAGCACCGCCGGTGGCATCGATTATCTGGAGGCTCTTCGAAAAGCGAATCTGGTGACGTATGTTCGCGGGGTGGTCGCTACGCCTGCGGACCTGCGCGCCAATGTCTCCACGATGGATCCGATGCATATCCCGGCGCGAGGTTTCCCGACGGGCGTTACCAGCGGTCCGCTCATCGATTTCGCGAAAGAGGCGGAGCAGGGCCATGGCATGGCAGTATTTCTCTTCCACGGGGTGGGCAGCGACTATCTTCAGGTTTCCAGCACTTCTCATCAGCAACTTATCGACTGGCTCGTCAGCCATCGCAGTGAAGTCTGGGTGACTACCTTGCAGAACGCGCTGACGTGGGCCAAGGCACATCCATAGACAGCTCGGATATAGCTACTTAGCGCGGCTTGATCAGTTCAGCCAATGTGTCGGGCCTGCTGGTGTCACGCTCGATGTGTGGATACTTCAGGCCGCCGTGATAATCGATGTGGATGGTCTTGTACTCGTTGAAGTCCCGCACGAGCAGCGCGATGTCCTGTCCACCGTCCTTGGCGGCAGCGGTGACGGCGTCTTTCAGCGCATCGGCGCTATAGGTCTTTTCGTTGACCGCGATAATTTTCATGGCGGGCGAGAGGCCGGCTTTAAAGGCAGGGCTATCCCATAGCACGTCGTCAAGGCTGCCTTCCTTGTCGATGGTCAAGCCCAGCGAGTACGTAAGATCTGTATTGTGGGTCATCGCTTCGACCGCCTTGACGGCGTCGGAAGGCTGGTCGGTATAGACCAGTTTCCAGCCGTGCGAGGCGAGGCCGCCGATGAGCGGGCCTTGGCCGTCCAGGCGTGCGTGCAAGTAGCTGATCCAGTCGTATGCAGCGATGCCGTTGAGGGTTTTGACCACGTCATCGAAAGTGTAGGTATCCACGTCCCACGCACCGGGGTTCACGCCAAAGAAGGCTTTGCCGAAATCATCGATGGATTTCTTGTTGCCGGTGAGTTCGCGCAGCTTGCCATCTACATCGAGCCAGATCAGTTCGCCGGCTGCGTAGTAATCCTCACTCGCCTGGTAGTTGCGATACGGGAGCGGCCGGCGTTGGGCAATGACCGGGTCGTTGGTGGTGTCCTGCACATTGCGCCATGAGGCAAGACCAGGCCGTCCCTTGTCGTAGATGGCGGCATCGAAGGCGATCATGTCCTTGTATTGGCCGCCGCTCCACAAGCCTGCGCGCGCAGCGATCAGCTCGCCCCAGAACTGGGTCTGGCCTTCGTACACCCACAGCAGCGAATCGCCCATCGGCGTGTTGAAGTCGGGCGTGGCCAGGTCCGCGCCGCGGCGGTATTTGCCATCCCAGGAGTGATTGAATTCATGCACGAGCAGGTCGCGTATCAGCCAGCTCTTGTCCCAATCAGTGAAGTAACCGGTCGGGGTGCCGTTTTCGCTGGAACGGTGATGCTCCAGACCGTTGCCGCTCATCTTGTCGCTCAGCGAAAGGAGGAAGTCATAGTGATCGTAATGATGCGCGCCGTACAACTTGTACATCTGCTGCACCACGGCCTGGTGAGCCTTCAATTGATCGGGCTTGATCTCCAGGTATTTCGGGTCGTCAGCCACGATGTCCAGGTGCACCGGCACACTGGCGCCAGGATTCAGGTCAACGCGCTTGAAGTACTTGCCGGCGTAGATCGGTGAGTCGACGAGGTCATCGAAGTTGATTGGCTTGAAGTGCGTGGTGCCGCCGTTCTGGGAGGCGGTTTCCAAAGCGGTACCGAACTGCCAGCCTGCAGGCAACGCCACACTGGCTTCGGCGGGGATCTGGCGCGTGTAGTAGCCGGCCGGATACAGCGCCACCGTATTCCATTCCAGATTGAGCATTTCCGGTGTCATCACCACGCGGTCCTGGCGCTCGTTCTGCGGTGAGAGGTACTGGAACTCCAGCTCCACGCCGGTAGCGCCCCGCGGTACGTCTACCTGGAAGGCATAGACGTTGCGGGGATCGCGTGTCCACGGAATCGCCTTGCCGTTTACCTTGACCACCAGGCCCGCGAATTTGTCGATCGGGCCGCTCGATGTGTGTGTGCCGGGCAGCCATTCCGGATACATCAAAGTCAGCGAGCCCTCAGTGGCAGGCAAGGTTTCGTGCACACGGAACACACGGTGGGCCACATCGGTGGCATCGACATCGATCTTCATGGTGCCCGGGTAAGGCACGTTCTTAGGCGCGGGCACTCCAGCGTGCGCAGCCATGAGCATGAAAGCGAACAAGGCCATGACGAGCGGGGTGTGTCTCAAGGGATACTCCGGACGTGACGAATGCCTGCGCCACCGTTTGCGGACGATGGCGTTCGCGAAATACTAGCCAGAACCAGCCAACGCGGCAGCCATGCCAAATGTCACGCCGACACCAGAAGTCATGCGTGAAACAGCGCCGATCGGCCGATATCATCAAGGGCAGGGCAGCTTTCGACTCAAAGCGGACATGCCCACCCATGGCAGTTTGAGAGGAAGCTAGAGAACATGGACAAAGCCCTTGTCTCCACAAGCAAATTCCTTAGCCTGGTGCTCAGACACCAGCCTGAATTGATTGGGCTAAGCCTCGACCCAAACGGGTGGGCAGACCTGCAGGAGCTTGTTCGGCTCGCCAATGCAAGCGGTCACCGTATGACTGCCGACGATGTCCTGATTATTGTAAGAAATAGCGAGAAGCAACGTTTCACGCTCGATTCGTCGGGCCAAAAAATCCGGGCAAATCAAGGACACTCCGTCGCGGTGGATCTTGAGCTTACGCCCCTCCGTCCACCGGCAGTTCTCTATCACGGAACAGCGACGCGCTTCCTGCCCTCGATCCATCAATCGGGGCTGATAAGGGGCGCAAGGCTTCATGTTCACCTCTCGCAAGACGCGAACACGGCAAACGTGGTCGGAGCTCGCCATGGGCAACCTGTGGTTCTGACGATTTTTGCCGAGGACATGGGGCGCAACGGGCACATTTTCTATCAGTCCAGGAACGGGGTCTGGCTCACCGACCACGTCCCGGCTTCATATATCGAGTTTCCGCCTTAGACTTGGCGGACGTTGGGATATCGCTTGGGGAAGTGCGGCGGGCAGGCTTGAGGCGTTAATTAAAGAAGAAACGAAGGGACGTCCCCCGATTCTGCTGAACTATGCGGAGGGTCTTCCACCGGGAGTTGCTCAACGATGCGGCCCTGGGTAATGACATCTGCGTTCGACCCGAAGCGGACGTCAAACGGAAGTCCCCGCTCGAACACATTTCAGGAGAACTTATGTTTGACCATGTCGTATTCGGCGTCACTGACTACGAAGCGAGCAAAGCCTTCTTCCTCAAGGCACTCGAGCCGCTTGGCATAGCGATCGTCAGTGAGCGACCAGGCGGTATTGAGCTCAGTTCGGATGGCAAAGTCTCCTTGTGCTTGCTGCAAACCGAAGAGAAACCGGCGCATCTCCATTTGGCGTTTGTGGCCGAGCATCGCGAGCAAGTCGACGCTTTCCATCGTGCGGCTCTGAATGCCGGCGGCAAGGACAACGGCGCGCCCGGCCTGCGCCCGAACTACAGTGGCAGATACTACGCGGCTTTCGTCATTGGTCCGGATGGGCACAACATTGAAGTGGTTTGTCACGAACCGGAAATCTGATGCCACTCAGGGGGATGGGTGAATTTTATTCTTGGCTGCATTGGAATGACCCTCTTTACGGCGCTGCGTCATGATCAGCTTGGCTGGGCATCTGTCGCAAAGTACTGGCTTGGGTGGATTGCGGGAACCCTCATCTTTGCCTATGTATTGCATACGGAAATAGGTGCGGGGGTTTACTGCTGGTGTTTTGCTCTCTACGCCTTTACGCGAAGCTAGCAGCTGATATGGCGTCAGTCCGCTTCCGGCCCGAAGCGGACATCACAACTCCGATTAAGGTTTGGGGAATCTTTGGAGGAATTCATGGTGCCTTTGGAACGGCTCCGGGCATGGTGGCTCGCACGGCGTCCATTGCCTTTAGATAGAAAGCTTGCCGTCGCATTCGATGCGGAAACAGTTCAAGTTCGCGTCCTTGAGCGCTTGGGTTGCGATTGGGAGCAGTTCTTTCGCTGGGAGGAGGTGGTCAAGGTGTGCTTCAAGGATGAGGGCGCGTACTCCTCAGACATCCTTTTTATCTATCTCCGAGACAAAGAGAGACCTGTAGTCGTCCTAACTGAGGCTCGTGGTGGAGTCGAGTTCTTTGGTGCGCTCTGCGAAAGAGGACTTTTCCCGCCGCACGTCATGCGAGCGGCTATGAGTGCGACGGACGGTGGCATGTATTGCTGGCCCGAGCGCCCGCTTTCGCACCACAGCGGCATGCCGTGACCGCCGGCACGCCAGGCGAAGGGAACCGGATCAGAAGGTCGGATGGGGGCCCCGAATAAACTCCGTTTCTATGGTCATCCCGGCGAAGGCCGGGATCCATTCCTCAGTCGTCGCTTGTCAGGCAACATGTGGCAAGCCTCTGCGCTGAGTAGTGGATGACCAGCTTCGCTGTTGTAAAGCTCTTCCGGCCTTAGCCGGAATGACGAAATAGGAGAGGTTTTCGGAGGTCCCTTGATGACAATAAGGTCCGCTTCCGACTCAATGCGAACCTTGTCGTTGAACAGACATCCGGAGATATATGAAAGTCGGCTATTCGAACACCGTGGTCCTGACACACGTCAAGCAAGCCCTTGAAGACCTTTTGGCCGGCAATGTGTGCCTGACTGAGGGTGTTAGGGAAGTCGTACAGTGGAGTTGGTCGAATCACGGACTGAGCGAAGAACTTTTTCGTCCATTTGTCGGCGTCGATTCTGAAACGGATAGATTCCCAGTCGGCCGGGTACGAGAGCTTTGGGGTGCTGACGGGCTGGCCAGGGCTGATGCCGAGAGAGTCGTGGCGGAGGACCATTACAGGGAGTGGGTTATGGAGAGTGCAAGCATCTTGTTGGATGCTGTGAACGTGGCATTGCCCACGTCGACATTTACCGATCCAGCTTCGAGTTGATGTCCACTGTCACCCCTATGGAGGTCAGCGGCCCGCGGCTCAGGTTTCCATCCGGAGGGCATCACCGCCACAGAGCTGAAAATCTCACCGACGATGTCGATTCCGGGAACTCCCGTTCGTCTTTCCGATAGAGGCCGATAAGGCCGAATCTCAGAAGGATTAAACATGGTCACCGTTTTTGGCGAGGGAAGGGGCTTCCGGGTCATCTGGCTTCTGGAGGAAATGGGGCTCGCACACCGGTTGAGGCCGGTAGATCTTCTGGCCGGCGTCGAGGAGGATCCGGAGTTTCTTGCGATCAATCCGGCCGGCTTCATTCCTGCGATCCAGGACGGCGACGTCACGATGGTCGAGTCCATTGCCATCATGGAGTACCTGATGGCTCGCTACGGGCCGACACCGCTCGCGCCCGGCCCCCAGGATGCCGCGTTCCCCCTCTATCAGCAGTTCCTCCACCTCGGGGAGGCCGGCCTCGCAGCCTCCATCTACTTCGTCGTGGGAGCGCGCCTTTTTGCACCGGAATCCGAACGCGGGAACTGGAGCGCCGGCCAGGCGCTGAGCGTTTTCGAAAGCCGACTGACCTTGGTGACTCGCCAGCTTGCGCGTACCCCCTATCTTGCCGGCGAGGCGTTCACTGCTGCCGACATTTCGGTGACCTACGCCCTGGAGTTGGCGCAAACATGTGGAGGCGTCACCTTCGGCGAGGTGGAGCGCTCCTATATGGCTCGCGTCAGCACACGCGAGGGCTACAAACGCGCCATGGAAACCTGTCGATCCAGGAAAGCGTGGCTCGCTAACCCGGTGTAGCGGGTCACGGTGCCGCGAGCACTTCCGCCTGGGTTGGAAAGATCCGAAATTTTTCCGCGCGGCTTGTCGAAATCCGACGTTGCCGTTCGTCACTACAGAGAGGATCGGGCATCCAGCCTCAATCTCTGCGTGAAATTGTCAACTGGAGGAAAGGACCATGCGTAGGAACAAGATTGGCGCTTTCTTGATGAAGTACTCCGTCCTGCTGATCGGACTAGGGGCGGCACACCAGGGGATGGCCCAGGATGTCGCTACACCCTATCCAAAGATGGCTCCGATCGACCAATACCTCATCGTGGATCGCGCTGCGGAGATAGCCCTGGCCCGCAGTGCGGCGCCGGAGTCCATTTCCCGTGATGCCACGATACTGGTCCTGGGGAGCAAGGGTTATGAGACAGCGGTCAAAGGCAAGAACGGGTTCGTCTGCATTGTGGCTAGAAGCTGGACAGGGCCGTTTGACTGGCCTGAATTCTGGAACCCGAAAATAAGGGCGGCCGATTGCCTGAACCCTCAAGCCGCACGCTCTCTAGTGCCCATCTTTTATCTGCGCGCCAAGTTGGCGATGGCCGGCCGTTCCAAAGCGGAAATGCTGGCGGCCGTCAAAGCTGCGTACGAAAACAAACAATTGCCGCAACTCGAAAGCGGCGCCATGGATTACATGATGTCGAAGTCGTCATATCTGACCGACCAAGGAGGCCACAACATGCCTCATCTGATGTTCGACACGCAGGTCAAGGACGCCAACGATTGGGGTTCCGGTGCCGAGGGCTCACCGGTCATGTCCAGCCCTTATTGGTTTGTCACTTCGACAGAGCCCTCCCAAATGAAAGGGCTGCCGCCGATTCTTGTCTTCCTGGTTCCGGCGCCCCATTGGTCCGATGGAACGCCGACGGACATGCCTGATCACTGATAGGGACGCGGCGGTTGCCATCGATATCGCTATAGCGATGGCAACCAACCCAGGCTGTCGGGTGAGCCATCCGGATGGCTAAACCAGAACACGTGATTTTGTTGATTCGGACAGCCCTGGCCAGCGCTTGAGCTTGTCAGGGCGGTGTAAGTCCCGTACATCTCGGTGTGATAGCAGCCGCCGATCGAGTCGCTGAAGTCGAAGCTCTGCGTATTGAACTGACTTGCGGAAGTAGCATAGGTACTGTCGAAATCGAACTGATTGCTGATATCAGCCTTGTATAAGGAAACGCCAAGCACGCGCCGCTCGATGCTCTTCTCATAGCTCTCGTTCACGCGGGGGTAGACGAGGGGAACACCGGCATCGGCAGAGATGCCCATGACGTAGTATTCCGCACGCCTCGGATATCGCGTGTTCTGGTAGTTCTCAACCACCAACAAGGAGCCGAGGTAAGTGCGGCTGACCCCGGCCACCTGGCTCACCATGTTGAAGATCACATGGGCATTTAATTGGCTTGCCATGGGGTCATTCGGATTGAAACTGTTGGTGATATCGAAATACTGCGTGTTGGAAAAATACTGATTTTGCGCCACTTGTGTGCGTACGCGGCCGTGCGAGGTATCGACGTAGCCTTCAATGAGGAACTGTCGGTTGAGCCTGGTAAGCAGACTGCCGCGCGTATACCAGTTGGTATGGATATCGCCACCGGTCGTCAGCGTACTGCTGACATCGGGGGTCGACGGCTGATCGGCGAGCGTATTCTGGGTGATCTGCCCAGTCACCTGCGTCGTCGAGTTGTCGCGATAGATCAGCAACACCGCGCTGGGCGGGGCTTCGGCGACAGTAGCGAAGTGAGCGATGCCCAAGGCAACCGTGTGTGGCACACCATTGCTCAAGATTCCGGCGAATGGCGTTAAATCGACCCGGTACGGCATGACGTCAGCCGATTGCAAGCCCATGTTGAGTGATGGCACTCCTGCAGGCGGCGAAAAAGTTTGGCCGGCGGCAGCGGTCGTTTGAGAGAGCCCCGGATACAGCGGCGCCAAGCCTGCCGGCTGGCCATCGATACTGATATCGACCTCGCGGAAGGCGCTGTTGTAGCAGGAATGATTGACGCCGAAGGAATCCAGGCCTGGAAACTGATTCGTGTAGGTGCGAGGTATGCAGTTGAACCACTCGGGTATCACGTCATCACGCGCGAGCACATCGAGATAGGCCCGTTCGATATTGCGCGGCAAGCTCAGAGTCTTCTCCAGCGTGCCGGTATGGCTCAGAGGCGGTACGGTCGTCACATTGCCCACCGGGCCACTTCCAAGGGGATAGATCGCGTCCGGCACCTCAGGAGCCATGGCCGCTGTCGAGGCCGGATAGAACAGCAGGCGCGCGCTGCCCTCGATCGTGTTCGACCACTGGATATTTGGCGCCGTGCCTATGATCGCCGCGCCCTGGGTCGCCGTGCGAAACAGTGCGGTGTAATCGGTCAGGTCGCGCTCCGCATGCCAGGTCACGGTATTGAAAACCGGAGGGTAGGGAGGTGACGCATTTCCTATGGTTTGAGAGTCGCGCATCAGGCCGAGATACAGGTTCACGCCACCCAGCCATACCCTGAGCGGGTACTTGCTCATGGAGTCCACGAATGAATCGATGCCCCAGAATGCGGTGTTGCTGACATCGATTTCCAGTACCACCTTGGCCCAGCGGCCTGGACAACCGGCCGGCGGTGCATAGGTATACGGCCGCGGCGTGGAGTCGGTAAACGCTGCCTTGGTTAGCAGCGGTACCACGCAGGGCGTACCCGGTGGCCGTGGCACGCCGGGATCGGCTGCGACGAGATTGGTGACTTGCAGAGGCTGGTTGCCAACGGCCGGTGTAGCAGCCGTACCCAGAGAGAATGAGAGAAACAGGGTCGCGAGAATTACCCGGCGAACCAGCCATGTCGGTAACATGATGCCAGCTCCAAGTAGCGCTATCCCCTGCGCCAGCGATAATAACCACTGACCTGACTTTGAGCCCTCGATTATGTCTCACTTGGGCGCGATATGAAGACAGACAGGCCTTTGGTGGATTTGTTGCCGCCGCAAGGCTGCGCATTGAAAGCTGCAGCATTCAGCTGGCAAGGAGACAAGCTTTGTCTCTGTCTGGAAGAAGAGGGTGCTCCCTCGCGCCGCAAGTTGGCGGCATGGAACGTGCCCGCCGAATGCATCGATACAACATCGCCCGGCACGCAGTCGGACCAGGCCGACAGTGTCGGCGCGCTTTGGGGTGTTACATTCTGGGCCGGCGGACTGGGCATCGCTTTTCTGGCTGGTGCGATTTCAATCCGGCGTGGTTCTCGTTTCATCTATCTCAAGTCCGGCCGAGTCCTTTAAGTAGGAAGCACCCTCGTGGTTCTGAGAGCAGGAACATTACACGCTGCCGAAAGTACCCGGCACACGATCGATGGTTTTATCGTTCATGACGGCATCTATCCGCCGTCGTTGACGATCAAACGCCACGACCATGAGCTCGCCAGTATCTGCGTGGTACTGGTCGGTGGCTATCACGAGTCCGTCGGCCGGAAACAACGCATGGCGATACCTGGAACGGTTATCGTCCATCCGGCCGGCGAGCATCACGCAAACCGCCACGAGGCGATTCGGACGCGTATTCTGACGGTAGAGATAGGGGCGGTACGACTTGCCGAACTGAGGGACGAAGTTCGTCTTTTCGACGAATCGTGGCACCGAAAAGATGATGTTCTTGCCATGTTCGGCACTCGTGTCGGGCGTGCGATGAGGCACCCGGATGCATCATTTGCCCTGGTCGCTGAAAGCCTCATTCTTGAGCTCGTGGCGGCCGCCGGCCGCGTCCAGCGTGCAGAACGTCATAAAGCACCCTGGCTGACCCGGGTGCGTGATTGTCTGGAAGAAAGCGCGGCCTGCGTTCCGTCGATGAGCCAGCTCGCCGCCGTTGCAGGTGTACACCCGGTACACATCGCGCGGACTTTCAAAGAGGCATTTGGATGCAGCGTCGGGACCTATGCGCGCCGCCTGCAGGTCGCGCAAGCCGTGGCGTTGTTGCAAGCTGGCCGTGAGAGCCTTTCGGCCATCGCCGATCAAGCCGGCTTTGCGGACCAGAGCCACATGACCCGAACCGTGCACGCCCAGACGGGCCTGACGCCCGGATCATGGCGTCGTCACGATACGCAGCCGGCGAATGTTTCTTTCGTTCAAGACATGGGCGAGCCGAGCACGTAGTTTTACCGGTCATGGCATATACCCAGACCAGATCCCTTTCGTTATTGATGGCGGCAACGCTTGTTCTCTCGCCCGTTCTTGTGGCTGCACAGGAACAGGCCCATGAATCGGCCGATGCCGCCGCGATATTGACGGCCATGCGTCAGGCATCCGGCGGGGACCCATGGAAGGATGTCCACTCGCTTCATACGACCATGAGCATGCGCGCGGGCGGCCAGGTCGTTCGCGCCGAGCAATGGGAGGATGTGGCGACAGGTCGCTACGTGGACCGTTATGTTCGATCCAATTTTACCTCGCAGGAGGGATTTGACGGGGTGACTCCGTGGCGGCAAGGCCGCAGTGGAATCTCCTACACCCTTGGTGACGTCGATGCCGCACTGGTCGCTGCGAACGAAGCATTTCGTGTTGCCCGCGGATGGTGGTTCCCTGATCGCCACCCCGCGACCGTCAGCGCCGTCGGTGTGCATCAGGAAAATGGACGAAGCTTCGATGTAGTGGACATTACGCCCGAGGGTGGCCGGATGTTCGAAGCCTGGATTGATCGGGCGACGCATCTGCTTGCCCGTACGAATGAGCAACAGGCCGAAGACCGCGTTGTAACTACGTATTCGGACTACCGCCGCGTACAGGGCATCATGCTGCCTTTCGTGATCAGGTCAGGCGATGGTGTCGATGCTTCATCAGACGATGTGGCAACCGTCCAATCTATCGAAGTGAATTCCAACATCCCGGACAGTCTGTATTCGCTGCCAGATCTGCCTCCGTCCGACATCGCGCTGCCACTGCATCAGGACAGTGTGAAGGTTCCTTTTCGCCTGACTGCGGACAACCGCATTCTTGTCCCTCTGACAGTCGACGGTCGCGCCACCTACGATGCGGAATTCGACAGTGGCGGCGGCCTGATACTGCAGCCGGGTGCGGTCGCTGCGTTGAACCTCGACGTGGTTGGCCACGCACAATCCAAGGGTGGTGGGGAGGGCGCTGGCCCCGTTTCAACCAATGGACGTGTAGAAAAAATAGCACTCGGTGGCGCCGTGATCAGCAACGTAGCTTTCAAAAGCATGGCCTTTGACCCGGGCGACCCCGACAAGGCGCTGGTTGGCCTGGAGGTATTGCAACGCTTCGTGGTCCGGTTCGATTTTGATCGACGGGTAATGACGCTGACCCGACCCGATGCTTTCAACTATAACGGCAACGGCGCCGTGATTCCGTTTCATTTCCAGGATAACCAGCCTGAGATCAGCGGATCCATCGACGGAATCGCGGGGCTATTCGCCATTGATACCGGCGATAACGGCTCGCTGCTGCTGATAGCGCCTTTTGCCCGGCGATATGGTCTGGTGGAGCGTTACCACGCCGACCTGCCTTATGCAGGGCGGGCCGTCGGCGCCACGCATGGCGTTTGGGCACGCAAGCGGGTGGAGACGGTCTCCTTCGATGGCGCCGACGGTCGAGCGGCCATCCTCGTCCACCAACCGATCACGCGGATCTCACTTCAGCAATCGGGTTTCGATGCCAACCGCAACGTGTCTGCCAACATCGGACTGGGCATTCTCAAGCAATTCAACCTGACCTTCGATTACGCCCGCAAGCGGATCATCCTCGAGGCCAATCAGCTCTATGGCCAGAAGGACGTCTTTAACCGGGCTGGCCTTCGCTTGCAGCGCAAAGGCGATAGCTGGTCCGTGATCGCTGTCTACCCCGGCAGCCCGGCCGCCCAAGCGGGCATCGAGACGGGCGAGGCGGTGTCTCGTATCGACGGCCAGGACACGCTGACCCGTGAGCAACTCTCGAGCAAGCTGATCGGCGCGGTAGGAACCCAGCTGATCTTACAGATGGCCACGCCGAACAAAGCACGCTCGGTGACGTTAACCCTGCGAGATATTCTCTGAGCAGGGCAACCGATGTCGGTCATGAGGCAACAAGGCGCAGAAGGCCGCTGATCCTTATGTAGTCATATTTAATGTAGTCATATTTAGATCGGCTTGAAATGAAAGCCTCTATTTGCACAGCGCTCCGCTCATTAATTCACGTCATTTCCACGATTATCGAGCGGTCGGCACGCCGCCTATATGGCGCATCTGTGCCGCAGGACAGCCCGCAAGGCGACCAGGTCACGCCCGCTATATCCCTGCGGCAAGTATGTGGCGCGGTTCAATGCCTACCATAGGCTGGTCTTTCGCTATAAGCGGTTTGACTTAGAGGATCAATAATCGACGATCCCATGCCGCCTGGACAAGCAGGTCAGGAACGATTAATCGCCTTGCACGCTATTTTTCCGCCCATTTTGCGAATGCCTCCGTTATTCGTCGACATAAAAAGAACACGGCGTGCAAGAGATTAAAGATTTGAAAGTCACCGCAATATCATTTGCGGCATATTCAGCGCGACTTCCATCACGGTTCCTCGTAGGAATGTGCCTACGCCGTTGAGCCAATTGTTTCGCGCGTCAATGAGCGTAGCGTGACGGCCTGCAAGCTTCACGGTCCATTCCATTGATTGAGTGCCGTCCAATCAATCGACCGATGGCCTCGACGCGGGGCAGGTTCATCTGTCGCGCCGCTGCGTGGCGTTGAACCCGTTATTGGGGAAATTAAGTCATCGAATAGCAGCAGTAATGAAGCCGAACAAGGCTCGCTGGCGGCTGCCTCGCGGCTGGCTGCCCATGCATAACGGTGGGCTGGTGAACTGAATCGGCTTGATTAAACACATCGAGCGTCGTCAATACGAATCGCAACGCGACAACGACCTCACGATTGCACCACAGGCAACTGAATATCCAACCATCAAGGGAAAGGAGCGCTCCATGGACACCGCAAAGTATGCCGCGCAGTTAGCTTATAGCTATCGCCGCCAGTCGGCCGTCATGGCCAATATCGAACAGTCCTCGGCCAGTGCCGCAGATACCGCGGCGCTCGCCAAGATCGACGCGTTGCTCGTCATGGCTTCCACCGCCTACAACGAACGCCGCTACACCGATGCGGTCGGTAACTACAACGATGCGCGTCAGCTGTTGTGGGCGCAGCTGTTCCCGTTGACCTTCCTCGACGAAACGCTTGCCTGGAAGACCGATCTCAAACGCACATTGATGTCGTATGCAGCCGAATGGCTGAATGTGCTGCCCGTCGAGCAGGCCACGGCAGGCGTGCGTCCGCGCGAACTGGTGAGCATCAACGAGCCCATCTACGGCTTGTTGAGTTCGGTGACCGACGCCAAGGGTACGGCAGCCCTTGCGGACTACGAACTTGCCCAGACGCTCAAGGCGAACGGCAACGTGCGGTCCGCCACGTTCTTTTCGGATCGCGCCAAGGCGGAAGCGCCGGACCTGATCGCCAAACTGTCCGGGCTCACTACCGCGCCTTCCGCAGGCTCTGTGACAACGCCGACCCGCCTGCAGGTCGCCGCCGTTCCGGCAAGCATAAGAAGCGTTGAGGTCGGCGCCGCGGCAGCCGTGAGCACCGTGACGCCATTGGCGGTCGAGCGCAACGTAAACATGTCACTCAATGCCGCGCTTGCTCCCGTGGTGGTTCCACCCCAGCTGACGGCACAACAGCGGTCCTACGCGGTGCGGGTCAACGGGAATGCCCAGACCATCCAATGGGTGGAAGGGCAGGCAGCGCCGGTAGACCAGATCGTCAGCAAGGTATACGAAGCACGCAAGTCGGCGGTGAGTCTGCCGGACATACTCATCAAGCCGCAAACCGCAGCCGACGTGTCGGTCGCACTTGCCCACGCGTGGTATTACGAGACAGCACTGGGCCTGGCCGAGTGTTATCAGGCGATGGGCAATTACTCGCAGGCCGAAACCTGGTATCTGCGCGCAGCGAGCTACGAGTACATCAATCCCACGATCGAAGCGCCGTACGTCTGGTCCCATCTCGCGCAGCTCTATCTGGATTGGGGTAACTCATTCTTTCGCGATGGCGACGCACAGACGGCACTGCCGCTCTACGAGAACGTACTCAAAGCCGACTACACGGCGCCGACCACTCAGCTTTACACCATCGCCGGGCTCAAGCCGGCCGCCGATGCCGCACGCACGCTCATCGGGTCGCTGGCCAATCCGATCGCCGTCGACGTCAACCCGGCGATAGCGGCCGTCATACTCGATATCCAGGCACAGCTCGCCAAGATCAGCGGCGGCCTCGACTTCTGGGGACACTGGACACAGAACATCCCGATCTGGACGTTCGACTACCTGCAGTCGGTAGCGGTCAACTTCTGCCAGCTCGCCATTGGTGCGGAGCGGGATTCCATGACGTTCTGGGAGAAGGCCGATCAAGGCCAGCTGACCCGTCTTCAGCTGACCCAGAACATCGGTTTGTCCAAAGCCGAACTCAATGCCGCCAACCAGCAGGTGGCAGCAGCGCAAGCCGAAGCCACCGCCTATGTGGCAGCACAGAATGTCGCCGCGATGCGTGCCATGGATGCGGCGGCCAATGCAGCCGAGTACACCGCAAAGTCAGGCCAGTGGGTTATGCACCAGGCCCTCCAGACACAGCTCAGCGGCGGCGAAGACGGCGATGCCAGCCAGCTCAACAACTACGCCGACCAGATGATGAGCGGCTCGTACTCGCTATCCGATGACCGCGGCACGCTGGCAGGCGCTGAAGCGCTTACCGCAGCACGTCTCCAGCAGGGATACGAAATCGACACCATGAATCGGCAGGCGAGCGAACTGAATGCGTCCGTCGTACAGGCAGCGCAAGAGGTCAAGGCGGCCAATGCGCGTACCGCGGCCGCACAAGCAAGTGCATACGCCGCTGCCGTCCGAGTCAATCAAACGCAGCAACTGCTTGCCGCCTTCGATCAGCAGCGTTTCACGCCGGACGTGTGGAATGCCTTGGGCAATCGAATGAGCCAGCTGTCGGACCGCTATCTGATGTGGGCGCTGGAAGTGGCCAAGCGCATGCAGCAGGCATACAACTTCGAGAATGACGTCGACCTGAGCATCATTCGTCCGGATTATGCGTCCAGCGAAGTGCATGGCCTTCTCGCATCCGATGCGCTGATGTCCGACATCCAGTCCTTCACCTACGACCTCGTCACCTCGACCGCGCCCAAGGCGCAGCCGCTCAAGCAGACGATTTCATTGGCGCAGCGCTATCCATTCTTGTTCGAAACACAGTTGCGCGCGACCGGCACGATGGATTTCCAAACCGATCTGGACGACTTCGATTCGGTTTACCCAGGCACCTATGCTGGACGCATCGAGCATATCGAGGTCGCCGTGGACGGCATTATTCCGGCGCGCGGCTTGAGTGGTTCGTTGACCAACGCCGGCATCTCCCATTTCCGCACACCGTTCGCGTCAGGGGCGACGGTCAAACACCGTGTGCAGAATCGCGAGACGCAGATCATCTCCGATTTCGACGTGCGTGCCGACGCGCTGGTGGACAAGCCCGATGCGCGCCAGATGGGTATCTTCGAAGGAGCAGGGCTTGCCTCGACGTGGACCTTGTCGTTACCGCCGGAAGTCAACGAGATCGACTACAACACCATCGTCGATGTTCGGCTCACCATCACCTACCGCGCCAAATACGATCCCGACCTTCGCACTTCGGTGCTGACGGAACTGGCCAGTCGGCCGAACATCAATCAGCGACAGCGGCCGTTCCCGCTGCGCTGGGTATTCGCCGATGCATTCTTTGCGTTCTATGGCAGCGGCGTGCTGTCGTTCTCGCTGGGCACGGACGATTTTTCGGCCACCGAAACCCAGCCGAAGCTTACGGACCTGAGCCTGGTCGTGGCTGCCACGCCGCATTCGCGGGTCAACGGCATCAAGCTCAGGGTGAGCGCGCCCGGTTCCGCACCGGTGACCGTGACCACCGCAGCCGATGGCACGATCCAGGCGACCGACCTTGGCAGCATCGTCAGTAGCCAGTCGGCGATCGGCGATTACCGCATCGAGCTCCACGCGGAGGACAACCCATCCTGGGTCGTCGACGGCAAGCTCGTTCTCGATGCGATCGACAATATCGCGTTGGTCGTCGGTTACTCCTTCACTCCACGCGGCTGAAGGAGTACATCATGAGCCTCGACATCGGCTTCTCCAGCCAGGTCCCGTCGCTGCCTTCGGGTGGCGGCCTTGGCGGCCTCGGCGAAACGTTCACCCCGGATCTTTCCACCGGAACCGGAACGCTCGCGGTCCCGCTCGACTTGCCCAATGGACCCAATGACTCCAGTCCCAAGCTGTCGTTGCGCTACGACTCCGGCAGTCCCAACGGCCCTTACGGCCTCGGGTGGACGATCCCCTTGCCGCGCCTTGTGCGCAGCACGATGGTGGGGCGGCCGCGTTACGAGGACAGCGACACCTTGGTGCTCGAAGGCTCCGGGCCTTTGGTGCGCATGCCGGACGGTAGTCTGCGGCCCCAGGTCGAGACGGGCGAATGGTTCATCACCGAGGAAGGTGCCGGCTTTGTCGCCACGGATCGCGCGGGTATCCGCTTCCATCTAGGCACCACCGACGACTCGCGCATCGTCGGTGCCGGCGGCGGCACATGGGCCTGGTTGCTGCATGCCATCGAAGACAATCTGGGTGTGCTCACCACGTTCACCTGGCGGGCAGCCGATGCTCAGCGTTATCTCGACAACATCGCGTGGGGGCCGTTCGAGTTGCGCTTCGGTTATGAGACGCGGCCGGACGCGCTTCGTTGGGGGCGTGGCGGCTTTGTGCTGCCGACGAATGAGCGCTGCGTGTCGATGGAGCTGCATATACCCGTGCAGACTTTCTCGCTGGTGCGTCGCTGGGATCTGAAATACGAGCAGTCGCCGCTCAACGGCCAGTCGCAGCTGGCAGCGATCGACCTTACCGGTTTCATGCCCGATGGATCGAGCCTCGTGGCGCCGACCCTGACACTGGGCTATAGCCAGCCAGCAGCGCCGACGGTCAAGCGCATCGATCCGACCGACACCCGCAGCGCGCCACCCGGCCTGAGTTCGGACAATCGCGTCGAACTCGTCGACTGGACCGGCACCGGTACGGCCGATGTCATCGAATTCTCGGCCGGCGGCACTGCGCGCGTCTGGCCGAACCAGGCCGGCTCCTGGGGACGACCGCAGAGCGCGGGCACGATCGCCGCGCTGGCAGGCATGCAATCGCGCTCGGGCATCGTCGACATCGACGGTGACGGCATGGCCGACATCATTCGGATCGACGTGCCGCTGGCCCGGTACCAGCCGCGCACCGCGACGGGTCTGGCCACTCCCGTTGCGCTCTCGCGCGCGCCGTCCGTTGCGCCGGGCGCTGCTGTCGCGAGACTGGCCGACTTCGACGGTGACGGCCGCGTGGATCTGCTGTGGTCGATCAGGGATTCACTGGTGCTGGCTGGGCGCACCGAGGCAGGGGATTGGCAGGAGGTGCCCGATGTTGTCGCGGCGACTCCTGGCGGCCCGCCGACCGACCTTTCCGATCCGCGCGTCTACTGCGCCGACATGACCGGCGATGGTACGCCGGACGTCGTCCGTGTCGACGGTTCGGGCGTGAGCTATTGGCCGTATCTCGGCTATGGCGTCTTCGGCGAACGTATCGTCATGGCCAACGCACCCACCTTGCCGTTCGACTGCGATCCTACGAGTGTGTTCGTGGTCGACATCGACGGCGACGGATGCGCGGACGTCATCCATGTGGATGGCGGCACGGTGACTTGGTGGCCCAATCGGACCGGCTGCGCATTCGAGTCGCCGCGTGTCGTATCGCATCTCCCCACCGGCGCCATGCGTTCCATCCGCATCGCCGACGTACTTGGCCGTGGCACGCCTTCGATCTGCTGGACGGCGACCACCACTTCCGGGCGCGGGCGCTGGTTCGCACTCGATCTGCTCGGCGTGCAGCCGACCTCGTTGCTGTCGCAGGTCGACAACGGCAGTGGTCGCATCACCACCATCGCATGGTCGACTTCCGCGCTGGAAGCGGAGCGCGACCGAGCGGCGGGCACACCCTGGCCGACACGGTTGCCGGTGGTGTTGCCAGTCGTCTCGGCGGTGACGATCACGGATACCACCACCGGTCCTGTCAGTATCAGTCGCTACGCCTATCACGATGGTCGCTACGATGGCGTGCTGCGCGAAGTCTGCGGGTTCGGGCGCGTCACCACCGAAGAACTTGGCGACGCCCATATTGGCTCCCTGATCACGACGCAGTGGTTCAATGTCGGCCTGACAGAACAGGGTGCGGAACCGGCAAGCTACGACGAGCGCATTCGAGCTCGCGCCGTACGAGGTCGCCTCGTGCGTCAGGATCGCACGGCGACAGATGGATATCTGTTCGATCGCATGGAGCAGCAATGGCGCGTCGATGACGGCACCGATGGTCTCACCATCACGCCGCGTCTGGTGAGCACCTCCAAATCGATGTTCGAAGGCCAGCCGACGCCGGTCAGCCGCATCGTGACGGAGCAGCTGGCCTGGGATGCCAATGGCAACGTCATCCAGGGCCGCGAGCGCGGTTACCTGGGCAGCGCAGCCGCGCCGACGCATGAGCTGCAGACGTCGACCGAATATGCGATCGATCCCGCTGGGCGTTTTCGCCAGTCCGTTTCGCGCGTAGTGCAACACGATGGCATCACCGGAGCGCTCATCAGCGATATGCGCACCTGCTATGACGGCTTGCCCGATGGCCAGGTGGGAGCGCAGGGACTGCAAACCGAGCGTGCCGCGCTCGCGTTGACCGATGACGCCGTAACGACGGTCTACGCTGGCGATGTGCCCGATCTTGCAAAAGCAGGTTATGTGCGACGCGATGGTGACGATGGATGGTGGATCGAACTCGGTCGCTACCAGCGCACGGTTGCCGCTGGTGTCCTGTCGGGCACAGTGACAGGCCCGTTGGGCGGCAAGACGACATTGGAGTTCGATTCGACCCAGTGTTATCCGATTCATTTCACCGATGCCGTCGGCAACGAACTGCATGCCGAATTCGATCTGCGCAGCTACCAGGCAACGGCCGTGATCGACCCGTCGGGGTCGCGTAGCGAGGCCGCTTTCGATGCGCTTGCCCGGCTTGTGCAGATGGTCGAACCCGGCGATTCGGCGGCCGAGCCAACGCGATCGATGTCTTACGATGCCTCGGCGCTGCCGATCGCAGTGAGCGCGTCGCTGGCGACGAAGGCTGGCGCGGCACGGCGGATCGAGCGCCAGTTCGTCGACGGTGGCGGACGCGTTATCGAGCAACGCATCACCGACGAGCTGGGCGAGATCGTCACCACGAGCACGACATTCGGTTTACGCGGCGTTCCTGTCTGCGCGTATCAACCGTTCCGACCGCTCTCGGCAGCGTACTCGGTACCTTCAGATACGCTGCCGCATACCACGCTGACTTACGATGCACTCGGGCGCGCACTCACTACAGTGCGACCGGACGGCGCCATTACCACGGTGACGTACCTGCCAGGCGCCGTAGAGGAACGTGACGCGGAACAGAGTCGTACCGATGCAGGGGCGCCCCATACCGCGGGTTTTACACGCCGGTTCCTGGACGCCACCGGTAAAATCGTTCGCATCGAACAGGGCATCGGTGCCGCCACTATCGCCGTGACCGACCGATACGACATCAAAGGGGCGCTGGTCGAACACGTCGACGCCAACGGCGGTGCGACGACCTTCGTTCGCGACCTGCTTGGACGACCAATCAAGGTCGTCCGGCCAGAGTCCACCCAGGTGCTGGTGGTGGATCCCGCCGGCAACGTGCTCGAAACCCGCACCGGCAGCGCGAAGGTATTTCGCAGTTATGACCTCGCCAACCGCCCGGTGGACGTGCGACACGATTCGATCAGCTCGGCACCGGTCGCACAATTTATCTATCACGATAGCGGGGCACCGGCTCCCGCGGACGCCGGCGCCCACACCACTGGCGGGCGTCTTGTGCGCGTGGACGATGCGGGCGGCACGACCATTCTCGACTACGACGAGCGCGGGCGTATTGCACGCAAGGACATGCGGCCCACTGACGCACCAGCCATGGTGCTGACCTTGGCATACCGCTCCGATGAGTTGCTCGACCAGATCGGCTATCCGGGCGGTCGTACCGTTTCTTATGGCTATGACCAGGCGGGCAGGGTGACGTCGGTCAGCGGCATCATCGATTCGATTTCCTACGACATCTCGGCACGGCGAGCCAAGCTGCGATACGCCAATGGCGTCGAACAGAACGACGTCTACGACGCATTGACCGGGTGGCGGACATCATCGGCGTTGACCGGACCGGGCGGCGTGCTGCGTCAGGTGACCTACACGCATGACCGCGTCGGCAATGTGACTGCATTGACCAGCCCCGATCCTGCGTTGACGTGGTCCTACCAATACGATGATGCCTATCGTCTTGTGTCCGCGACAGGCGCTAACGGCATCAGCAATTACGCCTACGACGAGGCTTTCAACCTGATCTCGCGGACGGGTGCCGGCAATTATGTCTATGGCCAGAACGGCGCTCCGGCAAGCTGTGTCACGAGTGTCGGCGCCGACAGCTACACCTGGGACGATCGCGGCCATCTGGCAACCGCTCCCTGGGGATCGCACACCGTCGATGCCGAGGGACGCCTGCGCGTCATCGCGCTGAGCGGTGGCGGTTCGGAGGAGATGACCTATGGCGCGGGCGGTGCACTCGTCCGTCGCATCACATCCGACGGACATGCCGTCACCCGCGATGTCATAAGCCCGGACCGGCTCATCCGCATCGAGAACGGAAACATCGTCCTGCAAATGAGTGACGGCGACCGCATCGTGGCGCGCGAGCAAAACGGGCAGGTCACCTGGTTGCACTATGACCATCTCGGCTCACTTGTATTGATGACGGACGCTAGTGGTGCAGACGTGCTGCGGCTGACGTACGACCCATACGGGCAGATACTCACTCGCGCCGGAACCGGCGTGGCGCCGCAGGGGTTTGGCACAGGCGAAGACATGGATCACGGCCTGGTGCTGCTTGGTGCGCGGTGGTATTCGCCACGCCTGGGTCGATTCATTTCGCCAGACCCTGTGGTGGGCGACCCCAACGACCCCGCGGCGTGGAGTGCATACGCTTATTGCCGCTGCAACCCGACGAGTTACGTGGATCCTTCCGGCCGCAATTTCTGGAAGATCTTCGGCGCTGTGCTTGCAACCATCGCCATCATCGCAGTCGCCACCATCGTTACCGTGTGTACGTTCGGCGCCGCCGGACCAGGAGCCGTCGCGCTAGCCGTCGGCGGTGTCAGCCTCACTTGGGGAGCCGTGTTTGCGGCGACCGTCGTAGGCATCGTCGCGGGTGGCGTCATTGGCGGCATCGCAGCGGCGCGCGCCGGTGGCGATGCGGGCGACATCTTCCTTGGCATCGTGACCGGCGGTGCAGTCGGCGGCTGGGCTGCGTTTGGCGCAGCCTTCGCTGGCGTCGCCGTGGCAGGTGCGCTTGGGTTGACGGGTGGCACCGTCGCTTGCGGCGCGGTGGTGGGTGGCGTTGCCGGAACTATCAACGGTGCGGCGATGGGCTTTTCTTCGGGCTTTGCCGGCGGCCGCAACAACGGACTGAAGGACATCATGCTCAAGGTGCTTGTCGGTGCAGTAACCGGACTCGCGCTCGGCGCGGCGCTCGGAGCACTCAGCGGTGTCGTCGCACCCAAGGACAGCCTGGGCAGTGCAGCCAACAAGGCCTTGCAACCCGATCCTCCGCCGCCGGGCAGCTCCATTCCCGGTGCGCCGCCAGCGACTTCGTTGACAGGCCCGGCGCCGACCGCAAACAGCTTTGGCGGCGCGATGAGCCAGATTGGTCCCGCTGCCGGCGGTCGAGCCGCGGGTGTGGTACTTCCTTATGTTGCCGCGGCGCTTGCACCCGCAGCCGGCAACGGCTTCGTATGGGCGATCCTCGTCGACGGCGGCTCCGCGGCCTTATCCGAAGAGTTCGACGATCTGCAGAAATATATCCAGACGCACAACGTCAACTTGGGGCCGTTTGACTTCATCAAGTCTGACTACTAGTGCGATGTTTACTGGAATGACTTGATTTCCACTCGTGGCCGAATCCAGGTGAGGAGGCCACGATGGAAGGACGCGGGTGATTAGCAGGATGTCAGCGTGTCGTGGCACCAAGTTCAGTAGTGCATTCGTAAACGATCATGCCCCGATCCGGGCGCGCACCCTTAAGCGGTGGCGGTTGACTATCTACCTACCAGTTGGTAGAGTTTTTGTGGATGAACGGCGACCGGCAGATCCGGCTACGTAATTCTTTTACGCATATGGACCAACATGGGCGGCCTCTGCCCGGGCACCTTTCCATGACCTATGAGTCTTCCGACTAGTAGGTAAGTATCAAGATATCCAACACCGCGACTCTGTCGCACAGGAGATTCGAATGCACCTGCCCACCCGCTCCAGGCTGTTTACTCTTTGCGCCACCACCGCACTACTTGTTGTCAGTGCCTCGTCGATACTGGCCGCCGATGTCACCGATAAGGTGCGTGTGCGCGGCACCGTCATCTCCCTGGACGGAGACCAACTCCAAGTGAAGTCTCGCGACGGCGGACCCGTGACCGTAAAGCTTAAAGACGGCTGGAAGCTATCGAGCGTCGCGAAGGCAAATGTCAGCGACATCAAGACCGGCGACTACGTGGGCATCGCGTCCCTGCCCAAATCGGAAGGTGGCGACGGCGCTCTGGAAGTGCTGATTTTGCCGCCTCAGCTGAAGGGCCTCGGGGAAGGAAGCTACAGCTGGGACTTGAAGCCCCACAGCACGATGACTAACGCGACTGTAGCCGATGCCGTCAAGTCGGTAGACGGCAGTACTGTCACGGTCAACTACCAGGGCCAGGACAAGAAGATTTCGGTGCGCGACGGTACGCCGGTCGTTACGCTGGCTCCGGCCACGACGGCTGACGTCAAGCCCGGCGCAGTCGTTTTCATCCCCGCCGAGAAGGGTGCTGACGGCAGCTTGGTCGCCAACCAGGTGATCGTGGGCAAGAACGGCGTCGTTCCCCCGATGTGATCCATCAATGCTGACCAGCCCAAAGGGCTGGTCAGCGAGGAGTTCCCGGATGATCACCATTCGACGGCATTCGCTCACGGTACGCCTCACCCATTGGCTCAACGCGGTGTGCCTCACATTTCTGCTGTTGAGCGGATTGCAGATCTTCAATGCGCATTCGCGCCTGTATTGGGGCAAGTACGGAGCAGACGCGGACCATGCTTTCTTCGCCATCGGCAGCGAGCCGAGCGGCGATGCGCTCAAGGGCTTTCTTCAAGTCGGTCAGCTACGTATCGAAACCACCGGTATTCTGGGCGTCTCCCAGGAAGACGGCGTCGCTACCGCCCGGGCTTTTCCGACCTGGCTCACCATTCCGTCGTATCACGACCTGGGCGCCGGACGACGTTGGCATTTTTCCTTCGCGTGGCTGCTGGTGTTGAATGGCCTGATCTATCTGGTGCACGGATTCTGGCGTGGCCATTTTCGCCGCGACCTGGTGCCGAGCGGCGAGCAGTTAGCGCCCCGACATTTGTGGCGAGAAGTGCTCGATCATGCGCGTCTGCGCTTTGCGCACGGGGAAGAGGCACGACGTTACAACGCATTGCAAAAGTTAAGCTATCTAGTCGTGGTGTTCGGACTGCTGCCGCTGATGGTGCTGACCGGGCTGACCATGTCGCCTGGCATCGATGCAGCGTTTCCGTTCCTGCCCGATCTGTTCGGTGGCCGTCCCTCCGCCCGCGCGCTGCACTTCATCACCGCGTCGTTGCTGGTGTTGTTCGTCGTAGTACACGTAGTGATGGTCATAGTGTCCGGACTGTGGAACAACCTGCGGTCGATGATCACTGGCCGCTACGTCATGACGGACGAAGGAGCCCAATCATGACTATGGACTCCTCCCGTCGCCGGTTTTTGAGAGGTCTGGCTGCAGGGGCAGGGGCGGTCGCTCTTGTCGGTTGCGATCGGCTTTCGCAGAACACCCCTATGGACGCACTGCTGCGCAACACTGAGAAGCTGACGATGGGCGCCCAGCGAGCCCTGCTCGGTCGCCATGCGCTTGCAAGAGAGTTCACCGAAGCCGACCTCTCGCCGGTTTTTCGCGCCAATGGCACTCAAATGCCAGACTCCGACGAGTATGCCCATCTTCTTGAGCGTGAGTTTGTCGATTGGCGCTTGCAGGTGGGCGGTCTGGTGCAGCGTCCTCAACGCCTGTCCCTTGCCGACCTGAAACGTTTTCCCTCTCGCACTCAGATCACGCGTCACGATTGCGTCGAGGGGTGGAGTGCCATCGGAAAATGGCAGGGAGTGCCCCTGGCACTCATCCTCGACGCCGCGGGCCTCAAGCCCGGCGCCCGCTATGTCGTGTTTCATTGCGCCGACGAACTGGAACAGACCCTCGATGGCAGCGGCCGCTACTACGAAAGTATCGACCTTCTCGATGCCTACCACCCGCAAACTATTCTGGCCTATGGCATGAACGGCAAGGATCTTCCTGTCGCTCACGGCGCACCACTACGCCTTCGCGTTGAGCGGCAACTGGGCTACAAGCACGCGAAGTATCTGATGCGGATCGAGGTAGTCGATACCTTCGGCGCGGTCTTCGGAGGCAAGGGCGGATTCTGGGAGGATCGAGGTTATGAGTGGTACGCCGGTATCTGATCGCCGGGTGCCGATATCAGACCGAAGCGCTGCCCCGACTCGGGGCCAGCTGCCTTATAGCTGCGCTCGCCCATGGGTTAAGGCATGGACCTCGACCGTTTCGTCGAGCAGTACCCGCGCCTGCATCTCCGAGAATCGGGGACGGAGGCGATTAAATCCTCCTAACTGCACTCGTCCCCACAAGCACCTTATGCTCCTGAATTGTAGCGTTGCCAATCCAATCGGCGACGCAGCAAGGCCTCGAAGTCACTGAGGCGACAGACCTCCGATCCCTTCATCTTGCACGCATCGATGACTAGCCTCTGTATGACGGGTGGTTGCTTATGCGACAACGGGGTCAACTGGCGAAGTTGCTCCAACGTCTGTGCCTGGTAGAACGAGCGAACATAACGCTCGCCGGTAGCCGGATCACGCAGCACCTCCAGCCCGAAGGCGCCGCCGGGCGGTGGATCGTCATATCCATAACCGTCGATCTGGAAATGCACGCCGAGCAAGCTGGTGAGTGCGGCTATGTTGTTATCGCTGGCCACCATCAGGTTCAGGCGAGGGCCATCGGTGCGGGCAAGCATAGCTAGCACGTGCCGCCCCATCGGACCGGCAATACGGCGGGCCATGTAATCCGGGCGGGCATAGATGTCAAACAGCAGCGCATGCAGTCGGGATATCTCGGCAATCCGTTCGCGCGTGGCTCGCCCCCAACCGACCTGATCCAGCGGCATGCCTTCGGCATACTGCAGAAGAAGCACCTGCGCGGTGCCTGAGGTGATGGCGATGGTCCCTTTAAGACTCATGCTCCGGCCGTCATTGCCAGGGGTTAGCGATGACGGCGTTGCGGCGATATCGCAGCCCGCAACACGGCAATCCAGAATCGATTCCATAGACCGGATCGCGTCGCGATAAGGTGCCGCCAGCTTCGCCGGACCTCCGGTCTGCGCGATCACCTCGCGTACCGCGTCCCTGGCGTCGAAAGGCACAGCATGAGCCTCAATCGGATGGAACAGCGGGTCCTCGCTGCCCATCGGCTGATGGCCCACCGGCAGGTGACAGTTCGGCGCCAAGCCTTCTGCCAGTGCCCGGCCACTGGCAATAGTGCGTTGTTCGGTATTGGTCCAGATCGAAACGCTGCCTTCTGTCGGACAGCCGGTATCTGGCAATAGCCGCAGCGCGCTGTATCGCTCACGGTCGTAGATCCCGAGCAGACGCATGCCTTCGCGCCCGTGCGGGGTCAGAACGCTTGCCGGCGTAGACCAGGTCGGCCATGGCTGACGCGCAAGTTCCATAGCGCCAATCTCGCCCACAAGTGGCGCGCGCACACCGTGGCGGAACAGCATGATCACTTGTTCGACACGCCATGTATCGGGATGGGATGGCGTAGCGCTGTCAGCTTTAGCGGCAACAGCAAGAACACAGGTGGCCAGTAAACCGGCAAGTCGATAGTGCATTCGGGAGCTACTCATCGCGAAATCGCATGGGCCCGCGCCTGGACGTTCCGGAGCTCACGCTCCGGAACGTCCGACCGGCAAGGTTCTGGTTTAGAACGCATACTTTGCTGTCAGCAATGTCGTGGTCCCTGCATCGACGATGTCGGAGATGGCCCGGCTATTTTTGCCCACGTGCGACCAGAAGGATTCGTTGTTGGTCAGGTTGGCGACCGACAGATCCAGGCGCAGCCCGTTGTGGAAGTCATAGCCTAGATGCAGGTCGACGCGGGTGACCGGACGGATCCACAAATCATCCGCCGTGGTGCCCTGATTCAAGTAGTCGTAGGTGGAAATGTAAGAGCCCGAGTAGTGCCAGCTGAGGTTCGCGGAGAAGCCGCTTTTCTCGTAGAACAGCTCGGCATTGGCCATGGTGTCGGGTGCGTTCTGGATGCGCTCGTTTTCGAATCCCTTCATGCCGAGATCCACCGACGTCCGCTGCTTCGTCATGTTGAAGCCCACTCCGACACCATCCAGCGGCGCGGGCATATCCTGGAGTTTCTGGCGTACCGAAACTTCCAGTCCGTAGACCTTGCCGTCGCCGCCGTTATTGGGCTTGATATATTTCACCGAAGACAGATCGCTTTCACTCGGATTGACGCTGTTGGTGCCGCTCTCGTAGATATAATTGGAAAGCGCCTTGTAGAAGCCCGATACCATGGCATGGCCGCCGTGCTCGCTCTGCCACTCGCCAGAGAAGTCGACGTTGAGGGATTTGATTGGCTTCAGGTCAGGATTGCCTTCGGTGATCGAAACGACGCCGTCGGACACGCTGTAGTTGGAACTGCCACCGAGCTGGACCAGGGCTGGACGGGTGTAGCTTTCCCAGATCGACCCGCGATAAACCGCGTCGGAATCTTGCGGACGGTAATTCAGGAAAATACTCGGTAACGGAACGTTATACGTCGTGCGGTTGTTGCTGAAATAGCCGGGGAGTTCATTGCCCTGGCTGTCCTTGGGCATCACCCAGTAAGTGTTCTGGATGCTGGTGTGCTCAAAACGGAAGCCGGGAATGATCTCCAGCCCACCCACCTGAAACGTAGCCTTGGCATAGGCGGCACTGACCGCTTCGGTACCGCGCATCGTGTCGCAGTTGTAATTATTGACGTAGAGGCTGCCGCACGTGTCGAAGGCGCTGGCGGTGAGCTGCTGCTGGATCAGGTTCTTCAGGCCGTTGTTGCTGAGCTGCACCGTGGACCAGTTGTATTGGCCCGGATATACGGAAGAGTAAGTACCGTCGATCAAGCCAAGGCTATCGAACAGCCGATGATCGGTGTATTTGGCCGTGGTCCAGTCGCGGCTGGTGAATGTGCGCGAGCTATCGACATACTTCACGCCGAACTGCAGGTTGGTAAGGGCGCCATCGTCGTTGTCGTAGCGTGCGTCCAGTTTGATACCGCCCTTGGTCTGGCCGCTGTACTGTTTAGTCAACTGTCCGCTACGACGGGCATACAGAGAACCGATGTCATTGACCTGGTTAAGCATATCTGGCGTCAGCAACGGAATGGGATAACCGTTGGCCCCGTAGGTAACGAACGAGTTGGCGCCGTAGGCGAAATTACTCGTGGGGTACTGATCGTTGCGGGCGGAGATCTCGACGTGATCGGGACGGTCGTTGTCGCCGTAGCTATAGAACAGGCTTGGCGTCAGCGTCCATGCGCCGATTTTTTTCTCCGCACCGACCTGGAAGGTAGCGAGGTCGGCGATTTCAGGATTGGTTTCGTACCAGTAGCGGACAGCCACGCGATTGATCATCGGCTGATACACACCGCTGTTACCGATCTGGCTGTAGCTCACGCTCGCCGGAACGAGTTGGGTGTAGCCCGTATCCTGTTCGGTCTTCGCATAAGCATACGTCATGCGGGCGTAGAGCAGCAGCGTCGGGTCCACCTTCCAGTCGAGCGAAACATTGCCACCATAGCGCTTGGTGGAGCCGGATGAGTAGCCGACATTCATGCCCGTACTCATCAGGTTGTTCTGCAGGTCATATCCAGGGGCAAGATCGCCAGACGCGTTGGAGCGGGCGAAGGCCCATGACCCGTCGTTGAGCGCCGCCGATGCGGCCGCCACTTCGCTGTTCACAAAATTTCGCTCGTCGTAGTACGCGCTAGCGTAGACGCCGAATTGCTTGTCGTCGCCAAACTTGGTCTGGAAGTCGCCGGCCAAGCCGCCACCAAGACCGTTCTTGTCGTAGTCGCGTGCGCGGCTTTCGACGCGTCCGCTGGCGGTGATGCTGCCGCTGGTCGGCGCGGTGAAATCAAATGCGGTAGGCGTACGAAAGTCGATAGTGCCGCCAATGGCATCGCCATCCATGTCCGCGGTCGATGTCTTATTGAGCACGATCGTCTGCAGACCGGAAGGCGGCAACAGGCTGAGCTGCACGCTGCGGCTGTATGGCATGCCCTGTGCGACATTGACGCCATTAATGAGGTTGACGTTGTACTCGGCATTCAAGCCGCGTACCGAAGCAAACATGCCCTCGCCACGCGCAGCGCCATCGACGCCGCCGAAGTAGGACTGTCCCGTATTGAAAACATTGACGCCACTCATTAGTCCGAGTGCTTCGGCAACGTTGTGCACCGCTGTGTACTGCAGATCGTCTGCCGAAAGCACGCTGACCGTGTTTTCTGCGTTCATCTGGATATTGCTGGCATCGTAGCGATTCGCCGCCACGGTGATCTTGGTCAGCGTTGTCGGTGTTTCGCCAAAACTCGCCGAGACCGTCCCCTGGTCAGGCACATCGACTGTTGCCGACGATGAATTCTGAGAGGGAAGGGTGGCGATCAGTGTGTATTGCCCGTGCGGCACATTGCGCAGAGAGAACCGTCCCGAACCGTCGGTCAGTGTGTTGAAGCCCGTTCCCTTGATCGTGATTCGTACGGACGCCGCGGGTTTGCCTGATGCCGGATCCATGAATGTACCGGTGATATCCCCTGCATGGGCAGCTGTCAGCGTGCCCGCGCCCCACATGATTGACGCCAGAGAAATGGCGAGCGTTCGTTTCTTAAACTGCTTGTTACCTTGCATCAACGTGTTTCCCAGAAATGTGAAAAGTAGGCCGAGCGCGTACGTTGGCTCCGGCACATGAGTGCCGGACCAGTCAGTGATTCGTTGTTGGCGTTTTGCCCCTTTTAGCCGGACTTATATCGATCTAAATTTTGCATTGAAGCAGGCGCTCGTTACGAAATCGTGGCATTTACTTGCGATCTGAGTGCGTGCGACGTGCAGCGTGCGGCGAGTGTATGGACGGCAATGCAAAACAAGATTTCAGTCGTGTCGCGCTAAGCGTGATTCGTTTCGCAAAACAAATGATGTGGCCTGGAATGACTGGTATATGGCCCGTCGTGCGCGCACGCGGGCATCACGGGCAGATACGTCAAAACGTCGATCACATAGTTATGTGATCGATCCATTGTCGCCAACCTGCTGGGCATTGACCGAAAAATACTTGGCGAAAATAAGGGCGGTCATTGCTGCACGAGGACTGTCGCACGATAGTCCTTCGTGCACACCTTCGCGCTCGCGCCGAACGTCATCGGCGACATGTATCTGCGCGCGGCGGTAAGCATCTCTCAAGCCCGTCTTCGCCCCTGAAGAGAACCTCGAATAGCCTCCTGATCGTCATTCCGGCGTAGGCCGGAATCCAGTGGCGTCATCATGAGGTTCTCGCGAAAAAGCCATGAATAGACTCGCGAAAACCGACAACCGAAGCCACTGGATCCCGGCCTTCGCCGGGATGACGATAGGAGAAACTGAGGTCATTCGAGGTTCCCTGAAGAGGCCTCTTCAGGAGCGAAGACCATATCAATACTGCGTGGAATCAGCAGGTGAATTGCCGCTTTCCCCAGCCGAGTTCACGGCCGATACGGCGTAATAATAGGTGCCGTGTCGGACCATGCTCGAATCGACATAGCTGGTCCCCGTGATACCGGAAGCAATCACGGTGAACGGTCCTTGCGGAGACATCGAGCGCTTCACGTCGTACGTTGTCGCCCCTGCGCTGGACAACCAATGAATCGATGCCTGCTGTCCGGCAATGCCCGTTACCGTATTGAGCGGTGCGGCAGGGACTTGAACGATGCCCAGCCCATCACCGTTCGTTGCGGCGACACTGCTGAAGGATGCGGAGATTCGTTCGCCGCTTACACCCGATGAGGCGATCAGGCCGTAATACATCGTGGCCGGCAGCTGCTCGTAGTAACCCGCGTCAATGGTGGCCCAGCTGGTACCGTCGGGCGAAATACTGAGATTCAACCAATGACCGAGGCGGTCTATTTTGAACCAGTATCCCTTCGTGATGGCGGAAGCCGGCAGTTGAGTGCAGCTATTGATACAGCGTCCGTTGTAATAGTGCGATTGAAAGTTGACTCCGCCGCGCATCGCGTTCCAGCCATGCAGGATGGCTTGCGCGTAAACCTGATTGCCCTGATTGGACGACAGCCCGATGGCGCCATTCACCGCAGGAATGCCCTGGAGCGTGTCGCGGACGGCAATGCCGGCGATGGCGTTACCGCCGCCTGCCGGTGGAGCGTCGACCTTGGCGATGAAGCTTCCGTCGCCCTTTATCTGGGTATACGCAAAGTGCGCATCGTCCATGTGGCTCTGGCTGGCCTTCAGGTCGACGAAGACCGTGCTGCCCGCGCCGGTGACTAGCCAATTACCGGACTTGTAGGTACCTGAGCCCGGTGCGTTGACCGCGCCGCCGATGTCCACATTGGTCAGGCCGATCGAAATCGCTTTAGTGGTCGGGTAGGTGTAGCCGACCGGGGTGGCCTTGCTGCTGTCAGCGACTTTTTCGAAAGAGAAACTGATGTCATCCTGATCCTCAGCGGCATACTGGGTCGCCGCGTCGAGCCATGGCGTAGACATGCCCATGCGTACCTTGTAAGCACCCCGCAGCAGATTGACGCCTGCGCGTATCTGCGTCCTGCCGTAGGGCGGGTTGGTGAAGAGCTGGGTGTAGTAATAGTCGGTGGTGCCGTAGGGGATCCACGGAGCGGCGTAACCCGTGGCGGGACTGGCGCCCAGGCGCGCGTGGTATTCGCCGACGGCAAGCAGTCGGTTGGCGTCAAAGGTATAGAGGTCGATGCCCTGGCTCCAGCTTGCTTCGGCAAGGCGCGCAAAGCAGTACCACTCGTCATAGGGATGTCCACTATCGCGCAGCGATTCGCCGACTTGCCCGCTCGACAACGTGTTGAGCATCCCTGACGGGCCGGCCTGCAGGAGATCTGCGATGGCGATGTCGTAGCTCGCCTCGTCATCGTTGAACAAGGAGAGGTAGACGGCATCCACGATCGCGTAGGCGCCTTTGTTCGATGGGCCGACCTGATTCCCGTTGCCGAGCAGGCCGGTGGCGGGATAGTAGACCTTGGTAAAATAGTTTTTGATCTCGTTCGTGTCGTTCGAGGTCCAGTCCGGCCAGGTTCCTCGCAGGATGTCCGCCCCGGTCACGAACTCATGAATGTAATCCCCCATATCCAGGGCTGACTCATATCCGCCGAACACTTTGTGAGTCCTGGCCCAGGCCAGCAAGATGTCATGTGCCTTCTGGGCATATCGTCTGTCGCCTGTGTAGAACCAGAGCCTTGCCTGGTTTCCGACCGCGTGCATATCGCTTTCCCACTGGGACAAGTTGACGTTCTTGTGTGTCCCATTGAGGTTTCGATCAACCTCTTCGAACGGGCCGCGCATGGTGTACGTAAGTGACGAATGGGGATCTTGCAGCAGTACCCGATAACCGCTGTACCACGGTTCCTTATGTGCCTGGATCATGTCGCGAACATTGCTCAGGTCGCTCGTAGTCAGGGGAATCCCAGGGTGTACGAACTTCGGGGTGGGGATCTGCGGCACTGCCTGGGCGAAGACTGGTCCGGCAAGGGCGGTACACATCAGAAGGCCTGTCCCGATAAGAGACTTGCCGCTGCTCAGCATGCTCATGTTTACAACTCCGATAAGTAAGGCCAGCCGGCCAAGAAAACGCGGCACACCGACCGCTGCTGCTGGCAACTCGCTTCGAGTGTACGGATGGCACCGCAAACCAGGATTTCAGTGGTGGTGTGCTGAGCGTGATCCGTTACACAAATCACGCGCCGTGGCCTGGAATGACCGGTATCTGGCCTATGGCAGGCAGCACTGATGAAGGCATCGCACGGATATTTCCATACTGTCCTATCAAATCGAAGTCCCTGCGAGTGCGATTCAGGCGCCGACGACATCAAATGGCATCTGAGCAACGCAAGCGTGTCTGGTCAGGCGCCCTTGGGTTCGGATACGCGCAGGGTGCAAAGGCCCGCTACGAGCAGGCTGACACCACCGAGGCCCAGTGCCCAGATGGGCTGGTTGTGAAAGCACAGTCGCAGCAACAGGCCGAGTACACTGGCGGCGAGCAATTGCGGGATCACGATAAAGAAATTGAAGATGCCCATGTAGACGCCCATCTTCGCCGTCGGCAGGTTGTCCGAAAGCAGTGCATAAGGCAGTGACAGAATCGAAGCCCATGCAAAGCCGACACCCACCATCGAAGCGAGCAGCCAGTGTGGATCGCGGATGTACAGGAACGACAGCAGACCGGCCCCACCAAGGCACAGATTCATGACGTGGCTGATGCGCAGGCCCCACCGCCGTACCATCAGCGGAATAACCACCGCGGCCAGCGCGCCAAACCCGTTGTACGCGGCAAACAACACACCGACCCAGTTGGCACCGTCGTTATAGGCGACCGAGCCGGTATCGGTGGTGGCGTAAATGGTCTGCGTCACCCCTGCGGTGGTGTAGATCCACATCCCGAACAACGCGAACCAGGAGAACAGCTGCACGCCGGCCAGGCGTCGCATCGAGACGGGCATGCCATAGAGATCACCCATCACGTCGCGTAGCATCCCATGGCTGCGAGTGCGGCTCAGCCATGTGAGCAGCAGACCGAACGCGATCAGGCCGCTGGCCAGCAGGTAAACCTCTTTTTCCAGCGCGAAATACCTGATCGCGAACAATACCGCCATACCGACCAACAGCAATAGCAAGCCCGGCCGCCACGCGCGCGATACGTAGACCGCCGGCCCATCCGCCACATTGTCGGTGAACGATTGCAGTTGCGCAGGCGGGTATTCACGCGTAGTCACGATGGTCCAAAGCACTGTGCCCAGCAATATTGCGCCACCGCCATAGAACGCGTACTTCACCGTATCGGGGATGCCTCCACTGGTCGCTACATTGGTCACGCCGAGCCGCGCCAGGACCCACGGCAGCATCGAGGCGATCACAGCGCCGGCTCCGATGAAGAAACTCTGCATCGCATAACCGGCGGGTCGTTGTTGCGTGGGCAGCTGATCGCCGACCAAGGCGCGGAATGGCTCCATCGACACGTTGATCGATGCGTCCAGAATCCACAGCAGGCCGGCGGCCACCCACAACGCCGACGCATTCGGCATCCACAGGAGCGCCAGCGAAGCGAATACCGCGCCGAACAGAAAGTACGGCCGGCGTCGACCCAGGCGGTTCCAGGTGCGGTCGGAGTAGTGGCCGATGATCGGTTGCACGATCAGTCCTGTCAGCGGCGCGGCAATCCATAGGGCAGGGATGTCGTTTACGTCCGCGCCCAGCGTCTGGAAGATCCGGCTGACGTTCGCGTTCTGCAGTGCAAAGCCGAAGTGGAGGCCGAGAAAGCCAAAGCACATGTTCCATATCTGCCAGAACGACAGTGCGGATTTCCGTGTCATCGGTGCCCACCCTTTGTCATAGGTGGTGCCGTGTCGCGCGGCCGCGTTCGCTGGCGGCATGTTTAGCACGCGCGCAGCGTGGGGTCTGCGCTGTGGTCGAACGGGTCATGGGTGCCTCCCTCCAGCAACAGTTATGTCATGGCGTAACACATCCCGCATGCTGCGACCGCAGCATCGGCAGCTCTTGTTGCCAGGGACGGGCTTGCATGGTACGCAAGGGCGCCGCACGGTAGCCGACACCTGCGTAAGTATTCATCGCAACGCCGATCGTCCTTGTAAAGCAGTGGGTTCTGGCGGCATAGTCAATCGACAGTGTGATGACAGTGGAGAATCCATGCGGGTACGCCTCGAAGATGTGGCGCGCGCAGCGGGCGTATCGCCCAAGACGGTGTCGCGCGTGCTCAATGACGAGGCCAACGTGACCGACGCCACACGTGAGCGCGTGCGCGCGGCCATGGAGGCGATGGACTATCGCCCGCATCCGTCGGCACGCAGTCTGGCGGGCAATCGCTCGTTCCTGGTAGCGATGTTGTACGACAACAATGACAATCCGGCCTCGACCTATCTGGCCGAGATCCAGGATGGTGTGCTTGAGGCCTGCGACGCGCATCGCTACAGCATGATGGTTCGGCCGCTGCGCATGCGTGACCGTGATTTCATCCGTCGCTTCGATGCGCTGATTTCCGACCACCACCCCGACGGCGTCGTGCTGACGCCACCGATCACCGACTATGCGCCACTGTTGAAACGCCTGCGTGAGCGCGATGTGCCCTATGCCAGCGTGTCGCCGCTGCGGCGTGGCAAAACCATAGGCGTGACGATGGACGAACAACAGGCTGCGCGGGCGATCATGGAGCACCTGCTGGAGCTGGGCCACCGGCGGATCGCTCACGTGATCGGCATTGCCGACCATGGTGCCAGCCGCTGGCGACTGGCCGGCTATCGCGAGGCGATGGCTGCGGCGGGTCTACCCGAGGATCCGGCGCTGGTCGTGCAGGGCGCTTTTACTTTTGGCTCGGGCGTGGAGGCAGCGCGGCAGCTGTTTTCACTGGCCAGGCGACCGACGGCGGTGTTCGCTGCCAATGACGACATGGCCACCGGCGTCATGTGGGCGGCGGGCGAGTACGGTTTGAAGGTACCGCACGACCTGTCGGTCTGCGGTTTTGACGATACGCCGCTGTCGCGACAGCTATGGCCGGCGCTCACCACCGTCCAGCAACCCAGTCGCGAGATGGGCAAGCTCGCCGCCGAGCAGCTGCTAGGCGTATTGCGTGGTCACGGTCCCGGCCGGCTGGTGCAGGTGCCTTTTTCCCTGCAGATCCGCGGCTCCACCGGCATCGCACCCTGAAGGGAACCTCGAAAAACCCGAGGAAATCCCGAAGCCTGGCTATCTTGTAGGAGCGACTTCAGTCGCGACCGGCTGTGCCTCGCGCTGCACGGTCGCGACTGAAGTCGCTCCTACAAGATAGGTAGAGTTTTTAGAGGTTCCCTGAAGTCGGTTCACCCGGGTAAATGGCACAGGGATCATGTTGCAGAGCAAATTGACAGCGCTGTCATTCCTGCCACCATGCGATCCAACGCGTACCGCCGGTACGCCAGCCAGGGGCTTTTCCGTGCCATTGCTGCAGCCGTTGAGCTCGTTCCCGCGAAGCGTTTCCATAGCCCTGTCATTAGCCGGCGCACTGCTGATGATCGTCCCCGCCATGGCTGGTGACGCGACCATCGTCCACCCCGAACAGTGGCCGAAAGGCGGCTCGCCGCTGCCGACCGATCCAGCGATCGAGTCAAGGATCCAGGCCTTACTGGCAAAGATGACGGTGGCAGACAAGGTCGGCCAGATGATCCAGGCCGACATTAAGTACGTGACTCCGGACGATGTGCGCGAATACCGTCTGGGCTCGATCCTGGCCGGTGGCAACTCCAAGCCGGCCGGGCAGCCATACCCCGTTGCATCGCAGTGGCAGGCGCTGTCCGACACGTTTTACCGCGCCTCGATGGACACCTCCAAGGGAGGGTTGGCGATCCCGGTGCTGTTTGGCATCGACGCCGTGCATGGCCATAACAACCTCGTCGGCAGTACGCTTTTTCCGCAGAACTCCGCGCTGGGCGCCACGCGCGATCCACAACTGATCCACGATATCGGCGAGGTTACTGCGCAAGAACTGCGTGCCAGCGGCATCAGCTGGACGTTCGCGCCCACGCTCACCGTGCCGCAAGATGTGCGCTGGGGTCGTTCCTATGAAGGCTATTCGCAGAATCCAGCGCTGGTGGCGCAATACGCTGCCGCCATGATCGGCGGGCTGGAGGGCAAGCCGGGTACCGCGCAATTCCTGGACGCCGAGCATGTGATCGCTACCGCGAAGCATTTCGTCGGCGACGGCGGCACCCACGACGGCAAGGACCAAGGCGACGCCCAGGTCAGCGAGGCGGTGTTGCGCGACGTGCACGCAGCCGGTTATCCGCCTGCGATCAAGGCCGGTGTGCAGGTGGTGATGGTCTCGTTCTCCAGTTGGAACGGGGTGAAGATGGCCGGCAACAAGGCGCTGATCACTGACGTACTGAAGGAGCGCATGGGCTTCGATGGCATCGTGTTGGGCGACTGGAACGCGCACGGCCAGGTGCCTGGCTGCACCAGCGAGGATTGCCCGGCGGCATACAACGCCGGGCTGGACATGCTCGAAGCGCCCGATTCCTGGAAAGGTTTGTACAAGAACACCCTGGCCGAGGTGAAGGCCGGGGTAATCCCGATGAGCCGCGTCGACAATGCAGTGACGCGCATCCTGCGGGTGAAGATGCGCCTGGGCATGTTCGAGGCCGGGCTGCCATCGGCCAACCCGCTGGTGGCTCGGTCGGCACAGGTGGTCGGAAGTCCCGCGCATCGTGCGCTGGCGCGTCGCGCGGTACGCGAATCGCTGGTGCTGCTGAAGAACAACCAAGGCGTGCTGCCGATCGATCCGCGCAAGCACATTCTGGTTGCCGGTAATGGTGCCGACAATATCTCCAAGCAGAACGGCGGCTGGACGCTGACTTGGCAGGGCACCGGTCTGACCAATGCAAATTTTCCCGGGGCCACCTCGATTTGGGCCGGTCTCCAGGCACAGGTGCAGGCGGCTGGCGGCAGCGCCGAGCTGTCGGTGGATGGCGACTACAAACAGAAACCCGATGTCGCCATCGTGGTGTTCGGCGAAGATCCCTACGCCGAATTCCAGGGAGACCTGCCGAACCTGGCTTACCGGCCGGGCAACGATCACGATCTTGACCTGCTTCGGCGGTTACGCGGGCAGGGCGTGCCCGTGACGGCGGTGTTTCTGACCGGACGGCCGCTGTGGATGAATCGCGAGATCAACGCTGCTGACGCCTTCGTGGTGGCGTGGCTCCCGGGCAGCGAAGGCGAGGGTATCGCCGACGTGCTGCTGCGTACCCGTGACGGAAAGATAGCGCACGACTTTCACGGCAAGCTGGCGTATGCGTGGCCGCTCAGTGCAGCACAAGTACCCGTCGCCGCAGTCGCACGAGGCGAGCATCCGCAGTTCCCCTACGGCTTCGGCCTGACCTATGCCGATCGTGGCAATACCGGTCCCTTGTCTGAGGATGCCGGGATCGCACTAAATGCCGCGCAGGCCGGCGTGTACTTCACCCGTGGCAAGCCGGCGCAGGGTTTCGTGGTGCGCCTGACCGGCGCAAACGGCGCGGCGATGAATGTCGACGCCGTGCCGACCGCCACGCCGGACGGCAGCTTGCGCATCAGCGCGCTCGACTACAAGGCACAGGAGGATGCGCGTAGCCTGAGCTGGTCCGGTACCGGTGCCGCAGGTGTCGAGCTGATGGCGCCAACACCACTCGATGTGGAACGCGAAACCAACGGCGATGTATTGCTGGTGACCACGTTGAGGGTCGACACGGTATCGCCGGGGAGTACTTCGACGATCGGTGTCGGCTGCGGTGCCGGCTGCAGTGGTCGGGTGCCCGTCGGGGGACAACTCGCCGCATTGCCTCAGGGGCAGTGGCTGCGTCTGGGCATTCCGCTGAAATGTTTCCGCGACGCTGGCGCCAGCATGAGCAGGCTGGACCGGCCATTCGAATGGTCCAGTCATTCCGGCGATCGGATCGCTATCGCCGACGTGTCGCTGGGCACGGTAGCGGACCGGACGTTGACATGCCCGACGCAGGGGGGCAAGCCATGAATGTCGAACCACTGCCTGTAGTGGTTATGTTGTTGATGCTGGTGGGTTTCGCGATATCGGCTGGGTCGTTGCGCCAGCGCGGCTTTGCCGCCGGTTATGCCGCAACAGGTGGATCGCGTCTTCGTGAGATTGGCCGCCAGGACGGCTATTTGCTTTGTCTTGATCACTTGCTGCCATGCGGCAAGCATTCATCGCAGTGGCGCTTTATTATCCAAAAATGACAGCGCTGTCATTTCGGGGTTAATGACGTGCCAGTGAGGAGTTGGGAAACCTTTGTCGTGGCCGTTCGTGCGGCAGACAACACTGATCCGAACGATTTAGAGGGAGAGCCAGATGAATCTGCATCACAAGTTGCTGTATGTCGCCATGTCACTCGTGCTTGCTCCGGGTACGTTGTTTGCTGCGGATCAGGACACGACATCGCAAAACCAGTCATCCCAGAATCCGGCAGGCGCTGACAAGAAAGTAAAGAATCTGGACGCCATCTCGGTTAGCGCAACCAAGCGCGAGACGCCGCTTCAGAAAACGCCGGTGGCGGTTACGGCGATCTCGGCGGACACGCTCGACAAGGAGCGCGTGATGACCGTGCAGGACCTGACCAAACTGGTACCAGGCCTGCAAGGTACATCAGAGGGCGATCATGGCGTAGTAACGCTTACCATGCGCGGCATCGGCAACGACAGCGCCAAGACCGAGTACGCCGACCCCGAAGTCGCCACCTTCGTCGACGGCGTCTATGCGCCTCGCGCCGAGGCTGCATCGGGTCTGTTGCTGGACATGGATGGTGTCGAAACGCTACGCGGTCCACAGGGCACGCTTTGGGGCCGCAACTCCACCGCCGGCGCCATCAGCTTCCAGACGGCCAAGCCGGAAATCGGCGCGGGCTTCTACGGCAATGCGCAGGTTGAAGCGGGCAACTACAACCTGATCGGCGCACGTGCCGCGTTCAACCTGCCCATCAGCAACACCTTCGCCATGCGCGTCGCCGTGGTGCACCAGCAGCACGATGGCTACGTCGATTACCAGAATCCGTCGAGCGAACTACCCACCGTGGCGCAACAGCAGCAGGCGTATCTCGCTTCCGGCGGCACGCTGGCCAACTTCAAGCCGATCGATCCCAGTCAGTATGTGCAGGGAGGTGACAAGTACAACTCGCAGGACCAGTCCGCCGCGCGCGTCAGTGCGTTGTGGCAGCCTAGCGATTCGTTCAAGTGGAACCTGTCGTACGAGTACTTCGTCGATCGCGGCACGCCCAGCCTCAGCCTGATGCAGACGCCGCGCCAAGGGCAGGATTTCTGGTCCGCGCTGATCGACACTGCGCCGTATCTGGACCGTACGTCCAAGACGGTGCGCAGCCGCATGGACTGGAACATCAACGATGGCATGCAGCTCAGCTACATCGCCGGCTACAACCGTTACTCCGGCAAGAGCGACTTCGACCAGGACGTCGGCGTCAGCGTGCCCACCAGCTTCACTACCAATGGCGTGTATCAAGACGACCGCACCAACTATTCCAACTACGAAAGCTGGAGCCAGGAAGTGGACCTGAAGTCCACCGGGCCGCAGACCGTGGACTGGATCGTCGGCGCGTACTACGCCTACGAAGACAACAACATCCGCTTCGACATCCCCATCATGAACGGTACGCGCTACGGCACCGTGAACTGGCAGGGCTCCTTCATCCAGCCGAAGGAAACGGTGGAGTCGTATGCGTTGTTCGGTCAGGCCACCTGGCATCTCAGCGACCACTGGCGCCTCACCGGTGGTGCGCGCTGGTCGCATGACGACAAGGAGAACAAGGGCGGCATCAACTGGGGGTGGAACTACGACCCGACCGTGCCGCAGGTGCCGATCTCTCCGGGCGTGTATCCCGATCCGTCGAACGGCTTCGCCATCTCGCAGCGGAACACCGC